>PJTQ01000018.1_pt1 | contig 420827 bp, 396 predicted proteins | sample 1512231 | NCBI WGS metagenome assembly PJTQ01 (sample SAMN08177688, study PRJNA422409) | Soil metagenome, whole genome shotgun sequencing project. | isolation source: Soil (3) enriched on wood chips | place: USA: Madison | collected 2015-01-15 | reverse complement strand
TTTTCAGCCTTTCTGCTTTTTCCGAAACCGAAGCTTCGAAGGCCGCAGTAAACCGCCGGGAAAACCGAGAGGCTATCCCTCAACTCAATCCAGCGATTCGATTGAAGCGCGGAACCTAACCGATCCAACCAACCGAAGCAAGAAGCTTTTTCAAACTCCCGCCCCGACCAAAACCCCGAAAACTCAGTCTCCGAAGCCCCGTTGGGCCAGCCCGTCTCCGAGCGAGGCGGCGATATACGTCCGCCCCTTTCGGGTGGCAAGGGCCTTTTCACAAAAAGTCCAAAATTCTCAACGAACTCGAGTCGCCGGCGTCACAGACGCGGCGCCTCGCGCATATACCGCGGTCTTGGTTGCGAGATCGGAACGGGCGAAACGGCGAAATTTTCGCCCCTTAATGCGACCTGAGCGCGGAATTTGATCGCCGGAAGGCCCTACGCCAGACACTTGAGGGTGCTTTCTTCCACATTTCTTGTGCAGGCGGTTGCGCCGCAACATTGATCGAGGCATAAGAGCGCCAGTTCGAAAGGTCTCTTCCTTGTCCCACCGCGCCGCCATCGCTGCGATCCTGAGCCCCGCGCAAGCGGCGGCCGATCTGCGCGTGCTGTCGCTGGGCGTACTCCTTCTCTCGGTAATTCTCATTCCGCTTAGCCAAGCGGTGTGGATGCCTGCGACCTGACCTGAACCTAGCCAGTTTCGCCCATTCACCCCGCTCCGGCTCCGGACGCGGGGTTTTTCTTGTGCCCAGCCCAACACCGACAGGCAAGAAGTTCCAAAATCACAATGACGACGCCTTCTGACAGCACGAAACAACCCAACAGCCGCTCTGCAGCTGTGACTCAGGGCCCGAACCGGGCTGCGGCGCGGTCCTATCTGCGCGCGGCGGGCATGCAGGACGCCGATTTCGACAAGCCGATGATCGGCATCGTCAACACCTGGTCGACCGTCACTCCGTGCAACATGCACCTGGACCGTCTGGCAAAAGACGTGCGCGCCGGGATCATCGCGGCGGGCGGCTGGCCGGTCGATTTCAACACCATCGTCGTCACCGACGGCATCTCCATGGGCACGGCGGGGATGAAGGCCTCGCTGATCAGCCGCGAAGTCGTCGCCGATTCCATCGAACTGGCCATCGAGGGGCATCAGCTGGACGGCGTCGTCTGCATCGTCGGCTGTGACAAGACGATTCCCGCCGCGGCCATGGCTCTGGCCCGCATGGATATCCCCGGCCTGGTCTATTACGGCGGCACCATCCTGCCCGGCGTCATCGGCACGAAGGAAGTCTCGGTTCAGGAAGTCTTCGAGGCCATCGGCGCCCACGCCGCCGGTTCTCTGGACGATGCGGGCCTGAAGGCGGTCGAGAGCGCGGTCTGTCCCGGCGCCGGAGCCTGCGGCGGCCAGTTCACCGCCAACACCATGGCCATGGCCCTGTCGATGATGGGCATCAGCCCCATGGGCGCCAATGACGTGCCCGCCGTCGATCCATCCAAGGGCGCGGAAGGCGAGCGCTGCGGCCGCCTGATCGTCGAGCGCGTCTTCGCCGGGGACACCGCCCGCAAATACATCACCAAGGCCAGCCTGAAGAACGCAGCCGTCGCCGTCTCGGCTTCGGGCGGATCGACCAACGCCGTCATGCACCTGACCGCCATCGCGGCAGAGGCGGGCGTCGATTTCGGTATCGAGGACTGTCACCAGGCCTGCGTCGAGGCGCCGGTCATCTGCGACCTGAAGCCGGGCGGGCGTTTCCTGGCCTCGCACCTGTATGCGGCCGGCGGCACGCGTCTGGTCGCCCAGCGTCTGGCCGAGGCGGGCAAGATCGCCAACGTCCCCACCGTCTCGGGCCGCAGCCTGTTCGCCGAAGCGGGCGACGCCGAGGAGCAACCCGGCCAGCAGGTCGTCACCAGCATGGACGCCCCGGTCATGGCGCGCGGCTCCTACGCCGTCATCTATGGCGATGTCGCGCCTGAAGGCGCCGTCATCAAGCTGACCGGCCACAAGGTCGATCGTTTCGAAGGCCCCGCCGCCGTCTTCGACTGCGAGGAAGACGCCTTCCACGCGGTGCAGGACGGCTCGGTCGGCGAAGGCGACGTCATCATCATCCGCTACGAAGGCCCCAAGGGCGGGCCAGGCATGCGCGAGATGCTGCAGGTCACCGCCGCCCTGAAGGGCCGCAAGGTCGAGAACGTCGCCCTGCTGACCGACGGCCGCTTCTCGGGAGCCTCCTATGGCTTCGTCGCGGGCCACGTCTCGCCGGAAGCGGCGGCGGGCGGCCCCCTTGCTCTCATTCGCGATGGCGATCCGATCGTCATCGACGTCACCAACCGAAGGATCGATGTGCTCGTCGATCTGGAGGCGCGCCGGGCGGACTTCGCCCCCAACCGGATCCGCCCGGCGCAAGGCGTCTTCGCGAAATACCGCGCCGCCGTCGCCTCCGCCTCGCAAGGGGCCGTGACCATTCCCAATCCGCCGCCGGCCCAGATCCCCGCGGATCTGGCCGCCCGCTCCACCGAAACCGCTGCTTCCTAAGGATCTCCTCCCATGGCCATCACCATCTACACCAATGAAGACATCAAGCCGGGCGCCATCGCCGGGCAACGCATCGCCGTCATCGGCTATGGCTCGCAAGGCCGCGCCCACGCCCAGAACCTGAAGGATTCGGGCCACGACGTGATCGTCGGCGTCCGTCACGGCGGCACGGGCTGGAAGCACGCGACCGAGGACGGTCTGGCCACGGCCGAGCCCGCCGAGGCGGTCAAGGACGCCGACATCATCGCCATCCTGACGCCCGACATGATCCAGAACGAGATCTATCGCGACGTCATCGAGCCGAACGCCAAGCCGGGCTCGGCCCTGCTGTTCGCCCACGGCTTCTCGATCATCTACGACCGCATCACCCCGCGCGACGACATGGATGTCATTCTGGTTGCGCCCAAGGGACCGGGCGATCTGGTCCGCCGCGAGTTCGCCCGCGGTCGCGGCGTCCCCTCCCTGTTCGCCATCGAGAAGGACGCGACCGGCAAGGCGCGCGACCGCGCCATGGGCTACGCCAAGGGCATCGGCGGTGCGACCGGCGGCCTGCTTGAGACCTCCTTCCGCGAAGAAACCGAAACCGATCTGTTCGGCGAACAGGCCGTCCTGTGCGGCGGCGCCAAGGAGTTGGTCATCCAGGGCTTCAACACCCTGGTCGAGGCCGGCTACCAGCCCGAGATCGCCTATTTCGAGTGCCTGCACGAGCTGAAGCTGATCGTGGACCTGTTCTACGAAGGCGGCATCTCCAAGATGCACCACTTCATCTCGGAAACGGCCAAGTGGGGCGCCGTCGCCAGCGGCCCGCGCGTCATCACCGACGAAACCCGCGCCCGCATGAAGACCGTGCTGGACGAGATCCAGAGCGGCCAGTTCGCGCGCGAATGGATCGCCGAGAACGAGGCGGGCAAGCCGAAATACGAGGCCCTGCTGACCGAGGACCGCGCCAGCCAGATCGAACAGGTCGGCGCCCGTCTGCGCGACCGAATGGCCTGGCTGCAGACGGCCAAACAGGCCGCCGCCTGAACCTCTATATATATAAAGAGAGACTGATCCGATGAGCGCCGCCGCGCCCGCCCTGAAAACACCCCCCGCCCCGGCCGTCATGACCGGCGCGCGCCTGCTTGTCTCCAGCCTGGAGCGAATGGGCGTAGAGGTCGTGTTCGGCTACCCCGGCGGCGCCATCATGCCGATCTACGACGCCCTGACCGGCTCGTCGCTGAAGCACATCCTGGTGCGCCACGAACAGGCCGCCGCCTTCGCCGCCGACGCCTATGCGCGCCTGAGCGGCAGGGTCGGGGTCTGCATGGCGACCTCCGGCCCCGGCGCCACCAATCTGATCACCGGCATCGCCAACGCCATGATGGATTCGGCGCCGATGGTCTGCATCACCGGCAATGTCCCCCAAGGAGTCATGGGCACCGACGCCTTCCAGGAGATCGACATCCTGGGCGTCACCCTGCCGATCGTGAAACACTCCATCCTGGTCCGTGACGCCGCCGAGATTCCGGCCGCCATCGAACAGGCCTTCCACATCGCCGCCTCGGGCCGCCCCGGCCCGGTGCTGGTCGACCTGCCCAAGGACGTGCAGTTCGCCGAAACGGCCGCTCCCTTCGGCTTCAACATTCCCAATGAAACGATTGAGGCCGATCCCGACGCCATCGCCGAGGCCGAGCGCTTCATCCGCGCCGCTGAACGCCCGCTGATCTACATCGGAGGCGGGGTGAAGATCGGCCGTGCGACCGAGGCCCTGCGCTTCTTCGCCGAGACCACCGGCATTCCTGCCGTCGCCACGCTGAACGCCCTGGGCACCGTGCCGACCGACGCCCCCGGCTTCCTGGGGATGCTGGGAATGCATGGCGCCCGCGCGGCCAATGAAGCGGTTCAGGCGTCCGACCTGCTGATCGTCATGGGCGCCCGCTTCGACGACCGCGCCACCGGCAAGCTGGCCGAGTTCGCCCCTCACGCCCGCGTCGTCCACTTCGATGTCGACGCCTCGGAGATCGGCAAGCTGCGCGAGACCCACGTCGCCGTCGGCGGCGAGATCCGCCCGTCGATCGAGGCCCTGACCGAACGCCTGGCGGCGGCTCCGCTGACGATCGACCCCTGGGTCATCCGCTGCGCCTCGGCGGCCGAGCGCCACGCCGCCCGCTATGACGCGCCAGGCGAAGGCGTCTATGCGCCCGCCCTGCTGAAGCAGCTGTCCGAAATGGCGGGCGACCGCTTCGTCGCCGCCTGCGACGTCGGCCAGCATCAGATGTGGGCCGCCCAGCACTGCCGCTTCGCCCGGCCCGAAGCCCACATCACCTCGGGCGGTCTGGGCGCGATGGGCTTCGGCCTGCCCGCCGGTCTGGGCGCCCAGATGGCCGACCCGGACGCCATCGTCGTCACCATCGCCGGCGACGGCGGCTTCATGATGAACGTTCAGGAGCTGGCCACCCTGCGCCGCTACGGCGTGCCGCTGAAGATCGTCCTGCTGGACAACTCATCGCTGGGTCTGGTGCGCCAGTGGCAGGAGCTGTTCTTCGCCGAGAACTATTCCGAGATCGACCTGTCCGACAATCCGGACTTCGTGAAGGTGGCCGAGGCCTTCGGCGTCGAGGCCTTCCGCATCGACCGCCGCGATCAGGTCGAGGCCGGTCTGGCCCGGCTGCTGGCCGCCAAGGGCGCCTGTCTGGCCCACGTCGTCATCGACCCCAAGGAAAACGTCTGGCCGCTGGTCCCGCCGGGCAAGAGCAACGCTGAAATGATGGAAGGCGCATGATCATGAGCGACACCATTCACATCCACATCGACCGGGCCGACGGCTCGCTTCAGCGTCTTATCGGCCTTGTGGAGCGCCGCGGCTTCCACATCGACGGCATCAACATGGCTGATGAAGGCGCGATGCGCCGCATCGCCCTGACCGTTCGCGGGCGCGACGCCGCCCGCTCCATCGACACCCTGGGCCGCCAGATCGACCGCCTGATCGGCGTCGCGCGCATCCAGGCTCAAACCTTCCAGTCCGAGGCTGCATGATGTCCCGAGTACAAAGCGTATCCAGAACCGCCCAGATTGCGGCGTCCGACCCGAACCGGGTCATCATCTTCGACACCACCCTGCGCGATGGCGAGCAGGCGCCGGGCTTCTCCATGTCGACCGACGCCAAGCTGGCGATGGCGACGGTGCTGCGCGATCTGGGCGTCGATGTGATCGAGGCCGGTTTCGCCGCCGCCTCGCCCGGCGACGAGGATGCGATCCGCCGCGTGGCGGGCGAGATCGAGGGACCGGTCTTCTGCTCTCTGTCGCGCGCCAATGAAAAAGACATCGACGCCTCGCACCGCGCCCTGTCGACAGCCCCGGCCTCGCACCGGCGCTGCCACATCTTCCTGGCCACCAGCCCCCTGCACCGCTCGGCCAAGCTGAGGATGAGCACCAATCAGGTGCTGGAGGCCATCTCGCGCACGGTGGAACACGCCTCGTCCATGTTCGCCGATGTCGAGTTCTCGGCCGAGGACGCCTTCCGCACCGAGCCGGAGTTCCTGGTCGAGGCCCTGATCGCCGCCGCCGATGCAGGCGCCCGGACGCTGAATGTGCCGGACACCGTCGGCTACGCCATGCCCGAGGAAGTGACCAAGCGCTTCGCCTATCTGAACGAACAGATCCGCCCCCGTCATCCCGACGTGATCTTCTCGACCCACTGCCACAACGACCTGGGCCTGGCCGTCGCCAACTCCCTGGCTGCGGTCGAGGGCGGCGCCCGTCAGATCGAAGGAACCATCAACGGCATCGGCGAGCGCGCCGGCAACGCCTCGATCGAAGAGGCCATCATGGCCCTGCGCACCCGCGCCGACCGCTTCGGCGTATCGACGGGGGCCGATGCGCGCCAGCTGGTCCGCGCTTCGCGCACCCTGTGCGAAGTGACCGAGAGCGTCATCGCCCGCAACAAGGCCATCGTCGGCATGAACGCCTTCGCTCATGAATCCGGCATCCATCAGCACGGCATGATGGCCGACAGCCGCACCTATGAAATCATCCGCCCGCAGGACGTGGGCTTCGACGGCACCAGCTTCGTGCTGGGCAAGCACTCGGGCCGCCACGCCGTGGCCAAGCGCGCCGAGGTGCTGGGCCACACGCTGGAGGGCGAGACCCTGGCCGCCGTCTTCGCCGGCTTCAAGCGCCGCGCCGACGAGATCGGCGAGATCAACGACACCGAACTGACGGCCATCATCAACGCCGCCGCCCAAACCGAGACCCGACAGGAACGCGCCTATGCCGCCGCTGGCTAAGAACATCTGGATCAACGGCGAACTGACGGCGTGGGAAAAGGCCACGGTTCACGTCATGAGCCACGCCCTGCACTACGGCACCTCGGTGTTCGAGGGCATCCGCGTCTATGACACGCCCAACGGCCCGTGCGGCTTCCGCCTGACCGACCACATCCGCCGCCTGTTCGACAGCGCGCGCATCTACCACTTCCCCATGCCTTATAATGAGGACGAGCTGGTTCAGGCCTGCAAGGATGTGGTGCGGGCCGAGGGCCTGCGCTCGGCTTACTTACGCCCGCTGGCGTTTCTGGGCGAGTGCGGCATGGGCGTCAGCCCTTCGGCCGAGGCGATCCGCAGCGATGTGATGATCTCGGCCTTCGCCTGGGGCGCCTATCTGGGCGAAGAGGCGCTGGAGAAGGGCGTCGACGCCTGCATCTCCAGCTGGAACCGCGTGGCGCCGAACACCGTCCCGGCGGGCGCCAAGGCCGGCGGCAACTATCTGTCCTCCTATCTGATCGGACGCGAGGCCCGCGTGCGCGGCTTCGGCGAAGGCATCGCCCTGGGCGCCGATGGCCTGCTGTCCGAAGGCGCAGGTGAGAACCTGTTCATCGTCAAGGACGGGGTGCTGATGACCCCGCCCGCCGCCGCCTCCATCCTGCAGGGCATCACCCGAGACAGCGTGATGAAGCTGGCGCGCGGCCTGGGCTATGAGGCGCGCGAACAGGTGCTGCCGCGCGAAGCCCTCTATGTCGCCGACGAGGTCTTCATGACCGGCACGGCGGCCGAGATCACCCCCGTCCGCTCCATCGACGGCATCATGACCCGCGCAGGCGGCCCCGGCCCGGTGACCAAGGCGGTCAACAAGGCCTTCCGCGGCCTGTTCGACGGCACGACGCCCGACCGCTTCGGATGGCTGGAGCCCATCGGCGAGGCAGAGAACGCAGCCCCGGCGAAGGAGCGCGTCCATGAGCCAGCCTAAGACCCTGTATCAAAAGGTCTGGGACCGGCACGTCGTCGTGCCGGAAACCGCCGAGACTCCGGGCGTCATGTATGTGGACCTGCATCTGGTCCACGAAGTCACCTCGCCTCAGGCCTTTTCCGAAATCGAGGCGCGCGGGCTGAAGGTCCGCCGCCCCGACCGCACCTTCGCCACCCTGGACCACTCCACCCCCACCCTGCCCGCCGGGCCGGATGGCCAGCGCCCCTATGTCACCGAACAGGCGCGCCGTCAGGTCGAGACGCTGGAGGCCAACTGCGTCCGTCATAACGTCGAACTGGCGGGCTGGGGCTCGGACCAGCGGGGCGTCGTCCACGTCATGGGGCCGGAGCTGGGCCTGACCCAACCGGGCATGACCGTCGTCTGCGGCGACAGCCACACGGCCACCCACGGCGCCTTCGGTGCGCTGGCCTTCGGCATCGGCACCTCTGAAGTCGGCCATGTGCTGGCGACCCAGTGCCTGCTGCAGCGCCGCGCGAAATCCATGCGCGTCACCGTCAACGGAGCCTTGCGCCCCGGCGTCTCCGGCAAGGACGTGGCCCTGGCCGTCATCGCCGCCATCGGCTTCGGCGGCGGCACCGGCTACGTCATCGAATACGCTGGCGAGGCCGTGCGTTCGCTGGACATGGAAGGGCGCATGACCCTGTGCAACATGTCCATCGAGGCAGGAGCGCGCGCAGGCATGATCGCGCCGGACCAGACCACCATCGACTGGCTGCGCGGCCGTCGCCATGTCCCCGCCGACTATGAAGCCGCCGTCGCCGACTGGCTGAGCCTGGCCACCGACCCCGGCGCGGTCTTCGACAAGGAGGTCGTGCTGGACGGCGCCGCCATCCGCCCGATGGCCACCTGGGGCACCACCCCCGACGCGGGCGCCCCCGTCGGCGCCCCCGTGCCCCAGCCGCGCTCGGCCTCGGACCAGAAGGCCATCGACTACATGGGCTTCACCGCGGGCGAGGCGACCACCGGCCACAAGGTCGACGTCGTCTTCATCGGCAGCTGCACCAATGGTCGCCTGCCCGATCTGCGCGCCGCCGCCGACGTCCTGCGCGGCCGCAAGGTCCAGCCGGGCGTGCGGATGCTGGTCGTGCCCGGCTCCGAAGCCGTCCGCCGCGACGCCGAGGCGGAAGGTCTGGACCGGGTCTTCACCGAAGCGGGCGCCGAATGGCGCATCCCCGGCTGCTCCATGTGCATCGCCATGAACGGAGACTTTGTCGCGCCCGGCCAACTGGCCGTCTCGACCTCCAACCGCAATTTCGAGGGCCGTCAGGGCAAGGGCGCCCGCACCATACTGGCCAGCCCCGCCACCGCCGCCGCCAGCGCCGTGGCCGGGGTGCTGACCGACCCGCGCGTCTATCTGTCGGGGGCCGCCCCTCTCCTCAAGCAGCCGAACGCCGCGCGTTCGGCGGTAGGAGCCGATTAATGTCTGAAGCATTCAAAACGCTGACGTCGAAGACCCTGACCCTGAGTCAGGCCAACATCGACACTGACCAGATCATTCCCGCACGCTTCCTGACGACCACGACGCGCGAGGGTCTGGGCGCCCACGCCTTCCACGACTGGCGCTATGAGGCCGACGGCTCGCCCAAGCCGGAGGCGGTGCTGAACCGCATCGACCCGACCGAGCAGCGCATCCTGCTGGCCGGGCCGAACTTCGCCTGTGGGTCATCGCGCGAACACGCGCCGTGGGCCTTGCTGGACTACGGCTTTCGGGCCGTGATCTCGACCGAGATCGCCGACATCTTCACCTCCAACGCCCTGAAGAACGGCTTCCTGCCCATCGTCGTCGATCAGGCCGTCTGGGACGATCTGGCCGCCCATCCTGAACAGCCCGTGACCATTGATCTGGACGCCAATGAGATCCGGCGCGGCAACGCTCCGGCCGTGCCGTTCAAGGTCGAGTCCTTCGCCCGCCAGTGCCTGCTGGACGGCGTGGACGCCCTCGGCTGGCTTCAGGCCAAGCTGGCCTATGTCGCCTCCTACGAACGCCTGCGCCAAGACACCTATCAGCCGGAGACCGCCTGATGACCGCCCATGACACGCCCGCCGCCGCCCGCACCTTCAATATCGTCGTCCTGCCCGGCGACGGCGTCGGGCCCGAGGTGGCCCTGGCCGCCCAGCGGGTGCTGACCTGTATCGGCGACATCTACGGCCACCGCTTCAACTTCACCGAACACCTGATCGGCGGCGCCGCCATCGACGCGACCGGCGAGTCCCTGCCGGAAGAGACCAAGGCCGCCTGCATCGCCTCCGACGCCGTGCTGCTGGGCGCCGTCGGCGGACCCAAGTGGGACGGCGCCCCGGTGCGACCGGAACAGGGCCTGCTGGCCATTCGCAAGGCCATGGGCCTATACGCCAACCTGCGCCCGCTGCAGGTCTCGCCGGTGCTGGCCCACCGCTCGCCGCTGAAGAAGGAGATCGTCGAGGGCGTCGACCTGATCGTCTTCCGCGAACTGACCAGCGGCGTCTATTTCGGCGAGCGCACCCGCACCGAGACGCAGGCCTCCGACCTGTGCGTCTATACGGTGGAGGAGATCGAGCGCGTCGCCCGCGCCGCCTTCCAGGCCGCCGAACAGCGCCGCGGCAAGGTCACCTCAGTCGACAAGGCCAACGTCATGGAAACCAGCCGCCTGTGGCGCGAGGTTGTGACCCGCATCCATGCCGAGGAATATCCGCAGATCACCCTGGAGCACGCCCTGGTCGACTCCATGGCCATGCACCTGATCCGCAAGCCGCGCGATTATGACGTCATCCTGACCGAGAACATGTTCGGCGACATCCTGTCGGACGAGATTTCGGTGCTGGGCGGCTCCATCGGCCTGCTGCCCTCGGCCTCGCTGGGCGCGGACGGGCCGGGTCTGTTCGAGCCGATCCACGGCTCGGCGCCGGACATCGCCGGTCAGGATCTGGCCAATCCGGTCGGCATGGTGCTGTCGGCGGCCATGATGCTGCGTCACAGCTTCCAGCTGGAAGATGAAGCCGATTCCATCGAGGCGGCGGTCGCGGCCGTCCTGGCCTCGGGCGCCGTCACCGCCGATCTGGGCGGGGCGCTGGGAACCGTATCGGCCACGCGCGCCATCGTCGACGCCATCCGCGCCATCCACTGGGCGGCCGCGCGTCATGTGCCGATGCACTGGGCCTGAAGCCCCTAATTGTAAAGGGGACAGGAGGCGGGCCGCTCGGTCCGCCTCTTTTTCAATTCAGCCGTCGATCAGGCCCTGCAGCGCCGTGGCCATGCGCCGGGTCAGGGAAGCCTTCTGTTCCACGTCCAGGCTGGCGAAACCGTCAGACAGTTCGCGGCCGATCGCCATGCCCATGATCAAGCCTGCCGCCAAACGGGCGCGCACAGGCGCGTCAGGGCCGCCGATCCACTGGGTCAACGGCTCAAAAAAGCGGGCGTTGGAAGTTCGCTGGACTACGTCCATCGCCTTGGTCGACCCGATAGAGCGCAACAGGATCAACAAGCCCCGCATCTTCACTGCGCCATCGTGCTGGTCGCACGGAGCCATATCGCCGTAAACGATCTCACGGGCCAGACGCTCGCCGAAATCATCCCGATCGCCTTCCATCAGGTCGCGACCGTTCTTGCAACTGTCCATGACCGCCACGAACAGATCTTCCTTCGAACCGAAGTAGCGGCTGATCAGGGCTGCATCGACGCCGACGTCGCGCGCCACGTCGCGCATGCCCACGTCGTCATAGCTTTCCGCGCAAAAGCGTTCGCGCGCCGCCTCCAGGATGGCCTGGCGGGTGGCGTTGGCGTTACGCGGTCGGGGAACGTCGCAAAGGACCAACTGGTCGCACTCCAATAAACCTTACCCGCTATATGGCCTTGTCATCAGACGTTGACAAGCGTCGCCTTCGTCGTCTTTAAGTCAGCCGGTGTTGACTGGACGCCTCCTCCCCAAAGAGCGCACAGTCCATTCTGATCACGTTACTCCCAAGGAGATTGCGCCGATGCGCACGGTTAAGATCGCGGCCGCGTCCGCTCTGATGGCGGCTGCTCTCTACGGCTGCTCCAAGGGACAGGAAGCCCCTGCCCAGGGCGCCCCGCCCGTCACGGTAGCTACGCCCCTGTCGCAACAGGTGGTTGACTGGGACGAGTTCACAGGCCGCTTCGAGGCGACCCGCTCCGTCGACGTGCGCGCCCGCGTGGGCGGCTACATCCAGTCGGTTCACTTCAAGGACGGCGACTTCGTGCGCCAAGGCCAACTCCTGTTCACCCTGGACCCGCGCCCGGCCCAGGCCGCGTTGGCTTCGGCCCGCGCCCAGCTGGCCCAGGGCCAGGCCCAGTTGACGCTGGCCCGCACGGAACTGGCCCGCGCCGAAGGCCTGCTGGCCTCCCAGGCCGTGTCCCAGGCCGAAGTCGACGCCAAGCGCGGCGCCGTCCAGACCGCCGAGGCCGCCATGGCCGCCGCCAACGCCGCCATCCGCGCGCGTCAGCTGGACGTCGAGTTCACCCGCGTCACCGCCCCCATCTCGGGCCGCGTGTCCGACCGTCGGGTCGATCCGGGCAACCTGATCGGCGGCGGTTCGTCCGCCGGCGACGTGCTGACCACCATCGTCTCGTCGTCGCCGATCTACTTCGTCTTCGACGGCTCCGAAGCCCTGGCGCTGAAGTATCAGCGCGACGCCCGCAACGGTTCGGCCCCGATCCGCATCCGTCTGCAGGACGAGACCGCCTATGACCGCGCCGGGACGCTGGACTTCACCGACAACGCCATCGACGCGTCGTCGGGCACCATCCGCCTGCGCGCCGTGGTGCAGAACGCCGACGGCTTCCTGAAGCCGGGCATGTTCGGCCACGCCCAACTGGCCGGCTCGGGCGGTTACGCCGCCATGCTGGTGCCGGACGCCGCCGTTGTCACCGATGGCCCGCGCAAGGTGGTCTATGTCGTCGCCAAGGACGGCACGGTCGGCGCCAAGCCGGTCCAGCTGGGACCGATCGCCAACGGCCTGCGTGTTGTGCGCACGGGCCTGACGCCCGACGACCGCGTCATCATCAACGGCCTTCAGCGCGCCCGTCCGGGCCAGAAGGTCACCGCCCAAAACGGAACCATCAAGGCCGAAGAAACCCAGTCCCAGGCGCCTGTCACCACAGCGCCGGTCGCTTCGTCCGCCACCTTCGTCGCCAGCGCCGGCTGAGAAGGGGGCTTACGGGCCGGAACCTGATTCATGAACATATCCCGCTTCTTCATTGACCGACCGATCTTCGCGATCGTGATCTCGGTCTTCATCACCCTGGTCGGCGCCTTCGCCATGCCGATGCTGCCGCTGGCGCAGTATCCGGAGATCGCGCCCCCGACCATCAGCGTGACCGCCTCCTATGCCGGCGCCTCGGCTGAAACCCTGTCAGAAACGGTCGCCGCGCCGCTGGAGCAGGAGATCAACGGCGTCGAGAACATGCTTTACATGACCTCGTCGTCGACCTCCGACGGCCGGGTCCAGGTCACCGTGACCTTCCAGCCCGGAACGGACCTCGACACCGCTCAGGTGCTCGTCCAGAACCGGGTCGCCCTGGCCGAACCGCGCCTTCCCGCGCAGGTTCGTCAGGTCGGCGTGGTCGTCAACAAGGAGTCGAGCGGCTTCCTGATGCTGGCGTCGCTGACCTCTGACGACCCGGGCATCGACAGCGACTACATGGGCAACATGGCCCAGTCGACCATCCGCGACCGCCTGCTGCGGATCGACGGCGTCGGCGGCGTGATGGTCTTCGGCGGCGGCAACTACTCCATGCGTATCTGGATCGACCCGGCCAAGGCGGCCGCGCGCGACCTGACCGCCCCGGAGATCATCGCCGCCCTGCAATCTCAGAACGTCCAGGCCGCCGGCGGCTCGATCGGCCAACCGCCCTTCCCGACCAGCGCCGCCGCGTTTGAACTGCCGGTTCAGGTCGAGGGCCGCCTGTCGGCTCCGGAAGAGTTCGGCCAGGTCGTGCTCAAGACCGACGCCCAGGGCCGCGTGACCCGCGTCAGCGATATCGCGCGTGTTGAGCTCGGCTCGGAAATCTACGGCGTCGAAGGCTACTTCAACGGCCAGCGCGGCGTCGGCATCGCCATTATCCAGCAACCGGGCTCGAACGCCCTGTCGACAGCCGAAGCCGTCATCGCCGAGCTGGACGCCATCAAGGCCGACTTCCCGCCCGGCGTGAAGTACGCCATCCCCTATAACCCGACGGAGTACGTCGCCGCCTCGGTCTCGGCCGTTGAGCACGTGCTGATCGAAGCGGTCTTCCTGGTGATGATCGTCATCCTGGTCTTCCTGCAGACCTGGCGCGCGGCCATCATCCCGATCCTGGCCATCCCGGTCGCCCTGGTCGGCACCTTCGCGGTGCAGCTGGCCCTGGGCTATTCGATCAACTCCCTGTCGCTGTTCGCCCTGGTTCTGGCCGTCGGCATCGTCGTCGACGACGCCATCATCGTGGTCGAGAACGTCGAGCGTTACATCCGCGAAGGCCTTACGCCCAAGGAAGCGGCCTACCGCTCCATGCAGGAAGTGTCGGGCGCCCTGGTCGCCATCTCGCTGGTGCTGACCTCGGTGTTCGTGCCGACGGCCTTCGTGCCGGGCATCCCGGGCATCTTCTTCCGCCAGTTCGCCGTCACCATCGCCTCGGCGACGTTGATCTCGCTGCTGGTGTCGCTGACGCTGTCGCCGGCTCTGTCGGCCCTGCTGCTCAAGCCGCACAAGGCCCACGACCATCACCGCAAGCCGGGCCTGCTGGGCACGATCACCTATTACGTCGGCTGGGCCGGAGCCAAGTTCAACGAAGGCTTCGACTGGGTGTCGGACCGCTATGGTCGCATGACCGGCCGCCTGATCCGCATGGTCACTGTCATGCTCGTCATCTATGCGGCGCTGCTGGCGCTGACCGGCTGGCGCATGGCGGACACCCCCACCGGCTTCATTCCCGCCCAGGACCAGGGCGTGCTGATCGGCGTCGTCCAGCTTCCGCCTGGCGCATCGCTGGAACGCACGCGGGCCGCCATGAACAAGGCCGTGGACATCGTTCGTCAAGCTGACGGCGTTCAGGAAGTCACCGCCTTCGCCGGTCTGGACGGCTCCAGCTTCTCGCTGTCGTCCAACGCCGCCACCATGTTCATCAAGCTGAACGACTATAAGGAGCGGACGACGCCTCAACTGGAAGCCTCGGCCCTGGCCGGAGCGCTCAGCGGCGCGACCGGCGTCATCGAGGAAGCCAGCATCTTCATGCTGTCGCCCCCGCCCGTTCAGGGCATGGGCACCGGCTCGGGCTTCAAGATGATGATCCAGGACCGCTCTGGCGCAGGCTTCCAGGCTCTGGAAGGCGCAACCTTCGCCATGATGGGCGCCGCCGCCCAGGCCCCGGATCAGGTGCAGCAGGTGTTCAGCCTCTACAACACCGGTTCGCCGCGCATCGCCGCCCACGTCGATCGGGACAAGGCCCTGCTGATGGGGGTCCAACCCTCGACCGTCTACAGCACCCTGGGCACCTATCTCGGCTCGACCTACGTCAACGACTTCAACTTCCTGGGCCGCACCTTCCGGGTCACCGCCCAGGCCGAGCCGGCCTATCGCGACAAGCTGGCCGACATCTCCAATCTGAAGGTCCGTTCGGCCTCTGGCGGCATGGTTCCGGTCGGTTCCGTGACCACCCTGTCCGACGATTCCGGCCCCTCGCGCGTGGTTCGCTACAACCTGTTCCCGGCTTCGGAACTGCAGGGTGAAGCAGCCCCGGGCGTGTCGACCGGCAGCGCCATCGCGGCGATGGAGCAACTGGCGGCCCAAACGCTGCCGGACGGCTTCAGCTACGAGTGGACGGAAATCGCCCTGCAGGAGAAGGCTGCAGCGGGCGGTGCGACGATCATCTTCCTGATGGCCGTGGTCTTCGTCTTCCTGGTGCTGGCCGCCAACTACGAGGCCTTCACCCTGCCGCTGGCGGTCATCCTGATCGTGCCCATGTGTATCCTGGCGGCGATCCTCGGGGTGAACCTGCACGGTCTGGACAACAACATCCTGACCCAGGTCGGCCTGGTGGTCCTGATCGCGCTGGCGGCCAAGAACGCCATTCTGATCGTGGAGTTCGCCAAGCAGGCCGAGGACGAGCAGGGACTGAATCGCTGGGAGGCCGCCGTCCAGGCCGCCCGTCAGCGCCTGCGCCCGATCCTGATGACCTCGTTCGCCTTCATCTTCGGCGTGCTGCCTCTGGCCATCGCCTCGGGCCCCGGCTCGGAGATGCAGAACGCCCTGGGCATCGCGGTCGTCTACGGAATGCTGGGGGTGACCTTCTTCGGTCTGATCTTCACCCCGGTCTTCTATGTCATCTGTCGCTGGATGGCGGGCAAGCTGCCCAAGGCGCCGGGCAAGGAGCGCGAGCTCCCCACCAGCTTCGGCTCGACCCCGCACGACCCCTTTGACCCCGACGGCCCGGAACCGGCTCCCGCCGCTCCGCGCCAGGGAGATGCGTAAAATGAACGGCAAACTCCGCACTCTGCTGACCGCCGCGGGGTCGGCCGCCCTGCTCGCCGCCTGCGCGGTGGGTCCCAAGGCGCCGCTCCCGACGATCCCGGCCGAAGGCCAGGGCGCGTTCATCGGCTCGCAGTCCGCCTCGGTTTCGACCGAGGCGGCCCGCGACGACTGGTGGCGGCTGTATCAGGACCCGACGCTGGACGGCCTGATCCAGCAGGCCCTGACCGAGAACAACGAGCTGGAGGCGGCCGCGGCCAATCTGCGCGCCGTCCGGGCCTCGCTGTCCGAAGCCCGCTCGGGCCGGTTCCCGACCACCACAACCTCGGCCGCCTACAACCGCAGCCGGGCCTCGACCGACACCGTGCCCACGGCCAACGGCGCCAAGCTGCCGGAGGTCGACACCTATGACGTCGGCCTGGACGTAGCCTATGAGGTCGACCTGTTCGGCCGGGTGGAATCCTCCATCCGCGCCGCGCGGGGGGACGTGGCCGCCGCCGCCGCCGCGCTTGAAGTCGTGCGGGTGACCGTCGCCGCCGAAACGGCCCGGGCCTACGCCGACACCTGCTCGGCCAACGCTCAGATCGCCGTGGCCGACCGGACCATCGACCTGCAGACCCAGACCGTCGACCTGACCCAGCGCCTGCTGGACGGGGGCGCCGGCAACGGTCTGGACGTGGCCCGCGCCCGCGCCGCCCTGGAGCAGACCCGCGCCAGCCTGCCGCCCCTGCGGGCGGCGCGCGACGGCGCCCTGTTCCGTCTGGCGACGCTGACCGGCCGCACCCCGGCCGAGGCCAGCGAGGCGGCCCGCGCCTGCCAGTCCCCGCCGCAACTGTCGCAGCCGATCCCGGTCGGCGACGGCGCGGCCCTGCTGGCCCGCCGTCCCGACGTGCGTCAGGCGGAGGCCCGCCTGTCGGCCGCCGCCGCCCGCGTCAATGTAGCCACCGCCGGCCTTTATCCCAGCATCCGTCTGGGCGGGTCGATCGGCGCGACGGCGCTCGACGCCTCGGATCTGGGCGAGAGCGCCAATATGCGCTTCAGCTTCGGCCCGCTGATCTCCTGGTCCTTCCCCAATGTCTGGGCGGCCCGGGCCCGGATCAAGCAGGCGGGCGCCCAGTCGGACGCGGCCCTGGCGACCTTCGACCAGACCGTGCTGACGGCGCTGCAGGAGACTGAGACGGCGCTCAGCGCCTACGCCAACGAACTGGACCGCCGCACGGCCCTGCGCACTGCGCGGGATCAGGCGGCCACGGCGGCGCGCCTGTCGCGCCTGCGCTTCGACGCGGGCGCCGACAGCTTCCTGACCGTGCTGGACGCGGAGCGGACCCTCGCGGGCGCCGACGCCGCCCTCGCCGCCTCGGAAGCCCAGGTCACCACCTACCAGATCGGCCTGTTCAAGGCCCTGGCGGGCGGTTGGGAACAGGCCCCCGATCCCGAAGCCTGACCTTCAGCCTCAAGCTGAAACTAGGACGCCCGGCTGGCTCGCCCGCCGGGCGTTTTCTTTGGCGCTTTTTCTGACAGCTGGCGCAGCGGAAGAATATCCTTCTGTTTGCATCGAGAATGCAGCGGCCATCTGAACAATCATCGCCAAGAACATAGCTCCCGCGATGATCTTGCGATAGGCAGGCTGGATGACCGCCTTCGCCGCCCTTCCAGAAGCCCTTCCGGCCGCCGCCTCCCCCGCCGCCGCTCTGGTCCAGGCGCGCCGGGTGGTGGTCAAGATCGGCTCGTCGCTCCTGTTCGACGCCGATCGACGCGCTATCGCCGCCGACTGGCTGGCCAGCCTGGCCGCCGACATCGCGGACCTGCGCCGACAGGGTCGCGATGTCATCGTCGTCTCTTCCGGCGCCGTGGCTCTGGGGCGCGGGCGACTGAACCTGTCGACCAGCCGCCTTCAGGACAAACAGGCCGCCGCCGCCGTGGGCCAGAGCCTGCTGATGCACGCCTGGGAGGAGGCTCTGGCCCCCCACGGGCTGATGGCGGGACAGGTGCTGCTGACCCGCGACGACACCGAACGCCGCCGTCGCTGGCTGAACGGCCGCGCCACGCTGGAGGCTCTGCTGGCTCACGGCGTCGTCCCAGTCGTTAATGAGAACGACACCGTCGCCACCGAAGAGATCCGATATGGCGACAACGACCGCCTGGCGGCGCGCGCGGCGCAACTCGGACGGGCCGACCTGCTGATCCTGCTGTCCGACGTGGACGGCCTCTACACCGCCGATCCGCGTCGCGATCCGGACGCCCGCCATCTGCCGCTGATCGAGCGCCTGACGCCCGATGTTCTGGCCATGGCGTCCGGCGCCAACGCCCAGGCCGGGGTCGGCACCGGCGGCATGGCGACCAAGCTGGCGGCGGCCCAGATCGCCGCCTCGGCCGGTTGCGCAACCGTCATCGCCTCCGGCCTGACCAGTCATCCGCTGAAGGCCGTGCTGGACGGCGCCCGCGCCAGCCTGATCCTGGCCCCCGCCACCCCTCTGGCCGCGTGGAAACAATGGATCGCCGGCAGCGTGGCGCCCGGCGGCGCCCTGACGCTGGATGCGGGCGCCGTCGCCGCCCTGCGTGCGGGTAAGAGCCTGCTGCCCTCCGGGGTCGTCGCCGTCAGCGGCGACTTCGGCAAGGGCGACAGCGTGCGCCTGACCGGGCCTGACGGCGCGCGACTGGGCGTCGGCCTGGCGACCTATGCGGCCGATGAGATCGCCTTGATCCGCGGCCGCCATTCCGACGCGATCGAAAGTCTGCTGGGCTATCGCGGCCCCTCGGTCGTCATCCACCGCGACGATCTGGTTCTGGAGGACCGATGAGCGACCCCGACGCCGCCATGCTGGACATGATGATCGACATGGGCCGCCGCGCCCGCGCCGCCGCCGACGCCCTGCGCGCCACCACGCCGGACGCTCGAACCGAAGCCCTCCATCGACTCGCCCGGGGCCTGCGCGCGGCTGAAACCGACATCCTGTCCGCCAACGCCCGCGACGTGCGCCGCGCCCGCGAAGGCAGCCTGTCTGAGGCTCTGATTGACCGTCTGGCCCTAACGTCTGCGCGCGTCGAGGGCATGGCCGTCGCCGTCGAGACCATCGCCGCCCAGCCCGATCCCGTCGGCGGTGAAATGGCGCGCTGGACCCCGGCCAACGGCCTGGACATCGCCCGCGTGCGCACCCCCATCGGCGTGCTGGCCGTCATCTATGAGAGCCGCCCGAACGTCACCGCCGACGCCGCCGCCCTGTGCATTCGGTCCGGCAATGCCGCGATTCTGCGCTGCGGCTCGGACTGTCTGGACTCCTCGCGCGCCATCGCCGCTGTCGTCGCCCGCGCCGTGAGCGAAGCGGGCCTGCCCGCCGACGCCGTCCAGCTGGTCCCCGTGCCGGATCGCGAGGCCGTCGGCGCCCTCCTGTCGGGCCTCGACGGCGCCATCGACCTGATCATCCCGCGCGGCGGCAAGAGTCTGGTCGCCCGCGTCCAGTCAGAAGCCAAGGCGCCGGTGCTCGGCCATCTCGAGGGCCTGTGCCACACCTATCTGGACGCCGCCGCCGATCTGGACGTCGCCCGTCGCGTGACCCTGAACGCCAAGATGCGGCGCGTCTCGGTCTGCGGCGCGACCGAGACCCTGTTGGTGGACCGCGCGGCGGCGGATCGCCTACTGCCCGCCGTCGCGGCCGACCTGACCTCCGCCGGATGCGAATTGCGCGGCGACTCCGAAGCCTGCGCCCTGGTCCCCAGCATGGCCCAGGCTGTCGAGGCCGACTGGACAACCGAATACCTGGCTCCCATCCTGTCGGTGCGCGTGGTGGACGGCGTGGACGGCGCGGTCGCGCACATCCGCGCTTACGGCTCGGGGCACACCGAGGCCATCGTCACCACCGACGAAAAGACGGCCGAGCGCTTCGCCGAGGGCGTCGACAGCGCCATCGTCCTGATCAACGCGTCGACCCAGTTCGCCGATGGCGGAGAGTTCGGCTTCGGCGGGGAGATCGGCATCTCGACCTCCAAGCTGCATGCACGCGGGCCAGTCGGGGCGGAACAGCTGACCACCTACAAATATGTGGTGCGCGGCCAGGGCCAGACGCGGCCCTGAGACAAGCGCCGCTCAGAAAAGGCCGGAGCCCGAGCTCCGGCCTTTCCGGTAGTCGAACGGGCCTCAAGCAGCCCGAAGGGCGATAGGCCCAGAAGACAAGCTTACGACCTGCCTTCCGGCAGGGCGTAAGCGATCACATAGTCGCCGCGCGGCGTCTCCATGAAGTGATGGCCGCCGGCCATGATGACCAGATACTGGCGACCGTTCTGCTCATAGATCATCGGATTGGCCTGACCGCCCGCCGGAAGCACGTCCGACCACACTGTCGTGCCGGTCTCGATGTCGATGGCGCGGATCAGATCGTCCGTCGCGGCGGCGATGAAGATCAGTCCGCCTGCCGTCACCGCCGAGCCGCCGTTGTTCGGCGTGCCGATCTCCAGCGGCAGCATCGACGGAATGCCGAACGGTCCGTTCTTGCGCGCCGTGCCGAACGGACGATCCCACAGGGTGCGGCCGGTCTTCAGATCGATGGCGCGCATCCCGCCATAGGGCGGTTGTTTGCACAGCAGGCCGGTGAACTTGACCCGCCAGCCCGCATTGACGTCGATGGCGTAGGGCACGCCCATCTGGGGATCGCCCGCGCCCTCGGCCTTGGACTTAGACAGGCTGCCGCCGCGGTTGGCCGCCTCCTTCTCGCGCTCGATGTAGCGGGGGTCGTCGCGCGGGAACCAGCCCAGACGATCGGCCTCGGCGCGAGGCACCAGGCGGTTGTGATTGGGCATGTCATTATAATTGGCGACGATCACGCCGCGCGCCGGATCGATCGCCACCCCGCCCCAGTCAGAGCCGCCGTTGTAGCCCGGATACTGGATCCAGTAGCGGTCCGCCGTCGGGGGCGTGAAGTAGCCGTCATAGGCCGCCTGACGGAACTGGATGCGGCAGACCATCTGGTCGATGGGCGACATGCCCCACATGTCCCGCTCGGTCAGGTCGGCCTTCCTCAGCGTGTGGAACAGGGAGAAGGGCTGGGTCGGACTGCGCTGCGACGGCTCGACGCCGCCTTGGGGCACGCGACGCTCCTCCACCTTGTGCAGCGGCTGGCCGGTGCGGCGGTCCAGGATGTAGAGATCGCCCTGTTTGGACGGCAGGATCACCGCCGGAACCATGGTCCCGTTGACCGGCATGTCGACCAGAGTCGCCTGCGAGCCGAGATCATAGTCCCAGACGTCCTTGCGCACCGTCTGGAAATGCCAGCGCGGCTTGCCCGTGGTCACGTCCAGCGCGACCAGAGAGGTCGAATATTCATTCTCCGCCGGGCGGCGCAGGCCGGAATAATAGTCAGCCGAGGAGTTGCCCATCGGCAGGAAGACCAGACCCAGAGCCTCATCCGCCGTGGCCGTCGTCCACATGTTCGGCGTGCCGGGCGTATAGGTCTCGCCTTCGGGCGGCAGGGTCGTGATGTCCGGACGCATCATGTCCCAGGCGAAGCGCAGTTCGCCCGTGACGGCGTCGAAGCCCTGAATGACGCCCGAGGCGTTCCAGCGCTTCTGGCCGTCCAGCACCTGATGGCCGGTGACCACAATCCCCCGCACGATCACGGGGGCCGAGGTGATCGACACCATGCCCGGATAGGGGTCGCCCATGCCGTGTTTGATGCTGACCTCGCCGTTGGTTCCGAACCCGGCGCAGGGCGCGCCCGTGCGGGCGTCCACGGCTACCAGCCGTCCGTCCAGCGTGCCCTCGATGATGCGCGTGGCGCAGGGCTGGGCCGCGTCGACATTGGGTGCGGCGTAATAGGTCACCCCGCGACAGGCGGCGGTATAGGGAATCTGATCGTCGGCGACCTTGGGATCATAGGTCCACTTCTGCTTGCCCGTCGCCGCATCGACCGCGAACAGCCGGTTGCGGGCCGAGCACAGATAGAGGGTGTCGCCGATCTTCAGCGGCGTCGTCTCGGCGCCCCAGCGCTCATCCGGCAGGTCGCCGGTGCGGAAGGTCCAGGCTCGCTGCAGACCCTTCACATTGTCCTTGGTGATCTGGGTCAGCGGCGAATAGCGCTGGGCGCTGTCCGAACCGCCCCAGGCGGGCCAGTCGGCGCCGACCTTCAGCATCGCCGGGTCGCCCGCGCCGCCGTTCGCCGCGCCGGGCACGGGGCTCAACACCCTGGCCTTATTGGCCTGAGCCACCACCACGCCGGAAATCAGGCCGAAGACGACGATGGCCGCCAGTCCGCTGAGCACCAGTCGGCCTCCGCCTCCGTCGCGCTTCAGCACCGGCAGGCTGAAGACCACGGCGATCAGCAGGACCAGCGGCGCCACGACGCGCGGCACCAGGGCCCAGCCGTTCAGCCCGACCTCCCACAGCGCCCAGACGACGGTGCCGATGAAGATGGCGATATAGAGCCAGGCGCCCAGGGGTCTGAGCAGGGCCAGAAGCCCCCCCGAGACGATCATCAACAGGCCGACGATCAGATAATAGGCCGATCCGCCCAGCATGATCAGCTGGCCCCCGCCTATGGTCAGCGTCAGTCCGATCAGGGCGATGACAATGCCCAGAAGCCTTACCAGGACGCTTCCGAATCCGCGTCCACGCTCGATGGATGGCATCTCGCCCCTCCTGTTCCCGCAGCTTGGCCTTGAAAGGACGCAACACGCGAAAAGCCGCGACGTTCCGTCGCGCCGACAGGAAGATGAGGGCGCGCCCGACGCCGTCCTTGGCGCGCCTGTCAGTCCACGGATGCAAAAAGGGCCGCTCGCCCGAGGCAAGCGGCCCTTAAGGAAGATCAGAAAGCCTTGGGCTTACTGGCGCGCCATCTGGCTGGACAGGATCAGCTCCAGCTGCTTGCGCACGTGGGGGGTCAATTCCTCAACGCCCCAGCCGTCATAGGCGGCGTAGCGGAAGTTGGAGATGAAGGTGTCCCAGATCATGCGGGGCAGCAGGGTCTGGTCGATGTCCTGGCGCAGCTCGCCCTCGCCCACGGCGGCCTGAAGCAGGTCCTGAATCCACAGAACCAGCGGACCGACGAAGGCGCGCGAGCGCTGATCGGCGTCTTCCGGCTGGAACCACGAGCGCGCGACCATCGCCTGCATCAGCGGCAGATGCCCCAGCGAGCGATGATAGCCGGCGGTCAGTGCGGCGGTCAGACGGTCCGTGACGCGGCCTTCCACGCCCGCGGCGCCGGTCCGCATGTCGTTCAGCAGGCCTTCCATTTCCTCGGAGAAGACCGTCTCGAACAGTTCGGCCTTATCCTGGAAGTTGGCGAACACCGCGCCGGTCGACATTCCGGCGCCCTTCGCGATGTCGCGGATCGTCGCTGCGTCATAGCCGCGCTCGGCAAAGAGGGTGCGCGCCGCATCCAGCACCTTGAGGCGCGTACGAACCTTCGCCGCCTGGCGGCGATTCATCCGCGGAGGCGCAATGTTTTCCACGGTTTCGGCAAGAGAGGGGGAGGGCACGCGCATAGACAGGTGGCTCTGGGCTTAAATGGGCGGCGCGCTCGCCAAGCCAGACCGCGTCGTTCGACCCGGCCCGAACTTTGAAGACGACGGGCGCCCCTGAAACTAAGGGCGAACTTTCATCACCGAACAATGACCAAAATGGGTCGCGGCTGGCAAAAATCTCTGCCCTGCCCTCGCCGGGCAATCAAGAAGACTACGCAATTATACGAATAGCCGCAGCGTGATGTTACAATGACCGGCCTCATCCCGGCGAAACTTTACTCTTACAGACCTCTACTGAAGCGTCGGCAAGTGTCCGGCCGCCGTCGCTCCGCTCCCTCCTTCGCCCTGCCTCTCGCTCTCTGGATGAATTTTTTTTAAGACAGGGCGCCGCGCTTCCGGCCTAGGGTTCGCACCCGAGGCCTCAGGGGCTGAAAACAAGGAAACATCCATGAAGAAACTGCTTGTCGGCGTAGCCGCTGCCGCCCTTCTGGCGCCCGCCGCCGCCCTGGCGGGCGATGGTCACGACCATGCCTGCATCGACGACGCCTGCACCGTCTTCGAACTGTTCCAGACCCCGGCCGCCGCAGGGGGCGCTTCGGGCTGGCAGGGGACCGAGGCCCCGAAATACGGGACCTGGGGCTTCGACCTGACGGGCCGCGACACTTCGGTGAAGCCGGGCGACAGCTTCTTCCGCTACGCCAACGGCGCCGCCTACGATAAGCTGACGATCCCGTCGGACCGCACCTCCTACGGCTCCTTCCCGCTGCTGCGCGAACTGTCCGACAACCGGATGAAGGAACTGATTCACGATCTAGCGGGCCGCTCGGACCTGACGGCCGGCTCCGACGAGCAGAAGATCGCCGACGCCTATCGTTCCTATATGGACGAGGCGCGCATCGAGGCGCTGGACGCCCAGCCGCTGCAACCGTTCCTGGCCGCCATCCGCGCCGCCGACACCCATGAGAAGATCGCCGCCTATATGGGCCAGACCCAGGGCCGCGTCGGGTCGTCTCTCTTCGGCACCGGCATCACGATCGACCAGAAGAATCCGACCCGCTACGTCGTGGCTACGGGCCAGTCGGGTCTGGGGATGCCTAATCGGGACTATTATCTGGACGCCCGCTTCGCCGACAAGAAGGAGAAGTATCAGGCCTATGTCGAGCGGATGCTGACCAATATCGGCTGGAACGATCCCGCCGGTTCGGCCGCCGCCATCGTCGCCCTGGAAGACCAGATCGCCGAAGCCCACTGGACGCCGGTGGAAAGCCGCGACCGCGACAAGACCTATAATGAATACTCGATCCAGACTCTGGCCGCCGATGCGCCGGGCTTCGACTGGGCCGGCTATTTCAACGCCGCCGGCCTGGGCTCGATCGACCGCCTGATCGTGCGTCAGAACACGGCCATGCCCAAGATCGCCGCCGTCTTCGCCCAGACGCCGGTCGCGACCCTGCAGGCCTGGCAGGCCTTCCACACCACCGACGACGCGGCGGGCTCCCTGTCCAAGCGCTTCTCCGACGCCCAGTGGGAGTTCCGTTCGCGTGACCTGTCGGGCCAGCCCGAACAGCGCAGCCGTGAAAAGCGCGCCATCAGCTTCGCCGAGGGCGCCCTGGGCGAGGCGGCGGGCCGTCTGTACGTCGCCGAATACTTCCCGGCCGAATCCAAGGCCAAGATGGAAGAACTGGTCGCCAATCTGCGCACCGCCCTGTCGCACCGCATCGACAACCTGACGTGGATGGGAGCCGAGACCAAGGCGGCGGCTCAGGAGAAACTGCAGAAATTCACCGTCAAGATCGGCTACCCGAACAAGTGGCGCGACTATTCGGCGTTGGAGATCAAGGCTGACGACCTGTTCGGCAACAGCCAGCGCATGGGCCAGTTCCAGTGGAACTACCGCCTGTCGCGCCTCGACCAGCCGGTCGACAAGGACGAGTGGGGCATGACCCCGCAGACGGTGAACGCCTATTACAACTCGGCCAATAACGAGATCGTCTTCCCCGCGGCGATCCTGCAGCCGCCCTTCTTCGATCCGGACGCGGACCCGGCTGTCAACTACGGCGGCATCGGCGGCGTGATCGGCCACGAGATCGGCCACGGCTTCGACGATCAGGGCTCCAAGTCCGACGGCGACGGCGTGCTGCGCAACTGGTGGACCGAAGAGGACAAGGCCAACTTCAAGGCCCTGACCACCCGCCTGGGCGCCCAGTACGATGCGTTCGAGCCCCTGCCCGGCTTCCACGTCAACGGCGGCCTGACCATGGGCGAGAACATCGGCGACGCCGCCGGGACGGCGGTGGGCCTTGAGGCCTATCACCTGTCGCTGGCCGGCAAGCCCGCCCCGGTGATCGACGGCGTGACCGGCGACCAGCGCTTCTTCTACGGCTGGGCGCAGGTCTGGCAGTCGAAATACCGCGAGGACGCGCTGAAGAACCAGATCGCCACCGATCCGCACAGCCCGGCCGAGTTCCGCGTCATCGGCCCCGTGCGCAATATCGACGCCTGGTACGAGGCCTTCGGCGTCAAGCCCGGCGACAAATACTACCTGGCTCCGGAAGATCGCGTCCGCATCTGGTAAGGACGCCGTCTGCCGAATGAAGAGGGCCGGAGCCGCGACGCTCCGGCCCTTTTTTCATGCCGCTGCGCCGCTGCGCGCGCACTCGAACATTCTTCGATGATTGCTGAGCTGCAGGCATGAAAAAGCCCGCTGCGGGGGATACATCGCAGCGGGCCTTCACGCTCTCTCAGGAGCGGACGTTTCCTCCCCGAAACGCCTTCAAGATGTCGCTGCGGCTCGCCGCTGCGCCTCTTGAGTGAGACCAAATGACGCCATTGGCCGGGGCGCGTCAACCAAGCCAGCGCCGAAAGCCTATGCTTTTATGACTAAACGCCGATAACTCACGACGTCGTCATGGATATTATCGAAGGCTATTCGATAATAGAGCGCACCACGGCCACCAGTTGATCGCGCGTCACGGTCTGCTGTCCGGGACGCTCGGCCTTCCAGGCGTCGTTGTCCGTGATGGCGGCGGCGCGGGCGCGTCCAGCGTCCAGATCCTTGATCGTCACCTGACCGGCGGCGATCTCGTCCCCGCCCAGGATGACGGCGGCCGGCGCACCGCGACGGTCGGCGTATTTCATCTGCGCCTTCATGCCCGCCCGGCCCAGATAGAGCTCGGCGGCGATGCCCGCCGCGCGCAGTTCGGACACGGCGTCCAGATAGTGCTGCATGTCGTCCTCTGAGAAGACGATGGCCACCACCGGCCCGCGCGTCGCGTCTTCAGCGCCGCGTCCGGCCGCGCGCAGGGCCGAAGCCAGACGCGACACGCCGAAGGAGAAGCCCGTCGCCGGGGTCGACTGGCCGGTGAAGCGCGACACCAGGTCGTCATAGCGCCCGCCGCCGCCGATCGAGCCGAAGCGCACAGCCCGGCCCTTCTCGTCCTTGGTGTCCAGCAGCAGTTCGGCCTCGAACACGGCGCCGGTGTAGTATTCCAGGCCGCGCACGATGGTCGGATCGAAGCGCACGTCATCCTGCGCCACGCCCATGGCGGTCAGGGCGCGGTCGATGGCGGCCAGTTCCTTCAGCGCCTCTTCGCCCGCAGCGCCCAAGGCGGCGCCGGACACGGCATCCAGCACGCCTGCGCGGCTGAGGCCTGGCGTCTCGGCCGAAGCCAGAAACGCCTCGATCGCGCTGATCACCGAGGCGGGCAGGTTGGCGCCCTTGGTATAGTCGCCCGACTCATCCAGCCGCCCTTCGCCCAGCAGCAGGCGTAGGCCCTCGACGCCCAGACGGTCGTATTTGTCCACGGCGCGCAGGGCCGTCAGCCGCTGCATCGGGTCCGTGATCCCGCCCGCGTCGAACAGGCCGTCGAATAGCTTGCGGTTGGAGACGCGGATCACCGCCTGCCCGGCCGCCAGTCCCGCCGCGCGCAGGCCCTCGCAGCCCATGGCGATGATCTCGGCGTCAGCCTCTGGCCGGTCGGAGCCGACGGTGTCGGCGTCGCACTGCCAGAACTCGCGGAAGCGGCCCGGACCCGGCTTCTCATTGCGCCACACCGGCCCATAGGCGTAGCGACGGAACGGCTTGGGCAAGGTCTCCCAGTTCTGCGCGGCGAAGCGGGCCAGCGGCGCGGTGTGGTCGTAGCGCAGCGCCATCCACTGATCGTCGTCGTCCTGGAGGGCGAAGACGCCCTCGTTCGGACGGTCGGCGTCGGGCAGGAACTTGCCCAGAGCGTCGGCGTATTCGAACGCCGGGGTCTCCAGCGCCTCAAAGCCCCAGCGCTCATAGACCTCGGACACGCGCGCGACGATGCGGCGCTCGGCGGTCAGGTCGCGGCCGCGACGGTCGGCGAACCCGCGCGGGGCCCTTGCTTCTGGAGCGCGGGCTTCGGGGCGGTTGGAGGCTTCGTCGGTCATGGGGCGGCGATTAAGCCATCAGATACGCCGCCGCAACTCACAGTCCGCCCCGCGCCGCCCGCATCCGCCCTCAGGACGCGCGGCGCAGCGGCAGATCCTGTCCGTAGCTAAGGCGACGCCACAGCCACTCGAACGGCCCCATGGTGAACTTCGACAGCCACAGCGGCGACCAGATCAGCTGCAGCGCCCAGACCCCGATGACAATGGCCCACTGCATCGGATAATCGACCTGGCCGAACAGGCGCGGTCCCCAGGGCATGTAGAAGATGGTCGTCATGATCAGGGTCTGGGTCAGATAGTTGGTGAAGGCCATCCGCCCCACCGGCGCCAGAGCCTTGCGCAGCCAGCCCACCCCGCGCGTCGTCGCCAGGATCAGCGCCGAGGCATAGCCCAGGGTGATGATCAGCGGATAGGAACCGACCGCCATCGCCCAACCGCCGGTCGCCTCGACCTCGGCCCCCGCCTGAATCTCCAGCCATTCCAGAACGCCCAGCAGGGCCAACACCACAGCCCCGCCCGCCATCAACATTCCATAGACGCGCATCGACATCCGGCCGTGGAAGAAGCCCGCCTTGAACAGGCCCAGCCCCAGCATCATCAGCGGAATCGTAGAGAAGACATACATCAGCAGGCTCATGCCCTGGCTGATCGCCCAGGCCTTCAGATTCTCAAGCGCCGCGCCGGCCCAACCGCTCTGATAGGCGGCGATGGACGCGGCCACCGCCCCGTCAGACGCCCCGCCGCTGCTCATCGCCTCGGGGAAATGCGCCGTCAGCAGCATCAGCCCGGCCTGCAAGGTCGCCAGGGCGACGGTCGCGCCGGCCCCGATCCAGATCAGCCGCCCGGCGGGCATCGACCGCATCATCATCACGAACAGGCCTGACCAGGCGTAGAGCAACAGGATGTCGCCGTACCAGAAGGCCGCGCCGTGGATCAGGCCGAACAGGGCCAGGAACAGCAGGCGGCGACGCAGGACGCGCCCCTTCGCCTCATCGCCCCGCTCGCCGCCGACAAGGAAGATCGAGACGCCGAACAGCATGGAGAACAGGGTGACGAATTTCTGGCGGAAGAAGACGGCGATGATCCATTGCGCCACGCCCGAGGCGTTCGCCTCGGCCGGAAACGGCGACTGGCCGCTGGTCATCTCGATCGTCATCATCGGCAAGGCGAAGGCCGCCGCATTGACCGCCAGAATGCCCAGCACCGCCGCGCCGCGCAGGACGTCCAGCGTCACGATCCGCTGGTCCGCCGCCACCGGCTTCGGCTGGGCCGTCTCGACCTGATCCCTCATGCTCGCCCCTGTCCCTGCGTGAAGAGTTCGAGGCTTAGGCGGGACCGCCGCCGCAGTTCACGTTAAATCCCCGTAACGTCCCGCTCTTGCAGCACGCCCATGCGGTTCTTCACGACCGGCGCCGGAACGAAGCCCAGCCAGGCGACGCACAGGCCGCCCCACAGCGCATAGCTGACGCCCACCATGACGGCCAAAGGCAGGCCCGCCACGCCATAGATCAGCAGCGCCGTCTCGATCGCCCCCAGGCCCTGAACCAGGCTCTGCGACGCAGCCCCCGCCAGGGTCGCCATGATCACAGCCATGATCGCCTGCATCGCCGCCGCCAGCAGACCGCCGAACACGGTGAAACGGCAGACTACGCCCAACCGCGTCGATGGACGGCCCGTCCTGGCGTGGCTGTTCAGCAGCAGCCACAGTCCGACCGGCGCCGCGATCAGACCGACCGCCAGCATCACCAGCCGCCAGTCCGTATCCACGCCCGACCACCAGTTCTCGGGCGGCCAGATGAACAGGGTCAGGATCACCGGAGGCCAGGCCGCCGCCGCCAGGGCGGCCGGAACCAGGGCGCCCGCGCCGCGCCGCGGCGCCACGCGCTTCAGGCCCGGCATGGAGGGAAAGACGCCGGCCATCAGCGGGTCGGCACCGGCGTCTCGCCGGAATAGTCGTAGAAGCCGCGCCCGCTCTTCTTGCCCAGCCAGCCGGCCTCGACATACTTCACCAGCAGCGGACAGGGCCGGTATTTGCTGTCAGCCAGACCTTCGTACAGCACGTTCATGATGGCAAGGGCCACGTCCAGCCCCATGAAGTCCGCCAGCTCCAGCGGCCCCATCGGATGGTTGGCGCCCAGCTTCAGCGCCTTGTCGATCGAGGCCACGTCGCCGACGCCCTCGTACAGCACATAGACCGCCTCATTCATCATCGGCACCAGGATGCGGTTGACGATGAAGGCCGGGAAGTCCTCGGACTCGGTGGTGACCTTGCCCAGGCTCTCGGCGAAGGCGACCGCCGTCTCGAAGGTCGAGGCCGAGGTGGCGATGCCGCGCACCAGTTCGACCAGCTTCATGGTCGGCGCCGGCTTCATGAAGTGCAGACCGATGAAACGCTCGGGCCGATCCGTCACCGAGGCCAGGCGGGTGATGGAGATAGACGAGGTGTTGGACGCCAGCAGCGTGTCCGGCCCCAGCAGCGGCGTCAGCTCGGCGAAGACGCCCTTCTTGACGGCCTCTTCCTCGGACGCGGCCTCGATGACCAGATCGGCCTTGGCCGCCTCGGCCAGGGTGGCCACGGCGGTGATGCGCTGAAGCGCCGCCTGGGCCTCCGCCTCGGTGGACAGGCCGCGCGATGCGCGACGCGCCAGGCTGGCCGCGATCTCGCCCAGAGCCAGGGTCACCCGATCCGACGCAATGTCGTACAGCTTCACCTCATAGCCGCCGGCGGCCACCACCTGAGCGATGCCCGAACCCATTTGCCCGGCGCCGATGACGGCGACTGTCCTGATGGTAGTCATGAATTACGCGTTGAATACGGTCCACGAGTGACCTGTCGTCGGCACCTTAGGAGCCCGCTCGCGCCGCGCAAGGGCGGAAATGGGCGCCGGACGCCGAATCCCGCGCCGCCGTGGCTTCGCTTCAACGGAGGCTCGCTCGCCTCAGCCCAGCGACATGATCAGCATCGGCGCGACCGTCCGGTTGAACAGCACGCTCAGGAACTGCAACGCCAGCAAGGCGATGATCGGCGTGATGTCGATGCCGCCCAGCGGCGGCACCACCCTCTGGATCGGCCCCAGGATCGGACGCGTCACCGTATCCAGCACATAGGCGATCTGGCCGACCAGGCGGTTGCGCGGATTGACCACGTCGAAGGCGAACAGCCAGCTCAGGATCGCCGAGGCGATGATGCACCAGATCATCAGGGTGACGACGGCGTTCACCAGCCAGACAAGGGCGAAACCCATGAGAAACTCCTGCTTCGTTCACGCCGCTTCTAGCGGCCCGGTCGCCGATCGCCAAGGATTCGTGCGCGGCCCGTTGACACGCCCCCCTGGACGCTTCTATGTCCCGCGCCTGCCTGTCGGTCGGGGCCGTAGCTCAGTTGGTAGAGCGCGTCGTTCGCAATGACGAGGTCAGGGGTTCGACTCCCCTCGGCTCCACCAGGGCATCTTCACGAAATCGCCGAGTTGAGACCGCCCATCGAGGCGACCGTCTGCGCGCCTCAGTTTTCGCGGTAGAAGTTGCAGTACCAGTCGACGAAGTGGGCGACGCCTTCCTCCACCGGCGTCGATGGCGCGTAGTCGAGGGCGGCCAGGGTGTCGGTCACGTCAGCTTCGGTATCGGCCACGTCGCCGTCCTGCATGGGCATGAGGTTCAGCCTGGCCTTGCGACCTAGCTTGGTCTCCAGCACCTCGATATAGCGCATCAACGGCACCGGACGGCCTGCGCCCAGGTTCAGGATGCGCCAGGGGGCGACGCCGCTGGCAGCCGGATTGGGCGCGCTCGCGTCCCATGTCGGGTCGATGGCGGCCGGACGGTCGAGCGCGGCCACCACGCCGGTGACGATGTCGTCGACATAGGTGAAGTCGCGGCTCATCCGGCCCTCGCCGTACACGTCGATCGGCTCGTCCTTCAGGATCGCGCGGGTGAACTTGAACAGGGCCATGTCCGGACGGCCCCACGGGCCATAGACGGTGAAGAACCGCAGCCCCGTCGCCGGAAAGCCGAACAGGTGTGCGTAGGAATGGGCCATCGCCTCATTGGCCAGCTTGGTCGCCGCATAGACGGTCAGCGGATGGTCCGCAGGCTGGCGCACCGAGAACGGCAGGGCGCGGTTGGCGCCGAACACCGAACTGGTCGAGGCGAAGACCAGATGGGCCGCACCGACCGCGCGGCAGCCTTCCAGGATGCTGAGGAAGCCGACGACGTTGGAATCGACGTAGGTCTCAGGCGCTTCCAGGCTGTAGCGGACGCCCGCCTGGGCGGCGAGGTGGACCACGCGGCGCGGCTGGTGCTCGGCGAACAGGGCGGCGACGCCGTCGCGGTCGGCCAGATCCAGCGTGTGATGGCGATAAGCGGGGTAGGCCTGAAGCTGAGCCAAGCGCGCCTGCTTCAGCGCCGGATCATAATAGGCGTTGAGGTTGTCCAGACCGATGACGCGTTCGCCCCGCTCCAGCAGGCGCCGGGCGGTGTGGAAGCCTATGAAGCCGGCGGAGCCGGTGACCAGGACGGGATCGCTCATGATCGGCTGCGATAAACGGTCGCGCGGTCGGACGCCAGCGTCCGCACGCTAGGGCAGCGCCCCGGCCACGGCGGGCGCAGGCGCCAGAAGCTGGGCCGAAACATTCAGCCCGACGCCTGCGATCAGGCAGGCCGCCGCTGCGAACAGCACCAGACGCGTCGCCCTTTTCTCTGGCGCCAGAGGCCGGGCGAACAGCAGGACCAACAGTCCGACGACGGCCAGCGCGCCCGGCAGATCCATCCCGACGCCCAGAAAGACAAAATGGCCGATCCCCGCGAGCCAGGCACCGCCCAGCACCGTCGCAACCGCCGGCGGAAGGAGACCGAGCGGCCGCGTCAGGCCAGGATCGATCAGGGCCGCCAGCGCCGCCGTCGTCGCCGCCAGCAACACCGGCCAGACGAACAGCAGGGCCGCCTCGGGCGCCGCACCCTGCAGGACGCAGCCAAAGACGAAGACCAGAGCGATGAGACCCAGCCAGCCGCCCCAGGCCGACCGCTCAGCCCGCACGGGCCAGAGCGACAGCCCGGCGGCGACAACGCCCAGCCCCAGCAGCACGGGGCTGAACCCGCCGAGGATCAGGACCACGGCGGTCAGGACGGCGAACGCCCCGCCCGTCAGGCGCGGCCGCGTCCGACGCGCGCCGGTCAAAAGAAGCAGCGCCAGAGCGACAATCGCAAAGACCGCTCCCGCCTCCATCCACGGCAGGCGGCGCAGCAGGGTGTAATAGACATCGGGCGAAGCGGCGCGGCTCGACATCGGCCCGGCCAGCAGACGCGTCGATTGCAACAGGATGACGCCGCCGGTCAGGAACCACAGCCCGTCCAGCGCGCCCAGACCGACCTGCTTCGCCGTCAGCCCCGCCCCCCGCCGCGCCCGCCAGGCCGCAAAACCGCCCAAGGCCGCAGCCAGAGCCAGCAGGACCCAGCCCGTCGCCTGCTTATGCGCGATCATCCAACGGCCGAAGATATCGGCATAGACCAGGCTCTCGCCCCGGTCCGGCAGGCGGGGCGCGCGCAGCAAGGCGTCCGCCGCCTCCAACGCCTGAGACCCCAGATGCTGAACCGCGCCCTGATCCAGATTGGCGGGCGTGGCGTTTGCGGCGTGGTACTGGTCGGGACGGCCGATGAAGGCCAGGTTCAGGCCGCCGACGCCCCTGTCCTTGGGCACGGTGAAGTCGGTGCCGTTGGGCATCCGCTCATACATGAAGGCGGCGATGGAGGTGGCGGTGGTCCCGCCGTCGGCCTTGGCCGCCGCGCGGCGGAACAGCTGGACCGTCGGCCCCGCCTCGCGCCCGGTCTCGAACATGGCGGCGCGGCCGCCGCCGCCGCGCGCCTCAAGGTTGACCACCGCCCCGATCCGGTCGCGCAAAGGATGGCCGCCGAAGAAGACCCGCGCCCCGTCCAGACCGAGTTCCTCTGCATCGGTCAGCAGGACGACGAGGTCGCGCTCGACCGGTCCGCGCGCCTGGATCGCCCGCACCGCCTCCAGAATGGCGGCGACCCCGGCGGAATCGTCGGCCGCGCCGGGGGAGCCGACCACGGTGTCGTAATGGGCCATCAGCATGACGACGGGCTGCTCGCGATCCTTGCCCGGCAGCACGCCGATCAGATTGATCGCCTGATTGTTCGCGGCGCCGGGGTCGCCGCCCGCACGCGCCAACCGCTTGACCGAGGCGGGCGACAGCGGTCCGGCCTGCTCGCTGACCTGAAGTCCCAGCTGCGTCAGGCGGTCGTTCAGATAGGCTCGGACCCGAGCATGTTCCGGGGAGCCGACCGGGTGCGGAGCCCGGGCGATCTGTTCGATGTCCGTCATGGCGCGCGCGGCCGAGAAGGCGACGGCGGGCGCGTCCGCCGGGCGCGGCCTCGGCGCCTGGGTGGTCCACACCGCCAGCAAGAAGGCGAGCGTCAGCGATCCGAACAGCAGGGCCAGCCGCATGAGAGATCCTCCCCGATCCGAGCGGCAGTAGGACCAAGCCAGGGCCGGATGGCAAGAGGGCGGCGACAGGTCGCCCCGCCGCCGCCCTCAAGTTTTGTCAGCCGGTGAAGGCTTAGAAGCGCTTCGACAGCTCCACGCCGTACATGCGCGGCTCGTTGACGAAGGCCGTCAGGTTGTTGAAGTCGATGGCGCCGATGACGTTGGCCTCGTCGGTGATGTTGCGGACGTAGACGGCCGCTTCCAGACCCCGGTTCAGATCGCGCCAGCCTGCGCGCAGGCCGCCTTCGAAATTGGTGTCCTGACGGAACTCGACCGCCTCATAAAGGAAGAGGTTGAAGTCCTTCTGCATCACCCAGTCGGTCGAGGCGAACAGCTCCTGCCCGTCGCCGATCGGACGGACGTAGGACAGGGTCAGGTTGGCCGAGTACTCCGGCGCCTGCGGGAAGGGATTGCCGTCGATGCTGGCGCGGTCGCTGGCGCCGACCTTCACGATCGGGTCGGTGATGGTGCACAGGTGGTTGCCGCAGATGGCGACCAGCAGGTCCTTGTCCTTGATCTCGGTGTGGTTCCACGCCACGCCGCCCGCCAGGGTGAAGCCGGCGCCCAGATAGACGTCGCCGTCGATCTCCAGACCGTAGCCCTGGCCCTTGTCGGCGTTGATCAGGCGGTTGGAGTTGTCGATGCCGCCGATGGCCGTGAACTGCATGTCCTTGACGTCATACAGATAGGCGGTGGCGTTCAGGCGAGCGCGGCCGTTCCACATGCGGGCCTTGAAGCCGGTCTCGTAGGACATGACGGTTTCGGAATCCGCCGTGGTCAGGACCGGCAGGTTGCGGCCCTGGATCGACGGGCCGCGATAGCCGCTGGCCACGCGGGCGAACAGGTTCAGGCTGTCGTTGACCTCATACAGGGCGCTGACGTCCCAGCTGACCTGCTCGTCGCCGACCGAGACCTGGCCTTGTGCATTGGCGGGCGTGCCGACCACGATGCGGCCGTGATAGTTGCGGCTGTCGTCGGTATAGCGCAGGCCGCCGGTCAGCTTCAGAGCGTCCGTAACCTGATAGTTGGCCTGGCCGAACACCGACCATGAGTCCGACTTCTGCACGATGTCGGTGACCTTGATCGGCATGATGCCGCCGACGCCGTCGAACGTGCCCGAGACCAGGTTGATGCGCTCGTCCCAGTAGAAGGCGCCGACCTGCCAGCCCAGACGGCCCGCGCCGTTCGAGGTCAGGCGCAGCTCATAGGTGTTCTGCAGCAGGTCGCTGGACAGGGTGCCGGACTCGACCGGGAACGGGGTCTTGTAGCCCGCGCCCGCCGGAGCGCCGGCCGAGACGCCGCCATCGATATCGCCGTCGCCCTGCGACCAGCCCTGGAAGGACCCGACCACGCCGGTCAGGGTCGCCGGGCCGAAATCGTAGGCCACCTGCAACGACTGGGAGGTCGTCTGCTGCTTCTGGAAGTTGTTGCGGCCGCCGTCATACCAGACCGTCTTGCGGTCGAAGTTGTCGTTCAGCTTGTTCGAGCCCTTGGTCAGGACGTTGGCGCGGTTCATCGTGCCCGTGCCCACATAGTCGCGCGCCTGCAGGGTCAGCAGGGTCGACAGGCGGTCGGTCGGGGTCCAGGCGACGTGGATGCGGCCCGCCACATCGTCGAAATTGCCCAGGTCCTTGCCGTCCTTCTTGGCGAAGGGGGCGTCCCAGGCGTTATTGACCCAGTCGTCGCGGTGGTTCCACAGGGCCGCGACGCGGACCGACAGCGTATCCGACGCCGGCAGGGTCACAGCCGCCTCGGCGCGGGTCGAACCGAAGTTGCCGTAGGTGATCGAGCCGAAGCCGGTGAAGTCGTCGCCCGGCTTGGTGGTGTCGATCTTGATCACGCCGGCCGGGGTGTTGCGGCCGAACAGGGTGCCCTGCGGTCCGCGCAGCACTTCCAGCTGCTTCACGTCGAACAGGGGGAAGCCCTTCAGATAGACGCTTTCCAGAACCAGCTCGTCCATCACCATCGACACCGGCTGAGACGCCGTGAAGTCGAAGTCCACATTGCCCAGGCCGCGAATGTAGAAGCGCGGGGCGTAGCGGCCGTTGGAGCTTTCGACCTGCAGGCTGGGCACGCGGCCCGACAACTGCAGGATGTCGCCGCCGCCGGCGTTCACGGCGTTCAGCGTCTCGGTGTTCATCGCCGTGACGGCGAAGGGCACGTCGCGGATGCTTTCGCTGCGGCGCTGGGCGGTGACGACGATGTCGCCGACGGCGGCGGCCTGTTCGGCCTGGGCGTCGGACGATTGCGCCAGGGCCGGCGTGGAGAGCAGCAGGGCCAGACCGCTGGCGGAGGCGGCGAGAACCGAGAGACGCGTCATCGAGATATCCCCTTCTTGATGATCTTGAGGCGGGTTAATTCGCCGCAGCCCCTAGGCCCGAAGCCCAGCCGTTTCCAGCCCAGAAGCGTCGCCCCGCATGAACCTTTCGCGACAGAGCCACAGGGCGGAATAAACCGGTGTTCGATATGGCTCCGACCGGGTTGCGACATTGTGCGCCGCAGCAGGACATGCAAAGCAGATCGGCTGCGTCCGCCCCTTGGTGATGGCCGCCCGACCCGCCGCAGGAGACGCCCCATGCCCCTCGCCGCTCCGTCTCGCCGTCGTTTCCTTGCAGGCGCCGCCGCCCTGCCTCTGATCAGCGCAGCGCCCGCGTTGGCCCGCGATCGGTCCGCCGCGGTTATCGGTCGCGTGCTGTCCATGTCCGACCTGCATTCGGCCTATGAGCGCAGCGCGCAGGTTCTGGCCGCCCTGCGCGCCGAGGTCCGCAGCCAGCCGGTTCCGCACCTGATCGCCCTGGACGGCGACATCTTCGAGCACGGCAATGTCGTTTCAGTGCGGTCGCAGGGCGTGATCGACTGGGCCTTTCTGGCCGCCCTGCCCTCCATTGCGCCGACGGTGGTCAATCTGGGCAACCACGACAACGATCTGACGCCGGACCTGCACGACGTAGTCGCCCGGATGCGCGGGCTGGGGATCAGCGTCATCAGCAACATCATCGACGCGCGCACCGGTCAGCCCTACGCCCCGGCCGCCACCGAGATCGCTTTCGGCCGGCGGCGCCTGCGCATCATCGGCTTCGGCACGAATTCGCTGAACACCTATCCCAAGGACAGCCGCGACTGGCTGTCGATCCCCGACCCGACCGACTGGGCGCGCAGCCATCTGCCGTCGCTTCTGGACGACGCAGACCTGACGCTGGTGATGAGCCACGCCGGGGTGGCGGGCGACCGGGGGATGCTGTCCGCCCTTCCCGACGGCGCCCTGATGATCGGCGGACACAACCATCTGCTGTTTCAGGAGCCGCTGGGCCGCGGCCTCTACGCCCACACCGGATCGTGGAACAACGCCTATACGGCGGCCGACTATCTCAGCGATGAAAGCGTTCGCGCCCAGTCGCGCAGCGTCCCCCTGGACGGTCCGGCCGACCCGGCTCTGGCCGCCCTTATCCGCACGACGCTGGCGCAACATCTGACCGCCCAGGAACGCGCGATCCTCGGGACCAGTCCCGCCGCCCTGTCGCTGGGCGACACCGGCCGCGCCGTGGCCGCCGCCTTCGCCCGTTTCGCCGGAACCCAGGCGGGTTTCATCGGCCATACGACGCTGGGGACGGGCCTGCCCGCCGGACCGGTCAGCCGCTACGCCTTCGACGCCGTGGTGCGGTTCGACGGCAAGCTGATGGCCGCCGAGGTTCCGGCCGCGCGTCTCGCTGAGTTAACCGCCCTGGCCAATCAGGACCGCGTCATGCCCTTCGCGCGGCGCACCGGCGACTTCGTCTACGGCGCGGTTCAGGGCGACGAGAAACGCGACACGATCCGCATCGTCACCACCGACTGGTGCGCCCTGAACCAGCAGGAGTATTTCGGCGTCTCCGATCTGGATTTCACCGAGGTCGCCAGCCCCGGCGTCAAGGCCGTCGCGGCGCAGGGCCTGTTGCAGGCCTGAGGGCCAAGGCTGAGCGTCAGGCCGCCCGGCGATAGGCCGAGGGCGACTTCACATAGAGGCCGCGCCGCCCCGCCACGGGCCGGAAGGCGACGCTGTCGCCGTCGGGGCGCTCGTCCACGCCCAGGAACAGGCAGCCGTCATCGACCAGCCGCCGCTCCAGCCCGTCCAGCAGACGAGGCCGCCGTTCAGTCGTCATGTCGCCGAGCACATGACGGCAGAAGATGATGTCGAAACGCCCCTCGTCGCGCGGCTCGTCCAGCAGATTGGCGCGTTTGAAGGTAATGGCTGCGCGCAGTTCCGGCAGCGCCCGCCACTGATCGTCGACCTGCTCGAACCACCGCAGCATGGTCCGCGCCGACAGCCCCCGCTGAATCTCGAAGGAGCTGTAGAGGCCCGACATGGCCTTCTCGATCGCCTGACGCGACAGGTCGGCGGCCAGCACCTCGACCCGCGCCCCGGCCTCAAGGGCGGCGATGGCCAGCGAATAGGCTTCCTGACCTGAACCGCACCCCGCCGACAAGATCCGCACCGGCCCCCCGCGCGCCGCCGTCAGGGCGGGCAGGAGCTCGCGCTCCAGCACTTCGAAGGTCGCCCGATCGCGCCGGAACCAGGTCTCGCCGTTCAGCAGGGCCTCGATCACCCCCCAGCCGAGCGACGCCACCGGGCGGCTCCACAGGCTGGTCAGCATGGCCTCGACGTTGTGATAGCCTTCCCGGCGCGCGACCGGCCCCAGCCGATGTTCGGCCAGCTGCATCCGCTCTCGCGACAGGCGGTATCCCGCGCGCGAGGCCAGCAGAGCTTGAAGGCGTTCAAAATCCTCCGGCGTCATGACGGCGACTGAATCGCTCCCACTTCGGCGAGTTTGGACTGCAGGATGTCGCCGTCGAACGGCTTCATAACATATTCGTCCGCTCCGGCGGACAGGGCTTCGGCGATGCGGTCGGCGCGCGTCTCGACCGAGCAGAACAGCACCTTGGGTTCGCGCCCGTCCGGCAGGGCGCGCAGGCGGCCCAGAAAGGTCATCCCATCCATGATCGGCATCTGCCAGTCCAGCAGCACCACGTCCGGCATGGCGGCGACGCAGACCTCCAGCGCCTCGGCGCCGTCGGCCGCCTCCTGCACCTCGAAGGCCAGGTCTTCGAGGATGCGCCGGGCCACCTTGCGGATGATCCGGCTGTCATCGACGATCAGACAGGTTCTGGGGTCCACGGGACTCATTCTCGCGACAGGCGAATAACGCAGATATTCACGCCAGAATGGTCTGACGCCGGTTAACGGAAGGTTGGCTCAGTCCGCCAGGGGCAGGCGGGCGATCAGGGCGACGCGGCCGTCCTCGACCGTGGTCTCCAGCCGCCCCCCCGCGTCGCAGGCCGTCAGCCACAGCCAGTAGGGCTGGATCCACTGCCCGGCCAGGCCCTCCGTCAGGCGCTCGCCCCTCAATCCGGTCATGGCCTCGGCCTTGAGCCGCGCCCGCGCGCCTTCGGCCGAGCCGATCAGGATCAGCTGCCCGCCTTCGCGACGCACGGCGACCGTCGCTGCTCCGCCCATCGGCAGGGCGCCGACCGTCAGATAGGCCAGGTTCAGCAAGGCGCGCGCCTGAAGCTTGGTGAAGACTTCCTCGCCGACGCGCCAATCCAGCGTCGCCCGTCCGCCGTCGGTCAGGCCGGTCAGCAGGCCGTGCAGTTCGGCGCCGGAAAACTGTTCGCTGGAGGTGGCCGCGCCAAAGGCCACGCGGGCGAAATGGACCAGGGCCACCATCTTGGCCGCGCTCTGCCGGATCAGCCCCAGAGCGTCGTCGCGCATGTCCTGGGCGCTCGGGTCGTCCAACAGGTCTAGACCCGACATGACCGCGCCCGCCGGGCTGATGAAGTCATGGCACAGTTTGGCGGCGATGAAGGCGGCCAGCTCCGCCCCATCGACAGGCAGGCTCGCGACAGGCAGGTCGGCGGTGGAGGGCTCTGAGGTCAGGTCGGACACGGCGTTCGGCGGCATGGTTTGCAAAAGGTTAAGGCCAAGGTGGCCTGATTTGCCGGTTCTTGAAACCGGCCCCATGGGTTATCGGGTGCGGCATGACCGTCCCCGCCTCTTCCTCCGCCTTCGCCGAACTTGAAGACGACCTTGTCTCGGGACGGCTGACCGAAGCCCTGGCCGACATCGCCGAAGAGGCGGCCCAGCTGATCCTGCCCTACTGGCGCGCCGGGACGACGGCCGAGATCAAGGCCGACGACAGCCCCGTCACCGCCGCCGACCGCGCCGCCGAGGCGCTGATCCTTGAGCGTCTGACCGCCCGCTGGCCCCAGGTTCAGGCCGTCGCCGAAGAGGCCGCCGCCGCCGACGGCCTGCCCCCCTCGGTCGGCGAGTGGTTCTGGCTGATCGATCCGCTGGACGGCACCAAGGGCTTCATCCAGGGCCGCGAGAGCTACACCGTCAACATCGCCCTGGTGCGCCGCAAGGCTGTGGTCGCGGGCGTGGTGACGGCGCCCGCCCTGGGCCTGACCTGGCGCTCGACCCGGCCGGGCGAAGGGGCCCAGCGCCGCGCCTTTGGAGACGCCTGGAAACCAGCGCGTGTGCGCGAACGGCCGCAGGACGCCACCGCCCTGGTCAGCCACAGCATCAGCGACGAGGACGCCGAGCGCCTGGCCGGACGCAATGGCTGCCGCCTGTGGCAGGGCATGGATTCCTCGTTGAAATTCTGCCTGATCGCCGAGGGCCGCTACGACGCCTATCCCCGCACCGGCCCGACCAGCGAATGGGACACCGCTGCGGGTCAGGCGGTGCTGGAGGCGGCCGGGGGCCGTGTCCTGGCCAAGGACGGCCGCCCCCTGGCCTATGGCAAGCCCGGCTTCCTGAACGGCCCCTTCTGCGCCATCGGCGCCTGAAGCGCCTCAGACCTGGGCGTCGACGCGGGCCATCTCGATCTGGGCCGACAGACCTGCGGGCAGGTCGCGCTCCGGCGTCGCGGCCAGGGTTTCCAGCTCCACGCGGTCGCGCGGGCGGATCAGGGCGCTGGACACGCCCGGATCAGTCAGGGCGTAGGCCAGGCAGATGGCCTCGGCGGTCCAGCCGCGCGTCTGATGCAGGAAGGCGAAGGAGCCGCGCTGCGCTTCTTCCGCCGGCCCCCGCCCGCCCAGGCCGAACAGGCCGCGCTTCTTGGGCGCCCCCGCTTCCGCCGCCTTGCGTTCGGTCGACAGGCTGTCGGGAAAATAACCGTAGACGAACAGGTTCATCTGCCGCTCCAGCGCGGCCCGCATCCGGGCGCGCACCCGCCATTCGATATTGGCGTGGAAGGGCGTGAAGAGGGCGTCGAACGCCCCGGTCGAGACGTAGAGGTCGGTCACCTCCTCATCGCCCGCCACGCCCAGCATCCGCACATGGCCCGCCTTGCGGATCGCCTTCAGCGCCGTCAGCGCCGCCTGCGGCAGCTCATTCTCGCCCGGCCGGTCCAGCACAGCCAGATCGAACCAGCCCAGCCCCGAGGCGTGCAGCCCCTGCTCGATCTCCCGCCCCAGGCTGATCGGCGAAAAATCGCGTCCGGCGCCCAGGCTGACGCTGGCGATGACCAGACGGCGCTCGACATGGCCCAGCGCTTCGCCCGCCGCCCGCAGCAGCGCCGGGTCGGCGCTGTCGAAATGGTAGGCGTTGATGCCCGCCTCCAGCCCCGCGAAGATCATCTGACGCACATGCGCCGCGCCGCGCGCCGTCGCATCCGCCCCCAGGCATAAGGTCAGGTTGGAGACGGCTGCCCCCGAGGTTCCGAAGGGGCGATAGCGCATCGATCAGCCCGCCTCGGCCGGGGCGGAGGTCTCCAGGGCCAGGGCGTGCAGTTCGCCGCCCATCTTGCCCTTCAGGGCGGCGTAGACCAGCTGGTGCTGGCGCACCCGGTTCAGACCACGAAACGCCTCTGCCACGATGCGGGCGCGATAGTGGTCGCCGTCGCCGGCCAGATCCTCGATGGCGATGTCCGCGCCAGGAAAGGCCTCGGTCAGGTGGTCGCGAAGATCGTCGGCGGACATGGGCATGATGAAAGCACTCCGGAAGGCGACGGGGCGGCGGACCGCTCCGAGAATGTAAAGCTTACCCGGCCCCGCCGGTCCTGTCAGCCGCCCCTCCGACCGCCTCGACCAGCCCGCCCTTGCGCCGCTCGAACAGGGTGACGATGGAGCCCTTGTAATCGGCATGGCCATAGGGACGGTAGCCGACCCGTTCCGCCAGTCGGATGGAGGCGGCGTTGTCGGGCGAGATCATGCAGACGGTGCGCGGCTCCGATCTGTGCTGGTCGGTCCAGCCCAGCGCCGCCTGCAAGGCCTCGCGCGCCATGCTGCGCCCCTGAAAGGCCGGCGCCACGCCCCAGCCCAGCTCCGGCGCGTCGAACGGCGGCGTCATCTCGCGGCGATAATCCAGCACGCCGACGCTGCCGACATAGGCCCCTGTCGCCGTCTCGCGGATCGACCAGTTGCCGTAGCCCTTGACCTGCCAGTGGCCGACATCGCGCAGCAGGCGGAACCAGACCTCCTCCTCCGACAGGCCGCGCCCCATGATGTGGCGGGTGAAGTCGGCGTCGGCCCACAGGGCGGTCAGGTCATCCATGTCGCCCACGGCGACGGGCGTCAGCATCAAGCGCTCGGTCAAAAGAACAGTCACATCAGTCCCAGTTGCTTGAAGCTGGCCACGCCTTCGCGGCCGACGATCAGATGGTCATGGACGGTAAGGCTGAGGGCGCGGGCCGCCTCGATCACCTGTTTTGTCATATCGATGTCCGCCCGGCTGGGCGTCGGATCGCCCGAAGGGTGGTTGTGGACGATGATCATGGCGCTGGCCGACAGCTCCAGCGCCCGGCGGACCACCTCGCGCGGATAGACGGGGGCGTGATCGACCGTGCCCCGGTTCTGGATCTCATCGAGGATCAGCTGGTTCTTCTTGTCGAGATAGAGGACGCGGAACTGCTCGCGCGGCTCGTGCTGCAGCGACAGCCGCACATAGGCCAGCAGCGCCGTCCATGACGAGATGACGGTGCGCCGGTTCGCCTCCTCCTTGGCCACCCGACGCGACACTTCATGCAGGGCGGCCAGGTCCAGCGCCGTCTCGGCGCCCACCCCCTTGGCGCGGCCGCGCGAATCCTCGGCCTTGACCGTCATCAGATCCTCGACCGAGGCCGCCAGCACCGCCGCCAGCGACCCGAACCGGGTCAGCAGGGCCTTGGCCACCGGCTTGACGTCGCCCTGGGGCTGGCTGCGGAACAGGAACAGCTCCAGCAGCTCATAATCCGGCAGATGATGAATGCCCGCCGTGCGCGCGCGTTCGCGCAGCCGCTCGCGATGCCCGGCATGGTGCGGCTTGGACTTCGGTTGTTGTTCCGGCGGTTGATCGAGCATCAGCCTCCCCCAAGGGGGAGACTAGCTCAGAATTTCGGGCGGAACAGGCCCTTGGGCGAGGCGGTGAAGATTTCCAGCCCGTCCTCGGTCACGCCGATCGAGTGTTCGCACTGCGACGACAGCGATTTATCGCGGGTCACGGCGGTCCAGCCGTCCGACAGCACCTTCACCGCCGGCTTGCCCAGGTTCACCATCGGCTCGACCGTAAAGAACATGCCCGGCTTGAGCACCGCGCCCTCGCCCCGACGGCCGTAGTGCAGGACGTTGGGGCTGTCGTGGAAGACCCGGCCGATGCCGTGGCCGCAGAAGTCGCGCACCACGCTCATGCGCTGGGCCTCGACGAACTTCTGGATGGCGAAGCCGATGTCGCCGAAGGTGGCGCCCGGCTTGATCTGGGCCAGACCCAGATCCAGCGACTCGTAGGTGACGTCGATCAGCTTCTTGGCGCGGGCGTTGATCTCGCCGACCGGATACATGCGGCTGCTGTCGCCATGCCAGCCGTCGACGATGACCGTGTGGTCGATGTTTACGATGTCGCCTTCCTTCAGAACCTTGTCGCCGGGAATGCCGTGGCAGACGACATGGTTGATCGAGGTGCAGACCGTCTTGGTGTAGCCCTTGTAGCCCAGGCAGGCGGGCGTGCCGCCGTTGTCCAGAGTGAACTCGCGCACCAGATCATCCAGTTCGCCCGTGGTCACGCCTGGCTTCACATGCTCGCCGATCATGTCCAGCGCCTCGGCGACCAGGCGGCCGGCCTTGCGCATGCCCTCGAACCCTTCCGCGTCATAGATGCGGATTTCGTGGCTGCGGACGAAGACGTCGGTTTCCAGGTCGGGGGTCTCGTACATGCTCGGCTTTCGGGGAGGCGCGCGCTCCGCAATCAGGCGGACCGGGCGAAGAAACGACTTTCAGGACTTCAGATGGTCAGACTAGCACAAAACCTCAAGCCCGTCAGGACTCGCCGCTGACGCAGCAGCCGTCGTTTCCTATCTAGGGGCTATGACCCAGCCCTTTCCCACAGCCGCCGTCCTGATCATCGGCGACGAGATCCTGTCGGGCCGCACCCGCGACAGCAATCTGAACACCCTGGCCCGCTTTCTGGCCCCGCTGGGCGTCGATCTGATGGAGGCGCGGGTCGTCGGCGACCGTCAGGATCAGATCGTCGCGGCCCTGAACGCCCTGCGCGCCGCGCACGACTATGTCTTCACCACCGGCGGCATCGGCCCGACCCATGACGACATCACCGCCGATGCGGTCGGCGCCGCCTTCGGCGTGCCGGTGAACGAACACCCCGAGGCGCTCGCCATTCTCGAGCGCCGCTATGCGCCCGGCGAGTTCAACGCCGCCCGGCGCCGCATGGCCCGCGTGCCCGAAGGCGGCGTCCTGATCGCCAATCCCGTCAGCGACGCGCCGGGCTTTCAGGTCGACAACGTCTTCGTCATGGCGGGCGTGCCCAAGATCATGGAGGCCATGCTGGACGACGTGGCCCCGCGCCTGAAGACCGGCGCCCCGGTGCACAGCCGCACCCTTCGCGTCACCGGCGTCGGCGAAGGCGCCGTGGCCGACATCCTGCGCGCCGCCGCCGAGGCGCGCCCCCACCTGTCCTTCGGCTCCTATCCCTTCGGCTTCAGCAGCGAACAGACCGGCGACGAGGTCGGAACCCAGCTGGTGATCCGAGGTCGAGATCAAGCTGAAGTTGACGCTGCGGAACATGATTTATCTGCAGAACTGCGTTCTGCGGGTATCATAATTGCCGCTACGTAACCTCACCAAGGTGTGAAATTGCGCGCCTTTTGCGCCACGCTTTTGCCGGGAAGCCGTCCGACACCAGCCTTGGACGCAACGCTTTCATGACACGGACGCTGTGATGAACAGCGTGGCGGCTCTCCCCGAACCAAGGCCGTCCGCCTTTCTTCAATGGTCGGCCCACGACATAGGTGAAGCGTAAATGACCCCCAGGAACATGGTCCGCCTCGGCGGCCTGGCTCTGACCACCGTCCTGATGACGGGCGTGGCGGCCCCGGCCTTCGCAGGCTCCTTCTATCTGCAGGAACAGTCCGTGCGCGGCGCCGGACGCGCCTTCTCCGGCGAGGCCGCCGATCGCGGCGTCGGCTCGCTGTGGTGGAACCCCGCCTCGATCGCCCGCAGCGGCCGCGAACTCTCCGTCGGCCTGCACGCCATCAAGATCGATTCCGAAGTGCGCAACACCGGCTCCTACGTCACCTATCCGGGCGGCGTGGACGTGCCGGTGGTCAACCCGCGCAATACCGAGGTCGACCCGATCGAAAGCGGTCTGGTGCCGAACTTCGCCTTCGCCACGCCGATCGGCGACCGGTTCGCCCTGGGCGTCTCGGTGGCCGCTCCCTACAACTTCACCACCAAATACGAGCAGGGCTCCTTCGCCCGCTATGACGCCCTGACGTCGGAGCTGCGCTCGGGCGACGCCAGCCTGACCCTGGCCTATCAGGTCAACGACTGGCTGGACGTCGGCGCGGGCGTGAACGCCCAGTACGTCAAGGCCAAGCTGACCTCGGCCATGCCTTCGGTCTCGCCGCTGCTGCCGGACGGCTCCTCGTCGCTGGAAGGCGACGGCTGGGACTTCGGCTGGAACGTCGGCGCCCAGATCCACAAAGGCCCGTGGGACTTCGGCCTGTCCTACCGCTCCAAGATCGAGCACGAGCTGGACGGCGACGTGAACATCGTCCTGACCGGTCCGCTGGCTCCGAACAGCGTCTCGACGGGCGGCACGGCCAGCTTCAACACCCCGTGGTTCGCCTCGGCCTCGGTCCGTTACGCCGTCAACGACAAGCTGACCCTGAACGCCCAGGTCAACCGCATCGGCTGGTCCGAGTTCCAGGCCATCACCGTCGAATATCCGAACGGCGGCGACGTCATCCATCAGGACTACAAGGACGTCACCACCGGCGCCATCGGCCTTGACTACGCCATCAGCGACAAGACCACCCTGCGCGCCGGCGTCGGCTATGACCCGACCCCGACCCGCGACAGCCTGCGCACGGCCCGCATCCCGGACGCCGACCGCTGGCTGTTCTCTGTCGGCGGCTCGACCGAGGTGACGCCGGGCGTCACCTTCGACGCCGGCCTGACCTACATCGCCTTCAGCGACTCGACGATCCACGACGACCGCGCCTTCTACGCCGGCACCCCGGCGGCGGTAACCTCGCACCTGCGCGGCGAGGCCGAAGGCTCGGCCCTGGTGGCCTCGATCGGCGCCCGCTGGGCCTTCTGATCCCCGGCTGACGGCGGATAAGCAAACGGCGGCTCCCGCAAAGGAGCCGCCGTTTTTATGTCCTCCCCATTTCATGGGGAGGAAAACGCTGCCTCAGCCCTGAGCGCCGTGGCCCTTGCCGCCGTTCGACGGGCGACGACGGCGCGGACGGCGCCGCAACTCGCCGACCGGCTTGGGCTCGGCCGACGGCGCCGCGCGCACCGACGAGCGGGCGCGGTCGCCCGCCATCGGATCATAGGCGACCGCCGGGCGCTCGGCCGCAGGCGCGCCGTTGCGGCCGCGACGCTGGCGGTGCGGCTGACCGCCGCCCTCCTGCTTGACGCCTTCGCGGTGCGGGTTGCGCCCGCCGCGACGGCCACGACCTTCGCCGTCCGACCGGCCTTCGCGCTCGGGCAGGGTCGCCTTCTTGGCCACGCCCGCCGCCATGATGGAGGCGTCCAGCTGGGCCAGAGACTTGTCGTTGCGGCGGTCGATCGCGGGGATCTTCTGGCGCGTGACCTTCTCGATGTCCTTCAGCAGCTTCATCTCGTCGCCGGCGACGAAGCTGATGGCGGTGCCGTCCTTGCCCGCGCGGGCCGTGCGGCCGATGCGGTGGACATAGGCTTCCGGCACATAGGGCAGCTCGAAGTTCACAACGTGGGTGACCTTGTCCACGTCGATGCCGCGTGCGGCGATGTCCGTGGCGACCAGGACGCGCAGCTTGCCGTTCTTGAAGGCCTCAAGCGCGCGCTCGCGTTGCGGCTGGCTCTTGTTGCCGTGGATGGCGCCGGCCTCGACGCCGCCGGCCTCCAGATAGGCCGCGACCTTGTCGGCGCCGTGCTTGGTCTTGGTGAAGACCAGGCAGCGCGTATAGGCGGGGTCCGAGAACAGCTCGGTCAGCAGGGCGCGCTTCTTGCCCTGTTCGACCCAGATCACAGACTGCTTGATACGCTCGACCGTGGTGGCCTGCGGCGTGACCTGAACCTTGACCGGGTCCTTCAGCAGTTCACCCGCCAGCTTGCCGATCTCCGACGGCATGGTGGCCGAGAAGAACAGGTTCTGACGCTTGGCCGGGATGCGGCTGACGATCTGGCGGATCGGCTTGATGAAGCCCAGGTCCAGCATCTGGTCAGCCTCGTCCAGAACAAAGATTTCCGTCGAGGACAGGTCCAGGGTCTTTTGCTGGATGTGGTCCAGCAGGCGGCCCGGCGCGGCCACCAGAACGTCCAGACCCTGTTGCAGGGCGCGCTCCTGCGGGCCGTATTTCACGCCGCCGAAGACGACCGCCACGCGGAAGCCCAGGTGGGCGCCGTATTGCTTGAAGCTGTCGGCGATCTGGGTCGCCAGTTCGCGCGTCGGACTCAGGATCAGGGCGCGCGTCGTGCGCGGCTTGGGCGCCACCCGGTTTTCGGCCAGGCGGTGCAGGATAGGCAGGGCGAAGGCGGCGGTCTTGCCGGTGCCGGTCTGGGCGATGCCCAGCAGGTCCTTGCCCTTCATCACGTCAGGGATGGACTTGGCCTGGATCGGCGTCGGCTTCTCATAGCCGGTCGCGGCCAGGGCGGTCAGAAGAGCCTTGTTCAGGCCCATGGATTCAAAAGTAAGAGTGTCGCTCACGTCTGTCTTTCACGAACGGCGGCGCGCGCGTCTGGACGAACCAGACCTTCACAAAAGGGCGCACGTCGCCTGCCCGAAATCGGGCGGGGAACGGGCGCCGCCCCGCGTGTATGGACGACGTATGAAATCGAATGATCCGGCCGCTCGACAGACAGGCCTTCCGGTCAGGGAAGCCCAAACACGCGCTGGAACGCGCCGGTCACCGCATTGTGCGATGCAGCGCAGATGGGCCTCAATAGCGGCCAAGTCAAGGCGAGCCCGGCGAAAGCTACAACAGATTGACCGCCAGATTGACGGCCAGGGCCAGGATCACCGTGTTGAACAGCCAGGCCACAATGCTGTGGACGGTGGCGATGCGGCGCAGGCGCTGGCTGGAGATCTGCACATCGGCGGTCTGGTTCGCCACGCCGATGATCAGGGCGAAGTGCAGGAAGTCCCAGTAGTCGGCGTCTTCCTCTCCCGGAAACATCAGGCCCTCTCGGTCGCCATCGTCGGCTTCGGCGGGCGCATAGAATTCATGCGCGTAATGCAGGGTGAAAATGGTCTGCACGAACAGCCAGCTCAGAGCGATGGTGGCCACGGTCAGAACCGCCGCCGTCGCCGTCGGCTTGCCGCCCGACGCCGCCATGAAGACGGTGACGAAGACGCTGGCCCCCGCCGCCAACAGGCTGAGCGGCAGCACCGCCCCGCCTGCCTGATCCAGCTCCGCCGCCCGCGCGCGAATCTCCACCACCGATCGGGTTCGGCTCAGCCGCACAAAGGTCAGCAGCAGGAAGGCCGCCACGCCCGCGTCCCAGGCGACCGCCAGCCGCACCGGCCAGCCCCAGGCGACCGGCGAAACGGCGCTCGCGGCCGCCATTATCGCTAACCCCAACCACAGGGCGAAATGCAGACGAAAGAGGCGCGCGACCGATTTCATGACAGCATGATTGCGCCGTTCCGCATGAACGGCCAGAGCTGCGCCGTCGGACTTCAGCCGTCAGCTCTTCCAGCGCAGCACCGTCTCCTTGATCGGATTGACGAAGGCGCGACCCTCGGCGCGGCTTTTCAGCCATTCCCGCTTCAGCTGCTGATACCATTTGGCCTGTTTGTCGGCGTCGTCGATCCAGATCAGGGCCGGGTCGTATTTCAGCCCCTCGTTCTGCAGGTTCACCATGCCGCCGTCCTGCTTCAGGAAGGCCACGACGCCCATCCGCAGGAAGGGTTTGGCGATGCCGAACACCCAGTGGTCGGACCAGAAGATCTGGGTGATGCGGGTCTTGGTTTCGCTCACCGGCGTCAGGCAGGTCAGGGCCAGCACCTGCTTTTCCCCCACCTGGATATGCTCCCAGCGATAGCCCGGCAGGCGGAAGGTGATCTCGGTCGCGGGCGCCCCGCCCAGCACCTTGTACAGGCGGCTGTTCGACGACGGCGCGTGACGCACCATGGCCCAGCCGAAGTCTACGGGTGCGAAGGTCTTGGCCTTCTCGTGCATCGAATGTTCGGACCGCCACCACCACTGCTGGTGGACGTAAGGTCCGTGCGCGGGGTCCATCAGGCCGACGACGGCGTGGTCGATGTGGCTGTCGAAATCCATCCACTCGACCAGACGCGGCTGGCCGACGGCGCCGGGGAACTGCGGCGGTTCCTGATCCGGCTCGGACGGATTGCGGGCGTCGGCCGCCATCCAGACGAAGACCATGCCCTGGCTCTCGCGCACCGGATAGGCGCGGACCTTGATGCGGTTCGCCTCGAACGCCTGATCCTCGACCAGGGACGGAATGGCCGCGCACACCCCGTCGGGACGGAAGCGCCAGCCGTGATAGGGACACTCGATCGTCTCGCCCTCGCCCGGCTTCTCGACCAGCCGTCCGGCCGACAGCGGCGCCGCGCGGTGGGGGCAGATGTCGCGCATCCCATAGACCTCGCCCGCGCGCGTGCGGCCGATCAGGACCGGCTCCCCCATGAGCTCATAGCGCTTCAGGCTGGCGACCGGCACGTCGCGCGCCAGGGCGACGAAATACCAGGCGTCGGTGATGAAGCCCTTGCCGAAGGCGGTCGGCGGGGCTTTCGCTTCGGGGGCGGTAGAGGGTGCGGGCGCGGCGTCTGCGGTCATGGCCGCCTTGTAGCAGCAGGGACCATCAACCGTCCAAAGCCCATTCCCTTCCTCAGCCGATGAATTAATCTGGCGCAAATTCTCTTTGGGAGAGACGCCTTGATCCGCACCGCCTCCACCGCCCTTTTCGGCGCCGTCCTGTTGCTGGCCGCCGCTCCCGCCCTGGCTCAGGACGGCCATGTCAACCACGCGGCCCACGGCGCGCAGCACGCCGCCTTCACGTCCGACCGTCTCAGCGTGGTGGTCGACGGGCCCGAGGGCGCGCCCGACCTGATCCTGATCCCCGGCCTGTCGTCCTCGCCCGCCGTCTGGCAGGGGACGGTCGATCACCTGAACGGGCGCTATCGCGTCCACCGCATTCACGTGGCCGGTTTCGCGGGCGCTGCGGCTCAAGCCAACGCCCAGGGCGACACGCCCCAGCCGGTCGGCGCCCCCGTGGCCGAGGAAATCGCCCGCTATATCCGCGAGCAGCATCTGAACAGGCCCGCCGTCGTCGGCCACTCCATGGGCGGGACCATGGGCATGATGCTGGCCGCCCGTCATCCCGATCTGGTCGGCCGGCTGATGGTCGTCGACATGATCCCCTTCATGGGCGCCATGTTCGGCGCGCCCGGCGCGACGGCCGAGAGCGTGACGCCCGTCGCCGATCAGATCTGGACCGCCCAGTCGACCAGCCCGCGCGAGGCCTACATCGCCCAGGCCACCCCCGCCATCAACGGCATGATCAACACCGAAAGCCGCCGCGAAGAGGCGCTGGAAGACATGCGGGGCAGCGACCAGAAGGTCTCGGCCGCCGCCTTCCGCGAACTGGTCACCACCGACCTGCGGCCCGAACTGGCCCGGATCACCGCCCCTACCGAGGTGCTCTACGTCAAGTTCAACGACGCCCGCATGACCGACGCGATCACCGACGCCATCTATCAGACGTCGTTCGCGACCCTGCCCGGCGCCATGCTGAAACGCATCGACGACAGCGCCCACTTCATCATGTTCGACCAGCCGGGAGCCTTCTACGGCGAACTGGACGCCTTCCTGGCGCGCTAAGCCATTCTTTCGGCGAAAAGGTCGCACACGCTGCCGTGATCGAAAACGGGGGCGTTTTCGCGAGCGACGGGAACGGCTAGGGTTCGCGTCGCTGGCATAAAGGGATGTTCATGGCGCGCAACGACCGCGGACCCGACCGGAACGAGCAGGGCGGCGCAAAGCCGCGCCGAACCGTCATGGGCCGCCTGTTCTACTGGGGCGCGGTGCTGGCCGTCTGGGGCCTGATCTTCGCCGTGGTCTTTCTGGCCGTTTTTGCGCGCGACCTGCCGGACACCTCCAGCCTGTATGAGGTCGATCGCCAGCCCTCGATCACCTATCTGGACCGGTCGGGCGCGCTGATCGCGGTGCGCGGCACCCAGATGGCGCCGCCGGTCAACCTGGACGCCCTGCCCGATTATGTCCCCGCCGCCTTCGTGGCCATCGAGGATCGCCGCTTCTATCACCACCCCGGTTTCGATCCGATCGGCATGAGCCGGGCCATGGCCTCCAACCTGAGGGCCGGGCGCGTGGTCCAGGGCGGCTCGACCATCACCCAGCAACTGGCCAAGAACCTGTTCCTGACGCCCGATCAGAACATGAAGCGCAAGGTGCAGGAGCTGATCCTGGCCGTGTGGCTGGAGATGAAGTTCTCCAAGAAGGAAATCCTCGCCCTCTATCTGAACCGCGTCTATTTCGGCGCGGGGGCCTATGGCATCGAATCCGCCTCGCAACGCTATTTCGACAAGAGCGCCGACAAGCTGACGGTGGGCGAGGCCGCCCTGCTGGCGGGCCTGCTGAAGGCGCCGTCTCGCTATTCTCCGGTGTCCGAGAGCGAACGCGCGGCCGGGCGCGCCAACGTCGTGCTGAACGAAATGGTCGAGGTCGGCGCCATTACTCCGGCCCAGCGCGAAGCCGCCGTGGCCGAGCCGGTGCGGGTGTCCAAGACCCTGGCCAGCCAGCACGCCCAATACTTCATCGACTGGCTGGACAAGCAGATCCGCGGCCTGGTCGGCGAGCCGACCGAAGACCTTGTGGTCGAGACGACGCTGGACCTGACCCTTCAGACCGACGCCGAGCGCGCCGTCCGCCGCATCCTGGATCGCGACAAGGGCAAGGGCGTCGAACAGGCGGCCCTGGTCGCCCTGGACGGCGACGGCCGGGTGCGCGCCATGATCGGCGGCGCCTCATACGGCGACAGCCAGTTCAACCGCGCGGTGGATGCGCGGCGCCAGTCCGGCTCGGCCTGGAAGCCCTTCGTCTATCTGGCGGCGGTCGAGGCGGGCTATACGCCCGAGACGCCGGTGATCGACCAGCCCGTGACCATCGGCGGCTGGTCGCCGCGCAACTATTCCGGCCGCTTCTCCGGCCAGATGACCCTGGCTCAGGCCGTGGCCCAGTCGACCAATACGGTGGCCGCCTATGTGGCCGATCAGGTCGGACGCGACAGCGTGGCCCGCGCCGCCAAGCGGCTGGGGATCACCAGCGAGATCGGCCTTCAGCCCTCCATGGCCCTGGGCGCCGTCGAGGTCAGCCCGCTAGAGATGGCCCAGGCCTACGACGCCTTCGCCAACGGCGGCCGCCGCGTCGACGCCTATGGCATCAGCCGCATCCGCACCCCGTCCGGCCGGGTCATCTATACTCACGGGCCGTCGGAAGGCGGCCAGGCCATCAACAATCCGCCGCTCTACTACATGAACCAGATGCTGCGCGGCGTCGTCACCTCGGGCAGCGGCCGTTCGGCGGCGATCGGCGGTCGCGACATCGCCGGCAAGACCGGCACCACCTCGGATTACAAAGACGCCTGGTTCGTCGGCTATACGGGCGGCTTCGTCGCCGCCGTGTGGGTCGGCAAGGACGACAACAAGCCGATGGCCCGCATCACCGGGGGTTCGTCCCCCGCCGCCATCTGGCGCGGTTTCATGGAGGCGGCCCTGCCGCGTCTGGCCGTCCAGTCCATCCCCAACGGCCCGCCTCTGCCGGAGGGCTGGATTCCGCCCGATCCCGTCGGCGAGCTGATGGGTCAGGTCGAGGACCCCTATGCCACGGCCACGCCCTATGACGCCGCGCCGCCCGTGATCATCGACGGCCAGGCCCCTCAACCGGCCCAGCCGCAACAGCCCCCGGCGGCGCGCCCCGCTCCGCCGCAGACGTCCCCTGCGCCGCAGCAGGAACGCCGCCCGGACTCTCTGTTCTTCTGATTGGGTGTCGGCCACCTTCTCCCACAAGGGGGAGAAGGAAAGGCGGCGCGCTCAAGCCGCGCGAGCGACCGCGTCGCGAGCATAGCGCGCAAAAAAGCAGCCTATCGGGGCGCGCGCTTGGCCAGGATGCGTTGCAGGGTGCGGCGGTGCATGCCCAGACGGCGCGCCGTCTCGGACACGTTGTGGTCGCACAGCTCATAGACGCGCTGGATGTGCTCCCAGCGCACCCGGTCGGCCGACATGGGATTTTCAGGCGGCTCGGGCGCTTCGCCGGCCGACAGCAGGGCCTTGACCACGTCGTCGGCGTCGGCGGGCTTCTGCAGATAGTCGACCGCGCCCGCCTTGACCGCCGCCACCGCCGTGGCGATGGCGCCATAGCCGGTCAGCATGACGATGCGGGCGTCCTCGCGCCGCTCGCGGATCATCTCGACCACCTTCAGGCCGTTGCCGTCCTCCAGCCGCATGTCCAGGACCGCAAAGGCCGGGACCGACTGGCGCAGGGCGTCGTGGGCCTCGGCCACGGAACCGGCGACGGTGACGGCGAACCCGCGCGATTCCAGCGCCCGGCCCAGCCGGGTGCGCAACGCCTGATCGTCGTCCAGCAGCAGCAGGGACTTGTCGTTGAGGGCGGCGATCTGGGTCTCGAGTTCGGACATAAATTTCTCCTGCGGTTTCAGGTCGTGCGTCAGCGACGCAGGGTCAAGAGCCAAGCTCGCAACTGCGACATCAGGTTCCGCCGCCATCCATCGCCGAGGCGGTGACTTCCAGCGCCTGACGCGCCCAGCGGACGGAAACGAGGGCGCCGCCCGGCTGGCCCTTGGCGGGCGCGCCTGTCCCCACCGAAACCTTGGCGCCCGTCCGTTCCAGCAGGGTGCGGGCGATGAAGAAGCCCAGTCCCATGCCCCCCTGGCTGGGGGCGATGGGGGCGGTGACCGGGGGCGGCGGCGCGCGTCGTCCCCGCCGCGCCGGGCTGGACGCCGAGGCGATCTGGGCCGCCAGGGCGCGGCGGGCCTTGGCCTGCGGGCGGCTGGTCACATAGGGCTCGCCCAGGCGCGGCAGGATTTCAGAGGCGAAGCCGGGGCCGTCGTCGACGATGTCGATCTCGATCCATCCGGCGTCGACCACGGCGGTCAACTGCACTCGCGCCGTGGCGAAATCGGCCGCGTTCTCGACCAGTGTGGACAGGCCGTGGACGATCTCGGGCAATCGACGCACCCGCGGCGCGGCCTGTCCCGGCGGGACCTTCAGGCTGATGTCGAAATCCAGATCGAAGCCGCGATGCGGCTGGGCCACCTCTTCCAGCAGAGCCTTCAGATCGATGTCGGCGAACAGGGCGTCGCCGTCCTCGGGCTGGGCCGACAGCTGCTTCAGGATGGCGCGGCAGCGCTCGGCCTGTTGCAGGATCAGGCCGGCGTCCTCGGCGGCGGGGCTGTCGGCGGGGGCGTCGCGCAACATCTCCTTGGCGACGACCTGTATGGTGGCCAGCGGCGTGCCCAGCTCATGAGCGGCGGCGGCGGCCAGACCGCCCAGGGCCGCCAGCCTCTGCTCGCGTTGCAGAACGTCCTGCGTCGTCGCGAGGGCCAGTTCCAGTTTGTCGGCGTCGGCGGCCACCTTCCAGGCGTAGCCGGCGGTGAACAGCACCCCCGTCACCAGCGCCAGCCCCAGCCCCAGACGATAGAGGCCCGGCAGTTCCAGATGCTCATGCAGGCGCCACGGCAGGGGCAGGGACCAGGAGAACAGGAAGCCCACGGCGATCAGCGCCATGACGCCCAGAATGACCGCCTGCCGCGCGGGCAGGGCCGCCGCCGCGATCGTCACCGGCGCGACCAGCAGCAGGCAGAAGGGGTTGGCCAATCCCCCCGTCAGGGCCAATAACGTCGCCAGTTGCAGGATGTCGAAGCCCAGCTGGGCGGCGGTTCGCGGCCCGTCCGGCAGGCTGCCGTCGATCCGCCGCGCCCGCGCCATGGTGGCCAGGTTCATCGCCACGCCCGCGCCGATCACCGTCAGGCACTCCCATAACGGCAGGGGAAAGTGCAGGGCGAAATAGGCGGTCAGGATGGCGCAGGTCTGGCCGATCACCGCCAGCCAGCGCAGCACGATCAGGGTGCGCAGCGACAGACCGCGCCCGCGCCGGGGCAGTTCGGGCAGACCGGCCAGCTCGCCGCCCGCCTGGGCCAGGAGGTGCGGGGGGGCGTGCGGCGGTATGGGGGCTTCTGTAGGGCTCACCCCTCTTCTATAGACCGGGCGAGGGGCGGCTGCACGGTACGCCGTGTCGCGCCCGCCCATGATCCGCGTCGTTCTCGCCTGAGGAGAGGCCATGCCCCGCCGTCCTGTCATCCTGTTCGCCGCCGCCTGCGCGGTCATCGCCCTGGCGCTGGGCCTGATCACCATGGTGGTGGTCGGCGGTCGTCAACAGGCAGCCCAGACGACGGATGCGGCCACCGGCCAGCCTCTGGTCGGCGGCCCCTTCACCCTGACCAATCAGGACGGGCAGGCGGTCACGGAAAAAATTCTTGAAGGCAAATGGAGCCTGGTCTTCTTCGGCTTCACCTACTGCCCCGACTACTGCCCGACCACGCTGGGCGTGCTGAACGCCGTGCAGGAGCGGATGGGCGACAAGGCCAAGGACCTGCAGATCGTCTTCATCAGCATCGACCCCGAACGCGACACCCCGCAGATGCTCAAGGACTATCTGTCCTCGGACGGCTTTCCCGACGACGTCATCGGTCTGACCGGCACGCCGGAACAGGTGGCCCAGGTCGCCAGGGAATACCGCGCCTTCTATCAGAAGGTCGGCGAGGGCGAGGGCTACACCATGAACCACGGCCTGACCGTCTATCTGATGGGGCCGGACGGCAAGTTCCGCAGCGCCGTCGCCCACGATCTGGGACCCAGCCGCACCGTGACCCTGATCGAAAACGCGATGGAGAAGGGCTGATCACCTTTGCCTGAACGCGGCGCGGCGGTCTTTTTTGCACCGCATCATCCTGTATGATCGCCGTTCCGCATCGGCGGGGGCCGCAGTCGGGGTTTCATGCTCTACGCTTTTCATGAGCTCGCCTATCATTCGGCGACTCCGTTCCGGATCGGGGCCCAGATGGCCCGCCAGTTCTGGACCTCTCCGCTCAATCCGGCGTCGGACACGGCGATCGGCCGCACCGCCTATGCCGCCGCCGAGGTGTTCGAAAGCCTGACGCGCCGATACGGCAAGCCCGACTGGGGCCTTGAGACGATCGAGATCGACGGCAAGCCCGTCCGCACGACCGAACAGGTGGTCTGGTCCTCGCCCTGGTGCCGTCTGGTGCGGTTCGCCCGCAACATCGGCGATCTGAAACGTGCGGGCCGACCCGCCGCCGCGCCCGCCGTGGTGATCGTGGCGCCGCTGTCGGGCCACTACGCCACCCTGCTGCGCGGCACGGTCGAGACCTTCCTCCAAGACCACGACGTCTATGTCACCGACTGGGCCAACGCCCGTCAGGTGCCGATGCTGGAAGGCCGCTTCGACTTCAGCGACTACATCGACCATGTGCGCGACATGCTGGCCGCCGTCGGGCCGCGCGCCCATGTCGTCGGCGTCTGCCAGCCGGGACCGCCGGTGCTGGCCGCCTGCGCCGTGATGGCGGCCGAAGACGACCCGAACCGCCCCGCCTCCATGACCTTCATGGGCTCGCCCATCGACGCGCGCCTGTCGCCGACGGTCACGAACCAGCTGGCCGAGGAAAAGCCCTTCACCTGGTTCAAGTCGAACATGATCCACACCGTGCCCCTGCCCTATCCGGGCGTCGGGCGGCGGGTCTATCCGGGCTTTGTCCAGCTCTACAGCTTCATGTCGATGAATGAAGACAAGCACGTCGACGCCCACCGGCGCTACTTCAACGATCTGGTGGCGGGCGATGGCGACGGCGTGGAAAAGCACGAACAGTTCTACGACGAATATCTGTCGGTGCTGGACCTGACCGAGGAATTCTATCTCCAGACCATCGACATCGTCTTCCAGCAGCACCTGCTGCCGCGCGGCCTGCTTGAGCATCGCGGCCAGACGGTCGACCTCAGCGCGATCAAGGACATCGGCCTGGCCACCATCGAGGGCGAGATGGACGACATCTCCGGCGTCGGCCAGACCCAGGCGGCGCACGGCCTGACGCCCAACATCCCCGACGACCGGCGCCTGCTCTACGTCCAGCCCAAGGTCGGCCACTACGGCGTGTTCAACGGCCGCCGTTTCCGCGAGGAGATCTATCCCCGCGTGCGCGATTTCATCGCCCAGAATGAAGCGATCAGTGTCGTACCGGAACGGTCAGCGTCTGCCGCTTGAGGGCGGCGGCGCCCTGAGGCTGTCGGTCAATCCGCGCGCGCGTCGGCTGTCGATCCGCATCGACGCCCGCGCGGGAGAGGCCGTGGCCGTGGCCCCCAACGAGCGGCGTCTGGCCGAGGTCGTGGCCTTCGCCCGCACAAAGGCCGGATGGATCGCCGAACGGCTGGCCGCACGGGTCGATACTCTGGCGTTTGAGCCCGGCGCCGTCGTCACCTGGCTGGGCCGTCCGCTGCGGCTGGAGGCGAGCGGCGGCGCGGGCGCCGCGCGCCTGATCGAAACGGAGGAAGGACCGGTGCTGCGCTCAGGCGGCGAGGGCGAGGCTTTCTCTCGCCGGATCGAGAACTGGTTCCGCCGGGCCGCGCGCGACTTTCTGACCGAGCGCACGCAGGTCCACCTGAAGGCCCTCGGACAGGCGCCGGTGAAGGTGTCGATCGTCGACACCCGCTCGCGCTGGGGCTCCTGCAGCCCGCATAACCGTTCGATCCGCTATTCCTGGCGCGTCGTCATGGCCCCGCCCGCGGTGGCCGACTACCTGGCCGCGCACGAAGTGGCCCACCTGGTCCACGCCGACCACAGCCCCGCCTACTGGTCTGTCGTCGCCCGACTGATCGGCGACCACCGGCCGCACCGCCTCTGGCTGCGCGAGCATGGCGCATCCCTGCATGCGGTCGGCGGATAGGCGTCTACTCGCGCATCGCCCTCAGCGCGCCCAGACGGGCGAAGGCCAGGGTCAGGGCCTTGCGGCGCGCAGGCGCCAGGGGCGTGGCGGGCGCGTCGCGCACCACCGCCCCGCCGAAGCCGTCAGCAACGATCAGGCCCGGTTCGTCCGGCAGGACGCCGTCTGGAAACTCCGGCGCCACGGCGAAGTAGAAGGCGTCGCAGAAGGGGCCGTACTCCTGCCATTTGCGGTCCACGCGATAGTCGTCGACGCCCGACTTCACCTCGCAGATGACGATGTCGCCCTTGGGCCCCAGGGCCATGACGTCCGCGCGCCGCCCATTGGGCAGGCAGACCTCAAGCAGGGGCGCATAGCCCATATCGACCAGCAGCCGCGCCGCGCCCCGCGTGACGGACAGGGTCGTTTCGGGGCGGCTGAAAACCAGTTCGAGGTGAAGCGCGGCGGCGGCCATGCGCCTTTATGTTCTCCTTGCGTTCCTACCGCAAGCGCTGCCGGTTCACCCGCCACTGATCGCGCGTCTGGCCCCACAGATTGACCTTGTGCTCGTGGAACGGCGGCGGGATCGCGCCCGGCCCACGATTGGTCGAACCCAGCCGCTCGGCCAGTTTCTCGGAGGCGCGGTTGTCCGGGTCGATGCAGTGGATGACATCGGGCCATTCCAGCCCGTCGAAGGCGTAGTCCATGGTCGCCGCAGCCGCCTCGAGCGCATAGCCATTGCCCGTGGCGTCGCGATGCAGGCTCCAGCCGACCTCCCGGCCCGGCCAGCCATAAGGATGCAGCGGCCCGATCCGGCCCATCCACAGGCCGGTCGCCTTCTCGATGACCGAGAACATGCCCTCGCCCTGAAGCGCCCACATGCCCGCCACCGAGGCCATGGCGCGCCAGACCTCGTGCCTGGACTGCACCCCGCCGATGAAGCGCGTCGTCTCAGAATCGCTCATGAAGTCGGCCCAGCGGGGGAAGTCCTCCAGCGTCGGCGGGCGCAGGAACAGACGCTCGGTTTCCAGCGTGGGGCCGAGGGGAGAAGTCGGGAGATCGATCACAACAGATACTCGCGTTCCAGGGTGTAGACGCTGCCGTCGCCCGTCAGGACGCTGGAATAGAGGCCGAAGCGATCCACGCGGATCGGCGGCGACTTCAGCAGATTGTGCCCGGCGATCCAGGCGCCGATGCGGTCCGGGTTCGCCTGGGGCTTCAGATAGGCCAGGGTGACATGCGGCCGGTATTCGCGCTTCTCGGGCGGGACGCCCGCGCGCTCGCCCGCCGAACGGCACCGTCCGGCCAGGACGTTCAGCGGTTCCGACCGCTCCAGCCCGGCCCACAGGGTGTGGCTGCGGTGGGCGTCGCCGAAGGCGCCGACGCCGTTCAGGGTGATCTCGAACGCCCCTCCGCCCTCGGCGCGGGTGAGTTCAGAGGCCAGATCGTCGGCCGTGCGCTCTGTCGCCTCGCCATAGAAGGCCAGGGTGACATGCAGGGCGTCCAGCGGCCGCCAGCGAGCGCCGGGCAGGCCCGACTGACGCCGCGCCAGGGTCTCGGCGACGTCGTCGGGAATGGCGATGGCGGTGAACAGGCGCAACATGCGACCCTTGGTAGCGGGCGGAACCGGCGGCCGGAAGTCCGGTTTTTCTTGCATGGACGTCTCCGCGTCCCGATATTTGCGCCAAAGGTCGGGACCTTCCCGGCCGAATGGGAGACTTCTTTCGCGATGAGCGACTTCAACAACGGCTATGCGCGCCCGCTTCCGCAGTCGGCGGACATGTCCGTCGACGCCGGTCTGCGCGCCTTCATGCTGGGCGTCTACAACAAGCTGGCGATCGGCCTGGTCGTCGCGGGCGTCCTGGCCTACGTCACCGGCAACGTCCCGGCGGTGCAGCAGCTGCTGTTCGCCCGCATGCCGGACGGCCGCATCGGCCTGACCATGCTGGGCATGATCATCCAGTTCTCGCCGCTGGTCATGCTGTTCGGCTCCATGTTCTTCATGAAGAACCCGACGGCCAAGGGCGTGAACATGCTCTACTGGGCCGTGGTCGCCACCATCGGCGCCGGTCTGGGCGTGCTGTTCCTGCGCTATACGGGCGGTTCGCTGGCCTCGACCTTCTTCGTCACCGCCGCCGCCTTCGCGGGTCTGAGCCTCGTCGGTTACACGACCAAGAAGGACCTCAGCGGCATGGGCACCTTCCTGATCATGGCCCTGATCGGCCTGATCCTGGCCATGCTGGTCAACGCCTTCCTGGTGAAGTCGGGCATGTTCGGCCTGGTGATCTCGGGTCTGGGCGTTCTGATCTTCTCGGGCCTGATCGCCTATGACACCCAGCGTCTGAAGATGACCTACTACGCCCTCGGCGGCGACAAGAACGCCATGGGCGTGGCCACGGGCTTCGGCGCCCTGAGCCTGTTCATCAACTTCATCAACCTGTTCCAGTTCCTGCTCGCCTTCATGGGCGGCCGCGAATAGGAATTTTTGAGTGCGCTATGGCCGCGACGCGGTCACGGCCGACTTGAGCGCTGGCCTCAAGCAGCCCGAAGGGCGATAGGCCAAGAAAAACGAGGCTCCGACGGCGACGTCGGGGCCTTTTTCTTATGTTTCGTAGCTCGTCGCCCTACTCCACCACCGTGAACTTGCGGCTGTCGAACACGCGCAGCACCTGGGCCAGATCACGGCCGCGCTTCAGCACATGGCCGCCCTCGCCGATCACGGCCCACTGGCCCTGTTTCAGGCGCAGGGCCGGGCGTTTCTCGATGCGATAGACGGGGGCGTCGCCGTGGCGGCGGAAGACGGCGAACTCGGCATGCTCCCTGCCCCCGGCCATGGCGTAGTCGCGCCATTCGCCGGCCGCCACCATCCGCCCATAGACCCGCAGCATCTGGTCCAGTTCGCGGCGGTCGAAGAAGACAGGCCCGGCCGGGGAAGGCCCCTGCGGCTGTGCGTTCGAACTGTCGGCGTCGAAGCTCATGACTTCAACTTAGGCCGCTGGCGGATAAACGCCAGCGTCAGCACTCACTTGTCACCCGCCGCGCGCCCGTCCAAAAGGCGGATCAAGTTTAGATACGGAGACGAACCATGGCGACGAGCGAAGGCTGGGACATGCCCACCGGCGAACTCATGAAGGGCAAGAAGGGCCTGATCATGGGGGTGGCCAACTCCAACTCCATCGCCTGGGGCATCGCCTCGCAGCTGGCCGCCCAGGGCGCCGAACTGGCCTTCACCTATCTGGGCGAAGGGCTTGAGCGCCGCGTGCGCCCGCTGGCCGAAAGCGTCGGCGCCAAGCTGCTGATCCAGGCCGACGTCACCGACGACGCCTCGATGGACGCCGCCTTCGCCGAGCTGGAAAAGGAATTCGGCACGATCGACTTCGTCGTCCACTCGGTGGCCTTCGCCAACAAGGACGAGCTGAAGGGCTCCTTCGTCGACAACACCACCCGCGACAGCTTCCTGCTGGCCATGAACATCTCGGCTTTCAGCTTCGTCGACGTGGCCAAGCGTTCGGCCAAGCTGATGCCCAACGGCGGTTCGATGATCACCCTGACCTACCTCGGGTCCGAGCGGGTCATCCCGAACTACAACACCATGGGCGTGGCCAAGGCCGCGCTGGAAGCCGCGACCCGCTACATCGCGCGCGACCTGGGGCCCAAGGGCATCCGCGTCAACGCCATCTCGGCGGGCGCCATGCGCACCCTGTCGCTGGCGGGCATCGCGGGCGGACGCGGCCTGCACTCCAAGTCGGCGCAGTTCTCCCTGATCAAGGAAGAAACCTCGATGGAAGGCGTCGCCGGCGCCGCCCTGTGGCTGTGCTCGGACCTGGGCCGCTCGACCACGGGCGAGGTCGTCCACGTCGACGCCGGCTTCCACGCCGTCGGCCTGCCGGACGATATGGAGGGCTGAGCCCCCGACTTCATGCGAACACAGAGGGCCGCCGGGCGAACCGGCGGCCTTTTTTGCTTCCCCCCACTACCCGCTCGTCCCGGCGGGCGTCGGGGTGAGCGGAAGAGGATATGTTTCCGCTTTCAGGCGCCCCTCTACCGGCCTAGCTTGGGCGCATGAGTTCCGCGCGCCTGCCTCCTCCCGCCAGCTTTTCCGCCGCCGCCGTGGCGACCGTCGTCGGCTTCGGCGGCACGGTCGCCCTGATCGTTCAGGCGGGGCAGGCGATGGGCGCGTCACCCGGCCAGATCATCTCCATGGTCACCGCCCTGTGTCTGGGCATCGGCCTGCCCGGCGCGGTGCTGAGCTGGCGACTGAAGATGCCGGTCGTGCTGGCCTGGTCGACGCCGGGCGCGGCCCTGCTGGCGGCCTCGACGCTGGGCCTCGGGTGGTCGACGGCCGTGGGCGCCTTCGTCATCGCCGGTCTGATGATGGTGCTGACCGGGCTGGTCCCGGCGCTGGGACGGCTGGCCGAGCGCATTCCGGCGGCCGTCGCCTCGGCCATGCTGGCGGGGGTGCTGTTGCCCTTCTGTCTCAAGCTGTTCCTGGTGTTTCCGACCGATCTGATGCTGGCGGCGGGGCTGCTGCTGGTCTTTCTGGTCATGCGTCGGCTGGCGCCCGCCTGGTCCCTGCCCGCCGTTCTGGTCGCCGCCTTCGCGGTGTTGGCTGTGCGCGGTCAGGTCGCCCTGCCCGAGGGGACCGGCCTGTTCGGCGCCCTGTCGCCGGTCATGCCCGCCTTCGACTGGAAGGCGGCGGTCAGTCTGGCCGTGCCGCTGTATCTCGTGACGCTGGCGTCGCAGAACCTGCCCGGTCTGGTGGTGCTGAGGGCCGCCGGCTACGCCCCGCCCGCCGGAAAGCTGATCTTCTGGGGCGGGCTGACCAGCACGCTTCTGGCCCCCTTCGGGGCGCACGGCGTCAATCTGGCCGCCATCACCGCCGCCATCTGCACCGGGCCTGACGCCCACCCCGACGCCGCCAGACGCTGGACCGTGGGGGTGATCTACGGCCTGTTTTATCTGATCGTCGCCCTGTTCGCCGCGCCGCTGGCGGGGCTGTTCATCGCCATGCCGAGCGGGGCGCTGGCCGCCATCACCGGCCTGGCCCTGATCGCGCCCCTGACCGGATCGCTCAGCGCCATGATGGGCGAGGTGAAGGATCGCGAGGCCGCCATCCTGACCTTCGCCGCCACGGCGTCGGGCGTGGCCCTGTTCGGCGTCGGCTCGGCCTTCTGGGGGCTGGCTGTCGGCTTTCTGGCGCTGGCGGCGCGGCGCTGGATTCCGGCTCGCGCCTGACGCCTTACCGCGTTTTACGCTTTGCCTCTTTACGACCCAAGCGGGACCGTGACAGCTTCATCACCCGGCCGATGGTCGGCCGTCAGAGCGAGGCGATCATGGCGCACAAGTTCGAAGTCTATAAGGACAAGGCTGGCGAGTACCGCGTGCGGTTCAAATACAACTCCGAGATCATCTTCTCGACCGAGGGCTATTCCGACAAGTCGGGCGCCAAGCGCGCCATAGAGTCGATCAAGAAATTCGTGCCGGACGCCCCGACCGAAGAAATCTGAGCCTGCGCGGGGGCGAGGCGCATCGCCCGCCCCCGCAACCCTCGCCTTACGGCCGCGCCGGGATGTTCAAGCCCCGCTGCACGGCCGGGCGGGCCAGGCCGCGCGCCAGCCAGGCCGCGACGTGCGTGAAGTCGTCGTAGCCGACCAGTTCGCCCGCGCCATAGTGTTCGACCAGATTGCGCACCCAGCCCAGAATGGCGATGTCGGCGATGGTGTAGTCGTCGCCCATGATCCACTGACGATCCTTCAGCCGCCCTTCCAGCACGCCCAGCAGGCGTCGGGATTCGGCCACGTAGCGATCGCGCGGGCGTTTGTCCTCGAAGGCGCTGCCCGCGTATTTGTGGAAGAAGCCGACCTGGCCGAACATCGGGCCGATAGCCGCCATCTGGAAGAAGACCCATTGCAGGGTCTCATAGCGCGCCGCCGGATCGGTCGGCAGGAAGCGCCCGGACTTCTCCGCCAGATAGACCAGGATGGCGCCGGATTCGAACAGGGGCAGAGGCTTCCCGCCCGGTCCGTCGGGGTCGATGATGGCGGGGATCTTGCCGTTGGGATTCAGCGACAGGAACTCAGGCGTCCAGGTCTCGTCCTTGCTGATGTCGACCAGATGGACCTCATAGGGCAGGCCCAGCTCCTCCAGCATGATCGAGACCTTCACCCCATTGGGAGTCGGCAATGAATAAAGCTGAAGCCGATCCGGATGCTGCGGCGGAAACTGGCGGGTGACGGGAAAGGCGGACAGATCGGCCATGGAGCGCTCCAACAAGAGGGGTCCCGCTCATGTTGGAGGCGTCGCCGCCATCCGCAACCGCTCATGCGGCGAATGTCCGCGCGTCAGTCTTCGTCGCGGTCGCTGACTTCGGTCGGCCGGACGATACGCAGCCAACCGTCGTTGATGTGCAGTTCCGGCGCCGCCTCGCGGGTGAAGGGCAGATACCAGGTCGGACCGCCTTCGGCCGGGGCGATCTCCAGCATGTCGTCGGCGCCGAAGTTCTGGACCGACTTGACCCTGCCCAGCACGACATCGGCCGGATCGCGCCCCTCCAGCCCGATCAGATCGGTCAGGTAGAACTCGTCTTCGTCAGGCTCAGGCAGGGCGTCGCGGGTGACGAACAGCTTCTGACCGCGCCGAGCGTCGGCCTCTTCCTTGGTCGCGATCTCCTTGACGCGCGCCACCACGCCCGCCTTGTCCGGCCGCGCGGACATCAGCGTCAGCACCGGCTTGCCGTCGGCGCCCAGCAGCGGCGAATAGCCCATCAGGGCCATGGCGTCGGCGGTATAGGCGCTGATCCGCACCTCGCCCTTCACGCCGAAGGCGCCGCCGATCTGGCCGACCAGGATCAGTCTGTCTTCGCTGTTCATGGCCGGGCTCCGTTTGCCGATGCGAGGGGTCCAGATAGCAGAAAAGCAGCGCCCCGAAAGGACGCTGCTTTCCCGTTTCAACCGGCCGAGGCCGGATGAAGAGATAAGGCTCAGGCCTGCTCTTCGGTCGCTTCAGCAGCGGCTTCAGCGGCCGGGGCTTCTTCAGCCGGAGCCTCTTCGGCCGGCGCAGCAGCGGCGGCGGCGGCGGCCTCAGCGGCCTCGGCCTTGGCGGCGGCTTCGGCTTCCAGGCGGTCGGCTTCGCGCTGGGCGCGCTCGGCGGCGCGTTCCTGGGCCTTCTTGCCCGGCTCGGCCTTCTTCGGGTTGTTGCCCTGGACCCACTGGACCTTGCCGGCCAGCGCTTCGTCCTGGCTCTGGCTGATGAAGCGGGCGACGCGGTCGGTCGGCTGGGCGCCCTTGGCGAGCCATTCGGCGATGCGGTCGGCCTTCAGGACGATGCGCGGGGTGGCGCTGTCCTTCGGCAGCATCGGGTTGTAGCTGCCGACGCGCTCGATGAACTTGCCGTCGCGCGGAGCGTGCGAGTCGGCGATGACGATGTGGTAGTAGGGGCGCTTCTTGGCGCCGCCGCGGGACAGACGAATCTTCAGCATTTTCAGTCTCTTTCTAGAAAGGCGTTAGTTCTTTTTGAGGAAGCCCGGCAGACCCGGAAGGCCCCCCGGAAGTTGTCCGCCGCCCAGACCCGCCAGACGGTCCTGAATGGCTTTCATTTCATCGGCCGAGGGTTCCGGCATCTTGCCGCCGCCCAGCGCCTTCAGGCGGTTCATGTCCGGACCGCCGCCGCCCATGCCCGGCAGGCCGCCCATCATGGAGGCCATCTTCTGCAGGTTCTTGCCGCCGCCCTTGGACAGCGACTTGACCATGTCGGCCATCTGCCGGTGCTGTTTCAGCAGGCGGTTGATGTCCTGAACCTCGACGCCGGCGCCCTTGGCCACGCGCTTCTTGCGGCTGGCGTTCAGCAGGTCCGGCTTCTTGCGCTCGGCCTTGGTCATGGAGTTGATGACGGCCAGCTGGCGGTCGATCATCTTGTCCGAGACGTTGTTCTCGGCCATCTGGTTCTTCAGCTTGGCCACGCCGGGCAGCAGACCCATGATGCCCTGAAGACCGCCCATCTTCTTCATCTGGTTCAGCTGACCGGCCAGGTCGTCCAGATCGAACTGGCCCTTGGCCAGCTTGCGGGCCATCTTCTCGGCCTTGGCCTGGTCCAGCTCGCCCGCGGCCTTCTCGACCAGGGCGACGATGTCCCCCTGACCCAGGATGCGGCCGGCGACGCGGCGGGCGTCGAAGACGTCCAGCGCATCGACCTTTTCGCCCGCGCCCAGATATTTGATCGGCAGGCCGGTGACGGCGCGCATCGACAGCATGGCGCCGCCGCGCCCGTCGCCGTCGGCGCGGGTCAGCACCAGACCCGTCAGCGGCAGGCGCTCGTGGAAGGCGCTAGCGGTGCGCACCGCGTCCTGACCCGTCAGGCTGTCGGCGACCAGCAGGGTCTCGACCGGCTTGGCGATCTCAGCAACCTCGGCCACCTCATTCATCAGCCCTTCGTCCAGGGTGATGCGGCCGGCGGTGTCGAGGATCAGGACGTCGAAGCCCTGCAGCTTGGCCGACTGAAGCGCGCGACGGGTGATCTGGACCGCGCTCTCGCCCGCCACGATGGGCAGGGTAGCGACCTCGATCTGCTGACCCAGAGTGGCCAGCTGCTCCATGGCCGCCGGACGACGCGTGTCCAGCGAGGCCATCATGACCTTCTTCTTGTCGAACTTGGACAGACGCAGGGCCAGCTTGGCCGAAGTCGTCGTCTTGCCCGAGCCCTGCAGACCAGCCATCAGCACGACGGCGGGCGGGGTCGCATTGGTGTTCAGCGGAACCGGCTCTTCGCCGCCCAGCATGTCGACCAGGCCGTCATAGACGATCTTGATGACCTGATCGGCGGGCTTGACCGCGCGGATGACTTCCTCGCCGGTCGCGGCCGTCTTGGCGCGGGCGATGAAGTCCTTGACCACCGGCAGGGCGACGTCGGCCTCGAGCAGGGCGACGCGGACCTCGCGCAGGGCCTCCTCGACATCCTTTTCGGACAGGGCGCCGCGGCCGGTGATCCGGTCGAAGACGCCTGTCAGCCGCTCGTTCAGAGCCTCGAACATTCAAACCCTTTCATGCGCCTGGGCCTTGGCCTCCGCGAGCAGCGCCCATAGGCGGGCGACCTCTGCGAACGATCACGTCGACAGAGGCCCTCTCCATCCTCGTTCTTTTTCGGGGCTATCGGCCGGTCGGCCTACTTGAGCCCCAATGGGCTGTGCTCAAGTAGCGCTTAGCGCGGTAGCACGACCCAAAAAGCTGTCGTGATGGTGGAGGCGCAGGTTCAATTGCGCCGGAAGTCGCGGCTTATGGCGGAAAAGCAAGGCGATGTCGACTCCGTTTCTCCGCCGAAACGCCACCATACAAAGGGTTTGCGCGTTGCAGCATGGACTGGCGCGCTCGGATTCCGCTGATACGGTTCCGCTTCCGGCCTCCCCGCGGAGAGACATCCATGACCCAGACTTCCGAATTTCCTCACGACCGCCTCCGCGCGGAGGTCCGGCTTCTGGGCGCCTTGCTGGGCGAGGTGATCCGCGACGAGGGCGGCCAGGCTCTCTACGACCGCATCGAAGCGGTGCGCCAGGCGTCGGTCGCCTATCACCGCGACCCGGCCTCGGACGACGCCTCGGAGCTGGAGCGCCTGTTGGGCGAGCTGTCGCTGGATCAGGCCATCGGCCTGACCCACGGCTTCGCCGCCTTTTCCCTGCTGGCCAATGTCGCCGAGGACCGGGCGGGCAAGCGCCGCGCCCAGGCTCAGGCCGAGGCGGGCGAGCGGGCCGACACCCCCGAAGGCGTGCTGAAACGACTGGCCGAGGCGGGCGTCGACAGAAGCGCGGTGCGCGACCTGCTGGCCCAGGCCCTGATCTCGCCGGTGCTGACCGCCCATCCATCCGAGGTGCGCCGCAAGAGCGTCATCGACCGCACCACGGCGGTCGGCGAACTGCTGGACGGGTGCGACCGCGACGGGATCGCCTGTGACGCCGAGACCCTGAAGGCGGCCCTGCGCCGCCAGATCGTCATCCTGTGGGCCACGCGGCTGACGCGGGCTTCGGCCCTGGTGGTGCAGGACGAGATCGACACCGTGGTCGACTGGCTGCAGCGCATCTTCCTGCACGTCGCCCCGGCCCAGTTGGCCGAGTGGCGCAGGCTGCTGGAGGCGCCCGACCTGACGCCCTTCGTGCGCATCGGCTCCTGGGTCGGCGGCGACCGCGACGGCAACCCGAACGTCGACGCCGACACCCTGCGCGCCGCCTTCCGCAGCCAGGCCCGTGCGGCGCTGGGCTTCTATCTGGACGAGGTGCACGCCCTGGGCGCCGAGCTCAGCCTGTCCATCGACCTGACCCGCGTCACGCCCGAACTGGCCGCCCTGGCGCAAGGCTCGGGCGACGCCTCCATCCAGCGCGCGGACGAGCCCTATCGCCTGGCGCTCAGCCAGATCTATGCCCGCCTGTCGGCGGCCTATCCCGCCCTGACCGGCGAGCCGACGCCGCGCCCCGCCCGCTTCGAAGCCCCGGCCTATGACGGCCCCGACGCCTTCCGCGCCGATCTGAACATCCTGCATGACAGTCTGGTGCGGACCCACGGCGCCGTCTTCGCCGACGACCGGCTGGCGCGGCTGATCACGGCGGCGGACGTATTCGGCTTCCACATGGCGACGTTGGACCTGCGCCAGAACTCGGACGTGCATGAGCGCGTGGTCGCCGACCTGCTGAAGGTCGCGGGCGTCTGCCCCGACTACGCCGCCCTGGACGAGGCCGAACGGCTGGCCGTGCTGGCGCGCGAACTGGCCGGGCCCCGCCCCCTCTTCTCGCCGTATGCGGACTATGCTCCTGAGACACTGAAGGAGCGCGCCATCCTTCAGGCCGCCGCCGAGGCCCTTTCGACCTTCGGCCCGCAGGCGATCCGCACCCATATCGTGTCCAAGACCGACGCCGCCTCGGACATGCTTGAGGTCTATCTGCTGCTCAAGGAAGTCGGCCTCTACGACCCGAGCGCCCCCGGCGCCTGCCCCATTCAGGCCGCGCCCCTGTTCGAGACCATCGACGACCTGCGCGCCGCCCGCGCCACGCTGGAGCGCGTCCTGTCCGAGCCCTCGGCCCGCGCCGTGGCCGAGGCGCGCGGGGTGCAGGAGGTGATGATCGGCTATTCCGACAGCAACAAGGACGGCTCCTACCTGACCTCGGGGTGGGAGCTGCACGAGGCCTCGCGCGCCCTGCTGGAGGTCACGCGCGCGGCGGGCGTGCGGCTGCAACTGTTCCACGGCCGGGGCGGCGCCGTCGGGCGCGGCGGCGGCTCCGCCTTTTCAGCCGTGCTGGGCCAGCCCGCCGGGACCGTCGCGGGCCGCATCCGCGTCACCGAACAGGGCGAAGTCATCGCCAACAAATACGGCGAGCCGGAGGTGGCCCAGCGCAACCTCGACGCCCTGACCTGCGGAACCCTGCTGGCCTCGCTGGGGCCGCAGTCGGATGCGGGTTACAGCGCCCAGCACGGCGAGACGGCCGCGCGCCTGTCGGCCGCCTCGATGAAGGCCTATCGCGCCCTGGTTTATGAGACGCCCGGCTTCGTCGACTATTTCCGCGCCGCCACCCCCATCGCCGAGATCGCCGACCTGAAGATCGGCTCGCGCCCGGCCAGCCGCACCGCCTCCCCCGCCATCGAAGACCTGCGCGCCATTCCCTGGGTGTTCAGCTGGTCGCAGTCGCGGGTCATGCTGCCCGGCTGGTTCGGTTTCGGCTCGGCGGTCCACGGCGAGGATCCGGCCGAACTACGTGAAATGGCCGAGACCTGGCCCTTCTTCCGCACCGTGGTGCAGAACATGGAGATGGTGATGGCCAAGGCCGACATGGCCATCGCTCGCCGCTACGCCGGGCTGGTCCCCGATGCGGCGCTGGCCGAGCGAATCTACGCCGCGATCCGCGCCGAATGGGACCGCACCGTCGCCGCCGTCCTGTCGATCACCGGCCAGGACGCCCTGCTGGGCGGCCAGCCCGAACTGGATCGGCTGATCCGCCAGCGGATGCCCTATGTCGAGCCGCTGAATCACGTGCAGATCGAGCTGATCCGCCGCCGCCGGGCGGGCGACGACGACCCGCGCGTCAGCAACGGCATCCTTCTGGCCATCAACGGCGTGGCGGCGGGGCTCAGGAACAGCGGCTGAGACCAAGGCGGCCTTGCGGCCCTCATATGACGCGCAGGTAAGGTGACCCATCCTTATCCCAGCGTCGCAAATCCGCCCTTGAACGAACTCCGTTCCGCTTGAAACGCCGCGTGATCTCCCACCCGTGGTCGCCACAGCGCGACCTTAAAAAGGGGGGAAGCCCATGCTCAGGATCATTTGTTCAGCCGCCGTTCTTTTGGCGTCCGCAGGCGCCGCCTCGGCGGACAGCCGCCACGCCATCGACATCCGCAACCTGGCTTCGCCGGAGGGCGCAGCAGCCTTCGACCGCGATGTGACGCGCGCCGCCCGCCGCCTTTGCCATAGATACGGCGGCGTCGCCCGCATCCGCTGCTTGAACGACGTGCGCGACGAGGCCCTGGAGAAACTGCCGCAGTCCGCCCGGCTGGCCTATGCGCGGGCGCGCGCAGGGGCCGGATGACTCACAGCCACTTCGACCGCTTGAAGGTGACGTAAAGGCCGATGCAGATGGCGACGATCAAGGCCAGAACGGCCGGATAGCCATAGGTCCAGCGCAGCTCCGGCATGTGTTCGAAATTCATGCCGTAGATGCCCGCCACCGCGGTCGGCGTGGCCAGGATGGCGGCCCAGGCGGCCAGCTTGCGGGTGATGACGCCCTGACGCTGCTGCTCCAGCAGGTTGGACACCTCGAACACCGAGGCCAGGATGTCGCGCAGGCCCGCCGCCCGGCTGGACACCCGCCGCACATGGTCGGCCACGTCGCGGAAATAGGGCCGCACTTCGCGGTCGATGCAGGGCAGGTCCAGCGACTGCAGCTTGACGCAGACCTCCTCCATCGGCCCTAGCACCCGGCTGAATTTCAGCAGTTCGCGGCGCAGATGGAACAGGCGGGTGATGTCGGCGCGCGCCAGGAAGCTGTCCAGCGCCACCTGCTCCATCTCCAGCACCTTGTCCTCGATGGCGTCGATGATGGGGATGTAGCCGTCGACGATGAAGTCCAGCACCCCGTGCAGGATGAAGTCCGGCCCGTGCTTCAGCTGATGCGGCGAGGCCTCCAGTTGAGCGCGCAACTGAGTATGGGCGCGCGCCGAACCGTGGCGGATGGTGATGACGTAGTTGGGTCCGACGAAGACGTGGGTCTCGCCGTACAGAATGCGGTCGCCCTTGGCCTGGGCCGTGCGGGCGACGATGAACAGCTCCGAGCCATAGACCTCCAGCTTGGGGATCTGATGCGCCGTCAGGGCGTCCTCGACCGCCAGGGGATGCAGATGGAAGCGGCGGACCAGGACATCGAACTCGTCGTCCGACGGCTCATGCAGGCCGATCCACAGGTATTCGCCCTCGGCCAGAGCGAGCCCCTGATCCGTCAGCGGCGCCTCGCGCACCCGCTTGCCGTCCTTGTAGACGTAGGAGGCGACGACGCTCATGCGGTTTCCCTTCAACTGAACGCTCAAGGCTTACGCCACCCTGACAGAAATAGAAAAGGCCCGGCGGATCACTCCACCGAGCCTCTCCAGTCTTAGCGCCTAACGGGCCTCAAGTAGGCCGAAGGCCGATAGGCCCCTTAGGAAACCGGGAAGCCGCGCACCTTCAGCAGGGCCGCCACGTCCGGGTTGCGACCGCGGAACTGGCGATAGGCGTCGCCGCGATCCGTGGTGTTGCCCGGCGCCAGGATGATCGACTTGAAGCGTCCGCCGATCTCCGGGTTGAAGACGTCGCCGGACTCTTCGAAGTAGGCCCAGGTGTCGGCGTCCATCACTTCCGACCACAGGTAGGAATAGTAGCCGGCCGAATAGGCGTCCGAGGTGAACAGGTGATTGAACTGCGGCAGGCGGTGCCGCATCACGATCTCCTTGGGCATGCCCAGACGCGCCAGCGAGGCCTTTTCGAAGCCGTCGATGTCGGTTGGCGGCGTCGCCTGGGTATGCAGGTCCATGTCGACCAGGGCCGAGGACAGATAGCTGACGGTCGCATAGCCCTGATTGAAGGTCGAGGAAGCCTCGATCTTGTCCACCAGCGCCTGCGGCATCGGCTGTCCCGTCTCGACGTGCTTCATGTAGCCGTCCAGGATCGGGCGGGTCAGCACCCAGTGCTCATGCACCTGGGACGGATATTCCACGAAGTCGCGCGGCGTGTTGCCGAACGACGGATAGGTCACCACCGACGAGAAATAGTGCAGGGCGTGGCCGAACTCGTGGAACAGGGTCTCGGCGTCGTCCAGCGAGATCAGCAGGGGCTGGCCGTCCGGCGCCTTGACGAAGTTGTTGTTGTTCGAGGCCAGGATCGGCTTGGAGCCGGTCAGCTTGGAGAAGGACCGATAGGTGGTCATCCAGGCGCCCGAACGCTTGCCCGGACGGGCGAAGTCGTCGGCGTAATACAGGCCGATCAGCTTGCCGGTGGCCTTGTCCGTGACCTCATAGGTGGTCACGTCGGGCTCGAACGTCGAGACGGTTCCCTTGGCCAGCGGCTTGAAGACGAAGCCGTACAGGCGCTCGGCCATGTAGAAGGAGGCCGCGCGCACCGCGTGCAGTTCGAAGTAGGGCTTCAGCTCGTTCTGGTCGAGGTCGTACTTCGCCTTACGCACCTTCTCGGCGTAGTAGAGGTAGTCCCACGGCTCGATATCGTGGCCGGCGATCGCCTTCATGTCGGCGACTTCCTCGGCGACGCGGGCCTTGGCCGGGGCCCAGACGCGCTGCATCAGGTCCATCGCCGCAGCCGGGGTCTTGGCCATGGTGTCCTGCATCCGCCATTCGGCGTGGTTGCCGAAGCCCAGCAGGCGGGCGCGTTGCTGACGCAGGGCGACGATCTGGGCGATGGTCGACTTGGTGTCGTTGGCGTCGCCGTTGTCGCCGCGCTTGACGAACTTGGTCCAGACCTGCTGGCGCAGGGCGCGGTCGTCGGCGAAGGTCAGGAAGGGATCGACGCTGGAGCGGGTGTTGAGGATGGCCCAGCCCTGGACGTTGCGCGAACGCGCGGCGGCGGCGGCAGCGGCCTTGTTGGAGTCCGGCAGGCCCTTCAGACCGGCCTCGTTCGAGATGACCGTCCAGGTGTTCTCGTCGGCCACGACCTTCTGGCCAAAGCTGGTGAAGGCGTTCGACAGTTCGGTGTTGATGCGGCCCAGTTCCGCCTTGCCGGCGGCGTCCAGGGCGGCGCCGTTGCGCACGAAGGCGTCGCGGCTGCGCTCGGCCAGACGCTTCTGCTGGGCGTTCAGGCCTGCCGCGTCAGCGCCGTCGGCCACGGCCTTGATGCGGGCGAACAGCTTCTCGTTGAAGGTGATCTCGTCCGAGGCGGCCGACAGGATCGGCGACAGCTCGGTCTCCAGCACGTCCCACTGCTCGCCGCCGATGTTCGAAGTCATGACGCTGAACACGTTCATGGCGCGGTCCAGTGGTTCGCCCGCCATCTCCATCGCCGCCATGGTGTTGGCGAAGGTCGGCGCCTCAGGGTTGTTGGCGATGGCGGCGATGTCGGCGCGTTGCAGTTCGATGCCTTCCAGGATGGCTGCGCGCATCTTGGGCGCCGTCACCTTGTCCCACGGGGGCACGCCTTCATAAGGACCCGTCCAGGGCTGCAGCAGTTCGGCGCGCGGCGCGGTCGTCGGCAGGACGGCGCGGGCGATCCGGGCCTCATCGGCGGTCGTCAAGGCGGCGACGGCGCCGCTCACCGCGTTTTCCACGGCCCCGGCCGAGGCGCAGCCCGACAGGGCGAAGAGGCTCGCGCCTCCGATGAGAAGATGGCGTCTATGCATCCAGGTCTCCCAACCATAGCTGTTTTGGACATCCTTCGGCGCAGGGGCCGACAGCGTCCCATAAATCCGGTTTAGTCCTAAGTATTGGACGGCGAAACCCCGCAGGTCTAAAGGCCGCTGCATGGCGATAGGCGTTTTCGACTCCGGCGTGGGGGGCCTGACGGTCCACCGCGAACTCACGACCCGCTTTCCGACGCGGGACTTCATCTATCTGGGCGACCAGGCCCACGCCCCCTATGGCGGGCGTGGCGGCGAGGACATCGTCGAACTGACCCGCGCCGGGTGCGAGCGCCTGTTCGAGGCGGGCGCCTCCGTGGTCGTGCTGGCCTGCAACACGGCCTCGGCCATTGCCCTGCGCCGCCTGCAGCAGACCTGGATTCCGGGGATGCGCGAAAAGCTGGGCCGTCCGGTCAACGTCCTGGGCATCATCGTTCCGACCATCGAGGCGGCCACCGGCCTGCCATGGTCCTATGAGGCCGAACGCAACGGGCGGCTGGAAGGCGAGAAGAAGCAGGCCATCGACGTCACCGGCGTCTTCTGCACCGCCGCCACGGCCATGAGTCGCGTCTATGAGATCGAGATCGACAAGCGCCGCGATGATCTGGCGGTCTTCACCGAGGCCTGTCCCGGCCTGGCCGGACTGATCGAACTGGGCGCCCCGCCCGAGGAGCTGAAGGTGGTCATCGACGACCACGTCGACGCCCTGCGCCGCCGCATCGGCCGTCACCCGGACAAGGCCGTTCTGGGCTGCACCCACTATGAGATCGTGGCCGACCTGTTCGCCCAGGCTTTGCCCCCCGGCGTCCAGATCATCAGCCAGCCCGCCGCCGTCGCCGACTCGCTGGAGCGCTACTTCGAGCGCCATCCGGAATATGAGTTGGGCTCCTCGGCCCGCCGCGACTTCCTGACCACCGGAACGCCCGGCCCGCAATCGGACCTGGTCGCCCAGTTCTGGGGCGCGCCCCTGACGTTCGACGCCGCCTGAGGCCGGCCGCCGCTATTCGGTCGTGCGCGTCGCGTTACGACGCTGGCCGAAGGTCGGCGCCCGCTCCTTCTGCTGCGCCCAATAGGCGGGGCCGTCGTCCGGCTTGAACATGGTGCGCGGCACGCCGCTGCGGTCCACCACGGCGAAGGTATTGGTCGCGGCCTGGTAGAAGAGGGTGTCGCCGTTGGCGCGCTTCACCGTTTCGGTGCCCTTCGGCGTCGCCTCGGTGAAGCTGCGCACCTTCTGCAGGTATTCGTCCGGCGAACGGGCGCCGAAGTCGGCGCCGTTGCGCTCATACAGCCGCTGCACCTTGGCGTCGGCGGTCTCGCGCCGGTTGGCGGTGACGGCAGGTTTGGCCGCTTCGACAGGAGCGGCGACGCCCGCCATGTCGGTTTCCGCCGCCGAACTCAGCCCGACCGGTTCGGCTGTGCTGCGGTCCCTGGTCTGTACCGCCGAGCCGCCGTTGTCGCATCCGGCCAGAAACAACAGCGACGCCGCCAGCGCCGTTAATCTCCGCACAGCCATCAGCCGCCCCTCCCGAAACTTCGAAGAACGCAGATAGGCATAGATTTTTCGCCCCTTCAACGCTTCTGCTGACATAGGCGTAAGCGACGTCGCTTTGTCTCGACGCCGTCACGCTGCGTCGCTAGACCTTGGCTCATGACCGCATCCTCGCTTCCCAGCGTCCTGGCCGGCCGCAAGGTCCTGCTGATCATCGGCGGCGGCATCGCCGCCTATAAGGCGCTGGAGCTGATCCGCCTGCTCAGCAAGGCCGGCGCGGAGACGATGACCATCCTGACCAAGGCCGGGGCCGAGTTCGTCACCCCCATGTCGCTGGCGGCCCTGACCGGCCATCCGGTGCGGCAGGACCTGTTCATGCCGGAAGACGAAACCGCCATGGGCCATATCGAGCTGTCACGCTGGGCCGATCTGGTGGTCGTGGCGCCTGCTACGGCGGGGCTGATCGCCAAGGCGGCCAACGGCATGGCCGACGACCTGGCCTCGACCACGCTGCTGGCCACCGACAAGAAGGTGCTGCTGGCCCCGGCGATGAACGTGCGCATGTGGCTGCACCCGGCGGTTCAGGCCAATGTCGCGCGGCTGAAGAGTTTCGACGGCTTTCAGGGCATGGCCGTGGTGGGACCTGACGATGGGATCATGGCCTGCGGCGAGTTCGGGCCGGGCCGCATGGCCGAGCCGCCGGTCATCCTGGACGCCATCGCCCGCCTGCTGGCCGGGCCGGATGGACGCCCGCTGACGGGCCGGACAGCCGTGGTGACAGCGGGGCCGACGTTCGAGCCGATCGACCCGGTGCGCGGCCTGACCAACCGTTCCAGCGGCAAGCAGGGCTACGCCGTCGCCGCCGCCCTGGCCGAACTGGGGGCGCAGGTGACGTTGATCTCCGGTCCGGTGGCGCTAGACGCCCCTGTCGGCGTGACCCGCGTCTGGGTCGAGGCCGCGACCGAGATGAAGGCGGCTGTCGAGGCCGCCCTTCCCGCCGACATCGCGGTGATGAGCGCCGCCGTCGCCGACTGGCGCGTGGACGGCGTGGCCTCGGGCAAGATCAAGAAGGCGCCGGGCGGGCCGCCGTCGCTGGCCCTGATCGAGAACCCCGACATCCTGGCGGGCGTCTCAGCGCCCGGCCCGCGCCGCCCGAAACTGGTGGTCGGCTTCGCCGCCGAGACCAGCGACCTCGCGGTCAACGCCCGCGCCAAGCTGTCGCGCAAGGGCTGCGACTGGATCGTCGGCAATGACGTCTCGGACGAGGTGTTCGGCTCGGACGGAAACGCCGTGACCCTGTTCACCCAGGGCGGCGACGAGCCCTGGCCCCGCCAGTCCAAGACCGAAGTGGCCAGGAAGCTGGCCCAGCGCATCGCCGATCACTTCAAGGCCTAGAAGAGACCTCCCGACATGACCACCGTCCGCGTCGAACGCCTGCCCCACGCCGAGGGCCTGGCCCTGCCCGCCTATGAGACCGCCGGTTCGGCCGGAATGGACCTGCGCGCCGCCCTGGCCGAGGGCGAGACCCTGGTGCTGGAGCCGGGTCAGCGCAAACTGATCCCCACCGGCCTGAAGATCGCCCTCGAACCCGGCTATGAGGCCCAGGTGCGCCCGCGCTCGGGTCTGGCGCTGAAGCACGGCATCTCGGCGCCCAATTCGCCCGGCACCATCGACAGCGACTATCGCGGAGAAGTCGGGGTCATCCTGATCAACCACGGCGAGCTGCCGTTCGAGATCAAGCGCGGCGACCGCATCGCCCAGATGGTGATCGCCCGTTATGAGCAGGCGCAGATGGTCGAGGTCGAAACCGTGGACGAAACCGAGCGGGGCGCCGGCGGATTCGGTTCAACCGGGCGTTGATGAAGACTCTACTTTCACATCTTTAGATACTGGTCTAGCGTGGCCGCCATGAACACGCTGGAACAGCTGGTCTATTGCAGCCGGTCACGACTTTCGCCGGGCGACGAGGCGGCAGCGCTTGCCGATATCGTCCATGTCGCGGCTTATCTGAACGCCCGAAACGGCATCAGCGGCGCCCTGACCCTTCAGGACGGCGTGTTCGTGCAATTTCTGGAAGGCTCGCCCAGCGCGCTCGACATCCTCATGCTGCATCTGCATTTCGATGAGCGGCATGAAGACATCGAAGTCGTCGCCAGAGAGCCTATCCAGCGCCGCGACTTCGCCGCCTGGGGAATGACCACGCCGTCGCTTGGCCAATCCGAGGCGCTGGGACAGTTGATCGTCGCGCGCTCACCGGATCTGCTCGCCTGGCGCGGCGCCATGACCGAGCTCCTCGTCCAGGCGGCCTGAACGACAAGGCGAAACGCCTCATCCTCCCCGTCATGAGGAGGGAGATTCGCCCTCAAGCAGCGAGCCGCCGCGCGGCGAGCGATAGCGCGGGCGCGTCAGCGCCTCCAGGCATTACGCCTGACGGAAGCCCAGCACGTCCTGCATGTCGTAGAGACCGGGGCGGCGGTTGCGCACCCAGGCGGCGGCGGCCACGGCGCCCTTGGCGAACAGGCTGCGGTCGATGGCCGAGTGCGACAGCGTCAGCATCTCGTCTTCCGAGGCGAACATGACGGTGTGTTCGCCGATCACCCCGCCCGCGCGCAGGGAGGCGAAGCCGATCTTGCCCGGCTCGCGCGGGCCGGTGATGCCGTCGTAGGGGGCGCTTTGCAGCTCGGACAGATCGCGGCCGCGGCCGTTGGCGGCGGCCTCGCCCAGCATCAGGGCCGTGCCGGAAGGCGCGTCGACCTTGCGCCGGTGATGGGTCTCCAGCACCTCGATGTCCCAGTCGCGGGCGTCCAGCCGCAGGGCTGCGTGCTCGACCAGGCCGATCAGGATGTTCACGCCCAGAGAGAAGTTGCCGCTCATCACAATGGCGATCTTGTCGGCGGCGGCCTCGATCTCGGCCAGCTGTTCGGGCGAGAGGCCGGTGGAGCCGATCACCAGGGCGGGACCGTCCGCCTCGGCGCAGGCCGTCGCCAGAGCCACCGAGGCCTCGGGCGTCGAGAAGTCGATGATGACGTCGCACAGCTTCAGGTCGACGGTCTCGCCGCGATCGAAACGGGCGGCCACGACGACATCCTCACGGGCGTCCAGAACTTGCGAAACGGCGCGGCCCATGCGGCCCCGGGCGCCGGAAATGCCGGCGTGGAAGATGTCGCTCACGCGGTCTCTTTCGGATTATCGGCGTCGCCGCCCAGGATGTCGGCCCAGAAACGCTTGGCCTTGCCGGCGAAGCTGGTGTTGCGCGGGGTCTGGCTCTCGCCGAGGGACGCCGCCAGTTCAGACAGCAGCTCCTTCTGACGCGCGGTCAGGTCGGTCGGCGTCTCGACGAACAGTTCGACCACCAGATCGCCGCGGCCGCGCCCGTTCAGGTGCGGCATGCCCTTGCCCTTGATGCGGACGGTCTTGCCGGTCTGGGCGCCCGCGGGCACATCGACCGCCGCCTTGCACTTGCCGTCGCACGCGTCGGAGACCAGGCAGGGAGCGTCGACGACGCCGCCCAGGGCCGCCACCGTCATCGGCACCGGCACCGTGACCAGCAGATCCAGATTGTCGCGCTCGAACAGTTCGTGCGGCTGCACCGACAGGAAGACGTAAAGGTCGCCACGCGGGCCGCCGCGCTGGCCCGCTTCGCCCTCGCCTGACAGGCGGATGCGCGAACCGTCGTCGACGCCCGCCGGCACCTTGAGGCTGAGCTTGCGGGTCTTGCGGACCTGGCCGTGGCCCCGGCAGGTGGTGCAGGGATCGGCGATCATCTCGCCAGAGCCGCCGCAGCGGGGGCAGGTGCGCTCGACCTGGAAGAAGCCGTTGGCCTGGCGCACGCGCCCGGCGCCGCCGCAGGTGGAGCAGATGGTCGGCTTGGTGCCCGCCTTGGCCCCCGAGCCGTCGCAGACCTCGCAGGACATCAGGGTCGGGATGGCGATCTCGACCTCGGCGCCCTTGTAGGCCTGTTCCAGCGTGATCTCGAGGTCGTAACGCAGGTCCGAGCCGCGACGCGGGCCGCTCTGTTGCTGGCGCCCGCCGCCCCGGCCGCCGAACGCGTCCCCGAAGGCGTCGCCGAAGACCTGCGAAAAGATGTCGTTGATGTCGTGGAAGCCCTGGCCGCCGCCCTGACCGAAGGGGTTGCCTCCGCCCGCGCCGCCGCCGTTCACGCCCGCATGGCCGAACCGGTCATAGGCCGCGCGCTTCTGTTCGTCCGACAGGACGGTATAGGCCTCGGAAATCTCCTTGAAGCGCGCCACGGACTCTTCAGAGCCGCCGTTGCGGTCGGGGTGGTGCTCCATCGCCAGCTTGCGATAGGCGCTCTTGAGCACGGCGGCGTCCACCGTCCGCTCGACCCCCAGAATCTCGTAATAGTCACGTTGCGCCATCAGGCGTTCGTCCTCTTACTTTCCCGCCGCTTCAGGCCTCTCTTGATCCGGAGGCGCTCCGTTCGCGGATGACCGACGGCCTGCCTGATGACATGGGCGCCCGGTCGAATGATGCAAGTTTCATGAAACGGCCCCGCCTGCCGTCTGGCAAGCGGGGCCGAACATTCTCGAGACGCTGTTTTAGGCGTCCTTCTTCTCGTCCGTGTCCGAGACTTCCTCGAACTCGGCGTCGACCACGCCGTCGTCGGCGGGCTGGCCTTCAGCGGCGCCGTCGGACCCGCCCTGTTGAGCCGCATACATGGCCTCGCCCAGCTTCATCGAAGCCTGAGCCAGGGTGTTGGTCTTCTCGCGGATGGCCTCGGGGTCCGTGCCGTCCTTAGCCGACTTCAGATCGTCCAGGGCCGACTGGATGGTCGCCTTGGTCGCTTCGTCGATCTTGTCGCCGTGCTCGGCCAGAGCTTTTTCGGTCGAGTGGACCAGGCTGTCGGCGCCGTTCTGGGCCTCGACCAGTTCCTTGCGGGCCTTGTCCGCCGCGGCGTTGGCCTCGGCTTCCTTGACCATCGTCTCGATGTCGGCGTCAGACAGGCCGCCGTTGGCCTGAATGCGGATCGACTGTTCCTTGTTGGTCGCCTTGTCCTTGGCCGTCACGTGGACGATGCCGTTGGCGTCGATGTCGAAGGCGACCTCGATCTGCGGCATGCCGCGCGGCGCGGGCGGAATGCCCATCAGGTCGAACTGACCCAGCACCTTGTTGTCGGCGGCCATCGGGCGTTCGCCCTGGAAGACGCGGATCGTCACGGCCGACTGGTTGTCGTCGGCGGTCGAGAAGACCTGGGCCTTCTTGGTCGGGATGGTCGTGTTGCGCTCGATCAGCGGGGTGAACACGCCGCCCAGCGTCTCGATGCCCAGCGTCAGCGGGGTCACGTCCAGCAGCAGCACGTCCTTGACGTCGCCCTGCAGCACGCCCGCCTGAACGGCGGCGCCCAGAGCCACGACCTCGTCAGGGTTCACGCCCTTGTGCGGCTCCTTGCCGAAGAAGGCCTTCACGGCCTCCTGCACCTTGGGCATGCGGGTCATGCCGCCGACCAGAACCACTTCGTCGATGTCCGAGGCCTTCAGGCCGGCGTCGGCCAGGGCCTTCTTGCACGGCTCGATGGTGCGCTGGACCAGGTCATCGACCAGGGCTTCCAGCTTGGCGCGCGACAGCTTGATGTTCAGGTGCAGCGGGCCCGAGGCGTTCATGGTGATGAACGGCAGGTTGACCTCATACTGGGTCGTCGAGGACAGCTCCTTCTTGGCCTTTTCGGCCTCTTCCTTCAGGCGCTGCAGGGCCAGCTTGTCCGAGCGCAGGTCGACGCCCTGCTCTTTCTTGAACTCGTCGGCCAGGTAGTCGACCAGACGCATGTCGAAGTCTTCACCGCCCAGGAAGGTGTCGCCGTTGGTCGACTTCACCTCGAACACGCCGTCGCCGATCTCAAGGATGGAGACGTCGAAGGTGCCGCCGCCCAGGTCGTAGACGGCGATCTTCTGACCGTCGTTCTTCTCCAGACCATAGGCCAGCGCAGCGGCCGTCGGCTCGTTGATGATGCGCAGGACTTCCAGACCGGCGATCTTGCCGGCGTCCTTGGTCGCCTGACGCTGGGCGTCGTTGAAATAAGCCGGGACGGTGATGACGGCCTGGGTGACTTTCTCGCCCAGATAGGCCTCGGCGGCCTCCTTCATCTTGCCCAGCGTGAAGGCCGAAACCTGCTGGGGCGAATAGTCCTTGCCATGGGCCTGGACCCAGGCGTCGCCGGTCGGGCCCTTGACGATCTCGAAGGGCACCATGCCCTTGTCCTTGGCCACCACCGGGTCATCGAAATTGCGGCCGATCAGGCGCTTGATGGCGAAGAAGGTGTTGGCGGGGTTGGTCACCGCCTGACGGCGCGCGGGTTGGCCGACGAGAATCTCGCCGCCGTCCTGAATGGCGACCACCGACGGGGTGGTGCGGGCGCCTTCGGCGTTTTCGATGACCTTGGGGTTCTTGCCGTCCATGACGGCGACGCACGAGTTGGTCGTGCCGAGGTCGATGCCGATGATCTTGGCCATGGGCTTGTCTTTTTCACTCCTTGCGGCGGGCGATGCGGCGGCCTCGCAAAATCAAGCGCCGCGCGTGACCGCCCCCTGATGGGCTTCTGAAATCATGCCGCGCCGGACGCGATGCCCGGTACGGCGGTGGATGAGGTCGGCGGACAAGCCCCTAACGAAAAGGGGGTTATCGCCGGATTGGCTCGGATATGGGAAAGACCGCAGGGGCTGCAAGGCCTTCCGCCCGCTTCCGGCCAGATTCCGCGCCTTATGGCGGACAAGGACGCATTGCGCCGCTAAATTCGGCCGATGACCTCGCAAATCCCGCCGCCCGCGCCTCCGGAGACGCCCACCGCCCTGCCCGGATTTCGGCTGTGGCCCGGCCTGCTGGACGCGGCGGCGCAAGGCGACCTGCTGGCCGAGGTGCGGGCCGGGCTGGAGGCCGCGCCCCTCTATCGGCCGACGACGCCCGGCGGGCGGCCCTTCTCGGTGCGGATGAGCAATTTCGGCGCCCTGGGCTGGGTGTCGGACCGCGCGGGCTATCGTTATCAGCCCACCCACCCTGTGACCGGCGCCCCCTGGCCCGCCATTCCGGCCCGCTTGCTGAGCCTGTGGGACGCATTGACCGGCTGGCCCAGCCCGCCCGACGCCTGCCTGATCAACCTCTATCAGGACGCGGCGAAGATGGGCCTGCATCAGGACAGGGACGAACGCGACCTGACGGCGCCGGTGCTGTCGGTGTCGCTGGGCGATACGGCGGTGTTTCGCATCGGCGCGGCCCCCGACGAAACCGGAAAGGGCGGCGCCACCAGCACGGTGCGCCTGGCCTCCGGCGACGTCTGCGCCCTGACCGGGCCTGCAAGGCTGGCGCGCCACGGGATCGACCGGCTTCTGGTCGGTTCGTCGCGGCTGCTGCCCGGCGGCGGGCGGGTGAATCTGACGCTGCGGGTCGCGGGTTAGACGGAAAGACTCGACGGCGCGGGGAAAGCCGAGGCACTGTCGCCGCTTCCACAGCGCCGACCGGAGACCCGCGATGACCCTGATCACCCGGCCCGAGGGCCTGAGCCCCGACCAGATCGCCCCCAGCCGCCGCAGCCTGGGCGTGGCGACGGCGGGAGGGCTGTTCTTCGCCGCCTACGCCCCCGCCGCCCTCAGCCAGTCCGCCCAGCCGATCGCCACCGACGCGGCGGGGCTGGTCACGGCCGACGCAGCCTATCCGGCGCCCGACGGCTTCGCCCTGCCCGCCTATGTCGCCCGACCCGAAGGCTCCGGCCCCTTCCCGGTCGTCATCGTCGTGTCCGAGATTTTCGGCGTGCACGAATACATCCGCGACGTCTGCCGCCGTCTGGCCAAGGCGGGTTACGCGGCGGTCGCGCCCGCCTTCTTCGTGCGCGTCCAGGACCCGGCCCCGCTCAGCGACATGCAGGCGATCCAGCGCATCGTCGCCGCCGCCGGCTATGAGCAGGTGATGGGCGACATCGCCGCCACGCTGGACTGGATCGGCGCCCAGTCCTGGGCCAGGGCCGACAGGGTCGGGATCACCGGCTTCTGCTGGGGCGGCAAGGTGGTGTGGCAGGCCATGGCCCGCTTCCCGACGCTGGACGCCGGGGTCGCCTGGTACGGCCGCCTGTCGCCCGCCGCCAATGCGACCGAAGAACAGAAGACGGCGGGCCGCCCCTGGCCCATCGACCTGGCGGGCGAACTCGAGGCGCCGGTGCTGGGTCTTTACGGCGGCCAGGACAGCGGCATTCCCAACGACACGGTGCAGGCGATGAACGAAGCGCTGAAGGCTGCGGGCCGGACCGACAGTCAGATCATCCTCTACGACGACGCGCCGCACGGCTTCCACGCCGACTACCGCGCCTCCTACCGAGAGGCGGACGCCAAGGACGGCTGGCGGCGGTTGCTGGAACTGTTCGAGCAACGGCTGAAGCGCTAGGCCCACCCACAACCGCTCATCCCCGCGGAGGCGGGGACCCAGTGAGAGCCCCAGTCGGAGACCTCACTCGTCAATCGAAGTGTTTGGAAGCCAAAGCACTGGGTCCCCGCCTCCGCGGGGATGAGCGGAAATTTGGATCGAAGCTAAACCAAATGAAAAAAGGCCCGGAGCGACTACTCCGGACCTTCCACGTTCTCAACCCACCGACGCTCACGCCTTGGCGTCAAAATTTCCGCCGGTCGTGCTGGGGTCGGCATAGGCGCCGCCGGCCGCCGGGCCCGAACCCTTGGCCGCGACCACCACCATCGCCGCGCGCACGGTGCGGCCGAACAGGGCGTAGCCCGGCTGCAGCGTCTGGATGACGGCGCCGCCCGGCACTGTGTCCGAGGGCTGCTCCATCATCGCCTGATGCAGGTGCGGATCGAAGGCGTCGCCCGGCGCCGGGTCGACGCGGGTCAGGCCGTTGGCCTCGAAGGCCGACAGCAGGGACTTCTGCGTCAGCTCCAGCCCCGTGACCATGGCCGCCGCCGGACCGTCCGCGTCCTTGGGCGCCGCCGCCAGGCCCCGTTCCAGCGTGTCGGCCACGCCCAGCAGATCCTTGGCGAAGCGCTGGATGGCGTAGGCGCGCGCGTCGTTCTGCTGCGTCTCGGCGCGGCGCTTGACGTTTTCGGCCTCGGCCACGGCGCGCAGGGCGCGGTCTTTCCACTGATCCCGCTCGGCGATCAGGGCGTCGACCACGGCGGTGTCATCGCCCTCGGGCGCGAGATCAGCCTCGTGGATGTCCTGCTCGAGTTGGTCCCGGGTCTCGTCGTTGATGTCGTTCACGTCTCTTGTCCGTCCAGAATCCGGCCCAGCACCCGGGCGGTATAGTCCACCAACGGTATGACACGGGCGTAGTTCAACCGCGCGGGCCCGATGACGCCGATGGCGCCCAGCACCCGCTGCCGGCCCGACATATAGGGCGCCGCGATCACGGCGGAACCCGAAAGCGAAAAGAGTCGCGTTTCCGCGCCGATATAGATGCGCACGCCCTGCGCCGCGCCGACGTCGTCCAGCAGGCCGATCAGCTGTTCCTTCTGCTCCAGATCGTCGAACAGCACGCGCACCCGCTCGAGATCCTCGGCCGCGCGGGCGTCCTGCAACAGATTGCCGCGACCGCGCACGATCAGGTTGCGGTCGTGGCCTCCGCCGCCCGCGCCGCCGCTCCAGGCGGCCAGCCCGTCCTCGACCAGACGGGCGGCGGCGGCGTCCAGATCGCGCCGGGCGGCCTCCATCTCGGCCTTCATCTCACGGCGCGCCTCGGCCAGGGGGCGCCCCTTCAGCCGCGCGCTGAGGAAATTCGACGCCTCCTGCAGGGTCGAAGGCGTCACGCCCGGCGCCAGGTTCATCAGCCGGTTCTCGACCACCCCGTCGTCGGCGACCAGCACCGCCAGCGCCTGTCCGCCGCCCAGAGCCACGAACTCCACATGGCGCACCCCCGCCTCGCGCACCGGGCTGGCGACGATGCCCGCCCCGCCCGCCAGACCCGACAGCAGGGAGGAGGCCGCATCCAGCGCCTCCTCGACATTGCGGCCGCCGCCCTTGGCGCCCATCACCGCCAGCCGGGCGTCGATCTCGCGCCGCTCCTCCTGACCGATGTCGCCGACCTCCAGCAGGCCGTCCACGAACAGCCGCAGGCCCGCATGGGTCGGCGCCCGCCCGGCCGATGTGTGCGGCGAGGCCAGCAGCCCGGCCTGCGTCAGCGCCTGCATGGTGTTGCGGATCGAGGCGGGCGACAGGTCCAGTCCGGCGCGCGACAGGGTGTGCGACCCCACCGGATCGCCCGTCTCCAGATAGGTCTCGACCACCCGGCGGAAGATGTCGCGCGCCCTCGCGTCCAGCGTTGCCAGACCGGGCGAGGGGTGCAGCAGGCTCATGACGCCGCCCTCCGCCGCGTCAGAACGGAACGGACACACACCGCAAACAGGTCGGGGCGGGACAGGCTCATGGTTTCAGGATAAGCACGCGCCATCCCGCTTCCAAGGAATTCCCATGCGCCCGTCCGAACGCACCCCCGAACAACTCCGCACCGTCACGCTGGAAACCGGCGTCAACCGCTACGCCGAGGGCTCGTGCCTGGTGTCCTTCGGCCACACCAAGGTGCTGGTGACGGCCTCGATCGAGGAAAAGGTGCCGGGCTGGATGCGCAACACCGGTCAAGGCTGGGTCACGGCCGAATACGGCATGCTGCCCCGCGCCACCCACACCCGCGGCCGCCGCGAAGCCGCCGCCGGCAAGCAGTCGGGCCGCACCCAGGAAATCCAGCGCCTGATCGGCCGCTCCCTGCGCGCCGTGGTCGACCTGAAGGCGCTGGGCGAGCGTCAGGTGCTGATCGACTGCGACGTGATCCAGGCCGACGGCGGCACCCGCACCGCCTCCATCACCGGCGCCTGGGTGGCGATGGCCTCGGCCCTCAACTACCTCAAGGACGAGGGCGTGCTGACGACCGATCCGATCCTGGACCAGGTGGCGGCCGTGTCGTGCGGCGTGTTCAAGGATCTGCCGGTGCTCGATCTCGACTATGAGGAAGACTCCACCGCAGAAGCCGATTCCAACTTCGTCCTGACCGGCGCGGGCCAGATTGTCGAGATCCAGGCCACCGGCGAGAAGCGCGGCTTCAGCCGGGGCGAGTTCGACCGCCTGTTCGAACTGGCCGAGATCGGCTGCACCGAACTGTTCGCGCTGCAGCGCGCCGCCGTCGAGGCCGCCCGCCGATAAGGCTTTTGTTGGAGCTGGATCGGGACCATCGTCGTTACGAAGGCGAACCCCGATCCGAAAGCCCGCGCATGACCCGACCGTCCCTTCTGGCCTGCCTGATCCTCAGCGGCCTGCTTACCGCCTGCCAGCCGCGCCCGGAGCCGGAGCCGCCGACGCAGATGCCCGCCCAGACTCCGGCGCCCGCCTCTACGCGCGAACCCGAGGCCCGCCTTCCCGAGGGCCCGAACATGGCGCCCCAGCCGGTGCAGTTGGACGAACGCCCCTGCCGCGAGACTCTGGGCGAAGCCGCTTCCGCCCGCCTGGTCCAACGCTGCATCGCCGTCAGCCCCGCGACCCGCCCGCCCTGCAACGCCGCCAACCCCTGCGACCTGATCCAGGGCGAGATCGACCGTTCCTGCGCCATGTGGACCCGCGACGGCGAAACCCCGCCGAAAGAGTGCAAGGGCTGATCTTCTCCCTCTCCTTCATGGGAAAGAAGAAAGCGCGCTCAAGCAGCGAGCCGCCGCGCGGCGAGCGATAGCGCACAAAAAAGGCCCCGGCGGATCGCTCCGCCGGGGCCTTCTTCAGTTCAGCGATGACGCCGAGGCTTAGTCGCGACGGCGACGGCCGCGGTCGCCGCCGTTGCGGTCGCCCTTGGGACGGCCGCCGGTGTCTTCCGACAGCGGGGCTTCACCGCGTTCAGCGCGCTCGGCGTTGATCTTGTCGGTGATGTCCTCGCCGGTTTCCTGATCGACGACCTTCATCGACAGCTTGGTCTTGCCGCGATCGTCGAAGCCCAGGAACTTGACCTTGACCTCTTGGCCTTCCGACAGGACGTCGGCCGGGTTGGCGACGCGCTCCAGAGCGATCTGAGACACGTGGACCAGACCGTCCTTGGCGCCGAAGAAGTTCACGAAGGCGCCGAAGTCGACGACCTTCACGACCTTGCCCGAGTAGATCGTGCCGACTTCCGGCTCCGAGGCGATGGACTGGATCCAGGCCTTGGCGGCTTCGATCTTTTCCTGCTCGTTGGCGGCGATCTTGATGGTGCCGTCGTCGCCGATGTCGACCTTGGCGCCCGTCTTCTCGACGATCTCGCGGATGACCTTGCCGCCCGAACCGATCACTTCACGGATCTTGTCGACCGCGATCTTGATGGATTCGATCTTGGGCGCGAACTCGCCCAGCTCGGCGCGCGGAGCCTCCATCGCCTTCGACATTTCGTCGAGGATGTGCAGACGACCGGCCGAAGCCTGCGTCAGGGCCTGCTGCATGATCTCCTTGGTGATGCCGGCGACCTTGATGTCCATCTGAAGGCTGGTGATGCCTTCCGAGGTGCCCGCGACCTTGAAGTCCATGTCGCCCAGGTGATCTTCGTCACCCAGGATGTCCGACAGGATGGCGAACTCGCCCGACGGCTCCAGGATCAGACCCATGGCGATGCCCGAGACCGGACGGGCCAGCGGCACGCCGGCGTCCATCAGGGCCAGCGACGAACCGCAGACCGTGGCCATCGAGGACGAGCCGTTGGACTCAGTGATCTCCGACACAAGACGGATGGTGTAGGGGAAGTCTTCGCGCGACGGCAGCATCGGACGGATGGCGCGCCAGGCCAGCTTGCCGTGACCGATTTCGCGACGGCCCGGCGAGCCCATGCGGCCCGCTTCACCGACCGAATAGGGCGGGAAGTTGTAGTGCAGCAGGAAGGACTCTTTGTAGGTCCCGGTCAGGCTGTCGATGTACTGCTCGTCCTCGCCGGTGCCGAGCGTGGCGACGACCAGGGCCTGGGTTTCGCCGCGCGTGAACAGCGACGAACCGTGGGTGCGCGGCAGGACGCCGACTTCCGAGACGATGGCGCGGACCTTGTCCAGGGCGCGGCCGTCGACGCGGTGGCTGTTCTCGATGATGTCGCGACGCAGGACGTCGGCTTCGCATTCCTTGAACGCGGCCGAGAACTTCGACGAGTCGACGCCGTCCGGCTTCTCGTCGGTCTTCACCAGGGCTTCGGCGGCCTTCTTCTTGGCGGCGTCGACGCCCGAGCGGCGCTCATACTTGCCCGGGTGGGCATAGGCGGCCTTGATGTCCTCGCCGACCAGCGACTTGATCGAGGCGACCACGTCCGAGTGGTCTTCGGCCTGGAAGTCGAACGGCTCCTTGGCGGCGTGTTCGGCCAGGTCGATGATGGCGTCGATGACCGGCTGCATGCCCGCGTGCGCGAACATCAGGGCCTCGAGCATCTTCTCTTCCGACAGCTCCTTGGCTTCGGATTCGACCATCATCAGGGCGTCCTGCGTGCCCGCGACGACCAGGTCCAGGGCGCTTTCGCCCATCTGGTCGATGGCCGGGTTCAGCACCAGCTCGCCGTCGATCAGGCCGACGCGCGCGGCGCCGATCGGGCCCATGAAGGGCACGCCCGAGATGGTCAGGGCGGCCGAGGCGGCGACCATGCCCAGGATGTCGGGATCGTTCTCCAGGTCGTGCTGCAGCACGGTGACGATGACTTGGGTCTCGTTCTTGAAGCCCTTGACGAACAGGGGGCGGATCGGGCGGTCGATCAGGCGGGAGACCAGGGTCTCCTTCTCGGTCGGACGGCCTTCACGCTTGAAGTAGCCGCCCGGGATCTTGCCGGCGGCGAACGTCTTCTCTTGGTAGTTGACGGTCAGCGGGAAGAAATCCAGGCCCGGCTTGGGCTGGCGGCCATAGACGACGGTGGCCAGGACCACGGTCTCGCCGTAGGTCGCCAGCACGGCGCCGTCAGCCTGACGGGCGATGCGGCCGGTTTCCAGCGTCAGCGGGCGTCCGGCCCACTCGATCGTCTTGCGTTTGATGTCGAACATTATTCTTCTTTCGTCTCCCGCGGGCGTATTCCCGTCGGGGGTGTGCGGAGCGGCAGGCCGTTCAGTCCTGCGGTCCCCATGAGCCAGGCCGCGTCATCGCGGCCGGACGGGTGATTGAGGACCGGATTTCAGGCCCTCGCGTCGGTTGCGCCGGTAAGACCCGCGGCGCGCGGGAAGCCTACTTCTAATAGCGGAACGAGGCGCGGACGTGTCCGCCCGCGCCTCGTGGAATTATCCGATCCGCAACCGGGGCGCCTTAACGACGCAGGCCCAGCTTGGCGATCAGCGCCTGATAGCGGGCGCTGTCGGTCTTGTTCAGGTGGTCCAGAAGGCGACGACGCTGCGAAACCTGCTTCAGCAGGCCACGACGCGAGTGGTTGTCCTTCTTGTGGGTCTTGAAGTGCTCGGTCAGGTTGGCGATGCGTTCCGTCAGGATCGCGACCTGCACTTCGGCCGAACCGGTGTCGCCCGTCGAGCGAGCGTTATCGGCGATGACTTCAGCCTTACGTTGAGCCGTAATCGACATCAGAGTTCTCCGTTATGGGAGGTTAAAAACACGATCGGGTTCAAGCCGACCGGCCCTGAGATTGCCGAGCGCGACCAGGGTTCCGCCCTCGAAAACCGAAACAAGCCGCGATCCGGCGGTGAGCCGGGCCTTGAGCGTTTCAATCTGTCGGGGGAGCAGAACGATCGGCCGTCCCTGCCTCAGAGAGAGGGCGTCCTGATCCGTCACGGCCAACTCCGGGATGTCGTCCAGAGCGGTCGAAACGGGCAGCAAGCCCTCAAAGGCGGCGCCCTTATGCGCCAACTCTTCCAGAAAATCCAGCGTTACGGCGTTGTCGACCGAGAACGGCCCAACCCGCTCGCGCCGCAGGTCCGAGACATGGCCCTCGGCGCCCAGCATGATCGCCAGGTCGCGCGCCAGCGAGCGGACATAGACGCCCTTGCCCGTCCGCATCGTGATCTCGACGTGATCGGCGTCGGGCGCGGCCGTCACGGCCGCCTCATGAATGGTCACGCGGCGCGACTGCAGCTCGACCTCCACCCCCGCCCGCGCCAGATCATAGGCGCGCTCGCCGTTGACACGCACGGCCGAGAAGGCGGGCGGCGTCTGGTCGATCTCGCCCACAAACGACGGCAGGGCCGCCGTCACCGCTTCGACCGAAGGCCGCACGTCGGAGCGAGCGATGATCTCGCCCTCGCGGTCGATGCTGTCGGTCGAGATGCCCCAGTGGATGGTGAAGCGATAGACCTTCTGCGCCTCCATCATGAAGGGCACCGTCTTGGTCGCCTCCCCCAGCGCAATGGGCAGGATGCCCGAAGCCAGCGGGTCCAGCGTCCCGGCATGGCCCGCCTTCTGGGCGTTGAACAGACGGCGGACCTTCGTCACCGCCTCGGTCGAGCCCATCTCATAGGGCTTGTCCAGACACACCCAGCCGTTGACGATGTCGCCCTTCTTGCGTCGCGCCATGGGATCAGTCTTCGCCTTGGTCGTCAGCCTGTTCGATATCGGCGCGCACGCGCGGATCGGCGAACAGCCGGTCCATGTGGCTGGCCGTGTCGAAGCTTTCGTCGTGGCGGAACTTCAGGTCCGGCGTGAACTTCATGTCGATGCGGCGACCCAGCTGGCCGCGCAGGAATTTGGCGTGTTCGTTCAGGGCCTTGATGATGGCGCTCTCCTGCCCGGCCGTCTCGGCCGCCTCGACGCCCGCGCCCAGCGGCTCGACGAAACAGGTCGCGTGGCGCAGGTCCGGGCTCATCCGCACCTCGGTCACGGTGACGGAGACGCCGACCAGAGCCTCGTCGTGAATCTCGTGCTCGCGCATGACGTCGACGAGAGCGTGGCGGATCAGTTCGCCGGCGCGCAGCTGGCGCTGCGACGGCCCCAGCGGGCCGCTGGCGTTGCGGGTGTGTTGCTTGCGGGCCATCTCGGGCTCCTCCTGCTCGCGCCGCCGGGGATCGGACGCCGGCTCTGAAACGCGAAGGGGCGGGGTCTAGTCGTCTGCGCCGCCCAAGTCCAGTTCTGCCGCGCGCCGTTCGGCGGTTCGCGCCGCCCGCATCACCGCGCCCGAGGTCAGGCTGCGGACCATCGGCATGGGCAGGCCGCCCGCGTTCAGCACCTCGGCCGTCCAGTGGTTGCACAGATGGCCGACCCAGAAGGTCTCGCCGCTTGCGTAGAAGACGGCGTCATCGCCCGGCCTGCTGGCCGCGATGACCGCCCGCCCCTGCGCATCCAGTCGAAGCGACGCCGCCACCCGCGCGCGCAAGGCGGCAAAGCCGTCGGGCGACAGGCTCAGGCTTGCCCGCGTCTTTTCGGGCAGCAGGGCCGGATCGACCGGATCGGGGTCCAGCATGACGACGGACGGGTTGCCGCCCAGCCTGAAGAAGGCCCGCGCTCCGTCGGGAAGCCGCCCGCTGATCGGCCCCTGTTCGACATAGAAGGCGGCGTCGCCCCAGCCGATCCGCACCCAGTCGCCGGGCGGCAGGGCCCGGACGGCCCGCACCAGCGCATCGTCGCCAACCGCCAGCGCTGCGCGCGGGGCCGCGAGGTCGGTGTGAAAGCCGTTGTCGAGCAGATGGACGACGATCGCCGCCTGATCTCCCTCGGGCGGAAACAGCCTTGGGTCGCCCGGCCGCTGCGCCGTCCACAGGGCCGCCAGCAGACCCAGAAGAACGGCGAAGGCCCAGCGGATCAGCACGCCCGCCTCGCCTTTAGTTGTTGCCGAAGGCCGCCGGAACGTCGCGGGCGGGCGAAGAGCCCTGCATCGTCGCCCATTCGCCGCGATAGCTGTAGTTCAGGCTGACGCAGTGGCGGAACTGGCCGTCGGCCCAGCGCCCGACCGTCTCGATCGTCAGCGGATGGCCGGCGCGCACCCGACCCACGACGATGAAAGCTTCATCCGCGCCGGGGCACAGGGCGCGCGACAGGGCGCGGCCGTCGCCGTCGGCCGTGATGCTGTAGACGCCGCCGTCCGCCGCGCCCTGAGGCAGGACGCGCCGCACCTGATCGGGCCCGCCGCGTTCGAACCGGGCCGACCCGCGCGAGGTCGAGGAGAAAAGGTTCTTCACCGAGGTGGCGCCGAACCAGCCGCGCTCCACCTCCAGCGTCACGCCGCGCGTCAGGGCCTGGGTGGCGCGATCCCTGGCGTCGAAGGACAGGAACCGCGTGTCGGCCAGCGCGGGCGTCGCCACGCTGGCGGCCGCGAAAGCGATCAAGAGCAGAGACAGTCCAGGGCGTGACATTGGCGGCCTATTCTTTTGCGCCCCCCGACGCGATGGCCGAACCCTAAAGCCAACCGAACGCCAGATGAAGCCTTCGATGCCCGGCGACTGGCGAGGCGGGCGTCCATCCGTCATGATATGCGCCCGTGCGTATGGCCCCCTGCCGAGGCCCCCTTTCGCCCGTTCCTCCCCTTCAGGACCCGAGCGCCGTGTTCAAAGACCCCTTCGACATCGACAACTACGCCCAGGACCCGGACCACTATCTGGCCGTGCCGTTCGTCCCGACCGAGGAGGACACCGTGGCCGCCATGCTGGCGCTGGCGGGGGTAGGACCGAAGGATCGCCTCTATGATCTGGGCTGCGGCGACGGCCGCATCGTCATCGCCGCCGCCCGCGACCGCGACGCCCACGCCGTCGGTTTCGACATCGACCCGACCCGCATCGCCGACGCCATGGAATACGCCGGCTGGGCCGGGGTGGAGCACATGGTCGACTTCATCGAGGAGGACCTGTTCAGCGTCGATGTCCGCGACGCCACCGTGGTCAGCCTCTATCTGCTGCAATCGATCAATGTCGAACTGCGCCCGCGCCTGCTCAGCCAGTTGAAGCCCGGCGCCCGCATCGTTTCCCACGCCTTCGACATGGGGGACTGGCCTGCGGACGAGCGGATCAGGGTCGCCGACGGCTACATCTACAAATGGACCGTTCCCGCCCCGGTCGCCGGGCGCTGGGACTGGAGCCGCGAAGACGGAACCGCCTGCCGCCTGGAGCTGGAGCAGAAGTATCAGCAGGTCACGGGTCGGGCCTGGCTGGGCGAGGTTGAGGTCAGCCTCGTCGCCGCTGACCTGACCGGCGAACAGCTGGAGATCGAGCTTCAGGCCGACGACGCGACGCCGGTCCAGCGCTTCATCCTGACGTTCGCCGACGGCGCGCTGAAGTCAGTCGTCGAGGACTGACTTCCTCCACCCGCGCGCGTGGCCAAAGAACTGGGTCCTGGCGTCCGCCGAGATGAGCGGGTGTTAGCGTCCAGGACGCCCAAAGACAAAGAGCGCGGCCTCTTTCGAAACCGCGCCCTTCATGTTTCAGGCCGTGAAGCTCAAGCCTCCGGATCTAGGCGTCCTAGTCCAGGGTGCGCTTGATCTCTTCGACGGTGAAGCACTCGATGTAGTCGCCTTCCTTGATGTCCTGGAAGCCGGCGAACTGCATGCCGCATTCCTGACCCGAAGGCACTTCGTTGACCTCGTCCTTGAAGCGCTTGAGCGTGTTGAGCACGCCCAGCTCCAGCACCACCACGTCGTCGCGGATGATGCGGACGCGCGCGCCCTTGCGGACCACGCCCTCGGTGACGCGGCAGCCCGCGACCCGGCCGACCTTGGTGATGTCGAAGGTCTGCAGCACCTTGGCGTTGCCCAGGAAGGTTTCGCGCTGGAGCGGCGCCAGCATGCCCGAGAGCACGCCCTTAATGTCGTCCAGCAGGTCGTAGATGATCGAGTAGTAACGGATCTCGACGCCTTCACGCTCGGCCAGTTCGCGCGCCTGTTTCGACGCACGGACGTTGAAGCCCAGGATCGGCGCCCCGGCCGACTTGGCCAGGTTGACGTCGCTCTCGGTGATGCCGCCGGCGCCGTGCATGACCACGCGGGCCCGCACTTCGTCGTTGCCCATCTTCTCCAGCGAGGTGGTGATGGCTTCGGCCGTACCCTGCACGTCCGACTTGATGAGGACCGGCAGCTCGCTGATCTTCTTGGACCCCAGCTTGGCCATCATGTCGGCCAGCGACAGGCTGCCGCCGGAGACCTGACCCTTTTCACGCTTCACGCGCTGACGGTATTCGGTCAGTTCGCGGGCGCGGGCCTCGTTCTCCACCACAGCGAAGACGTCGCCGGGCGTCGGGGCTTCCGACAGACCCAGGATCTCGACCGGAACCGAGGGACCGGCTTCGGTCAGCTGGGCGTTGCGTTCGTCCAGCAGCGCGCGCGCCTTGCCCCAGGCGGAGCCGGCCACGACGATGTCGCCGCGCTTCAGCGTGCCGCGCTTAACCAGGACGGTCGCGACCGGGCCGCGGCCCTTGTCCAGCTGGGCCTCGATCACCACGCCCTCGGCCGAACGCTCGGCGTTGGCGCGCAGGTCCATGACTTCCGCCTGCAGCAGGATGGCGTCGGTCAGACCGTTCAGGTTGATCTTCTCCTTGGCCGACAGCTCGATGATCTGAGTGTCGCCGCCCAGGGATTCCGCGATCACCTCATACTGCAGCAGCTCGTTGACGATCTTCTGCGGGTTGGCGTCGGGCTTATCGACCTTGTTGACCGCCACGATGATCGGCGAACCGGCCGCCTTGGCGTGCTGAATGGCCTCGACCGTCTGCGGCATGACGCCGTCGTCGGCGGCCACCACCAGGACGACGATGTCGGTGACGTTGGCGCCGCGCGCCCGCATCGCGGAGAAGGCCGCGTGGCCCGGCGTATCCAGGAAGGTGATGCGCTGACCATCGGCCAGACGCACCTGATAGGCGCCGATGTGCTGGGTGATGCCGCCGGCTTCGCCCGCCGCCACGTCCGTGGTGCGCAGGGCGTCCAGCAGCGAGGTCTTGCCGTGGTCGACGTGACCCATGATGGCCACGACCGGCGCGCGCAGGTCGCCGGTGTCGGCCTCGTCGGCCTCGGCGATGAAGCCTTCTTCGATGTCGGATTCCGACACGCGCTTGACGGCCATGCCGTATTCCTCGGCCACCAGTTCGGCGGTGTCGGAATCGATCACGTCGTTGATCTTCATCATCAGGCCCTGACGCATCAGGAATTTGATGATGTCGACGCCGCGCACCGCCATCCGGTTGGCCAGTTCGCCAACGGTGATGGTGTCGGGAATGACCACTTCACGCGGACGGTTCGGCGTTTCTGTCGAGCCGCCGCGGCGCTTTTCCTTCTCGCGTTCGCGAGCGCGGCGCACCGAAGCCAGCGAGCGCATCCGCTCGACGGCGTCCTCGTCGCCTCCCGCCACCGAGTGGATGGTCAGGCGGCCTTCACGGCGCTTGGGCTCGCCGCGCGTGCGGCTGACGGCCTTGCCGGGCGCATTGTCGGCGAAACGCTTGTCGCGGTCGTCCTCACGACCGGCCGGACGGGCGAAGCCGCCGCCAGCGCGGCTGGGACGCGCCACCTCAGGCTGGGCCGGAGGCTGGTTCGGGGCCGGACGGCCGCCAGGGCGGGCCGCGCCGGGCGCGCCGGTGCGGGCGCCGGGGGCCGGACGCGGGTTCAGGGCCGAATAGCGGACCGTCTGGGCCGGACGGGCGGGACGCTCGCCGCCCTCGCGGCCGCCTTCACGCGGCGCCTGTTCGCTGGCCTGGGGACGTTCGCCGCCCATCGCCTGTTCGCGGGCCGAGCGGCCCCCGAAAGCGGGACGTTCCAGCGGCGCGCGGCCTTGCGGAATCTTGGGCGCGCGCTGGCCGAAGTTGACGGCGGGGCGCTTGGGCGCGGCGGGCGCGGCCGGTTTGACCGGCTCGGGCTTGGCCTCCGCCTTGGGAGCTTCAACCTTAGGCGCTTCAGCCTTGGGGGCCTCGACCTTGGGCGCAGCGGGCTTGGCCGGGACCGGGGCGGCGGCGCCCAGCTTGGCGGCCTCGACCCGCGCCGCTTCAGCGGCGGCCTTGGCGGCGGCGGCTTCGGCGGCTGCCTTGGCGGCGGCGGCTTCAGCGGCGGCGGCCTGTTGGCGCTCGGCGGCCTCTGCGGCGGCCTTGGCGGCTACAGCCTGGCGTTCCTTTTCGGCGGCCTGCTGGGTCGCCAGGGCGATGGCGCGGCGACGCGCTTCCTGCTCCTCGACCGACAGACCTCCGCCCATCGGTTGACGCGGCGCAGCCGAGCGCGGCGCACCGCCGCCTTCGGAACGCGGACGCGCGACATCGAAGCCCTGCGGGCGCTGATGCCCGCCCTGGGCGCCGGCGCGGCGCTTGGTCTCGACGACGACGGTCTTGGAACGGCCGTGGCTGAAGCTCTGTTTCACCGTGCCGGTCGAGACCGAACCCGTCGCGCGCGGCTTCAGGCTCAGCGGGGCGCGCGGCCCCGTCTGCGAAGGCGCGTTGGCAGGAGTCTTGCCGTCGTTGGAATTGTTGTTTTCGTCGCTCATCCGGTCGCTTTACTCAGGGCGGAGAATTCCGCCTTCGCCTGTCTCAATCACCCATAGCAGAATGCGGCCCCGCCTCCGTTGTTTCGGAAACAGGCCCGCAGCCGCTCAAACCCTAAGGCTCTCCATCCGGGGCGTCGCCCCGGTCGTCCTCTGCGCCGTGTTCGGGCCCCGCCCGGTTCCAGCTCTGGGGACAGAGAGGTCGAAATCCCGCCAGCCGCTGAACCTCCAGGGTCCAGCGATCAGCCCGCCCGCCTTGCAGCAGGACGGCGTGTATCGCATTTTCCAGCCCAAGGGCCAAACTCAAATCGTCCGCGCTGAAAGCCCCGCAGATTTCGGGGGCGGGCGAGGCGTGTCTGGAGAGGGCCAGAAGCTTGCCGCGCCCGTCGGCCGAGCCGTCGGCGGCTTCGATCAGCCATGCGGCGCGGCCGCTGCGGATCGCCGCAGCGCATTTCTCGAAGCCAGAGATAAGCACGCCTTCGCGCCGGGCAAGACCCAGCTGGTCCAGACAACGCCGGACCAGCAGGTTTTCCACCAGATCGGGCAGGTGGGCGGCGGGCTTCAGCGGCGCCTTGGCGGCGCGCGCGAACATGTTCTTCTTGATCGCCGCCTCCAGAGAGGCGCGGTCGGCGGCGACCCACAGGCCCCGGCCCGGCAGCTTGCGCGCCAGATCGGGGACCACCGCGCCGTCCGGGCCGGCCACGAAACGGATCAGGCGAGATTCATCGAGGGCCTGGCGTGACGCCAGGTCCTGACGATCCCTATCGATCAACGTCTCGGACGACCTCATGGACGGCTGCGGCTCCCATCACATGTCGCGGGACTGGTCGTCGAGGTCGTCAGCGGGGGCGGCCTGCGCCTCGCTGTCGTCGCTCGCGTCGGCGGCCGGGGCCTCTTCGCCCTCGCCGTCGAAGTCACCATCGAACTCGCCCTCAAACGTCTCTTCTTCGACGTATTCAGGCTGGGGCAGTTCCGAAGCGTCGATCCAGCCGGCCGCCACGCGCGCCTGCAGGATCAGCATTTCGGCGTCTTCCTGGCTCAGGTTGAAGCTTTCCAGCACGCCGGCGACCTTGACCCGCTCGCCGCCGCGCACTTCGTAGCCGCCGCGGATTTCGTCAGTGGCCAGATCGGCCAGATCCTCGACCGTCTTCACCCCGCCTTCGCCCAGGGCGACAGCGATGGCGGCGGTCACGCCCGGAACCTCAAGCACGCCGTCTTCGACGCCCAGGGCCACGCGCTTGGCGTCCAGCTCGGCCGCCAGCCGATCCAGGTGCTCGCGGGCGCGGGTCTGCAGTTCCTCGGCGGTGTCTTCGTCGAAGCCCTCGATCTCCGAGATCTCGTAGGGCTCGACGAAGGCCAGGTCCTCGACCGTGGCGAAGCCTTCGGTGACCAGCAGCTGGGCGATCGTCTCGTCCACGTCCAGGGCTTCCTGGAACAGGGCGGTGCGCTCGCTGAATTCCTTCTGGCGACGCTCGGAGTCCTGAGACTCGGTGATGATGTCGATCTGCCAGCCGGTCAGCTGCGAAGCGAGGCGGACGTTCTGGCCGCGGCGACCGATGGCCAGCGACAGCTGCTCGTCCGGCACCACGACTTCGACGCGGTCGGCTTCTTCGTCCAGCACCACCTTGGCCACTTCGGCCGGGGCCAGGGCGTTGACGATGAAGGTCGGCTCGTCGTCGACCCACGGAATGATGTCGATCTTCTCGCCCTGCAGTTCGGCGACCACCGCCTGCACGCGCGAGCCGCGCATGCCGACGCAGGCGCCGACCGGATCGATGGAGCTGTCGTTCGACAGCACGGCCATCTTGGCGCGCGAACCGGCGTCGCGGGCGGCGGCGCGGATCTCGATCACGCCGTCATAGACTTCGGGCACTTCCTGAGCGAACAGCTTGGCCATGAAGCCGGGGTGGGCGCGCGACAGCATGACCTGCGGACCCTTCGCCTCAGGGCGCACGTCGTAGATGTAGGTGCGCACGCGATCGCCGATGTTGAACACTTCGCGCGGGATCGACTGGTCGCGGCGCATGATGCCTTCGCCACGGCCCAGATCGACGATGGTGTTGCCGTATTCGACGCGCTTGACCGTGCCGTTGACGATCTCGCCGACGCGATCTTTGAACTCTTCGTACTGGTTGGCGCGCTCGGCCTCGCGGACCTTTCCGGTCACGACCTGACGGGCCATCTGCGTCTGGACGCGGCCGAACTCGAACGGCGGCAGGACCTCGACGTATTCCTTGCCGACCTCGGCCTCGGCATCGCGCTTCAGGGCGTCGCGCAGACGCACCATGGCGCTGTCGTTGAACTCTTCCAGCTCGTCTTCCGGCTGCCAGTCGTCAGCGACGATGGTGACGTGACGCGTCAGGGTCAGCTCGCCGGTCTTGTGGTCGATCTTGGCGCGGATGTCGTGGTGCGCGCCATAACGCGACTTGGCGCCCTTCTGGATCGCCTCCTCGATGGCGTCGATGACGATTTCCCGGTCGATGCTCTTCTCGCGCGCGACGGCGTCGGCGATGGAGAGCAGTTCCAGGCGGTTGGCGGAGATTCCGGTCACGGCCATCAGGCGTCGTCCTTGGTGGAGTCTTGAGTGGAGTCGGAGTTGTCTGCGTCCGGCGCGCCCTCAGGCAGGCCATCGTCTTCAGGTTCGCCGCGCGCCGCGCGCAGGGCGGCGCCGCGCTTCAGCAGCTCGTCGGTCAGCACCAGCTTGGCGTCGGCCAGCCAGGCGAAGGGGATCAGGGCGGTCTCGTCCTCGCCGTCCAGGTCGATGGCGACATTCTCGCCCTCTGTCCCGGCGACAATGCCTTTAAAGCGCTTGCGCCCCTCGACCATGCGGTCGGTTTCGAGGCGAGCTTCCAGCCCCTCGAACAGGTCGAAGTCGATCAGGCGCGTCAGCGGCCGGTCGATGCCGGGCGACGACACTTCCAGCAGATATTCGCCGGCGATCGGGTCGGCGGCGTCCAGCACCTCGGACACGGCGCGCGACAGGCGGGCGCATTCCTCGACCGAGATGTCGTGGTCGGTCTGGCGCTCGGCCATGATCTGCAGACGACGGCGCAGCGTCCCGCCCATCAGGCGCACGCGCACGACCGCCAGCCCCAGGCTCTCGGCCACGGGGTCGATCAGCTCCAGCAGAGCGCGGTCTTCGGCGGTCTTGGCCCGCAAGCGGATACTCCAGAAAACAAAAGCGACGGACCATCCGGGCCGCCGCTTGAAACGACGCCGTTGGACGTCGGTCTAACGATGTGAGCGGTCATATAGGCCAAAGCGGGGGCCGTGTCAGCCCCCGCCGTCTTATTGCGCGAAGAGCCGCCGTCAGGCCTGCTTCACGAACTCCAGGAAAATCGGGTCGGTGTCGCCCAGCTTCTTTTCCTCATAGCGGGTGACGACGTGGTCTTCGGGCGCGGCGAACCAGTCGGCGCCCGTCTCGATGCGCGTGAGGCCCGGCGTGCGCGCCAGCCGCTCCAGCGCCCAGTCGGCGTAGTCCAGCCAGTCGGTGACGAAGCGCACCCTGCCGCCCGGCTTGAGCAGGCGGGCGATCTCGACGGCCGTCTCGTCCTGCAGGAAGCGGCGCTTGTTGTGGCGCGCCTTGTGCCAGGGGTCGGGGAACAGGATCATCACCCGGTCCAGGCTGGCGTCCGGCAGGGCCGCCATCACCGCGCGGGCGTCGTCGGCGTGCAGGCGAACGTTCTCAAGCTCGCCTTCCTCGACATGGCGCAGGGCCGAAGCCACCCCGTTCAGGAAGGGCTCGCAGCCGATCATCACCGCCTCGGGATGACGCGCCGCCTGGGCCGCCAGATGCTCGCCGCCGCCGAAGCCGATCTCCAGCCACGCCGCTTTCGCCTCCGGCATCAGGGCCAGCGGGTCGATCGGCCCTTTGGCCGGGTCCGGCACGGCGATGCGCGGCATCAGGGTGTCGAACAGGGCCGCCTGCTTCGCCTTGATCGGCCGCGACTTGATGCGCCCGAAGGAGCGCAGCGGGCCATGCGCCTTGGCCCATTCGGGACGGTCGGCGTCGGACGGTTTGGGGTCGGTCTCGTCGGTCATGGCGCGCGCTCTAGCGGCTTAAGGCCTCGCGCGCAAAGGGCTGTCCTCGCGGAAAGCTCAGCCCCACGGCCCGCGCGGCGCCGAGGCAGGGTTATTGTCGGTCGTCGGCACGCTGGTTCTCCGAACCGGCGCAGCGGAGGGCGCAGACGCGACGAAGGCCGCCGTCGGACGCCCGCCCATGCCCATCTTCGCGCCCAGCTCCATCAGGGCGCGGACGCGGTTGCCGGTGGCGGGGTGGGTAGAGAACAGATTGTCCGCCCCCTTCCCGTTCAGCGGATTGATAATGAACATATGCGCCGTCGCCGGATTGCGCTCGGCCGGGGCGTTGACCGCGCCGCGGGCGTAGGCCTCGATCTTCTGCAGGGCCGAGGCCAGGGCCTGCGGGTCGTTGGCGATCTCGGCCCCGACGCGGTCGGCCTCGTATTCGCGGGCGCGGCTGATGGCCATCTGCACCAGGCCGGCCGCCATCGGCGCCAGCAGCATCAGGGCGATGGTCCCGATCATGCCGCCCGGCCGCTCACGGTCGTTGCCGCCGAAGAACAGGGCGAAATTGGCCAGCATGGCGATGGCGCCCGCCACCGTCGCCGTGACCGTCATGGTCAGGGTGTCTCGGTTCTTCACATGGGCCAGTTCGTGCGCCATGACGCCGCGGATCTCCTCGCGCGTCAGCATGTCCAGCAGCCCCGTCGTCGCCGCCACGGCCGCGTTCTGGGGGTTGCGCCCCGTGGCGAAGGCGTTGGGCTGGTCGTTCGGGATGATGGTGATGTTGGGCAGGGGCAGGCCTGCTTCCTGCGCCATCTGCTTCACGTCGGCGACATAGGCGCGCACCACGGCGTTGGGGTGCGTCTCATCCACCGGTTGGGCGCGGTACATCTTCAGGACGATCTTGTCCGCGTTCCAATAACTGAAGACATTCATGCCCGCCGCCACGGCCAGGGCGATGGCCATGCCGCTGGCGCCGCCGATCAGATAGCCGATCCCCATGAACAGGGCGGTCATGACGGCCAGCAGGGCGAATGTCTTCAGATGGTTCATGCGGGAGGCTTCGGGCGAAGGTTTCGAGCGTCAGGGGTGGCGTGTTCGGCCGGAACGTCTATTTGAGCCGCAGTATCCCCGCTCTCAAGGCAGGCGACCTGTGACCGAACAGCCCACCCCCCCGATCGAAGCCGCCCCCGAGGACGTCTTCAACACCGACGTGCCCCACGCCACGCCGGAGCGCCCGCTGAGCGAGGCCGCGCGCCGCGCCCTGCTGGAGGCGGCCGAGCGCCGCGCCGCCGAAGACGCCTCTGCCCTGCCCAACGAAGTCGGCGGTCGCAAAGGGCCGGAGCCGACCCGCTTCGGCGACTGGGAGAAGAAGGGCCTGGCGGTAGATTTTTGAGGCGCTGCCGCTCGCCGCGCGGCGGCGCTCATCCCGCGCCGGTTCCCTTGCTGGGAGAATAATGAACGCTCCTGCGAAATGCGCATTAACCTTTGCGGCCGAAACAAGGAGCGCAGCCATGAAGGCTCTATTCTACGCCGCCGCCGGCGCGGCGATCCTCATCGCCGGAGCGGCCGAGGCCCATCAGGCCGGCGCCCGCTATAACGCCGCCGCAGGCTACGCCCGCGGTCCCGTGGTCCAGAGCCGCGCCCAGACCTGGTACAGCGACACCGGCTGGCAGGGCGGCTACGGCCCGGTCGAGAGCTACGGCTATGGATACGGCTATGGCGGCGCCGGGGTGCGGCCGCCCGTCGTGGTCGCTCCGTCGCAACCGCCGATCCAGCACGGCGGCTACGGCTATTCCGGCGTCACCCGCTCCATGCCCTTCGGCTATCCGGTTGACGGCTACGGCCGCTATCCGTGGGCGCGCTACGGCTATGGCGGCTACGGCGGCCAATACAGCGGCGGCCAGTACGGCGGCGGCTATCAGCAGCAGGGCTACTATCAACAGGGCGCCTACGCGGCCCCGACGCACCAGTATCGCGGCGAGCCGATCTACGTCAGCCAGCCGCCGGTCTATGTCTCGCAGCCGCCCGTCTATGTCGAGACGCCGCCCATCTATGTGCAGCCCGCCCCGGTCTACGTCGAGCCGGCCCGCGTCCACGTCGCCCCGCCGCCGGTCCATGTCGCCGCCGCCGATGTCCGCATCGCCCCGGCCCAGGTCGAAGTGACCCGCCCCGACGTCTATGTCGAGCCGCCCCGCGTCGAGGCCGCGCCGCCCGTCGTCAACTTCGAACAGGGCTATTACGCCGTGCCGCCGCCCCCGCCGCCTCCGCCCTCGCCCACCGAGCGGCCCTACCGTCAGGAACGCGGCGAACGCGGCTGATCCCGAAAAAAGGGCGGCGCCTGCGGACGCCGCCCTTTCTGTTTCACGTGAAGCACAATCCCCTTCAGGATCAGGCTGCTAACCCTCAGACCAGCGCGATCTCCTGCGTGATCGCCTGCGCCGCCGCGCGCGGATCGGCGACAGCGGTGATCGGGCGGCCGATGACCAGATGCGTCGCCCCTGCTTGCAGGGCGCTGACGGGGGTCGCCGCGCGCGCCTGGTCGTCCATCGCCGCCCCGGACGGCCGCACGCCCGGCGTGACGATCAGGAAATCCTCTCTGCCGGCTTCAGCCGCGATCTGCCGCGCCCGGCCCGCCTCATGCGGGCTGGAGACGACGCCGTGGACGCCCGCCTCCAACGCCTGACGCACCCGCAACTCCACCAGTTCAGCCGCCGACAGGCTATGATCATCCGCCCTCAGATCATCGTCGGTCAGGCTGGTCAGGACGGTCACGCCCAGGATTTTCAGATCGGAGCCCGCCGCCCCGCGCGCCGCCGCCGCCATCACCTGCGGTCGGGCGTGGACGGTCAGGAGATCGCAGCCCGCGTTCGCCAGCACCGCCGTCGCCTTCTCCACCGTCGCGCCGATGTCGTGCAGCTTCCAGTCCAGAAACACCTGGGCGCCCGACGCCTTCAGCTCGCGCGCCAGCGCCATGCCGTCCGAGGCGAACAGCTGAAGCCCGACCTTGTAGAAGCCGACCGCATCGCCGATCCGCTCGACCAGCGCCCGCGCCTCATCCGTCGTCGGCACGTCCAGGGCGCAGATGACGCGCGGGTCGAAGGGGCGATTGGGGCGGTCTGCTGACATTTCCGGGTCTCGGCGGCTTGCAGGCGCGCGCGGATGCCCCGATAGGTGGGACAGGGAGTCGCGGTCGCGCGGCGGGTTTTCAGGGCAAGGTGCAGCAATGAACGCGGTCGATCTGGGGGTCAACCTGTTCGTGGCGCTGTTCGCCCTGTTGGACCCCATCGGCAATGTGCCGATCTTCGCCGCGGCCACGGCGGGCGCTTCCTTACGTCAGCGGATCAGCGTCTCGGCCATGATCTGCCTGTTCGCCGTGGTCTTCCTCGGCTTCTTCTTCTTCACCGGCCTGGGCCTGCTGCAGTTCTTCGGCATTTCGCTGGCCGCCTTCCGCATCGCGGGCGGCATCCTGCTGCTGCTGCTGGGTCTGGACATGGCGCGCGAGGACTTCCTGAAGATCTTCGCCGACGCCGACGCGGTGACGGACGCCCAGGACGTGCGCGGCTACGCCAAGCGCCGCTTCAAGCGGCTGATCGTGCCCTTCGCCATTCCCCTGATGATCGGGCCGGGCGCCATCTCGGCCGTGATCATCAACGCCGGAGAGGCGGCCAAGCTGGGCCTGACCGGAACCTTGGCCTCCTTGGTCGCCATGATCGCCGCCTGTGTGGTCACCTTCCTGTGCTTCTCAGCCACCGGGCCGATCAGCCGCATCCTCGGCGACGTGGGCATGGCCATCGTGGTGCGGGTGCTGGGGCTGATCCTGTGCGCCCTGGCGATCCAGTTCATCCTGATGGGTCTGGGCGAGGCCCTGCCGGGCATGTTCAGCGCCGGCGTCACCGCCCCCTATCCGGCGGGCGGCCAGTAATCGTTAGAGGCGGTCCAGCCGCCTGGCGTGGCCGCCGACCATCTTCAGCGCCATCGTGTCGGGCAGCAGTCCGCCCAGCGCCGCCAGCACATTGTTCATAACGCCCGGCGTTACGCGCGGCCGGTTCGCCACCACCGCATCCCAACCGATGCGCGCGACGCGGTCGGCGTCCATCCACATCCATTTCGGATAGGCGGCCGAGACCTGCTCGCGCGAGCCGTTGACGTCGTGGAACTCGGTGTAGGTGTAGCCGGGGCACAGGGCGGTGACGTGCACGCCAGTCCCCTGCATCTCCAGCCACAGGCCTTGCGACGCCTTGATCAGGAAGCTCTTGATCGGGCCATACAGGGTGTCGCCGCCGGTCGCGGGCATCTGTCCGGCCAGGGAGGCGACGTTCAACACCCGGCCCCATCCGCGCGCGACCATGCCCGGCAACAGCAGACGCGACAGCTCGACCGGCGCGCTCAGCATGACGCGGATCATGGCGGCGTGGTCGGCCGGATCCGTGGTCAGAAAGCCCGTGGTTCGGCTGAAGCCAGCGTTGTTGATCAGGCCGTCGACGGCCAGGCCCCGCACGGCGATCGCCTCGACCAGACGCGCGGGGGCGTCAGGATCAGCCAGATCAGCAGGAATGACGGCGGCCGCGATGCCGTATGCGGCGCTCAGTTCCTCGGCCAGACTCTGCAGCGGCCCTTCGCGCCGGGCGGTCAGGATCAGGTCGTAGCCGCGCCCGGCGCAGACGCGGGCCAGCGCCGCCCCTATGCCCGCCGAGGCCCCGGTGATCAGAATGGTGCGGCGCCCCTCCCCCACGTTCCGCCCGTCAGGCTGCGTCGGCGTTGGGGCAGGACGGATGCGGGGCGAAGGCGCGCAGCACCTCGGGATCTTCTTCCAGCAGGTCGGCGATGGTGATCTTCGACAGAGCCGCGCCCGCCGCCTGATCCGCCGCCGTCAGGGCCTTGGCGACCTGACGCGGAATATGTTCGCCGATCGGGCAGCCCTTGGCCCCCGCAGGCGGCGAGCCCAGATGGGCGCAGCCGTTCACCGCCCGCAGCACCTCGTCCAGGCAGATGGTCTCAGGGCGCCGCAGCAGCCACGATCCGCCCGAGGCGCCGGGCCGCGTCGCGATCAGCCCTGCCTTGGCCAGCAGGGCGGTCACCCGGCGGATCACCACCGGATTGGTCGGCACCGAGGCGGCCAGGACGGCGCTCGGCTCGGCCTCGGTCGCCGAATAGGCGCCCTTGTGGGCCAGATAGGCCAGGGCGTGGGCGGCGACGGGAAAACGTTGGCTGTCAGACATCAGTGTTCATGCTCCAGAGCGATAGGTAGGCCTTCCGCGCCTGTTTCACAAATCAATCTGCAATAATAACTGTTCTAGATTGTGGCCGGGTCCGTGTCCTCAGCGCGCGCCGCCGCCACGGCCGCCCGCACCGCGCCGCGCCATTCCTTCAGCAGCCGCGCCCTCTCAGTCTCGTCCATGTCCGGTGTCCAGACAGCGGGCGATTCCGCGGGCGCAGTCCACAGCTCGTCCGTCAGGCCCACGCCAAAGGCCGCCAGCCGCGCCGCCCCCATGGCCGTCATTTCCTGGAAGGCAGGGCGCTCGACCTCGACCTCGCAGATGTCGGCGACGAACTGCATGGCGAAGGCGTTGGCGGTGACGCCGCCGTCGACCTTGAGCCGTTTCAGCGGCGGCGCGCCGTCCTTCTTCAGGGCGTCCAGCAGGTCGCGGGTCTGATAGGCCAGGCTCTCCAGCGCCGCGCGGACCATATGCGCAGGGCCGCTGTCGCGCGTCAGGCCGACGACGGTTCCGCGCGCCTCCGGCTCCCACCACGGCGCGCCCAGACCAGTGAAGCCGGGAACCAGATAGACCCCGCCGTTATCCGTCAGCGACTGGGCCACGGCCTCGGACTGGCGCGAGTCCGACAACACCTTCAGCCCGTCGCGAAGCCACTGAATTGCGGAGCCCGCCGAAAAGATGGACCCCTCCAGCGCATAGGCGGCTTCACCTCCCGCCGCATAGCCCAGCGTTCCCAGCAGGCGCGAGGTCGAGGCCACAGGAGCGGCGCCGACATTGGCCACCAGAAAGGCGCCTGTCCCGTATGTGATCTTGGCGTCCCCCGCCGTCAGCGCGCCATGCCCGACCAGCGCGGCGTGCTGATCCCCCGCCGAGCCGTGAATGGGCAGCGCGCGCCCGAACAGGGACGGATCCGCATTCCCCAGCAGGGCGTCGCAGTCGCGGATCTCCGGCAGGGCCTCCATCGGCACGCCGAACAGGTCGCAGAGATCCCGGCGCCATGTGCGGGTCGTCAGGTCCATCAGGCTGGAGCGACTGGCGTTGGTGGCGTCGGTGACGTGGCTGTGGCCGCCTGTCAGCTTCCAGATCAACCAGGAGTCGATGGTGCCCAGCTTCACCTCGCCCCGCGCCGCCCGCTCGCGCGCGCCGGGCACGGCGTCCAGCAGCCAGGCGTATTTCGAGGCTGAGAAATAGGGGTCGAGGATCAGGCCCGTCGCCGCCTGGACCATCGCCTCATGCCCCGCCGCCGCCAGCTTGCCCGTCGCCTCGGCCGTGCGCCGATCCTGCCAGACGATGGCGCGGTGCAGGGGCTCGCCGGTCGCCGCGTCCCAGATCACCGAGGTCTCGCGCTGATTGGTGATGCCGATGGCGGCGAAACGCCCGACGCCGCCCGCCTTCCTGACCACCTCGCGACAGGTCTGCAGCGTCGCCCGCCAGATCTCGGCCGCGTCATGCTCGACCCAACCTGACTGCGGAAAGTGCTGAGCCAGCTCGATCTGGCTGACGGCCACGGCGCTGAAGTCGCCGCCACCTGCATTTTTGTCGCCTATCGGGCTTCGCCCTGCTTGAGGCTGTGACACCTCAAACGCGATCGCCCGCGTCGAGGTCGTACCCTGGTCGATGGCGAGGATCATATTTGTGTGCATTCTGGCAGTTATGCAGAGGCTGCGTCTCTCCGTAAGAGGAAATCCATGCATACGCCCAGCTTCCAAGGCGTCATCGACGCCGCCCGCCAGATCGCCCCCGCCGCCGTCCGCACGCCGCTGATCGAGCATCCGGCCCTGAACGAGGCCGTCGGCGGTCGCGTCCTGATGAAGGCCGAGACGTTTCAGGTGGCGGGCGCCTTCAAGTTCCGCGGCGCCTATAACCGCATCAGCCGCCTGACGAACGAAGAGAAGACGCGCGGCGTGGTGGCCTATTCCTCCGGCAACCACGCGCAGGGAGTGGCGGCCGCGGCCCAGGCCGTCGGGACGCCCGCCCTGATCGTCATGCCGTCCGACAGTCCGGCGGTGAAGGTCGAGGGCGTGCGCGCCTTCGGCGGCGAGGTGCGCTTCTACGACCGCTGGACCGAGAGCCGCGAAGCCATCGGCGCCGAGATCGCTACTGAGCGCGGCTCGGTGCTGGTCCCGCCGTTCGACGATCCCTTCATCATCGAGGGTCAGGGCACGGTCGGGCTGGAGATGCTGGAGCAGGCCGGCGTGCCGATGGATCAGCTGCTGTGCGGCGCCTCGGGCGGCGGGCTGATCGCTGGGATCAATCTGGTCATGGCCGAACAGAGCCCAGACACCCGCGTCATCGTGGTCGAGCCCGACGCTTTCGACGACACCCGCCGCTCGCTGGCGGCCGGAATCCGCGTCGGCCACCCCGAAGGCGCGCCCTCGATCTGCGACGCCCTGATGGCGCCCATGCCGGGGGAGCTGACCTGGCCGATCAACCGCCGCCTCGCAGGCGCCGCGACCGTAACCGACGCCGAGGTCGCGCAGGCCATGCGCTTCGCCTTTCGCTGGCTGAAACTGGTCATCGAGCCGGGCGGCGCCGTGTCCCTGGCGGCGCTCCTCACAGGCAAGGTCGAGACCAAAGGGCTGACGACCGGCATCGTCCTGTCGGGCGGCAACGTCGACCCCGGCCTGTTCAGCGCCGTCATCGAGGGGCGGTTCGAGGGGTAGGCCTTGCCTCCACCCCCTCCTCGCGCAAGGCTGGCGCAAACGGGAGGGCGTCACATGACCAAGGCCAGCGAACTACAGACCCTGATCGGTCAGGAGGTCGGCGTCAGCCGCTGGTTCGCTCTAGATCAGGCGCGCATCGACGCCTTCGCCGGCCTGACCGAGGACGAGCAGTTCATCCACGTCGATCCCGAGCGCGCCAAGGCGACGCCTTTCGGCGGGACCATTGCGCACGGCTTCCTGACCCTCAGCCTCGCCTCGGCCATGAGCATGGATGCGGTCGCCCCGCTGGATGATCTGGTCATGGGGGTGAACTACGGCTTCGACCGTCTGCGCTTTCTCGCCCCGGCGCCGTCAGGATCGCGCGTGCGCGGCCGCTTCAAACTGCTGTCGGCTGAGGACAAGGGCGGAGGCCGCTGGCTGCTGAAGCACGAACTGACCGTCGAGATCGAGGGCGGCGACAAGCCCGCCCTGATCGCCGAATGGCTGACCATGCAGGTGGTGAAGGCTTAAAATTCCCGCTCATCCCGGCAGACGCTGGGGTGAGCGGAAACGCACGGGCGTTATTCCCCTAGACACCTCAGCGCCACTTCCAGATTGCGCAGGCCGTCTTCGCCGCTGACGGCCGCCGTCTCGCCGGTGCGGATGGCGTGGACGAAGGCCTCATGTTCCTTCTTGAGCGGCTCGGCGGGCCAGGCGTTCAGCATCCGCGTGGAGTATGAGCCGTCCGGCTGCTGGCCGAAGAATTCTGTCACCTGGCGGGTGATCAGATCGGCGACGATGAAGCGGCTCTTGGTCGCCACCTGCAGGACGCGGGTCTTGTAGGGCGTGACCCAGTTGGTGGTGATGTGGGCGATCACCCCATTGTCCATGCGGAACTGCAGCAGGGCCGAATCCTCACGCGAGGCGTGGGTGTGGCCCAGCAGCGACTGGACCTCAGTCATCTCCGACCCCGTCAGATGGCGGATGATGTCGATGTCGTGGACCGCCAGATCGATGACCACCCCGACCTCGCCCATGCGCGGCGGGAAGGGGCCGACGCGGGTGATCTGGATGGAGATGATCTCATCGCCGTCGATGGCGCGCTTGACCGTCTCGACCGCCGGGTTGAAGCGCTCGACATGGCCGACCATCAGCACGCGCTCATTCGCCTTGGCCGCGTCGATCATCGCCTGAGCATCGGCCACCGTGGCCGCGATCGGCTTCTCCACCAGCACATGAACGCCGGCGTTCAGCAGGGCCACGCCCAGCTCGGCGTGATAGCGGTTCGGCGTGGCGATGACGGCGGCGTCAAGCCCGGCGGCGACGAAGGCCTCAGCGGTCGTCACGGCGGTCGCGCCATAGGCGGCGGCCACGCCCTCGGCCGTCACGGCGTCAGGATCGAAGACGGTCGTCAGCTCGACGTCGCGCAGCTCAGCCAGAACGCGGGCGTGGTTGCGGCCCATGACGCCGGCGCCGGCGACGCCGATCTTGAGAGGAGTCTGCTGGATGGTCATGCGGATCAGGCCTTGAAGCTGGCGACGGCGGCGATGATGCGGTCCTGGGTGTCCGCGTCCAGATCAGAGTGCATCGGCAGGCTGATCACCACATCCTTCAGCCGCTCGGTGACAGGCAGGCCGCCCGCGCCGCGCGGATAGTGCTTATAGGCGGGCTGCAGGTGCAGCGGGATCGGATAATAGACCGCCGTCGGCACGCCCTGATCCTTCAGATGCGCAGCCAGCGCGTCGCGGTCAGGGTGCTCAACCGTGTACTGCGCCCAGTTTGAGACGTTGCCCGCCGGAACGTCGGGGACCTTGGCGACGTGAGGGCGCAAGGCCTCGTTGTAACGGGCGGCGGCGGTGTTGCGCCACTCGATCTCCTGCGCGAAGACCTTCAGCTTCTCGATCAGCACGGCGGCCTGGATGGTGTCCAGACGGCTGTTCAGGCCGACGCGCATGTTCAGATATTTGGGGTCGTGGTCGAAGGTCCGGTCCTTCAGATCGATGCCGACCGCCTTGCCGTGAATGCGGATGGAATCCATCAGCTGGGCCAGTTCGTCATCATTGGTCAGCACCGCTCCGCCGTCGCCGTAGCAGCCCAGGGGCTTGGCCGGGAAGAAGCTGGTGGTGGTCACATCGGCCCATTTGAGCGGATGCGCGCCGTCGATGGTGCAGCCGAAGCCCTGCGCCGAGTCCGAGATCAGCTTCAGGCCATGCCTGTCGCAGACCGCCTTGATGGCCGGATAGTCGGCGGGCTGGCCGAACAGGTCGACGGCGATGACCACGCGCGGGGTCAGGCGACCCTCGGCCTTGATCCCTTCGATGGCGCGCTCCAGCGCCGCCGGGTCCATGTTGTAGGTGTTTTCGTCCACGTCGACGAAGACCGGCTCGGCGTCGAACCAGGGCACGACCTCGGCGGTGGCGGCGAAGGTGAAGCTGGGGACGAAAACGGCGTCGCCGCGCCCGATCCCCCACGCCATCAGCGGCAGAGCCAGGGCGTCGGTGCCGTTGGCGCAGCCCAGGGCGTGCTTCGCCTCGCCGAAGGCGGCCAGGTCCGCCTCGAACTGGCGCACCTGCGGGCCCATGACCCAGGCGCCGCCGACGACGGCCTCTTGAACGGCGGCCTCGATCTTGCCGCCGAGGCGAAGGCGCTGGGCCTGAAGGTCGATGAAGGGGATGGTCATTGCGATATCGCTCTCTCGATGGGGCCGGCGCGGCGGGGAATGGTCTTCCGGGGCGCGGACGCGAAGGCGGGTCGTCTGGGTCAGTCTGCGTCCTACCAAAGCGGCGGGGTGCTGAACAAACCCCCCGGGGTCACTTCGCGTTGCGCGATGCAACGAAGGCGCGGCTTGGCAAAGCCATGGGCGCCGCCTAATCCGGGGTCATGCGCTTCGATCCCGCCGCCAAGGAACAGGTTCGTGACTGGCTGTTCGGCCAGGCCCTGCCGCTGTGGGCCAAGGCCGGGGTCGGCGACGACGGACGTTTCTTTGAGAAGCTGGGTTTCGACGGGCGGGCCATCGCGGGCGTCCCACGTCGTACACGGGTTCAGGCGCGCCAGATCCATGTCTTCACCGAGGCTTCGGCATTGGGCTGGACCGAAGGCGAGGTCATCGCCCGCGCCGGGCTGGACGCCCTGATCGACGGCGCCCGGCGCGACGACGGCCTGTGGGTGCGGGCCACCGATGATGCGGGCGCCGTCATCGACGCCACGCCGGACCTGTATGATCTGGCCTTCGTGCTGTTCGCCCTGGCCGGGGCGCATCGGGTGCTGAAGGACGGGCGGGCGCGGCCTCTGGCGCTGGCGACGCTGGCCGCTATCGAAGCGCAGATGGCCGACCCGGATCATGGCGGCTGGCAGGAGGCCCTGCCGCCCGTCCTGCCGCGTCGCCAGAACCCGCACATGCACATGCTTGAAGCCCTGCTGGCCTGGCAGGCGACAGCGCCGGATCCCGCGTTCGAGGCGGCGGCCCGGTCGGTGCTGGAGTTGTTCAACCGACGCTTCTTCGACCGCGAACACCTGATGCTGGGCGAGTTCTATGAGCGCGACTGGACCGTGCGTCCCGGCGCCGAAGGCCAGTGCATCGAGCCCGGCCACCACATGGAATGGGTCTGGCTGCTGAGCGAAGCGGCGCGGCTCGGCCTGCCGGATCACGGCCCGGCGGCGCGGGCGCTTTACACCAGCGCCCTGACCTGCGGGGTTCGCGCCGATGGTCTGGCCGTGCGCGAGATCAGCCGGATCGGACAGGTCCGCGACGGCGGCGTGCGCCTGTGGGCCCAGACGGAACTGCTGCGCGCCCTGCACCTGCGCGGCGATCAGGACCGGGCGGCCCGGCTGGTCGACCGCCTGTTCGAGACGCATCTGGCGACGCCGGTTCGCGGCCTGTGGTTCGACGCCTTCGACGCCGAGGGGCGCGCGCAGGACGGGTCCGTCCCCGCCTCGACCTTCTATCATCTGATGACGGCCTTTTCGGCCCTGCTGACGGAGCCGTCATGAGCAAACCCGCCGCTTTTCTGGATCGCGACGGCGTGCTGATCGTCGACAGCGGCTATCCGCACCGACCCGACCAGCTGGTGCTGATCCCCGGCGCCGCAGAGGCGGTGAAGCGGCTCAATGCGGCGGGCTATGTGACGGTCATCGTCACCAACCAGTCCGGCGTGGCGCGCGGCATGTTCAGCGAAGAGACGATGCAGGCCTTCAACCGCCTGCTGGTCGAGCGTCTGGCCGAGGGCGGCGGGCGCATCGACGCCGTCTACGCCTGTCCCTTCCATTCCGAGGCGGCGGATGAGCGCTATCGCCACCCGGATCACCCGGATCGCAAGCCCAATCCCGGCATGTTGCTGCGGGCCGCCGCCGATCATGATCTGGACCTGTCCCGCTCGCTGATGATCGGCGACCAGCCGTCGGACATGGAGGCGGCGCGGCGCGCGGGCGTGGCGGGCTATCGCTTCGCCGAAGGCGACCTGGATCAATTCGTGCGCGATCTTCTTCCCGGCTGATCGCTATTCCGCATCCGATGAATTAACGTCGCCGCCAATAGACTGACTGTTGGGAGACGCCCCATGCCGATGACCACCCCGCTGGCCGACCGCTTTGTCGAGCGGCGCTGGACCTCGCCGGACGACCTCAACCTCTACGCACGGGACTACGCCCCGGCCGAAGGTCCGGCGCGCCTTCCGGTCATCGCCATCCACGGCCTGACGCGCAACAGCGCCGATTTCGGCGTCATCGCCGGATTGATCGCCCACAGCGGTCGCCGCGTGCTGGCCGTCGATGTGCGCGGGCGCGGCCGGTCGGACCGGGCGCCCGATCCCATGACCTATACGCCGGACGTCTACGCCAAGGATATCGTAGCGCTGATGGAGCAGTCAGGGATTGAGAGGGCGGTCTTCCTCGGCACCTCCATGGGCGGCCTGATCACCCTGGCGCTGACAGCCGTCAAGCCCAAGGCCATCGCCGCCGCCATTCTGAACGACGTGGGCCCCGAGGTCGCGGTGGAGGGTCTGGCCCGCATCGCCGCCTATACCGGCCAGCCGGTGGTGATCGAGGGCTGGGACGACGCGACCGCCTATGCCCGACGCATCAATGAGGCGGCCTTCCCCGACTATACGGACGCCGACTGGGCCGCCTTCGCCCGCCGCATCTTCCGCGAGGGGACGGAAGGCGCGCCGGTGCTGGACTACGATCCCGACATCTCGGCGCCGATCAAGGCGGCCGGATCCAAGGCTCTGGTCCCCAATCTGTGGCCCTCGTTCCGGGCGCTGGCGCGAAAGAAGCCGACCCTGCTGGTGCGCGGCGAAACCTCGGACCTGCTCAGCCCCTCCATCGCCGGTAAGATGAAAAAGGCCGCCCCCGCCATGGCCTATGCTGAGGTTCCCGGCGTCGGGCACGCGCCCATGCTGGACGAACCCGAAGCGCGGGCGGCCATCTTCGAGTTTCTGGCCGGGGTGGGCTGAGACGCCACGCCGAGCGGCCTCAAGTAGCGCAAAGTGCGATAGGCCCGCTTCAATAAGCCTCAAGTAGCGCGAAGTGCGGTAGGCCCCTTAAATTACGCCTTCTTGACGAACTCCGTGCGCAGGACCAGGCCGCGCACCTTTTCGACGTTGGCTTCGATTTCCTCAGGATCGCCGGTCAGGCGGATGTTCTTGACCATCGTGCCGCGCTTCAGCGTCACCCCGCCGGAGCCCTTGACCTTGAGGTCCTTGATCAGGGTCACGCTGTCGCCGTCCGACAGGATGTTGCCGTTGGTGTCCTTGGTGACGTCGTCGCTCATGATCGGTCCTGCCTGAAATAGAGAGAGGGCCGCCGCATCCGCGACGGCCCGTCCCCCATGGGCCTATTCGCCCTGACGCGCCTGGGCAAGGGCGATGCGCGCCTGAAGGTGCTCGTCCTGGGCCGTGGCGGCGGAAATGGCGTTGAAACGCTCGATATCGAGGCCCGAGTTCTGGATGGCGGCGGCCATCTGGGCCTGCTGCTCCTCATTCGGCTGGGCGCCGTTCAGGGCGCGGGCGATGCCCGAGATTTCAGCCATGGCGGCGGCGAACTGGCCGGTTTCAGCGTCCGTCACGCCTGCGCCGACCGAGCCCGGCGCGGACGGGGCGGCGCCGGCCACGGCGGCGCGCGCCTGCAGCACAGGATCGGCCGAGACGGCGGCCGAAATGGCGTTGAAGCGTTCGACGGCCAGGCCCGAGTTCTGCACGGCGCCGGCCATCTGGGCCTGCTGCTCCTCGGTGGGCGTTCCGTTCTGGACGGAGGCGGCCACGCTCGAGACCGTCTTCATAGCGGCGGCGAACTGAGCCAGTTCGGCGTCGGTGGGTTCGCCGGTCGGGGCGGGCGCGGCGGCGGGGGCCGGTTCAGCGGCGTCCTGCGCGAGGGCCGGGGCGGCGGTCAGAAACAGGGCGGCCAGAATGGCGGTCGGGGCGGCGGCCGTTGCAAAACGCATGGCGTATCCTTCTTCAGTCCCGAACGCTCAGCCCCAAGGCTGACCCGGACAGGTCCGGGCTCTCCCGCACGACCGGGCTATGTCAGTCTCACAGAGGGCGGGGAGGTCGAAACGCTAACCCGCGTCATGCAGGCGGGTAAACCCCGCAGCGGCGCTTTCAACCTTCGGGGGTATTGGCGTCCAATTCGTCCAGCCACGCCCGCGCCGAGGAATCCGACGGCGCGCGCCAGTCTCCGCGCGGCGACAGCGACCCGCCCGTGACCACCTTGGGACCGTTCGGCACGGCCGAGCGCTTGAACTGGCTGGTCTGGAAGAAGCGGATCAGGAACTTGCGCAACCAGCCCTTGATCGTCGCCAGGTCGTAGGCGACGCGCTCCGCCTCCGGCAGGCCCTGCGGCCAGTCTCCGCGCGCGGCGTCGCCCCAGGCCTGATGCGCCAGATAGGCCACCTTCGACGGCTTCAGGCCGAAGCGGCTGATGTAGAACAGGAAAAAGTCGTTCAGCGCATAGGGACCGACGATGCTCTGCGTCGACTGGATCGCCCCATCGGCGCCCGCCGGGACCAGTTCGGGCGAAATCTCCGTGGCCAGAATGGCGTGCAGCGTCGGAACCGCCGCCTCGCCGACCAGCCCGCGCTCGGCCACCCAGCGGATCAGGTGCTGGATTAGGGTCTTCGCCACCCCGCCGTTGACGTTGTAGTGGCTCATATGGTCGCCCACGCCATAGGTGCACCACCCCAGCGCCAGTTCCGACAGATCGCCTGTGCCCAGCACGAAGCCGTGGTTCTGATTGGCCAGCCGGAACAGATAGTCGGTCCGCAGCCCCGCCTGCACGTTCTCGAACGTCACATCATGGACCGGCTGGCCGTCGGCGAACGGATGGCCGATGTCGCGCAACATCTGTTCGGCGGCGGGGCGGATATCGATCTCGGCCCCCGTCACCCCCAGCGCATCCATCAGCGCCCACGCGTTCGACTTGGTCCCCTCCGAGGTCGCAAACCCCGGCATGGTGAAGGCGAGGATGCCCGTGCGCGGCAACTCCAGCCGGTCAAAGGCGCGACAGGCGACCAGCAGGGCCTGCGTCGAATCCAGTCCGCCCGAGACGCCGATGACCAGGGTCTTCGACCCCGTCGCCTTCATCCGCCGCATCAGGCCCTGAACCTGGATATTGAAGGCCTCAAAGCAGTCCTGATCTAGACGCGCGGCGTCGTCCGGCACGAAGGGGAAGCGGTCCAGCGGACGGATGAGGGCGTCGGTCGCCCCCTCCCCCGCCTCGAACGGGACCACCGTGGCGGCCTCGCCCTCGATCCGGGCGCAGTCGGCGAAGGTGCCGTTGCGCAGACGGTCCAGACCGATGCGGTCCACATCGACGTCGGCGATGGTCAGATGGCTGTCCAGGGCGAAGCGCTCGCCCTCGGCCAGTTTCGCGCCCAGTTCATGAATGGTCGCCTGACCGTCCCAGGCCAGGTCGGTCGTGCTCTCGCCCCAGCCCGAGGCGGCGAAAACATAGGCCGACAGGGTGCGCGCCGACTGGCTGGCGCACAGCAGGGCCCGCTCGTCCGCCTTGCCGATGACGATATTGGAGGCCGACAGGTTGCACAGGATGCGCGCCCCCGCCAGCGCCGCCCGCGTCGACGGCGGCTGCGGCGCCCAGAAGTCCTCGCAGATCTCGACAGCGAAGACGAAGCCGGGCCGGTTCGTCGCCTCGAAGATGAGGCCCGGCGCGAAGTCGACGCTCGTACCGTTCAGCAAGACGGCGTCCTCGCTGCGACTGGCGGCGGGCGCGAACCAGCGCTTCTCATAATATTCGCGATAGTTGGGCAGATAGGTCTTGGGGACTACGCCCAGCACCTCGCCGCCGCCCAGCACCACGGCGCAGTTGAACAGGGCGTCGCCGTTGCGGATCGGCGCGCCGATCACGGCGATCACGCCCGCCTCGTCCGCCACCTCTGACAGCCGCGCGATCTGGCGCTCGACCTCTTCCAGCAGGGCCGCCTGCATGTGCAGGTCGTCGATGGCGTAGGCGCTCAAGGACAGTTCGGGGAAGACCAGCAGGTCCGCGCCCGCCTCGCCCGCCTGACGGATCAGTCGTTCGTGCTCCTCGGCGTTGGCGGCCGGGTCGGCGATATGAACCACAGGCGTCGCGGCGGCGACGCGCACGAAGCCGTGGCTGCTCGGGGCGTGGAAGGGATGCGTCTTGGACTTCGCCATCAATCTTTCCGCTCATCCCGGCGGACGCCGGGCCCCAGTGAGAGCCGCAAGGCGCGGCGCGTGATCTCTAATACCCTTCGACCCATATAGGGTTGCGTTCCGAAGCCAAAGGGCTGGGTCCCGGCGTCCGCCGGGATGAGCGGGCGACATCATGATGCGTGACCTGAGAACCGCCGTCGGCTAAGGCTCACACCATGAGCGATACGCCCAAAAAAGGCTGGTTTCAGCGGCTGAGCGCGGGTCTGTCCCGATCCTCCAAGCAGATGACCGATCAGGTCGTCTCGACCTTCGCGAGGGAGCCCCTCTCGGAGGAGGCGCTGGAGCGGCTGGAGGAGCATCTGATCGAGAGCGATCTGGGCCCCGCCGCCTCGGCCCGCATCGTCGAGCGGTTCCGCGCCCTTCGCTTCGGCAAGACCTCCGACGAGCGCGAGATCAAGGAGGCGCTGGCCGAGGCCGTGGCCGCCGAACTGACGCCACGTCAGGCGACCTTCGATCCTCTCAGCGGGCCCAAGCCCTATGTGGTCCTGTTCGTGGGCGTGAACGGCTCGGGCAAGACGACGACGCTGGGCAAGATCGCCTCGGACCTGACGGCAAAGGGCGCCAAGGTGATGATCGTCGCCGGCGACACCTTCCGCGCCGCCGCCCGCGAACAGCTCAAGGTCTGGGCCGACCGCGCCGGCGCCCATTTCGAGAGCCGCCGCGACGGCGCGGACGCCGCCGGGCTGGCCTTCGACGCCTTCACCAAGGCGAAGGAAGAAGGCTTCGACGTCGTGCTGATCGACACGGCCGGGCGGTTGCAGAACAAGTCGACCCTGATGGACGAACTGCTGAAGATCGTGCGCGTACTGAAGAAGGTCGATGCGGACGCCCCGCACGAGACCCTGCTGGTGCTGGACGCCACCGTCGGCCGCAATGCGCTGGAGCAGGAAAAGATTTTCGGCCGCACCGCCTATGTCTCGGGCGTGGTGATGACCAAGCTGGACGGCACGGCGCGCGGCGGCGTCCTGGTGCCGGTGGCCCAGGCCTCGGACGCCCCGATCAAGCTGATCGGCGTCGGCGAAGGGGTCGAGGATCTGCAACCTTTCGACGCCCGCGCGTTTTCCCGATCCCTGGTCGGGCTTGAGGACTGATCCATGACTGAAGCGACCCAGAGCAAACGTCCGCAATGGATCAGGCAGGCCGTCGACTTCGGCGCCCTGGTCGCCTTCATGGCCGCCTATTTCATCACCCGCGACATGATCAAGGCGACCTGGGTTCTGGTCATCGCCTCGATCATCGCCCTGGTCGTGGGCTTCGTGCTGGAGCGCCGCCTGGCGCCCATGCCCCTGATCACCGGCGGCTTCGCCCTGGTGTTCGGCGTGCTGACCATCGTCACGGACGACGACCTGTTCGTGAAGCTGAAGCTGACGGTGCAGAACGGCCTGCTGGCGGCTGTCCTGCTGGGCTCGATCCCCTTGAAGAAGTCGCCGTTCAAGGCCCTGCTGGGTTCGGCGCTGAAGGTGACGGACGAGGCCTGGCGCAAGCTGACCTTCCGCTACGGCCTCTACTTCCTGGCCGTCGCCATCGCCAACGAGGTGTTCCGCAGCCCGACCGCCGTCACCGCCATCTGGTCGGCCCTGAACCTGGGCACGCCCGATCCGAACGGCGTCTGGACCGCCTTCCGCGGCGTACTGTGGATCGCCGCCTCGGTCTTCGGCCTGTCGCAGGTGCCTCTGATCATGAAGAACATGATCAAGGACGAAGAGCCCGGCCCCATCTCGCCCGACACGGGGCTCTAAGGCGCCAAAGCTCCCTTCTCGCCGACATCCTCGGGCCTCAAGTAGGGCGAGCCCGTTAGGCCCGCTAGCAACCGCCTCAAGCAGCGCGAAGCCGACAAGTCCCCCAACAACGGCCTCAAGCAGCGCGAAGCGCGGTAGGCCCCAGAATAAATGTCTTCAAACCGTCAGCGTTTGCGTCGTCAAAGCGTTAAGGGGGGCTGTTAGCTGTTGCAGCATCATCCGGCCACGGCCGGTTTCGGGCTGTTCGGGAATGAAGACGATGATCAAGTCGGGCAAGCAGGGGAAGATCAAGGGCGGGCTGGCGGAATCGCCCAGCCACCTGATGCACCGTGCGCTGCAGCTGGCGTTGGACATCTACGCCGAGGAAGCCGGGCCGGACGGACTGACCCAGCGCCAGTTCGCTGTGCTGGAGGCCGTGGCCGCCCGTTCGGGCCTGACGCAGACGGATCTGGTCAAGGCCACCGGGATCGACCGCTCGACCCTGGCCGATCTGGTGGCGCGGATGACGACCAAGGGCCTGCTGGAGCGCGAACGCTCGACGCTGGACGCCCGCGCCAAGGCGGTGCGCCTGTCGCCTGAGGGCGAGGCCGCCCTGCTGGCCGCCCGCCCGCGCGTCGAGGCGGCCGACAAGCGGATCATGGCCCTGTTGCCCAAATCCAAGCGCGACAGCTTCCTGGACCTGCTGTGCAGCCTGTCCGACGCCGCCGACGCCGTTCCCGAGCAGGCTCGCGCTGAAATCAAGGCGGCGAAGAAGGCCGCCAAGGAAGCCAAGAAGGCGGAAAAGGCCGCGCGCAAGGGCGAAGGCAAGAGCGACGGCCGCGGCAAGAAGAAGAAAAAGGGCGAGCCTGTCGTGGAACAGCCGCAGGCTGATGACGCCGCCGACCCCGTCGTGGTCCCGCTCAAGGGCGCGACTGAAGGCTGAGGTCTTCCTATCCCGCTCATCCCGGCGGAGGCGGGGATCCAGTAAGAGCCACACGCTCTACGGCAGAAAGCAGATGTTTGCGGCCAAAGCACTGGATCCCGGCGTCCGCCGGGATGAGCGGTTATTGAGGCTGCCTAAACCCGAATGTCGAGCAGGGATCCGGGACGTTGCAGGCGCGCGCTCGGCGCCGCCGTCTGTTCAACGGGCGCAGAAGCCGCCGCAGTCGGGCGCATCGATTCCTCAGTAGCCGGCGTCGCCACGCCCATGGCCTGACGGAAGAAGGCCGACTGGGCCGTTCTCAAAGCGTGGGCCGCGCCGCCCGCCTGAGGCGGAAAGGCCGGCCGCTCGGACGAAATCGCGGACATGGGGCGAGGATGCCCGCGCTTCCTCTAAATATGGTTAACGCTCGATTCACCCTGTTTCAGGCGATCCCGCTCAACGCGCGGGTGCAGCCAGAGCGTCGGTGAGTTTCTTCAGGTCGGCGTCGGTCAACACCGGCCCCGAGGACTTGGCGACGATGGTCCCATAGGCGTCGACGGCGAAGCTTTCAGGCACGCCCGAGACGCCCAGGTCCAGCCCCGCCCGCCCCTCGCGGTCGATCAGCACCAGACGATAGGGATCGCCCAGTTCTTCCAGGAAGGCGTCGGTGGCGACGGGGTCGTCCTTATAGGCCACGCCGACCACGGCGATCCCCTGCGCCTTCAGCTTCATCAGCTGCGGATGTTCCAGACGGCACGGCGCGCACCAGCTGGCGAAGACATTGACGATCATCGGCTTGCCCACGCCCGCCGTCTTCAGGTCCAGCAGGTCGTCGCTGGCCTTGCCTTCCGACAGGATCGGCAGAACCGTCGTCTCCGGGATCGGCTGACCGACAAGCGCGTCGGGACGATAGGTCGGCCCGGCGGCGGGATCGCCCGCCATCCGGTCCATCTGCGTCATCAGGAACACGCCCAGGGCGACCAGGATCACGATGGGAAGAAGAGCCAGCCAGCGCTTCATTTGCGCGCGGCCTCCAGCCGGGCCAGCTCGCGCTTCCAGCGGCGCGCCGCGATCAGGGCGCGGGCCGACAGGGCGGCCAGGACCACGGCGCTGATCCCCCAGGCGGGCCAGACGAAGGCGCCGTAGGGGCTCATGTCCAGATCAAGCACGCAGAACCTCCATCAGGCTTCCAGCGCCGCGCGGGCGCGAAGGGTCAGAACACGACGACGCCGGACCTCGGTGCGGATCGACGTCAGCCAGATCGCGCCGAACAGCACGGCGTAGGCCGCCATCATGGTGAGCAAGGCAGGCAGGAAGACCGGGTCCACGCTGGTTCCGCCCGAGCGCAGCAGCGAGGCGGGCTGATGCAGAGTGTTCCACCAGTCGACCGAGAACTTGACGATCGGCAGGTTGATCAGACCGACCAGACCCAGCACCGCCGCCGCCCGCGCCGCCTTGGCCTCATCGTCAATCGAGGCGCGCAGGGCCATGTAGCCGAGGTAGAAGAGGAACAGCACCAGCACGCTGGTCAAGCGCGCGTCCCACACCCACCACGTCCCCCACATCGGCTGGCCCCACAGGGAGCCGGTGATGAGCGCCAGCGCCGTGAAGGCCGCGCCCGGCACCGCCGCCGCCCGCGCCGCCGCATCGGCCAGCGGATGGCGGAACACCAGGGCGAAGAAGCTGGACACGCCCAGCGCCCCATAGGCCATCAGGCCCAGGCTGGCGGCCGGGACATGGATGAACATGATGCGGACGGTGTCGCCCTGCTGATAATCGGCAGGCGCGGTGAAGCTGAACCAGGTCCCCGCCAGCAGCAGGCCGAGCGCGCATATCCACAGCACCGGGACCAGAGGGCCGGTGAAGCGCATGAAGCGGTCGGGATTGGCGAGGCCGAACATGGGCTGCCGATTACGCGGCCCCGCGCCCCACGGCAAGCGGGTGCGGCGTTCGACCCATTGTCGCGGCCTAGAGGCTGAGGCCGTGCCGGGCCGCCAGATCCTTCAGCCCGACCATCGGGCGCGGACCCCAGTGGCCGATGACCTCCGAAGCCGCCAGCGAACCCAGCGCCCCGGCTTGCGCCAGAGACAGGCCGCGCGACAGGCCCAGCAGCACGCCTGCCGCGTACTGATCGCCGGCGCCGGTGGTGTCGACCACCTTCTCGACCGGATAGGCGTCGACCTCGACCCGTTCGGCTCCGCGGAACAGGACCGAGCCGGCGGCGCCGCGCGTCACGGCCGCCACCTCGACGATGCGGCCCAGGTGGGCGGCGGCGTGGTCGAAGTCCTCGGTCTCGAACAGGGCGTGCAGCTCGGCCTCATTGGCCAGGACGATGTCCGCCGAGGCCTCGATGAACTCCAGCAGCTCGGTGCGCCAGCGATGCACGACGAAACTGTCCGACAGGGTGATGGCGACCTTGCGGCCCGCCGCGTGGGCGGCGGCGGCGGCGGCCTCGAAGGCGGCGCGGGCCGGGGCCGGGTCGAACAGATAGCCTTCCAGATAGACGATGGCGCTGTCGCCGATCACGCCCGCGTCCACGTCCGCCGTGGTCAGTTGGTTGGCGGCGCCCAGGAAGGTGCACATGGTGCGCTGGCCGTCCGGCGTGACGTTGATCAGGCAGCGGCCGGTGCCGAAGCCGTTCCCGGCGCCGTCTTCCAGCACGGGGGTGTCGAAATGGACGCCGACGGCGCGGATGTCGTGGGTGAAGACCTCGCCCAGGGTGTCTTTCGCCACCTTGCCGATATAAGCCGCGCGCCCGCCGAACGAGCCGACGCCCGCCACGGTATTGCCCGCCGAACCGCCCGAGGCCTCGACCCCCGCCGCCATGGCGTCATACAGGGTCGCGCTCTGCGTCTCGTCGACCAGCTGCATCGAGCCGGGGACCAGTCCCTTGGCTTCAAGGAAGGTCGGCTCGCACGGGGCCAGAACGTCAACGATGGCGTTGCCAAGGGCGCAGACGTCGAAACGGGTATTCTGAGCGAAGTCGGGCAGAACTTGGGTCATCCGCGCCCCATAGCGGGGCGGACGGCCGTGCGCCAGACTTCAGACCTTCGCCGCGAGTGAAAACCGGCCTAAAGCCGTCAGACCTGTTGCAGACGCCCCTCGCCGGGGCTTGCGGAGCCCCGCCATGACCGACGTCGCCGTCCTGACCCCCGATCCGGCCGATCCCACCTATTCGACGCTGTGGCCGGGCGTGCTGGACCGGCTGGGCGAGGCGCTGGCGACGGCGGGGATCACGGCGCGGCCGACGCCGTGGACCGACCATGTCGAGAACGCCCGCGCCCTGATGGACTACCCGCTGGTCCTGCCCCTGCTGGTCTGGGGCTATCATCAGGATCACGACCGCTGGCTCCAGGCCTGCACGACCTGGGCCGAGGCGGGCGCGCCCTTGGCCAATCCCGCCCAGACCGTGCGCTGGAACGCCGACAAACGCTATCTGGCCCGCCTGTCGGAAAAGGGCGTCGCCGCGCCGCGGACGATCTTCGCCGACCATGTGGATGCGACGGTTCTGGAAGCCGCCTTCGCCGCGACGGGCGCCGAGACCCTGATCGTCAAGCCGACCGTCTCGGGCGGCGCCTGGCGCACCCTGCGGGTGACGGCGGGCGATCCGCTGGACATGGCCCTGGCCAACGCCCCCGTCGGCGGCACGATGATCCAACCCTACCTCAAGGCCATCGAGACCGAGGGCGAGACCTCCCTGCTCTATTTCGGCAGCGAGTTGAGCCATGTCGTCAACAAACGCCCCGGCGCGGCGGGCGAGTTCCGCATCCAGACCCAGTATGGCGGTCAGTATCAGGCGCTGGACGCCGCTCCGCAGGGCGCGCTGGATCTGGCCGAGCGCACCCTGGCCGCCATCGACGAAGACCTGCTCTACGCCCGCATCGACATGACCCTGAACGACGACGGCGACTGGGTGCTGATGGAGGCGGAGCTGATCGAGCCCGACTTCTACCTGGCCGCCGCGCCGGACGCCGGCGCCCGCTTCGGCCAAGCGGTGCGGGCCCGGCTGGAGCGCTGACGCTAGCACTCCACTTCCGTCATCCCCCGGTCTCGCTCCGCTCGCCGGAGGATGACGGAAGAGAAACGATTACACCCCCATGAAGCTGGCCCGCGACGGGCACAGATCGGAGATCACGCAGGCGCCGCACTTCGGCCGCTGCGCCAGGCAGGTGTAGCGGCCGTGCAGGATCAGCCAGTGGTGCGCCTTGGGAAGCCAGGCCTCGGGCACCACCTGATGCAGTTGCGTCTCCACCTTGTCCGGCGTCGCCGCATTGGCCAGCCCCAGCCGGTGCGAGACGCGGAACACGTGGGTGTCCACTGCAATGGCCGGCTCGATCCCCAGTTCGTTCAGAACCACGCTGGCGGTCTTGCGCCCCACGCCTGGCAGGGCCTGCAGGTCGGCGCGGTTCAGCGGCGCCTCGCCGCCGTGTTTCTCGACCAGCATCCGCGCGGCGGCGATGACGTTCTTCGCCTTGGTGCGGTAAAGGCCGATGGAGGCGATCAGGGGGATCAGCCCCTCCTCGCCCAGGGCCAGCATCTTCTGCGGCGTGTCGGCGACGGCGAACAGGGCCTTGGTCGCCTTGTTGACCCCCACGTCCGTCGCCTGGGCCGACAGGGCCACCGCCACCACCAGCGTATAGGGATTGACGAAGTCCAGCTCGGTCTTCGGGTCCGGCATGACGCCCGACAGGCGGACGAAGATTTCCTCCACCCGGTCCTCGTCCGGCGGCCAGCTGATGATCGCGCCGACCGGCGCCTTTTTCGGCTGACGCGAGCGCTTGCCCGGCGGCGGGGTCAGGGCGGCCTTGGCGGTGCGGGACGCGGCGCGCGGGCGGGCGGCGGGCGCAGATAGGGTCGATTTTCGGCCAGTCATGCGTCTGGCTTCGCCTTCCACGGACGCCTCGTCAACGGGGGTCGTCCGCTTGACGCGCGCAGCGCCTTCGACCAAGCCGCAACAGGGACAAGGGGAAAGACGGCCATGATCCATGTATCGCGCGCGTTGACGGCGGCGGCCTTTTTGGCGTTGGCCGCGTCGGCGTCCGCCCAGACGCCCGCCGCCGACACCCCGGTTGTCGCCTATCACGGCGCGATCCTGATCGACGGCACAGGCGCCGCGCCGCGCAGCGGAACCACCATCCTTGTCCAGGGCGAGCGCATCCTGGCGATCCAGCCGGACGCCGCAGCCGCGCCTCAAGGGGCCGAACGGGTCGATGTCTCCGGCCTTCATGTCCTGCCCGGCCTGATCGACAGCCATGTCCATATCGCCACGCCGCCGAACGCCGACAGGGCGCATGTCCACATGCGGCGCTGGCTCTACTCGGGCGTCACCGCCGTGCGCGGCATGGCCGACGACCTGCGCTCCGTCGGCGAACTGGCGCGTCAGGCGCGGGTGGGAGAGGTTCCGTCGCCCGACATCTATTACGCCGCCCTCATGGCGGGCGAAGGCTTCTTCGAGGACCCGCGCACCAGGGCCGTGACCGCGGGCGAGATTCCGGGCCGAACGCCCTGGATGCAGGCGATCACCCCCCAGACGGACCTGCCTCTGGCTGTCGCCATGGCGCGCGGAACCTCCGCCTCCGGGATCAAGATCTACGCCGACCTGCCGGCCGAGCGGATCGCCGCCGTCACCGCCGAGGCCCATCGCCAGGGCTTCCCGGTCTGGACTCACGCCATGGTCTATCCGGCCACCCCGCAGGAGGTCATCGACGCCGGCCCCGACGTGATGTCCCACGCCTGCATCCTGGCCCACCAGGCCCAGACGCCCGCCGAACGGCCTCAGAGCTACGCCAGCCGCACGCCGATCGACCGCGCCCCCTTCCTGAACGGCGACAATCCCGTGGTTCAGCGCCTGCTCGATCAGATGCGCGACAAGGGGATCGTCCTGGACGCGACGGTCTGGGTCTACGCCGATCAGGAACGCGCCGTCTCCGACCGGCCGGGCGCCCGCCAGCCGATCTGTTCGGGGCCCATGGTCTTCGCCCTGACCCGTCAGGCCTATCGCACCGGGGTCGCCATCGCCGCCGGCACGGACGGCGAGACGCCGGAGGCCGATCCCTGGCCCGCCCTGTTGCAGGAGATGGAGCTGCTGCAGAACGCCGTCGGCATGACGCCGGGGGACGTCATCGTCGCCGCCACCGCCACCGCCGCCCGCACGCTCAATCAAGACGCCGACATGGGAACCCTGGCGCCGGGCAAGCTGGCCAACATGATCTTCGTGGCGGGCGATCCGTCCGCTGACGTGGCCAATCTGCGCCGTCTCGTCTTCACCGTGAAACGGGGCCAGCGGTTCGAGCGCGCCGATTTCGCGCCAGCACAGGACTGACACGAGCAGGCCGCGCGCAGATTGCTGCGACATTTTTACGCAGTTCGCTCTTGTATTCTGGACGCCGCCGTCCATTTTACGCGCGAAATTCCAAGCGAGCTGTCTCCCCCATGGCCCTCCCCGCCCCGCTCAAGAAGCGCCTGCCCCTGATCGTCGCCGGCGTCGTCGGCCTTGGCCTCATCGTCGGAGGCGTCGTCTGGTGGCAGGGCAAGCAGCGCTGGGAAGGCACCGACAACGCCTTCGTCCAGGCCGACACCGTGGCTGTCAGCCCGCGCATCGGCGGCGAGGTGGTCGAGGTTCTGGTCAAGGACAACCAGCGCGTCGAGGCCGGCCAGATCCTGGTCCGGCTGGATGATGCGGACGCCCGCGCCGCCCTGGCGCAGGCCCAGGCCAATCTGGCCGCTCTGGACGCCGCCGTGGCCAATGTCGACGCCCGCGCCGAACAGGAACAGGCCAACATCGCCGCCCGCGCCGCCGCCGTGACCCAGGCCCAGGCCCAGTCCAATCTCGCCCGCGCCGAGGTCGACCGCTACGGCAAGCTGGCCGATCAGGGCTGGGTGTCGCAGCAGCGCATCGAGACCCAGCGCGCCTCGGCCGAGACCGCCCGCGCCTCGGTCGCCCAGGCCCAGGCCGCCCTGACCGCCCAGCAGCGCACCGCCGCCGTCCTGGGTTCATCGCGCCAGCAGAGCGTGGCCGCCGTGGAGCAGGCGCGCGCCTTGGTCGAGCAGGCGCAGCTGACGCTGGAGCGCACGGTGATCCGCGCCCCGGTGGCGGGCGTCGTCGGCGCGCGCGGCGTGCGCGTGGGCCAGGTCGTTCAGGCGGGCGGCCAGCTGATGTCCCTGGTGCCGCTGCAGGACACCTATGTGGTCGCCAACTTCAAGGAGACGCAGGTCGGGCGGATGCATCTGGGCCAGACGGTCGAGATCAAGGCCGACGCCTTCCCCGGCCGGTCGCTGCAGGGCCGTATCGACAGCTTCGCCCCGGCCACCGGCTCTGAGTTCGCCCTGATCCCGGTCGAGAACGCCACCGGCAACTTCACCAAGATCACCCAGCGCGTGCCGGTCCGCATCGCGGTCGAACGCGACGACAAGGGCCAGCCGATCATCCTGCGCCCCGGCCTGTCGGTCGAGGTGAAGGTCGATCTGAAGAGCCGGGGCGGCGCCGCCTTCGCCGAGGCGGCCAATACGAGTCCCGCCCTGTGACCGACGCGGCCGCGTCATCGGCCCCAGCGCCCTCAACATCGGCGTCCCCAGCGAACGCGCAGGGCGCCCAGCCCGAGATCAACTGGACGGCCCTGCTGCTCGGCTTCGCGGGCATGGTCATCGGCCAGTTCATGGCCATTCTCGACATCCAGATCGTCGCCGCCTCCCTGCCGCAGATTCAGGCGGGGGTCGGCGCCTCGGCCGATGAGATCAGCTGGATCCAGACCGCCTATCTGATCCCCGAGGTCGTGATGATCCCCCTGTCGGGCTATCTGTCGCGGCTATGGGGCACGCGGATCGTCTTCCTGGCCTCCTGCACCGGCTTCCTGATCATGAGCGTCATGGTCGGTCTGTCGTCGTCCATCGAAATGATGATCCTGTTCCGCGCGCTGCAGGGGTTCGTCGGCGGGGCCATGATCCCCACCGTCTTCGCCGTGGCCTTCACCGCCTTCCCGCCCGACAAGCGGGTGACGGCCAGCGTCATCATGGGCCTGATCGTCACCCTGGCCCCGACCGTCGGCCCGACCCTGGGCGGCCATCTGACCGAACAACTCAGCTGGCACTGGCTGTTCTTTATCAACGTCTTCCCCGGCGTGATCGTCCTGTTCCTGGTCGGGCGCTACGCCCATTTCGACAAGGGCGACCCCAGCCTGGCCAAGGGGTTCGACTGGTGGGGCCTGTGCCTGATGGCCGCCTTCCTGATGAGCCTGCAATTCGTGCTGGAGGAAGGCGCCAAGGAGGACTGGTTCGCAGACGACAACATTCTGCTGCTCAGCATTATCGCGGGACTCTGCGGCCCGGCCTTCATCTGGCGCTCGCTGACCTACCGCAATCCGATCGTCGAGCTGCGCGCCTTCGGCAACCGCAACTTCGTGGTGGGGGTGCTGATGACCTTCATCGTCGGCGCAGCCCTGTTCGGCGGCACCTTCCTGTTGCCGCTGTTCCTCGGCCGGGTGCGCGAGTATTCGGCGGCCGAGGTCGGCACCACCATGATCGTGTCCGGTCTGGCCATGTTCGCCACCGCCCCCTTCGCCGGGCGGCTGGTGCGCAGGGTCGACGCGCGCATCCTGATGTTCGTCGGCTTCATCCTGGCGGCCTGGGGCATGTGGGACGCCCGCCTGGTCACCGACGAATGGGGGTTCTGGGAGTTCGCCGGCGTCCAGGCCATGCGCGGCTGCGGCGTCATGATCGCCATGATCGCCTCGCAGCAGGTGACGATGGCCACCCTGCCGCCGCACATGGTCAAGAACGCCTCGGGCCTGGTCAACCTGGCCCGCAACGTCGGCGGCGCCTTCGGCCTGGCCACGCTGAACACCGCCCTGACCCACAACACCGCCCTGCACATGGTCGAACTGACCAGCGCCATCGACCAGACCCATCAGGGGATGCGCTCCATGATCGCCGGCCTGACCGAGCGCTTCTCGGGTTCGATCGACCCCCAGGCCTCCGCGATGAAGGCCGTGTACGGCCTGTTGCAGAAGCAGGCGACGACGATGGCCTTCGGCGACGCCTTCGCCCTGCTGGCCGTCGGCTGCGCCTGCGCGGCCTTCCTGACCCTGTTGTCCCAACCGGTGAAGAGCGTCCCTTCGCCCGAAGCCTCCGAGATTCACTGATGCCCCGCGCCCTCGGCCAGATCGACGAATACAAGAGCCGCGCCATCCTGCGCGCCGCCGCCGAACTGTTCAGGGAGAAGGGAGCCAAGGTCTCCATGGCCGAGGTCGCGCGGCGCGCCGGCGTGTCCAAACAGACCCTCTACAACCGCTACCCGACCAAGACGGCCATCGCCCGCGACCTGGCGGCGCAACGCTCCGAGGAGACCGTCGCCCCGCTCGCCTCGAACCTGGATGTCGAAACCGCCCTGGCGGCCCTGGCCGAGACCCTGATCCGTCGCGTCTGCATCGAGGGCCGCGGCGTCGCCCTGCGCGGCATGGCCCTGGCCTCGCCGGAGGCCCCTGAGCTGGCGCGCGCCGTCTATGACGCCGGTCCCGGCCAGAACCTGCGCCGCCTGGCCGTCTGGCTGGAGGAGCAGGACCGCCTGGGCCGCCTGTCCGCGCCCGATCCCGTCGTCGCCGCCGAGATGTTCACCGGCATGGTCCTGGGCCACGGCCACCTGCGCTCGGTCCTGGGCCTGCCCCATCCCGCGATCGACGACATCCCCGCCCGCGCCCGCGAGGCCGCCCGGCGTTTCGTCCGCGCCTTCGCGCCGGAATAGACGCGCGCCCAAGTTGGCCCTGGGGGCGGATCAGCGTAAAGCCGCCCCCCAATCCCCTCACCTTCCGTCCGCCGGAGCTTTTCCATGCTGATCCACCTGTCGTCCTGGCCCGAGATCGACGCGCGCCTGAAGTCCGGCGCCCTGCTGTCCAAGACGGTGATCGTGCCGATCGGCTCGAACGAACAGCATGGACCGACCGGCCTGCTGGGCACCGACTGGCTGTGCCCCGAGATCATCGCCCACGCGGCGGAGAAGGGCGACGACAGCCTGGTGGTCACGCCGACCTTCAACATCGGCATGGCCCAGCACCACCTGGCGTTTCCCGGCACCATCACCCTGCGCCCGTCGACCTTCATGGCGGTGATCGCCGACTGGGTGTCGTCGCTGACGCGCCACGGCTTCGAGCGCATCTATTTCCTCAACGGCCACGGCGGCAACGTCGCCACCATCGAGGCCGCCTTCGCCGAGATCTACGCCGACTGGTCCTTCACGCCCGAGCCCTGGGCCGAGCGCCCGCCCTTCGTGCTGAAGCTGCGCAACTGGTGGGATCTGCCGGGTGTGCAGAAGCTGTGCGAGGACATCTTCCCGACGGGCCACGGCAGCCACGCCACCCCGTCCGAGATCGCCGTGACCCAGGCCGGCTATCCCGACCGGATCAAGACCGCCGCCTATGAGCCGAAGATCGCCCCCTTCGGCCCGATCCGCGACGCCAACGACTATCGCGCCCGCTTCCCCGACGGCCGCATCGGCTCGGACCCGGCCCAGGCCACCCCGGAAAAGGGCCAGCGCATCATCGACGCCGCCGTTCCGGCCCTGATCCGCGACCTGACCGACTTCGCGCAAGAAGTCTTGCCGGTCGCCTGAAACCAGCCCAGGGTCTGCATATGAGCCCCATGCAGAAGACGGCCCGCAGCGCCCTGCGCAACGCCCAGGCCGGTCAGGAACTGGCCCAGGCCTCGGCCGCCGTCATCTCGCGGCGGTTCGAGATCATGGGCGAGGCTCTGGCCGATCCCCTGCGCGCCGACCACGCCGAACTGAGCCGCATGGGCGCGGAGAAGGTCGAGGCCATGACGGCCTCGGCCGGGGCCGCCTGCGCCGGCGCGCTGGACCTGGCCGAACGCGCCGGGCGTCTGGCCGCGCGCGAGGGGGCAGAGGCCGCCGACTGCCTAACCAAACTGGCCCGCGCCGACACGCCCTTCGCCTTCGCCGCCGCCCAGACGGACTGGGCCATGGGCGCCTGGAGCCGGGCGATGCACGACGGCTGGTCCTTCTACGGCGCGGCGCTGAAGGCGCAGGGGCGCGCCCTGGCCCCCGTCCACGCCACGGCCACGGCCAATGCGCGACGCCTGAAGCGCTGACCTCGCGCGGGCGTGATGGAACGCCCGGCGCTGTCGCCGGATTGCCTTTGCATCCATGCGGAGGAGATCACCATGGCCGAGAAAGACCCCAAAGACCCCCACCCCGGCATGATGGGCGACGGCACCGAGGAGCAGAACCTCAACCAGCCCGGCGACCCCTCCAAGCGGATCACCGAGGAAGAGGTCGACGAAGCCTTCACCAAGGATCCCAAGCTAGTCCCGAAGGAATAGGGCTCTAGCGTCCCTTCTGCCCTTACGCCGTGCGGATGACCCCGCCCCTGGCCTCGACCGGCCAGGGCGTCAGCTTGCCGCCCGCGCAAGGTCCGGCGACGCAGGCGCCCGACAGGGGCTCGAACGCCGCCCCGTGCCAACCGCACAGGATCAGAGACCCGTCCGGCGTCAGATAGCGGTCCAGCTCCACCGCAATGGGAAACCCCGCGTGCGGACAGCGATCCACCCAGCCCGCGACCTGACCGTCCTTCTTCACCACGAAGCCGTGGAAGAAGGCTTCGCCGATCTGCAGCACGAAGCCGCGCGATCCGGGATCGGCGATGTCCGCCTCCAGACACAGGGCCACGTTCGGCGGCGTCTTCCAGACCCGCTTGCGCTCCTGGGTTTCGGCCGCCGGACCCTCTTCGGTCACTATTCGCGCTCGGGCTTCAGCGGACGGCTCATCAGGCTCTCGATCGCCTGATCCGCCGTCAGTTCGCCCGCCAGCACCGCCGCCGTCGCCTCGCAGATCGGCGTGTCGACGCCCAGCTTGCGCGTCAGCTCGCGCACGGCTGGCGCGCTCTCATAGCCCTCGGCCACCGAGCGCTTGCCTTCCAGCGCCTGCTCGACGCTGAGGCCCTGACCCAGGGCCAGGCCCAGGCTCATGTTGCGCGACTGCGGGCTGGAGCAGGTCAGCACCAGATCGCCCAGGCCGCACAGGCCCGCCACCGTCTCGGCCTTGCCGCCCAGGGCCGTGGCCACGCGGACGATCTCGGCGAAACCGCGGGTGATGACCGCGGCGTGGGCGCTGCGGCCCAGCTCGCGCCCTTCGACGATGCCGCAGGCGATGGCCAGGACGTTCTTCAGCGCCCCGCCCGTCTCGGCCCCGATCAGGTCGTCGGCGTAGTAGGGCCGGAACACCGGCCCCGACAGGGCGCCCGCCAGGGCCTCGGCCATGGCCGCGTCGGCGCAGGCCAGGGTCACGGCGCTGGGCAGGCCGCGCGCCACCTCGGCGGCGAAGCTCGGCCCCGACAGTACGGCGGCCGTGGCCGAGGGAATCGTCTCGGCCAGCACGTCGGTCATCAGCTTCAGCGAGCCGCGCTCGATACCCTTGGAGCACAGGATGATGGGCAGACCCGGCCGGGCGTAAGTCGCGAAGGCCTGCAACGTCGCGCGCATGTGCTGGGCGGGCGGCACGGCCAGGATCAGGTCGCAGTCAGCCAAGTCCGCCAGATCCGAGGTGACGTTGATGGCCGAATCCAGCTCGACGCCGGGCAGGAAGGCGTCGTTCATCCGACGCGCGCGGATGCTCTCGATCACCTCGGGCTCGCGCGCCTGCAGGACGACGGCCAGACCCGCCGCCGCCGCGCTCTGCGCCAGGGCCGTGCCCCAGGCGCCGCCGCCAATTACGCCTGCCGTATGGAATTCCATGTCTTCTCCGGTCCCCCGACCCCCGCCGAGAGCCAGGCCGCTTAAGCCTTGGCGCCCTTGCGGCCCGTTTTCTTGTGCACAGGATCAACGCTGGCGCGCGTCTCGTCCAGAGGCCATCGCGGCCGGGCGGCGACATCGATGTCCGACGTGAGCCCTTTTTCCAGCCGCTCGGCCCCCGCCAGGGCGATCATCGCCGCATTGTCGGTGCAATAGGCCATCGGCGGCGCCAGGAAGGCGAAGCCGTGCTTCGCCGCCAGATCCTCCAGCGTCCGCCGGATCGTTTTGTTGGCCGCCACGCCTCCAGCCACCACAAAGAGGCGATGCTCATGCGCTTCGGCGTAATCCTTCATCGCCCGTTCAGTCCGCTCGGCCAGCTGGCGCGCGATCGCCTTCTGCACCGCATCCGCCAGATCGGCCCGATCCTGTTCCGTCTCGCAGGTCTGGGCCAGCCGCGACGCCGCCGTCTTCAACCCCGAGAAGGAGAAGTCGCAATCCTTGCGCCCCAGCAGAGCCCGCGGCAGCTCGAAGCGCGACCCGTCGCCTGACGCCGCCAGCTTCTCCAGCGCCGGTCCGCCCGGATAGCCCAGCCCCATGGCCTTGGCGATCTTGTCGAAGGCCTCGCCCGCCGCGTCGTCGATGGTCGTGCCCAGCCGGCTCATGTCGCCGATGCCGCGCACCTCCAGCAGCTGGCAATGCCCGCCCGAGACCAGCAACAGCAGGAAGGGATAGGTCGTCTCCGCCCCCAGCCGCGCCGACACCGCATGGCCTTCCAGATGGTTGACCGCGATCAGCGGCAGCCCCCGCGCCAGCGCCGCCGCCTTGCCGTAGGACAGGCCCACCATAACCCCGCCGACCAGACCCGGCCCCGCCGTCGCCGCCACCCCGTCCAGCGCGCTCCAGTCCAGCCCGGCCTCGCTCATGGCCCGACGCGTCACGCCGTCGATCATCTCCACATGGCTGCGGGCGGCGATTTCCGGCACCACCCCGCCATAGACCGCATGGTCGTCGATCTGGCTGTGGATGACGCTGGACAGCACTTCGGCGCCCGCCGCCGACAGGCGCACCACCGAGGCGGCGGTCTCGTCACAACTGGTCTCCAGGCCCAGCACGGTCAGGGTCGCTCCGGTTGCCCCGTCCGTCGCCCTGCTATAGTCCGCGTCCATCTTCATTGGGCGGAGTTAGCGACCCGCCCTCCCTTTCGCAACGGCGTCTCGACGTGACTCAACCTCTCCTGCGCATCGGCACCCGACGTTCGCGCCTGGCCCTGGCCCAGTCCGGCATGATGCAGCGCGCCATCGGCCGCGCCCTGGGCGTGCCCGACGCCGAGGTCGAGACCCTGATTCCTCTGGTCGAGATCGTCACCACCGGCGACCGCATCCAGGACCGCCGCCTGTTGGAAGTCGGCGGCAAGGCCCTGTTCACCAAGGAGATCGAGGAAGCCCTGCTGGACGGCCGCGTCGACGTCGCCGTCCACTCGATGAAGGACGTCCCCGCCGAACAGCCTCCCGGTCTGGCCATCGCCGCCGTGCCAGAGCGCGAAGACCCCCGCGACGCCTTCATCAGCGACCATTACGCCACCTTCGCCGACCTGCCGCAGGGCGCCCGCTTCGGCACCGCCTCGCTTCGTCGTCAGGCGCAGGCGCTGGCCCTGCGCCCCGACCTGAACATCGAGATGCTGCGCGGCAACGTCGACACCCGGCTGAAACGCCTGCGCGACGGCGACTTCGACGCCATCCTGCTGGCCTGTTCGGGCCTCAACCGCCTCGGCCTCGGCGAGGTCATCGGCCAGCGCCTGCCGCTGGACGCCTTCCTGCCCGCGCCGGGCCAGGGCGCCCTGGCCCTGCAAACGCGCGAGGGCGACGTGAACGCCGCCTGGACCCGCGCCCTGAACCACGCCCCCACCGCCCTCGCCGTCGCCGCCGAGCGCGGGGCCATGGCGGCGCTGGAAGGCTCCTGCCGCACCGCCATCGGCGCCTACGCCCACATCGCCGACGGCCGCCTGCATCTCAGCACCGAAATGCTCAGCCCCGACGGTTCGGGCCGCTGGACCCGGTCGGGCGACATCGCCGCCGACGTTGACCCCCTTGCTGGACACGCCGCCGCCCGCGCCTTCGGCCTGGACCTAGGCGGTCAGGTCCAGGCCGTCGCCGGCGACCAAAAGATCGCGCTCTAGGGCCATGACGCCGATCCGCCGCGTCTGGGTCACGCGCGCCGAACCGGGCGCCGCCCGCACGGCGGATCGGCTGACAGCCCTCGGCTTCACCCCGCTCGTCGCCCCCCTGCTGACGCTCGCGCCCCTGCCCGGCGCCCTCGACGCCGCGCCTGACCCGGCAGCCGTCGCCGTTCTCGCCCTGACCAGCCCCAACGGCGTCGAAGCCTTCGCCCCGCTGATCCCGCGCTTCCGCAATCACCCCGTCTTCGCCGTCGGCGACGCCACCGCCGCATCCGCCCGCGCCGCGGGCTTCACCGACGTCCGCTCGGCCTCCGGCGACATCCACGCCCTGGCCCGCCTGATCGCCGCCGAAGCCCCGCCCGGCCCTCTGCTGGCCCCCGGCGCGCGCGAACCGGCGGGCGACCTGCCCGCCCTCCTGCCCGACCGCCCGGTCCGGCGCCTGCCCGTCTACGCCGCCTTCGAGACCCACGCGCCCGCGCCCGAGCCCTTTGACACCGTCATGCTCCACTCCCCCCGCGCCGCCCGCGCGCTTGCCTCGAGCCTGGCCGCCGATCTGCCGCGCGCCGCCTCATCCGGCCGCATCGCCATCTGCATCTCCGAAGCCGCCGCCACGCCCCTGCGCTCCTTTGATTTCACGGAAATCCGCATCGCCGCCGCCCCCGACGAACCGGCGATGCTATCGGCCCTTGGCAAGCCCGCCGCGCCCGTATAAAGAGCCCTCCTCGCTCGCTCGCGCCTCCACGCGCGAACGACGCCGGGGCCGCTTTAGCTCAGCTGGTAGAGCACCTCATTCGTAATGAGGGGGTCAGGTGTTCGAGTCACCTAAGCGGCACCACCCTTCCAGAGCAGCGCTAGCTTTGACGCCCGACCGGGACAAGCCGGAAGGTGCGTCCGCTTGGGAGTTGCGTGGGTATGCGGTGGGAAGGGCTTTGTGCCGCTAGTCTCTCACGACCTGCAAACCTGAGCCCTGCCTACACCACATGCAGCGCTCGGCCGTCAGTGAGCCGGCAATAGGGGCAGGCCAAGCGCCTTTAGAAATTCGTTGTGTTTGGCCGCCGCGTCCGAAACGGTCCTTTCGATCGAGACCAACTCCGCGTGTGTAGCGTCTAGGTCGATCTCTTCCTCACCCACGGCCGTGCTGATGTACCGTGAGATGTTGAGATTGAAGCCCTCTTCAGCGATCCGCTCCATGCTGACACGCTTGGAGTAGCGATCCTCCTCGGTGCGGAATTGGTAGGTGGAGACGATCTTGCCGATGTGATCCGGCGTGCCGTTCTCGCCGTCTCCGAGCCTGTTCTGGCGCTTGTCCTTCACGAAGTGCTCAGCAGCGTTGATGAAGAGCACGTCGTCAGATTTCTTGCACTTCTTCAGCACAAGAATGCAGACCGGGATGCCCGTTGAATAGAACAGGTTGGCTGGCAGGCCGATCACCGTGTCAATGTGACCATCCTTTAAAAGCTTCGTCCGAATGCGTTCTTCAGCCCCCCCTCGGAACAGCACGCCGTGTGGGAGGATGATTGCCATGACACCCTCATCCTTCAGGTAGTGGAACCCGTGCAGAAGGAAGGCAAAGTCGGCGGCCGATTTAGGGGCCAGCCCGTAGTTTTTGAACCGCACATCGTCGCCCATGGCCTCAGTCGGTTCCCACCGAAGGCTGAAGGGCGGATTGGCCACGATGGCATCGAAGGCGGGCTTCTTCGCTGGATTCAGCTCGCGAAGAATATCCCAGTCGTTGCTCAGCGTATCGCCGTGGTAGATTTCGAACTCGGTGTCCTTCACCCCATGCAACAGCATGTTCATGCGGGCCAAGTTGTAGGTCGTGATGTTCTTTTCCTGCCCGTAGATTTTGCCAATGCCGTGCGGCCCCAGGCGCTTACGCACGTTCAGCAGCAGCGAGCCGGAGCCGCACGCGAAGTCGAGTACGCTGGCGAGCCGTTCTTTCTGGCCTGTTGCGGGCTCCTGACTGTCGAGCGTCACGATCGCGGAAAGGATGTCTGACACTTGCTGAGGGGTGTAGAACTCGCCTGCCTTCTTGCCCGAACCGGCGGCGAATTGGCCGATCAGGTACTCGTAGGCGTCGCCCAACGCATCTACGTCAGACGAGAAATCAGTGAGACCTTTAGCGATCTCGGTGATGATCGCACACAGTTTGGCGTTACGATCAGGGTAGGACCGGCCGAGCTTGTCAGAGCCAAGATTGATTTCCGAGAAAAGCCCGCTGAACGCGCTCTGAAAAGACTCGTTCTCGATGTACTTAAAACCCGCTTGCAGGGTGTTCAGCAGTTCATCGTTCTGGGTGCGCGCCATATGGGCGACGCTGATCCAGAGGTATTCCGGCTTGATCACGTAGTGCGCCTTGAGGCGCATCTGCTGTTCAAAAGCCTCAACATCATCGGGGTTTTGAGCGTACCAAACCGACAGGGGCGAGCGTCCGCCATTTCCGATCGTTTTGGGGTCAGGGTAGTCGCCCCCGAGCTCCTTTTTCGCGGCTACCTCATAATTGTCAGAGAGGTAACGAAGAAAAAGGAACGACAGCATGTAGTCCCGGAAATCGTCCGCATTCATCGCGCCGCGAAGTGCATCGGCGATGTTCCAGAGCGTTTTGCCCAGCTGCTTTTGGGTTTGGTCGTTCATTCTGTGGCTGCTTTTTGGCGGGCGGGCGCTAGTGCCGGGACTCCGGGCCGGACCGGAACAACGCCCGGTACGACGAACTCGAACCGCGTGATAAACTCACGCAGGATACGGCGAAACAATTCCTTATTGTCCTCGCCCATCTCCGTGGGCTCATGGATGGCGTAGCCGCCGTGGCTCAACAGGTGCAGTGCTCGGTTGAACAGTGCCTGATCTACTTCGTTGTCCATCGCCTTTAGGCAGAAGGCAATGCTTGGATGACCGAAGAACGAAGCTGTCTTCTCCATGATGCTTCGCAAAGCGTTGAAATGGAAAGTGTAGAGCTTTCCACTCCTTGGATCAGCAGCTCGTTGTAACTCGGCCAGGGTGGCGACGTGGTGAAAGAAAGGCGTATCCTCCGTGGCGCGCAGCGCGTATGCTTGGCTGTCGATTGGCCGGTGCATGAAATAGCGTTTGGCACGAACCGTGGGTCCGCCATCCAGCTTGTTGTTAATCTCGTTGCACATCACGTTGAAGAACAGTGCGTGATGGGACGAGAACACTACTTTAACCGGCGCAGCAGCTTCGTTTTCATCTTTACGGGTGACGGCCCGCCTGAGAAGCTTTGCGAGGTCGCAGGCCACAGCAATCGCATTATTGTCGTCAAGAGATGAGATCGGGTCATCAATGTAGATGTATTTCACCCATCGGTATGCCTGCTCTCCCGACAGAACCTGCTCGAAGATCGAAAGAAATACGCTCCACACGAAGAGCCGTTCTTCGCCCCTAGAAATCTTGATGGGGTCTCCGGTTTCCGGGTGCCTAAACCAAACATACTTAGGCGTTGCCTCTAGTTCATTGCCGAACCGCCGATAAAGCCCATGTGATGGGGACGCGGGGTCGGCGATAGCTGCAACCTCCTCGGCGCTGTAACGAACGATATCGAATTTTGCCGTGCAGTATCGGCCGAAGTGTTCGGCAATGACCTCGGCAAGGGCGAGATCCCTGAAGCCAGCTACAAAGCTGGACTGTGCGTTGACCAGAAGTCGCCGATCTCGGTCATTCTCAAGATCGTTGTCCCAAACAAACAGGTCCTCGGTTAGGGCATTAAAATAGAGGGTGTCCGCGACCCCAGGTTTCTTGTTGGTGCCTCGCTTGCCCACGTCCTTGAACTCTGATGAGAGGCGCGTCTTGCCGGTCCGGTTGAAGGCAAAAAGAAGCACCGCGTCCGCGTCGTTCAGATCGTCGCGTAGCCGGGAAACAAGCTTTCCCAAGCTCGAATAGTTGCGCACACCGTTCATTCGTCACCCTCCCCGACCTCGGGAAAAAGCTGCTGTGTCAGCCCCCTCTTGTGGGTCTTGAGCTTGTCAAGCTTTCGGGATTGGCCGGCGATAAGGACATCAAGGGAGGAAAGGCAGTCTGCGATGCGCTGCTGTTCAGCTTCGTCCTGAGGGATCGAAGTCTTTACGCTATTCAGCACATCGACTGACAATCCCGGCTGCGCCTGCCCTGTCGCGAATCGGTTCAGGTCCAAATGGTCAAGGAGGTAGAACAGCCAGTCGACGGAAACGCCCTTCCTTGGACTGGCGATGACTGCATGTTCAGTGGCGTGGAATTTTCCAACGGCCAGCCTCACGTTACCACACAGGGCACCCTGCCGCCCTATCAAAGGATACTTGCCGGAATGAGTAAAGGATGTTGTGTATCCACGGAGACCATTCCCGCCGTAGCAAGGGAATAGTTCCTCGGACTCGCGCTCATGTATATTAGAAGCCGCCACAAACTTACCTGCCTGCATGTTGCACGCAGCTTGCAAGTTCGCCTCTTCCCACTCCCCGGTCCCCTCAAACTCGGGTAACCGGACGCGTGGTTGGGTTTCGCCTCCCCGGGGAAAAAGCTGTTGCATAAGGCCCTTCTTGTGGGCCTTCAGCGCGCGCAACTTCCGTCCCTCCGCAGCAATAAGGGCGCCCGCAGAGTCCAGACAGTCAGCAATCTTCTGTTGTTCAGGCAGCGATGGAAGCGGCACCTCAGAAGCCAGGAAGGTTTCAGGGTGGATGCGCTTGGCTACCCGGCTTCCGTCCGCAGCCTCTCCGACTCGCCGATAGAAGTCTTCACGTTTTACGCATTCAAGAATGAACGCTGCGTTTAGGTCAGCAGAGATATCAAAGCACGGTAAGTCCGCAGTGGATTCATACCCATCGAGATCGTCAGGAATGATTCCAAATGCTTGATTAAGAAAATCAAGTTTACTGTAAACCAGCTGACCAGATTTTCGCCGAAAGTACTGCGTGTTAGCACTGCCCGGCGCGGCCTCATTCTTCGCAAAAACACCACCGCCCCAGAGCTTGACCGTGATCTTCTTCGCAATATCTCCTTTGCTGCCAGGCAAACGGCTTTCGGATAGAAAACGACCAAGCCGCGCTGGTTTCCACCTGTCAGCCTCCACAAACTCTGGAAACCGCAGTTTCGGAACCAATGCCGATCCACTGCCCACCCCAGCGGATGATTTCCCCTTACTGTTCATAAGCGCTCAGCCCCGAAATCTCGCGTCCGGCAGCCCGCTTCAGCAACAGCGGCATGAGGTCGCCCATCAGGCCCAGTTCCTTCACCCGCCGCGCCTTCCAGTTCAGGCCAAGCGGTTCCATCAGGTCGGTTAGCATCTCGCCGTCGAAGATCATGCGTTGCAGGATGGTATCGACGAAGCCTTTCAGCGCCCCGTTTGCAAGCCCGTGCTTGCCGGCGATGTTCGCCAGCTCCGCCGCGTTCTTTTCCGCCTTGAATCGGCTATAGCCGTCGCGGATGGCCTTTTCGCTGAGACCTTCGCCCGCCTTCAGGGTGCTGATATAGGCAGCGATATCCTCCCGCTCGTCCATGAACTTGGCGTCGGACTGGATCAGGCCGATCAGCTGCTCGCGGCTCATCATCTGCTTGCCGGGCGCGGCCTCGGAATAGCGGGCGATCAGGCCCATGATGTAGTCATAGTCGATGATAGCCGAGGCGAAGAGGACGAACTCGAAGTCCAGTTGGTCGACATCCTGGCTCGGCTTGTCAGCGCCCTTGCCCTGTTGTGCGCGAAGGCGTTGGGCGATTTCGAGATATGCGCCACGGAAGCCCAAAAGGTTGTCTCGGGGCAGAACCTGTTCGATGACGTTGCGGTTTTCGTCGGTCAGGTCGGTGTACTGATCGAGTTGGGTCTTGAGGCGCTGAACCTCTTTGAAATGCTCGATGAAGGCTGCACGCGCGGCATCTCCCTTGAGGTTCGGCACCGCGTCGGGCGCGCACTCCAGACCCTGCGACTGCATGAAGGCGTCCAGCTTTTGCACCGCAACTTCCAGCTTCTGAATGACCACGGGAGCCTTATCGACCAGCCAGATTTCGCGGGCCTTCTCGGCAGCAGCCTCGCCCGAGAACAGGGCGATCGCGGCATCTACAGCGCCCTGCTGCTGGCGGAAGTCGAGGATGTTTCCATAGGGCTTGGTGGCGTTCAGCACCCGGTTCGTGCGCGAGAAGGCCTGGATCAGACCATGGTGTTTCAGTTTCTTGTCGACGTAGAGGGTGTTCAAGAACTTTGAATCAAAGCCCGTCAGCAGCATGTCGACGACGATAGTGATGTCGATCTTGTGGTGCGGCTGGTTGGGGTAAGCTTTGCGGAGATCGGCGGCGGGCCACTGCTGGTCTTTGATGCGCTTCTGAACGTCCTGATAATACAGATCGAATTCGCCGATCTTGTGGTTGGTCCCATAGTGATTGTTGTAGTCGGCAAGGATGGCCTTGAGCGCCTCCTTCTTTTTCTCCGGCTCGACGGCGTTGTCTTCCTGCTCCTGAGGCAGGTCCTCCTGGATCTGCCTGACGTCGGGATCGCCTTCGGCCGGCGGGGAGAAGACGCAGGCGATGTTCAACGGCTTGAAGCTGGAATCGGCGGCCAGCTTCTCGGCCTGCATCGTCTTGAACAGGGAGTGATACTCGATGGCGTCATTGATCGACGACGTCGCGAACAGGGCGTTAAAACGACGCTGACCCGTAGCCACTTCATGTTTGGATAGGATTGCCTCGATCACCGCGCGCTTGGCCAGCGGCTCACCCGGCTGAGGCAGGGTTTTGCCCTGTGGCTTGAAATAATCGACGTGGAAGCGAAGTACGTTGCCGTCCTCGATGGCGTGAGTGATCGTGTAGGTATGAAGGCGCTTCTGGAAGAGGTCTTCCGTCGTCTTCATGCTCGCTTGGGTGTCTTCGATCTTCTGCTGAGCAGCGTTCTGCTCGAAGATCGGGGTCCCAGTGAAGCCGAACAGCTGGGCGCGCGGGAAGAATTCCTTGATCGCCTTGTGGTTCTCGCCGAACTGCGACCGATGGCACTCGTCGAAAATGAAGGCGATGCGCTTGTCGCGCAGTGGCTCCAACTGTTCCTTGAAGCTCTTCTTCCCATCCTTCTTCTGCTGCTTGTTACGCTTGCTATTCTCGTCCAGCGCCAAGCCCAGCTTTTGGATCGTGCAAACGATGACTTTATCGGCGCGGTCGTCCGACAGGAGGCGACGGACGAGGGAAGCGGTATTGGTGTTCTCCTCGACGCAGCCTTCCTGAAACTTGTTGAACTCCTCACGCGTCTGTCGATCGAGGTCCTTACGGTCCACGACGAACAGGCATTTCTCGATGTCGGGATTGTCCTTCAGCAGCGTTGACGCCTTGAAGGAGGTCAGCGTCTTACCGCTGCCCGTTGTGTGCCAGATGTAGCCGTTGCCGCAGTCTTGAGCGATCGAATCGACGATCGCCTTCACCGCGTAGACCTGATAGGGCCGCATCATCAGAAGCTTTTGCTCGCTGGCGACGAGAACCATATAGCGGCTGATCGTCTGGCCGAGATTGCACTTGACGAGGAAGGTCTCGGCAAAGGCGTCGAGGTGGGCAATCTTCTTGTTGTCGGCGTCCGCGAACTCGTAGATCGGCAGGAAGCGCTCTTCGGCGTTAAAGGCGAAGTGGCGGGCGTTATTATTAGCGAAATAGAACGTCCGGTCTCGGTTGCTTACAATGAAGAGCTGCAGGAAGCACAGCAGCGTCTTTGAGTAGCCGTTGCCGGGATCATTCTTGTACTCGACGATCTGCTCCATCGCCCGTCGCGGGTTGATGCCGAGGGTCTTCAGTTCGACCTGAACGACCGGCACCCCGTTGATCAGGAGGATGACGTCATAGCGATGGTGGCTGTTGTCCGTATTGATGCGGAGCTGGTTGACGACCTCGAAGGAATTTTTGCACCAGTCCCTGATGTTGACGAGCGTGTAGTTCAGCGGCGTCCCGTCATCCCGAACGAAACTGTTGCGCTCGCGCAGCGTCCGCGCCGCCGTGAACACGTCCGGCGTGACGATCTCGTCCAGCAAGCGCTGGAACTCGCTGTCAGTCAGTGTGACACGGTTCAACGCTTCAAACTTGGCCTTGAAGTTGGCCTCAAGCGCGCGCCGATCGCGGATGTCCGCCCGGAGTTCGTATTTTAGGTCGCCCAGCTTCGAAAGAAGCACGTCTTCGAGCTGCCGTTCCGTTGTGATCATCGCCATTCTTGCGGTCAGATTGCCTGAGATGGAGCACGTCCTGACTACCCGACGCCTGAGGCGAACGCGAGCGGTACTCGGGGTGAAATGATTGCGTCAGGTGAGACAAAACGGAGGGTCTAGGCGCTGACGCCTATGCCGCCAACACTCATTCTTTGGTGAACCGCGCCAGAAGCTCAGCCGGATTGTGGCCTAGCGCCTCCGCGACCTGACAGAACTCGATCACGTCCAGGCGGCGCTCACCGCGCTCCACCTTCGACACGAAGCTCTGTGGCTTCCCCAGCCTCTCCGCGAGTTCGACCTGTGTGATCTCGGCCGCCTTCCGCACCGATGCGATGAAGGCGATGAACTCCTGATGCCGCTGCGTGAAGATCGATGACGGCAAAGAGCGCCCCTCCGAGGTGAGGCACTTCCGCTAAAACCTAAATCGGTATATCCCAGAACGGGTTATTTACGGTTGGGGGAACGTCGCGGCTGCTCAAGTGCGAGCCAATCAAGATCATGCCTAATGTAACGCCGAGCGCAAATCTCGGCATCTTATATGATGTGCAAATCCTGGCGCATCTCACACACAGCAATGAGAAAATACCAGATGAATACCAACACCAAACGCATGGTGCTTGCCGCCACTGCAGCATTCTACGTCGTTGTCGGCGGCCTATTTCTACAGGCCTACATCCCGGTGCAACGCTTCAATGCCAGTGTCGAAGGACCATCTCTATCCGGCAACCAGAAGGCTTTTGAACAACAGATGCGTGACGCTCTGAGTTATCCCGACAACCAAGCGAAGGTCCGTCGGTATGGCTCTATTCTTCTCTGGGGCAGCTTGGCTCTGGGCGCTGGTGGCGGCGTCCTGTTTCTGACCCGTGGCCGCAAATCTCAACCGGCTCAAACGGGTGCCCAGTGAGAGCCGTAGTAGCGACTGCCCTTGCCGTTGGCGTGTTGGCCATCAACGGTTGCGCCTCTGCTCCAGCACGCACTCCCAGCACCTATGTCAGCCAGAACGAGCCCGTTTACCTGATCAGCGAAGCTCAGGCCGATCGGATTCTCGTGGACGCCATGAACATCGAGTTCGGCAGCGATCCTATCGTGCGCGTCGAACACCCGAACAAGGGCTATCAGGCCACCATCAAGTTCCTGTTTGACAGCCACCAGATCGTCGCCACCATGGTTCCGTCCAGGGGCCGCTCTGGTGATGGCTCTGTGCAGGACGGCTACTACTTCAACGTCACGCACAGCGGGACCATGCCCCTATCGGGCATGTCGCGCTCCAAGCGTATGAGGGAACGCCTTACTGAGGCCGCCACGGCCCTGTCGCCAAGCGTCCCTGCAGCGAGGTAAGCGGTCGGGCCGGTCTGCATGAAGGCTGCCTCGCCCCTTACTCCGTCTGCGAGGCTGGGAAGTCGTAGCCCTTCATCGACTTTGAGCCCGTTCACTGCGCCCGCCTGAGGGCACTTCAAATCTCAACATCAGCGACCCCCGTGGCCACGCGCTGCGGGGGTTTTTCTATGCCCAGAAAGGCTATCCAGACCATGCTTTCACTCACCGACCGCGATGCTGTAACGGCCGCTCTCACAGACCACACCCTCGATCCCGAGCTACGTGCCCTCATCGGCCTTAGGATCTGGCAGGTAGACACTGATCGCAGGCGTCCCCTTAAGGACATCCTGCAGATCGTCGTCGTCCAGCCTGGCGATCCGGCCGAGGTCATCCATGACGCCGTCGGCTATCCGATCTGCTGGGACCAGGCCAAGCAGCCCGGCTGGGAGTGGTTCAACGACCACGGCTCATGGTTCGAGCTGGCCTACGTCCTGACCGACGACTTCGGGATGCTGGTCTTCGTGCCGGACCACCCCGAAACCAACGATACCCTCCGCTTCAACTGCCTTGGCGTCGCGGATCGACCGCCCACTGCCGACAAGACCTGAACCACCACCCGCCGAAAGGCGAACCGACAATCCATCCGACCCGAGCTCTCCGGCACTTCGCCCGAGGGCTTTTTTCATGCCTGAAGGACACCTTCCCTATGCTCTACCTGAACACCCTTGCCGAGGTGGCGAGCGCCCTGAGCGATCCCGACCTTGATCCCGACCTGCGTCGTCTGCTGGCCCTTCGGGGCTGGCGCTCCTACGGCCATCCCGAACACCACCCCGACACTCGCCTGATTGTCATCCACGGCGGCGACACGCCAGACGTCATCAACACCGCCCTTGGGTTTGCCTTCACCGGCGACGATGCGGACGACCTTCCCTTCGACTGGGTCCAGGATCACGGCCTCTGGTTCGAGGTCGTCGTCACCCCTCCCTTCGGCCTGCCCGTCCGGCTGTTCGTCGAGAACGGTCCAGGCACCGAGTTGGGCCTCCACTACAGATGCTTGGCCTACTTCTGGGCCGAGGAGGCTTGCGGCTGATGGTGAAGAAGCTGCTCGCCTTCCTCGTCCTCTGCCTAGCCTTTGCGCTGGTCCGCGCCCTGCTGATGGTGCTGGCCGTCGTCCTGCTGCTGGCTTTGGTCCATGCCTTCGTCACGCGACCTCGGGAGACGATGGTGTTTCTGGGCACCTTGATCCTGTCGAGCCTCGCCGTAGCGCAGCCCCTCGCCTTCATCGCTGCTTTCACGGTGATAGGCGTAGCTATCATTCTAGCGAAGCGAAGACGTAAGGCTCAGCCGCTTCATATCTTCTGCAAACCAGCCGGGAAATAAGATCAGGATACCGACGGCTTTGAAGCCAAATTCAGGGCCGTTCGCGCCATTCTTCGAAAGCGCCACAACGTCCTGATTACACGTCTCTTTTTCCGACGCGCGCGATCCCGTTGATTTAACCCTTTTTACCACATCCCGTGGAAGGGCTCTGCGAGGATCTATGACTGAGCCAAATCCCAATGAAAATGACATTGAAAAAAGGAGCTCCCCGCCGACCGATGACGGCGCACCCCCCCTCAGTCCACCAGGACCGAATATAGCCGATCCAGCCTCCCATCCGGACAAACCGACTATCCGTGTTTCACCGGGTGAGATGCACCTGAACTGTTCCGATGCCGAGAAGGTGCTGGCCGACACCGGCGTTTACTACACCAGCGGAAGCGGCCTGCTGCGGATCGTCAAAAAGGCTGGCGGCGGGATCACAACCGAACTGGTGAACGAACAGACCCTGAGAACCTTCCTCTCCGCGTCCATCAACTGGGAACGGAAGGGGCGGGACAACCTCTGGCTTCGCTGCGATCCGCCTCAAGGCGTCGTCAAAGCGCTGCTGTTCGGCCAGGACCGTCACCACCTCCAGCCGCTGAACGGGATAGCCCGTCAGCCCTACTTCGGCGAGGACGGCACTTTGATAACCCGACCGGGCTATGATCCTGGAACGGGTGTGTATGGCGCATTCGATCCGTCGGACTATCGCGGGTTGGAGAACTCCAGCAGAGACTATGCCGAACCCGCGATGGACTATCTGAACCATCTTCTGGATGAGTTCGAATTCGAGACGGATGCGGACCGATCCGCTGCACTTTCAGCGATATTCACCGCCGTGGTGCGTCCCGCTCTGTCCGTCGCTCCGGCGTTCAACATCACGGCGACCACGTCTGGCAGTGGCAAAAGCTATCTGGCGGACATCATCGCGCTGTTCGCCGGTCCGGATGAGCCGTACCGAGTCAGCTATCCGACAGGGGCCGACGAAGCAGGCAAGCTGATCGTCACCGTGCTGAACGAGAAACCAGCTGCGGTCGTCTTTGACGATATGCAGACCAACTGGAAGCCGTTCGGGGCGATCAACCGGATGCTGACCAGTCCCACCACGACTGAACGTATGTTGGGCACCAACCGCAGTGCTACAGTCCCCACACGGGCGCTGTTTCTCGGCACGGGCAACAACATCGAACCCGAGCGCGATCTCAGGCGGCGGGTGGTTTCGATACGTCTCGCTCCTCGTCATGAAACTCCAGCCCTTCGGTCGTTTCGCAACGATCCGGTGGGCGACATGAAGAGCCACCGAGCCCGAGCTGTAGCCTGCGTCCTGACCATCATCTCGGCATTCCGCGCAGCGGGAGAGCCGATGGCGGCATGTCCTCCGATCGGCACATACGATGAATGGTCGCGTCTGTGCCGACAGCCCCTGATCTGGATGGGGCTGCCCGACCCGGCTCAAAGCTTGATCGATCAGGTCTCACACGACCCTGACCGGCAGGCGCTGGCCGCTCTGTTGGAGGTTTGGTTCGCTGTCTTCGGCACCAAATCTGTGACGGTTCGCCAGATTATCGCCAAGGCTGAAGAACATCCCGCCTTGATGGAGGCCCTTGAGGACCTTCCCATCATGGACGGTCGGTACATCAACCGGGGCAAGCTCGGTTGGTTTCTCAGCAAGAACCGAGGTCGAAGGGCTGACCAGCTTCGCATTGAGCCTGGCGACAGCACCGAACGACGCTCCTGGAGAATAGCCGTCGGATAGCGGCGACCCTCCATCGCCGCATCGGACCCGGCGGGGGCCGACCGAAAGGGGAAAAGGGGGGAGTCGCCCCTTCCCCTCTTTTGACCCGGCCTCCGCCACCCGAACGGCAGTGAGCGCAGCCCGCCTGGGCTCGCTGCGGGCCTTCCCATGGCCCGGCCATCCCTGCCCGTGACGCGCCGCCCCAGCGGTCGCCTCCGGGGCCTCGCGGGCCTGACCCGCTCCAGACCACCCCAACCCAACCGACCGCCCTCCGGGGCGGCCCGACGGCGCTCGTCCGCCGCCCATCAAACTTGCACGGAGACTACCTATGCCTAGAGTTAATCTGACCCCCTCCTTCGTTGCGTCCGCTGGCTGCGAAGTCGGCAAGGGCAAGACAGAATGGTTCGACCTGAGCGTGACCGGGTTCACCCTGGAATGCCGTTCCACGGGCGGTAAAACCTACTACCTCCGTTACTTCGACAGCACCGGTCGGCAACGCCAGTTCAAGATTGGCCGGTATGAAGACCTGACCTTCGCGGCAGCCAAGAAGCGGGCGCTGCAGTTGCGGTCGGAGGTCGTCATGGGCGGCGACCCCAGTGCGAAGAAGGCGGAGGCGAAGTCCATCCCGCTCTACAGCGAGATTGCCGCAAGCCATCTCGCGTACGCCAAGCTCCATCTGAAGTCGTGGGCCAGCACCGAAATGACGCTGCGCGTCCACATCGTACCGAAGTGGGGCAAGGTCCGGGTGACCGACATTACCCGGCAGGGTGTCGCCCAGTGGCTCGCCGACAAGCGCGCTTCGGGTCTGTCGCCAGCCAGTGTCGAGAAGCTGCGCGTACTGCTCGGGCGTTCCTTCGAACTGGCGGCCCAGGATGACGTGCCGGGGTGTCACAAGAACCCGACCCGTGGCCTTCCGCGAAAGCCGCTGAACAACGCTCGGGACCGGTTCCTGACGGCGGAGGAGGCGGCAAGGCTGAAGGTGGCCGTGGCCGCGTCCAAGAACCCTCAGCTGCAACACATTGTCGGCCTGCTGCTTCTGACCGGCGCCCGGATGCGTGAGCTTCTGGACGCCCGCTGGGAGCACGTCGATGTGGAGCGCCGGCAGTGGTACATTCCGACCAGCAAGACGGGGCGCTCACGTCACGTCCCGCTGTCCACCCCGGCGCTGGCCATCATCGCGGCCCTGCCCCGCTTCAAGGGTTGTCCGTGGCTGGTGCCGAACATCGACACCCGGAAGCCCTTCGTGTCGATCAAGCACGGCTGGCAGATGGCGATCAAAGCGGCGAACCTGCCGGGGCTGCGGATCCATGACCTGAGGCACAGCGCCGCCAGCTTCATGGTCAACAGCGGCGTCGATCTGTTCGCCGTCGGCAAGGTGCTGGGTCACGCCAGTTACCAATCGACCCAGCGCTATTCGCACCTTGCGCAGGACACCCTGCTGAAGGCTGTGGAGGCTGGGGCGGCGAAGCATACGACCATCGACTGAACACGCCCTACACCCTCGCCCTACGCCCGGCTTCTTGCTGGAGCGTGGGGCGGGGGCTTTTATTTTTTGTTCGTCGGCTTGAACAGATGACCCCGCCAATGCGCCTGTATTGCCGATACAGGGCTAGAGCGTGCATACAAAGGATGGACTTGGGAGGGCCAGCGTGCAGCCATTTACGCGATCGATCATCAACTTGTTCGACGGGAAGAAGCGGTACCTGGTCCCGCTTTATCAGCGGCAATACGCTTGGAAACCTGATCCTCAGCTCAAGCTCCTTTGGGAGGATATCGAGCGAGCGGTTGATCGGCTCAATAGCGATCGCTCGTCCCTTACACCACACTTCATGGGCGCCATCGTGATCGCCCAGATTAAGACCTTCGGAAAGCAGGTCCAGGCGTACGAGGTGATTGACGGGCAGCAACGACTGACGACCTTTCAGCTCTTGCTGTCCGCTCTGCGCGATGTCGCGGCGGCGCACGGCTCGTCCTACGCGGAAGAAATCCAAAAATACCTTCTTAACGACGGGGTGATGGAGAACCCGGCGGCGGAGCGCTTCAAACTCTGGCCATCGCTCACGGATCGCCGCGCCTTTTTGCACATTGTCGATCCGGCAACCGATTTGGATGCTGTCACCCCAAAGCCGGTTGATGAGGATGGCTTCGTTCGGAGGGCCGCGTCCGCGCACGCCTACTTTAAAGATCGGATTGAAACTCATGTGGGATTGGCAGCCGAGTTTGATGAGCACCGCCTAGAGCTGCTTTTCGAGGCCCTAAAAGAGGGCCTAGCTATCGTTTCCATCGAGCTGGAGGGAGGCGATGACCCACAAATGATCTTCGAGACCTTGAACAGTCGCGGTGTGGATCTCACCCCCGGCGACCTACTCCGGAACTACATCTTCCAACGAGCCAAGGGACTTGGCCAAGCGGACGCGTCGCTCGTTGTAGACAAGCTCTACGAAAAGCACTGGCTTCCGCTTGATCGAGCATTCTGGAGCCAAGTGGAATCACGCGGGAGGCAGTCGAGGGCGCGCCTTGACTGGATGCTCACCGATCACCTCTCAATGCATGTCGGCGACTTGGTATCCGTCGAAAATCTTTTCGAGAGCTACCGGCGATGGATCATCCAGAAATCGCCTTTCGGCTCGGTCGCCGAAGAACTACAATCAATCTCGACCACCGCTGAAATCGAGCGGCGGCTTTTTGAGCAGGTCAAGGGCGATCCCCTTGGCGACTTTGGACGCTTCGCCCACGCCTTCGACGTTTCAACGGCGATGCCCTTGGTCGTGTATTTGTGTGCAAACGCCGAGAGCCCGGCTGAGCTTTCCCGGGGACTTGCCGTTCTGGAGAGCTACATTCTCCGGCGGGATATCTGTGGGCTGACGACCAAAAACTACAATCGTTTGTTCGTGGGGATCATCGACCGGCTTCGTCTGACAGAAGGCAATCAGGTTGACGCTCTCGTCACCTACCTGTCCGGACGGCAGTCCGAAACGGATCGCTGGCCAGACAACACCGAGTGGCAACAAGGTTGGCTAGGCCGCGACCAGTACAAAGGACCGCGCCAGCCAAGGCTCCGCTACATTCTTGAAGCGCTGGAGCTAAGAAAGAGGTCCGCTCGAAACGAGGATATCGATATCAAGTCAACGCTGACGATCGAGCACATTATGCCGCAAGCGTGGCAGACATCTTGGCCTCTCATGGGGATCGAACACCTGGACCAATTCGATCCGGAACGGCTCGCCCGCGAGGTGGCCAGACAGAGCGCTGTGAACAAACTGGGTAACCTCACGCTACTCACCAGCGCGCTGAATTCGACCGTGTCGAACGGCCCCTTCGCGGTGAAGATGCCGGCGGTGCGGTCTCATTCCAGTTTGGCACTCAATCGCGAGCTGGCCGCGTACGACGTCTGGAATGAGGACAGCATTGCGGCGAGAGGCGCCGACCTTTTCAAACAAGCGCGGGAAATCTGGCTCGCCCCTGACCGTGAAGATGGTCTCAGCAGCGCGTCTCCCGCTTGGGGTGATGTCGCAGCTTATCGGTCAGGTCTGCCCGTGAGTGGCACGGTCTGCCGCTTCACGTATGCCGGCAAGCAATACACGGGCGTGATCGAGAACGGTGCTTTGACCATCGACGGTGTGACCGGCCGGCACACCTCGTTTTCTGCCGCGTCGCGCGCGGTCACGAAGACCAGCCGCAATGGCTGGAATGATTGGCACCTGCTGCTTTCAGGCGATTGGGTGTTGGCAGACCACTGGCGGCGGAAGCCGGACGCCGCCGCTGCGCACCCTGAAACCACTGCTGCAATTGGCTGAGCGAGGGACAAGCGATGCGATTGACTGTCGTTGAAGGCAAAGCAGAGCGCGCCTCCTTGCAGCGTGGGTTAGAGACGCAGGTTAAGGGCGCTCTTCAAAGCCAAGGGCAGCGCAACATCGGCTATCCAGGGGGAAACCAGAACGCCGAGATGTTCAGCAATGGCGCTGGGCAGCTTTGGGCGGCATTCGCCAATCTGCCGGATGCAAGCATCCCGAGACGCTGGAACGCCTTCGGCGTTTACAACATCGAAAGTCGCTCTCAGCAGATCACCGTTGAGATCAACATCCCGACTGAAGAGGCGTCAGGACAGATCGCGGGGTTCTTTACGAGGGATCACGAAACTGGGCACGTCTATCTCATGCATGATGGCGGCATCGGCGGGGGCAAGGCGGGTGTGGGCAAAGAGGCCTTCCTGGCCCGGTCCAAGATCACGCTGGAAGAAGCTCTCCGCTCTGATGGTCGTGTGCGCGAGGGCATCATCATCGGACGCGTGGACACACCCGACTTGCCATCCAGAATCTGGAGCTTCGTTCAGCAGGTGAGCGAATTCAAAGCCGCTGTGCGCAGCGGAGAATTCGATACCGCCGCTGCTTTGGCCGATGTCGACGAGTGGGACGACTTCAAGGACGAACCCACGGGAAGGCGTCGAGGCACGCGCTCATCGACAATCGAATATGTCACGTATCACGGCGATGTCGTACGCGCCCTCCGAGACAAACGGCAGGCAACCTGCGCCGATGACGAGCGCGTCCTGAACAGTCGTCTGATCGACCTATACGTGAGATGCGGAGCGGTGCTAACGGAAGTGTACGAGGTTAAAACCAGCGTGGATCGGCAATCGATCTACACTGCGATCGGGCAGTTAATGACCCACGGCCCCGCCGAAGGGGGGAGTATCAAGCGCGTCCTTGCTCTTCCCCCAGGCCAACTCGCAGCGGACCTTGAACACGCCCTAGACACCCTAAACATCATCGTTCAACGCTTTGACGTGGTCGGCGGGAAATCCCCGCGCGTGACGCTCATTTAGGGGGCGCGCTGTAGATCTGGCCGGGGTCGAAATTTTTGACTTTTCCAAGCTAACGCGCGCTAACTAGGAAACGCCCTTGGGGCGCACTCGGTCCACTTTGGGAGGTGGCTGGGAAAGCCGTAAACGGCCCCGCCCAAGACTATCAGGAAGCCATGCTGGCACTGGATTTCACCGCCGCGCTAGAGTGAATTTCGTAATGAGGGGGTCAGGTGTTCGAGTCACCTAAGCGGCACCACTTCCCCTTTTGCCCATAATCATCACGCCGACGGCGCCGCTCTGAGTGCGGATATCAGGCCGCCAGGGCGCCGTTAGGCCGAGCCGGCGCGAGGTCGGTCGGGGCGAAGCTGCGGACTTCGTGGTTGCCGCGATAGAGGTCGATGCGCTCCAGTCGCGGCCAGTCTCGCGCGACCTCATTCACCCCGCGCACAGCTTCGACTTCGGTAAAACCCGGCAGGACGCACAGCTCGGGCGTGATCGCCTCGGGCGTGTGGATCAGACAGTAGAAGACGTCCATGGGCGCACTCCCAACCTTTGGTCGCCGTCCCCTTGCCGAAGACGGATGACAGGGAAGCGGTTGGAAGTGCGACGCTTTGGAGAAATCGAAGCCGTGCCTGAAGCGGCCTAGCTGGCGAAGAACTGCTGGGTGCCGTGCGCTTCGATGGCGGAGGCCAGGCGGCCGAGCGCGTGGATATAGGCCGCCGTGCGCAGCGTAACGCCCTTGTCCTCGGCGATGGACCAGACGGCGTCGCCCTCGGTCTCGATGATGGTCTTGAGGCGCGACTGCACCTCGTCCAGCGTCCAGTAATAGCCCTGGCGGTTCTGGACCCATTCGAAATAGGACACCGTCACGCCGCCGGCGTTGGCCAGGATGTCCGGCAGGACCACGACCCCCTTGTCGGCCAGGAGGCGGTCGCCTTCGGGCGTGATCGGGCCGTTGGCCAGCTCCAGCACGACCCGGGCCTGCACCGAAGCGGCGTTGCCGTCGTGGATCATGTCCTCCATCGCCGAGGGCGCAAGGACGTCGCATTCGACGGCGATCAGGTCTTCAGGCGAAATGGTCTTGCCGCCGTGTTCGGCCTGAACCACCGACTGGCCGGCCGCCTTGGCCGCCAGCAGGGCGTCCACGTCGAGGCCGGAGGCCGCATGAACGGCGCCGCCCGAGTCGGACACGGCGACGATCTTGGCCCCGATGCTGCGGAACAGGCGCGCCACATGCTGACCCGCATTGCCGAAGCCCTGAACCGCCACGCGCAGGCCTTCGGTCGGCAGGCCCAGCCGCTCGGTCAGGTGACAGGTCAGGTAAAAGCCGCCGCGCGCCGTCGCGTCCTCGCGCCCGACCGAACCGCCCAGCGCAATCGGCTTGCCGGTGATCACGGCAGGCGACGCCTGGCCCTGGATGGAGGCGTACTCATCGGCCATCCAGCCCATGATCATGGCGTTGGTGTAGACGTCGGGGGCCGGGATATCGCGATCCGGCCCGATAATGCCCGCGAAAGCCTGGACATAGGCGCGCGACAGCCGCTCCAGCTCAGCCTTGGACAGGCTCTTGGGGTCAACCTGCACCGCGCCCTTGCCGCCGCCATAGGGCAGGTTGGTCACCGCGCACTTCACCGTCATCCAGAAGGCGAGGGTCTCGACCTCTTCCACCGTGGAGTCGGGGTGGAAACGGATGCCGCCCTTGGTCGGGCCGCGCGTGTCGTCATAGCGACATCGCCACGCCAGGAAGGACTTGCGCGAGCCGTCGTCCATGCGGATCAGCAACCGAACCTTCATCGTCTCGCGCGGGTATTTCAGTTTCTCCAGCACGTCGCTGTCGATCTGAACATGGCGGGCCGCCTCATCAAGGCGCGTCAAAGCCGAGTCGAGAATGTTCGGGTTGGGCATTATTTTTCCAAACGTCTAGGCAATTACTCAGGTCAAAAGAACGAAATTGTACTTAGTTCGCGAAGAACTGGAATTTGCTGACACGAGAGATGCTGCGGCGCAAGAACTATCTTGCATGTGCGAAGGCTCCGGATTTCGCCCGCCCCCGGGCGCCGGCGGGACGGCAAAGACGTGGAGCCATCTTGCAGGTATAAGCATATCTTTATATGTCTTGGCCGACCTGCCCTCACCCAGGAGCCTGCCTTGGCCCGTTCGTCGTTCCTCTTCACCTCCGAGAGCGTCTCGGAAGGCCACCCCGACAAGGTCGCCGATCAGATCTCGGACGCCATCGTCGACCTGTTCCTGTCCAAGGACCCCGAGGCTCGGGTGGCTTGTGAAACCCTGACGACGACCAATCTGGTGGTGCTGGCCGGCGAAATCCGCGGCGAAGGCATCATGGACACGGAGGGCAACTGGGCCCCCGGCGTCGAACAGGAAATCGAGGCTGCGGTGCGCGGCGTCGTGCGCGACATCGGCTATGAGCAGGACGGCTTCCACTGGGAGACGCTTGAGTTCCAGAACCACCTGCACCCGCAGTCGGCCCACATCGCCCAGGGTGTCGACGCCGCCGCCGACAAGGACGAGGGCGCGGGCGACCAGGGCATCATGTTCGGCTACGCCTCGAACGAGACGCCGGAGCTGATGCCGGCCACCCTGGCCTACAGCCACAACATCCTGAAGGCCCTGGCCGAGGCCCGTCACTCGGGCAAGGAGCCGGGCCTTGAGCCCGACGCCAAGAGCCAGGTGACTCTGCACTACGAAAATGGACGTCCGGTGCGCGCGACCTCCATCGTCGTCTCGACCCAGCACAAGGCCAACCTGAGCCAGACCCAGGTCGCGGCCATCGTGAAGCCCTATGTCGAACAGGTGCTGCCCGAAGGCTTCATCACCGCCGAAACCGAGTGGCACATCAACCCGACCGGCACCTTCGTCATCGGCGGGCCGGACGGCGACGCCGGCCTGACCGGGCGCAAGATCATCGTCGACACCTATGGCGGCGCGGCCCCGCACGGCGGCGGCGCCTTCTCGGGCAAGGACCCGACCAAGGTCGACCGCTCGGCCGCCTATGCCTGCCGCTACCTGGCCAAGAACGTCGTCGCGGCGGGTCTGGCCGATCGCTGCACCATCCAGATCAGCTACGCCATCGGCGTGTCCAAGCCCCTGTCGGTCCATGTCGACCTGCACGGCACGGGCAGGATCGACGAGGCGGTGCTGGAGCGCGAACTGCCCAAGCTGATCGGCGGCGCCTCGCCGCGCGCCATCCGCGAACATCTGGGCCTGAACAAGCCCATCTATCGCCGCAGCGCCGCCTATGGCCATTTCGGCCGGACCCCGGACGCCGACGGCGGGTTCTCGTGGGAAAAGACCGACCTGGTGGACGCGCTGAAAGCCCTGGTCGCCTGAAGCGCCTAAACGGCTGAAAAGTCAGGTTGAAACGGGGGCGCTGCGGGCTGGATCGCGGCGCCCTTCCTGCTTGGAGCGGCGGTTCGCGGCGCGGCGCCGTAATCATGCCCTTGCATCGCGGCGCGTCTGGTCCTTTAAGCGCGCCGAATGCGCCGATACGCATCCTGTTGAAAGGAATTCCCGACCGATGAGCAAGCCCGCCCCCAAGAAAGTCGTCCTCGCCTATTCGGGCGGGCTGGACACGTCGATCATCCTGAAGTGGCTGCAGACGGAATATAACGCCGAGGTCGTGACCTTCACCGCCGACTTGGGCCAGGGCGAGGAGCTGGCGCCCGCCAAGGAGAAGGCGCTGAAGCTGGGCATCAAGCCCGAGAACATCTTCATCGACGACCTGCGCGAAGAGTTCGTGCGCGATTTCGTCTTCCCGATGTTCCGCGCCAACACCGTCTATGAGGGCCAGTATCTGCTGGGCACCTCGATCGCCCGCCCGCTGATCTCCAAGCGCCAGATCGAGATCGCGCGTCAGGTCGGCGCCGACGCCGTCTGTCACGGGGCCACCGGCAAGGGCAACGATCAGGTCCGCTTCGAGCTGGGCTATTATGCGCTGGAGCCCGACATCCGCGTCGTCGCCCCGTGGCGCGAGTGGGACTTCAAGTCCCGCGAGGCCCTGCTGGACTTCGCCGAGAAGCACCAGATCCCGATCTCCAAGGACAAGCGCGGCGAGGCCCCTTTCTCCGTCGACGCCAACCTTCTGCACTCCTCGTCCGAGGGCAAGGTGCTGGAAGACCCGGCCGTCGAGGCGCCCGAGTTCGTGCACCAGCGCACCATCGCCCCGGAAGACGCGCCCGATACGCCGACCATCATCACCATCGCCTATGAAAAGGGCGATCCGGTCGCCATCGACGGCGAGGCCCTGTCGCCCGCCGCCCTGCTGACGAAGCTGAACCAGTTGGGCCACGACAACGGGATCGGCCGTCTGGACATGGTCGAGAACCGCTTCATCGGCATGAAGTCGCGCGGCGTCTATGAGACCCCCGGCGGCACGATCATGCTGGCCGCCCACCGCGGCATGGAGTCGATCACTCTGGATCGCGGCGCCATGCACCTGAAGGACGAGTTGATGCCGAAATACGCCTCGCTCATCTACAACGGCTTCTGGTTCAGCCCGGAGCGCGAGATGCTGCAGGCCGCCATCGACAAGAGCCAAGAGAAGGTTTCGGGCGTGATTCGCGTCAAGCTCTACAAGGGCAACGTCACCATCATCGGCCGCGAGAGCCCCAACAGCCTGTACGATCAGGATCTGGTTACCTTCGAGGAAGGCGTTCAGGCCTATGACCACAAGGACGCGGAAGGCTTCATCAAGCTGAACGCCCTGCGCCTGCGCGTCCTGGCCAAGCGGGACGGCCAGAAGGGCTAAGCCGCCCCTTTAGAACCCAAGCCTACCGGGGCCGGGCGATTCTCAGGATCGCCCGGCTTCTGTCATCCGTGACCCAGATGGAGCCGTCCGGCGCAGTCGCCATCGTCACCGGAGAGCCGCGCGGGTGACGGCCGGCGATCCTGTCCCACCCCGGCGTCAGCACCTTGCCGTTCACGCTGGGCGTCCCAGCGGGATAGGGCAGGGCGCCGCGCGGATAGATGGCGTAACGTCCGCCGATATCGGTCAGGGGCCGCCCCGCCTCGTCCGTCTCGACCGCCACGATACGCCCGGCCGTGCGGCGGAAACCGTGCCAGGTCATCAGCAGCCGCCCTTGCAGCTCGGGGAACATCGCGCCTTCGTAATAGATCAGGTCCAGCGGCGCCGCGTGCGGCGGCAGCAGGGCGATCGGCTTCTCGCGCTCCCCACAGCGCGCCTGACGCGCAGGCCAGCCGGGCAGGGGCGTGGTCAGATCGACGCAATAGGGCCAGCCGTAATGCCGTCCCTGCGTCAGGACGTTGATCTCGTCATAGGGATGATCCGGCGTCTCCAGATCGACCGAGTTTTCGGCCTGAAGCACCGTGCCCGACGGGTGCCGCACCAGGGCGATGGAGTTCCTCAGGCCACTGGCGAAGACGGTGCTCTCTTCGGCCCAGCGGCCGTTCCCCAGATAGGCGTGGCGCCGCACCTGCGCCGTCGCCGCATCTTCCACGCAGGCCCCGCGCGCATCCGTCTTCGGCTTGCCCGCCGCGTCGAGACAGCGGTCGCTGGGCGCCCCGACATTGACCAGCAGGTCGCCGTCTCCGTCGAAGACGAAGCTGGACAGCGGGTGGCGGTTGTCGTGCAGCCGGTTGTCCGGCAGGTCGCCGATGACTGTGCGGACGCTGGCCTGCGCGTCGGCGGCGTCGGGGTCCAGCGTCAGGATGCGGTTCATCTCGGACACATAGATGCGCCCGTCCGGCCCGCGCTTGACCGTGTGCGGCATCGACAGGCCGCCCGCCAGTCGTCGCCATCGCGCCGCGCCGTCGGCCGCAAACGACAGGCGCCACACCGCCCCCTTGCCCGCCTCCCACGCGCCCAGATCAGTGACCAGCCAGTCGCCGTTCTCCAGCGGCAGCAGGCCCCGCGGCATGCGCGGGCCGTCCTGCCCGCCTCCCTGCCAGACCAGTCCGAGGCAATAGCCCGGCGCCATACGCACCTGCGTCGCGGGGCGGCCGTCGCAGTCGCCCTGAACCGCATAGCTTCGCGCCGCCGACGGCGCCCCCGATTGCGCCCACGCGTCAGGCGCGAACGTCGCCAGCGACAACAGGACGGCGGCGGCGATCAAACGGGTTTTCATGACGGTCAGGCCAGGTCCTGAATCTCTTCTTCAGTCAGTTCGCCGGGCACGATGGTGACGGGCAGTTTGCGGCCAGTGAAGGCCGCGCCCTGTTTCAGCACCGCCGAGATCAGCGGGCCGGGACCGCGACCGTTGGCCCCGGCGGCCAGGATCAGGATCTTGATGTCGGGGTCGTCGCCGACGGCCTTGCGGATGGCGGCCTGGGGATCGCCCTCTTCGATCAGATAGACGGGCGGGGCGCCCGAGGTTTCGGCCACCTTCTCGCCCAGCCGGGTCAGCAGGCTTTCCGCCTCTTCGCGCTGCTGACGGCGGATTTCGTCGCGAACGCCGGACCAGTGCTCGTCCGAGCCGCCGGGCAGGGCGCGCAACAGCACCACATGGCCCCCGGTCGAGCGCGCCCGCCGCGAGGCGTAAGCCAGGGCGGCGCCCAGCTCGGGACTGTCGTCGACGACGACGAGGAACTTCCTGGGCATGGGCCCTCCGGTTCACTGAACAGCAAGGCGCCACCTAAACCGACCCCGCCCCAAACGCCAAGGCCCGCCCGCCTCGCCACACGACGAAACGGACGGGCCCTGATTTTACCGAAGCCGCCAATAGCGCTCCAAGAAGCGCTCAAGCAGCGAGCCGCCGCGCGGCGAGCGATAGCGCGTGACGCCGGGCTCTCGCCCGGCGTCACCACTACTTAGGAAGCCGAAGCCAGCACTTCGCGGATGGCGCCGTTGGCGATGGTCAGCTTGGCGAAGGTCCAGCCGGAGCCCGAAGTTTCGATCTCGTCGACCGAGCCGCGCAGGGCCTCCACCTGATCCATACGCGCGCCGATCCAGGCGTCGACCGCCTGTTCCGCGCTGTCCTCACCGGCGCCGGCCGCCTGGGCCGAGGCCTTGGCCACGGCGCGGGTCAGCTGCTGCTGCTCGGTCATCAGGTCCTGGATCAGGCGACGCACGGCCAGGCGATCGAAGTGATCGCCCGACGGCACCGACCCGGCCGCCACGCGCAGGCGGTCGAAGTCGAAGGCGGCGCCGACTTGGTGATAGACGCGGGCCATCGCCGGGGCGTCCCAACCCAGTTCGCCGGCCAGGTCGCCGATGTCGGCCGTGGCCACCATCGGACGCAGCATGGCGATGTCGCGGGCCAGCTCTTCGGGCGCGCCCAGACCGATGAAGGTCTGGACCCGGCTCTCGTAGCGGGCGTGCTCGTAACGCGACAGCACGTCCGGACCGGCGGCGCGCAGGGCGTCGGCGGCGGGCTGATAGGCGGCGATCATGCCGCCGACCGTCGTCTCGGTGCGGGCCGCGCGGCGCGCCAGCCAGAAGGTCTGGCGACGCAGGACCAGGGCGATCTCCTGATACAGGGCCGTCTGGGCCTCCGCCGGGATCTTCAGGTCCAGGGCCTCGACCGCCTTCCAGGCCTCATCGAGGCGGAAGACGTGGCGCGCGGTCTCGAAGGCCGTGACCATGGCGGCGGTGTCGCATTCCGCCGCCGCGCGCAGGCGGTCGGGGAAGGTCGGCCCGGCCATGTTGACGATCTCGTTCGACAGCACGGTGGCGATGATGTCGCGACGCAGGCGGTGACCCTTCATGTCCTCTTCGAACTGGGCCAGCGGGGTCGGGAAGTAGTCGACCAGCATCCGCTCGAAGAAGGCGTCGTCCGGCGCCGTCGAGGCGACGATCTCGTCGAACAGTTCGAGCTTGGAATAGGCGGTCAGGACCGCCAGCTCCGGCCGCGACAGCGGCTGGCCCTGCAGCTTCATCTCGGCCATGCGGGCGTCGTCGGGCAGGTATTCCACCGCCCGGTTCAGCTTACCGATCGAGACCAGGTGCTGCATGAAGGCCTGCTGGGCGTCCAGCGCATCGGCGCCTTCGGCCTGTTGCAGGGTCAGGGCCAGGGTCTGGTCGTAGTTGTGGCGCAGGACGTTGTCGGCGACTTCATCGGTCATCGACTTCAGCAGGGCGTTGCGGTCTTCGGCCTTCAAGTGGCCCGAGGCGATGGCGCCGCCCAGCAGGATCTTGATGTTCACCTCCTGGTCGGAGGAGTCCACGCCGGCCGAGTTGTCGATGGCGTCGGTGTTCAGACGCACGCCCGCGCGCGCCGCCTCGATGCGGCCCAGCTGGGTCATGCCCAGGTTGGCACCTTCGCCGATGATCTGGGCGCGGATGTCGCCGCCGTTGATCCGGATGGCGTCATTGGCCTTGTCGCCGACCTGCAGGTTGGTCTCGCCCGAACCCTTGATGTAGGTGCCGATGCCGCCGAAGTAGAGCAGCTCGGCGCGGGCCTTGAGGATGGCCTGCATCAGGGTGACCGGGTCGACCGTGTCGGTCTCGATATCCAGCAGGTCCTTGATCTGCGGGGTCAGGGTGATCGACTTGGCCGAGCGCGAGAAGACGCCGCCTCCTTCCGAGATCAGGCTCTTGTCATAGTCCTGCCAGCTGGTGCGCGGGGTCTCGAACAGACGCATGCGCTCTTCCCACGACCGGGCCGGATCCGGGTTCGGGTCGATGAAGATGTCGCGGTGATCGAAAGCCGCCACGACCTTGGTCGCCTTGGACAGCAGCATGCCGTTGCCGAAGACGTCGCCGGACATGTCGCCGACGCCGACCACGGTGAAAGGCTCAGTCTGGATGTCCTTGCCGACCTCGCGGAAGTGGCGCTTGACCGCCTCCCAGGCGCCGCGCGCGGTGATGCCCATTTCCTTGTGGTCGTAACCGGCCGAACCACCGCTGGCGAAAGCGTCGTCCAGCCAGAAGCCGTAGGACTGGCTCACGCCGTTGGCGATGTCCGAGAAGGTCGCCGTGCCCTTGTCGGCGGCCACGACCAGATAGGGGTCGTCGCCTTCCCAGGCCACGACGTTGGCCGGACGCACCGGCGCGGCGTCGCCGACGATGTTGTCGGTGATGTCCAGCATGCCGGACAGGAAGGTCTTATAGGCGCGAATGGCCTCGGCCTGCATTTCCTCGCGCGTGCCGCCGACCGGCAGCTGCTTGGGATAGAAGCCGCCCTTGGAGCCGACCGGCACGATGACCGAGTTCTTGACCTGCTGGGCCTTCACCAGACCCAGGACCTCGGTGCGGAAGTCGTCGCGACGGTCCGACCAGCGCAGGCCGCCGCGGGCCACCGGTCCGAAGCGCAGGTGCGAGCCCTCGATGTGCGGCGCCCAGACGAAGATTTCGCGGAACGGCTTGGGCAGCGGCAGGTCGGCCAGTTCCTGACCGGCGATCTTGATCGAGATGTGCGCCTTCGGATGGCCCTCGGCGTCGACCTGATAGAAGTTGGTGCGCTTGATCCCGTCGATCAGGGCCGCGATCCGGCGCAGGGCGCGGTCGTGATCCAGGCTCTTCACGTCCTGAAGCAGGGTCTCGATCTTGGCGTCCAGCTCGGCCACGACCGCTTCACGCTCGGCGACCGAGCCGCCGTGGGCCGGATCGAACTTGGCCTTGAACAGCGACAGGATGGCGCGCGCCACGTCGGGATATTCGCGCAGGGCCGCTTCCTGCACCGCCTGCGACGGGTCCAGACCGGTCTGCTGACGATAGCGGGCCAGGGTGCGGATCAGGGCCGCCTCGCGCCAGTCGACGCCCAGCTCCAGCACCAGACGGTTGAAGCCGTCGCTCTCGGTGCGGCCGTTCCACACGGCCTTGAAGGCCTCTTCGAACGGGGTCTTGAGGTCCGCGAACACCAGATCGGCGCCGTGCGGGTCTTCCAGCAGGAAGTCGTGGATATAGATCGGCTCCTGGCCGATCGCGCGCACCACGTGGTCGGATTCCTCCAGCGTCTTCAGGCCCATGTCGGCCAGGATCGGCAGGACGTCCGACAGGGGAACGGCCGAGCCGCGACGATACAGCTTGAAGCGGAACTGCAGGTTTGTCTCGTCGGCGGTGCGGAAGGCGCGCACCGCCACCGGCTCGGCATGGACGCCATCGGCGGCTGCGCCGTCGTTCAGACGGTCGAACTGCTCCAGATCGGCCACGGCCTCGGCCGCGTCGTAGCGATCGCGGAAGGCGACGCCGAAGCCCTCGGCCCAGCGGGCGCTGGTCGGGCCGACGGCGGCTTCGTCCACCCCGGCCTGGCGCAGGGCGCGCTCGAAGCGGTCGATCCAGCTGCGGCCGGCCTCGGCCACCTCGGCTTCCAGCGCCTTGAGGTCGGGCGTCGGATGCTCGCCCGGCGTCACGCCGATGATGTAGTGGACGCGCGTCAGCGGCTGGTCCGACATCTGCGGATAGGCGGCCGACACCCGGCCGCCCCAGGCCTGGGCCAGGATGGCGCCGATCCGCTGGCGCAGACCGGCGTCGTAGCGTTCGCGCGGCACGAAGCACAGCACCGAGACGAACCGGTCGAACGGATCGCGGCGCGTGAACAGGCGGATGCGCGGACGGTCATACAGGTGCAGGATGCCCAGCGCCGTATCCAGCAGCTCGTCCTCGCCGATCTGGAACAGCTCGTCGCGCGGATAGTTTTCCAGGATGGTGCGCAGACGCTTGTGGTTGTGGCTGCCCGGCGCCTTGTCGGCGCGCGCCAGGGCGTTCTCAACCTTGCGGCGCAGCAGCGGCACCTCATGGGCCATGACGTCATAGGCTTCATGGGTGAACAGGCCGACGAAACGGGTCTCGCCAACAGCCCGGCCCTGATCGTCGAACCGCTTGACGCCGATGTAGTCCATATAGGCGCGGCGGTGCACCCGAGAGCGCATGTTGCCCTTGGCCACGGTGACCGGCTCGCTCTCGTTCAGCTGGGCCTGCATGGCCGGGGTCAGCACGGCCGGCTCATTGGCGCGGCGCAGGACGCGGCGCTCGGGGTCGCTGAGGACGCCCAGGCCGTCGGTCGACTGGTTCAGAGGGGCCTCGGCCTCATAGGCGCCGTCGGCGCTGCGCGGATAGTCGTACTGGCGGGCGCCCAGGAAGACGAAATGATCGTCCTTGACCCAGCGCAGGAAGGCCAGGTTTTCGGCCAGGACCTCGCTCGCCACGCCGACCGGCGGATGGGCTTCGAGACGGGCGATCTCGGCGCCCAACGCCTCCAGCATGGCGCCGTGGTCGCGCACGGCGACGCGGACATCGGCCAGGGCGGCCGCCAGACCTTCGCCCAGGGCGTCGCGGCGCTCCTGCGGCAGGGGGTCGATGACGGCGATGATCAGGGAGTCTCGGCGGCCGGCCTCGATCTCGACGATCGGGTGGAACAGGGCGCGCACGGTGACGCCGGCCTCGGCCAGTTCGCCCAGCACGCTGTCGACCAGGAAGGGGCCGTCGTCCTGCAGGATCAGGACCTGGTCATAGCCCGTGTTGACGCCGTGTTCGTCGGCCAGAGGACCGACGGTGATGCGTGCGGGCTCGCCCGCCTTGCGGGCCTGGGCGCCGCGCCAGGCGCCGGCCAGAAGGACCGCCAGATCGTCGCCGCCCAGTTCGGGCGTCTCATCGGCGGCGTAGTCGTCGAAAGCCTGGGCCAGCAGCGCCTTTTCCGGCGCCCCCGGCGGCGCCGCAATCCGCGCATAGGCCGCCTCCAGCGCTCCCAGGTCAGCGGGAACGGCGGGAACGATGCGCGAAGCAGCGGACATGACGACAGTCTCAAACGGCGCGGTGGAAAACCGCTGGGGAAAACTGCGGCACCTTAGCGCGCCCGGCGAGAACGGCTAGGCCGCTTGAGCCCCGAAATGCATGGATTTTCAGTGTGCAGCGCACCATGTGGCGCTAGAGGCCCAGTTGTGGACGGTTTTCCGCGTGAGCCCCGCGGATCGCAGCAGCAAAAGCCCCATTTCCGCCGTCTTCTGACAGAAACCAGCCCGGCGACAGATGGTCGGCATGGCCCCAAAAACGAACAAGGCCGTCGAACGATGTCCGACGGCCTGCTCGGTCCGGCGCTCAGGAGGGGGAGGGGAAGCGCCGGCCTCAGACGCCGCGGCCCGGGAGGGGGAGGGGAGGGCCGCGTCGTGTGAGGATGAGATAGGCGGCGATTGCGGCCTTTCAAGGACAATTGAAGGATTATTTCAGGCTTCCATCCTGCGGCGGGACGTCGCGGCCCAAAATCCGTCCGAGCCAGGAAGAACCGCCCTTTGGTTTCGGCGCCTTGTCCGGCTTGCGGGCATAGGGCTCGCCATCGCCGGACAACAGGACGGCGATCCACCGTGAGCCCTTGAACTCGGCCAGGATCGCCATGGCCATCACGGCCAGCGGCGTCGACAGGAACATCCCCGCCACGCCCCACAGCTTGCCCCAGAAGGCCAGGGCCAGCAGCACCACGATGGGGTCGATGTTCTGATTGTCGCCCTGCATCCGCGGCTGCACCAGATTGCCGACCAGGAACAGCAGGACCTGAAGCCCGACGAACAGGACCGCCGCCGGCCAGTAGCTCTCGAACTGCACCAGGGCGAACAGGGGCGGGGCGCACCCTGCGACCGCCCCGCCGAGCACCGGGATGAAGCCGACGATGAAGATGACGAAGGTCCAGAACTCGGCGTTCTGGAGCCCCACGGCCCGCATCAGCACCCAGGCGACGGCGCAGATCATCGCCCCGGTCACGGCCTGGACCCACAGATAACCCTCGACCCCGCCGCGCACGCGCTCGAACACCTCCAGCGCCTCCTGACGCGGGCCGCGCTCGGGGAACATGCCGACCATCTTCTTGCGGAAGCCCGCCTGCGACGCCAGCAGGAAGCCCAGGTAGATCATGACGAAGAAGGCGCCGGTCGCCGCGCCCTGCACCTGGAAGGCGGCGCTGGTCAGCCAGCCGCGCACGTCGATGCCGGCGATCATGTCGTGAAAGGTCGGCGGGTCGCTGACCCCGACCAGGCCCGACACGTCGCGGCTGATCTGATCGATGCGCGGGCCGATGCTGCCCGCCACGCCCGAGGCGTCGGTGAAGAACCCAGCCGCCCCGTCGACGATGATCCAGATCGACAGCAGGAAGCCCAGCACCACGACGATCAGGGCCGCGGCGCCGGCGAAACGCGGCGGGATCGGCGTCCGACGCTCGATGGCCCGCTTCACCCCGTCGATCATGATCATCAGGAACATGGCCATGGCCAGGGGGGTCAGGATATCCCTGAGCCAGTAGAGGGCCGCGCCCGCCGCCACGACGGCTATCAACACCACCGCATTGGAGGCCGGCGAGGAATGATGGACGGTGATCGGAAGCTTCATGGCGGGACTGTCGTCGTGGCGTGAACCCGCGTCAATCGCTGTAAACCGCCGAGGTTCCGCCTTGCAGCCGCGGCGCGGTCGATTAAGCATGGTTTGTCACGCAGGAGACCCGCTTCATGACCGACGCCCCCGCCCTGTTTCTCGGACAGTCCTTTGAAGGCGCGCCTGAGCGGCTGCTGCTGAACCGGGCCAATCGCCACGGCGTCGTGGCGGGCGCCACCGGCACGGGCAAGACCGTGACTCTGCAGATCATGGCTCAAGGCTTTTCCGAGGCGGGCGTGCCGGTCTTCTGCGCCGATGTGAAAGGCGACCTGTCCGGCATCAGCCAGGACGGCGGGCTTGAGAAGTTCGCCGAGCGGGCCGGTAAGATGGGGCTGACGCTGAACGGCAAGGCGGCGCCCGTCGTCTTCTGGGACCTGTACGGACAGAAGGGCCACCCGATCCGCGCCACCATTTCCGACGTCGGCCCGACCCTGCTGGCCCGGATGCTGGAGTTGAACGACGTGCAGGAGGGGGTTCTGACCGTCGCCTTCCACGTCGCCGACAAGGAAGGTCTGCTGCTGCTGGACCTGGAGGATCTGCGCGCCCTGCTGGCCTATGTCGGCGAGAACGCCCAGACCATCGGCCGCGAGGTCGGCAACGTCTCGCCCCAGTCCATCGCCGCCATCCAGCGCGCCCTGCTTCAGCTTGAGCAACAGGGGGGCAAGGCCTTCTTCGGCGAACCGGCCCTGCGGCTTGAGGACATGATGCGCACCGCCCTGGACGGCCGGGGCCAGGTGAACGTGCTGGACGCCACGCGGCTGATGAACAGCCCGCGCCTGTACGCCGCCTTCCTGTTGTGGCTGCTGAGCGAGCTGTTCGAGCAGTTGCCCGAGATCGGCGACCCGGAGAAGCCGCGCCTGGTCTTCTTCTTCGACGAGGCGCACCTGCTGTTCAACGACGCGCCCAAGGGCCTGCTGGAGAAGGTCGAGCAGGTCGTCCGCCTGATCCGCTCCAAGGGCGTCGGCGTCTATTTCGTCACCCAGAACCCGGCCGATATTCCCGACAGCGTCCTGGCCCAGCTGGGCAACCGGGTGCAGCATGCGCTGCGCGCCTATACCCCCGCCGAACAGAAGGGTCTGCGCGCCGCCGCCCAGAGCTTCCGCACCAATCCCGCCTTCGACACGGCCGAGGCCATTCAGGCGCTGGGCGTGGGCGAAGCGCTCGTTTCCACTCTGGATGAGAAGGGCGCCCCGACCGTGGTGGCCCAGACCAAGATCCGTCCGCCCGACTCGCGCCTGGGCCCTGCGACCGAGGCCGAGCGCGCCGCAACCATGGCCGCCAGCCCGGTGCGCGGGGTCTACGACACCGCCGTCAACCGCGAGTCCGCCGAAGAGGTGCTGAAGGCCCGCCGCGCCCAGGCCGACCGCCTCGAAGCCGACACGGCCGCCGCCGCAGCCCAGGCCAAGGCGGCGGAAAAGGCCGCGCGTTCGGCCCCGGCTCCGCGCGCTCCGGCCACGCCGCGCCCCCGCGCCCAATCCAATCGGCAGACGCCGATGGAGGCCCTGACCAAGTCCGTGCTGCGCACCGCCGGGTCGACCATCACCCGCGAACTGCTGCGCGGCGTGTTGGGCAGTCTGAAGAAGCGTTAGGACCGGGCCTCAGCCGCGCGGGATCAGGCGCCACATCCGCAAGGGGTGGCGCACCGCGCCTGCCTCATGCCCCGCCGCATCGCCCCGGCCGATGTAAAGGTCCGCGCGCACAGGGCCGCGAATGGCCGAGCCGGTGTCCAGCGTCATGACCAAGCCGCGATAGCTGGCGCGGGCGCCGCGCAGATTGCCGCCGTCCGCCTCGATCCAGGCCGCCTCGCCGTAGGTCCAGCGCGACGGGTCCACCGCCACCGAGCGCCGCGCAGGCAGAGGCACGCCCGCCGCGCCCGTCGCCTCGTCGCCGTCGTCGGGCTTGGTGGTGAAGAAGATATAGCGCGGATTCAGCGCCATCACGCGGCGCGCCTCCGGACCGCGATGGGCGGCCAGCCAGGCGCGGATGGCCTCTCCGGACGTGCCGTCGCGCGGCAGCAGCCCCTGGTCCGCCATGGGGCGGGCGATGCCGACGAACCTCGCCCCGTTGTCGGCGGCGTAGGCGGCGCGCAGGCGCGCGCCGTCGGGGAAGGTCAGGGTTCCCGAGCCCTGGATCTGCAGGAAGAACAGGTCCTCCGCCTTCATCCAGGCCAGAACCGACGACTGGGCCGAGCCGGCCTCGATGGCGGCGCGATCGCCGACGCCGGCCAGATTGGCCGGACGGCTGAGCACGGGGGCGTCGAACTCGGCGTCGGGCGTGCGCCGGGCCGGATATTCAGGCGCGAAATAGGCCGTCAGCAGGCCGCGTCCGCCGTCGTCGGTCTGGACCTCGGTCGCCGCGAAACGGCTTTCGAAGAAGGCGCGGGCGTCGCTCGGATTGGCGCGGGCGACCAGGGCGCGGGCGTCGCGGCAGGTCTCGACCGCGATACGCGACGGACCGCAACCGGCGGCATAGGCGCGCAGGGCCGCCAGATGGTCTTCCTCGGCCCAGCCGGGCAGGGCCGCCAGGTTGAGCGCACCCGCCACCGGCGGGAGCGTCGGGCTGTCGATCGGCGGCGTGGGGCCAGGGGTCGGGACCGGACGGGGCGTGGAGGCGCAGGCCGCCGCCAGCAGGGTCAGGGCCGCCACGCCCGCCCATGAAAGCGGAGCCGTAAGGGGACGGGCCGCGCCCGTCTGATCGAGGGACGCGGACCGGGCGACCATCAGGCGGTCGCCGGCTCGACGCGGGCCAGGGCCCAGTTCGGGTCGGAGGCGCCCAGTCGCCGTTCAAAGGTCCAGATTTCGGCGGTGCGGCGCTCTTCTGTCACGGTCTCGCCGCCCGACGGGGTCAGGGAGCCGCGCACCTCGGCCAGGAAGCGCACCTTGGCCAGCGCGCGGTCGCCCTCGGCCGTGGCCAGCTCAAGATCGGCGCGGGGAGGGTGAACCAGCTCGGCGCTCTCGGCGTCGCCGCGCGCCTCACGAGCGGCGATGCCGGCTTCGAACGATCCCATGACCTTGTCGGTCAACAGGGGGCGCAGAGCCTCGCGGTCGCCCTTGGCGTAGGCGCCCACAATGGTCTCATAGGCCTGACGCGCGCCCTCCAGAAAACGGTGGGGGTCGAAGTTCGGATCGCGCGCCTTCAGCCCCGCGATCGCGGCGGTCAGAGCCGGGTCGACGACCGGCCCCTTGGGCGCCTCGGCCGCGCCGCCCAGCGCCGCCGGAACCGCCATCGGCTTGGGATTGTCCTCCGGCTGGCGGCCGACCTTCTTGCCCAGCACATTATAGAGCTGGAACAGCAGAACCGCCGCGATAACGGCGAAGATCACGATCTGAAAGGTCACCGGCACGGTGGGTTCCTCGATTTTAGTCAGGCCGCCTGTCGCACGTCAGAGGGCGCCCGGCGGGCTCTCCTCCCAAGCGAAAAGGCTGGGCGTACAATGTGATTAGGGGCCGATCCGGGCGGGCGCAAGGCGAAGCAGGGGGCGAACGCCGGTCTCGACGTTGCGACACAGGGTCTCGCCATGCTACCGCCGCCCCTCACGCCTGCTCGACGAACGAGCGGGACGCCTCATTTCTGCAAGACGGTTTCCATACCCATGACCGACGCCACGCCGCCCGCCGACGCCAACGGCCAGACACCTGACCAAGCCCAGCCGCAGGACGGCCAGCCGCAAGGTCCCGGCTTCCGCATTCTGGCCCAATACGTCCGCGACCTGTCGTTCGAGAACCCCAAGGCGCCGGACAGCCTGCGCATCGACGGCAAGCCCGCCATCGACATGGGCGTCGAGATGAACGCCCAGGGCCGCCCCGACGGCCTGTTCGAGGTGGACCTGAAGCTGTCCATCAAGGCGACGGCCGACGACAAGTCGCCGGTGTTTCACGTGGAACTCCTCTACGGCGGCCTGTTCGCCCTGCAGGGCGTCCAGCCCCAGGACATCGAGCCCCTGCTGCTGATCGAATGCCCGCGCTACCTCTTCCCCTTCGCGCGCCAGATCATCGCCCAGGCGACGGCGGACGGCGGCTTCTACCCGCCCTTCATGGTCGACCCGATCGACTTCGCCGCCATCTACATCGCCCGCCAGCAGCAGATCGCCGGCGCCCCGGCCGAAACCGGCCAGGCTTGATAAGAGGTCGCTAACGCGAGGCGCGCGGCGCCTCGCTGCTTGAGCGACAAGATGGGTCGCTAACGCAGGACGCACGGCGTCCTGCCGCTTGAGCGACATTTTATGTGGAAGGGCGTCCTAAGGGGCGCCCCTTTCTTTTCAGGGATGGGTTGATGCTCAAGGTCATCGCCGAGGACTTCATCAAGCCTGAACATATCGAGACGGTGCGGCCTCTCTACGCCAAACTGGTGCGGCTGACGCGGCGGGAGCCGCTGTGCCTGGCCTATGATCTGTTCGAGGATCACAACCAGCCGGGACACTTCGTTTTCATCGAGGAATGGCCCGATCAGGCCGCGCTCGACGCCCATTGCGCCAGCGAACATTTCCGCCGCCTGGTTCCCCAGATCGACGCCCGCCAGACCAGGCCCGGAACCTATATTATGATGAAGTCCGTCCTGGCGAAATCCGCTGATCAAGCGGCTTCTTCAGCCTCGGCCTCGACCGTCACGCCATAGGCCGCCCACAGGCTGAAGTCCTTGAGGGTGGCCCTGAGGAAGGCCAGGTGCGCCGCGTCTTCCTCGGCCGTGACGAAGGAGGGCAGGGCGCGCGGCCGGGCGCCGTAGGCGGTGCGCACCGCCGTCTCTGTTGGACCGCCGCGCGTCGAGGTCAGGTCCAGCGCCCGCTCCTTGCCGCCGCGCAACTCCAGATAGACCTCGGCCAGCAGACGGGCGTCGATCAGGGCGCCGTGCAAGGTGCGCTCGACCAGGCTGATCTTGTAGCGCTTGCACAGGGCGTCCAGCGAGTTCGCCATGCCCGGAAACCGCTTCTGGGCTAGGGCCAGGGTGTCGATCCAACGGTCCTGCGGCGGCGGCTTGCGGCCGATGCGGCCGATCTCGAAGTCGATGAAGTTTCGGTCGAAGTTGGCGTTGTGCGCGATCAGGGGCGCATCGCCCAGGAACTCCATCAGGTCATCGACGACCTCATGAAACTTGGGCGCGTCCTTCACCTTGTCGTCGGTGATGCCGTGCACCTTGATGGCGTCCGGCGGGATCAGCCGTTCGGGGTTGATGAAGCGGTGAAAGGTCCGGCCCGTCGGCAGCAGATCCTCGATCTCGATACAGCCCACCTCGATCAGCCGGTCGCCCGTCTTGGGATCGAAGCCGGTGGTTTCAGTATCAAGGACGATTTCGCGGGCCATATCCCTTAATGCCGGGCTTCGTCCTCTTGGGAAAGAGGCCCGCGCGGCGGCGTCCACGACGGCGACAGCACTGTCCCCACGATCCGGCGCACTTGGTCGCGCGCCGCGTCCAGACCCCGCCCCGTATCTATGAGGAAGTCGGCGCGGGCGCGCTTTTCAGCGTCCGGCGTCTGGCGCGACAGTATGGCCTCGAACCGTTCGCGCGTCATGCCGGGACGGGCCAGGACGCGTCGAGCCTGCACCTCGGGATCGGCGGTGACCACCACCACAGCGTCTACGGCGCCGTCGCCGCCCGTTTCGAACAGCAGGGGAATGTCCACGACCGCCAGGCGCGCACCCTGAACCTCTGCCGCCATCAGCGCTTGCGCGCGGTCCGCCGCGACCAACGGATGAACAATGGCCTCCAGTCGTTGAAAGGCGCCCTCGTCGCGTCCCAGAACCTCGGCCAGCCGCGCGCGATCGATAGCGCCGTCCACCACCACGCCGGGAAAGTTCTGTTCCAGCGGCGCCACGGCCGCTCCGCCCGGTCCATAAAGCCGATGAACCGCGGCGTCGGCGTCCCAGACCACCGCGCCCTCCTCGGCGAACATCTGCGCCGTCGTGGACTTTCCCATGCCGATGGAGCCGGTCAGTCCCAGAACGATCATGCGACCGCTTTCGCCTTCGCCAGATGGGCCATGGCCACGGCGCGCAGGTCCAGCGGCGGCGGCGGGACGCCGAAAATGGCCTCGAATGACGGTCCGGCCTGACCGATCAACATCGCCAGGCCGTCGACCGTGGTCAGCCCCCGCGCCTGGGCCGCCGCCAGAAAGGGCGTGAGCACCGGCTTATAGGTCATGTCCATGACGACCGCGTCGGCCTTCAGGAGGTTGAGGTCGAGGGTCGGCGGCGCGCTCAGGGCGTTGATGACCAGATCGGCCTTCGCAAGGACCACTTCGTCTTCGGCGACCGTCACCCCGGCGCCCAGATCGGCGGCCAGAGCCTCGGCGCGGCTGCGCGTGCGGTTCAGGATCGACAGACGGGCCCCCGCCTCTACCAGGGCGCCCGCGACCGCTCGCGCGGCGCCGCCCGCGCCCAGCATGACGACATGGGCCCCCTTCAGCTCAAACGACGACGCCTGTTCCGCCAGGGCGTAGAGCACGCCTGCACCATCGGCGCTGTCAGCGCGGACCCGGCCGTTTTCAAACACCAGAATATTGGCTGAACCGGTCGCCTTGGCCGCCGGGGCGACGTCGTCCGCCAGGGCGAAGGCCTGCTCTTTGAAGGGCGCCGTGACGTTGAGGCCCTGAATCAGACCCGCCCGCCCGGCGGCGACCAGGGTGCGAAAACCATTGGGGTCTTTCGGCTGGAAGGCGACATAGGAGCCGTCCACCGCCCCCGCCTCAAGCCAGGCGTTATGCAGGATCGGGCTGAGGGAATGGCCGATCGGATTGCCGGCGACCCCGCCCAGCCGGGCCTGCCCGGTGATGCGCGCCGGACGGACGACCGGTTCCGTTTCCATCTTCATGACGCAATGACCCCCACACGCCTCAACTCTGTGAGGACGGGCCATAACGGCAATCCGAGAACCGTGAAATAGTCGCCTTGCACTGCGTCAAAAAGCTGCGCCCCCATTCCCTCGAGCCGGTAGGAGCCGACACAGGCCAGCAGACCTTCGCCTTCCGCCGTCAGATAGGCGTCAAGAAAGGCGTCGGAGAAGGCGCGGACCTTCATTTCGGCCGTATCCAGCCCGCTCCAGACGACCTGGCCCTTGTGCGCCAGAGCCGCGCCCGAATGCAGGTTGTGCGAGCGGCCTCGCATGGCTGACAGGCGCGCGCGCGCCGCCGCCAGCGTCGGCGCCTTGGACACCAGCCCCCCGTCAAAGGCCAGGGTCTGGTCCGCCCCCAGCACCCAGGCCTCGGGATCATGGCGCGACACCGCCAGCGCCTTGGCCCGCGCCAGTTCCACCGCCAGCTCAGCCGGATCGACGCCCGGAGTCTTCAGCGCATCCTCGTCCACATCGGCGACCTGGACGACGAAGGGCACGCCTGCATTTTCCAGCATGGCCCGGCGGGCGGCGCTCTTGGAGGCCAGGATCAGACGTTCATGAGGGGCCTCGGTCACATCGGCGCTCCCAGCTTGCGGCTGCGCCGCTCGCTCAACAGGTTGATGATGGCGGCGGCCGTCTCCTCGACCGAGCGACGGGTCACGTCGATGGTCGGCCAGCCGCGCCGTTCGAAGGCGCGCCGCGCCTTGATGGTCTCTTCGCGAACGGAGTCATGGTCGACATAGGCCGAGGCGTGGCCGGCGTTCAGTCCATCCAGGCGATTGCGGCGGATCTGCACCAGACGGTCCGGCGAGACGGTCAGGCCGACCACCAGCGGATTCTTCAGCCCCGTCAGCCGCTCGCCGTCTTCCTGCCCCGGAACCAGCGGCACATTCGCCGCCCGGATGCCGCGATGGGCCAGATAGATGCAGGTCGGCGTCTTGGACGTCCGGCTGACGCCGCACAGGACGACATCGGCCTGTTCCAGCTGCTCCAGCGTTCCTTGTCCGTCATCGTGGGCGATGGCGTAGTCCAGCGCGCTCATCCGGTTGAAATAGCCGGTGTCCAGGGCGTGCTGGGCGCCCACCCGCGCCGAAACGTCCGCCCCCAGATAGCGCGACAGGGCGCCGACCAGCGGGTCCAGCGCCCCGATCTGCGGCATCTGCAGCTGGCGACAGCCTTCCTCCAGTTGTTCGCGCAGCTCCCGATCAACCAGCGTATGCAGAACGACGCCGGGCGCCGCTGCGATTTCTTCCAGCACCCGCTCCATCTGCTTGTTGGACCGCACCAAGGCGTAGATGTGCTCGATGGGAATGACCCCGTCGAACCGGGCGATCACCGCCTTGGCCATGGCGTTCAAGGTCTCGCCCGTCGAATCCGAGACGAGATGAACATGAAAATATGTGGCCAGACGCGAAGCGCCGGGAGGACGGGCAGGGCTCATGAGGACGGCGTCTCCTTCTGGGCGACGGTCGGATCATCCCCGCGCCCTGTTGAAAAGCCGGGGCGCCGTTCGTGAAAGACCGGGCGCCGAATCCTGTAGCAAGCCCCGTCGTCGGTCGCGAGCGGGGATCGCGGGCGCCGTTGTCGCGATCGGCGCCGGAGTCGTCCGCCTGGGCGCCGAAGTTTCATCCCATGCTGTGGGCAGGAGCGCCTGTCCAAATTCGGCGCCCGTGGATTCACCCACAACGGCGCCCAGAGACAAACCCGAGTCTGGCGGGTGTTTCACGGCTTATCCCCATGACTCACACCCCGGACGCCCAAGCCTCGGATTCGTTCGTCGCGAAACGGGGACAAGACGGAGTCCAACCGGGACGGTCCAGGGTTATCCCCGCGCTCCCCGGCCCTGCTTCCAACCTCTAATTCTTTCAATTCTTAAATCTGAATAGGGATTGAGGCTTGGGGGTGTGCATCCTAAAGCCCAAGACATGAGCACGCCCCTTCTGATCCAGGCTCTCCAGGGCCAAACCCTTTCCCGCCCGCCTGTGTGGTTCATGCGTCAAGCCGGGCGCTACCTGCCGGAATACCGTGAGCTTCGGGCCAAGGCGCCGGACTTCATCGCCTTCTGCCTGAACCCGGAGATGGCGGCCGAGGCGACCCTGCAGCCGATGCGCCGTTTCGGCTTCGACGCCGCCATCGTCTTCGCCGACATCCTGCTGATCCCCGGCGCCCTGGGGCAAAAGGTGTGGTTCGAGGCGGGGGAAGGGCCGCGCCTCGGCGCCCTGCCGTCGGTGCAGTCGATGGCCGACAAGGCTCAGCAGGCTGGAGAGCACCTCAAGGCCGTGGGCCAGACCCTCAGCCTGGTGCGCGCGGAACTGGAGCCTGAGCGCGCCCTGATCGGCTTTGCGGGCGCGCCGTGGACCGTGGCCACCTATATGCTGGACGGCGAACACCGGACCATGGGCAAGGGCGAGCGCGGTCTGGCGCGCACCTACGCCTATACCCAGCCCGAGATCGTCTATGGCCTGCTGGACGTGCTGGTGGAAGCCACCGCCCACTATCTGAAGATGCAGCAGGACGCCGGCGCCCAGGTGCTGAAGATCTTCGAGAGCTGGGCCGAGGGCCTGCCCGACGATCTGTTCGACAGCCTGGTGCTGAAACCGCATCAGAAGCTGGTCGCCCGCGCTCGGGAACTGGGCGTCACCGTACCCCTGATCGGCTTCCCGAGAGGCTCGGCGGCTCTGGCCGAACGCTATGCGCGCGAATGCGACGTGCAGGGCGTGGCGCTGGACACCGCCTGTCCGCTGGAAGTCGGCCAGCGCGTGCAGACGATCAAACCCATCCAGGGCGCGCTTGACCCGCTCCTTCTGCGTGCGGGCGGCGAGGCGCTGGACCGCCGCGTCGATCAACTGATGGAGGCCTGGGGTCAGGGGCCGTGGATCTTCAACCTGGGCCACGGCATCCTGCCGGACGTGCCGATCGCCCATGTCGAGCAGGTTCTGAAGCGGATCGGCGCCCAATGAGCCAGACCGCCACAACCCTAGAGGGACGACCCAACCGGCGCGTGGCGGTCGTCCTGACCAATCTGGGCGGGCCTGATCGCCCCGAAGCGGTCAAACCCTTCCTGTTCAACCTGTTCAACGACCCGGCCATTATCGGCCTGCCGGGGCTGTTCCGCACGCCGCTGGCCAGGCTGATCTCCAGCCGTCGCGAGACCTCGGCCCAGGCCAACTACGCCCTGATGGGCGGCGGCTCGCCCCTGCTGCCCGAGACGCAGAAACAGGCCGAGGCCCTGTCGCGCGCCCTGGCCGACGCTTCGCCGGGCGACGACAGCCGGGTCTTCATCGCCATGCGCTACTGGCATCCGCTGACCGAAGAGACGGCGGCGGCGGTCAAAGCCTTCCAGCCCGACCAGATCGTCCTTCTGCCCCTCTATCCGCAGTTCTCGACCACTACGACGGCCTCCTCGCTGAAGAAGTGGACCGAGTGCTACGATGGACCGGGAGAGACCCATGTGGTCTGCTGCTATCCGGACGCTGACGGCCTGATCGAGGCCCAGGTCCGCCTGATCCGACAGACGTTGGACAAGGCTGAAGGCAAGCCGGTTCGGGTGCTGTTTTCGGCCCACGGCATCCCCGAGAAGCTGGTCACGGCCGGCGATCCCTATCAGGCGCAGGTCGAGGCCACCGTCGCGGCCGTGGTCGAACGCATGGGCCTGACCGACTGGGCCATCTGCTACCAGAGCCGGGTCGGGCCGCTGAAATGGCTGGGCCCGGCCACGCCGGACGCCATCGAACAGGCGGCCAAAGACGGCGTGGGCGCGCTCATCGTGCCGATCGCCTTCGTCTCAGAACACATCGAGACGCTGGTCGAGCTGGACATGGAATACGGCGAACTGGCCCATAAGGTCGGTTGCGCCCCGTATCTGCGCGCGCCGACGGTCAGCGCCGACCCGGTTTTCATCACCGCCCTGGCCGATGCAGTCGCGCGCGCGCTGGAGACGCCTGGAACGGCCCCGCAGGGGGCGTCGCAGGGTGGACCATGCGCCCACTTGAAAGCCTGCCCGTCCGGCTGTTCAAAGGGCTCCAGGGCGGCCTGAGGGGATCGACATGGACTATTACAACCTGGCCCGCGGGCTTCACATCCTGGCGGTGATCGCCTGGATGGCCGGCATGCTCTTCCTGCCGCGCCTGTTCGCCTATGACGCCGAGCAGAACGCCAAGCCCGAACCCCTGCGCGGCGAGATGCAGGCGCTGTTGCGCGTCTGGCAGACGCGGCTGCTGCGCATCATCATCAACCCGGCCATGATCCTGGCCTTCGTCTTCGGCGGCTGGCTGCTGTGGCTGCGCAGCGGCGACGGCGCCGACTGGTCCTTCGCCCATCAGCCGTGGATGGTGACCAAGCTGATCGGCGTCTTCCTGCTGGCGGGCTGGCACGGCTTTCTGGCGGGACAGCGCAAGAAGATTGCGGCGGGCGCGTCGAAATACTCCGGCCGCTTCTGGCGCATGACCAATGAGATTCCGTTCGTCCTGGCCATCATCATGGTGCTGTCGGTGACGATGGAGTGGACGTTTTAGAGGCCCTGACGCGAGCGACGCGATCGCTCGCTGCTTGAGGGCCTTGACCGCGCACCCGCTTTCGTGGTTCCGCTGAGGTGAACCGTGCGGCCGATCCGTGCAGCGCGGTCCCTCTCTTTTGCGACGCCTGCCGGTTTGAGCCTGCGGGAGCCCGTCGCCCTCCCTCCCGGCCCTTGCGGCTGAAGCCATTACGACCTTTCTGCTCCTGGCCGCTTCCTGGCGTCCGGGTGCGCGAACGAGCACGCCATCATGACCGATACGCCTGAGACTCCGGAAACCGAAGTCGCTGAAAATGCAACGGAAACGCCGGTTGAGCGGCCGCGCCGCACCCTGAGCCTGGGCGGCAGCCGTACGGCGGCGCCGGTCGAGGAGGCCGAGCCTGAAGTCCCCGTTCACGCTGCTTCCGACGATGACGACCACGGGGTCGACACCACGGCCGAGGACGACGATGAGGACGATGACGGCGAACCCATCGTCCCCAACGGCCGCATCACGCTTCAGGAACTGAACGAGAAGACGCCGGAAGACCTGGTCGCCTTCGCCGAGGGTCTGGACATCGAGAACGCCGGCAACCTGCGCAAGCAGGACCTGCTGTTCGCTATCCTGAAGACCCTGGCCGACGAAGAGGTCGAGATCATCGCTTCGGGCGTGCTGGAGATCCTGCCGGACGGGTTCGGCTTCCTGCGCAGCCCCGACGCCAACTACCTGCCGGGTCCGGACGACGTCTATGTTTCGCCGTCGCAGATCCGCCGCTTTGGCCTGCGTTCGGGCGACACGGTGCACGGCGCCGTGCGCGGCCCGCGTGAGGGCGAGCGCTACTTCGCCCTGCTCAAGGTCGACACGATCAACTTCGAAGATCCGGAGATGGTCAAGACCAAGGTCCTGTTCGACAACCTGACGCCGCTCTATCCCGAAGAGCGCCTGCACATGGAAATCCAGGATCCGACGCTGAAGGATCGCTCGGGCCGGGTCATCGACATCGTCGCCCCGCTGGGCAAGGGCCAGCGCTGCCTGATCGTCGCCCCGCCGCGCGTCGGTAAGACGGTCATGCTGCAGAACATCGCCAAGTCGATCGAGCGCAACCACCCGGAAGTCTTCCTGATCGTCCTGCTGATCGACGAACGTCCCGAAGAAGTCACCGACATGCAGCGCACGGTGAAGGGCGAGGTCGTCGCCTCGACCTTCGACGAGCCCGCCTCGCGTCACGTCGCCGTCGCCGAAATGGTGATCGAGAAGGCCAAGCGCCTGGTCGAGCACAAGAAGGACGTGGTGATCCTGCTGGACTCCATCACCCGCCTGGGCCGCGCCTACAACGCCACCGTCCCGTCGTCGGGCAAGGTGCTGACCGGCGGCGTCGACGCCAACGCCCTGCAACGTCCCAAGCGCTTCTTCGGCGCCGCGCGTAATGTGGAGCAGGGTGGGTCGCTGACCATCATCGCCACGGCCCTGATCGACACCGGCAGCCGCATGGACGAGGTGATCTTCGAAGAGTTCAAGGGCACCGGCAACTCGGAAATCGTGCTGGACCGCAAGGTCGCCGACAAGCGCATTTTCCCGGCCATCGACGTGCTCAAGTCCGGCACCCGCAAGGAAGATCTCATCACGCCGAAGGACCAGCTGGCCAAGACCTATGTCCTGCGCCGCATCCTCAACCCGATGGGTCCGCAGGACGCGATCGAATTCCTGCTCGACAAGCTGCGCCAGTCCAAGAACAACGCGGACTTCTTCCAGTCGATGAACACCTGATAGGGTCCCTATCGCCTCGCGCGCGGCGCGAGGCTGCTTGAGGGACGGTCTCTCAAGCAGTCGCCCGCCGCGGGCGGCGGTAGAGAACCAGGAACGTGTTTCACGTGAAACAGGAGCGTGGGTCGTGAAGCTGAACATCGAGATCGACTGCACCCCGGCCGAGGCCCGCGCCTTCCTCGGCCTGCCGGATGTGACGCCGCTCAACGATCATCTGGTGGCCGAGATGCAGAAGCGGATGGACGCCAACATGGCCGCCATGCAGCCCGACGAACTCATGAAGACCTGGACCAGCTTCGGCGTTCAGGCTCAGGACCAGTTCCGTCGCCTGATGGAAGCCGCCGTCACGGGCGCGCCCAAGCCCTGAGTTTGATGACGTGAGCGACACCATCTTCGCCCTCGCTACCCCGCCGGGGCGGGGGGCCATCGCGGTGCTGCGGCTGTCCGGCCCCGCCACCGAAAGCGCGCTGACGGCGATGGGGGCAGGGGGGCTGCCCCCACGTCTGGCCTCGGTGCGCAGCCTGCGCCACGACGGCCGCCTGATCGACGAGGCCCTGGTCTTGAGGTTCGTCGCTCCGCGTTCCTACACGGGCGAGGATTCGGCCGAACTGCATCTGCATGGCGGTCGCGCCGTGATCGAGGCGGCGAGCACCGCCCTGATCGCCCTGGGCCTGCGACCGGCGGAACCGGGCGAGTTCACCCGACGCGCCTTCCAGAACGGCCGCATGGACCTGGCCCAGGCCGAGGCCGTCGCCGATCTGATCGACGCCGAAACGGAAGCCCAGAAGTCTCAGGCCCTGGGACAGCTCGACGGCGCCCTGTCCGCCGCTTACGCCGGATTTCGTCGCGACCTATTGAAGGCCCTGTCCCTGGTCGAGGCCGAGATCGACTTCCCCGACGAGGAAGTGCCCGACAATCTGGCGCGCACCGCCGGGCCGGTGCTGGACGCTCTGGCGGCTGATCTGCGCGCGGCCCTGGCCGATTCCGATCGCGGGCGGCGGGTGCGAGAAGGCTATCGCATCGTCCTGATCGGCGAGACGAATGCGGGCAAGTCGTCGCTGTTCAACGCTCTTGTCGCGCGCGAGGCGGCCATCGTCACCGCCATCGCCGGGACCACCCGCGACGTGCTGGACGCCGACATCATGATCGGCGGTTACGCCGTCACCCTGTCGGACACGGCCGGTTTGCGCGACAGCGACGATCTGGTCGAAGCTGAGGGCATTCGCCGCGCCCGTATCCGCGCCGAGGGAGCGGACCTGCGCCTGTGGGTCCGCTCGCCCTCGACCGAAGGGGCTGAGGACCCCGCCGCCGTCTTCGTGCGACCCTCCGATCTTCAGGTGTTGAACAAGGCCGATCTGGGGGCAGTGGCGATGGCGCCGGACCTCGAAGCCTTGAGCGTCAGCACGACGACGGGGCAGGGGCTGGCCGAACTGCATGACTGGATCGCGGCCCGCTTGGCGCGCGACCTTTCGGGCGCGGACTTCCCGGCCGTGACCCGCGAACGCCATCGCCGCCGTCTGGCCGAAGCCTTGGCTGCGGTCGAGGCGGGGCGCCGCGCGCTCGACCTGGCGCCGGAGATGGCGGGTGACGACCTGCGCCGCGCCGCCGACGCCCTGGCTCGGGTCACCGGCGCCATCGGTGTCGAAGATATCCTGGGCGAGGTCTTTTCCTCCTTCTGCATCGGCAAATAGGCGCGGCTCTCGTCTGTTTCACGTGAAACAACGGTTCCTCGACCGGTGGCGATTTCGGTCCGGATGGACTATGTGAACCCCATGAGTTCGAGCCCCGATCACACCTTCGACGTCGTCGTCATCGGCGGCGGTCACGCCGGCTGCGAGGCCGCGACGGCCGCCGCGCGCGCCGGCGCCAGCACCCTGCTTCTGACCCAGAAGCTGGAGACCATCGGCGAGATGAGCTGCAACCCGGCCATCGGCGGGCTGGGCAAGGGCCATCTGGTGCGAGAGATCGACGCCCTGGACGGCGTCATGGGGCGCCTTGCCGACGTGTCGGGCATCCAGTTCCGGATGCTGAACCGCTCCAAGGGCGCCGCCGTGCGCGGCCCGCGCAGCCAGATCGACCGCCGTCTGTATCGCGAAGCCATGCAGGCGGAGCTGGCGGACTATCCAAACCTGACCCTGATGGCCGGCACGGCCGAGGGCCTGATCCTGAACGGCGACCGCGTCGTCGGCGTGACGACAGGGGCAGGGGAGATGATCCGCGCTGGCGCCGTGGTGCTGACGACCGGCACCTTCCTTAACGGCGTCATCCATCGCGGCGATCTGCGCATTCCGGCCGGGCGATATGGCGAGGACCCCTCGACGGGTCTGGCGGGCGATCTGCACGCGGCCGAGCTGATGATGGGCCGGCTGAAGACCGGCACGCCCGCGCGCCTGGACGGTGGCACCATCGCCTGGGACCGACTGGAGATGCAGGCGGCGGACGATCAGCCCGTGCCCTTCAGCTTCATGACGGATCGTATCGAGGTGCCCCAGATCGCCTGCGGGGTCACCCATACGACGGAAGAGACGCACCGCATCATCGCGGAGAACCTCGGCGAAAGCGCCGTCTATGGCGGGCGGCTGTCGGGTCGCGGGCCCCGCTACTGCCCCTCGATCGAGGACAAGGTGGTTCGCTTCGCCGACAAGACCAGCCACCAGGTTTTTCTGGAGCCGGAAGGTCTGGATGATCCCAGCGTTTATCCGAATGGGATTTCGACCTCCGTGTCCGATGCGACGCAGCTGGCCTTCCTTCACACCATGCCGGGGCTGGAGAAGGTCGAGGTTTTCCGCTTCGGCTACGCCATCGAGTACGACTATGTCGACCCGCGCGAGCTGACCCCGGCGCTTGAGGTCAAGAAGCGGCCCGGCCTGTATCTGGCGGGCCAGATCAACGGCACGACCGGCTATGAAGAGGCGGGGGCGCAGGGGCTGATCGCCGGCCTGAACGCCGCCCGCGCCGTGGCCGGTTCTGACCCGCTGATCCTCGGCCGGGACCAGGCCTATATCGGCGTGATGATTGATGACCTGGTGACTCGGGGCGTCACCGAACCCTATCGCATGTTCACAAGCCGGGCCGAGTACCGGTTGACGCTACGTGCTGATAACGCCGACCAGCGCCTGACGCCGATCGGGATTGAAGCGGGGATCGTCGGTGGGGATCGGGCGCGGGTATGGCTGGATAAGGCCGACCAGTTGGACCGGGCGAACCGTGTTTCACGTGAAACGCAGTTCACGCCCAAGGAAGCGGGCGCGCTGGGCATCGCGGTCAACGCCGATGGGCAGCGTCGCTCGATCCGCGACCTGCTGGCCTTCCCGAACGTGACGCTGGATCAGTTCATTGCGATCCGCCCTGAAATCGCCGACTGGCCCGCCACCGTGCGAGAACAGGTCGAGATTGACGCCGTCTACGCCGGCTATCTGGACCGTCAGGCCCAGGACGCCGAGGCGCTGCGGCGGGAGGAGGGGCTGTCGCTGCCCGCCGACCTCGACTACGGGGCCATCGGCGCCCTGTCGAACGAAGTGCGCGAGAAGCTGTCCATGATCCGGCCCCTCACACTGGGGCAGGCTGGCCGTATTGAAGGCATGACGCCGGGCGCCCTGACCGCGCTTCTGGCTCATGTGAAGAAGGTGAAGGGCGTGGAAGCAGATCTCGCGGCGGTCGTCGCCTGATGTCGGACGCCATCGACGCCTTCCGCGCCCAGACCGGGGCCAGCGACGCCAACATCGCCGACCTGACGACTTTCCTGGCCATGCTGACCGAGGCCAATGAGGTGATGAACCTCGTCGGCCCGGACACGCTTCCCGATTTCTGGAACCGCCACGCCTGGGATAGCGCCCAGCTTCTGGACCTGGCGCCCGAGGCGAAGACCTGGGCCGACCTGGGGGCTGGGGCCGGCTTCCCCGGCGTCGTTCTGGCCATCCTTTTGAAGGGACGGCCCGGGGCTCATGTCTGGCTGGTGGACAGCCTGGGCAAGCGCTGTCGCTTTCTCCAGACCATCGTCGATACGCTCGAGTTGCCAGCCACCGTGGTCAATGGCCGGGCCGAGGAGCAGGCGATCACGGTCGATATCGTCACGGCGCGAGCCGTGGCGGCGATGGAGAAGCTGCTGGGTTATGCACAGCCCTACTTCCAACGCGGTGCAAAAGGCCTGTTCCTTAAGGGAGAGAAGGCCGAGGTTGAGTTGAGAGAGGCCCGTCGGGTCTGGCAGTTTGAAGCCGAGCTTACGGTCTCGCGCAGCGATCCGCGCGGCCGCATCGTTTCACTGGGGAGCCTTCGCCGTGTCCGTTGAGTCCGTAAAATCGTCTGCTTCCCGTGACACCCGCGTTCTGGCGGTCTCGAACCAGAAGGGCGGGGTGGGCAAGACCACGACCGCCATCAACCTCGGCACGGCCCTGGCCGCCATCGGCGAAAAAGTGCTGATCGTGGACATGGACCCGCAGGGCAATGCCTCCACCGGCCTGGGTGTTCCACGTGAAACACGGCGAGTGACCATCTACGATGTGATCGTCGATGGACGGCCGGTCGATGAGGCGGCGATCGAGACCGCCGTACCGGGCCTGTTTATCGTCGCCGCCGATCCGGATATGTCGGGGGTCGAGATCGAGTTAAGCCAGGCGGATCGGCGCTCCTACCGTCTGCGCGACGCTCTGGCGAAGCAGGGGGGCAATGGTCATTCCCGGTATGACTATGTCCTGATCGACTGCCCGCCGTCGCTGAACCTGTTGACCTTGAACGCCATGTCGGCGGCAGACGCCGTTCTGGTGCCGCTGCAGTGCGAATTTTTCGCCCTGGAAGGCCTGACCCAGTTGATGCGGACCATCGACATGGTGCGCCAGAGCTTGAACCCGGCGCTGGAGATTCAGGGTCTTGTCCTGACCATGTATGACCGCCGCAACGCTCTGTCAGGGCAGGTGGCCGCCGATGTGCGCGCCCACTTCGGCGACAAGGTCTATGACAGCGTCATTCCCCGGAACGTGCGGGTTTCGGAGGCGCCGTCGTTCGGCAAGCCGGCGCTGATCTATGATCTCAAGTGCGCGGGTAGTCAGGCCTATCTGAAACTGGCGCGTGAACTGGTGGCGCGTGAGCGTCAACGTCGTCAGGCCGTCGCGGCCTGATTAACCTGATAAGTAAACGGAAACAGCATCTTGTCCGAACGTCAGCGTGGTCTGGGCCGGGGTCTCTCGGCGCTCTTGGGTGAAAACGCGCAGGAAGCGGTGGCCGTCGATGCGACCGGCCCGGCCCCGGCGGGCGTGCAGCGCGCCCCGATCGAAGCGCTCAAACCCAATCCGGATCAGCCGCGCAAGATCTTCGCCAAGACCGATCTGGATGAGCTGACGGCGTCGATCCGCGACAAGGGCGTCCTGCAACCGATCCTCGTGCGGTCTCAGCCGGGCGAAGCAGGCGTATGGCAGATCATCGCCGGCGAACGCCGTTGGCGCGCGGCCCAGGCCGCGCGTCTGACGCAGGTGCCGATCGTCGTGCGCGAGATGGACGACATCGAGGTGCTGGAAGTCGGCGTTATCGAGAACGTCCAGCGCGCCGACCTTAACCCGATGGAAGAGGCCAACGCCTACGCCGTCCTGATGGAGCGTTTCGGCCGTACTCAGGACGCCCTGGCCGGCGTCGTGGGCAAGAGCCGCAGCCACGTGGCCAACACCCTGCGCCTGCTGCAACTGCCCGAGGCGGTGCGGGACCATGTGGTGCGCGGCGAACTGTCGGCGGGGCACGCGCGCGCCCTGATCACGGCGCCGAACGCCGAGCAGTTGGCGGCCGAAGTCATCGCCAAGGGCCTGAACGTGCGCCAGACCGAAGCCCTGGCCCGACGCGCGGCGGACGGGCCGAAAACGCCAAAGGCCCGGCCCGCGCCGAACGGGGAGGGCGCGGCCGACATCGCCGCCCTGGAGCAGGATCTGTCCGACGCTCTGGGCCTGAAGGTGTCGCTGGCCGACAAGGGCGGCAAGGGCGAGATTACCGTCAAATACGGCACTCTGGAACAGCTCGACGACCTGTGCCGACGTCTGATGCGGGGCTGAACGACCGACCGAAAAAACCCGTCCACGGCCGAGCCGGGACGGGTAAGTCGGGGGATGAGAGCGGGAGCCGACGCGCCAGCAGGCGGGAACGCGCCGGATGATCCGATCAATGATCGACGACCGATCCTCCCTATAGGAAACGCTTATATACGCTTGTGTCAATACCGCGTATTTTGACTTAATCAGCAGCCCCGCGGGCCTTAAAGGGGGAGCGGCTGATGCATGGATTGAAGTGTCTTTCCGTCCTCAAGGTCAGCGGGACGCCCATGAATCCAGAAATGTAAGAGAGCGACCGGGGTCAAAGCCCCATGCGCTTGGCGCGGGCGGCGATTTCCAGCAGGAGGCGCTCGGCGATCAGGGCTTCGGGCATGCCCGTGGTCTTGGTCATGACGTCGGCGGTGTTGACGCTGTCCTGGACCTCGTCGAGCAGTTCGAGCCGCCAGCCGCGCGCCTGGCGCAGCATTTCCGCCTCCTGTTTCCAGAAGACGCCGGCGGCCTTGGCGGCCTCCTTGGCGCCGGCGCCGTTGGCTTGCAGGATATTGATCCGGCGCAGCTTTCCGAGATGCAGCGACGCCATGCGCACAGCCATGACGGCGCTTTCGCCCTCGGCCAGGGCGCGGCGCAGGCCCGCCTGCGCGGGGCCGGGGCGGCCGCCGAAGGCCTGTAAGGCGGCGTCGGACAGGGAGGCGTCGGGCTCGACCCCCAGGTGGGCGTCCAGCTCCTCCACGTCGATAGTGCGGCCTGAGCCGGGGCCGATGTAGAGGATCAGCCGCTCGATCTCCTGACGCATCAGGCCGCGTTCGCGGGGCAGGCGGGCGACGAAGCGGTCCAGCGCGTCCGAGGTCAGGCCCACCTTGTCGGCGCCCAGCGCCTCGCGCGTCATGCGGGCGACATCGCCGACCTCGTCTTCATAACAGGCGATGGCGACCGCGCCCTGGGCCTTTTCGGCGGCCTTGCGCAGGGCGGATTCGCGACCCAGCGCCCCGGCTTCGATCACCAGCATGGCGTCGGGGTTGTAGGCGCCCTCGGCGTGGGCGCTCAGGGCGGCGGCCACGGCCTTGTCGACGCCGCCCTTGGCGTCGCCCATGCGCACGCGCACCAGACGCCGCCCGCCGATCATGCTGAGCGCCGTCAGGGCCTCTTCCAGCCTCACCGCGTCGCTGTCGATGTCGGCTTCGGTCAGCAGGGTGACGTTGAAGGGGTCGTTCAGGTCCGGCGTGATCGTTCGGCACAGCGTCAGGGCGCGCTCTGTTACGCCCGAACGGTCCTTGCCGTGGATGACGGCGGCGCGGACGCTGGCGTCCGGCGCCTTCAGGAAGCGGTCGACGTCGGGCCGCCGGGACAGGATCATGCGGCGGCCTTCAGCGCCCCGCCAGGACGCGCATCATGTCCAGGCGGATCAGGCGCGCCAGATCGGCGGCGGCGCGGTCCTCGCCGTCCTGCTGGGCGGCGATGGCGGCGTAGGGCTGGTCGGCGGCGGCGTAGGTGATGGTGGTGGTCTGCACGCCCTTGAGGGTTTCGCCGCCCGCCACGGGGGTCAGGGACCAGGCGGCCCTGACCGTCAGTTCATAGCGGCTGGCGGTGTCGTCGATGCGGCGGCCCAACGGGCGACGCTTGTGCTCGACCTCGGTCGCCAGACGGTACAGCGGCGCCTGGGCGCCGTCGCGCCCGAAGGCGTCCTCCAGCTGTTCGCGCAGACGATAGCCCAGCCGGTCGTCCGGAGTGGTCACCGCGATGCGCGACAGGGCGCCGCTGACGCCGGCCTCGCCATACAGGGGCGTGAAGCCGCAACCGGACAGCAGAACCGTCCCGGCCAGGGCCAGCAGGAGACGACGCCCGCCGGGCATCATCCGGCCACCAGATTGACGATACGGTCGGGCACGACGATCACCTTGCGGATGCTGAGGTTGTTGGCGGCAAGGTAGGCCTGAACGGTCGGATTGGCGAGAGCCGCGGCCTCGACCGTCGCATTGTCCGAACCGCGCGGCAGGACGACCTCGCCGCGACGCTTGCCGCCGATCTGGACGGGCAGGGTGACCTGGTCGTCGGCGGCCAGGGCCGGGTCATAGACGGGCCAGGCCGCGTCCAGAACCATTCCCGCCTCGCCCAGCTGGGTCCAGCATTCCTCGGCCAGGTGCGGGGTGAAGGGCGCCATCAGCCGCGCGAGGGCGGATAGGGCGGTCTTCTTCGCCTCGGCGCCGGCCTTGTCGTGCTGACGGATGGTGGCCAGGAAGGCGTAGAGCTTGGCGACGGCCGAGTTGAAGCGGAAGTGCTCGACGCCCTCGCTGACCGCCTTGATGGCCTTGTGCGTCTCGCGGATCAGGGCGGCGTCCACATCGGCGTTGGCCGGGGCAGCCGGGTTGAACGAGGCGTACTCGCCCCAGACGCGCTGAACGAAGCGGGCGGCGCCCTCGACGCCCCCCGTCGACCACTGGATGTCACGCTCGGGCGGGCTGTCCGACAGGATGAACAGGCGACCGGCGTCGACGCCATAGGCGGCGATGATGTCCTGAGGCGCGACCACGTTCTTCTTGGACTTGGACATCTTTTCGATGTCGCCGATGGAGACTGCGGCGCCGGTGGACAGGCGGGTGGCGATGCGCTTGCCGTCCACGGTTTCGATGCGCACGTCCGACGGCTCGACCCAGCGCGGCTTGCCGCTGTCTTCATGCCCGTCGAAATAGGTCTCGTGGACCACCATCCCTTGCGTGAACAGACCCGCGAACGGCTCCTTCACGTCCATCAGACCGGCGTCCGACAGGGCGCGGGTGATGAAGCGGGCGTAGAGCAGGTGCAGGACCGCGTGCTCGACGCCGCCGATGTACTGATCGACCGGCAGCCATTTGGCGGCGGCGGCCTTGTTGATCGGCTCGGCCGCCTTGGGATCGGCGAAGCGGGCGAAATACCAGGAGCTGTCGACGAAGGTGTCCAGCGTGTCCGTCTCGCGTCGGGCGCTGGCGCCGCACGACGGACAGTCGACGTGCTTCCACGTCGGGTGACGGTCCAGCGGATTGCCGGGCACGTCGAATGTCACGTCCTTGGGCAGTTCGACCGGCAGCTGATCGGCCGGAACCGGCACCACGCCGCAGGCCTCGCAGTGGATGACCGGGATGGGGCAGCCCCAGTAGCGCTGGCGGCTGACGCCCCAGTCGCGCAGGCGATAGATGGTCGCGCCTTCGCCGGTTCCGGCGGCCTCGATGCGGCGGATGGCCTCGGCCTTGGCGGTCTCGATGTCCAGACCGTTCAGGAAGTCGGAATGGAAGATGGAGCCGGGGCCGGTATAGGCCTCGTCCGCCACGGCGAAGTCGTCGCCCGCGCCTTCGGGGCGGACGACCGGGATCACGGGCAGGTCGTATTTGCGGGCGAAGTCGAGGTCGCGCTGGTCATGCGCGGGGCAGGCGAAGATGGCGCCCGTTCCGTAGTCGGACAGAATGAAGTTGGCGATCCACACCGAAACCTCGGCGTCGGTGAACGGGTGGACGACCTTCAGACCGGTGTCCCAGCCGATCTTCTCGGCCTGTTCGATGTCGGCCTGGCTGGCGCCGCCCTTGCGGCACTCGGCGACGAAGGCGGCGACCTTGGGGTCGGCCTCGGCCAGTTGTTTCGAGATCGGATGATCGGGGGCCAGGCCCATGAAGCTGGCGCCGAACAGGGTGTCCGGGCGGGTGGTGTAGATCTCCAGTCCATCGTCGAAACCGGCCAAGATCTGGGCTGGGGCGGCGCCCGCCCAGGCCCATTTCATCTGCAGGCCCTTGGACCGGCCGATCCAGTTTTCCTGCATCAGGCGAACCTTCTCGGGCCAGCGGCCTTCCAGCTCGGCCAGACCGTCGATCAGGTCGTCCGCATACTGAGTAATGCGCAGGAACCACTGGTTCAGCTTGCGCTTCTCGACCACGGCGCCCGAGCGCCAGCCGCGCCCGTCGATGACCTGCTCATTGGCCAGGACGGTGTTGTCGACCGGATCCCAGTTGACCACGCCGTCCTTGCGATAGACCAGGCCGCGCTTGAACAGCTCCAGGAACCATTCCTGCTGCTTGCCATAGTATTCGGGGTCGCAGGTGGCGAACTCGCGGCTCCAGTCCAGCGACAGGCCCAGCAGCTTCAGCTGGTCGCGCATCGTCGCGATGTTGGACCAGGTCCAGTCGCCGGGGTGGACGCCGCGCTCCATCGCCGCGTTCTCGGCCGGCATGCCGAAGGCGTCCCAGCCCATCGGATGCAGCACGTCATAGCCGCTGGCCCGCTTCCAGCGCGCCACCACATCGCCCATCACATAGTTGCGGGCGTGGCCCATGTGGATGTTGCCCGACGGATAGGGGAACATCTCCAGGACGTAGTATTTCGGGCGGCCGGTGTCGGCGTTGGACACCGAAAAGGCGTCGGCCTCGGCCCATCGGGCCTGCTGGCGGGGTTCGGCGGTCTTAGGCTCGTAACGGGCCACGGCGTATCCTGAGGCGGCGCCTCAGGCGCAAAGCTTGAGGCGGGCCTGAGGACGCATTTGAGACGAAAGGTGAGGGGCGGCCGGTCCTTAGCGACGGGCCGCGTTGGCGAGGTTGAGCTGGCGCGCCTTGGTCAGGATGGCGTTCTCCAGATCGGTTTCGGTCTGGGCCGCGACCGGGGCCGAGACCCAGCCGCCCGAGGCGTCCTTGACTTCCTTGGTCACGGCGACGTTGAGGGCGTCGGCGCGCAGACGGCGGTCCAGGATGAAGACGGTCGCCTTGAAACGCTCGTTCGGCGTCTGCGGATTGACGTACCAGTCATAGTTCACCACGCCGCCCCAGGGGTCGGCGCTGGCCAGCGGCATGAAGGACAGGGTGTCCAGGGTGGCGCGCCACAGATAGGCGTTCACGCCGATACCCAGCTGGGTTTCCAGGCTCGGCCCCTTGGCCTTGGAGCCGCCGCCGACGAAGGGCAGGCTGGAGCAGCCGCCGAGCAGCAGTCCCGAGGCGATCAGGGCGACCGCAGCGCCGCGAACAAGAGCCATTCCATAGTCTCCGTAAAGGGGTGGACGACATACGCCGGGCGCCTTCGAAGGCCCCCGAGGGGCGATCATCGAAAGAGACCGCGCGCGCACGCGCCGCAGCGACGCTCTATAACACGCTGAAAAGGGGCTATGACAAGGCGATCCGGCGTTCCTGGCCGCCAATATCGACGGCGAACGGTCGGAACGGCGTGACGCAGGCGCCACAGGGGCCGCCGGAGTCGCCTTCAACCGTGATCGCGGGGCTTCCATGCGTTGACCGCGGGGCTCGACTTCATATCTTATCCCCAGGTCGGATGGTTCCGGCTCGTTAATAAACGGATCGGCGGCTCAAGTCGGTCTTTCTGGGTAGGTGGAATGCGTTTCGTCGCCGTCATCGCTGGATGCGTGGGCGCCCTGGCCTTGGCCGGGATGGCGAACGACGCCTCGGCGCAGACGCGCGCCCGCACCCCCTCCGTCAATCTCAGCGAGATCGCCGCCCAGTCCTCGACCACGCCTGCGACCCCGGCCCAGCGTCGCGGCCTGCGCTGGAACGAGAACGGACGCTGGGGGCTGAACTTCAACCTGAACCAGCCGGTCGGCCGTGAAGCCGACTGGGGCGATGTCGAGGCCGGGGCCTATTACCGCCTCAGCCCGCGCCTTCGCGTCGGCGCCGCCGCCAACCTGGCCTCGCCTGAAGTCGACCCGGCCCGCGCGCCCGAAAGCGCCGCCGACCGCCGCGCCGCGCCGCGCGTTCGGCTTGAGACCATCTTCAAGTTCTGACCCTTAGTCGGCGAAAGCCGTCTGGATCGCTTCCACCCCCGCAAGACCGCACGCGCCCGACGCCGCCAATAACGGCGCATTCGCCGCCGTGATTCCGCCCAAAGCGTAGACCGAGCATGGGGCCATGGCGGCGAGGGCTGAAAACCCCTCTAGGCCCAGCGGCGCTTTGATCGATGAGGCGCCGCCCGCCGGGAAGACCGGCGACAACACAAGGGCGTGCACGTCCCGCGCCGCCTGCACGGCTTCCGGGGAATGGGCGGCCCCGGTCAGCAACCAGTCCGGCCGTCGTCCTGAGAGCCCGTAGGCGGCCGACAGCGCCCGTTCGGGCAGGTGCACGCCGTCCGCCCCGATCTGCTCGGCCAGTTCGGCGTCCAGCCCCACGAGCAGCTGAACCCCCGCTTCGTGCGTTGCCTCGCGCAGGCGCTGTCCGGTCTCCAGTCGATCCGCGGCGCCGAAGTGACGGAAGACCACGCCTGCGCTGGCAGGCAGGCGCGCGGCTGTCTCCCAGGGGCGAGGCGTGCGGGCCGGGTCGGTGAAGAACAGCAGGGGGGGCAAGGTGCGGCCGCCCTGCGGCGCCGTGCGCGCCAGGGCGCGGGCGGCGTCCCACAGGCTTTGCGCTTCTTCGGACAGGGTGTCAGACAGGGGCATCATGACCGTCCCTAATCCCGCCGCCGCCGTTTCGTCCATCGCTGACCGCTTCGCCCAGGTGCGGGGCCGCATCGCCGAGGCGGCCAAGTCGGCGGGCCGCGACCCGGCCTCGGTGGCGCTGACCGCCGTGTCGAAGACGCAAGGGCCCGAGGCGCTGCAGGCGGCGCTGGACGCCGGCCAGCGCGTATTCGGCGAGAACCGGGTGCAGGAGGCGCAAGCCCACTGGGCCGCCCGTCGCGCCGCCCTGCCGGATTTGGAACTGCGCCTGATCGGCCCCTTGCAGACCAATAAGGCGCTGGAGGCGGTCGAACTGTTCGACGTCATCGAGACGCTGGACCGCGAACGGCTCGCCGCCGCCCTCGCGGCCGCCATGACGCGGACGGGGCGCCGCCCCAGCGTGCTGGTCCAGGTCAACACCGGCGCCGAGCCGCAGAAGGCGGGGGTTCTGCCCGGCGACGCCGAGGCCCTGATCGCCGCCGCCCGCGACCGATACGGCCTCAAGGTCGAGGGCCTGATGTGCATTCCCCCCGCTGATGAAGACCCGGCCCCGCATTTCGCCCTGCTGGCCGCCATCGCCGCGCGCAACGAGCTCAACGTCCTGTCGATGGGCATGAGCGGCGATTATCCGGCGGCGATTGCGGCGGGCGCCACCCATGTTCGGGTCGGTTCGGCCCTGTTCGGGGAACGAAATACGGCGCCGGCGACCTCTTAGAACGCAATATCCTGTCCGGCGCCCTTGGCGTTCGGCCCAAGCCTCGCCATTCTAAAGAGACCATGCGCACGCCCAAGACCATTCTGATCATCGACGACGACGACGACCTGCGCGAGGCCCTGGCCGAGCAGCTGGCGCTTCACGAGGAATTCCGCCCGGCCCAGGCCGCGACGGCGACCGATGGCGTGCGTCAGGCCAAGGAGGCGCGCGCCGACCTCATCCTGCTGGACGTCGACCTTCCCGACATGGACGGCCGCGAGGCCTGTCGCCTGATCCGCAAGGCCGGGATTTCGACCCCGGTCATCATGCTGACGGCGCAGTCGTCGGACTCCGACGCCATTCTGGGCCTCGACTCCGGGGCCAATGACTATGTGACCAAGCCGTTCCGGTTCGCCGTGCTGCTGGCGCGCATCCGCGCCCATCTGCGCAGCCATGAACAGTCCGAGGACGCCGTCTTCCAGGTCGGCCCCTATGAGTTCCGCCCGGCCTCCAAGCTGATGGTCGACGACAAGGGCAAGAAGGTCCGGCTGACGGAAAAGGAAACCAACATCCTGAAGTACCTCTATCGCGCCGGGGCCAAGCCAGTGTCGCGCGAAGAGCTGCTGACCGAGGTCTGGGGCTACAACGCCGGGGTCACCACCCACACGCTGGAAACCCACATCTACCGCCTGCGTCAGAAGATCGAGGCCGAGCCGGGTCAGGCGCGGCTTTTGCTGACCGACGCCGGCGGCTACCGCCTCCAGCCTTGATCTGCCGATGAGCGAACGGCGCCCGACCCCGCCGCTGGTGGCGCTTCGGGCGTTCGACGCGGCGGCTCGCCACGGCAGCTTCCGCGAGGCGGCCGAGGAGCTGGGCGTCACCCCCGGCGCCGTCAGCCGCCATGTGAAGGCGCTGGAGATGCGGCTGGGCCTGCGCCTGTTCGACCGCTTCAACCGCTCGGTGCGGCTGACTGCCGACGGCGCCCGCCTGGCCCAGGGCGTCGCCGACGCCTTCGAGCGCCTGGAAGGCGCCCTGGACGCCGTGAGACCCGGCCGCTCGCGTCAGTTGCGGATCAGCGCCCTGCCGTCCCTGGCCAGCAAATGGCTGTCCCCGCGTCTGCATCGGTTCAGCGAGGACAATCCCGACCTGGACCTGATCGTCTTCGCCGAGGACCGCCTCGCCGACTTGTCGAACGGCGAGGCGGATGTGGCGTTGCGCTATGGCGAAGGCCCCTATCCGGGCCAGGTGGCGCGGCGGCTGGTCAATGAGCGGCTGATCCCGGTCTGCGCCCCGTCCTTCGCCGCCGCGCGGCGGTTGAACCAGCCGTCCGATCTGCTGGACGTGGTGCTGATCCACGAGACCTGGCACGACATGCCCTATGCGAACCGAATGGGCTGGAAGGCTTGGTTCGAAAGCGCCGGGGTCGAGGATCCGCGCGTGAGCCATCTGCGCGGCCCTCACTTCAGCCACAGCCATCTGGCGCTGGAGGCCGCATTGTCGGGGCGGGGCGTGGCCCTGACTTCGGCGCCCCTGGCGGCGGACGAGCTTCGCGAGGGGCGGCTGATCCAGCCGGTCGACCACGCCCTGACCAATGACCTGGCCTATTGGGCCGTGGTCCTGCCCGAACGCGCGGACGAACCCAAGCTGCGCCGCTTCCTCAATTGGATCGTGGCGGAATCGCGGCCGGATCGGGACGCAGAAGCGGATCAAGTGATTTAAGCTCACTCGAGACGGCCGAACCGTGGTTTGTTTTCCACGGTTGCGCTTTCTATCTTGAGACCGTTCGGAACTCCCTCGCCGAAAGGAACTCAATCATGAAACTCGTGCATCCCCGCGCTTCGGGCTTCTCGTTCGAAGGCGTCGTCGTCTTCACCGGCAGCGTCACCCTGATCCTGCTGGGCGTCCTGGCCGGCGCCGCCCTCCTGGGCGCTGCCTGACATCAGCTCAACGCGGGCGCCATTCGCTGAGAAGGGCGCCCGTGGCTCCATCCTCGAAGGCCAGCCGGTCCAGCCGCAGGGCGGCGACGCAGACCGGACGGCTTCCGGCGTCCTTCTGGACGCAGTGAACGGCTTTTCCGTCCGCAAAGGCGGTCAACCGCCCCTCCAGCCGCAGCGCATAGCCGCCCGGCGCCGGCGTCGGATCGACGCCCTTGTCTCCCCGAATGACATGGACATAGGCCTGTCCCTGACGGCGGCCCAGGCGCGAACCGCCCGTCTCGAACACGGCCGCCAGTCCTGAGGTGCGTTCGGTCCCGGCAGGTGACGCGATGTCGCCGACCTTGAGCCCGCCTTCGGCTTCGATTTCCTCGGCGGTCTGAACCGTCATCGGCGCGGCCTCGCTTGGGCGACAGGCGTCCAGCCCGCTCCACGGACGGGCGATCCAGAAGCCTTCGACCGCTTCCCAGGGACTGGGAGTCGCCGCGCCGTCAGCGCCCGGCGTGACGACCAGGTCGGACGCGGCGAGATCCTCAGGCAGAACTCTCAGTATCAGGCTGCCGTCGTCGCCGCGCGCCAGCGTCGGCAGGCCCGGCTGCGCCTGCTCGGTCGATCCTGCGCCGTCGCAACCGAAAGGCAGACGCACCGACACAGTCCGTCCGCTCAGGGCCGCGTCGCGCGGGCGGCCGTCCGCCGTGGCGGTTCTCGCTTCGCTCAGCGCCGCCAGCAGGGCGGCGCGGTTCAGGGTGGAGTCCAGCACGACGGTCGGCGGGGCGGGCGCCGGAGCTTCGGGCGCGGCGGGCTCGGACGGCTTCTGGCAGGACGTCAGAACAGGCAGGGCCGCCGCCAGGGCGATCGGCGCTAGACGGGTCGTTGTGATCGACATGGAAGCAGCCTAACACGGGAATGACGGATTGGCGCCCCGGCCCGCGAACGGGTCCGGCGTCTGGCGGAACAGGGGCTCTTGCGCGGGTGACGCTGGACCAGATTATCGCTCTCGTCGTCCTGGTCGTCGTGGTCGGGGTGATGATCCACGGACGTCTGCGGTCCGATGTGGTGGCGCTCAGCGGCGCGGCGGCCCTGCTGCTGTTCGGCGTGGTGCGCCCGGTCGAGGTGCAGGGGGCCTTCGCCAGCCCGGCCATCATGGCGCTGGCTGGACTGTTCGTCATCGCCTACGCCATGGAGCTGTCGGGCCTGCTGGCCTGGCTGATCCGCAAGGCCAAGGGCATGACCCGCGTCTTCGGGCGGCACGCCGTGTGGATCGTGATCGGCCTGTGCGGTTCGGTCGGCGGATTTCTGAACAATACGCCGGTGGTGGTGCTGGCGGCGCCGGTGATCCGCGACATGGCGCTGTCGCTGGGCCTGTCGCCCAAGCGGTTCCTGATGCCGCTCAGCTATGCGGTCATCATGGGCGGGCTGCTGACCCTGATCGGGACCTCGACCAATCTGCTGGTCAGCGACATGGCGCGCAATGCGGGGCAGCCGGTCTTCTCCCTGTTCGAGATCACCGGCGTGGGCCTGTGCATCGCCACGGTCGGCGGCCTTTATCTGTATTTCATCGGCTCCCGCGTGCTGGAGAAGACCGCCGCGCGCGATGAAGCCGAGATGGCGGCGCGCCGGGAAGCCGAAGAGGCCGGCAAGGGCAAGCGCAGCCTGCTGTCGTCCTTCCGCCTGCCGTGGCTGATGGAACAGCGCGCCAGCCCCGGCGGGTCAGGCGATGCGGTGCTGGGCAATGTCGACCTGTATGAAAAAGGCGCGGATCGCCCGCTGGAGCTGAAGCGCGCCGTGGCGTCTCTGGCCGTCTTCGTCGCCGTAGTCCTCGCCTCAGCCTTCGGCCTGGCGCCCATTGCGGCGTCAGCCTTTGCGGGGGCGGTGGCCCTGATCCTGATGCGGGTGATCACCGCCGAGGAAGCCTATGCCGGGCTGAGGCCTGAAATCCTGCTGCTGGTGGCGGGCATGGTGGTCATCGGCTCATCGCTGGAGGTGACGGGTCTGGCCCAGGCCGGCGCCGACGCCCTGATCGACGTGATCCGCCCCTATGGGCCGTGGGCGGCGCTGTTCGTGTTCTACGGCGTGACGCTGTTCGCGACGGACATCCTGTCGAACGCCACGGTGGCGGTGCTGTTCTCGCCCATCGCCGTGGCCATAGCGGCGGCGCTGGGCGTGGATGCGCGGCCGTTTCTGGTGGCGGTGATGATGGCGGCGTCGGCCGCCTTCGCCACGCCCTTCAGCTATCAGACGAATGTGCTCGTCTATCAGATGGGCAATTACAGCTACATGGACTTCGTGAAGGTCGGCCTGCCGCTGAACCTGATCACCTGGGCCACCGGCATGGCGGCGATCCCGATCTTTTTCCCTTTCTGAGGCGGGTTCAGACGTCCAGATCCATCACGACCGGGGCATGGTCGCTGGGCCGCTCCCACTCGCGCACCGTGTCGAGGATGCGGGCGCTGCCCTTGACCACGGCGGGCGTCAGGCCGGGCGAGGTCCACAGGTGGTCCAGCCGCAGGCCCCGGTTCGACTTGCGGAAATCCTTGGCGCGATAGCTCCACCAGCTGGCCAGTTTGACCGGATCGGGGATCTGGTCGCGCAGCACGTCGGTGAAACCGCCCGCATCCTGCAGCCGATACAGGGTCTCGACCTCGCCGGGGGTGTGGCTGACCACCTTGGACATGAAGCGGTGGTTCCAGACGTCGTTCTCGCCCGGCGCGATGTTGAAGTCGCCGGCCAGGACCAGAGGGCGCTGGCGGTCGCGGGTCTTCATCTCGGCGGTCAGCCGCTCATAGAAGTCCATCTTGTGATCGAACTTGGGGTTCAGCGCCCGATCCGGCAGATCCCCGCCCGCTGGAATGTAGAAGTTCTGCACCTCCACGCCTTCGACCACGGCCGAGACGCAGCGGGCGTGGCCCTCGCGACAGACATCCAGCCTGGGGCTGTCAAGGATGGGCAGACGGCTGGCGATGGCTACCCCGTGCCAGCCCTTCTGGCCGCCGATCCGCAAATAGGGCAGGCCCATGTCGATGAAGGCCTGACGCGGGAACTGGTCCTCGGTGCATTTGATCTCCTGCAGGCACAGGACGTCCGGGGCGTTCTCGGCGACGAAACGGGCGACCTGATCGATGCGCAGGCGGACCGAGTTGATGTTCCAGGTGACGATGCGAAGGCTCATGACCGGGCCTTAGCAGTTCATGCCGCCGGGGTCTAAAGCGCCATGAAAAAAGCGCCCGGAACAGCGTCCGGGCGCATGAAGTTCGTCTCTCTCGCCGCCAGGCGGGGATGAATCCGTGGCGGGCGGGACGGCCGCCGCCGTCCTGTGCCCAAAGTGTCACGGGCGATGAAAAAGGTCAAACCGTCACAAATTCGCCCTGCTTCATCTGGCGGCGGCGGGTCAGTTGCGGCGGTTGCGACGGGTCGGATCGCGCAATTGGAACAGGCTGGCGGCCAAGCCGGGCGCGGGCTCCAGCGTGGTCAGCTGCACCCGGGTGCGCGAACCCTGGGCATCGGTGATGGTCCACTCCTGCAGGCGGACAGGCGATCCGGCGAAGGCCAGGATGACCGACCCTTCGTTCGGACGGCGCGCGTCGCGGGCGGTGATGGCGAAGGCGCCGGAGTCCATGCGCGTCACGCGGTCGATCTTGACGCCCTGATCCAGCCGGACCTCGCGCGCCAGGAAGGTCGACAGCGGCGTCTGGCCCAGGGGCGCCTGACGGAAGACGTTCAGGCGCGGATCCCAGCGGCTGACGTTGTTGCCGTCGGCGACGACCAGCAGGCCCGCAGGCTCTGTGTACTCGAACCGCATCTTGCCGGGACGCTGCAGATAATAGCGGCCGGTGCGGCGCTGATTGTTCGGCCCGGTTTCGATGAAGGTCCCCTGAGCCGTGGTCATGCCCGTCAGATAGGTCTGGGCCTGACGCAGCACGGCCTGGTCGTCGGCCGACAGCCCGGCCTGCGCCATCACGGCGGCGGGTGCGGCGGTCAGCGCGACCAGAGCGGCGGAGCCGAGGCCGAAGGCGCGGCGGGAAATGCTCATGTCTTTTCTTCTCCCGTTCTGAACGGTTTTCGACCCTATGAGGATGAGGGCTTCATCCGGCAGGCTGATGACGCCAGCCTGACCATATTCCGGCGCTCCGATGAAGCGGTGTTCATTGTTTTTAGGAGCCTATCGTTCGCGACGCGGTCGCTCACTGCTTGAGGTGCATTGTCTTAGTGTCCTAGCGCTCGCCGCGCGGCGGCTCGCTGCTTGAGGACGAGAGGCGTTTAAGCGTTGAGCGAAGCGCGCGGTTCCCAAGCGGGCGCTGGTGGTTGGCGCTGAAGCAGCGAGCGACCGCGTCGCGAGCGATAGCGCCCGGCGGCGCAGCCGCCGCCCCGGCCGCTAGGCCGATCACACCATAGGAGGCGGCCCGGCCAGCACTTCGCGCTTGCCGGCGTGGTTCGCCGGGCTGACGACGCCTTCCTGCTCCATGCGTTCGATCAGGGTGGCGGCGCGGTTGTAGCCGATCTGCAGGCGGCGCTGGACGTAGGAGGTTGAGGCCTTGCGGTCGCGCGTGACCACGGCCACGGCGCGGTCATACAGGTCGTCCCCGGTGCCGCCGCCTTCATCGCCCATGGCGCCGTCGCCGTCTCCATCCGGTTCGTCGGTGATCAGGTCGAGGTATTCCGGCTCGGCTTGGGCCTTCAGGTGTTTGCAGACGTCCTCGACCTCCTGGTCGCCGACGAAGGGGCCGTGCAGGCGGGTGATGCGTCCGCCGCCCGCCATATAGAGCATGTCGCCCTGACCCAGCAGCTGCTCGCCGCCCTGTTCGCCTAGGATGGTGCGGCTGTCGATCTTCGACGTGACCTGGAAGGAGATCCGGGTCGGGAAGTTGGCCTTGATGGTGCCGGTGATGACGTCGACCGACGGGCGCTGCGTCGCCATGATCAGGTGGATGCCCGCCGCTCGCGCCATCTGGGCCAGACGCTGGACGGCGCCTTCCACGTCCTTGCCCGCGACCAGCATCAGGTCGGCCATCTCGTCCATGACCACGACCAGATAGGGCATGGGCTCGGGGCGGATCTTCTCGCTCTCGTAGACCGGGCGGCCCTGTTCGTCGAAGCCGGTCTGGACGGTGCGTTCAAAATGCTCGCCCTTTTCCTGGGCCTCGCGGGCGCGCTCGTTGTAGCTGGCCACGTTGCGGACGCCGAGCTTGGACATCCGGCGATAGCGGTCCTCCATCTCGCGCACGGTCCACTTCAGGGCCACGACCGCCTTCTTGGGATCGGTCACGACCGGCGCCAGCAGGTGCGGAATGCCGTCATAGACCGACAGCTCCAGCATCTTGGGGTCGATCATGATGAAGCGGCACTCGGCGGGCGAGTGGCGATACAGGATCGACAGGATCATGGCGTTGACCCCGACCGACTTGCCCGAGCCGGTGGTGCCCGCGATCAGCAGGTGGGGCATCCGCGCCAGATCGGCCACGTAAGGTTCGCCGCCGATGGTCTCGCCCAGGGCCAGCGGCAGCAGATGGCTCTTCTTGTCGTATTCGCCGGACGCCAGCAGGTCGCGCAGGAAGACGGTCTCGCGCTTGGCGTTGGGCAGTTCGATGCCGATGGCGTTGCGGCCCTGAACCACGCTGATGCGGCAGGCGCGGGCCGACATGGAGCGGGCGATGTCGTCGGCCAGGGCCACGACGCGGCCGTGCTTAACGCCGGGCGCGGGGACCAGTTCATACAGGGTGACGACGGGGCCGGGGCGGATCTGGTCGATCTGGCCGCGCACGCCGAATTCCTGAAGCACGCCCTCCAGCATCTTGGCGTTGGCCTTCAGCGATTCCTCGTCGACGGCGCCGCCGCGCTGGGCGGGCTTGGCCAGAATGCCCAGCGGCGGCAGTTCGAAGCCGCCCTCGTTGGCGAAGTCGAAGGCCTGCTGGTCGGCGTCGCTGCGGACGGGCTTGGGCGCCTTGACCGCCGCGACCTTGGGCTCGGCCGGTCGGTTCGGCCGGGCCGAGGGCGGGGCGATGGGCGAGGGGGCCGCATCCTCCCACGGCGGGGTGTAGGCGCCAGCCTCGTCGGCATAGCCGTCCGCGTCGTCGTGCGCTTCGGATGGGGCTGCGAAGGCGGCCTGAACCGGAGATTGGGCAGGCGCGGCGAGGGGGCCGTCGGCCTCCATGTCGTCGGCCTCGGGCAGGCGGTGGCGCGGCTTGCGGGCCGGGGCGGCGGCTTCGGCGACGGCGCGCGGCGCCTTGCCCGGCTTGGCGGCCTTGGTAGGACGGGCGGCGCGGGCCTCGGCGCCCTTCTGGGCGGCCCAGCCGGCGGTGTCGGTGAAGTCACGCAGGCGCAGGCCCACGGTATAGGCCAGACTCCACAGCGCCAGCGCCAGGAACAGCAGGCCCAGGATGACGCGCGCGCCGGGGACCTTCAGCGCCCCCAGTCCATTGGCGGCCAGGCCGGTGACGGCGTCGCCCCACAGTCCGCCCATGCCCGCCGCCAGCGGCCACCTGGCAGGCGCCGCCGGGGCCGACAGGGCGGCCGACAGCAGCAGCACGCCCGCGACGGCGCAGAAAATCTTGAACGGCGTCGGCTGCAGCCGGTGCTGCAGGGCGTCGCCGATCGCCACCGCCAGGCCGAAGGCGATCAGCAGCAGGACGGCGGGCCAGGCCGCCAACCCCAGAGACTGCATGATCAGATCGGCGAAGGTCGCGCCTGCGCCGCCCAGCCAGTTGGTCGGCGCCTTCGCCGATGCAGCGTTCCAGCTGGGGTCCGCCGGGTTCCACGAGATCAGGGCCACCAGCAGCAGCGCGGCCAGCATGGCCTGCAGCACCCCCCTGAACCGCACGGCGAAAGGCGCCGCCCAGACGATGCGGGCGGTGCTCCAGACGCGTTGACCGAACGCGAGGGCGGCGGACATGAAGGCGGACCTCCGAAGACGGGACTCCGAACCCTTGTGCCGCCCATAAGGTTAAAGCGGCATTTACCAGCTTGGACTTTGCAAGCCGCGATGAGCCCTTATGTCCCAGCAAGCGCGCGGGCTTGCGGTGGCGTGACGCGCGATAGGGGCCTAGAACATCATCATGAGCGGATCGGACGACTACGACATCATCATCGCCGGCGCAGGGCTGGTTGGGGCGACCTTTGCGCTGGCGGCGGCGCAGGGCGGCCTGCGCCCCGTCATGGTGGATCCTCAGCCATTTGACGCCCAGATGGCGCCGACCTTCGATGGGCGGGCGACGGCCGTCTCCTACGCCAACTTCCGCATGCTGAAGGCGCTGGGGCTGGGCGAGGCGCTGGAGCCGCACGCCTGTCGCATGGACCGCATTCTGGTGACGGACGGCCGCCGTCCCGGCGCCGCCAGCCGCAAGCCTTCGGCGTCCTATATCCGTTTCGATGCGGACGAGATCGGCGACCGCAACGGCGGCGAACCGCTGGGCTATATGGTCGAGAACCGCCGCCTGCGCGCCGCCTTGGCCGAGCTTGTGAACGCTCAGGGGCTGGAGGTCCGCGCTCCCGCCGCCGTGGCCGATGTGGCCGTCGGGCCCGGCCGGGCGACGGTGACGCTGAAGGACGGGTCCACCCTGTCGGCGCCGCTCGTGATCGGGGCCGAGGGCCGCAACTCGACCGTGCGCCGGGCGGCGGGCATCGACGTCTTCGGCTGGACCTATCAGCAGAGCGGCGTGGTCTGCACCGTCCGCATGGAGAAGCCGCACGGCAACGTCGCCCATGAGTATTTCCTGCCCGACGGCCCCTTCGCCATCCTGCCGCTGACGGAGAACCGGGCCAATTTGGTCTGGACCGAAAGCGCCCGCCGGGGCGAGGCCCTGCGCTCGGCCTCGGACGAGGCCTTCCACGCCCATCTGACGCGCCGCTTCGGCGACTTCCTGGGCGGGCTGACGATCGAGGGACCGCGCTTCGTCTATCCCCTGTCCTTACAGTTGGCCGAGCGCCTGACCGCGCCGCGCATGACCATCATCGGCGACGCCGCCCACGGGGTGCACCCGGTGGCGGGGCAGGGGCTGAACATGGGGCTGAAGGACGTCGCCGCCCTGTCCGAGGTGCTGACCGAGGCCGCCCGCATTGGCGAGGACATCGGTTCGGAGCTGGTTCTGGAGCGCTACGCCCGCTGGCGCCGGTTCGATACGGCTGCGCTGGCGGCGGGCTTCGACGGCTTCGTGCGCCTGTTCTCCAACGACATCGCCCCGGTGCGGCTGGCCCGCGATCTGGGCATGGCGGCGGTCAACCGCATCGCCCCCCTGCGCCGCGCCTTCATGCACGAGGCGGGCGGGGCGACGGGGGATCTGCCCCGGCTTCTCCGAGGAGAGGCGCTTTAAGAGAGGCCCTATCGCTCGCCGCGCGGCGGCTCGCTGCTTGAGGACTTCTCCTCCCCATGAAATGGGGAGGTGGATCGGACGCGATAGCGGCCGAGACGGACCGGGCTGCTTGGTTCCGCCGTCTTGGCCCCTCCACCGCTTCGCGGTCCCCCTCCCCATTGCATGGAGAGGAAAGTTGAGACTCAGTCCAGCGGGCGGGCGTCCTCGGCCAGCATGATCGGCACGCCGTCGCGGATGGGGAAGGCCAGCTTGGCGCCTGCCGAGACCAGTTCGTTGCGCTCGCGGTCATAGGTCAGGCGGCCGCGCGTGACCGGGCAGACCAAGACCTCCAGCAGGCGGGGATCGACCGAGACGGGGGTGTTGAAGGCGTCGCTCATAATTTAGGTGCCCTATCGCTCGCGCCGCGGGCGCTTGCTGCTTGAGGGCGCCGGGCGCCCCACTCTGTTGGCCGTGTGTTTATCGCGTCGAGCTTGCTGAGACTACTGCATCGCCGGACCCGGCTCGTCGTCGTCGGGGGCGACGGCTTCGATGCGCAGCAGGGCGGTCAGGGCGGCTTCGCGGTCGGTCAGGGTTAGGGCTTCCAGCAGGGCCTGTTTCTCAGGTGGATCAAAGGGCAGGCCCATCGCCAGGCTGTTGACCAGCGCCTCCTGCGGCGCTGCGCGGGCGGTGTCCCAGTCGATGTCCAGACCGCGCCCGGACAGATAGGGCGCCAGGGCTGACAGGAAGGGCTCGCGGTCGAAGGCCTCGTCGGGATCGGGCGCGCGCAGGTCGGCTTCATAGGGCAGGAAGTCGGCGCGGACCTGGCGATAGGGGGTGCGCACCTGCATCTCGGTCGCCACGACGAAACGGCACACCCCCGTCAGGGTGATCAGATAGCGCCCGTCCGAGGTCTCGGCGAAGCTGATGATCCGTCCGGCGCAGCCGACGCGGGTCAGGGGCGGGTTCACCCCGGCAGGGCCGACCGGCTGGATCAGGCCGATCATCCGGTCGCCCGCCATGGCGTCGTCCACCATGTTCAGATAGCGCGGCTCGAACACGTTCAGCGGCAGCTGGCCTCGCGCCAGAAGGATGGACCCCGGCAAGGGAAAGACCGGGATCACCTGGGGAAGTTCGCTGGCCTTGACGTAGCCCTGAGCCATGATCGCGCCGTTACGAGAACAGGATGGAGGACAGGCGTCGTCGTCCGTCGCGGGCGACTTCGCTGTTGGGGCCGGCGGCCTCGAATACGGTCAGCAACTGCTTGCGGGCGGCCTGTTCGTTCCACTCGCGGTCGGCCTGAACGATGTGCAGAAGGTGGTCGACCGCCCCCTTCAGGTCGCCCGCTGAAGCCAGCGCCTGAGCCAGGTCGAAGCGGGCCTCGTGATCGTTCTTGTCGGCGGCCAGCCGGGCTTCGAGTTCGGCGCTTGCGCCGGACGGCGCGGCCGAGGCCAGCGACAGCTGGGCGCGCACGGCCTGAACCGTCGGCTCGGTCGAGTCGGCCGGGGCCATGGCGATGGTCTGGGCCGCCTGTTCGGCGTCGCCCTCGGCCAGGTAGACGCGGGCCATGCCGGCGATGGCCTTCTGGTTGTCCGGCTCCATCGTCAGGACGTGGGCGAAGGCCTGGGCGGCGCCGCCCAGATCATGGAGCGTCAGCGATTCCTCGCCCAGCGACAACAGCTGTTCGACGTCGGTGTTGACGCCCTCGCCGCCGGTCAGCTTGTCGATGAAGGCCTTGATCTGGCTGTCGGGCACGGCGCCCTGGAAGCCGTCGACCGGCTGGCCGTTGACGAAGGCGTAGACGGTGGGAATCGACTGGACGCGCAGCTGGCCCGCATAGGCCGGGTTGGCGTCGACGTCGATCTTGACCATCTTCACCGCCCCCTTGGCGGCGCGCACGGCCTTCTCCAGCGCGGGGCCCAGCGTGCGGCACGGACCGCACCAGGTCGCCCAGAAGTCGACGATGACCGGCTGATGCTTCGAGGCCTCGACCACGTCCTGCATGAAGGTGGCGTCCGTCCCGTCCTTGATCAGGTCGGGCGGGGTGGTCAGGGACGGGTCGGCGAAGGTCATGATCGGGTCCGCGTAGGAGTCGAAGGAAGATAACGGATCAGATGGCGTCGGGATGCGTGCGCATCAAGCCGCAAGCGCGCCTTGCCGCATGGGAAGGCGCCGGAAGCGGAAAAAGAGAGTCCAATTCGTCTGAATCGTCTGAAATCTCCCTGTGAGAGAGACAGTCTAGCACAGGGGCGCAGGGGGGATGGCTGATCACGCATCCTTCTCCCACAAGGAGAGAAGGAAGAGGGACTACAGCCGATCCATTCTCAGCCAGCGGGCGTCGCCCAGCCAGGCGGCCTTCAGGGCCTGATCGGCGGCGGCGGCTTCGGCGGCGCGGCCCTGGGCGGCTTCGGCGCGGGCCAGGCCGTACAGCGCCCAGCCGTTGTTCGGGGTCTGGGCCAGGGCGAGGCGGAAGGCCTCGGCGGCCTGATCCGGGCGACCGGCCTGATACAGGGCGGCGCCCAGCGACTGAAGCACCGGATAGTACCAGTAGGCCGGTTCCGTATAGGGCAGGGCCGCTTCCAGATCGGCGGCGCGGCGATAGTGGCCGGCCGCCTCGGCCGGACGGCCGCGCGCCATGGCCATGCGGCCGCGCGCCACGGCCTCGGCCAGGGTCAGCAGTTCGGGCGCCGGGACGCCCTGTTCCACCATGTCGGCGAAGGCGTCGGAGGACCGCAGGGCGGCCAACTGCGCCAGTTCGTCCTCGAACCGTCTCTGATCGCGTAGCCGGGCGTAGGCGACGGCGCGGGCGTAGTGGCGCATGGCGACGGCGTAGGGCAGGCGGGCGTCAGCCTCAGGCGCGGCCAGGATGGCGCGCGGCTCGGCGAACTGGGCCAGGGCCTGATAGGGGGCCGCGTCGATCAACTGGACCCAGGCGATGCGGGCCGAGGTGTCGGGGTTCAGCACCGCGCGCAGGCGCCGCGCCTCGCTCAGGGCCGTGTCCATGTCGCCGGCCATCTGGGCCGAGGCGACGATGAAGTGGATGTTGTGCGGATAATAGCCGTAGCGGACCAGGCTCTCGTCGCCCGTGTCGCGGATGAAGGCCTCGTCCGCCCGCGCCGCCGCGACGTTCAGGCGGATGGAGTCGGCGTAGCGGCCGCGCCGGACGTAGATGTGGCCCGGCATGTGCACCAGATGACCGGCGCTGGCCGGGCGGGAGACGGCCAGGCGGTCGGCCGCCGCCTCGGCGCGGGCGGGATCGGCGGCCTCCATCAGGTGGATGTAGAGGTGGGCGGCCTGCGGGTGGTCGGGCGCGCGCGCCAGCACCGTCTCGATCAGGCGGATCGCGTCGCCGATGCGGCCGACAGGGGTGCGCTGGTCGGCCGCCCAATAGTCCCACGGGGTGGTGTCCATCGCCGCCTCGGCGGCCAGGACGGCGATGTCGTCATCGGTCGGAAAGCGGGCGGCGACCGCCAGCATGGCGTCGGCGTATGCGGCGTCGAGCGCGGCGCGATCGGCCCCCGGATCGTCCGAATAGCGCAGGGCCAGGGCCTCGATCAGCGCCTGTTCGCGTGGCCCGGCCCGGTCGCTCAGGGCCAGGGCGCGCGCCATCGCCGTCAGGGCCGCCTGCCGGTCGCGCTCGTCCATCGGGGCGTTGATATTGGGGCCCAGCGCCATCGCCTCGCCCCACCAGCAGGCGGCGCAATCGGGGTCGCGTGCCTGCGCCTCGCGAAACGAGCGCACGGCCCCGGCGTGATTGAAGCCGTAGGCCAGCATCAGTCCCTGGCTGAAGTAGGCCTGAGCAGCGTCGTCGTCGGTGGCGGCCTTGAACGGCGAGGCGGTCAGGTCGGGATAGAGGGGGATGGGCCGCGTCTGGCTGGCGGGCGCGGCGACGGCCGAGGCGACGAGCAGGCTGCGGGCCAGGGCGCCGCCTGTCGCCGCTCCGCAGACGCCGAACAGGCGGTCGGGACGCAACGCGGCCGCGGTCTCGGACGAGGGCAGGCTGGTCATGGGCCCCGCCAGAACCAGACCGGCGCCGCCCACGGCGAAAGCTTTCCACAACACACTCATGCACCGTCTCCCTTCAGGGTCTGAGGCGATGAACGTCCGCCGCGCAGGCAGGCGGGCGGTGTGTTCGAGAACAGCGATATTACGCCTGGCCGGGATTCTTAAACAGGGCCATTCTGGGAAACGCAGCTTTCCAGGATGACCGGCCTACAAGCGGGCTATCCGGCTAGTCGGTTAGTTCTGGAATGAGAGCGCTGAGTGTGGCGCCGGGCGTCCAAAGCGCTGCGTTCCAGCCGCGCGCACGGGCGGCTTCGACGTTCTCTTCCTTATCGTCGATGAAGGCGATAGCCGACGCGGGCAGGGAAACCCGCTCCTCCACCGCCGCGTAGAAGTCCTGTGAGGGCTTTGAAACGCCAAGCTGCGCTGCGTAGTGCATGTCATCGAACAGGTCGCGAAGCTTGAGCGTGTTCCACAGATAGGATGCGCGTTCATGTTCCTGAACGGTCGCCAGGTGCAGCGGCACGCCTGACGCCCGAACATCCGCGAGTTGAAGCAGCAGCGCCTTATCCAAGTGGGCGTCGCCTTCAAACCAATAGGCGATCAACTGGCTACAACTGACATGGGGCGCGATTTCCGCGAGCGCGGGCGCCAAACGGTCCCGAAGCGCTGCGCGACCATGAACAACGTCGTCCCAACAGGGTTTGAAGAAGCGAGTTTGCAGCGCCAGGCGCGGAACGCCCAGATCTTCTTTAACACAAGCGGACCATCCTGATGGATCAGGGTGACGGATGACGACGCCATCGACATCCACCATCAATACGGTCGGTTTCATCAGAGACGCAGCCCCGCCGATCTAAAACAACGTTATTCTGCTGATTTACGGTTTGCCTGCAACCGGTTGCTTTCAGACCCAGCTCACAGCCTGCGGCGCCGCCGTTCAGTCCAGGGCGCCAAAGTCCACCACGATCGGGTCGCGTTGCAGCAGCGACAGCACCTTGCGGAAGTCTCCCTGGCTCAGGGCGGTGGTGGCGGTGTTGGTCAGGGGGTGGAAGTTGACGATGTCGGCCTCCCACAGGCGCTGGTCCAGCACGAAGGTCACGCGGCGGTCGACATCGTTGATCAGGCCCAGCGCCGTGACCGAGCCGGGACGGACGCCCAGCGTCTCCCACAACAGGGTCTCATTGCCGAAGGACAGGCGATCCGAGCCCATCGCGCGGTGCGCCCGCTTCAGGTCGATGACCGTGTCCTGAGCGGCCGAGATCAGCCACAGGCGGCCCTTCTTGTCCTTGAGGAACAGGTTCTTGGTGTGGACGCCGGGCAGGGCGGCCTTCAGCTCCAGCCCTTCCTCGACGCGAAAGACGGCGGGGTGGTCGTGGGTGGTCTGCGCGATGCCGTGTTCGGCCATCCAGCCCAGCAGGCGGGGGCGGTCATAAGCGGGATCGGGGGCGGGCGAAGTCGGGGTTTGCGCGGCGAGGTCGGTGTTGGCGGTCATCTCGGTCTTGTCGGGCGGGCGGCGAGGGCGATAGGGGAGGGGGGCGACCCTCAGGGTCGTCACTTCATTCGTCAAGCTTGGGGAGCCGCGTCTTGGAACTGGAATGCTATCCGATGAATGCGCGTCCGTGCGACCTGGTGCCGGGCCGCCAGTCGCGCAACTGGATGGACGCCTTCGCCAGTCGGCACCCCTATCGCTGTCTGCCGCTGACGATGGCCAACACCACGGGCTGGGAGATCCTGTGCCCGTTCGGCTTCACCGCCGAATGGAACGGCGGGCCGTCGCAGAACGACATCACCATCACGCCCGACCGGCCGCAGCCGGAACTGGACCACTTTGTCAGCTCGCACTTCTCGCGCGGCGTGCTGACCATGCACCCGCAGTATCTGTTCCGCACGCCGCCGGGCTGGGGCCTGATCGCGCAAGGGTCCCCCAATCACGTCAAGGACGGCATCCAGCCGCTGAGCGGCCTGATCGAGACGGACTGGCTGCCGTTCCCCTTCACCATGAACTGGATCTTCACCCGGCCGGGCCGGATCAAGTTCGAGAAGGGCGAGCCCTTCTGCTTCATCCTGCCGGTCGAGCACCGCAAGGTGGAGCAGTTCGAGCCGGTGATCCGCTCGCTGGAGTCCAACCCCGGCATGAAGGGGCAGTTCGACGCCTGGAACCGGTCGCGGACGGACTTCAACACCCGCCTGGCCTCCGGCGATCCCGACGCGGCCAAGGAGGCGTGGCAGCGCTTCTACTTCAAGGGCGAGGTGCCTGAAGCGCTGGGCACGGCGCCGGCCACCCACGCGAACAAGCGCCGCCTTAAGAACCCGCGCGTGGGGTGAGGCGCGGGCTTTTCCTCCCCATGAAATGGGGAGGTGGCGCGGCGGCGAAGCCGACGTGACGGAGGGGCGGCTGGGTTCCGCCGTCGTCAGCCCCTCCACCGCTACGCGGCCCCCTCCCCATTTCATGGGGAGGAAAAGAAACGCCCGCCTCCGGTGACGGAAGCGGGCGTTGCTTGTCTGGTGTCGCCGCTCAAGCAGCGAGCCGCCGTGCGGCGAACGCTAGCGGTCTCTATTCAACGCCGCTCAAGCAGCGAGCGACCGCGTCGCGAGCGTAGCGGCCCCCTTTATTAGGAAGCAGGCCGGATCACGCGCGGACCGAGGTTGTTGATGACCTCGCGGGCGTCGAAGGCGTTCATGTCGCCGGCGGGCTTGGGACCGCGGCCCATGACGATTTCGGCCGTGGCCTCATAGCGGTCGACCTGGCGAATGTCGCGGTCCCGGCCCCAGTAGGGATCCCAGGTGCTCCAGTAGCCGCGCTGGTAGAAGCGCCAGGACGGACCCCAGTAGGGGCCGTAGCGGTCATAGTAGAAGGGGTCCGGCGTCGTGTAGAAGCGCGTGTCGCGGTCGGTGGCGCGGGTGACGGTGGCGAACCAGTCATAGCCGTTCTCGACCGTCAGTTCGGCCGAGCGCAGCAACAGGGACATCTCGACCTGATCACGCGAGGTGACGGAGTTGCCCGAGAAGCTGACGGCGTAGCGGTTGGCCTCCAGGCGCTGCTCGGCGTAGCCGCCGCGCTGGCCGTTCACGCCGGCGGGTTGATAAGGGGTGGCCGTGGCGCATGCGCCGAGGGCGAGCGCGCCCGCCAGGGCGATCAGCACCGGGGTCTTGCGAAGCTTGATCATGGAAAACTCTCCTTGAGCGTTCAGTGAACGCCCTTCGGTCTGAACGACGGGTGAACGGCCAAGTTCCAGATGACGCTTCACAGACGCGAGACGATCAGGACGGCGGCCAGCAGCAGAAGGCATCCGACGACTATGCCGAACCCCTTGCGGAAACGCGGCGCGGTCATCTGTCGCGCCAGCGCCGCCCCGCCCAGGCCGTAGCCGCACATCGACAGGCCGTCCATGCCGACGGTGGTCACGGCGAACAGGGCCAGCTGAGGCGCCAGCGGCCGGTTGATGTCCAGAAAGGGCGGCAGGACGGCGGTGAAGAACAGGATGGCCTTGGGATTGGCGATCTGGACCATGAAGCCGTCGATCAGGGCGCTGCGTCCGCGCTTGACCTTGATGTGCGATGGCTCGGCGGCGGTGGCGAATGCGCCGCGCAGCGCCTTCAGGCCCAGCCAGGCGACATAGAGGGCGCCCAGGACGGCGATGACGCGGAAGACCTGGGGGAAGGCCATCACCAGGGCGCCCAGGCCCAGGGCGGCGGCGCCGAACCAGACCAGGGTCGCCGCGTTCATGCCCACGACGGCGGTCAGGGCGGCGGCCTTGCCCTTCTCCATGCCGGTGGCGACGGCGAAGATGTTGGCGGGGCCGGGCGTCACCGCCATCACGGCCATGACGCCGACAAAAGCCAGATACAGATGCGGATCGACAGGAAGCGCGGCCATGACGCCCTTTCGAGCGCGCCGGGCGCTGCGTCAAGCCGTCGCGGTCATCGGATCAGGTTTCAGAGGGAATCGGCGGGACCGGCGGCGCGGGCGGGACAGCCAGGGCGGCTTCGACCTCGTCCATAGCATCCAGGGCCTGATCCATGCCGTACTGGGCGATCAGACCATAGGTGACCATGTGGTCGGGGTCGGCCTGGGCCCAGGCGCCGTTGGTCGACACGCGCTCGATCATCGGCGCGATCCCGGCGGTCGCATCGCGTACGATGGCTTCGATGTCGATTTCGGCCAGCGCGGCCTGGGCGATCTGTCCGGCCTGAAGCGTCGCCTCGGCGGTGAAGTCGGCGACGTGCGGCTGATAGTCCGACCACAGGTCGGCGATGCGCAGGCCCTTCTGGGTTTCGCTCAGGCTGTCGTCGGCCTGGATGCGTTCCGCTCTTGCGCCGAACTCCTCCATCTTCTGCTCGAAGACGGCGGCGGCGGATTCAAGGCGCAGTTCGGCGGAGGTCTTCTGCGTCTCGGCCACGGCGGTCGAAACCGGCAGCAGGGCCAGGGCTGCGGCCAGAGACAGGGGGGCGAGAGACAGGGCGCGGACCATGACGGGCTCCTTCAGCGGACACTGGCAGGGTCCGCCGAAGGGCGCGCGCGCTCAAGTGAAATCGCGGTAAGGCGCCGGGGAGGCGCCCCCCTCCCGTCTGATCAGTCGTCGGCGTCGGGAACGGCCGGGGCGGTCACGGCCTGGGCCACGGCCTGACGGATCTGGGCCGGAATGGCGCGGATCTGAGCCGGGGCGGCCTCGGCGGCGGCCAGGATCTGGTCCTTGTTCTCGGCGTTCTCGGGCTTCTCGGCGAAGGTGCGGAAGAAGGCGGCCAGATCGTCGGCGAACGCGTTGAAGGTCGGCTCATAGCGCGTGATGATGGCGTCGGCGCGCGTCTGCTTGGCGGCGGGGTCCAGAGCCGGGTCCTCGATCACGGCGTCCAGTTCGGCCTTCATGCGCTCAGCCTCGGCGTTGAAAGCTTCGCCCTTGGCCTCGAAGGCGGCTTCCTCGGGCGAGGGGGCGGGCTGGGCGGCGGGCGCGGCGGGGGCGGCGTCCTGAGCGGCGACGACGGCGGGGGCGGCGCAGACGGCCAGAGCCGCAGCGGCGGCGGCGAGGGTCAGGCGGGACATGTCGGGGGCTCCGGCAGGCGACGGGCGCGGCGCCCGTCAGACTAAGAACTCGCCGGCCGGGAGCGACCGGAGATGGCTCCCACGGTGAGGGCGCCGTCGACGAAGCGCAAGCGTGACCTTGTATGTAAAGCGCATTCGGGCATGAAAGCGCGCAAGCCCGGTCCGGCGGGCCTCTTGAACCTCTGCCCGACAGGGCGCATCTGCGGGGCATGTTCATCCAGACCGAAGCCACCCCCAATCCGAACGCCCTGAAGTTCCTGCCCGGTCGCGATGTCGCGGGCGAACAGTCGCTGGAATACCGCACCATCGACGAGGCGGCGGCCTCGCCCCTGGCCGAGGCCCTTTTCGAGCTGGAAGGGGTTGAAGGCGTCTTCTTCGGCGCCGACTATGTTTCGGTCACGCGAGCGGCGGACGGACCGGACTGGACGGCGATGAAGGCGCCGATCCTGTCGGTGGTGATGGATCACTTCGTCTCGGGCGCGCTGCTGGTGCGGGCCGGGGCGGAAGCGACGTCGGATGACGGAACGGCCGACAGCGAGATCGTGGCCGAGATCAAGGGGTTGCTGGACACCCGCATCCGTCCGGCCGTGGCCCAGGACGGCGGCGACATCCTGTTCGACCATTTCGACGAAGAAACCGGGGTGCTGCGCCTGCGGATGCGCGGCGCCTGCGCCGGCTGCCCGTCCTCCTCGGCGACGCTGAAGGCCGGGGTCGAGCAGATGATGCGCCACTATGTTCCCGAAGTGACCAGCGTCGAACAGGTCATCTGACGCCTTCGCCGATCTGTTTCACATGAAACGCTCGCGCCCGGCGGGCCGACGGGGCATGATTGCGCGATGGCAGGTTCAGGCGAGACATCTGAAGCGCGGGCTCTGGGCGAGGCGAGGGTTCTGGGCGAGGCGCTGGCGGCGCTGCGGCGCGACTGCGGGCTGAGCCAGGCCGAAGCCGGCGCCCGGATCGGCATGACCGGCCAGGGCTGGGGCCTCTATGAGGCGGGCAGGCGTCCCGGTCTGTTTCGTCCCGATGTTCAGCGGCGTCTGACCGGCGCCCTGGACGCGACGCCCGAGGCGCTGATGCTGCGATCGCAGGACGATCCAGCCACGCCCGAGGGGCTGCGCCGCCCCAAATCCCCTGCTGGAATCACCGCGCCGCAAGGGCTTTCGGCGCGCGGCCGCGGCTTCGAGGGCGCCCCCGCTCAGGCCCGGCGTCTGCGGCTTGAGACCGATGAACTGGCGCCCTGGGCCTCGGCAGGCACCGTGTTGGAATATGTGCCGGGGCGCTGGCCGCGTCGGGGGCAGGGCTGCGTCATCCAGCTGGATGACGGGATGCGGAAGGTTCGCCTTTATGACCGGGCCGATGATGCGGAAGTGGTGGTTCTCGGCGCGGGCGCTCTGGATCAGTCGGAGCGGATCGCGCGCTCACGCATCCAGTCAATGTCGGCGGTCACCAGCCGTCTTGATGACGAGTGAAACAAAATAGTTGTAAAGAAGGCCTAGCCGTGAAACTCTCTGGTTGAAATCGGAGGGGTCATGTCGCGTCGCAGTCATCATATCGATCAGGCCGTCGGCCTGCGGCTCGCCGCGCGCCGGTCGGCCCTTGGCTGGTCGCAATCGGTTCTCGGACGGGAACTGGGCGTCAGCTTCCAGCAGGTTCAGAAATATGAAACCGGGGCCAATCGCGTCTCGGCTTCCCGCCTGCATCAGGCGGCCATGGCCATGGGGTGTTCGGTGGCCGATTTCTTTCCGGCCCGCGCCAGCGTCGAGGGGGAGGACGCCGCGCTGCACCCCGTGCTGATCAGCGCAGAGGGGCGAGGCCTGGCCGAAGCGTTCGCCCGTATCCCCGATGTCGCCGCGCGACGGGCCTTGACCCGCGTAGCCCAGGCGATGGCGGCGGCCTGACGGGCGCCAGACGCTGAGCGGTCGCATCGGCGCCGGTTTGGCGTTAGGGACAGGATCATGAAGGTCATGGTCATTGATACGGCGCTGGGCGCCTGCGTCGCCGGGGTGTTCGCGGACGATGGGGCGAGCGGCGCGGTGCGCGCTCTGGGCCTGCGCCGGGAGCTGATGACCAAGGGCCATCAGGAGCGGCTGGGCGGATTGGCGTGCGATGCGGCGGCCGAGGCGGGCGGTTTCGACGGCGTGGACCGGATCGGGGTGACGGTGGGGCCGGGCTCCTTCACTGGCCTGAGGGTCGGGCTGGCCTTCGCTCTTGGGTTGGGCGCGGCGCTGGGACGGCCGGTGGTCGGGGTCTCGACGCTGGACGCTTTGGCGGCTTCGGTTCCGGCCGAGGGTCTGGTCGCGGCCGTGATCGACGCCCGCCGGGGCCAGGTCTATGGGCGGCTGTTCCGCGACGGCGCGCCTCTGGGCGAGGCCGAGGCCTGGCCGCTGGAGACGGCGCGGGACCGCATTCTGGCCGAGGCCGGGCAGGGGGGCGTCCTTCTGGTCGGCAGCGGGGCGGCGCTTCTGGCCGAGACCTTCCCCGAATTGGCGGGCGCCCAGATTGAGCCGCTGGCTGCGCCGAACCCCGAGGCGCTGGCGCGCCTGACGATGGCCGTCGATCCGGCGACCTCGCCGCCGTCGCCCCTGTATCTTCGCGCGCCGGACGCCACCCCGCCCAGCCGATTGCCCGGCCAGCCGCGCCAGCCCGCCGCATGAGCGAGGCGATCTTTCCGCCGGTCGATCCCGCCGCTCTGGCCGCCATTCACGCCGAGGCGTTTGAGGCGCCGTGGGACCAAGCGGCTCTGGCCGAGCTTCTGGCTTCGCCGGGCGTGTTCGCGGTGGCGCAGGAGGACGGCTTCATCCTGATCCGCGTCGTGGTCGATGAGGCGGAGATCCTGACGCTGGCGGTGCGGCCGACGGCGCGGCGGGCGGGGCTGGGCGGGCGTCTGGTCGAGGCGGCCGTGGTGCGCGCCGCCGCCCTGAGGGCCGAACGGATGTTCCTGGAGGTGGCGGAAGGCAACGCCGCCGCCCGCGCCCTGTATGCCCGAAGCGGCTTCGTCGAGATGGGCCGCCGTCGCGGCTATTATTCGCACACGGACGGTCGTCGCGAGGACGCCCTGACGCTTGTCCTGAACTTCTCTGGATAGCTTCCATAAGGCGACGGACCATCCTATCTTCGCCGCCATGGACCGGATCGAAAAACTCTGCGCCGAGCGCGGCATGCGCATGACTGAGCAACGTCGGGTGATCGCCCGCGTCCTGTCGAACGCCGAAGACCACCCCGATGTGGAGGAACTGTACCGCCGCGCCTCGGCGATCGACCCGCACATCTCCATCGCAACCGTCTATCGCACCGTGCGCCTGTTCGAAGAGGCGGGCGTGGTCGAGAAGCACGACTTCGGCGACGGCCGCAGCCGTTATGAAGAGGCCGGCGAGGATCACCACGACCACCTGATCGACACCAAGACGGGCGAGGTCATCGAATTCTTCGACGCCGAGATCGAGCGCCTGAAGACCGAGATCGCGCGCAAGCTGGGCTATGAGCTGGTCGGTCACAAGCTGGAGCTGTACGGCCACGTCATCCCCGGCGCCGAGCCGGTCGAACGCGAGGGCCTGATCTACAAGCGCCGCCCGCGCGACGAGGCCGAAGACTGATCCCGCCTGAGCCTGACCGGGGTCCCCGCTTGCCGTCGCCGGTTTGGGCGATCATAAGCCGGGCATGACCGATACGCTCGAAACGCCCGTCCTGGAGGATGGCGGCGCGCCGGAAGGCGGGGCCGCGCCCAAGCGCCTGTTCATCAAGACCTACGGGTGCCAGATGAACGTCTATGACTCCGAACGCATGGCCGATGTGCTGCGGCCGCTGGGCTATGCGCCGACGGACACGCCGGAAGGCGCCGACTTCGTCATCCTGAACACCTGCCACATCCGCGAGAAGGCGGCCGAGAAGGTCTATTCCGAACTCGGCAAGCTGCGGCAGATGAAGGATGAGAAGGCGGCGGCGGGGCAGGGCGGCATGACCATCGCCGTGGCCGGCTGCGTCGCCCAGGCTGAGGGCGAGGAGATCATGAAGCGCCAGCCGGCGGTCGATCTGGTCGTCGGGCCGCAGGCCTATCACCAGCTGCCGGAGCTGCTGACCCGCACGGCGCGGGCCCGCGGCGAGCGCATCGGCGCCGACTTCGCCCCCAATGAAAAGTTCGACGCCCTGCCCGCCATGCGCGGGACCGAGGGCGTCACCGCCTTCCTGACGGTGCAGGAAGGCTGCGACAAGTTCTGCACCTTCTGCGTCGTGCCCTATACCCGCGGCGCCGAATGGTCGCGGCCGGTCGCTGCGGTGCTGGACGAGGCGCGGGCCCTGGCCGACCGGGGCGTGCGCGAAGTCACCCTGCTGGGTCAGAACGTCAACGCCTATGACGGCGAGGGACCGGACGGAAAACCCTTTACGCTGGCGAAGCTGGCCTACGCCCTGGCGGCCATCCCCGGCATTGAGCGCATCCGCTATACCACCAGCCACCCGAACGACATGTCGGACGACCTGATCGCGGCGCATGGCGATCTGGACGCCCTGATGCCCTATCTGCACCTGCCGGTTCAGTCGGGCTCGGACCGGATTCTGCGGCTGATGAACCGCAAGCACGGGCGTCAGAAGTATTTCGACCTGATCGACCGCATCCGCGATGCCCGGCCGGACATGGCGCTGTCGGGCGACTTCATCGTCGGCTTCCCCGGCGAGACGGACCGCGATTTCGAGGACACGATGGATCTGGTGCGGCGGGTCAACTACGCCAGCGCCTTCTCCTTCATGTATTCGCCGCGCCCCGGCACGCCTGCCGCGACGATGGCGGCCCAGGTCCCGGACGCGGTGGCCAAGGAACGGCTGCACGCCCTTCAGGCCCTGTTGACCGAACAGCAGGTCGCCTTCAACCAGTCGCTGGCCGGGCGCGTCCTGCCGGTGCTGTTCGAGAAGAAGGGCCGCCACGGCGCCCAGGCCATCGGCCGCTCGCCCTATCTGCAATCGGTTCACGTCGAGAATGCGGATCACCTGATCGGCCGGAGCGTTCCGGTCGAGATCATCAGCGGTCAGCAGAACAGCCTGACCGGCCGCCTGATCCAGACCAACTGACGGATATCTCTCAACGCATGCGGCGCGAGCGGCGTTAGGGATGCTCACAATCCCCCTCAAGCAGCCTCGCACCGCGTGCGAGGCGATAGGGGACCCAACAAGGAGACCGCATGGCGCGAGAGTCCGAGTTCCTGTCCCTCAGCGATGCGGCGTTGCGCGCCGTCATCGGGCCGCAGAGCCGCCACCTGGCCCTGATCGAGGACGCCTTCAAGGTGCTGGTCGAGACGCCGGGCGGCGGGGTGTCGATCAACGGCTCGACGCGGGACCGGGCGCAGGCGCGCCGGGTGATCGAGGGCCTGTCCAACCGGGCTGAGGCGGGGGCCGAGATCACCGAGGCGGACGTGCGCACGGCGCTGGGCGCCGCCGTCACCCAGCCGCGTCCCGAACCCGCAGGCCGCAGCGTCGGGCGCAGCGTGCCGGAAGGCGCCGCCCTGCCGGTAGGCCGTCGCGGCGCCATCGCGCCCAAAACCGCGTCGCAGGCGCGCTATCTGGAGATGCTGGGTCGGTGCGAACTGACCTTCGGGGTCGGGCCGGCGGGCACGGGCAAGACCTTCCTGGCGGCGGCCTATGGCGCCTCTCTGCTGAAGCGGGGGCAGGTGGATCGGCTGGTCATCACCCGCCCGGCGGTCGAGGCGGGCGAGAAGCTGGGCTTTTTGCCGGGCGACCTGAACGAGAAGGTCGACCCCTATCTGGCGCCGATCTGGGAGTCGCTGAACGATATCCTGGGCGTCGACGACGTGCGCCGCCGCCGCGAGAAGGGCGAGATCGAAGCCGCCCCCATCGCCTTCATGCGCGGCCGGACCCTCAGCCACGCCTTCATCATCGTCGATGAGGCTCAGAACACCTCGCGGATGCAGATGAAGATGGTGCTGACCCGTCTGGGCGAGGGCGCCCGCATGGTGGTGACGGGCGACCCGTCGCAGGTCGACCTGCTGAACCCGCGCGATTCCGGTCTGGCCCACGCCCTGCGGATCCTGAAGGATGTCGAAGGCGTCGGCGTGCAGCAGTTCAAGTCCGAGGACGTGGTGCGCCACGCGATGGTCGAGCGTATCGTGCGCGCCTATGACAGCGACGCGGCCCGCAGCCGCCCCTTCCCCGACCTTGAGGACGACGCCTGATGATCGAGGTCGAGATCGACAGCGAGGGCTGGACGCAGGCCATGCCGGAGGCGGCGGCGGTGGTCGAGCGCGCCGCAGCGGCGGCCCTCGGCACGGTAGAGGGCGATGTCGTGGTGCTGCTGGCCGACGATGCGGCGGTGCAGGATCTGAACGCGCGTTTCCGCGACAAGGACCGGCCGACGAACGTGCTGTCCTTCCCGGCGGCGGAAAGCGCCTTTCCGCATCTGGGGGACGTGGTGCTGGGCTACGCCTATTGCGCAGCGGAGGCGCAGGCGCAGGGCAAGACCCTGTCGGATCATCTGAGCCATCTGGTCGTCCACGGCGTGCTGCATCTGCTGGGCCGCGACCACGAGGACGACGCCGAGGCCGAGGAGATGGAGGCCGAGGAGCGCGAAATCCTGGCCGAGCTGGGCGTCGCCGACCCCTATGCTGCGGAGAATGGCGCGGTCGAGCATGAGGGCGCTGCGTGAACGGGGCGCTGGGCGCCCGCTTCGAGGGCCTGCTGAACAACCGCTGGGGCCGCATCGGTCTGGCGCTGCTGGCCGGGGCGGGCGCCGCCCTGGTCCATCCGCCGTTCGGATTCCTGCCGGGCCTGCTGGGCTATCCGCTGCTGCTGCTGCTGGCGGATCGAGCATCAGGAATGAAGGGCGGCTTCTGGGTCGGCTGGCTGGCGGGGTTCGCGTATTTCTTCATTGGCTGCTGGTGGGTGGCCGAGGCCTTTCTGGTCAATCCGGCCCAGGCGTGGATGGCGCCGTTTGCGGCCAGTCTGCTGCCGGCGGGCATGGGGCTGTTCTGGGGGCTGGCGACGCTGGCCTATCGCTGGCTCCGTCCGGCCGGCGTGCGGCGGGTCCTGCTGTTCGCCGCCCTGTTCGCCCTGCTGGAGTGGACGCGCGGCCATGTGCTGACCGGCTTTCCGTGGAACCCGGCGGGCGCGGGCTGGGCGGCAGGGACGGCCATGTCGCAGTTCGCCTCGGTCGCCGGGGTCTATGGGCTGGGGCTGGTTACGGTGGCGGCGGTCAGCGCCTTTGCGCCGCTGATGGACGCCGGTCCGCGACGCCCGCGCCTGATCGCGGCGGGGCTGGGCGCGCTGACGCTGGGCGGCCTGTTCGCCTTTGGGGCCGCGCGTCTGTCCTCGGCGCAGGTGGTGGAGACGCCGACCCTGGTGCGGCTGGTTCAGGCCGATATTCCGCAGGACTATAAGTGGAGCCCCGAAGCCTATCAGGCCATTCTGGGGCGCTATCTGGAACTGACCTCGCGCCCGGCCGAGGCCTTGCCCGACGTGGTGATCTGGCCCGAGGGCGCCCTGCCGACCACGGCCAACGACCTGTTCTCCTCGCCGGACGCCCAGGCGGTGGCGGCCGCCCTGCAGACGGGGCAAACCCTGCTGGCGGGGCTGAGCCGGGCGGAAGCGGACCCGAGCGCTGAAACCGGCGCCCGCTATTACAACAGCCTGTTCGCCCTGCATGACGAGGGGGCGGCGGGCTTACGCATCGGCCCGATCTACGACAAGCACCGGCTGGTGCCGTTCGGCGAATATCTGCCGCTGGGCGATCTGATGGGGCGGATCGGCGTGCGCAGCCTGGTGCATGTGCCGGCCGATTTCAGCGCCGGGCCGGCGCCCGCGCCGATCAGCCTGGCCAACGCGCCGAGCGTGCAGCCGTTGATCTGTTACGAGGCCCTGTATCCCGGCTTCACCCCGGCGACGGCGGCGACCCGCCCGGCGTGGATCGTCAACGTCTCCAATGACGCCTGGTTCGGCAAGACGTCGGGTCCGCGCCAGCACCTGAACCTGGCCTCCTATCGGGCGCTGGAGACGGGCCTGCCGGTGGCGCGGGCGACGCCCACGGGCGTGTCGGCCATGATCGATCCGTGGGGCCGCATCGTCGAGGGCAGGCGACTGGACCCCGGCCAGGCGGGGATCATCGACGTGCGCCTGCCGCAACCCGCGCCGCCGACCCTCTATGGCCGCTGGGGCGATCTTGGGTTCGCCATCCTGATGGTGATCATGCTGACGGCGGGCAGACGGCGCGCTGGAAATGGCGATCCATGCCGTTAAGCATGATAGGATGCGCGATCCCAGCGGCGCCCCTGTGACGCGAAAACGCATGACAGGCCAGGGGGCGCGCGGCATGGGAATACCAGTGCAACCGGGAAGGGGCTGGAGATGATCAGGGGTTCGGGGACAGAGGGTCCTCATCTAGCGGACCGGCACGTCGGGCGGCGCGTGTGCGAGAAACGCATCGCCTTGGGCTATAATCAGACCGATCTTGGCCAGGCGCTCGGCGTCACCTTCCAGCAGGTGCAGAAGTATGAGAAGGGCGTCAACCGCATCTCGGCGTCCAAGCTGTGGGACATCGCCCGCTTCTTCCGCGTGGACATCGGCTATTTCTTCGAAGGGCTGACCGCCTCGGCCCAGCCGGGCATGGCCGAGGGCGAGGCCGAGCACTTCGTGCATGACTATCCCGCTACGCGTCAGACGATCGAGATCGGGCGTCTGGCGCCGCGCCTGTCGTCGCGTCAGCAGAAGCTGGTGGTCGACCTGATGCGCGAGCTGGTCGAAGAGGGCTCCGAGGCCGACTGAGCGTCTCGGGGGAGAGACGGACAAGAAAAAAGGCGCGGGAGCGATCCGCGCCTTTTCCTTATCAGATCAGCACCAGCGATCAGGCGCGCAGCGCCGTCTCCGAGGCGATGATCCGGCTGGCGGCGTGGACCACGGCGCCGATGCGCAGGGCGGCCTGGATCTGGACGTTCGGCGTGCCGTGCTTGCGCAGTTCGCCTTCGTGGGCGTCCATGCAGGCGCCGCAGCCGTTGATGGCCGACACGGCGGTGGACCACAGCTCGAAGTCCAGCTTTTCGACGCCGGGGTTGGCGATGACGTTCATCCGCAGCTTGGCCGGCAGGGTGGTGTATTCCTGATTTTTCATCAGGTGCAGCGAACGATAGTAGATGTTGTTCATGCCCATGATGGCGGCGGCGGCCTTGGCGGCGTTCATCGCCTCGGGCGACAGGACCGTCGCGGCCTGGGCCTCGATCAGCTTGACCACGGGGCCGACGCCGATGGCGTGAGCCGAGGCCAGGAAGCAGCCCCACTTCTGCTGGTCGTTCAGCACCGTCTCATTGGCGAGCGAAGACAGGTTCAGCGAGATGTCCTTGCCATAGGCCGGGATCAGGTCGCGAAGGGCGTCGATGGACATTTTCGTGTTCCTTTCAGGAAGCGGCTATCGCGCGCGACGCGGTCGCTTGCTGCTTGAGCCGCAGTGGCGTGAAGGGCGCTCAAGCAGTCCGGACGATAGCGCTCCAAATGCGCTCAAGCAGTCCGAAGGACGATAGCGCCCAAAAACTAACAAAGGCGGCGACAGTCGCCCGCCGCCGCCTCTGTCGAGGGGCGGCCCGGACCCTACTCACGCGGTCCGGGCCTGGTCGTTTTCGACCTTTGGGCCGGTGCTTAGGCGGCCAGGGTGTCGCCGCCGACCGGACGGTTGCAGGCGCACAGTTCGTCGGTCTGCAGGGCGTCGACGACGCGCAGGGTGTCTTCCGGCGAACGGCCGACGTTCAGGTTGGTGACGTAGACGTGCTGGACGACGTTGTGCGGGTCGACGACGAAGGTCGCGCGCAGGGCCACGCCTTCTTCTTCGTCCAGCACGCCCAGGGCGCGGGCCAGCTTGCCGCCGTTGTCGGCGAACTGCCAGATCGGCAGCTTGTTCAGGTCGGCGTGGTCGCGGCGCCAGGCCAGCTTGGTGAACTCATTGTCGGTCGAACCGCCCAGAACCACGGTGTCGCGGTCCTCGAAGTCCTTGCCCAGCTTGGCGAAGGCGGCGATTTCGGTCGGGCAGACGAAGGTGAAGTCCTTCGGGTAGAAGAAGATGACCTTCCACTTGCCCTCGAAGCTGTCCTGGGTGAGCGGCTCGAACGCCGAGGCGCCGTTTTCCTCGTGGCTGTTGAAGCCGGGCTTCACACCGATGATTTTGAAATCAGGCAGTTTTTGACCGACGCCGAGCATCGCGCTTCTCCTAAAGCAGAATAATGGGCCGCCGGACCGGCGTGCAGCGCGATCCGTCGAAGGCATCAGATGGGCCTTGGGGGCCGTTAAGTCAAATCGATCATTTTGCTTCCATAGATAGATTTGTCTTATATCTTAGCGCTCGATAACCGTCCCGCCCTTATGATCTGAAGACCATGTCTGTCCTGCCGACGCTGCGTCAGCTCCAGTACCTCAAACTCCTGGCCGAGCACGGCTCGTTTAGTCGTGCGGCCGAGGCCGCTCACGTCAGCCAGCCCGCCCTGTCGTCGGGGGTGCAGGAGCTGGAGCGGGTGCTGGGCGCCCCTGTGGTCGAACGCACGCGCGGGGCCGTGATCCTGACCGCCGTCGGCGCCGAGGCCGTGCGCCGGGCCGAGGACGTGCTGGCCCGCACCGAGGACCTGGTCGAGGCCGCCCAGAACGCCGGCAAGCCCCTGTCGGGGCGTTTCCGGCTGGGGATCATCCCGACCGTGGCGCCGTTCCTGCTGCCGCGCACCCTGCCGGGGCTGAAGGCCCAGTATCCGGGCCTGCGCCTATTCATCCGCGAAGACCTGACGCCGCGCCTCATCGCCGGGCTGAAGGCGGGCCAGCTGGACGCCGCCGTCATCGCCCTGCCTTACGACGCGCCGGGGATCGACCACGCCCATATCGGCGACGACGAGATTCTGGCCGCCGCCCCGGTCGGCCATGCGCTGGCGGGCGCCGGGCCGATCCCGGAGGGAATGCTGAAGGCCGACGACCTGATCCTGCTGGAGGACGGGCACTGCCTGCGCGATCAGGCCTTGGCGGCGGTCAATATCGAGGCGCCGCGCGGCGAAGACGTCTTCGCCGCCACCTCCCTGCATACGCTGGTGCAGATGGTGTCCTCGGGGCTGGGCGTCAGCTTCCTGCCGCAGATGGCGGTGAAGGCGGGGCTGGCGGATAGTCCGGGCGTCGTCGTGCGCCCCATTTCCGAAGACGCCCCCCGCCGCGAGATCGTCGTCGCCTGGCGCGCAGGCTCCAGCCGCGCAGCCGAGGCGCGCCTGCTGGCCGAGGCGCTGAAGCTGGATTGAGGCGCCGCCTGTGACCATTCCGCCGTCATCCTCGGGCTTGACCCGAGGATCGAGCTCAGCCGGGCGCTCGTCCTTGCCTATGCTGTGCAGGCGGACAACCCGATCCTCGGGTCAAGCCCGAGGATGACGGCAGGGTGGGGACGGCGGGTTCAAAGAAAAAGGCCGGCGGATCGCTCCGCCGGCCTTTCTTACTGGAGGCTCGTCAGGCCGCGTCGGGTCGAGAAGGCGAAGCCTTCTGATCGCGGCCCACTAAAAGACCTCTTACTTCTCGTCGCCGCGCGCCAGGTTGCGCAGGACGTAGGGCATGACGCCGCCGGCCTTGAAGTAGTCCAGCTCGGTCTGGTTATCGATGCGGCAGCGGACCGGGAAGCGGGCCATCTTGCCGTCCGACGGGCGGAACAGCTCGACCCACAGGTCCTGACGCGGCTTCAGCTTGCCGACGTTGGCGTCGGTCAGGCCGCGGATGGTGACGATCTCTTCGCCCGTCAGGCCCAGCTTCTGCCAGCCGTCTTCCTTGAACTGCAGCGGGACGACGCCCATGCCGACCAGGTTCGAACGGTGGATGCGCTCATAGCTTTCGGCGATGACGGCGCGAACGCCCAGCAGGCGGGTGCCCTTGGCCGCCCAGTCGCGCGACGAGCCGGTGCCGTATTCCTTGCCGGCGAAGACGACCAGCGGACGGCCTTCCGACTGATAGCGCATGGCCGCGTCGTAGATCGACATCGTGTCTTCCGAGGGGAAGTGCTTGGTGACGCCGCCTTCGATGTCGGGGGTGATGCGGTTGCGGATGCGGATGTTGGCGAAGGTGCCGCGCATCATGACTTCGTGGTTGCCGCGGCGGGCGCCGTAGCTGTTGAAGTCCAGGGCGTCGACGCCGTGGTTGGTCAGGTACTGACCGGCCGGCGAGGCCTTCTTGATCGAACCGGCCGGAGAGATGTGGTCGGTGGTGATCGAGTCGCCGAAGATGCCCAGGATGCGCGCCTCGACGATGTCGCTGACCGGGGCCGGCTCCATCGACAGGCCCTCGAAATAGGGCGGGTTCTGGACGTAGGTGGACGTGTCCTCCCACTCATAGGTCTGACCGCCGGTGACCTTGATGGCCTGCCAGTGCTCGTCGCCCTTGAAGACGTCGGCGTAGCGCTTGGCGAACATCTTGGGCGTGACGGACTTGCGCTGGATGTCGGCGACTTCCTGCGCGGTCGGCCACACGTCCTTCAGGAAGACGTCGTTGCCCTTCTTGTCCTTGCCGATCGGCTCCTTGGTGATGTCGATGCGCATCGAACCGGCGATGGCGTAGGCCACGACCAGCGGCGGCGAGGCCAGGTAGTTGGCCTGGACGTCCGGGTTCACGCGGCCTTCGAAATTGCGGTTGCCGGACAGCACCGAGGTGGCGACCAGGGCGTTGTCGTTGATCGCCTTGGACACGGCCGGGTCCAGCGGACCGGAGTTGCCGATGCAGGTGGTGCAGCCGTAGCCGACCAGGTTGAAGCCCAGCGCGTCCAGATCCTTCTGCAGACCGGCGTCGGACAGGTAGTCGGTGACGACCTGCGAACCGGGGGCCAGCGAGGTCTTGACCCACGGCTTGGCCTTCAGGCCCAGGGCATTGGCCTTCCGCGCCACCAGACCGGCGGCGATCAGCACGCTCGGGTTGGAGGTGTTGGTGCAGGAGGTGATGGCGGCGATGACGACGTCGCCGTCGCCCAGGTCGAACTTTTCACCCTCGACGGCGACGCGGGCGGCGTCGGTCGGGCGCGAGAAGACCTCGCTGAGGGCGGTCTCGAAGGCCGGGGCGGCGGTGGTCAGCTCGACGCGGTCCTGCGGACGCTTGGGACCGGCCAGCGACGGCACGACCGTCGAGATGTCCAGCTCGAGCACGTCGGTGAAGATCGGGTCTTCCGAGGTTTCGTCGATCCACAGGCCTTGCGCCTTGGCGTAGGCTTCGACCAGGGCGACGCGCGCCTTTTCGCGGCCGGTGGCCGTCAGATAGTCGATGGTGGCCTGCGACACGGGGAAGAAGCCGCAGGTGGCGCCGTATTCCGGGGCCATGTTGGCGATGGTGGCCTGGTCTTCGATGGTCATGCCGGCGATGGCGGGACCGAAGAATTCCACGAACTTGCCGACCACGCCCTTCTTGCGCAGCATCTGGGTGACGGTCAGCACCAGGTCGGTGGCCGTGGCGCCTTCCGGCAGCTTGCCGGTCAGCTTGAAGCCGACGACCTCGGGGATCAGCATCGGGATCGGCTGGCCCAGCATGGCGGCCTCGGCCTCGATGCCGCCGACGCCCCAGCCCAGAACGGCCAGGCCGTTGATCATGGTGGTGTGGCTGTCGGTGCCGACGACGGTGTCGGGATAGGCGACGGTCTTGCGGCCTTCATCGGCGGTCCAGACAGTCTGGGCCAGGTGCTCCAGGTTGACCTGGTGGCAGATGCCGGTGCCGGGCGGCACGACGCGGAAGTTGTTGAAGGCCGACGAGCCCCAGCGCAGGAAGTTGTAGCGCTCGATGTTGCGCTCATACTCGCGCTCGACGTTCTGGCCGAAAGCCTTGGAGTCGCCGAAGTGGTCGACCATGACCGAGTGGTCGATGACCAGATCGACCGGGACCAGCGGGTTGATCTTCTTGGCGTCGGCGCCGAGCTTGTCCATCGCATCGCGCATGGCGGCCAGGTCGACGACGGCCGGAACGCCGGTGAAGTCCTGCATCAGCACGCGGGCCGGACGGAAGGCGATCTCATGCTCGACGGCGCCCTTGTTCTCGATCCAGGCGGCGACGGCCTTCAGGTCGTCCTCGGTGACGGAGACGCCGTCTTCGTTGCGCAGCAGGTTCTCCAGCAGCACCTTCATCGAGCGCGGCAGGCGGGAAATCCCGGCCAGACCGGCTTCCTCGGCGGCGGGAAGGCTGTAATAGGCGTATTTCTTGCGCCCGACCGCGAGGTCCTGGCGGGTTTTGAGGCTGTCGATCGACGGCATGGAGATGAGTCCTCTGACAAACGCCGCCCGACAATTCGGTTGCGCCTTCGCGCGCTGGACGTCGGGGCGCACAGGTCCCCGGCGCGCGCGGCGAAGGCCTGCTGCGGCGCTTGCGCATATAGTCCCGCGCGCGTGGGCCGTCCATGTATCCACACCCCTGACGTGGACATTGAGAGAGACTCGCAAGTGCTGACCCGGCTCGACATCGAGGTCCTGAGCCTGTCGCGCGGCGAGCGGCGGCTGTTCGACGGCCTCAGCTTTTCTCTGTCGGCGGGTGAGACGGCGGCCCTGACGGGGGCCAATGGGGCGGGCAAGACCAGCCTGCTTCGCGCCGTGGCGGGCTTCATCCGGCCCGATGCGGGAGCGATCGTTTTTCATGGCGCCGACGGCGAGATGGAGGCCGAGACGGCGCAGCGTTCGGCGCTGCATCTGCTGGGTCACCACGAGGGCCTGAAGCCTCAGCGCACGGCGCGGCAGGAGCTGGGTTTTCAGGTTGAATGGCTGGGCGGATCAGCTGAGGCGATGGACGCGGCCGTCGTCCGCTTGAAGCTTTCGCCCCTGCTGGATCTGGAGACGCGCAAGCTGTCGGCGGGGCAGAGGCGGCGGCTGTCGCTGGCGCGTCTGGTCGCGGCCCCGCGCGCCCTGTGGCTGCTGGACGAGCCGCTGGCGCCGCTGGACGAGGCCTGGCGCGGCGTCGCCGCCGAGCTGATGGCCGAACACCTGGCGGGCGGGGGCATGATCCTGGCCGCCGTGCATGATCCGCTGCCGGTTGCGGCGCGGTCCTTGGATTTGGGGGACGTGAGATGAAGGCCGCCCGCGCCCTGTTCGCGCGCGAGCTGTCGTTGGCCTGGGGCGGCGGCGGCGGACCGTTGCTGGCGTGCGGCTTCCTGTTGTGTCTGACCGCCATCCTGCCGCTGGCGGCGGGCGGCGACCCGCGCGTCCTCGCCCCTGCGGCTTCGGGGGCCAGCTGGATGGCGCTGGCGCTGGCGTCGCTGCTGTCGCTGGAGCGGATGTTCGAGCGCGATCTGGAGGACGGGGCGCTGGACCTGCTGGCGACCGGGCCTCTGCCGCTGGAGGCGGTGGTGGGGATCAAGGCGCTGGCCCAGTGGCTGGCGACGGGGCTGCCGCTGGCGGTCGCGGCGCCGGTGGCGGCTCTGGCGCTGGGCCAGCCGCCGGAACTGATCGGCCTGACGGGCGCCTCGGCGGCGCTGGGGGGGCTGGGCTTCGCCTTTACCGGCGCGTTAGGCGCGGCGCTGGCGCTGGGCGCGCGGCGCGGCGGCCTGCTGATCGCCGTGGTGGTGCTGCCGCTGTTCATTCCGCCGGTGGTTTTCGGAGCGGGCGCCCTGACCCGCGCCGCCAGCGGCCAGAGCCCGGCCTCGGCGCTGGCCCTGCTGGGCGCCTATGTGCTGTTCGCCCTTGTGATCGCGCCCGTCGCAGGGGCGGCGGCGGTTCGCAACGCCCAGGGCTAGCGCCCCTTCAGCGTTACATACAGCGCCCCGTCGCCGCCGTGGCGGCGGTGGGCGGGGGCGAAGCCTGAGACGACGCCGCGCAGGTGCGGTCCAGTCAGCCATTCATGCACCGAGGCGCGGATGATCCCGCCGCCGCGTCGGCCCTGGCCGGTGATCACCAGAACCGAGCGCAGGCCGCGCATCTGGCAGCCGATCAGGAAGCCGCGCAGCTGATCTTCGGCCTCGAAGCGCCCGAAGCCGTGCAGGTCGATGCGCGCCTCGATGGGATCGCGTTCGCGGGTCAGGCGGCGTTTGCGGCCGGGCTCAAGCTCTTCCGGCGCCGGCTGGGCGCGCGGAGCGATCGGCGGACGCGCGGCCTCGGACGCGCGCGGCAAGGACGCCGGGGTCGTCGAGCGCCCCGCGGAGGCGGGGGTCAGGGCGGCGGTGCGTTTCTTGCCAGCGACGCCGCGTTGAGGCGGCGCCGTCAGGGCGGGCGCGTCATCGATGGCGGGCAGGACGGCGCCGGGCGTGACGCGGGCGGCCTTGCGCTGGGCGGGCGGCGTCACCGTGGCCGTCACCCGGCCCCAGATGCGCCTGTCGTCTTCGCTGGTCGCGGAGCCGGCTTTCAGCGGCCGCTTGCCCGAAGGGGGGCGGGCCACGCTCAGTCCTCGTCGTCGAGGGCGTCCGGCGGACCGGGCTCATGGACCAGAAGATCGCCGGGCTGGCAGTCCAGCTCGCGACACAGGGCGTCCAGGGTGGTGAAGCGCACGGCGCGCGCCTTGCCCGTCTTGAGGATGGACAGGTTGGCGACGGTCACGCCGACGCGGTCGGCGAGCTCGGTCAGCGACATGCGGCGCTGGGCGAGAATGCGGTCAAGTTGGACGCGAATGGCCATGCGAATGCTTTAGCGTGTCCCGGTCAGATCGTCAGTTCGGATTCGCGACGAAGGCGCGCGCCCTCGCGGAACACCTCGGCCAGGACGAAGACGACCAGGACCGAGAAGACGGGGGTGAGAAGGTCGCTGATCCCCTGCGGCTCCATCACGCCCGGCGCCAGACGCGCGGCGACCAGGCCCTGCACGATCCAGACGCCGCCGGTGACGACGGCCAGGATCAGGCCGATCTGGCGCAGGCGGCGGACGTTGTCCGGCTGGAATGGATCGCCAAGGGTCAGGGTGCGGAAAATCTTGCGCAGATAGCGCAGGATCAACAGGAAGCCGCCGAAATAGGCGCTCAGGGCGCCCAGGCCGAACAACAGCAGCGGGCGCGACAGCGGCATCTCGCGGCCGTCGGCGCCGTCCGAAACCGTCACGTTCAGATTGTCGAGCGGAATGAAGATGGAGGCGACCCAAAGCAGCAGCAGCAGGCCGGTGACGAGGATCATCATCACATAGGCGACGTCCAGGGCGATCTTCAGCACGCTGGCGACCGAGCCGGGGCCCAAGGTCCGCAGATTGGGCGTAAGCAGATTGGGGTTGCGCCGAGGGCGCGGCGTCGACTTCCCGGCGGGGTTCAGATTCGGGAAGCGCATGGGCGGCGTCGTCTCAGGCCGGGGGAAGGGGCGCGGTCGCCGCGGCGGGTCCGGCCGACCCGCGCGCGGCGTTATTCTTCGCGGCGTTCCTGACGATCGTCAAAGTCCCCTCCCGTTCAGCGCGATCAGAAGCTCTGAACGATCAGGGCGATCGCGGCGGCCGGCAGGGCGGCCAGCAGGAAGGCGTTGCCCAGGCTGTGGGCCAGACGGTCCATCATGTTGGTCTTTCGCATGGCTTGCATATCGGTCTCTCCGTCAAAGCACATTTTTTGTGCGTTTATGTTGTGCCGCTGGATCATTGTTGCGATTTGTTTCTCGCATTTGAACGGTGCGGCCTTCGTTCTTGATAATGAAGATAGGCCATGCCTCGACGAAAGCCAACTTACATATCGTTTAACGATGTTACCATTTCGCAATGGATTCGACGGGAGTAAGGTCGCGCCATGAATCTCAAGCTCATCAAGGGGATGCGGCTCGTCGCCGCCACCCACAATCCCGGCAAGGCGCGCGAGATCGAAGCGCTGCTGGACGGACATTACCGGATCGTCACGGCGGGAGAGCTGAATCTGCCCGAGCCGGAGGAGACGGAGAGCACCTTCGCCGGCAACGCCATGCTGAAGGCGCGCCATGCGGCCCAGGCCTCAGGCGAGGTCGCCCTGGCCGATGATTCCGGCCTGTCGGTCGCGGCGCTGGACGGGGCGCCGGGCATCTATTCGGCGCGCTGGGCCGGACCGGACAAGGACTTCGCCCTGGCCATGCAAAAGGTCGAGCAGCGGCTGGAGGAGACGGGATCGCGCGATCGCTCGGCCTGGTTCACCTCGGCCCTGGCGGTGGCCTGGCCGGACGGACCCTGCGTGGTGGTCGAGGGCCGGGTCGACGGCCAGCTGGTCTTCCCGCCGCGCGGCGACGGCGGCCACGGCTACGATCCCGTGTTCCAGCCGGAAGGCTCGGACAAGACCTTCGCCGAGATGGACGCCGCCGAAAAGGACGCCGTCAGCCACCGCGGCCGGGCCTTCGACAAGCTCAAGGCGGCGCTGATTGATTGACCGTGATCCTTCTCCCCTTGGGGGAGAAGGCGGCGTGCGCAGCACGACGGATGAGGGGGCCGTCGGCTCCTGACATTACGAAAGCCTGTCATGCTCAACCCGCCCCCTCATCCGAGCGGCTCCGCCGCCCACCTTCTCCCCCGAGGGGAGAAGGATTCCATCGCCCTCTACGTCCACTGGCCCTATTGCGCGCGCATCTGCCCCTATTGCGACTTCAACGTCGTGCGCGACCGCGGCCGCACCGAGGAGCAGGCGGGGTTGGCGCAGGCCATTCTTGACGACCTGGAGGTGCAGGCGGGGCGGCTTGGGCCGCGGGCGCTGGCCTCGATCTTCTTCGGGGGAGGCACGCCGTCGCTGATGCCGCCGGACGCGGTGGCGGCGGTGGTTGAGCGCGCCCACGCCCTGTTCCCGCCGACGGCCGCCATAGAAGTCAGCCTTGAGGCCAATCCGACCGACGCCGAGGCCGGGCGTTACGCCGCCCTGGCGCAGGCAGGCGTCAACCGGCTGTCGATGGGGGTGCAGTCGTTCGACGACGCGGCGCTGAAGTTTCTGGGCCGCGACCACTCGGCCGAGGAGGCGCGCCGGGCGATCGGTCTGGCGGGGCGGGCGTTCTCGCGCCTGTCGATCGACCTGATCTACGCCCGGCCGGGACAGAGCGTCGCCGACTGGCGGGCGGAACTGTCCACCGCCCTCGATCTGGGGTTCGAGCACGTCTCGCCTTATCAACTGACCATCGAGGGGACGACGGCGTTCGGGCGGGCCGTGGCGCGCGGGGCCTGGGCGCCGCCGGACGAGGACCTGGCCGCCGAACTCTATGAGACCACGCAAGCCACGCTCGCAGCGGCGGGGTTCGAGGCCTATGAGGTGTCCAACCACGCCCGCGACGTCGCCGCACGCTCCTGCCACAACCTGCACGTCTGGCGCGGCGGGGATTACCTCGGCCTTGGCCCCGGCGCGCACGGCCGTATGACGCTGGCGGAAGGCCGGATCGCCACCGTCGCGCACCGGCGCATCGGCGACTATGTGCAGGGCGTCGCCGACGCAGGCCCCTGGGCCGAGCGCGAGGTTCTGGACCCCCGCGACGCCGACGAGGAGCGGGTGCTGCTGGGCCTGCGCACCGTCGAGGGCGTGCCACTGTCCCTGCTGCAGCGGCTGGGCCTGTCGGCGGACGACGGGAAGTTGGGCGACCTGCTGGCCGACGGCTTTGTCGCCCTGAAGGACGGGCGCGTCGCCGCCACGGCGACGGGGCGGCCGCTGCTGGACGCCGTGCTGAAGGCTTTGCTGACCTAGACCGCGCCGCGCCGGACTGGCAGGGTCCGGCCGATGTCAGACGCCCCGCTTTTTCCGCCGACCGCCCCGCCCGCGCGCCCCGTTTCGCCGGGCCTTTATCTGGTGGCGACGCCGATCGGAAATCTGCGCGACATGACGCTGAGGGCGCTGGACGTGCTGGCGGCGGCCGACCTGGTCCTGGCCGAGGACACGCGGGTGACGGCCAAGCTGCTGACCGCCTATGGGCTGAAGGCCAGGCTGGAGCGCTGCGACGACCACGCCTCGGCCCGCGCCGCCGAGGTCGCCGTCGAGCGGTTGAAGGCGGGCGAGGTGGTGGCCCTGGTGTCCGACGCGGGCACGCCTCTGGTGTCCGACCCCGGCTATGTCGTGGCGCGCGCGGCGGTGGCTGAGGGCCTGCCGGTCCATCCCGTGCCGGGACCGTCCAGCCTCCTGGCGGCCCTGTGCATCGCCGGCCTGCCTGCCGACCGGATCCTGTTCGCGGGCTTCCTGCCGCCCAAGTCGGGCGCGCGCCGCACGGCGCTGGAGGAGCTGCGGACGGGTCGGCAGACGCTGGTCTTCTTTGAAAGCGGGCCGCGTCTGAGGGACAGCCTGACCGATATGGCGCAGGTGCTGGGGCCGCGCCCCGCCGCCGTCGCCCGCGAACTGACCAAGCTCTATGAGGAATGCGTGCGGGGCGATCTGGCCGAGCTGGCCGTCGATCCGCGTCTGGACGCGCCCAAGGGCGAGATCGTGGTGGTGGTCGGCCCCGGCGAGGCCGAGACGGCCAGCGCAGCCGACGCCGACGCCGCCCTGTCCGAAGCCCTGACCCGCCTGCCGCCCGGCGAGGCGGCGGCCGAGGTGTCCAAGGCCCTGAACCTGCCGCGCAAACCGCTCTACAAGCGGGCGCTGGAGCTGAAGGGGCGGTGAGCCCCACCCTGCGCCCGCAGCCGCCGCCAAAAAGGCTCAAGGCGGGCTGGCGCCGCAGGCTCGGCGGACGGTCGCACCGTCAGGGGCATGACGCCGAGTGGATCGCCGCCCTGTGGCTGATGCTCAAGGGGTATCAGGTGCTGGCTTTCCGGCTGAAGGGCCGGGGCGGGGAGATCGACATTCTGGCCCGGCGCGGGCGCGTCCTGGCCGCGGTCGAGGTCAAGCGCCGCGCCACGCTGGAGGCGGCGGCGCTGGCTCTGGGGCCGGATCAGCACCAGCGCCTGATCCGCGCGGCCGAAGCGGCGGCGCGCGGGCGGCCGGCCCTTGCGGGGCTGGACTTAAGAATCGACATGGTGACGCTGGCCCCCGGACGCTTTCCGCGTCATCTTCGCGGCGTGATCTCCATGGGAGCGGACCGGCCGTGACGCGCGAGGAAGCAGAGGCGGTGCTGGCGCAGGCGGGCGAGGGGCCGGACGCGGCCTTTCCCCTGCTGGATTGCGCCATCGCCTGCGCCATTCATGACTATCCGTTCCGCGACGCCGACGGGGTGCGCATCCTGGCCGACCACGCCGCCCAGCGGCTGAAGGAGCGGGCGGCCAATGAGAGCCCCGACGACGCCCTGACCGAGGCGCTGGCCGGCGATCTGCGGCTGAACGGCGACCTGCTGAACTATGACCATCCCGCCAATACGGACGTGATCGACGTGGCCGAGCGGCGGCGCGGCCTCTCGGCGGTGCTGGTCATCTTCTATCTGGACGCGGCGTGTCGGGCGGGGCTGAGCGCGGCGCCGGTCGACTTTCCCGGCCACGTCCTGCTGCGGGTCGAGACGCCCGAGGGGCCGGTGGCGCTGGACCCGTTCAGCCAGGGGCGGCTGGTGCTGCCGTCGGAGCTGACGCGCCGCGCCCTGCTGGCCGGGCTGACGCCGCACGTGGCCGACCGGCTGGACCTGCTGATGGCGCCGGTCAGCGAGCGGCAGGCCCTGATCCGTCTTCAGAACATCCTGTTCAACCGCGCCTTTCAGGCCCGCGATTATGAGGGAGCCGAACGCTCCGCCCTACGCCGCGCCCTTTTGGACCCTGAGGATCACCGCCCCTGGCTGGACGTCGCCGCCGCCCGCGAGAAGCAGGGCGCCCTGACCGGCGCCATGCAAGCCCTGTCGCGCGCCCGCACCCTGGGCGAGCCGCTCGCCGCCTGCGACGTCCGGCTGGACCGGATGCGGTTGCAACTGAACTGAAGCGCGGCCTTGCAGCCGAGCTGTCGCGTCCTCAAGTAGGCGCTGACGGCGCTTCGGCGCTCAAGCAGCGCGCGCCTGCGGGGCGAACGTTAGCCACTAAAACCAGCTCAAGCAGCGAGCGCCCGCGGCGCGAGCGATAGCGCCCACCAAGAAGGACTCCCCATGCTCAAGGTCGCCATCCAGATGGACCCGCTCGAGGCGGTCAACGTCGAGTCGGACACCACCTTCCTGATGGCCCTGACCGGGCAGGCGCGCGGCCACAAGCTGTGGGTCTATGACTTCCGCACCCTGGCGCTGGAGGACGGCCGCCTGTTCTGCCGCGCCCGTCCGGTGACGGTGCGCCGCAAGCAGGGCGACCACGCCGATTTCGGCCCCGAGCAGCGGCTGGATCTGGCAAAGGACGTGGACGTCATCCTGATGCGTCAGGACCCGCCCTTCGACATGGCCTATGTCACCGCCACCTATCTGCTGGAGCGGGTGCATCCCGGAACCCTGGTGGTCAATGATCCGGCCGAGGTGCGCTCTGCGCCCGAGAAGCTGATCGCCACCCTGTTTCCCGGCCTGCAGCCGCCGACCCTGGTGTCGTCCGATCCGGAAGCCCTGGTCGACTTCCACCGCCGTCATGGCGATGTGGTGCTGAAGCCCCTGCACGGCGCGGCCGGTTCGGGCGTGGTGCGGCTGAAGGCGGACGATCCGAACCTGGAAGCCCTGATCGAGATCCACGCGGCCGGGTCGCGCGACCCGCTGGTGATCCAGAAATTCATCCCGGCCGTCTCGGCGGGCGACAAGCGCATCATCCTGATCGACGGCGAGCCGGTCGGCGCCATCAACCGCATTCCGGCCAAGGATCAGGTGCGTTCCAACCTGCGCGTCGGCGGCACGGCGGCGCCGGTCGAGCTGACGCCGCGCGACCTGGAGATCTGCGCCGCCATCGGCCCCTATCTGAAGGAGCGCGGCCTGATCTTCGTCGGCATCGACGTGATCGGCGACTATCTGACCGAGATCAATGTGACCTCGCCCACCGGCGCCCAGCAGTTGCTCAACTTCGCCGGGATCGACGCCACCGAGCGCATGTGGGCGGTCATCGAGCAGAAGAAGGCGGCGGCCGCCTGACGCCGCGCTGCAGGGAAGGGGAGACCGTGGCTGCACTCATCAAGACCGGCGCGCTGGTCGGTCTGGCGCTGGTGATCGCCGGCCCGGCGACGGCGCAGGAAATCGCCGCGCCGAAACGTCCGTCGCTGGAGGTGCTGGAGCGGATCATCGAGACCCGCACGCCGCAGACGCGGGTCGAGACGCCGGATCACGACCGCATCACCGCCCGGCGCATCGACATCGTCGACGCCGACGGGACCATCCGCATGACCCTGTCGGGGGCGACCCCGCCGCCGATCATCGACGGCGTCCAGTACAAGCGCGCCTTCAACGTCGCGGGTCTGATCCTTTACGACAACAAGGGCAGCGAGCGCGGAGGCTTCGGCACCGCCGACATCGAGGGCGGCATGGCCGTTCTGGCGCTGGATCATCCGGCGATGGATGCGGTCGGCTGGCGGGTGTCGCCGGACGGCTCGATCAGCTTCGTCTTCAACCAGGCGCCGCCGCTGGTGCGCGAGCCAGGATTGGGCGGGGCGCTGGTTCCCGGCGTTCAGACGCCTACGCGGATGCGTCTGTCGCTGGCCGCCGACGGCGCACCGGCGGTGGAGCTGTCGGACCGGAACGATCAGCCGCGCCTGCGCCTGACGGTGACCGAAGAAGGTTTCGGCGCCATCCAGTTCCTGAACGCCCAGGGCCAGGTCATCCATACACTGGCGCCCGAGGCCGACCTGCAGCCCTGATCGAACGACGCTCTTGCAGTCTGCATGAGTTCGTGATTTGTTCTCCTTGCTGAGGGAGGGAACACGATGGTCGCGCGGGTGGTGACGGTGGCGTTCGACGGCGTCGATGCGCGCCGGGTCGATGTCGAGGTGCAGCAGGTCGGCTCGCCCGCCGGGGCCTTCGCCATCGTCGGCCTGCCGGACAAGGCGGTGGCCGAAAGCCGGGAGCGGGTGCGCGGCGCCTTCGCCGGTATCGGCCTGGCCCTGCCCGCCAAGAAGGTGATCGCCAATCTGGCCCCTGCCGACCTGCCCAAGGAGGGCAGCCATTTCGACCTGCCCATCGCCCTGGCCGTGCTGGCTTCGATGGGGGTGATCGGGCCCGACGCGCTGGACGGCTGGGCGGCGGTCGGCGAACTGGGTCTGGACGGTCAGATCGCCGGCGTCGGCGGGACCCTCCCCGCCGCGATGGCGGTGAATGCGATGGGGCTGGGCCTGATCTGTCCCGAGACGAACGGGCCTGAGGCGGCATGGGCGGGGGATGTGCGGCTGCTGGCGCCGCGTTCCCTGATCGGCCTGATCAATCATTTCCGCGGGACCCAGGTGCTGCGCCCGCCTCAGCCGGGCCCGGTGGTGGAGGGGGGCGCCGTGCCCGACCTGCGCGAGGTCAAGGGACAGGAGGGCGCCAAGCGCGCTTTGGAGATCGCCGCCGCCGGGGGCCACAACCTGCTGTTCGTCGGTCCGCCGGGTTCGGGCAAGTCGATGATGGCGGCGCGCCTGCCGGGCCTGCTGCCGCCGCTGACGCCGCTGGAGCGGCTGGAGACCTCGATGGTCTGGTCGGTGGCGGGGCTGATCGAGCGCGGGGCCCTGACGCGTGAGCGGCCGTTCCGGGCGCCGCATCATTCGGCGTCGATGGCCGCCCTGACGGGGGGCGGGCACAAGGCCAAGCCGGGCGAGGCGTCGCTGGCGCACAACGGCGTGCTGTTCCTTGACGAACTGCCGGAATATTCGGCCCAGGCGCTCGACAGCCTGCGCCAGCCGCTGGAGACCGGCGAGATCGTGGTGGCGCGGGCCAACGCCCATGTGCGCTATCCGGCGCGCTTCCAGCTGGTGGCGGCGATGAACCCTTGTCGCTGCGGCGTGGGCGGACCCGGCAGAGGCGCCTGCGGCAAGGCTCCGCGCTGTCAAAGGGACTATCAGAACCGGATTTCCGGCCCGATGTTCGACCGCATCGACTTGACGGTCGAGACGCCCCCGGTCACGGCCGCCGACATGATCCTTCCGCCCCCTGCCGAGGGTACGGCCGAAGCCGCCGCCCGGGTCTTCGCCGCCATGCAGATGCAGGAGGCCCGTCAGGCCGAAGCCGGGCTGACAGGAATGCAGGCGCTGAACGCCCGGGCGTCGGGTGGGGCTCTGGAGCGGTTCGCCGCGCCGGATCAGGCCGGTCGCGCCCTGCTGATGAAGGCGGGGGAGGCGGGCGGGCTCACCGCGCGAGGCTGGACCCGCACCCTGCGTCTGGCGCGCACCATCGCCGACCTGGACGGGGCGGACGGCGTGCTGCGCCGCCATGTGGCCGAGGCCCTGATGTACCGACGCAGCACGGTCGGCGCTCATGAGGATTTCGACCGTCAGGTCAGCCGACGCGGCTTGTTTCCTGTGAAGGAGGGCGCAGACGGGCCAACGCCGTTCGCGTTGAATTAACCCCAGGAGGCCTAGCGTGGCCTTATGGGACAGACCCGCCGCAAACCGTCGCAGAACGCGCTTCTTCCCGCCATGTCCGGCGGACCCGAACCGTCATCCGGGGCGCCTGCCGACGGCGCTTCGCCTGAGAAGCAGTTCCTGCGGCTGATGAGCCATGAGATGCGCACGCCCCTGAACGGGGTGATCGGCATGCTGGGCCTGTTGTCGCGCACGCGTCTGGATGGGGCGCAGCGCGCCTATGCCGAGGCGGCGCAGAAGTCGGCCGAACATCTGCTGGGGCTGGTCAACGACCTGTTGGACTACGCCCGGCTTGAGGCCGAGGCGCTGGAGTTCGATCCGGCGCCCGTCGATCTCGAAGGCCTGGTGCGCGGCGTGGCCGAACTGCTGAGCCCGCGCGCCCACGACAAGGGGCTGGAGATCGTCTGGTCGGTGGCCGCCGACGCCGCCGACATCGTCGCCGACGAGGGGCGCCTGCGCCAGATCCTGTTCAACCTGGCGGGAAACGCCGTGAAGTTCACCGACCGGGGCGGGGTGCGGCTGTCGATCGAAACGGTAGGCGAGCAACCCGAAGCCGCGTCCGTGCGCCTGGCCTTCATCGTCGACGACACCGGGCCGGGCGTGCCGCAAGAGGCGCGCAGCCGTATCTTCGAAGAGTTCGGCCACGCCGACGCCTCCGACGCCGCACGGTTCGACGGCGCCGGTCTGGGCCTGGCCGTGGTGCGGCGCCTGGCCCGGGCCATGGACGGAACCGTCGTGGTCGAGGACCGGCCGGACGGCGCCGGGGCCCGTTTCCGTTTTGAGGCCGCCTTCCCCATCGCGCCTGACGCTTCGCCGCGCGCTCGTCCGCTGGACCGGCTGGCGGTGGCCATCCGCACGCCGGATCCCTTCGTGCGCCGCGCTGCGGCCGATCAGATCGAGGCGTCGGGCGGGCGGGCGGCGCGTCAGGCCGCGGTGACCCTGGTCGATCATGCGGGCGCCGACGACGGCGCGCTGGCGGCCAGACCTGCTCAGGGCCAGTCCATCATCCTGTTGCGTCCGAGCGAGCGCGATCTGATCAGCCGTTATCGTGCGGCGGGTTTCTGCGGCTATCTTATCAAGCCGCTGCGCCGGACGTCTCTGGCCGAGCAGGTGTTGGGAGCGCTTGCGCCGCGCCGGGGCGTCACGGCGCCGCCGGTCCGGTCCGGCGATGACGACCGCGTGGCCCATGTCGCCTTCAAGGGGGTGCGGGTCCTGCTGGTCGAGGACAATCCGGTGGGCGCCCTGCTGGCCAAGACCCTGTTGCGCCGCGAGGGCTGCGTGGTCCAGACGGCCGCCGATGGGCAGGAGGCGCTGGAGACGATGAAGGCGGCGCGTTTCGACCTGGTCTTCATGGACATGCGGATGCCGCGTCTGGATGGGCCCGGCGCTGCGCGCGCCCTGCGCGCGCGAGGCGACCAGACGCCGATCATCGCCCTGACCGCCAACGCCTTCGCCGAAGATCGCGTCGCCTGTCTGGCGGCGGGCATGGACGACCACCTGTCCAAGCCGCTGGAGGCGGACGCCCTGCGAAGCGCACTGGCCCGCTGGACGAACGCCGCCAACCGCGCCAAGGTCGCGGCTTCCTGAACCGCCAGTAGCCCGTCGTCCGTTTGCCCCGGCGGCGTCCGCCGGAGCCTTGCATGACCGATTCCAAGACGCCCGCTTCCGAGGTCGCGGCGCTGCAGCCGTCCCCAAAGGGGTTGGGCGTGCTCAAGGCCGCCTTCCGCGAGCGGCGGACCCTGGCCATGCTGTTGTTGGGATTTTCCGCGGGCCTGCCCTTCGCCATGCTGTTCGGCACGCTGAACGCGTGGCTGTCCGACGCGGGCGTGTCGGTCGCCACCATCGGGGTGCTGTCGTGGGTCGGCCTGTTCGGGGCCTTCAAGTTTCTGTGGTCGCCGGCGGTCGGACTGACACCGCCGGTGCTGGGGCGGATGGGGCGGCGTCGGTCGTGGCTGATCCTGTGCCAGACCGTTCTGATCGGCGCCCTGCTGGCTATCGCCCTGTCGCATCCCGGCACGGGGGCCATAGTGGTGCTGGCCTGTGCGGCGGCGTTGGGCGCCTTCGCCTCGGCCACGCAGGACATCGTCATCGACACCTGGCGGATCGAGGTGGCGGACGAGCGGACGCCGGTCGATCTGCTGTCGACGGTCTACCAACTGGGTTTCCGCACGGCGGCGCTGGTCGGGGGCGCAGGGGCGCTGGTGCTGGCCGATCATCTGGGCTGGTCGGCCACCTTCGTCATCGGGGCGGGCCTGATGGGGCTGGGCGTGCTGGGCGCCCTGATCGCGCCCGAGCCCAAGCCTGCGCCGCGCGCCGCCATCGCTCGTGAGCGGATCGGCTCGCCGCGTCTGCGCATGACGGCGCTGGGGATCACCCTGATCGCCTGGGCCTGGGCGGCCTTCATGCTGGTGCGCTTCATGGTCACGGCGCTGACCGTCAAGCCTGCGCCCAGCGCCGGTGAGTTCACCGCTGTCTGGGGCCCGTGGATCGTCGGCATGGCGGTGATCCTGCCCGCCCTTCTGGCCGGGATCATCGTCTGGCGCGGCGGCAAGGCGGGGGCCGGCGCCGCAACGGATCAAGGACCGGCCTTCGCCAACACCCTGTATGACGCCATCCTGGCCCCGCTGGTGGAGTTGATGGGGCGGCTGGGCTGGGGCGCGGTGATCGTGCTGGGTCTGATCCTGACCTATCGCATCACCGATGGCGTCTGGGGGCCGTTCGCCTTCCCCTTCTACATGGGCGACACGGGCGGGGCGCTGGGCCACACCAAAACCGAGATCGCCCTGGCGTCCAAGACGTTCGGCGTGGTCATGACGATCATCGGCATCGCGCTGGGCGGGTGGGCGCTGCTGGTCATCGGCCGGATGGCCAGCCTGCTGCTGGGCGCCATCCTGTCGGCGGCGACGAACCTGCTGATGATGGATCTGGCGCTGGGCGCGCCTTGGATCGGCGGCTTCATGCAGATGACGGGTCTGTACAAGCTGTTCGGCGCCTTCGGCGTCGGCGAGCCTCTGGCCCGGCTGATGCTGGCCATCGCGGGCGAGAATATCGCCGGCGGCTTCGCGGGCGCGGCCTTCGTCGCCTATCTGTCAGCCCTGTCGAACAAGATGTTCGGGGCGGTGCAGTTCGCGGTCTTCACCTCTCTGGCTCTGTTGATCGGCACCCTGGGCCGCGGCGCGCTGGGCGAACTGGTCGAGCGTCAGGGCTATGCCGCCATGTTCGTCATCGCCGCCTGGCTGGGCGTCATCGCCGTGATCTTCTGTCTGGCGGAATGGGTGCGTCTGACGTTCGAGCGCCGTCGCCTGGGTCAGGACGCCTGAAGCCGAAAGCGGCGGCCAAAAAGAAAGAGGCGGCCCGCAGGGAGCCGCCTCTTCAGACTTCAGCCATGTGAAGGGGCCTACCCCTCGTTCGGCCCTTCGGCATAGGCGGCGAAGGTGGCGGCGGTCATGATCTCGCTGACCGAGGCGCCCAGCGGCACGATCTGCACCGACTTCTCCAGACCGACCAGCAGCGGGCCGATCACCGTGGCGCCGCCCAGCGCCTGAACCAGACGCGTCGAGATGGCGGCCGAGTGGATGGCCGGCATGACCAGGACATTGGCGTCGCCGGTCAGGCGCATGAAGGGATAGTTGGCGCGGGCCTCAGAGTTCAGCGCCAGCGCCGGGGGCATTTCGCCTTCATATTCGAAATCGACATCCATGCCGTCCAGGATGCGGATGGCTTCGCGCACCTTCTCGCCGCGGTTGCCCGGGGGGTCGCCGAAGGTCGAATAGCTGAGGAAGGCGACGCGCGGCGTGCGGCCCAGCGTCTTGACCGTGGCGGCGGCCTTGACCGCGATTTCGGCCAGTTCGGCCGCGTCGGGCAACTCGTGGATCGAGGTGTCGGCCACGAACAGGGTGCGCCCCTTGGCCAGCAGGATCGACAGGCCGATCATGCGATCCTTGACGTCCAGGACGCGGCGGACCTCTTTCAGGGCCATGTTGAAGTTGCGGGTCACGCCGGTGACCATGCAGTCCGCCTCGCCGCGCGCGACCATGGCGGCGGCGAAGTAGTTGCGGTCCTGATTGATCATGCGCTGGACGTCGCGGCGCAGATAGCCGCGACGTTGCAGGCGGTCATACAGCCAGTCGACGTATTCGGTGTTCCGCTCGGAAATGCGAGCGTTCATGATCTGGATGCCCAGATCGTCGAAGATCAGACCGGCTTCGGCCGCGTTCTGGCGGATCAGTTCTTCGCGGCCGACCAGGATGGGCGTGCCCAGTTCGGCCTGTTTGAAGGCCCAGGCGGCGCGGATGACCGACTGCTCCTCGCCCTCGGCGAAGACGACGCGCTGCTTCGGACCCGAACGCACGCTGCCCTGGATCTTCTGCATCAGGGCCGCCGACGGATCGACCCGCTGACGCAGGCTGATGCGATAGGCGTCCATGTCCTCGATCGGCTTGCGCGCCACGCCGGAATCCATCGCCGCCTGGGCGATGAAGGGCGGGATGTACCAGATCAGGCGCGGGTCGAACGGGGTCGGGATGATGTATTCCGGGCCGAACTTCAGCTTGCGGCCGCGATAGGCGGCGGCGACCTCGTCCGGCACGTCCTCGCGGGCCAGCGCCGCCAGGGCGTGGGCGCAGGCGATCTTCATCTCGTGGTTGATCTGACGCGCGCGCACGTCCAGCGCGCCGCGGAACAGATAGGGGAAGGCCAGGACGTTGTTGATCTGGTTCACATAGTCCGAGCGGCCCGTCGCCATGATGGCGTCAGAGCGCACCGCCATCACGTCCTCGGGCGTGATTTCCGGGTCGGGGTTGGCCATGGCGAAGATGATCGGATTGGGCGCCATGGAGGCGACCATCTCCTTGGTGATCGCGCCCTTGGCCGACAGGCCCAGCACCACGTCGGCGCCGACCATGGCGTCGGCCAGGGTGCGATGCGGGGTGTCGGTGGCGTGCGCCGCCTGCCATTGGGAGACGTTGTCGCGGCCCTTGTAGATGACGCCCTGACGGTCGCAGATGGTGGTGTTCTCGGCCTTGACGCCCGCCGCCTTCATCAGGGCGATGGAGGACAGGCCCGCCGCGCCCGCGCCGGACAGGACGACCTTGATGTCCTCCAGCTTCTTGCCGACGATGTGGCAGGCGTTGATCAGACCGGCGGTCGAGATGATGGCGGTGCCGTGCTGGTCGTCATGGAAGACGGGGATGTCCAGCAGGTCCTGCAACTGGGCTTCGATCTCGAAGCATTCCGGGGACTTGATGTCCTCCAGGTTGATGCCGCCCCAGGTGTCGCCGATGTTCTTGACCACGGTGACGAACTCGTCCGGGTCGGTGGTCTTCACCTCGACGTCGAAGCTGTCGACATCGGCGAAGCGCTTGAACAGGACCGACTTGCCTTCCATCACCGGCTTGGACGCCATGTGGCCCAGGTTTCCCAGGCCCAGAATGGCGGTGCCGTTCGAGATGACGGCGACCAGATTGCCCTTGGCGGTGTAGTCGTAGGCCTTGTCCGCATCCTCGGCGATGGCCAAGACCGGCACGGCCACGCCCGGCGAATAGGCCAGCGACAGGTCGCGCTGGGTCGCCATCGGCTTGGTCGGGGCCATGGAGATCTTGCCCGGGATCGGATCGCGGTGGAACTCCAGCGCGTCGTCGTCGGAGAAGGTCTGTTTGTCGGTCAATTCGGGCATTTCTATCTCGGGAAGGGCAGGCGCGTTTTGTTCCTAGAACCTGGAACCTTCGCCGACAACCGTTGACGCTGGGTCAGCCCGCTACAGTCAGGCCGTCGGGAGGGTTCCCGTGCCTTCGATCTGGACCGGGCCGGTCATGAAGACGTGGTCCGTCGCCTCGTCCCAGGCGATGGTCAGCTCGCCGCCATCGACCGTCACGGCGGCCTTTCGCCCCGTCAGACCGCGCCGCGCGGCGGCCACCAGGGCGGCGCAGGCGCCGGTGCCGCAGGCCAGGGTCAGGCCCGCCCCGCGCTCCCAGACCCGCAACCTAATGTGATCGGGCGACAGGACATGGGCGAAGCCGACATTGACCCCTTCAGGGAACAGCGGGTGGCGCTCGACCAGCGAGCCCGAGCCGCGCACGAAGGCGTCGTCCTGGCGATCGGTGAAGAAGACGACGTGGGGATTGCCCATCGAAACGGCGCCGGGCGTGTGCAGCAAGGGTGCGTCGATCGGTCCGACCTGAAGCTCGATCCCTCGCGTGTCCATCTCTTCGGACAGGGGCACCTGATCCCAATGCAGACGCGGCGGTCCCATATCCACCGTGACTTCGTGAATGGCCGCGCTCGTCGACCCTACGGGATCTCCCGACCCGACGCGGCCTTGATGCTGGACCGCGGTCGTCGGCCCTTCGGGACCTCCCGACCCGACGCGGCCTGGCGCGCGGCGCGCGGTGGTCGGCCCGCTCAGGGTGTCGATGACCACCTCCTGCTTGTCGGTCGCCTCCAGCATCAGCCAGCCGACGCAGCGCAGGGCGTTGCCGCAGGTCTCGACCATCGAGCCGTCGGCGTTCCACACCCGCATGAAGGCGTCGGCCGTCTCGGACGGTTCGACGCCGATCAGCTGGTCGAAGCCGCCCAGACCCGTCGCCGGGTCGGCCAGGGCGCGCACCTGGTCCGCCGTCGGGTGGAAAGGCTGGTCGAAGGCCTGGACGACGATGAAGGCGTTTCCGGCGCCGTTCATGCGGATGTAGGGACGGGCGGGCTGGCTCATGATGCTCTTCATATAGGATTTTGCGCCGGTTCATGTATCGCTGACGGCGATGGCGAGCGAACAGGCTGAAATCCCTGACCATGGACGTCTGCGGCTGAGGGCGCGCCTGCGCTACCTTTATCACGGGACGCAGCCGACGGCGGTGAAGTTCCGCCTGATGGTGATCGTCGTCGATCTGATCATCATCGGCTTTTTCCTGGCCGCGCCGATCCTGAAGGAGGCGGGCTGGGTCTTCTATGTCGCCGACTATTTCATCGCCGCCATTCTGGGGCTGGACCTGGCGGCGCGGGCCTATGCCTATTCCGACATCCGCGACTGGCTGAAGCGGCCGATCGTCTGGGTCGACCTGTTCGTGCTGGCGACCCTGCTGTTTCCGGCCTGGCTGGCCAACTTCGGATTCCTGCGGCTGCTGCGGTTCTGGAGCCTGCTGAACAGCGACCTGTTCTGGCGCACCATCGGCCGCCGGTTCGACGACACCCGCGTCGAGGACATCACCCGCGCCATGGCCGCCCTGGTCACCTTCGTCTTTGTCGTGACCGGCTTCGTCTACGCCTATTTCCGGGGCAAGGCCGAGCACATCAACGGCTATCTGGACGCGCTTTACTTCACCGTCGCCACCCTGACGACGACGGGGTTCGGCGACATCACCCTGCCGGGCAACTGGGGCCGGGTGATCTCCATCGTCGTCATGCTGGTGGGCATCACCCTGTTCATCCGCTTGGCCCAGACCCTGCTGCGGCCGCACAAGGTGAAGTTTTCCTGTCCGACCTGCGGCCTGCAGAAGCACGACCCTGACGCGGTGCACTGCAAGGCCTGCGGCCAGATCCTGTGCATCCCCGACGACGGCGACTGATCTGATCCGGCGACCGAAGATTACGCGCCGGTAATATGACGGACGCTTGCCCCCCGCCGCCGGCGTCGCCAAGGTGCCCGGCGAAACATTCGTCCGTTGGGGGACACCCATGATCATCCGCACCCTGGCGTCCGTCGCCGTCCTTTCCCTCGCCGCCGGAGCCGCATCTGTCGCCATGGCCCAAGCCTCCGTTTCCACCAGCGTCGCCTCTGCCGCGCCGGGCTTCGCGACCAGCGACGCGACCGATCCCTACCTGTGGCTGGAGGAGGTGGAAGGCGAGCGCGCCATGGACTGGGTCAAGGCCCACAACGAGACCTCTCTGGGCGTGCTGCAGGGCGATCCGCGCTATGAGGCCCTGCATCAGCAGGCGCTGGAACTGGTGCAGTCGCGCGACCGCATCCCTTCGCCCGGCTTCACCCACGACGGCCATATCGACAACTTCTGGCAGGACGCCGAGCATGTGCGCGGCGTCTGGCGGCGCACGACGCTGGACAGCTATCGCACCGACGCGCCGCAGTGGGAGACCATCCTGGACTTCGACGCCCTGTCGGCAGCCGAGGGCGCCAACTGGGTCTATAAGGGCGCGACCTGCCTTGCGCCCGAAGAACGCTATTGCCTGATCTCCCTGTCGAACGGCGGCAAGGATGCGGTGACCCTGCGCGAGTTCGACAGCGTGACCCGCGCCTTCGTGGAGGGCGGCTTCAGCCTGCCCGAATCCAAGGGCGGCGCCAGCTGGATCGACAAGGACACCCTGCTGATCGCGCGCGACTTCGGCGAAGGCTCGCTGACGGACTCGGGCTATCCGCGCACCGTCCGCCTGATGAAGCGCGGCCAGACGATCGACCAGGCGGTCGAGGTCTTCGCCGGTCAGAAAACCGACGTCTCGGTGTCAGGCTACACCCTGCGCGACGCCGACGGCGTGGTGCAGGCGGTGCTGTTGAACCGGGGGATCAACTTCTATGAGAGCGAGACCTGGCGCCTGAACGCCGACGGCACGACGACGAAGCTCGAACTGCCGCTCAAGTCCAGCATCAACGCCCTGGTCGCCGGCCAGCTGGTGGTGACGACGGACCAGGACTGGACCGCGCCGTCGGGCCAGCAGTTCAAGACCGGCGACGTCATCGCCTGGGATCTGCAGGCGTGGCTGGCCGATCCGAAGGCGCCCGCCCGTCTGGTCATCCGCCCCGGCGAGCGCGAGGCGGTCGAGGGGATCAACGCCACCCGCAACAAGCTGGTCGTGGCCCTTTATGAAAACGTGCGCGGCTCGGTCTATGTCTACGACCCGGCCGACTGGAGCCGCACGCGTCTGGACCTGCCGCAGAACGTCTCGGTCGGCGTCGGCTCGGCTTCGGAGCAGGACGACAAGATCTTCGTCAGCGTCACCGGCTATCTGAATCCGTCCAGCCTCTATCTGGCGGATGCGGCGACCGGGGCCGTCGATCTGACCAAGGCCCTGCCGGACAAGTTCGACGCCAGCGGGATGCGCGTCGATCAGTTCGAGGCCCGTTCGACCGACGGGACGATGATCCCCTATTTCGTCGTCCATAAGGACGCGATGGCGATGGACGGCTCGAACCCGACGCTGCTGTACGGCTACGGCGGCTTCCAGTCGTCGCTGCTGCCCGGCTATTCGCCGACGGTGGGCAAGCTGTGGCTGGAGCGGGGCGGCGTCTACGTCATCGCCAATACGCGCGGCGGCGGCGAGTTCGGCCCCAAATGGCACCAGGCGGCCCAGCAGGAGAACCGCCAGCGCGCGCATGAGGACTTCCAGGCGGTGGCTCAGGACCTGATCACGCGCGGGATCACCAGCCAGCCGCACCTCGGTATCATGGGCGGCTCGCAGGGCGGGCTGTTCATGGGCGCCATGCTGACCCAGCGCCCGGACCTGATCAACGCGGCGGTCATCCAGGTGCCGCTGTTCGACATGCTTCGTTTCCACAAGCTGCTGGCGGGCGCCTCTTGGATCGGCGAATACGGCGACCCGGACATCCCGGAACAGCGCGCCTGGATCGAACAGTATTCGCCCTATCAGAAGCTGGCGGCGGGCCAGCCCTATCCGGAAGTCTTCATCCACACTTCGACCAAGGACGACCGCGTCCACCCGGGCCACGCCCGCAAGGCGGCGGCGCGGATGGAGGCGCTGGGCTATCCGGTGCTCTTCTATGAAAACACCGACGGCGGCCACGCAGCCGGCGCCAACCTGCGCGAGACGGCCCGCCGCATCGCGCTGGAATACACCTATCTGACCCGCAGGCTGATGGACCAGCCGGCGCAGCGATAGAACCATGCCCGCTCATCCCGCGGAGGCGGGGACCCGGGTTTGAGCCTCGCGCTCGACCTGGGTCGTGAGCGAAAATCTGACGGCGGCTCTTGGGCCAAAGCACTGGGTCCTCGCCTCCGCGAGGATGAACGGAGAAGAGATTGTGAAAACCCTGTTCCTGTCAGCCGCCTTGCCCGTGATGATGCTGGCCGCGGCGCCCGCACTGGCGAACGGCGCGCCCGCCGATCCCACGGCCGCCTCGGCGGCGACCCCGCCGCCGCATTTCCCGCGCGACCTGTCGCCCGAGGGGGTCAAGGCCGCCGACGACCACCTGGCGCTGGAAGAGGTGGACGGCGCCGAGGCCCGCGCCTTTGTCGCCGCCTCCAATGAAAAGGCCCTGGCCGCCCTGACCGGCGACCGCCGCTATGAGCCGTTCCGCCAGCAGGCCGAAGCCATCCTGACGGCCACCGACCGCATCCCCGGCGTCAGCTTCCTGGGCGAAGGCCTCGGCAACTTCTGGCAGGACGCGGCCAATCCCAAGGGCGTCTGGCGCCGCACGACGCTGGACAGCTATCGCACCGCCCAGCCGCAGTGGGAGACCCTGCTGGACATCGACGCCCTGGCGAAAGCCGAAGGCAAGGACTGGGTGTTCAAGGGCGCCAACTGCCTGGCGCCGGACGAGACCCGCTGCCTGGTCAATCTGTCGAACGGCGGCATGGACGCCGTGACGGTGCGCGAGTTCGACCTGACCACCAAGACCTTCGTGGACGGCGGCTTCGTCATCCCCGAAGGCAAGCACCGCATCTCCTGGCTGGACCGCGACACCCTGCTGATCGCCACCGACTTCGGCCCCGGCAGCCTGACGGAGTCGGGCTATCCCTTCATCGTCAAGTCGCTGAAGCGCGGCCATCCGCTGGAGCACGCGACCGAGGTCTATCGCGGCCAGCAGGGCGACGGCGGCTATGGCGTCTCGCCGATCGTGTTCCGCGACAAGGCGGGGGCGGTCGAGGCGGTGCTGTTCAGCCGTCCGTTGGACACCTTCCGCTCGGAGATCTGGGCGCTGGGGGCCGACGGCAAGCCGTATCAACTGGCCCTGCCCGAGCGCGTGGGCGTAGAGGGCGTGCTGGGCGGCCAGTTGATCTTCTCGCCCGAACAGGCGTGGACCTTCGACGGTCAGGATTACGCCGCCGGTTCGCTGGTCGCCCTGCCGATGGGCGTGCTGGGCGACGTGCGTCAGAGCATCCGCATCGATGCGAAGACGGCGACCATCTTCGCCCCCGGCCCGCGCCAGTCGCTGCAAAGCGTCCGGGTTTTCCCGGACAGCATCGTCGCCGTCATCGCCGACAACGTCGTCGGCACGCTGAAGCGCTTCACGCCGGGCGCTGGGGGCTGGACCGCGACCGACATCGCCGTGCCCGCTAACAGCGCGGTGGGTTTGGGCGACAGCTCCAAGGCTAAGGGGCAAGTCTTCGTCTCGACGCAGGGCTTCCTGACGCCGCCAACGCTCAGCCTGGCGGATGTCTCGACCGGCGCCCTGACCGAGCTGAAATCGGCCCCGGCCAAGTTCGACGCCTCGACCCATGTGGTCGAGCAGTTCGAGGCTACCTCGACCGATGGGACCAAGATTCCCTACTTCGTCACACGGCCCAAGAACCTGGCGATGGACGGGACCGGCCCGACCATCCTGTTCGGTTACGGCGGCTTCCAGGCCAGCTTCCCGCCCGCCTACAAGCCCGAGATGGGCAAGCTGTGGCTCGAGAACGGCGGTGTCTTCGTTCAGGCCAACATCCGCGGCGGCGGCGAGTTCGGACCCGGCTGGCACCAGGCGGCCCTGCGCGAAAACCGCCAGCGCGCCTTTGACGACTTCGCCGCCGTCGCCCGCGATCTGGAGCAGCGCAAGATCACCAGCCCGCGCCACCTGGGCATCTACGGCCGCTCCAACGGCGGGGTTCTGACCAGCGTGTCCATCACCCAGCATCCGGAGCTGTTCAATGCGGCGGTGATCGAAAGCCCGCTGATCGACATGCTGCGCTATCAGGAGCTGCCTGCGGGCGCGTCGTGGATGGGCGAATACGGGGATCCGCGCATTCCGGGCGACGCCGAATTCATCGCTCGCTATTCGGCCTATCAGCAGCTGCGGCCCGAGGTGAAATACCCGCGCGTCTACATCACGACCAATACGCGCGACGACCGGGTCCACCCCGGCCACGCCCGCAAGTTCGCGGCGCGTCTGGGCGATCAGGGCCACGACCACCTCTATTTCGAGGATACGGCGGGCGGCCACTCCAACGACGCCGATCCGGTCGCCAACGCTCGCCGCTGGGCGCGCCACTATGTCTATCTGGCCCAACAGCTGATGGATTGAGGGGCTTTATTCGTGCGCTAACGGCCTTTGGCCTGCTTGAGCGCGAAGGCGGGTCGAAGGCGTGCGACGCCGCTCACGCATTTATGAGCGGCGTTATCGGGCTGAAGGGATAGGATCGCGTCCATGATGGCACGGGGCCTGTTCAGGTACGGGATGGCGGCGACGGCGGTCGCGGGCGCAGGTCTGCTGGCCGTCGCCGCCGCGCCCTCGCGTGAGCGTGACGCCCCGGTCCAGCCGGTGGTGGTTGAACTGTTCACCGCCCAGGGCTGTTCAGGCTGTCCCGACGCCAACCGCACGGTCGAGACCGTGGCCGCCGAGCCGGGCGTGATCGTCCTGACCTATGGCGTCGACTACTGGGACTACTTGGGCTGGTCCGACACCTTCGCCCGGCCCGAGTTCGCCGAGCGCCAGCGAGCCTATCGCCAGGCGCTCAAACTGCGGAACGTCTCGACGCCGCAGGTGGTGATCGACGGGCGCCGTCATGTCTCGGGCGCGCGCTCGCCTGAGCTGAAGGCCGCCGTAGAGGCCGAGGCGCGCGGTCGCGGCTGGCCGCCCGAGATCGAGTTCCGTGAGACCGGCGACCGCGTCGGCGTCGGCTCGGGCCGGGCGCCGCAGGGCGGGGCCGAGGTCGTCGCCGTGGTCTATCGGCCCGGTCAGCAGACAGTCGAGGTCAAGGGCGGCGACAACCGGGGCCGTGCGGTGACCCACGTCAATGTCGTGCGCGAGGTGCGGCGGCTGGGCGACTGGAATGGGCGGCCGGTGCTGTTTCCCCTGCCTGTCGAGGCGGGCGCCGATGAAGGCGTGGTGATCCTGCTTCAGGCCAAGGACGACCGCAGCATCCTGTCTTCGGCCGCCCGGCCGGAACCGGGGCGCGATTGAACCGCTGACGGAAAAGGTCTAAAGGCCCGCGGCTCTTGATGGGCACGCCTCCTCGCGCGACCCGGAGAACATTGCATGGTCGGGGAAACGCCCCGCGGCGACGCCGCGCCAACCGCCAACGCCTCTTCCGCCGCCAACGCCCAGCCTCCCGCTTCCGGGGGTTCGCCGGGGCATGGGGGCAAGGCTGGCCGCCGCGCCCTGCTGCTGGGGGCCATCGGCGTGGTCTTCGGCGACATCGGCACCAGCCCCATCTACGCCCTGCGCGAGGCCATCGGCCACGCCCAGAGGGGCGTCGAGGGCGACCTGGCCATTATCGGCGTGGTGTCGCTGGCCTTCTGGGCGCTGATGGTGGTGGTGACGTTCAAATACGTCATGTTCCTGATGCGGGCCGACAACAAGGGCGAGGGCGGCACCCTGTCGCTGATGGCTCTTGCCCAGCACGCCATCGGTCGACGCAGCGCCTGGCTGTTCATTCTGGGGGTCTGCGGCGCAGCCCTCTTCTACAGCGACGGCGTCATCACCCCGGCCATTTCCGTTCTGTCGGCCATCGAGGGTCTGCAGGAGGCGCCGGGCCTGAACGGCCGCCTCGATCCCTTCATCGTGCCGCTGGCGGCGGGCATACTGATCGCGCTGTTCATGGTCCAGTCCCGAGGCACGGCCGGACTGGCCAAATTCTTTGGCCCCATCACGCTTATCTGGTTCCTGTCGCTGGGCGTGATGGGCGTGGCGCACATCTTCGACGACCTGTCGATCCTGAAGGCCCTGTCGCCCTATTACGGGATCAAGCTGCTGATCGCCGACGGCTTCCTGGGCTTCGTCATCCTGGGCAGCGTCTTTCTGGCCGTCACCGGCGCCGAGGCGCTGTATGCGGACATGGGCCATTTCGGCAAGTCGCCGATCCGTCAGGGCTGGCTGTTCATCGTCCTGCCGTGTCTGACCCTGAACTATCTGGGGCAGGGCGCCTTCCTGCTGTCGCATCCCGGCGCGGCCAGCAACCCGTTCTGGAACATGGTGCCGCAGCTGGTCTACTGGCCCATGCTGCTGCTGGCGACGGCGGCCACGGTGATCGCCAGCCAGGCGGTCATCACCGGCGCCTTCTCGGTGACGCAGCAGGCGGTTCAGCTGGGCCTGCTGCCGCGACTGGACATCCGCAACACCTCCGAGACGCAGGCGGGCCAGATCTATGTGCCTGCGATCAACAGCCTGCTGATGGTCGGGGTGTTGTTCGTGCTCGTCACCTTCCAGTCGTCGCACAATCTGACGGCGGCCTATGGGGTGGCCGTGACCGGCACCATGATGGTCAACACCCTGATGTCCTTCACCGTGGTGCGGCACAAATGGAAATGGCCGATGTGGGCGGTGCTGCTGACCCTCGTGCCGTTCGGATTCATCGACGCGGTCTTCCTGACCTCCAACCTGCTGAAGATTCCGGCCGGGGCGTGGATGCCGCTGGTGCTGGGCGGCGGGCTGGTCATGCTGATGTGGACCTGGGTGCGCGGCACGCAAATCCTGACCGACAAGACCCGCAAGGACAGCCTGCCGCTGACCGATCTGATAGAGATGCTGCGCGCCCGTCCGCCGCACCGGGCGCCGGGCACGGCCATCTTCCTGACCTCGGACGCCGATGTCGCGCCGGTGGCCCTGATGCACAACCTCAAGCACAACAAGGTGCTGCACGAGAAGAACATCATCCTGACGGTCCACACCTCCGACCGGCCGCGCGTCCCCGATCTACAAAGGGTGGCGGTCGAGCCGATCAGCGATGATTTCAAGCGCTTGACGCTGACCTTCGGTTATATGGAGACGCCGAACGTGCCGCGCGCGCTCGGCCTGTGCCGCAAACAGGGGCTGAAGTTCGACATCATGTCGACCAGCTTCTTCCTGGGGCGCCGCTCCGTCGTTCCCACCGCCCGTCAGGGCATGCCTCTTTGGCAGGACAAGCTGTTTATCTTCCTGATGCGTAACGCCGCCAATCCGACCGACTTCTTCCGCATTCCGCCCGGCCGCGTGGTCGAGCTCGGCACCCAGGTGTCGGTGTGAGCGGGGGAACGCCCAAGGGCAAAAGCTCCGCCGCGCGCGGCCGTCGCATCGCCGAAAAGGCGCGCGGTCCGCGTCGTGAACCCGCGCCGCGCGCGGTCGCCGACGACCCCCACGCCGACATCGGGGTCGAGGCGCGTCTGGTGGCGGGCCTGCTGCTGAACGCGGCGCTGGAGAAGCGCACCGGTCTGGACGAGGCCCTGTCGCAGTCGCCCGCGCGCGACCTGCCGCCTCAGGATCGCGCCTTCGCCCGCGCCGTGGCCATGGCGGCCTTGCGTCGTCTGGGCGAGATCGACCAGATTCTCGAGCGCCGCCTGCAGAAGGCGCCGCCGCTGGCGGTGCTGACCATCCTGCGCATCGCCCTGGCCCAGACCCTGGTGCTTGAGACGCCCGCCTTCGCTGCGGTGTCGACGGCGGTGAAGCTGGCCGAGCGCGATCCCAAGACGCGGCCCTACAAGAATCTGGTCAACGCCGTGCTGCGCGGCGTCGGCCGCGACGGTCCCGGCCTGACGACGGCGGAAGCCAACCTGCCCGACTGGCTGGCCCAGCGCTGGAAGGCGACCTATGGCGAGGCGGCCGTAATCGGCCTGGCCCTGGCCACGCGCGAGGAGCCCGCCACCGACCTGACGGCCAAGCCGGGCGTGGACCCGGCCGAACTGGCGGCCTCGGTCGACGGCGAGGCCCTGCCCGGCGGCACGGTCCGCACCGGCAAGCGCGGCGATGTCGCCTCCTGGCCCGGCTTTGAGGCCGGCGACTGGTGGGTGCAGGATGCGGCCGCCGCCGTGCCCGCCCGCCTGCTGGCCGTGAAACCGGGCGAGACGGCGCTGGACCTGTGCGCCGCGCCGGGCGGCAAGACGCTGCAACTGGCCGCCGCCGGGGCCGAAGTCACGGCGCTTGACCGTTCCGAGGCGCGGCTGAAGCGGCTGCGCCAGAATTTCGAGCGCATGAACCTCAAGGCCGAGGTCGTCGCCGTCCCGGCCGAGGACTGGGAAGACGACCGCACCTTCGACGCCGTCCTGCTGGACGCGCCCTGCACGGCGACCGGCACCTATCGCCGCAATCCCGAGGTGCTGCGCGCCACCCGGCCCGCCGACGTGGCCAAGCTGGCCGATGTGCAGCACCGCCTGCTGGACGCCGCCGCCGAGAAGGTGAAGCCGGGTGGTCGTCTGGTCTACTGCGTCTGTTCGCTGGAGCGTGAAGAGGGCGAGACGCAGGTCATCGCCTTCCTGCGCCGCAACCCGGCCTTCCGCACCGTCGCCGCCGTTCCCGCCGAGGTCGGCGCCCCGGACGAGGCCCTGACCCCGGAAGGCTGGCTGCGCCTCCTCCCGTCGCAATGGGCGGAAAAGGGCGGTCTGGACGGCTTCTTCGCGGCCAGGCTGGAACGGATCGCCTAGCTGAGTTGAAGGCCGAACCAGCCGTCGCGGCTGGAGACCGTCATCGGCAGGCCGAACAGGTCGGTCAGGGCGGCGTCGGTCAGCATGTCGGCCTTGGCGCCGTCGCGGGCGACGCGGCCGTCCTTCATCATGATGACCCGGCCGATCTCGGGCAGGATCTCCTCGATGTGGTGCGTCACCAGGATCAGGGTGGCGCCGCCCTGCGCCAGCGGCCTGAGGCTGTCGAGGAACAGGCGGCGCGTCGCCGGGTCCAGCCCGCCGCACGGTTCGTCCAGCAGGATGGCGTCGGGCCGATGAGCCAGGGCGCGGGCGATCAGCACACGCCGCGCCTCGCCGGACGACAGGGTGGCCATGGACCGGCCGATCAGATGCTCGACCCCCATGCGGTGCAGGGCCTCGGCCGCGGCGTCGCGCATGGCCGGCGTGATCGTCTCGCGCCGCCAGACCCCGCGCGAGGCGAAGAAGCCTGAGACGACAGCATCCATCACCTCCAGCGCATCCTCGCCGGTCAGGTCCGACTGGGCGGCGGGCGAGACGAAGCCGAGACGGCGGCGCAGGGAGAAGACGTCCCACGGGCTCTGGCCGAACACCTCGACCCGCGCGCCATGCACCGGATAGAGCTGGTGCAGGATCAGCTTGACCAGCGTCGACTTGCCCGAGCCGTTGCGGCCCAGGATCGCCGTATGGTCGCCCGCCGCGATGGTCAGGTTGACATCATCCAGAATGCGGCGCTCGCCGCGCACCACGCTGGCGTTTTCGATGCGCAGCAGCGGCTCAGTCATCGTCGTCTTCGATGGCGTGGATCTGGTCGTCGTCGAGGCCCAGGTGATGGCCGATCTCGTGGATCAGGACATGGGCGATGATCTCGGCCAGGCCGACATCGCCGCGCTCGCACCATTCATCGAGGATCGGGCGGCGATACAGGAAGACGCGCGAAGGCTCCGGGGCCGGACCCATGGCGTCGCGCTCGCCGATGTGGACGCCGGAATACAGGCCGGTCAGCTCGAACGGGTCCTCGATCTCCAGGTCGCGCAGAGTCTCCTCGTCGGCGAAGTCGTCGATGCGGATGACGACGTCCCCGGCCGCCTGACGGAACAGGTCGGGCAGGGCGGCGAAGGCCTCTTCGGCCAGGCGGGCGAAGTCGTCGAGGGAGGGGGCGGTCTGATCGGTCCAGGTCTGGCTCATGCTGAAGGATATCGCCCGGCGCGGCCGGTCCCGCAATCGGCGGCGACGCCGCATCGCAAATCGCGCAATCAGGTTATGGTAAACGCGAATCGGTCGGCGGGCTGACGCTCAGCGGCCGCCGCAGCGACGCATCATCCGGGGACCTATGGCCGAGGCCGACATCGCTTATGCAGCCACCGCAGGGGCGGCCGGTCTGGCGCTGGCGATCAGCGCCTGGACCTGGCGGCTGCGCGCGCGGCTGGGCGCCCGCGAGGTCGAGATCGAGCGCTGGCTGGGCGGGGCCCAGGCCTCGGCGGCCGCCAGCGAGGGCGCCCTGACCGCGTTCGACGACGTGCGGCTGGCCCTGAGCCCGCAGGGTGAGGCGCAGGCGGTGTTCGGCTCGGCCGAGGCCCTGTCGGCGCTGGCGCCCGGCCTTGAAGGGCTGGCGGCGGCGCAAGCCGTGGTCGCAGTGTTGACCGGTCTGCACACCGGGCGCATGGAGGCGCTGGTTCAGGGCGGAGAGGCCTTCGAGACCCTGATGGAGACGCCTGAAGGCGCATGGGCGGTCGAGGGCCGGCCGCATGGCGGGGCGGCCTGGCTGCGGCTGTCGCGTCTGGCCGGGGTCGGCGGCGAGGGCGGACTGGACGGCGGCGCGGGCGCGGGGGTTCTGGCGGAACAGTCTCCGGCGCCGACCTGGGTCGTGGACGGGGCCGGGCGGCTGGTCTGGGCCAACAGCGCCTGGCTGGCCGAGACGGGGGCCGAGACCCTGGCGGAAGCGCGCGAACGGGGGCTGAGTTTCGATCGCGGCGCCGACGGGGTGGTGGCGGAGGCGCTGCGCCTGAACGCGCGTCAGGACGGCTTCCGCTGGACCACGGCGGGCGGACGGCGCCGGGCGTGGAAGATCCTGGCCGAACCGCTGGCGGGCGGACGCGGCGCCGTGATCGCCTTCGCCATCGAGATGACCGAGGCCGAGGAGACGCGCGACACCCTGCGCCGTCACGTCGAGGCCCACGACGAGACGCTGAATCACCTGGCGGACGCCGTCGCCATCTTCGGCCCGTCCAAGCGGCTGGCCTTCCACAACACCGCCTTCCAGTCGCTGTTCGGGGTCGATCCGGCGTGGCTGGACGAGCGGCCGACCCACGCCGAGCTGCTGGACCGGCTGCGCCAGAAGCGCCTGCTGCCCGAGGTCGTCGACTACGCCCGATGGAAGGCGGATGAGCTGGACTTCTACGGCGCCGCCCAGGCCTCGCCGGACGATAGCTGGTCGCTGCCCGACGGGCGGACGCTGCGGGTGGTGCGCCAGCCGCACCCGCTGGGCGGCATCCTGCTGATCTTCTCGGACATCACCGGCGAACTGCAGCTGCGCAGCCGCTACAACGCCCAGATTCAGGTCCAGCGCGCGACGCTGGACAAGCTGAACGACGCCGTGGCCGTGTTCGGCTCGGACGGCCGGCTGCGGCTGCACAACGAGGCGTTCGAGACCTTCTGGGGCGTGGCGGGCGAGCGGCTGAACGAGGCGGGCGACTTCGACGCCGTGGCCGCTCTGTGCCGCCCGGTCCTGCCCGACGCGGCCCTGTGGCTGGGGCTGAAGGCGCGGGTGGCCGACCCCGACCCGGAAAGCCGGGTGCCGATCGCCGGCGAGGGGCGCACCGAGGACGGCCGCAGCGCCGCATGGCAGACCCGTCCCCTGCCGGACGGCGCGACGCTGGTGGCCTTCTCGGACGTGACGGCGAGGCGCGGGCTGGAGCAGGCGCTGGCCGCCAAGGAAGCCGCTCTGGCCGAAAGTCAGGCGCTGAAACGCGAGTTCGTGGGCAGCGTCTCCTATGAGCTGCGCACCCCGCTGACGACCATCGTCGGCTATTCAGAACTACTGGAGGCGATGGGCGACCTGCCCGAGCGCAGCCGCCAGCACGCCGGGGCCATCCGCGTGGCGGCCAGCCATCTGGCCCGCTCCATCGACGACGTGCTGGACATGGCCCAGATCGATGCGGGCGAGATGGAGCTGACGCTGGGCGACGTGCGCGTCTGCGACCTGCTGGGCGAGGCGGCCGAGCGGATCAGGCCCAAGGTCGAGGGGCGCGGGGCGACGCTGAATCTGGCCTGCCCGGCGGGGCTGCAGCCGATCCGCGCCGACGCCCGCCGCATCGCCCAGGCGGTCGATCACCTGCTGGAGCACGCCTGCCGGGCGGTGTCCGAAGGCGGCGCCGTCAGTCTGAGCGCCGAGGCCGGGCCGAACGAAGTCCGCATCCGCGTCGAGGACACCGGCCGGGGCATCCCCTATCACCTGCAGGCCCACGTCTTCGACCGCTTCGTGCGGCGCGAGCGCGGCGGGCCGGGGGTGGCCCTGGCTCTGGTCAAGGCTTTGATCGAACTGCACGGCGGCTGGGCCGAGGTCCAGTCCGAACCGGGCAAGGGCGCGGCCTTCATCCTGCACCTGCCGATCGAGGCCGAGGCGCCGACGGCGCCGCCCGAGCTGCTGCTGGGCTGATATGGCCGCTCAGCCGTGCTAGAGGGCGTGTCCAAGCCTTCCAGGACGCTTTCATGGCCGACACGCCCCGCCCCCTGCTCAAGACCGCCATCATCTATGATTTCGACGGGACGCTGGCCCGGGGGAACATGCAGGAGGTCAGCTTCATCCCCTCGATCGGAATGACGCCGGCCCAGTTCTGGAACGAAACCGTCCGTCCCCGGACCATCGCCGCCGATGGGGACGGCATCCTGATGTATATGCAGATGATGCTGCTGGCCGCGCGCGAGCAGGGCACGCCGGTGACGCGCCAGACGCTGCGCGATCATGGCCGCGACGTGGCCCTGTTCGAAGGCTTGCGGGACGGCAGCTGGTTCGACCGCATGAACGCCTTCGGCGCCCAGTACGGCCTGGAGATCGAGCACTACATCATCTCGGCGGGCCTGACCGAGATGATCGAGGGCTGTCCCATCGCCGACGCCTTCACCCACGTCTTCGCTTCGAAATACGCCTATGACGCGGACGATGTGGCGGTGTGGCCCGCCGTGGGCGTCAACTACACCACCAAGACCCAGTATCTGTTCCGCATCAACAAGGGGGTGCACAACCACTGGGAGGACGAGCGCATCAACCGCTTCATCCCGGATGAGGAGCGGCCCATCCCGTTCGACCGGATGATCTTCCTGGGCGACGGCGACACCGACGTGCCGACCATGAAGATGATGCACACCAAGGGCGGCTTCTCCATCGCCGTCTACGACCCCGACAGCACCCCGCGCGACCACGACAAGATCCATCGTCTGATCTCGGAGGATCGGGTCAATTTCGTCGCGGCAGGCGACTATCGCGAGGGCACCCCGGTCGACCTGATCGTCAAGGGCCTGATCGGCCGCATGGCGGTCAACTACGGCCGCATGCCGGCGGATTGACCGCGCCCTTCTCCCCTTGTGGGAGAAGGTGGGCGCCGGAGGCGCTCGGATGAGGGGTGTGGGCGCGACAACCAAAAGTCATCCCACGCAGACCCGCGTCCATCTGGAAATTCAGGCGCTGGCACCCCTCATCCGTCAGGCTCCGCCTGCCACCTTCTCCCACAAGGGGAGAAGGGACGACGCTGCTTATCCAGCGCCACCGTCACATCCGCGCGCACCCCGCCTGTCAGCATGTGGCGGGTGATGCGCTCGAAATGCTGGATGAAGACGGCCAATTCGGTGCGCCTTGAGGGCGGTAGCTCGGCGGGGGGCAGACCCATCAGACCGGCCTCCTGTTCGCAGCGCCAGTCCAGCACCGCGTCGAACGACGGCGCCTTCAGGAACAGGATGGCGTCGAAACGGGCGAAGGCTTCGGCATAGGCGCCGGCCAGGGCGGCGTTGGCGGCGCCTCGCCATCGGCCCTCGACATCCTGCTCGGCTTCCAGAGCGTTGACCGGAAGGGCCAGGTCCGCCGCGGCCTGCGGCGTTGCCCCCAGACACCAGCCGTCGATCAGCACCGCCGACGGGCGGCCCGTGAACACAGGCCACGATGCTTCCGGCGCCCGGTCATCCGTCAGCTTGTCGAAGGCGGGCAGGGGCGTGCGGCTGTCCGGTCCGGCGGCGCGCAGGGCGGCGATCATGGCTTCCAGCAGGGCCAGATCGTGCGTGCCGGGCGGGCCGCGCACGGCGAACAGGGGATGGACCTGGCGCGCGAGGGTCTGGCGTTCCGCCCTGGTCAGATAGACGTCGTCCAGCGACAGATGCGCCGCGCCGAAGCGGTCGCTAGCCGCGCGCGCGAGCGTCGTCTTGCCGGAGCCCTGCGCCCCGGCGATGCCGATCAGGGGGATGTGGTCTGGCCGCGCATGGGCCGCGAACAGAGACCCGACCGCGTCCAGCAGCCGGGCGTCGACCATGTCAGTGCTGGCTTTGCGGCAGGCGCACGATCAGGCCGTCCAGATCGTCGGTGACGCGGATCTGGCAGGACAGGCGGCTGTTCGGCTCGACGTTTTCGGCGAAGTCGAGCATCGACTCCTCCATCGCCGAGGGGCGGCCCGTCTCGGCGGCGAAATCCGGGTCGACATAGACGTGGCAGGTGGCGCAGGCGCAGGCCCCGCCGCAGTCGGCGTCGATGCCCGGCACATTGTTGCGGATCGCGCCCTCCATCACGGACAGGCCCTTCTTGACCTCGACCGTGTGCTCGGTCCCGTCGTGCTCGATGTAGGTGATCTTGGGCATGGAAGCGGTCTTAACTCCGGATGCGGGGTTGGCAAGCCTTGCTACGCGACGGCCAAGGAAAACCCCCGGAACCAGGCGGCGCCGGGGGCTTTTCTTTTCGTTCGGACCGCCTGGATCAGGCGGCGGTCTTCTTGCGCGACGGCGAGACCATCAGCTTCTTGGTCTCGGCGATCGCCTTGGCCGGGTTCAGCCCCTTGGGGCAGACCTGGGCGCAGTTCATGATCGTGTGGCAGCGATACAGCTTGAAGGGATCCTCGAGGTCGTCGAGGCGCTTCTGGGTGGCGTCGTCGCGGCTGTCGGCGATCCAGCGATAGGACTGCAGCAGGGCGGCCGGGCCGAGGTACTCTTCCTGGTTCCACCAGTAGCTCGGGCACGAGGTCGAGCAGCAGGCGCACAGGATGCACTCGTACAGGCCGTCCAGCTTTTCGCGGTCTTCCGGCGATTGCAGGCGCTCCTTCTCCGGATCCGGCAGGTCGGACTGGAGATAGGGCTGGATGGAGTCGTACTGGGCGTAGAACAGCGACAGGTCCGTCACCAGGTCCTTCACCACCGGCTGGTGGGGCAGGGGGGCGATGGTGATGTTGTGCGACGAGCACTCGGCCCAGCCCTTGGTGCAGGCCAGGGCGTTGCGGCCGTCGACGTTCATCGAGCACGAGCCGCAGATGCCTTCGCGGCACGAACGGCGGAACGACAGGGTGGGGTCGATCTCGTTCTTGATGTGGATCAGGGCGTCCAGAAGCATCGGGCCGTGATCGTCGGCCGAGACCTCATAGACGTCCCAGCGCGGATCGGCGTCCGTTTCCGGGTCGTAGCGATAGACCTTGTAGGTCTTGACGTTCTGAGCGCCGGCAGGGGCCTTGTGCACCTTGCCGGTCGTGGGCTTGGAGCCGCGCGGGAGGTTGAGCTGAACCATCTGCGATCCCCCTTAGTAAACCCGAGCCTTGGGCTCGATGTACGAGACCTCGTCGGTCATCGTGTATTTGTGCACCGGACGGTAGTCGATCTGGACGCCTTCGCCCGGACGCTTCCACGCCAGGGTGTGCTTCATCCAGTTGACGTCGTCGCGGTCCGGATAGTCCTCGCGGGCGTGGGCGCCGCGCGATTCCGTGCGGTTGGCCGCGCCTTCGATGGTGACCAGGGCCTGGGCGATCAGGTTGTCGTACTCCAGCGTCTCCACCAGGTCGGTGTTCCAGATCAGGCCGCGGTCCGTGACCTTGATGTCGGCGCCGGCGGCGTCGATCGAGCGCAGCTTCTGAACGCCCTCATCCAGGGTCTTGCCGGTGCGGAACACGGCGGCGTCGGACTGCATGGCGCGCTGCATCTCAAGACGGAGGTGCGCCGTCGGGGTCGAGCCCGAGGCGTTGCGGAAGCGATCGAGGCGGGCCAGGTGAGCGTCGGTCTGGGCCTTGGGGGCCGAGGGCACGGCGGAGTTCTTGTCCACCACCTCGCCGCAGCGCAGGCCGACGGCGCGGCCGAACACCACCAGGTCGGTCAGGGAGTTGGAGCCCAGGCGGTTGGCGCCGTGCACCGAGACGCAGGCGGCCTCGCCCACGGCCATCAGGCCCGGAACCACGCTGTCGGGGTTGCCGTCGCGCAGGGTCAGGACTTCGCCGTGATAGTTCGTCGGGATGCCGCCCATGTTGTAGTGGACGGTCGGCAGAACCGGGATCGGCTCCTTGGTCACGTCCACGCCGGCGAAGATCTTGGCCGATTCCGAGATGCCCGGCAGGCGGGCGTGCAGGATCTTGGGATCCAGGTGATCCAGGTGCAGGAAGATGTGGTCCTTGTTCGGGCCCACGCCGCGGCCTTCGCGGATCTCGATGGTCATGGAGCGCGAAACCATGTCGCGCGGGGCCAGATCCTTCACGGTCGGCGCATAGCGCTCCATGAAGCGCTCGCCTTCGGAGTTGGTCAGATAGCCGCCTTCGCCGCGGGCGCCCTCGGTGATCAGGCAGCCGGCGCCGTAGATGCCGGTCGGGTGGAACTGCACGAACTCCATGTCCTGCAGCGGCAGGCCGGCGCGCAGCACCATGGCGTTGCCGTCGCCGGTGCAGGTGTGGGCCGAGGTGGCCGAGAAGTAGGCGCGGCCGTAACCGCCGGTGGCCAGCACCACCATCTTGGCGCGGAACTGGTGCAGTTGGCCGGTGTCGAGTTGAAGCGCGGTGACGCCCGTGCAGGCGCCGTCCTGCATGATCAGATCGAGGGCGAAGTATTCGACGAAGAACTTCACCTCGCGGCGGACCGACTGGCCGTACAGGGTGTGCAGGATGGCGTGGCCGGTGCGGTCGGCGGCGGCGCAGGTGCGCTGCACCGGGCCTTCGCCGAAGTTGCGGGTCATGCCGCCGAAGGCGCGCTGATAGATCTTGCCTTCGTCGGTGCGGCTGAAGGGCACGCCCCAGTGTTCCAGTTCATAAACGGCCTGCGGCGCGTTGCGGACCAGATATTCGATGGCGTCCTGGTCGCCCAGCCAGTCCGACCCCTTGACGGTGTCGTACATGTGCCATTGCCAGGAGTCCTCGCCCATGTTGCCGAGCGAGGCGGAGATGCCGCCCTGGGCCGCCACGGTGTGCGAGCGGGTCGGGAAGACCTTGGTGACGCAGGCGACCTTCAGGCCCTGCTGGGCGGCGCCGAGGGCGGCGCGCAGGCCGGAGCCCCCGGCGCCGACGACGACGACGTCGTATTCGTGATCGATAAGCTCGTAAGCAGCCATGGCGGGATCAGACTCCGGCCGGCAGCGGGGCCGAGCCCAGCGCCAGACGCACGATGAAGAAGACGCTGGCGGCCGCCAGCACGAGGAAGACCAGGTTCGACACCAGGATCAGCGGCGACCGGGACGCGGCGGGAATGTAATCCTCGATGATCACCTTCCAGGCCAGGCTGGCGAACAGGAAGAAGACCGCCGCCGTCACGGCCAGCAGGCCTGCGTTCAGCGTGTTGCCGAACCAGGCGATGATCGTCCCGTAGTCGGCGCCGGCCAGGGAGAAGCCGGTCGACAGGACCCAAAGGCCCAGCGGCATCAGGGCCAGCAACGCCAGCTTTTCGAGTTTCCACTCCCCGGCGCCGTGACGCTCGGAAATCTTCACATTGTTCTTGAACTTGGGCGCGGCGCTCACAGCGAAACCTTTCCAGCAGCGAACAGCACGACCCAGAACAGGACGGCCAGGACGATCGGGCCCCAGACGACGGCCTGGGCCATCAGGTTGGCGGACTTCAGGTCCAGCCCCTTGCCGGCGTCGTTGATCAGGTGGCGCGCGCCGTTCAGCAGGAAGGAGAACAGCACCAGAGTCAGGCCGAACCAGATGAACAGGCCGAACGGCGAGCCCGAGAAGGCGGCGACCGAGGCGAAGGCGTCCGGCCCGGAGGCCACGGCGGCGACCCAGCCCAGCAGCAGGACGGCGCCCACGCTGGCCGCGCCGATGGTGACGCGGAACAGGATCGACGCGACCATGGTCATGTGCCAGCGCCAGATATCGGCGAAGGGCGACATCGGAGCGACGTGCCCATTGGGGTGACGGACGTAGCGGCCCGTCCGGTCGCCAGTTTCGCCCGCAGCCGGGGGAGTGTTCGACATGCGAATGATTCTCAAAAAACCCGTGGAAATTCAGGGCCGGATTGCAGTGCAACAGGCTTTAGTGACGCAGAAGGGGGGGTGTCAACGAAGCGGGCCGATTCCCGTCAAGTTCTACCTGCGAACGCCAATCAAAAGGCCGCGATATGCGACAGCGCCGTCTGGCGCGTCTCCGTCGTGCACGGAACCGCCCCCGGCCGCCCCCAGACCGGGTCGGGCCACAGAGGATCGTCGCGCCGACGCCCGACCACATGAATGTGAAGCTGGGCGGTCACATTGCCCAGGGCGGCGACGTTCAGCTTGTCGACGGGCTGATCGCGCAGAGCGCCCAGTTCGCGCACCAGGGCCCCGGCGCGCACGATTTCTTCGGTGAGCAGGGCGCGCTGGGCGGGCGACAGGTCTTCCAGTTCAACCGCCCCGGCCAGGCGGGGCAGCAGGATCAGCCAGGGAAAACGGGCGTCGTCCTGAAGACGGACCTGGCACAGTGGCCAGTCGGCGGCGAAGACGGAGGCCGCCTCAAAGGCGGGATCGGCGCGGAAGTCTGAAGGCGAGGTCATGGCGAACCGTGACAGCCGCCAGCGGGGGGCGCAACGACGAAAGCCGTATCGCGGAACGCTTGCCGCGACCCGCCGACAGGTCTAGACCGCCGTTCCAGCGACTACCGTTTCGCACACGCAATATCGACTGGAGAGACCTGAATGGCTCGCGCGAAGATCGCCCTTATCGGCGCCGGAATGATCGGCGGAACCCTGGCCCACGTGGCTGCGCGCGAAGCGCTGGGCGACGTCATCCTGTTCGACATCGCCGAAGGCACGCCGCAAGGCAAAGCTCTCGACATCGCCGAAGCCTCGGCCGTCTTCGGTCAGGACGTGGCCCTGAAGGGCGCCAACGACTACGCCGACATCGCGGGCGCCGACGTCTGCATCGTCACCGCCGGCGTGCCGCGCAAGCCGGGCATGAGCCGCGACGACCTGATCGGCATCAACCTGAAGGTCATGAAGGCCGTCGGCGAGGGCATCAAGCAGCACGCCCCCAACGCCTTCGTCATCTGCATCACCAACCCGCTCGACGCCATGGTCTGGGCCCTGCAGAAGTTCTCGGGCCTGCCCAAGGAGAAGGTCATCGGCATGGCCGGCGTGCTGGACTCGGCCCGCTTCGCCTACTTCCTGGCTGAAAAGACCGGCGTGTCGGTGCAGGACATCCACGCCTGGACCCTGGGCGGTCACGGCGACGACATGGTGCCGATGGTGCGCCACTCGACCGTCGGCGGCCTGCCGCTGCCGGACGCGGTCGCTGCAGGCTTCCTGTCGCAGGCCGACCTGGACGCCATCGTCGAACGCACCCGCAAGGGCGGCGGCGAGATCGTGGCCCTGCTGAAGACCGGCTCGGCCTTCTACGCCCCGGCTGAAAGCGCCATCGCCATGGCCAAGTCCTACCTGCTGGACCAGAAGCGCGTCCTGCCGTGCGCCGTGTGGCTGTCGGGCGAATACGGCCTGTCGGACCTTTACGTCGGCGTCCCGGCCCTGATCGGCGCCGGTGGCGTTGAAAAGGTCATCGAGTTCACCACCAACGACGACGAAAAGGCGATGTTCGCCAAGTCGGTCGCCTCGGTCCAGGGCCTGATCCAGGCCTGTAAGGACATTGATTCTTCCTTGGCTTAAGGGCGCTAACGCGAGCCGCGCGGCGGCTCGCTGCTTGAGCGCCAATCAGGCCGCGTCGGGTCGAGAAGGCGAAGCCTTCTGACCGCGGCCGGACTAAAAAATGAGAAGGGCCGCATCTTCGTGTGCGGCCCTTTTTCGTGCGTGATCCTTAGAAACCGCTCATCCCGGCGGACGCCGGGACCCAGTGCTTTGGCCCCGGGTGCGGCGCTGGTTAAGCGGCGCTCTGAAATGCGGTATGCGAGGCTCGTACTGGATCCCGGCGTCCGCCGGGATGAGCGGGAAGGGGGAGGTTTAGGCCGCCTCGGCTTCCTCGCGTTGCTCCAGCCAGTCCTCGCTCTGCATCTCGTTGAAGCGGGAAACGGTCCGCTCGAACTCGAAGGCGCCGACGCCTTCAGTGTAGAGGGCCTCCGGCGCGGCTTCGGCCAGAACCACTAGCCGCGTCTTGGCCTCGTAAAGCGCATCGACCAGCGTCACCAGGCGGCGCGCCTCGTGGTGGTTGGCCGGGCTGAGCAGGGGCACGTCCGACAGGAACAGGGTGTGAAAGCGCCGGGCGATGGCCAGATAGTCCTGCGGCCCCAGCGGACGGCCGCACAGCTCGTTGAAGGTCGCGCGCGCCATGCCGCCGACCGTGCGCTCCAGCTTCACCTCGCGGCCCAACACGGGCAGGGAGATGGGCTCCTCCGTCTCGCCGCCCTTCAGGTCCGACCACAGGGTCTCGAAACCGTGCCGCGCCTCGGCGTCCAGCGGCGAGAACCAGACCTTGGCCCCGCTCATGCGGTCCAGACGGAAGTCGCGGGCGCCCGCCGTCTCTACCACGTCGCAGCGCTGGCGGATGATGTCGATGAAAGGCAGGAAGAGCTGGCGGTTGATGCCGTTCTTATAAAGGTCTTCGGGCGCGCGGTTCGAGGTGACGGCCAGCACCACCTTCTTCTCGAACAGGGCTTCGAACAGACGGCCCAGGATCATGGCGTCGGCGATGTCGGTGACCTGAAGCTCGTCGAAGCACAGCAGCCGCGCCTCCGAGGCGATCAGGGCGGCGATCGGCGGAATGGGGTCGTCGCCCTTGTGCGTTCCGAAGACCTCCTTGCGGCTGCGCGACGTGCCTTCGCGCCACTGCTTCACCAGATCGTGGATGCGCGCCATGAAGGCGTGGAAGTGGGCGCGGACCTTCTTCTGCTCGGGCGTCGAGGAATAGAACAGGTCCATCAGCATGGACTTGCCGCGCCCGGGCGGACCCCAGATGTAGATGCCGCGCACGGCCGGCTGGGCGCCGAACAGGCCCTTTTTCGACAGGTCGGTCTCCAGCCGTTCAAGCGCGCCGATCAGGGCGGCCTGGGCCGGTTCGGGCGTGATCACGCCTTCTTCCACGCGTATGTCGTAGGCGTTGCGGATACGGGAGGTCATGGCCAGCAGATAGCCCTCGGATGCGACCGGGGGAAGGCGGTCGCGGATTCCGGCGCCGAATTGGAGAATTCTGGTTGCTTCGCAGCTGCGAAGGACCCAAATGCAGAAGCGTTTCTCGCAAACGCCCCCGAACAAAGGATGATTTCGTCATGGGCTATCGCGTCGCCATCGTAGGCGCCACCGGCAACGTCGGCCGGGAAATTCTGGCCATTCTCGAGGAAGTGAACTTCCCCGTCGAGAAAATGCACGCGATCGCCTCTCGAAAATCCAAAGGCGTCGAGGTCTCTTTCGGCGACAGCACCATCAAGTGCGAGGATATCGAACAGTTCGACTTCTCCAGCGTCGACCTGGTGCTGATGAGCGCCGGCGGCGGGGTGTCGCGCGAATGGTCGGAAAAGATCGGCAAGGCTGGTCCCATCGTCATCGACAACTCCTCGGCCTTCCGTCAGGACCCGGACGTGCCGCTGATCGTGCCGGAGGTGAACCCGGACGACGCCAAGCTGGCGACCAGAAAGAACATCGTCGCCAATCCCAACTGCTCGACCGCCCAACTGGTGGTGGCGCTGAAGCCGCTGCATGACGCGGCGAAGATCAAGCGCGTCGTCGTCTCGACCTATCAGTCCGTCTCGGGCGCCGGGAAGGAAGGCATGGACGAGCTGTGGAACCAGACCAAGGCCATCTACGGCCTGGGCGACGCGAGCCCTAAGAAGTTCCCCAAGCAGATCGCCTTCAACGTCATCCCCTACATCGGCTCGTTCCGCGACGACGGCTATACCGACGAAGAGGCCAAGATGTGGGAGGAGACGCACAAGATGCTCGATCCCTCGATCAAGCTGACCGTCACCTGCGTGCGCGTGCCGGTCTTCGTCGGCCACTCCGAAGCCGTGACGGTCGAGTTCGATCGCCCGATCGCCCCGGACGAAGCCCGCGAAATCCTGCGCGAGGCGCCGGGCGTTCAGGTCATCGATAAGCAGGAGCACGACGGCTACATCACCCCGGTCGACGCCGCGGGCGAGCACGCGGTCTATGTGTCGCGCATCCGCCAGGATCCGACCGTCGAGCATGGCCTCAGCTTCTGGGTGGTGTCCGACAACCTGCGCAAGGGCGCGGCGCTGAACGCCGTGCAGATCGCCCAGCTTCTGGACGAGACCGGCGTCATCTCGCCCAAGAGCGGCTACCGCACTTTGACTGTCTAAGAGGCCCTAACGCCCCGCACGCGGTGCGGGGCTGCTTGAGGGCCGTTTGAGCACTCCATGACCCCGCCGCGTCGGCGATGCGGCGGGGATCGAAAGGTACCAGAGTGAGCGCCTCCCCTGCTCCCGCCGCCGCCTCTCCTGCTTCTGACGCCCGCGCTGCGCTGGCCGCCGGGGTCTTTTGCTACCTGATCTGGGGTTTCGTGCCTCTGGTCTTCCAGCAGATGGGCCATCAGGGCGCGAACGCCTGGGAGATCATGGGACACCGCGCGGTCTGGGGTCTGGTGTGGGCCGCGCTTCTGGTCGTGCTGTCGCGCCAGTGGCCGCAGGTCATGGCCGTGCTGCGACAGCCGAAGGTGCTGGGCTGGCTGGCCCTTTCGGCCATACTGATCGCCGGCAACTGGACCACCTATATCGTCGCCGTGAACGACGGGCGGACGCTGGACGCCTCGCTGGGTTATTATCTGAATCCGCTGCTGAACATGGCGGCGGGCGCCTGGCTGTTCCGCGAGAAGATCGACTGGGCGGGCAAGATCGCCATGGCGCTGGCGGCGGTCGGGGTGCTGCTGCAGACCATCGCCCTGGGTCATGCGCCATGGGTGTCGATCATCCTGGCCCTGACCTTTGCGGCCTACGGCATCATCAGGAAGCGCGTTTCGGTCGACGCCCAGACGGGCCTCTTCCTGGAGTGCCTGCTGCTGGCCTTGCCGGGGCTGATCTGGCTGATCCATATCGAAACCACGGGGCAGGGGCACTTCACCGCCTCGCCCGCCGCGACCGCGTGGCTTCTGTTCGCCGGACCGGCGACGGTCATTCCTCTGGCCCTGTTCGCCTGGGCGGCGCGGCGGATGCCGCTGTCCAGCATGGGCTTCCTGCAGTTTCTGGCGCCGACCATTGTCTTCATCATCGGCGCGCTTCAGGGCGAGGCGCTGGGGCCGCTGCGCATCGCCTCCTTCGTCTTCATCTGGATCGCCGTGGCCGTGTTCGCGGTCGGCGCTGTGCTGAAGGTGCGCCGCGCCTCGGCCACGGCCGAGACCATCGTCGCGCCTGAACCGGGCCTGCTGGACGACCCGGCCGAGGACCGGATGGACGCCATCGGCGAGAATCCGCCCGCGGCGCGTTGAGGTCGGGCGCCGTCCCGTCCTAAAGAGGAGGCGATGATGATCCGCTCCCGCCTGCTCTCCGCCCTCGCCGCGTCCATCCTGCTCGCCGGAGGAACCTCGGCCTGCGCCCACGGCGCGGCTGGGGACGGTCAGAACGATGACGTCATCCGCACGGCCCGCGTGGGGGTCGGCCGTGAGGCGGCGCCGTCCGTCGCGCCCGGGGCCCCGGCGGCCGTCGCCGCGCCGCCGACCACGGCCGAGACCTTCAACGCCGTCAGCGACGCCCTGGACGCCGCCGCCGCGGCCTGGACCTCAGGGCAGGTGGACGCGGTGATGGCCACCTATGTGCATGACGAGCCGCTGCTGGTCTTTCTGGGCGACACGCCGCTGAAGGGGCCGGACAGCGTGCGCGCGGCCCTGGACGCCCGTGCGGCCGAACCCGGCGGGCTGGGCGCCCTGTCCTATGAGTGGTTCGAGACGCTGCAGTTCGACGTCAATACGGCGGTGGTTTCGGGTCGGGCGGTGATGACGCGCGGGGGCAAGACGCATCGCGGCCTGTTCACGCGCATCCTGCGCCGCACCGCCGACGGCTGGCTGATCGTTCACGACCAGCTGGCCTGGGGGCCGGAGGCCTAGAGGCCCGCGTATAGCGCCTCGACCAGTCGCAGCGCGCGCGGGTCGCCCAGCAGATGCGGCGACTGGCGCGTCATGACATAGGCGGCCGAGACGCCCGCCGCCTGATCTGCAAACGCCATCGAGCCGCCCCAGCCGCAATGGCCCACCGCTTCGGGGTTGGGGCCGAAGATGTTCAGCCCTTGATTGCGGGTGAACCCCGCCGCCCAGCTCATGTCGAAGGGCAGCACCTTGTCCGGCCCGTGGATGCGCTCGCGCGTGGCCTGGGCGAGCGTTTCCTGCGACAGCACCGCCAGGTGATCCAGAGCCCCGCCGGTGGCGATGACGGACATCATGCGCGCCAGATCCTTGGCCGTGGCGTGCAGATTGGCCGACGGAATCTCCGCCATCCGCCATTCAGCCGAGCCGCGTCCGCCGGGCGCCGAACCGCGATCAAGGAAGGCGGCCTTCTTGATCGCGTCGATGGGGCCGAGGTCCGGCGCGGCGGCGGGCTTGCGCAGCTGGGCGACGCGGTCGTGTTCGGCCTCAGGCAGGCCGATCCACAGGTCCAGATCGAACGGCTGGGCGAAGTCTTCGCGCAGGGCCGTGCCCATCGTCCGCCCGTCGACGATGCGGAACAGCTCGCCCGCCAGATAGCCGATGGTGATCGGGTGATAGCCGGACGCCGTGCCCGGGGCCCACAGCGGCGTCTGGGCCGCCAGCCTGTCCAGCACCGCCTGCCGGTCGAACCAGATGGCCGGTTCAGCCCCGCCGTCGAAGCCGGGCAGGCCGGACTGGTGGCTCATCAACTGGCCGACGGTCAGTTGGTCCTTGCCCGCCGCGCCGAAGGCGGGCCAGTGGTCGGCGACCCGATCCTCATAGGACAGCAGCCCCTTGTCCACGCAGCGCGCGATCATCAGGGCCATCACCGCCTTGCCGGTCGAGAAGACCGGGACCAGCGTGTCCTCGGCGAAGGGTTTGGTCCCCGCCAGATCGGCCGACCCGCCCCACAGGTCCACGACAACCTCGCCGTCCATGGTCACGCTGAAGCGCGCGGCCAGTTCGTTCAGCCCTTCAGGCGCGTCGGTGAAGTTGGCGGCGAAGGCGTCCTTCACCGCATTGAAACGCGGCGGGCAGACGCCGTGGAGGTCGGGGAGGCTGGTCATAAGACGGCTCTAACGCTTTGTCCGCTTCAGGTCACTTGCGGCGACTACTGGCGCGCGGAGGCCGAGGCGTTGCGCGCGCCTTCGAACTCGTCGCCCGGCTTCCATGCGGGCCAGTCGCGCGAGTTGGCCAGGTCGCGACCGACTTCATACAGCAGCTGCACATCGGCGGCGGCGGCGTCCATCTTCCACTCCGCCGTCCATTCGTCCGAAGGCTGATGATAGCGGTTGGCGACGTAATCGCGGCTGGCTTCGTTGTGGCCGGTGAAGCCGGCGGCGGCGAACAGGGCGGGCACGCCCTTGCGCGCCAGCGGGAAGTGGTCCGAGCGATAGAAGGCGCCCGCGTGCGGCGCCGGGTCGGGGATCAGGCGGCGACCCTCGCGCGCGGCCAGAACCGCCAGCCGGTCGTCCAGATCGTTCTTGCCCGCGCCGATGACGACGATGTTCGGGTCGATCTCGGTCCCCGGCAGCAGGCTGTCCATGTTGATGTTGGCGACGGTCGTCTCCAGCGGCCAGACGGGGTTGGCGGCATAGTATTCCGCGCCCAGCAGGCCCGTTTCCTCGGCCGCCCAGCTGATGAAGACGGTCGAGCGTTCGGGGCGCGGCCCCTCGGCGAACAGGCGGGCGATCTCCATGACGCCCGCGACGCCCGTCGCATTGTCGACGGCGCCGTTATAGATGTCGTCGCCGTTCTTGGGCGTGGCGCGGCCATAGGCATCCCAGTGGGCGCCGAACATCACCGTCTCGTTCGGGTATTTCGCGCCGGGCAGGCGGCCGATGACGTTGCGCGTCTCGACCCGGTCGGCTTTCTGGCCGAAGTCGATGGACATGGTCACGCCGTCCAGCGCCACGGGGCGGAAATCCGGCGTGCGCGCCTGATCCTTCAGGGCGGCGAAGTCCAGCCCGGCGTCCTTGAACAGCTGTTCGGCGACGGCGCCCTGAATCCAGCCCTGAGCCGCTACGCGCTCCTTATCGGGATCGGCGCGGACGATGTCGAACTTGGGCGCGGTCGAGGAATTCTCCAGCGTCGACCACGGATAGCCCGCGCCCGGCGTGTCGTGGATGACCAGAACGCCCGCGGCGCCATGCTCGGCGGCGACCTGGAACTTATAGGTCCAGCGGCCATAGAAGGTCATGGCCTGACCGTCGAACTTGCCGTTGACCGGATGGCCTTCGGGCGCGTCGAAATCGGGGTCATTGACCAGCACCAGCATGATCTTGCCGGTCAGATCGACGCCCTTGTAGTCGTCCCAGCCGCGCTCGGGCGCGTCCACGCCATAGCCGACGAAGACCAGCGGCGCGTCGGTCAGGCTGATGCGCTCCACCGGCCGGTCGGAGGAGACGATGACGTCCTTGGCGCGCTGAAGCTCGGTCGTGCGGCCCTTGGACGAAACGCTGATGGCGGCGGGGCCGTCCTGACTGGTGCGGCTGACCTGGGCGACCTGCACCCACGACCCGTTCGGACCGCCCGGCTCTAAGCCCAGCGCCTGAAACTGCTGCGTCAGCCAGGCGATGGTGCGGTCTTCGCCGGGCGTGACGGGCGCACGACCTTCAAATTCATCGGACGCCAGAACGCGCGTCGCCTCGTTCAGCCGGGCCGGGTCGACTCGGCCGGTCTGGGCCCCGGTTTGGGCGAGCGCGGAGGTCGAACACATCAGGGCGGCGAACAGGCCGACGGCGGCGGAACGGGCGAAGGTCATGGGCAGGCTCGGCTCTTGAACGATTTGCGCCACGCTGCCCCCTGAGGGCGCCGCTGTCGACCCCGAAAGGCCTCAGCCCGCCGCCAGCCAGGCGCGCGCGCCCTCGGCTGCGACCACGCCCGAGGCGAAGGAGGCCTGCAGCAGATAGCCGCCGGTCGGCGCCTCCCAGTCCAGCATCTCGCCGGCCAGAAAGGTGCCGGGCCGCGCCTTCAGCATCAGGCGCTCGTCCACGGCGTCCAGCGCCACGCCCCCGGCCGAGGAGATGGCGCGGGTGAGGCCCTGGACTCCGGTCAGGGTCAGGGCGACGCCCTTGATCCGGGCGGCCAGTGGCGCGGGCTCAAGGGGCAGGGGGCCGCCTTCGCGCAACAGGGCGACGGCCGTGGCGTCCAGCCGCGCCGCCTTGCGCAGCCAGTTCGACAGGCTGACCTTGCCGCGCGGTTTCGACAGGCGTTGGCTCAGCGCCTCCGCGCTCAGATCGGGCCGCAGGTCGAGCGTCAGCACGCTTGATCCGTCGCGCTCCACCGCTTCGCGCAGACCGGCGGACAAGGCGTAGATGCCGCCGCCCTCGATCCCATAGGCGGCGATCATGGCCTCGCCGCGCACGGTGCGGCCTTTGTGGGTCAAGGCGACGCCTTTCAGCGGCGTTCCAGCGAAGCGGTCGCGGAACAGGGGCGACCAGGCGACGTCGAAGCCGACATTGGCGGGCCGGAAAGGGGCCACCGTGGCGCCCGCCTCTCTCAGCGCCGGAACCCAGGCGGCGTCCGAGCCCAGCTTCGCCCAACTGGCGCCGCCGAGCGCGAGGATCACGGCGTCCGGCCGCTCGATGCGTTCGCCCTCGGGCGTGTCGATGGTCAGGGCCTCGCCCTGCCAGCCGGTCCAGCGCGAGCGGGTGCGAATCTCGACGCCCAGTTCTTCCAGCCGCGCCAGCCATGCGCGCAGCAGGGGCGAGGCCTTCATCGCCTTGGGGAACACCCGACCGGACGAACCGACGAAGGTCGGCTGGCCCAGTCCCTCGACCCATGCGATCAGATCGGCGGGCGCAAAGGCGTCGAGCCATTCCTTGATGCGTGCCTGCGCGGCGGCGTCATAGCGGTTCAGGAAGGGCGCGAGCGGTTCCGAATGGGTCAGGTTCAGCCCGCCGCGCCCGGCCATCAGGAATTTGCGCGCGACCGAGGGCATCCGCTCGTGCACGACGACGCGCAGGCCCGTCTGGGCCAGACGTTCGGCGGCCATCAGCCCGGCGGGACCGGCGCCGATCACGGCGACTGTGGAGGGGGAGCGCGTCATCGCCGTCTTCCTAGCCGGAATGGTCGTCGCGGCCTATGCTGGCGGACATGAGCGTCGCCTTTACACGGGAAGAAGATCTGGAAGCCACGGCGGCGGACCTGCCGGACCGGCCGATCTCGCCCCATCCGAACCTCGTCACGCCGGAGGGCCTGGCCCAGATCGAGGCCGAGCTGGCGGCCGCGCGCGCGGCCTATACGGCGGCGCAGGCGGCGGGCTCCATCGAGGCCGACCGCACCGCCATGGCGCGGGCGACGCGCGACCTGCGTTACTGGTCGGCGCGGCGGGGCACGGCCCAGCTGGTCGAGGCGCCGCCGGACGGCAAGGTGCGTTTCGGCGACACGGTGACGATCGAGCGCGAGGACGGCCGAACCCAGACCTGGCGCATCGTCGGCGAGGACGAGGCCGATCCGGCCAAGGGCAGCGTCAGCCACGTCTCGCCTCTCGCTCGCGCCCTGATGGGCAGGCGCCAGGGGGATGAGGCGACGGTCGCGGGCCAGTCGGTCGAGATCGTCGCCATCAAGGAAGGCTGAGAGGGGGCGGCTTCAGTAGCCGCCCGTGCCCTTCTCCTTGGCCATCGGCTGGAAGTCGCGCACGAAGCGCTCCAGCAGGCGGACGCTGTAGCCCGCCGAGCCCGCCGGTTTCACATCGTTGGCGCCGCCGAAGGCCATGTTGGCGATATCCAGATGCGCCCAGGGCGTCTCGGGACGGGCGAAATAACCGATGAAGTGGGCGCCGGTGCCTGCGCCAGCCCCGCCGTCGCCCGAGTTCTTGATGTCGGCGATGGTCGAAGAGGTCGCCCGCGCGTAGGAGGGGTGCAGCGGCAGGCGCCACAGCGTCTCGCCTGTGGCGTCGCCCGCCGTCTTCAGCTGATCGGCCAGGGCGTCGTGACGGCTGAACAGGCCCGCGTAGTCGTTGCCGAGGGCGCCGCCCACCGAGCCGGTCAGGGTCGCCACATCGACGATGGCGGCCGGGTTCATCGTCGTGTCGGCCCAGACCACGGCGTCGGCCAGCACCAGACGACCCTCGGCGTCGGTCGAGACGATCTCGATGGTCTTGCCGTTCATGGCGGTCAGGACATCGGCGGGTCGGATGGCGTTCCCGCCCGGCATGTTTTCCGACAGGGCGGCGACGGCGACAACGTCAACAGGCGCCCCGCCCTTGGCCAGGGCCAGGACGGCGCCGACGACGCTGGCGGCGCCGGACATGTCCATCTTCATATTGCCCATGTTCGCGCCGGGCTTCAGCGAGATGCCGCCGGAATCAAAGGTGATGCCCTTGCCCAGCAGGGCCACCGGCCCCGTCGACGGCGCGCCCTGACCGCGATAATGCACGGCCAGCATGCGCGGCGGACGGGCCGATCCCTGACCGGAGCCGAGGATGGCGCCCATGCCCAGCCGCTCCATGGCCGGCACGTCCAGCACGGTGATCTCGACCCCCGGCACCCCGGCGAAGGCGGCGCGGGCGCGCTCGACGAAGGTCTCGGGATAGATGACGTTGGCCGGTTCGTTGGACACGTCGCGGGTCCAGGCCATGGCCTCGACCAGGGCCGCGCCGCGACGATAGTGCGCCTGAGCATTGGCGGCGTCGTCGGCCACCACGGTCAAGGCGCCCGGCGCCGGACGGTCGCGGCCGGTGGTGACGTAGAGGTCCGAGCGATAGTGGCCGATGCCCAGCCCCGTCGCCAGTTCCGACGCCATGTCGGCGGACAGCCCGGACGTCAGGGCTGTCAGGGCGCCGGGCTGGGTGTTCAGCGCACGGCCGGCGACGATGCCGGCGGTCTGGATGTCTGCGGCCTTGGGCGCCTCGCCCAGACCGACGATCAGGATACGGTCCCAGCCGCCCACGCCATGCAGGTTCAGGGTCTGGCGCGCCTTATAGTCGAAGCGTGCGGCGGTGATGGCCGAGGCGATGGCATGACGCGTGGCGGCGTCCAGCGATGCGCCGCGCGCGTTGAGCTCGGCCTCCGACCCCAGCGGCAGGACCAGAGAGCCGGACGGCGCAGCGGCGGCGGCGAAGGTCACGGCGCGCGCCTGGGCCGGCGCGGCGCGGGCGGGCCAGTCGGCGCGCTCAGCGGCGGGCGCGGCGCGACGCGATTGTGCTTCGGCCGGAACGGCGACGGTCAGGCCGGCGGCGGCGATCAGCGCGGCTGCGGCGAAGGACGGAATACGAGTGGTGCGGCGCATCGATCAGGGCCCCCTCTGTGACGATGAAGGCGCCTTTATGGCCAGCGCCGCCACGCCGGGGCAACCGCTCCGCTGACGGAAGGCCGCGGGGCGCGACGCCTTGTCGCGCCCGGGGGCGTTTAGGGTCGCGCCCCGCGCAGCAATGGCTGTCAGCAGGCCGCCCGGCGCGGGGGCGTCGGGCAGGGTCGGGCCCTGCTGCGGGCATCGCCTGGCTTGGCGGTCGCGGGGGGCGCTGAAAGGGGACGTGCGCTGAACAGGGCGCCGATCCAGCCCCACGCGGGTTCCTTATGAGTGCGATGAATGTCTTCCATGTCCATCCTCCTTTCTGAGAGCTCGAAGATGGGCCATGCTGGTCGCCGTCACAAACGAGATGGCGACGCCAAATGATAAGGCTGGCTTATGGCTGATCTTCTTGCGCGGATTCCGGTGGACGCCCTGCGGGTGTTTGAAGCCGCGGCGCGCCTGCTCAGCTTCACCCGCGCCGCCGAAGCTCTGGGCATGACGCAGGCGGCGGTCAGCTGGCGCATCCGCGACCTGGAGGAAAAGCTTGAGCGTCCTCTTTTCACACGTGGAGCGCGGCAGGTGAGTCTGACCCCGGAGGGCGAGCGCCTGTCGACGGCGGCGACCGAGGCCATGACCCTGCTGCGGCGCGCGGTGGCCGAGGTGGTCGAGGCGGATCAGGGCGTCTTGGCCGTCACCACCTTGCAGACCCTGGCGACCCAATGGCTGGCGACGCGGCTGGGGGCGTTTCAATTGGCCAACCCCGACCTGGCGGTGCGGGTGGACACCAGTTCGGTGCTGGCCAGCCTTGGGGCGGATGGGCTGGATGTGGCCCTGCGTTTCGGCTCGGGCGACTGGCCCGGACTGGAGAGCCGGTTTCTGATGCCGGCTGTCTTCACCCCCGTCTGCACGCCGGCCATGCGGGATCGACTGGATCTGAGGACGCCCGCCGATCTGAAGCGGGCGCATCTGGTGGGCGAGCCGGACGAATGGCGGGCCTGGTTCGCCGCCGCCGGCGTGGCGCCCGCCGACGCCGCTCCGCCGCCGCGTCTGACGGCCGATAATCAGGCGATGGAGGTGGCGGCGGCTCTGGGCGATCAGGGCGTGGCCCTGGGCTCGCCGATCCTTTACGGCCGCGAACTGGAGCGGGGCCTGCTGATCCGGCCGTTCGAGGCGACGGTCGCCCTGGCCGAGGGCTATTGGCTCTGCTACCCGCCCGGCCGCCGTCTGACCTCCAAGATCGCCCGCTTTCGGGACTGGGTGCTGGACACGGCGCGGGCCGACCCGGCGGTGGTCGAGGGCGCGCGGCTGGCGGGGCGTGAGGTGGGGGAGGCGGGAAACTAGCGCGCGGGCAAAGAGAAAGGGCGGGACCTTTCGATCCCGCCCTTCCGTAGTCTCAGCGTTGGTAGCGTGGACTTAGAAGTCCATGCCGCTCGCTGGATCGACGTCAGTCGATCCAGCCACTCTGAGTGATGGGCGTCGCGATGGACTTCCTTAGAAGTCCATGCCGCCCATACCGCCCATGCCGCCCATGTCGGGGGCGCCGCCGGCCGAAGCCTTCTTCGGCGCATCGGCGATGGCGGCTTCGGTCGTGATCATGATGCCCGCGACCGAGCCGGCCGAGGCCAGAGCCGAGCGGACGACCTTGGCCGGGTCGATGACGCCCATTTCCACCAGGTCGCCGTACTGTTCCGTCTGGGCGTTGAAGCCGAACTCGGCCTTGTCCGATTCCAGCACCTTGCCGACCACGATCGAGCCTTCGACGCCCGAGTTTTCCGAGATCTGACGGATCGGAGCCTGCAGGGCGCGGCGGACGATGTTGACGCCGGCGTTCTGATCGGCGTTGTCGGCCTTCAGCGCATCCAGCACCTTGGAGGCCTTCAGCAGGGCCACGCCGCCGCCCGGGACGATGCCTTCATCGGCAGCGGCGCGGGTCGCGTTCAGGGCGTCGTCGACGCGGTCCTTCTTTTCCTTCACTTCGACTTCGGTCGAGCCGCCGACGCGCAGGACGGCGACGCCGCCGGCCAGCTTGGCCAGACGCTCTTGCAGCTTTTCCTTGTCGTAGTCGGAGGTGGTGTCTTCGATCTGACGCTTGATCTGGCCGACGCGGGCCTCGATGCCGTCCTTCTCGCCCGAACCTTCGACGATGGTGGTGTCGTCCTTGGTGATCTGGACCTTCTTGGCCTTGCCCAGCATGTCGAGCGTGACCGTTTCCAGCTTGATGCCGAGGTCTTCAGAGATGACCTGGCCGCCCGTCAGGATGGCGATGTCTTCCAGCATGGCCTTGCGGCGATCGCCGAAGCCCGGCGCCTTGACGGCGGCGACGCGCAGGCCGCCGCGCAGCTTGTTGACGACCAGGGTCGCCAGGGCTTCGCCTTCGATGTCCTCGGCGATGATCAGCAGGGGACGGCCCGACTGAACCACGGCTTCCAGCACCGGCAGCATCGGCTGCAGCGAGGTCAGCTTCTTCTCGTGGAGCAGGATGAGCGGCTCTTCGAGGACGGCCTCCATCTTGTCCGGGTTGGTGATGAAGTAGGGCGACAGGTAGCCGCGGTCGAACTGCATGCCCTCGACGATGTCGACGGTGGTTTCGGCGGTCTTGGCTTCTTCGACGGTGATGACGCCTTCGTTGCCGACCTTGGCCATGGCCTGGGCGATCAGGTCGCCGATTTCAGCGTCGCCGTTGGCCGAGATGGTGCCGACCTGGGCGATCTCCGAGTTGTTGGAGACCGGCTTGGAGTTCGACTTGATCTCTTCCAGCACCGCTTCGACAGCCTTGTCGATGCCGCGCTTCAGGTCCATCGGGTTCATGCCGGCGGCCACGGCCTTCAGGCCTTCCTGAACGATGGCCTGGGCCAGGACGGTGGCGGTGGTGGTGCCGTCGCCCGCCTTGTCGTTCGCCTTGGAAGCGACTTCGCGGATCATCTGGGCGCCCATGTTCTCGAAGGCGTCTTCCAGCTCGATTTCCTTGGCCACCGAGACGCCGTCCTTGGTCGAGCGCGGGGCGCCGAAGGACTTCTGGATCACGACGTTGCGGCCCTTCGGACCCAGGGTCACCTTGACGGCGTCAGCCAGGACGTTGACGCCCTTCAGCATCTTGTCGCGCGCGTCGGTGTTGAACTTTACGATTTTAGCGGCCATGCGGGCTGCTCCTATCTAGATGTTTTTACGAGAGAAACCGGAAACCTGAGACTGTCTTACGACAGCACGCCCAGGACGTCGGATTCCTTCATGATGATCAGGTCTTCGCCGTCGATCTTGACCTCGGTGCCCGACCACTTGCCGAACAGGATGCGGTCGCCGGCCTTCAGCTCCAGGGCGACGTGCTTGCCGTCTTCGTCACGGACGCCGGGGCCCACGGCGACGACTTCGCCTTCCTGGGGCTTTTCCTTGGCCGTATCGGGGATGATGATCCCGCCCTTGGTCTTGGATTCTTCTTCAACGCGCTTGACCAGCACGCGGTCGCCGAGCGGACGAAACGCCATCTGAGTAACTCCCGTTAGGATGTTGGTTCCAGCCCTCGGAGCCCACGACTTTGGCAGTCGCCCTCCCCGAGTGCTAACGACCGGGGAGTTAGGCAGGGGGGAGAGGGGCGTCAAGGGCGAGACAGCGCGAAATTAGGCGCTTGGATGAAGCGAAAATGAACAGGCGCCCCCGGGGTCGTTCAGACAGGCTTCGCTAAAAGGGGGACAACGGATCAACCGGCTTTCGAAAGGAGCCCGCCATGAAGTCCCTGTTCAAGATCGGCGCCGGCGCTATCGCCCCTGCTCTGGTTGTGACGATGCTGGCCACGACCCCGGCCGCCGCCCAGAACTATCGCGACCGCGATCGCGACAACACCGGCCGTGACGCCGTCCTAGGCGCCGTCGTCGGCGGCGTCGCCGGGGCCCTGATCGGCCAGGGCGATGGACGCTATGTCGCGGGCGGCGCCCTGGCGGGTGCGGCTCTGGGCGCGGCCTCGTCCTCGAACAACGACAACTGCGGCTATTACCGTGGCGGTCGCTGCTACCGGAACCAGGGCCACTGGGAGCGCGAACACGGCATCAATAGCCGCGACGGCTATTACAACGGCCGCTATGAGCGCAATGACGGTCGCTACTATCGCGATGGCCGTTACTGGAAGAACCACGGCGAGTGGCGCAGCTACCAGAACCGCCGCGACCGCGACTACCGCTATGACCGCCGCTGGTAAGAGGTAGAGATGAAGAAAGGCCCGGTTTCGCGACCGGGCCTTTTTGTTTGCACGATCAGCCGGACAGGCCTCTGCGGGCCTTGCCGATCAGGCCCAGGTGGGTGACGCCGAAGTCCAGCGGGGACTTCAATCCGTAGCCCAGCGCCCGGTCGAACCCGATATGGGCCAGCCAGATCAGGGCGAGCGCGACAGCCAGCGACCGATCCGAGAACAGGCCTGCGCCCACAAGCAACAGCGGCCCGATCAAGCTGTGCGCCAGATTATAGGCCAGGGCGCCGAGGCGCGGCCCGGCCAGATAACCGGCGAAAGACAGATCGGGCGCCAGAAACAGAACGGCGAACAGGCCCCATCCCTGACCGAACCGGGCATAGGCGAAGGCGGCGATAGCGAGCAGCGCCAGCCCCTCCAGCCTTTGCCAACCCGATGCGACGGCCGTCACGCCGTCAGCCGACGCAGCAGGTCGGCCGTTGACGGATCCAGATGGGGCGAGGGCGCGCCGCTGACGGCGTCCTTCAGCAGGGCTTTGGCCAGAACCTTACCCAGCTCCACGCCCCACTGATCGAAGCTGTTGATGTCCCAGATCACGCCTTCGACGAAGGTCTTGTGCTCATAAAGAGCGATCAGGGCGCCCAGCGTCACGGGCGTTAGCTGTTTCATCAATATGGTCGAGGAGGGGCGGTTTCCGGGGAAGGCTTTGTGCGGGGCCAGTCGATCCGCCTCGGCTTCCCACGCGCCCGAAGCGGTCAGTTCAGCATGGGCCTGAGCCTCGCTCTTGCCCTGCATCAAGGCCTGAGCCTGGGCCAGGGCGTTGGCCCACAGATAGGTCGACGGCGTCTCATCGTAGGTGCGGCCCACGACGATGAATTCGACCGGGACGACCTGCGGTCCCTGATGCAGTTGTTGGAAGAAGGCGTGCTGACCGTTGGCGCCCGGCTCTCCAAATACGACCGGACAGGTCTGGCGGCTTACCGGCGAGCCGTCGCGGCGCACCTGCTTGCCGTTCGACTCCATCTCAAGCTGCTGTAGGAAGGCGGGCAGGCGGCGAAGGGCGTGGGCGTAGGGCGCCACGCTGCGGGCGCCGCGATGCAGGCCGTCGACATTGTATATCTCCGCCAACGCCAACAGCATCGGCGCATTCTTCTCCAGCGGGGCCTCGAGGAAATGGCGGTCCATGTCGGCGGCGCCGTCGAGAAACGCCTGAAACGCCTCCCATCCCAAGGCGATGACGCAGGACAGGCTGACCGCAGACCACAGGGAATAGCGCCCGCCGACCCAGTCCCGGAACGCGAAGGTGCGGCCACAGCCGAAATCCTGCGCCTTGTCCGGCGCGGCGGTGACGCCGATGAAGTGCCGCTCCAGCCCGTCGGCGGGCAGGGCGTCGGCCAGCCAGGCCTTGGCGGCCTGCGCGTTCAACAAGGTTTCCTGGGTGGTGAAGCTCTTGGAGACGACGATGACCAGCGTGGTTTCCGGGTCCAGACCGGCCATCGCCTCGGCCATGTCGCGCGGGTCGATGTTGGCGACGAAGCGCAGGTCGATATCCGGGTTCAGCGGCCGCAGGGCGTCCCAGATCAGACGCGGCCCCAGGTCAGAACCGCCGATGCCGATATGAAGCACCGTCTCGAACCGGCGCCCCGTGGCGCCTGTCTCATTTCCGCATCGCAAAGCTTCGGCATAGGTTTTCATTTCGGCGCGCACGGCCTCGACCTCGGCCGAGACGGGTTCGCCCAGCGCATGGAAGGACGCGCCGTCGGGCGCGCGCAGGGCCGGATGCAGCACCGCCCGTCCTTCGGTCAGATTGACGGCCTCGCCCGCGAACAGGGCGTCGCGGCGCGCCTCGACGTCGCAGGCCCGCGCCAGGGACAGGGCGGCCTCGAATCCGGCCTGCGACCAGCTCTGCTTGGACAGGTCCAGATGCAGGCCGGCGGCGTCCAGCGTCAACCGCGACAGTCGGTCAGGGTCGGCGGCGAACTGATCCTGGATGCGGGACTGCGCGTCCCGACGGGCGGCGGCCTCCAGTTCAGTCCAGGCGACATGCGGCATCTTGGTCTCCCATAGGGGGCCGTGTTCGGAAGCGATCCGCGATCTGGCCCGGGGTTTGCAGGCTCTGGTTTACGGCTCAGGCCGAGAAGAGTTCAATCCAAGACTGGGTCAAGCTGGATTTCCAACCGGAAGCCGATTGTCCCCCGGTCCTTTGTGAAAGGCACGCCATGTCCTGCGGAATAGCCCTCGCCGTCGCCCTGATGCTGGTGGATCCCGCCGTCGCCGAAGCCGCCGCCCTGCCGCCCGTCGCCCCCTCGGCCCCGGTGTCGGTGGCGCAGGAGCCGCTGTTCGCCGACCTGGTCGCCCGTTCGGGCGCGCTGAAGTCGATCGTCGACGGCTGGATGGCCTCGGGCGAGGCGGACCGCTCAGGCTTCTTCACCGGCGCGGCCTATGCAGCGTTCAAGACCCAGGCGACGGAACTGGCCCAGCGCGACATGCAGGGCCATCTGATCCTGAAGGAACGCGGCACGGACAACGACCTGAAATGCATCCTGCGCGGCATCTCGGAAGACATTCCCCTGAAGGTCGCCGCGCTGGAAGCCGCCGCTGACGCCCCGGCCCGCAAGCTGGCGCTGGACGAGCTGTCCTATCTGCTGAACGACAACGTCGAGGTCATCACCTCGCCGCCACAGCCCGAGGCCTAGCCTCTGGCTGTGGCTTAATTCTTGGGCCTACCGCGCTTCGCGCTGCTTGAGGCCGGTTTTGGGCCTACCGTGCTTTGCGTCGCTTGCGGCCTGGTTGGAGGGTGGCGATCAGCCCTCGACCGTCTCCGGGTATTTGATGGCGCAGCCGTAGGGCGCGGCATAGGCGGTCTGGACCGGGCGTCCGGCCTTGGCGTCGGCCAGGGCGGCGCGGACGAAGTTGTTGGCGCCGTTCAGATCCTCGACCTTGTTGGTCGGTCGGTCGTCGATGCCGCCGACGTAGATCAGCCGCCCTTCCGGGTCGATGATGCGCATGTCGGGCGTAGTCTTGGCGTCATAGCGCTTGCCCACCTCGCCGGTCGGATCGAGCAGCAGGTGGGTGAAGGCGGCCTTGTGCTTGGCCTTCCAGGCTTGCGCCTCCTCGCCCTCGACGAAGCCTTGCGTGCCCGGCGCCGAGGAGATGATGGTCAGCCAGACCACGCCGTCGGCGGTCGCCTCGCGCTGCAGCGCCTGCATGGCGCCGGTGTAGTGCTTTTTGACGAAGGGGCAGCCCTCGTTGGTCCACTCCAGCACGACCGTCTTGCCGCGGAAGTCGGCCAGAGAGCGCTGGTGCCCCTCGGCGTCGACCAGGGTGAAGGCGGGGGCCAGCTCGCCGGGGCCGGGCGCCTCGGTCGCTTCGGGCGCGGCGGCGGCGTTTTCAGTGCGCTCGGGCGATGCAGCGGGCGGCTGCTGACAGGCGGTCAGCAGCAGAAGCGAGACGGAAGCGGCGGTCAGCAGGCGATACATGGCGGTCTCCCCAGGATGAAACTCAGTCGGCGGCGTCCTTCAGCGCGTCGATGACGACGCCTTCGGTCAGAAGTTGCGGCAGGATGCGCGGCTCGGACCGGCCCGGCGCATAGACCAGATACAGGGGCACGCCCGAACGGCCGTGGCGCTGCAGTTCGGCGGTGATGGCGTCGTCGCGCCGCGTCCAGTCGCCCACCAGATAGACGGCGTTCGCCTGTTCCAGCGCCTGCGCCGTGCGGGCCGACGACAGGGACATGCTTTCATTGACCTTGCAGGTCACGCACCAGTCGGCTGTGAAATTGACCAGAACCGGCCGCCCTTCGGCGAGCGCTGTCTGCACAGCCTGTTCCGACCAGGCCTGCGACGGCAGATGGACGTCTGCGGCGTGGTTTGGCGAAGCAGCCGGCGCCTTGCTCGCGAGGACGCCCAGGCCCAGAGCTGCGATCAGGGCCAGCAAGGCACCGACGCCGGCCGCCCGGCCCTTGCCCGGCGCAGCCTGCGCCCGACCATAGAGCCACAACGCCAGGGCCAGCATCAGGCCCGCGCCGAACAGCAGGGCGAGCGCATCGGCGGTCTGGCGGCCATAGACCCAGGCCAGCCACAGTGCGGCGCCGTACATGGGGAAGGCCAGCAGGTTGCGCAGGGTCTCCATCCACGGCCCCGGCTTGGGCAGGCGGGCCAGAAGGCGCGGATTGAGGCTGATCAGCACATAGGGCAGGGCCAGGCCCAGCCCCAGCATCAGGAAGACGGCCAGCGCCATCGGCCAGGGCATGAACAGGGCGGCGCCCAGCGCAAAGGCCATGAAGGGGGCGGTGCAGGGGGCCGCCACGACCACGGCCAGCACCCCGGTGAAGAAGGCGCCCGCGACACCGGGCAGGCGCGACAGCGGGCCGTGCCCCGCGCCCTGCAAACCGGCGCCGATGTGGAAGACGCCCGACAGGTTCAGCGCCACCGCCAGCATCAGCAGGGCCAGCGCGGCCACCACGCCCGGCGACTGCAGTTGAAAGCCCCAGCCCAGCGCCTGACCGCCAGCCCGCAGGGCCAGCAGGGCGCCCGCCAGCACCAGGAAGGTCGCCAGCACCCCGGCCAGGAAGGCCAGGCCGTCACGGCGCGCCTCGGCCGGGTCATGGGCGGCGCGGCTGAGCGAGGCCGCCTTCATCGCCAGTATGGGGAAGACGCAGGGCATCAGATTCAGGATCAGCCCGCCCAGCAGGGCGAACAGGGCGGCCTTGGCGAAGTCGGGCAGGGCGGTGGCGGCGGCTGTCTGCGCGCCCTCGCCGTCGCCGACCGCGCCGGCGCCTGTGACGCCGGTCAGGGCGGCGCCCGGCTCGGCCGTGATCTCCCAGGCGCCCAGATCGGTGGACAGGACGCCGCTGATCGGCCCCTTCAACCCATTGGACGTCAGGCCGCGCCCGGCGGCGACGGTCACGGTCAGGCCCTGCGGCCCGCGCTCGCCCGACTGGGGGGCGGCATGGTCGATCACCCCGCCCTCGAAGGGATGGAAATAGGCCCATTTCGGCGCCGCGCCCGCCAGCGGGCCGCCGGCGGCGGTCAGGACTAGACGGCCGTCGGCCAGGGCGACGCGCGCCTCGATCCCGGCGGGACGCGGCGCGGCGGCGACGACGTCCTGGATCGCCTGGCCGAAGCGCGGGTCAAGCGGCGCCGCGCCCTCGCGGACCGGCAGGTCCAGCGCCAGATCAAGGTCTTCGGGGACGCACATCTCGTCGCTGCAGACGTAGAAGTGCGCGGTGACGCGTAAGGAAAGGCTGCGGCCGGGCGGGGCGTCCGCCGGTATCTCGATCGGAACGGGCAGGAAGACGGCGCCGGAATAGCCGTAATTCATCAGGCTCTGCAGCCGTTGACGCTCGGGCAGGGGCCACAGGATGTCGCCTGGCGCGACGCCCGCCGGCAGGGACCAGGTCAGGGTCGTCGGTCCGCCGGAATCGCCCTGATTGCGCCAGTAGGTGTGCCAGCCGGGCTTGATCTGCTGGCGGATGGCGACGACGGCGGTCGAGCCGGGGACGGCCCAGGCGCTCATGGGGACCAGTTCCGCCTCGATCCGGTCGGTGCGCTGCGGGCCGGGCGCAGCGGACGCCTTGGCGACCGGCGCGGCCCCGGCCGCCAGGGCGTCGCGCAGGGCGGCTTCGGACGCCGGGACGCTCGCCGCCGCAGGAAGGGCGAGGGCGAGCCAGGTCAGGAGCAGAAGCAAGATGCGCAAGGGCGAGGCCGGAACAGGATCAAAGGAAAGGCGCGAGCTTAGACCCTCTGGTCCCGTCTAGCCACGGCCCGCGACGGCGGGCCGCAGCCGACTGCCCGGGCCTCAGCGCGGGGCGACGACCTCGATCAGCACCTCGGTGCGGCGCCGCAAGGGGTCGTTGACCCCGCCCACGACCGCGCCGTCAGCGCCCGCCGCCTCGATATCGAAGGCGGGGGCGGGCAGGCCGGCGCCGGCCAGCGCTTCGGCCACGGCGCGGGCGCGGCGTTCGGAAATGCTCTGGTTGGCGGCGGCCGTGCCGCTGCGGGCGTCGGCCAGGCCCGTCACCTTGACGTGCCTGATCTGGCAGCCCTGAAGCTGGGTCGCCGTCATGCCGATGGCCATGCGGGCGGCGTCGGTCAGGGTGGCCTGATCGGGGACGAAGTAGACCTCGAACCGCTTGTCGGCGCAGGCCGAAGGGTCGCTGACCAGATCGCTGCGCTGCTTATAGCCGCCGTTGGCGGCGCAACCGGCGGCGGTCACGCCGAGGACCATTATAACGACTGCGGAAATACGCTTCATGTCAGCCCCCTCGCGCTCGCCGTGCGGCGTGCGCTGCCTTCAGCAAAAAGGGCGACCCGCGCCATGCGGATCGCCCTTTCAAGACTGTCCCGAAAACGCTTCGGGCGCCAGAGGCTATACGCCGGTATCAGTAGCGGCGCTGACCATTTTCCCAGTAACACTCGGTCTGGCGGTTGTCGTAGCAGTAGTAGTAGCGGCCCTGATTGTCGCGGTAGCGCTGCTGGTTGTTGCGGTCCTGATTGGAGCCGCGGATGGCGCCCGCCGCGCCGCCCGCCAGGGCGCCGATGGCTGCGCCGGTCGCTGCGTTGCCGCTGCCGACGTTGTTGCCGATGATGGCGCCGGCGACGGCGCCCAGTCCGGCCCCGACAGCGCCCTGGCGCACGGTGTTGTTCGGTCCGGCGCCGCCGCCGTAATACGGATCGCTGGCGCAGGCGGTCACCAGAAGTCCGGCGCCGGCAATGGCGATGATCGCCTTGTTCATGGTTCTGTCCTTCATCCCTTAGGGGGCTCCCCTGAAGCTTCGATAACGCAGGGCGAACAAGGCGGTTCCGAGGCCGAATGCTGGAAGCTTCACTTTAAATCGCGATGTCGAGCCGCAGAAGGGGAACCGCCCCTGTGCGCAGGCGTTCGCCGCCCATGAACACTGACGCTCAGAACGCCGCCCCGCCGGCGCCGAACGCTGTTGACGCCGCACCGCCTTCGACGGGCGATGCAGGAGAAGGGCGGCGCCCTCTGACCGGGGAGGCCCGGCTGGAGCGGGTCGTCATCCTGGTCAATCCGCTGTCGGGCGGGGTCGGAGGACAGGCGGCCGAGGAAGCCGCCGCCATCCTGGCCGAGTATCCGCTGGAGGCGGAGGTGGTCGTGCTGGAAGGCGCGCGCATTCCCGATCAGATCGGCGAGGCGCTGGAAGCCCGGCCCGACGTGCTGTTCATCCTGGCGGGCGATGGGACGGCCCGGTCGGTCGCCGCGCGCGCCGGAGAGGACGGCCCCCTGATCGCGCCCCTGCCGGGCGGCACGATGAACATGCTGCCCAAGGCCCTTTACGGGACCGGGGACTGGAAGAAGGCCCTGCGGCTAGCGCTGGAGGAGGGCGCGCCCCTGCCTGTAGCCGGCGGCGAGGTGGAGGGAGAGGCTTTCTATTGCGCGGCCATCCTGGGCTCGCCCGCCCTGTGGGCTCCGGCGCGCGAAGCCATTCGCGAGGGCAAGCTGAAGATGGCCTGGACCTATGGAAGGCGCGCGCTGAAGAAGGCGTTTTCCGGCCGGGTCCGCTATGCGCTGGACGGCGGCGGGCGCGAAAAGGCCGAGGCCCTGGTGCTGATCAGTCCGCTGATCTCCAAGGCGATGCAGAAGAATGACGGGCTGGAGGCGGCGGCCATGAACACGGGGGACGCGGCCCAGGCCTTCCGCCTGGCCGCCCATGCCCTGTTCGACGACTGGCGTCATGATCCCAACGTCACCACGCGCAGCGCGCGACGCATCGTGGTCGAAGCGCGCTCGCGCGTTCCGGCGGTGATCGACGGGGAGCCGATGCTGTTGGGTCGCGAGGCGGCGGTGAAGTTTCTGCCGCGCGCCTTCATGGCCCTGGCGCCGAAGCCTGCGGCGGGCGAGGACAGCGTCTAGTGGGGGTCGTCCTCCAGTTTTCCGACGTCCATTTCGGTTGCGAGCACAAGGGAGCCGTGGCCGCCGCCGCCGACTACGCCCATGCCGTGGCGCCGGATCTGACCCTGATCACCGGCGACATCACGCAAAAGGGCTATCCGGCGGAGTTCGCCGCGGCGGGAGACTGGATCCGGGCGCTGCCCGAGCCGGTCTTCGTCACCGTCGGCAATCATGACGTGCCCTATTGGGATGTGATGGCGCGGCTGTTCTGGCCCTGGCGGGCCTTTGAACGGGCGACCGGCCATCCCGCGCATGACCACGAGTTCCGATCCGATCAGTTGATGGTGCGCGGCGTCACCACTGCGCGAGGCTGGCAGGCCCGGCTCAACTGGTCCAAAGGGGTGATCGACCTGGATCAGACGCGCCGGGCGGCGGACGCCCTGCGCCAGGCGCCCGGCGGCGCCCTGCGCGTGCTGGCCTGCCACCATCCTCTCATCGAGATGATCGGCGCCCCGATGACCGGCGAGGTCAAGCGCGGCGAGCGGGCGGCCCGCATCTTCGCCGAGGCGGGGGTCGATCTGATTGTGACCGGCCACGTCCATGTCCCCTTCGCCCTGCCGGTCGGCGTCGGCGACAACTGCTCCTATGCCGTCGGCTGCGGGACGCTGTCCCATCGCGAGCGCGGGGCGCCGCCCAGCTTCAACCGGATCGAGTGGGACGCCGAAGCCGTGACGGTCTCGGCCGTGGCCTGGGACGGGCGACGGTTCGCCGATCATCAGACCTGGCGCCTGCCGCGCCGCCGCGCCTAGGTTCTGACACTGAAGCTCCGGCTCTGAGTTCGGTTCCCGACAGTACTGCCATGAAAAAGGGCCGCGACGCCGAGGTCGCGGCCCTGATTTTCTGCGAAACAGCCGACGCTAGATGCGCGGCCCGCCGCGTCCTCTCAAGCCGCCTACCAGCAGGGAGACGACAAACAGGATCACCGCAATGATGGCGATGAATTTGGCGATCTCGAACGACATGCCCGAGATGCCGCCGAAGCCGAGTACGGCCGCGACCAAGGCGATGATGAAGAAAATAATGGCCCAGCGAAGCATAGGCGAAACCCTCCGTAAGGTGTTGACGGGAGCGAGCTTTCGACCCCTCCCGTCGTCAGCGCCGCTTACTTGAAACAACGCGTCGGAGGCTTGGCTGTTCCTTTATCGCCGACGACGAACCCTGCTTTTTTCGGTGAAGGCGGCCGCCACCATTGTCGCCAGGGCGGGATTGCGCAGGAAGATGAAACCGCCGGCCAGGGCGGCGACGGCGCCCAGGACCGGGCGTTGCTGGAACAGATGCAGGGCGCGGGCGCCCAGACCCTCCGGCTCCTCGTCTTCTTCATCATCGCCGTCGCCGCGCGCGCGGCGCACGAACACCAGGGTGACGATCGCCGCGATCAGGGCGAACAGCAGCGCCGTCAGGGCGGCTGCGATCACGGGGATCACGACCAGCAGCAGCAGGTAATAGACCGTGGCCCCCAGGGCGATCATGGCCACGAAGGCCGCGCCGGCGGCGACGAAGGTCGCCACGGCGCGGTTGATGAGCCCCCGGCCGATCATCAGCGCCGACGCCCGGCCAGCAGCAGACCCAGCACGACGCCGACGCCCAGCGCGATGGCGGTCGACTGGATCGGACGCTCCTGCACCCGTTCGACGACATAGCGTTGCGCCTCGTCGAACTTCTCGGCGGCGTCGTCGTAGTACTCACGGCCGCGCACCTTGGCGTCGTCGTAATAGCCGCGCGCCTTTTCGCGCAGTTCCTCGCCCTGCTCGCGCAGGCGGGCTTCGGCCTCGGAGGCCTTTTCCTTCAGACGCTGGGTTTCCTCACGGGCGCCGGCCTTGAGGTCCTCCTTCAGGGTCTTGAGGTCGTTCTTGATGTCTTCACGAGCCTTGGACGTGGCCATGATGCGCGCTCCGCTCCTTGTGTAAGCTTGACGATTAAATAGAGAAGCCCTGCCCGGAACGCCACACCGGCGATCAAGGTTCCTGCAGGGTGGCGCGGCATCCTCTCTGGCGCGCGGCGAAGGGCGCTTCTAGAACAGGCGTCATGACCCAATGGCTGTTCCCGCCCGCCCCCACGCCTTCCCTGCCGATTGACGGCGATGCGCGCCGCCTGCCCGTGCGGCGCATCCTGTGCGTGGGCCAGAACTACGCCGCCCATGCCCGCGAGATGGGCGCCGATCCCGACAAGCCCGCGCCCTTCTTCTTCGCCAAGCCGGGCGACGCCCTGGTCGCGGACGGGGCGGATCCGGCCTATCCCCTGGCGACGCAGAACCTGCATTATGAAGTCGAACTGGTCGTCGCGCTGGGCCCGGACGCCCAGCCGGTCGGGTGGGCCGTCGGCGTCGATCTGACGCGGCGCGATCTTCAGGCGGAAGCGAAAGCCAAGGGCAGGCCGTGGGAGGCGGGCAAGGCGTTCGACCAGTCCGCGCCGTGTGGGGCGCTCAGCCTGACGCCGCCCGCGCCCGATGCGGTGATTGAGCTGAAGGTCAACGGCGCAGTGCGTCAGTCCGGCCGCCTGTCCGACATGATCTGGGACGTCGACGGCGTCCTGGCCAAGGCGTCCGAACTGTGGGCGCTGCAACCCGGCGACCTGATCTTCACCGGCACGCCCGAGGGTGTCGGCCCGCTCAATCCCGGCGATCGGGTCGAGGCCGCCATCGGCGGCCTGCCGCCGCTCAGCTTTACGGTGCAATCATGATCCTGCACGGCTACTGGCGCTCGGGCACCAGCTATCGCACCCGCATCGCCCTCAATCTGAAGGGTCTGGAGTATCAGCAGGCGACGCTGGACCTGCGCGCGGGCGCGCAGAAATCCGACGCCTATCTCAGGCTCAATCCGCAAGGACTGGTCCCGGCGCTGGAAACGGACGACGGCTTGGTGCTGACCCAGAGCCCGGCCATTCTGGAGTGGCTGGAGGAAACCCATCCCGAACCGCCCCTGCTGCCGCGCGACGCGGCGGGCCGGGCGCAGGTGCGGGCAATGGCGGCGGTGATCGGCTGCGACATCCATCCGCTCAACAATATGCGGGTGCTGAAGGCGGTGCGGGCGATGGGCGCCGATCAGGCAGGCATCGACGGCTGGGCCGGTCAATGGATCATCGACGGCTTCACGGCGCTGGAGGCGCTGGTCGCCCGCCACGGCGACGGCTGGTGCTTCGGCGCGGCGCCGACGTTGGCGGACTGCTATCTGATTCCCCAGCTCTATTCGGCGCGGCGGTTCAACGTCGATCTGGCGGCCTTCCCGCGCCTGCTGGAGATTGAGGCGAAGGCCGAGGCCCACCCGGCCTTCATCGCCGCCGCGCCGGAAAACCAGCCGGACGCGGATTAAGCGTCTTCATTCACCAACAGCCTTGATTTCGGTCAATCTCCCTTAAGATTTGGGCTGGATGATCGGGGTTGTGAGATTCGCCGTTCCGCCCTCTCCGGCCGACAAACTCGCCATCGCACTGGTGGTCGAGCCTGATCGGTCCCGCCCTCTGCCGCCCGGCCAGCGGGAAGAGGCGACGCGTCACCTGCTTCAGACCGCAGGCGACGCCGGTGTCGGTCTGGTCGCCACCCGTCCCGAAGGCGATGTCGAGCGGATGCTGGGTCAGGCCTGGCCCTTCCCCTCGCCCTTCCGCGTCACCGTGCGCACCGTGCCGCTGGCCGATGGTCTGGACCGGGTCGAGGCGCGCGCCCGCCGCTCGCTGGAGCGGATGGGCCTGCCGCGCGGCGACGCCGTTCTGGTGCAGAACGCCGCCGATCTGGCGGGCGCCGAGGGCCGCGCCCTGTGGGACCGCCTTCAGGCGCTGAAGGCGCGCGGCGTCTTCCGCAAGGTCGGCTTCATCGCCACGGTCGAGGACGGTCCCGCCCTGTTGGCCCGTCGCTTCCAACCGGATGTTGTGCAACTGACCTGCAACATCCTGGACCAGCGCGCGGCGCGATGCGGCGTCATCGCCGAGTTGGCGAGCCAGGGCGTCGAGGTGCATCTGGCCTCTGTCTTCGCCCAAGGACTGCTGTTCGCCAATCGCGAGAGCCTGCCGCCCGAACTGGCCGCCCACGGCATGGCCCTGTCGCGCACCCGCCGTCGTCTGGCCGAGGCGCGGGTCGACCCGATGCAGGCGGCGCTGGCCTACGCCCTGACCCTGCCCGGCGTGGCCTCGGTGATCGCCAGCGTGGCGTCATCAGCCGAACTGCGCGCCATCATCGCCGCCTCGCACGCGCCGCGCCCCGACATTGATTGGGACGCCCTCGCGCTGGACGAGACGCCCGCCGCCCTGGCCTCGCGCCCTCGTCTGCGGCTGGTCAGCGCGGCCTGATCCACAGAGCTGTCCACAGGTCGCCTTGCGCCTGTGCATGAGGGGCGCCGCGCGCGCTTGAGGCGATCGCCTCGATCCGCCACCCTGCGGGCCAGATGAACGCGCCGCTTTCCCACCCGCCCAAAACCGACCTCAAGCCCGACACTGGCACCACGCCGGTCATGGCGCAGTATCTGTCGGTCAAGGCCACCCAGCCCGAAGCCATGCTGTTCTTCCGCATGGGCGACTTCTACGAGCTGTTTTTCGAGGACGCGCAGAAGGCGGCCGCGGCGCTGGGCATCGCCTTGACCAAACGCGGCAAGCATCAGGGCGAGGACATCCCCATGGCCGGGGTGCCGGTCCACGCCATGGACGGCTATCTGGCGCGGCTGATTCGTCAGGGTTTCAAGGTCGCCGTCTGCGAACAGCTGGAAGACCCGGCCGAGGCCAAGAAACGCGGCTCCAAGGCCGTGGTTCACCGCGACATCGTGCGGGTGGTGACGCCCGGCACCCTGACCGAGGACACGCTGCTGGACGCGCGCGGCGCCAACCGTCTGGCGGCGGTGGCGATCCGCAAGGGCCGGGCGGCCGTGGCGGTGGTCGAGCTGTCGGCGGGGGTGGTGGATTCGGTCGCCTGCGACCTGTCTGATCTGGGCGCGGCGCTGGCGGCGTTCCGCCCGTCCGAAGTGCTGGTCCCCGACCGCCTGTTCTCCGACGAGACGATGAAGGGCGCGCTGGACGGCTCGGGCGGCGTGGTTCAGGCCATGCCCCAGGCCCTGGCCGAGCCGGTCGGAGCGAAGGACCGGGTGCAGCGGCTTTACGGCGTCTCGGCGCTGGACGGTTTCGGCGCCTTTGAAGAGGCGGAAGTTTCGGCCTTGGGCCTGATCGCCGCCTATCTGGAGACGACGCAGGCGGGGAAGATTCCCGCCCTGACCCCGCCGCGCCGCTCGAGCGAGAGCGGCTTCCTGGCCATCGATCCGGCGACACGCCTCAGCTTAGAGATCGACCGCACTCAACGTGGAGAACGCGACGGCTCCCTGCTGCACGCCATCGACCGCACCGTGACCTCGGGCGGGGCGCGGGCGCTGGCCGAACGCGTCTCGCGACCCTTGCGCGATCCGGCGGCGATCAACGCCGGTCTGGATGCGGTGGAGTGGCTGCTGGAGCGGCGCGCAAAGCGACGGAACTTACGCGACGCCTTGCGCGCCTCGGCCGATGTGGCGCGGGCGACCTCGCGTCTGGCGCTGGGGCGCGGCGGGCCGCGCGATCTGGCGGCGATCCGTTCGGGGCTGAAGACGGCAGAGGGTCTGAGCGCCCTGTTCGCCGCCTCGGCCAATGATCCGCTGGCCGGGCCGCCCGCGCGGGTGACGGCCTGCCTCGAGCAACTGGCGCTTGAGGGCGACCTGTCGCACCTGCTGGCCGAGCTGGCCGACGGCCTGATGGACGAGCCGCCGCACCTGGCGCGCGACGGCGGCTATGTGAACCCCGGCCACCGGCCCGAACTGGACGCCGCCCGCACCCTGCGCGACGATAGCCGCAAGGTCATCGCCGAACTGGAAGCCAAGGCCGTCGCCGACAGCGGGATCGCCTTCAAGGTCCGCCACAACGCCGTCCTTGGCTACTTCCTCGAAACCAGCGCCAAGGCGGCTGAACCCCTGCTGCGCGCCGGACCGGACAGCCCCTTCATCCACCGCCAGACCCTGGCCAATCAGGTGCGCTTCACCACCGTCGAGCTGTCAGAGCTGGACGCCAAGATCAGCCAGGCCGGGCACCGCGCCCTGGCCATCGAGGCCGAGACCTTCGAGGGCTGGCGCCGCGATGTGGCGCGTCTGGCCGGACCGCTGCAGGGCGTGGCCGAGGCTCTGGCCGAGCTGGATGCTCACGCCGCCCTGGCCGAATGGGCCGAAGAGGTCGGCGCCGTGCGCCCTGTCGTCGACGACAGCCTGTGCTTCGCCGTCGAGGCGGGCCGCCACCCGGTGGTCGAGGCGGCGGTGAAGGCGCAAGGCCTGCCCTACACCCCCAACAACTGCGCGCTGGCGGGCGACGGCGTCGGGGCCTCGCGCCTGTCCATCGTCACCGGCCCGAACATGGCGGGCAAGTCGACCTTCCTGCGCCAGAACGCCCTTCTGGTGGTGCTGGCCCAGGCCGGGGCCTTCGTGCCGGCGCGGTCGATGAAACTGGGCGTGGTCGATCGCCTGTTCAGTCGCGTCGGGGCCGGGGACGATCTGGCGCGCGGCCGCTCCACCTTCATGATGGAGATGGTCGAGACGGCCGCCATCCTGACCCAGGCGACCGAGCGCAGCTTCGTCGTGCTGGACGAGATCGGGCGCGGCACCGCCACCTACGACGGCCTGGCCATCGCCTGGGCCACGGCCGAGGCCCTGCACGAAACCAATCGCGCCCGAACCCTGTTCGCCACCCACTATCACGAGCTGGCCCAGCTCGAGGAAAGGCTCGACCACGTCTGCAACCTGTCGATGAAGGCGCGCGAGTGGAACGGCGAGCTGGTCTTCCTGCACGAGGCGGCGCCGGGCGCGGCCGACCGCTCCTACGGCGTGCAGGTGGCGCGTCTGGCCGGTGTGCCGACCGCCGTCGTCGGCCGCGCGCGCGAGGTGCTGGAGCGGCTGGAGAATGAGAAGGCGGCCACCGCGCGTCTGGACGACCTGCCCCTGTTCGCCGCTGCCGAACCGCCCCCGCCGCCGATGAAGTCCATGTTGGACGAAGCCGTCGCCGCCATCGATCCCGACGACCTGACCCCGCGCGAGGCGCTGGAGGCGCTGTATCGGTTGAAGGGCTTGGCGAAGACCTAAGAAAACCGCTCATCCCGGCGGACGCCGGGATCCAGTGAGAGCTTCGCCCTCCATCGGTGAGGTGGAGCTGCCAGTGTCCAAGCGAGCGCTTGAAGCCAAAGGACTGGGTCCCGGCGTCCGCCGGGATGAGCGGGAAGAAAAGGGCGTGCTATGTTCCTTCCGTGACCGTCCCGCCTTCGCTCCCGTCCGCCATCCTCGACGCCGCCTCGGCGCCGGACTCGCGCGCCGCGGTCACTGCGCTCCTGCGTGAAAGCTTCGACGCCGATCGCGCCCGCGCCGCACGCCGGGCCGAAAGCGCGACCGACGGCGCCGAGGCCGCGCGCCTCTATGCCGAGGCCGCGGACGCCATGCTGTCGACCCTGTGGCGGTTCACGACCGAACAGATTTATCCGGCCCCGGACGAGCGGCTGAGCCTGCTGGCGGTCGGCGGCTACGGACGCGGGGTGCTGGCGCCGTTTTCGGACCTCGACCTGCTGTTCCTGCGGCCGGGGCAGGCGATCAGCCCGCGCGCCAAGGCGGTGGTCGAGTTCGTCCACTACGTCCTGTGGGATCTGGGGCTGAAGGTCGGCTCGGCCTTCCGCTCCATCGGCGAAACTCTGGCGCTGGCGCGCGACGACATGACGGTGCGCACGACCTTGCTGGAAGCGCGGGTGCTGGCGGGGGACGCGGGCCTCGGCGAAAGCCTGCTGAAGCGGTTCAGCAGCGCGGTCGCCCGCGCTGATCCGCGTCCCTTCATCGCCGCCAAGATGTCCGAGCGCGACGTGCGCCTGCAGAAGACCGGCGCCGTCCGCTATCGCGTCGAGCCGAACGTCAAGGACGGCAAGGGCGGCTTGCGCGACCTCAACACCCTGTTCTGGATCGCTCGCTCGCTGGCCCCGGACAGCGAGCGGGGGCAGGCGGCGCTGGAGGGCCTGTTGACCGCGCGCGAGCTGCGTAGCTTCCGCGAGGCGATCGGCTTTCTGTGGCGGGTGCGCATCCTGCTGCACCTGGTTGCGGGCAGGCCTGAGGAGAAGCTGACCTTCGACGTCCAGCCCGAGATCGCCCGGCGCATGGGCTGGCGCGGGCGCGGCGACGAACTGGCGGTCGAACGTTTCATGCGCCGCTATTTCCAGGTGGCGCGCGAGGTCGGCGCCCTGACCCGCGCCGTCTCGGCCCAGCTGGAGGCGCGCCAGCAGAAGAAGGCCGAAGGGCTGGCGCGCGGATTGTCGCGGCTGATCCTGCGCCGACGGGTCAAGCTGGCCTTCGACGGCTTGGCGGTGGAGGAGGGGCGGCTGACGGTGACGGGCGCCAACGTCTTCGCGCGCGACCCGGCGCGGCTGCTGCTGCTGTTCGTCGAGGCGGACCGGCTGGATCTGGACCTGCACCCCGACGCCTTCGCCGCCGTGATCCGGTCGCTGACGCTGGTGACGCCCGCCCTGCGGCGCGACCCGCGCGCGGCCGAGGCCTTCCTGACGGTGCTGGCGCACGGCCAGCGGCCCTATCGCGTCCTGTCGATCATGAACGAGACGGGGCTGCTGGGCCGCTTCCTGCCGGAATGGGGGCGGATCGTCGGCCAGACCCAGTTCAACATGTACCACGCCTATACGGTCGACGAGCACACGCTTCAGGCGGTCGGGATCATCAACGACATCGCGCGCGGCAAGCTGAAGGCGGACCATCCGGCCTCGACCGCCATCGTGCCCCGCATCGTCGATATCGAGGCCCTGATGCTGGCCATGCTGTTGCACGACGTAGGCAAGGGCGGCGACCGGGGTCAGCTGGAAGACGGCGCCATCGCCGCGCGCCGGGCGTGCGAGCGGCTGGGGGTCGATCCGCGCCGGATCGAGCTGGTCGTCTGGCTGGTGCGCCATCACCTGCTGATGAGCGACTACGCCCAGAAGCGCGACGTGTCCGATCCCTCGACCGTGCGCGCCTTCGCCGAGGCAGTGGGGGATCCCGAGCGCCTGCGCATGCTGATGGTGCTGACCGTGGCCGATATCCGGGCTGTCGGGCCGGGGGTGTGGAACGGCTGGAAGGGGCAGTTGATGCGCGCCCTGTTCGAGGCGACCGAGGCCCTGTTCCGGGGCGACGCCGTGACGCGCGAAGACCCCTTGGCCGACCATCCGGCCCTGGTCGAACGGGCGCGGCGAGAGGGGGCGGCGGTCGAGGCCCTGCCCGCCGAAGGGCCTCTGGAATCCACTGCCCGCGTGGCCGTTGCGGCGCGCGACCGGCCGGGCCTGTTCGCCGATCTGGCGGCGACGCTGTCGATGGCGGGCGCCGACGTGGTGGGCGCGCGCCTGGCCACGGCCGACGACGGCATGGCGCTGGACGTGTTCGAGATTCAGGACGGGGCGGGCGAACCCTATGGCGGGCGCGAGCCGCGACGGCTGGCCATTCTGGTCAAGGCGATGGAGCGGGCGGTGCTGAAGGGCGCACGGACCTCGGCCATGCAGGCGCCGCGCGTCAGCGCCCGCCGCGCCGTGTTCGAGGTGCGCCCCGTGGTGCGGATCGACGCCGATACAGGGACCAGCGCGGTGGTGATCGAGGTCTCAGGCGCCGACCGGCCCGGCCTGCTGGCCGACCTGGCGCGGACGATCTCGGCCCACGGCTATTCGACCCGCTCGGCCCACGTCGCCAGCTTCGGCGAGCGGGCGGTGGACGGCTTCTACATCACCGACGCCGACGGCCGGAAACCCAAGAGCAAGGCGAAGCTGGAGGCGCTGAAGGCCGATCTGCTGGAGGTGCTGGATCGCGCGCCGCAAGGCCCGGCGGGACGCAGCATCACCCCCGTGCGCGCCAGCGTGCGCGATGTGTCGGATCTGGAAGGCGCGCTGGGCCGCTCGCCCGTATCCAGCGGCCCGCAGGCGCGCTAAGGCGTTTCGGGACCGAGCGCAGGAACAGCCGTGAACGACAAGACCGATCCCATCGAACCGGCCGCGCCGATCCCGGCCGCAAACGCCACGGTCGAGCCGGTGGTCCAGCCGCCTGCCTCCGCCGCGACGGCCAAGCCCAAGGCGGGCGGGGTGGCGCGCTCATCGGCCATTTTCAGCGCGATGACCCTGCTCAGTCGTCTGGCCGGGTTCGCGCGCGATCTGGTCATCACGGCGGCGCTGGGCGCCTCGGCGGGACCGGCGGCGGACGCCTATTATACGGCGCTGAACTTCCCCAATCTGTTCCGGCGCATCTTCGCCGAAGGGGCCTTCGCGGCCGCCTTCGTGCCGGCCTACGCCAAGACGCTGAAGAGCGAAGGCGAGGCGGCGGCCGACAAGGTGGCGACCGACGCCCTGGCCGCCGTGGCCGCCGTCACCGTGGCCCTGACCATCGTCGCCCAACTGACGATGCCGTGGCTGATGACGGTCATCAACATCGGCTTTCTGGATGATCCGGCGCGGTTCAAACTGGCGGTGATCCTGACCCAGATCACCATGCCCTATCTGCCCTGCATGGCCATCGCCGCCCTGCTCAGCGGGGTGCTGAACGCGCGGGGGCGCTTCATCGTCTCGGGCGCCTATCCGATCCTGCTGAACCTGATCATGCTGGCCGCCGTCATCCCGGTGAAGGGCGACCAGATCGAGGCCGCCTACGCCGCCTCCTGGGCCGTGCTGGTCGCAGGGATAGCGCAGGCGGGCCTGTGCTGGTGGGCGGCGCGCAAGGCGGGGGCGAACATCCGTCTCAGCCTGCCGAAGATGACCCCGGCGGTGAAGGCCATCATCATCACCGCCATCCCCGCCGCCATCGGCAACAGCGCGACCCAGATCAACGTCTTCATCTCCGGCAACCTGTCCAGCTTCGTCAACGGCGGCCGCACCTGGCTGGCGACGGCGGACCGGCTATATCAGCTGCCGCTGGGTCTGGTCGGGGTGGCGATCGGCATCGCCCTTCTGCCCAAGCTGTCCTCCGCGGTCGCCTCCAAGGACCATGCCCAGCAACAGGCGTCGATGGATGAGGCGCTGATCCTGTCCATGGCCCTGACCCTGCCGGCGGCGGCGGCCTTGATGGCCATGCCCTATTTCCTGATCGACGCCCTGTTCACGCGCGGCGCCTTCCTGCAGGTGGACGCCGTCAACACGGCCCACGCCCTGCTGCATTTCGGCTGGGGCGTGCCCGCCTTCGTGTTGATCCGCATTCTGGCCCCGGCCTTCTTCGCGCGCGGCGATACGCGACGGCCGATGGTCTTCGCCCTGATCTCGGTGGCGGTGAACGCGGTGCTGGCCATCGGCCTGTTCAACCTTGGCATGGGGGTGTCCGGCATTGCGGCGGCCGTCAGCGCCTCGGCGTGGACCAATGTCCTGCTTCTGGGCGCGACCCTGTGGCGGCGCGAGCATTATCGACCCAGCCCGCGCGCCGTCTGGCGTCTGGGCCGCATCGCCCTGGCCAGCGCGGGGCTGGCGGCGGTGGTCGGCGCGGCGTCGTGGGCGCGGCCCATGCTACAGGCGCCGGTCGCCGACCTGCTGGCGATGGCGGGTTCGGGCCGCGGCGCCAAGGAGATCACCCTGCTGCTGGTCGTGGCGGCGGGCGGTCTGGCCTATGTCGCGCTCGCCTTCCTGACGCGCGCCGTGACCGTGGCCGAGGTCAAGGGCCTGGTGCGGCGGTCGCGGTGAGCTTGCCCTTCGCAGCCCGAACCGATAAGCGCGAGGGCATGGCGCTTTCGGGACGATTTCTCGCTCACGGACGATGGCGCGGCTGATCCGCCGCCCCGGGCTTCCACACGCCCGCCTTTCGCACGCGAAACCGTGCGCCGACATTCGCCTTTCGACCTCCGAGATCCGCTATCATGACTGACCAGACCCCGGCCCAATACACCGGCCCGCGCCGCATCCTGTCCGGCATCCAGGCCTCCGGCGCCCTGCACCTGGGCAACTATCTGGGCGCGCTGAAGCGCTTCACTGAACTTCAGGAGACGGGCGCGCCCCTGTTCGTCTTCGTCGCCGACATGCACGCCATCACCGTGTGGCAGGAGCCCGAGAAGCTGGCCGCCCAGACGCGCGAGATCGCGGCCGCCTATCTGGCCTCGGGCCTGGACCCGGCCAAGGCCGTCATCTTCCCGCAGTCGGCCGTGCCCGCCCACGCCGAGCTGGCCTGGATCTTCAACTGCGTCGGTCGCCTGGGCTGGCTGGACCGGATGACCCAGTTCAAGGAGAAGTCGGGCAAGCACAAGGAACGCTCCAGCGTCGGCCTCTACACCTATCCGGTGCTGCAGGCGGCGGACATCCTGCTCTACAAGGCGACCGAGGTGCCGGTCGGCGAGGACCAGAAGCAGCATCTGGAGCTGACCCGCGACATCGCCCAGAAGTTCAACAACGACTTCGGGACGCCCGGCTATTTCCCCCTGCCCGAGCCGCTGATCCAGGGTCCGGCGACGCGGGTCATGTCCCTGCGCGACGGCGCGGCCAAGATGTCCAAGTCCGACCCGTCGGACCTGTCGCGCATCAATCTGACCGACGACGCCGACGCCATCGCCAACAAGGTCCGCAAGGCCAAGACCGACATGGAGCCCCTGCCGGAAACGCTTGAGGGTCTGGAAGGCCGGCCAGAGGCCAAGAACCTGGTCGCCATCTACGCTGCCCTTGCCGACACCACGCGCGAGGCCGTTCTGGCCGAGTTCGCAGGGCAGGGCTTCGGCGCCTTCAAGCCGAAGCTCGCCGAGCTGGCCGTGTCGTCGATGGCCAATGTCACTGCCGAGATGCGCCGCCTGATGAACGACCCGGCCGAGATCGACCGCGCCCTGGCCGCCGGCGCCGAAAAGGCCCGCGAAGTGGCCGAGCCGACCATCGCCGAGGTCAAGAAGATCGTCGGCTTCTGGCAGGGCTGAGCGGGGCGACGCGGCGATGACGCATCCGCTCGACCGGCCGGTCTGGAGCGCCCTGACGTCTGAGCGTCAGGCGCCGCTGGCCGTGGGGGCGGGCGGGGCGCTGCGTCTGGCGCCCGGCTATGGCGTCTTCGCCGCCAGCATGGATCAGTCCCCGCAAGGGGCGGCGGCGATCGCCGCGCTGGACCAGCCCGAGGGGATGCTGGCCACGGTCGAGGCCGCCCCTACGCCCGTTCCTCCCGGCCTGACGGTGCTGAAGGAGGCGGTGCTGTCGCAGATGGTGCTGGTCCAACTGGCGCCCGCCAAGGCGCGCGATATCGCCATCGAACCCCTGACCGAGGCGGACGCGCCGGCTATGCTGGCGCTGGCGACCCTGACCGAGCCGGGGCCTTTCTTCGAGCGAACGCACCGGCTGGGCGACTTCTTCGGGGTCAAGCAGGACGGTCGGTTGCTGGCCATGGCGGGCGAGCGGCTGAAGCCGGACGGCTTCACCGAGGTGTCCGGCGTCTGCGCCCACCCCGACGCGCGGGGGCGCGGCTATGCCGGCGCGCTGATGCGGGCGGTGATCGAGCGTATCCTGGCGCGCGGCGAGACGGCCTTTCTGCACTCCTATGCGGACAACGTCGGGGCCATCGCCCTGTACCATTCGCTGGGCTTCACCATTCGCGCGCCGATGCGGATGCGGATGTTGACCAGAGGCGATCTGGCGCAAGGCGAACCGGGCGCCTAGCTTGGCTTCCGGACGCGGCGGCCATCGCTGAGCTGCACCATCGCGCCACGACATCGCCAATTCGATCCGCGCCTAAGTGAGGATCGCGCCGCGCTGCTGCGGCGGGCTTTGATCAGGCTTCAGGCGTCGCTTCCGTCGGCGCGGTTTCCTTCAGGAAGGCGGTGAAGCGGCGCAGGGCCTCTTCGGCCAGCTCGGGATGATGGCGCATCGGCCCGTTGTTGGTCGGCTCGTCAAAGGCGTGGGTGCCGTCGACGACCCAGCTTTCGACCTCGGCCCCGCCCGCGCGGATCATGGCGTTGACGCGCTCGGCGTTGCGCACCGTGGTCAGGTGATCGCGCCCGGCCGTCAGGGCGAAAACGCGCGGATGCAGTCGCCACGGCTTCATCCGGTTGAACGCCCACGCGCCGATATAGCTATAGGCCAGCCACACCGCCTTCACGCCCGACAGATCGACGACGCCGGGATCGGCCACGCCCATGCGGCGGGGCGCGGGCGTTTCGCTCATCATCTCCATGATCGACCAGCCGCCGTGGCTCCATCCGCCCAGGGCGAGCTGAGAAGCGTCCACGTCCGATCTGCGTGAAATCCCGTGGATGGCCGCCAGCACATCGCCCGCCCGCTCATAGCCTCGAAGCGCCAGGCCGGTGCAGACGGCGGTCAGGGTGAAGGCCCGGCCCCAGCCGCGCGGCGCGTAGGAATCGACGATGACCGCCCGCCATCCCGCCGCCTTCGCCGCCTCGGCGTACCGCGGCAGGTGGGCGCGAAGGCCGCCGCATCCGTGGAACAGCAGGACGGTCGGACGCGGCCGGTCGTCGTCCGGCCCGACGATCTGGATATGAGGTTCAAGCTTGGCCCAGCGGGCGGCGACGGTGTCCATGCTCGCAACTTAGGGCGTCGTTTTTTTCTGGAAAGGGGTCTTGCGCCTCGCTCATTCAGATATATCTGCTTGCGAGTTCGATATATCTAAGTGAGAGAAAAGACGAGATGAGAGGATCCAAGGGGATCGGAAAGCGCGGCCACGGCATGGGCATGGGTATGGGTCAGGGCGGCGGTCGCGGATTTGAGCGCGGCTGGGGATTTGGCGGCGGTCACGGCCGGACGATGCGTCCGGAAGGCCGGCGCATGGGCGAGGGCCGGATGCGCGGCGAGGGCCACGGCCGTCGTGGCGGCGGCCGGATGTTCGAGCACGGCGCCCTGCGCTGGGTGCTGCTGTCCCTGATCGCCGACAAGCCCAGCCACGGCTATGAGCTGATCAAGGCTGTCGAGGCGCGGATGGGCGGCGCCTATACGCCCAGCCCCGGCGTCATCTACCCCAGTCTGACGCTGCTGGAGGACATGGGCGCCCTGGACGTCGTCGCCGAGGGCGGCAAGAAGCGTTACGCGATCACCGATGAAGGCCGCCGCCTGCTGGTCGAGAACGCCGAGGCCCTGGCCCACGCCGAGCGCAAGATGAAGGCCCTGCGCGGCCGCACCGACCGCCCGGCCCGCATCGCCCAGGCCATCGAGGCCTTCCGCGCGGCGACCCACGACCGCCTGGCCCAGGAGCCGCCGCTTACCGAGGCTCAGGTCGAGGCCATCGCCGATCTGATCGAAGCCGCAGCCGAAAAGGTGAGACAGGCATGAGCCCCGCGCTTTTACGCCAGCCGCGCCGTGTGCGGCATGAGCTGAAGTTCCGCCGCGCCCGCGTCGAGAGCGTGCAGGATCTGACGCCGGTCCTGAAACGGATCGTGCTGACCGGCGATGAGCTGGAGGGCTTCTTCAGCCCCGGCTTTGACGACCATGTGAAGATCTTCCCCGCGCCGCGCGGCGAGGCGGTGGTGCTGCCGACGCTGGGACCGGACGGGCCGGTCTTCCCCGAGCCCCGGCCGGTGGCGCGGGACTATACGCCGCGTGTTTTCGATGCGGCCAACCGGCGACTGACCATCGACTTCGCGGTCGGTCACGGCGGTCCGGCCACGGCCTGGGCCGAGGATGCGCGACCGGGGGATGAACTGGGCCTGGGCGGGCCGCGCGGCTCCTTCCTGATCCCGACCAGCTTCGCCGAACACCTGTTGGTCGGCGACGAGGCGGCGATCCCAGCCATCGCCCGCCGTCTGGAGGAACTGCCCCAGGGCGCGCGCGCCGTCGCCTGCATCGAGGTCAATGATGCGGCGGGCGAACTGGACCTGCCCAGTCCGGCGGACGTCGAGATCGTCTGGGTGCATCGCAACGGCGGCCCGCGCGGCCGCGCCGAGGCCCTGACGGCGGCGGCGGTGGCGGCGGCGAAACGGATCGACCCGGCCGACGCCTATGTGTGGGTGGCCTGCGAATCTTCGGTCGCCCGCTCGATGCGGACGGCTCTGCTGGCCGCCCGGTCGTTCAACCCGAAATGGATGAAGGTCGCCGGCTACTGGCGACTGGGCCGCGCCGGCTCGCACGAAGTGATCGAGGACTGAGGCCCGACCGGGCCTTGGCCAAAAGAAAGGGCGCTGCCGATGATCGGCAGCGCCCTCTTCTTTGCGCTCAAGCAGCGAGCCGCCGCGCGGCTTGCGCTAGCGTCCAAAAAACAGCTCAAGCAGCAGGCGGCCGCGCCGCCTGCGGTAGCCTTCTATCAGTGCCTGAACACGCGCACGCCGGTGAAGGCCATGGCGATGCCGCGTTCGTCGGCGGCGGCGATGACTTCCTCGTCACGGATCGAGCCGCCCGGCTGAATCACCGCCGTGGCGCCGGCGGCGACGGCTTCCAGCAGGCCGTCGGCGAAGGGGAAGAAGGCTTCGGACGCGCAGGCAGAGCCTTCGGCCAGCGAATGGGCCAGACCCTTGGCCTCGCCCGCTTCCTTGGCGCGGATGGCGGCGATGCGGGCGCTGTCGCGACGGTTCATCTGGCCGGCGCCGATGCCCGCCGTCTGGCCGTCCTTGGCGTAGACGATGGCGTTGGACTTGACGTGCTTGGCCACGGTGAAGGCGAACAGCATGTCCTGAATCTCGGTCGGCGTCGGCTGGCGGCGCGTGACGATCTTCAGGTCTTCGGGCTTGATCAGGCTGCGGTCGCGCGACTGGACCAGGAAGCCGCCCGCGACCGAGCGGAACACCTCGCCCGGGCCGTGCGGGTCAGGCAGGCCGTCAGTGATCAGCAGGCGCAGGTTCTTCTTGGCGGCGAAGACGGCCTTGGCCTCGTCATCTGCGCCCGGCGCGATAACCACCTCGGTGAAGATGTCGGTGATGGCGCGGGCGTCGTCGCCGTTCAGCGGGCGGTTGACGGCGATGACGCCGCCGAAGGCTGACACGGCGTCGCATTCCAGCGCGCGGGCGTAGGCTTCCGACAGGTCCTTGCCGACGGCCACGCCGCAGGGGTTGGCGTGCTTGACGATGACGCAGGCCGGGGCCTCGAACTCGGCCACCAGCTCATAGGCGGCATCGGCGTCGGCGATGTTGTTGTAGCCCAGCTCCTTGCCCTGGATCTGGGCAGCGTAGGCCACGCCCGGGCGTTTCTCGCCGGTGCGGTAGAAGGCGCCGGTCTGGTGCGGGTTCTCGCCATAGCGCAGGGTCTGGGCCAGCGAACCAGCGATCGACTTGCGCGCCGGGGCGGCGTCTTCCAGCTGAGCGGCGAACCAGCCGGACACGGCGGCGTCATAGGCGGCGGTGCGGGCGAAGGCGCGGGCGGCCAATTTCTTGCGCAGGGCCAGTGAGGTCGAACCGTCGGCCTTCAGCGCCTCGACGATCAGGCCGATGCTCTCCGCGTCCACGGCCACGGCGACGTGACCGTAGTTCTTGCTGCCCGAACGGATCATGGCCGGGCCGCCGATGTCGATGTTCTCGATGGCCGCTTCAAAGCCGCCGCCGGATTCCACGGTCTTCTCGAACGGATAGAGGTCGATCCAGACGATATCGATGGCGCCGATATTATGCTCGGTCATGGCGGCGGCGTGGGCGGGGGCGTTGCGCACGCCCAGCAGGCCGCCGTGCACCACGGGGTGCAGGGTTTTGACCCGGCCGTCCATCATTTCCGGGAAGCCGGTCAGATCAGCCACGTCCTTGACCGGCAGTCCGAAGCCCGCGATCGCCGCCTTGGTGCCGCCGGTCGAGACCAGTTCGACGCCCAGACCCGCCAGGGTGCGCGCGGCCTCTTCCAGCCCGGTCTTGTCCGACAGGGAGATCAGGGCGCGAACGGGTTTGATCGCGTCGGGGGCGGGCGGAAAGTCGGGAGCGGCGGGCATGGGCGGCGTCCGTTAACGGCTGGGGCGGGGAGTTGGCGGGGCCTCTAGCACCAACCGGGCGCGGCGTCAGCCCTTGGCGCCTCCGCCCTTCGGCAGAGCGATGAAGTCTCCCCGTCGAGCGGGGCGCCAATCGGACTCTTCAGGCCAGGACCCGCGGGAGCCTGACCACCGCGCGGCGAGACGCTCTTCCGGCTCCAGCAGCGCGCCGCCCAGCTCAGCCATGCAGTGGACGCTCATGACGCCGCTGACCAGGAGAATGCTAAGCTGATCATCGCCGATCCGGGTCAGCCAGGGCTCGGCGAAGGTCTGAGACGGCTTCAGCCAGCCTCTGCTTTCCTGGACGACCTCATCGTTGACCCGCATGCGCTCTTGACCCCAGCCCGTCCAGGCGAACGCGTTATCGATGCAGACGATGCTGTTGCCGATCCGATAGAGCCAGCGTTGGCCGAGCAGGTTCGCCATGACGTCAGGTCGGATCTCCGCTCGCGCCTGCCGGGCTCAGTTTCCAGCGGATCTTGGTTTCGGCGTCGGTGCGGGCTGAGCCGCGCACGACGATCTGGAGGCTGCGGCGGGTCATGCCTTCGTCGATGTGGACGGCGGGTTCGATGGCCACGTCGGGGCCGTCGCTGCGGAACCACCAGCCGCGACCGGACGGGCCGCGCAGCAGGATGGAGCGGCGGTCGCGGGCCAGAGAGGCCTGGACTCCGGGCTCAAGCTGGAAGCGCAGGGCGTAGGGGGCGGCGATGGCGCGGGTCGCTTCGGGGCGGCCCTCGGGCGGGTGCAGCCTCTCCTCGGCGCGCAATTCGTCCAGACGCTGGTCGATATAGAGGCGACGCTGGTGCATCAGACCATACAGCGGCATCCAGCCGTCGTGCTCGACTTCCAGCCAGACGGCGCCGTCGCCGTCCTGATGCTGGCGGGTGACGTGCAGGGCGGGGCCGACGAGGCGCGGCCCCAGCAACTCGCCCTTCCAGCCGGACAGGGGCTCGGCCAGCGGCTGTTCCCCCAGCGTCAGTGTCGAGGCGCCCGGCGTCAGGCGCAGGGCCTGGCGGTCCAGGGCCCGCGGCGTCCATCCCGCCGAGGTGAACAGGCGGTCGCGGCCGCAGACGACTTCCAGCGCGGCGGGCTGGCCGCAGGCGGCCGCCGACCAGGCGTTGCGGGCGGGGCCTTCGACATCGACCATGACGGTCAGCAGCGGACTGGAGACGCGCAGCAGGCCGCCGACGGCGCCGCTGGGCGGGGCGGCGGGGGCGTCGTCATGGGCGCGCGCGGCGGCGACGCGCTCGGGCGTCGAGGGTCCGCCGCCCTGAAACACGGCCAGCTTCCGGTCGGGCAGGGTCTGGATGCGCAGGGCCAGCGTCAGGCGCGAAATGGCCTCGGCGACCGCTTCGGGCGTCACTTCGGACAGCTGGGCCAGGGCGTCGTCCAGCGTCAGCAGGTCCAGCAGCAGCTCCAGCCCCATTTCCGGTGCGCGCGAGGCGTGGCCGCCGTCGGGGGCGACCGTGGCGGTCAGGGCGGCGGGCAGGCGTTTCAGCGCCCGGTTGCGGATGGCGGCGCCGGTCTTGCCGGTCAGGGCGCAGCCGGCGACGGCGGCGGCGGTCAGGCGCTCGGCCCGGCCCATGATCCCGCCGGGCGGACGCAGAAGCTGGCGCGCCTGATGGGCCAGGATGTCGGTCAGCTGAAGGCGTTCGACCTCGGTCGCCACGCCCGCCAGCCGCCGTCCGGCGCAGGCCAGGTGATACACGCGGCGGGCCAGAATGTCCGGGTCCCAGGAGAAGGGCGACCAGCGGCTGAAGACCTCGTTCCAGGCCAGCGTCAGGGCCAGAACTTCGCGCACGCCGCGGTCGCCCTGGGCCATCATGGCGGGCAGCCAGTTGAAGCTGTGAAGCTCGACCGCAAAGGCGCGGCTCGGCGTGGGACTGTTCCACAGCTCAGTCGGGGTTCCGGCGTCCAGGCTCAGGCCCGCCAGCGTCAGCTTGCCCGACAGCAGGGGACGCGGCGCCTCTTCGGGCAGGGGGCGGAAGTCGCGCGGGCTGACGGCGAAGCCCTCGGCGGTCGGACCGCCCAGCGTCAGGCCATAGCCGGGCAGGCCGTACAGCTCGATCCAGGCCTGGCGCGCAACCAGCCCCTTGGCGACCGAGGCCCACAGGCGCGGGTCAGGCCGCGCGCCCGAGGCGGGGCGCACGGGGGTCCGCATGGGGGCGCCCTTGAGGCCGGGGATGTGCCCTTCGGCCAGGGGGACGTCGCTGTCGCGCGGGGCGAAGGGGCCGAGGGGGCTCACGCGGCGGCGGCCTTCAGGGCCTGGATGTTGGCGGCGTAGGCGGCCGGTCCGCCCTTGAAGACGAAGGAGCCGGCGACCAGCGCATCGGCCCCGGCGGCGAGGCAGGCCCCGGCGTTGGCGGCGACCACCCCGCCGTCCACCTGCAGGTGCGCCTTCGATCCGGCGCGGTCGAGGATGGCGCGGGCGCGCTCGATCTTCCTCAGCGAGGTCTCGATGAATTTCTGACCGCCGAAGCCGGGGTTCACCGACATGATCAGCACCAGATCGACCAGTTCGACCGCCTCTTCCAGCACGCTGAGCGGCGTGGCCGGATTGAAGACGAGGCCGGCCTTGGCGCCCAGCTGGCGAATCTGGCCCAGCGTGCGGTGGACGTGGGGGCCGCTTTCGGGATGGACGCTCATGATGTCGGCGCCCGCCGCACGATAGGCCTCCAGCCAGTTGTCGACCGGGGCGACCATCAGGTGCACGTCGAACGGCAGGGTGGTGTGCGGGCGCAGGGCCTTCACCACGTCCGGGCCGATGGTCAGGTTGGGCACGAAATGGCCGTCCATGACATCGACGTGGATCCAGTCGGCGCCCGCCGCCTCGAGCGCGCGGATTTCTTCGCCCAGCCTGGAGAAGTCGCTGGCCAGGATGGAGGGGCAGATCAGCGGGGCGGTCGCGGTCGTCTGGGTCATGGCCCTGCGACTTACGTGGGTGCGAGGCGAGGGGCAAGCCGGGCCGCTGAGGCAAGCCCGCGCGTTCCGCATTGTTTCGTGCGCGCGGCGGCGTTTCGCGGCGACTGGGCGGAAAGGTCACACTGCGCCATCGGCCCGCCTCGGGAGAAAGGCGGGCGGTTGACCCTGGTTTGCGAACGCGTCAAGACGCCTGCGCCGCCCAGATGCCTGTCGTGGGGCGGCGTCTTTTTGGAAACCCTCAGATGAACCCCGAAGACCGAAGTCTGTCTTCAACTTCTTCGACGCTCTGAGGACGCTTCGCTTCCGCGCGAGCGCCCTCGCGAAAGGAAGCAACCATGCTGAACGCCTATGACTGGCGCGCCGATCGGCTCGTGCGCCTTGATACGGCCGTGGATCACGGCCCCGCCTGCTGGATCGATCTCGTCTCTCCGACTGCCGAGGAGGCGGCCGCTCTGGAGATCCTGACGGGCATCGACCTTCCCAGCCGCGACGAGATGGACGATGTCGAGCCGTCGGCCCGCCTGTATGCCGAAGACGGCGGCGTCTTCATGATCGGCTCTGTCGCCACCGATCTGGAGACCCACGATCCGAACAAGACCCCGGTGACCTTCATCCTGAAGGGCGGGCGGCTGGTGACGGTCAGCTACGGCCAGCCGCGCTCCTTCCAGGCCTTCATCGCCCACGCCACCCACAAGCCCGGCGAGCGGCTGGCCAGCGGCGAGGCCGTGATGATGGGGCTGATCGAGGCGGTGATCGACCGCTACGCCGACGCCCTGGAAACCAAGGGGCTGGAGCTGGACGCCATCTCGCGGATGATCTTCCGCAAGCGCAATCCCAAGGCGGTGGAGAGCCACAACCTGCAGGCGCTGATTCAGGACATCGGCCGGGCGGGCGACTTCCTGGCGCTGATCCGCGAGAGCCTCGCCAGCCTGCAACGGCTGCTGGCCTATCATGCGGCCGTGTCCGGCGCCCGCGCGGGCAGCAAGGCCGATCGCGAGGCGCGCCAGACCGTGCGCCTGCTGCAGCGGGACGCGGCGGCGCTGAGCGAACTGAGCGTCTCCATGTCCTCCAAGGTGACGTTCCTGATGGACGCCACCCTGGGCCTGATCAATCTGGAGCAGAACCAGATCATCAAGATCTTCTCGGTTGCGGCCGTGGCCCTGCTGCCGCCGACGCTAATCGCGTCGATCTATGGCATGAACTTCGACATCATGCCGGAACTGCACTGGCAGTACGGCTATCCGGCGGCGGTGGGGGCGATGATCCTGTCGGCGGCCCTGCCTTATTTCGTCTTCCGCAAGAAACGCTGGCTCTAATCGTCCTGAGCCGGGCCGCAGACGGCGCGGAAACCAGCGGCGGCGAAGCGCACCATGTAGTCGCAGGCGCTGTCCAGATCGCCTGACCGGCACAGCCCGCCGGACAGGCGATCCAGCCGCCCCGTCTCGCCCAGGGTCAGGGTCAGGGCGCCCGACAGGTTGTGCCAGGCCCAGTAGAGCTGCTCGTCCCGGGCCTCGGGCATGATGCGCTTGACCAGTTCCAGCAGGCGCCGGATGGCCGGGTCGAAATAGCGGGCCATCGTCTCGCCGCCGAACGCAGGCTGGGCGTTCGTCTGGGCCACCAGGGCGGCGTAGTGTTTCCACCCGGGCCCGCCCTTCAATGACCATTGGAACGGCGGACGCAGGAAGGCCTCGAACAGTCCCTCCAGCGTCATCGTCTCGCCAGCCGCCTCTGCATAGCGATCCATGGCGGCGACGCGCTCGCTGTTCCACACCTCGGCGCGGCGGTTGAAGACGGAGTCGAACAACTCCTTCTTGGCCCCGAAATAATAGTGGACCAGCGCCGTATCCACGCCCGCCTCGCGCGCCACTTCGCGGATGGTGACGCCGTAGAAGCCGTGTTTGGAGAACAGGTCCTCGGCCGCGTTCATGATGGCGTCGCGGGTCTCTCCTGCGGCGGCGGCCTTCGACTTCTTGGGACGCCCCCGCCGCGTGGGGGCGGCGGGCTGGGCTGGAATCTGGGGCGGCGGCAGGTCGCTCTTCGTCATGGCGGGAAGCTAGTCGCGCTTCGGGGGTTAGTGCAACGGCGCCACAGGGCGGCCTTTCTGCGGCCTAAGGAAGGCCTGGTCGTTTGACAGGAGGCGGAAACCCGGTCACCTATGCTGAAAATCATTGAACGCTGAATAAAAAGCGTCGATCGGGCCGGAAACAAGATTGGGATGCACATGAACAGACTCGTGAAGACCGCCCTGCTGGCGGGCGCCGCCTTCGGCGCAATGGCCTCTGCGGCCCAGGCTCAAGACAGGACGGCGCCGGAAGGCGCGTCTCAGGTCGAAGACATCATCGTCACCGCCCGCCGCACCGAAGAGTCCGCGCAGAAGACGCCTCTGGCCCTGACCGCGTTCAGCGGCGAGACGCTGGAGCGCACGGGCGCCCAGCAGGTGACGGACCTGCAGGGCGCGGTGCCGAACCTGAACCTGGTTCAGGGACGCGGCTCGTCGAACTCGACCAACATCTACATCCGCGGCGTCGGTCAGCCGGACGCCCTGCAGACCTTCGACCCGGCCGTCGGCGTCTATGTCGACGATGTCTATTATTCGCGTATTCGCGGCACCCAGTTCGACCTGCTGGATCTGGAGCGCGTCGAGATTTTGCGCGGTCCTCAGGGCACCCTTTACGGCAAGAACACCATCGGCGGCGCCATGAAGCTGGTGTCGCGCCGTCCGGACCAGGAGTTCCGCGCGCGCGCCTCGGCCGCCTATGGCGACTATGATCTGGTTGAAGTCCAGGGCTCCGTCTCCGGGCCGGTGACCGACACTCTGGCTCTGGGCCTATCGGCTCTGCATTCCGAGCGCGGCGGCTATGTCACCGATCCGGCCACCGGGGCCGAGTACAACGACAAGAACTCGACCGCCGTGCGCGCCAGCCTGGCCTGGGATCCGGCGTCGAACTTCCGCATCGACCTGAACGCCGACTACGCCAAGGACGACGCGGGCATGACCGTCGGTCAGGCCCAGAACGATCTGACGGACCTGCTGAAGAGCGTGGTGCTGCGCCCCGTTCCCAATCCGGTTCCGAAGTATGATTTCAAGACCCGCACGACGCCGGGCCTGCCGAACGAGACGCGGCTGGAAAGCTGGGGCACGGCCCTGCGCGCGACGTGGGATATCTCTGACGCCCTGTCGCTGAAGTCGATCACCTCCTATCGCGCGATGGCCACGGACGACTACATCGACTTCGATGCGACCGAGCTGGAGATCGCCGACGCCCTGGTGGCCGTGGATCAGAACCAGTTCAGCCAGGAGCTGCAACTGACCTACACCGGCGACCGCCTGAACGCGGTGGCGGGCCTGTACTACCTCAAGGAAGACGTCGACTCCCATCAGGAGAGCTACAATGACGCCCTGCTGGGGCCGGCGTTCGGCAACTCGGGCTTCCTGCGCACCATCGACGATACGTTGGAGACGACCTCCAAGGCCGTCTACGGAAACATCAGCTATGACGTGACCGACAGGCTGCGCCTGTCGGCGGGCATTCGTTATACTGAGGAAGAGAAGGACTACTGGCGCACGACGTCGACCTTCTACAGCCTGCTGCCGGCGTTCAACGCGACCTATGTCTTCGCGCCGGACGTGGGCAAGTATGACGACACGTCGATCATGCTGTCGGCTGACTATCAGCTGTCCGACGACGCCATGGTCTATGCGCGCTATTCGCAGGGCTTCAAGTCGGGCGGCTTCAACGGCCGCGCCAACTCGCCGACCGAGGCGACCGAGTATCAGCCGGAAACGGCCGACTCCTTCGAAGTCGGCGCCAAGACCTCCTTCTGGGACCGTCGCGCCCGCCTGAACCTGGCGGCCTTCATGACCAAGTATGAAGACTTCCAGGCGCGCGTCGCCGGCCTCGACACCGATCCGGTCACGGGCCTGCCTGCGCCGGTCCTGTCAGTGCTGAATGCTGGTCAGCTGGACATCTTCGGCTTCGAGCTGGAAGGCGTTCTGGTTCCGATCCGCGGCCTGACGCTGGACGCTCAGGTCGGCTTCCTCGAAGCCGACTACAAGGAGTTCAAGGACGACCGCTTCACCAACTTCGGCGGCAGCCGCGCCTTCCAGGACCCGGCCTTCTCGCCCAAGTGGACCCTGCGGGTCGGCGGCCAGTATGAGTGGTTCCTGTCGGGCGGCTCGTCCGTGACGGTCGGCGGCGCGGCCAAGTTCCGCTCCAAGATGGCTCTGGCGGTGGACAACACCTACGAGAACACGGCCACCGAAATCCCCGGCATGTATCAGGACGACTACTGGCTGTATGACGCCCGCGTCGTTTGGTCGGATGCGTCGGACCGCTACACGGTCGGTCTGTACGGCCAGAACCTGTCGGACGAAGTTTACAAGACCGACGCCCAGGAATTCTCGTCCATCGGCAACATCCGCACCGCCTATTACGGCGCGCCGCGGACCTGGATGATCAAGGTCTCGGCCAAGTATTGATGCTGCGGTCCTGAACGCAGCGCACTGGGCGGCGGTTCGTTGGAGCCGCCGCCTTTCTTTTTTGTCGCGCAGGACGGCGGGGGCGCTACCGTCGCCGCCGCTAACCAAGTCGGGAAATCTTCATGAGCCAGATTGAGGCCGCCAAGGCGGACGCAGGGGCGGGCGATGCGCACGCCGCCTCGCCGGGCTATCGCTACTATGTGCTGGGGATTCTGATCCTCATCTACATGCTGAACTTCCTGGACCGGCAGATCATCGGCATTCTGGCTGCGCCGCTGAAGGCCGAGTTCAATCTCAGCGACAGCCAGTTCGGCCTGCTGGGCGGTCTGGCCTTCGCCCTGCTGTATTCGACCCTGGCCATTCCGATCGCCTGGCTGGCGGATCGGTTCAGCCGGGTGTGGATCATGACCGGCGCCCTGACGCTGTGGTCGGGCTTCACCGCCCTGTGCGGTCTGGCGGGCGGGTTCGGTTCGCTGTTCCTGTGCCGGATGGGCGTGGGGATCGGCGAGGCGGGCGGGGTGGCCCCGGCCTATTCGCTGATCGCCGATTATTTTCCCAAGTCGCAGCGGGCGCGGGCGCTGGCGGCCTACGCCTTCGGCATTCCGCTGGGCATGGCGGCGGGCACCTTGGTGGGCGGCCTGCTGGCGGCGACCTGGGGCTGGCGTACGGCCTTCATCGTCGTCGGGGTTCTCGGGGTGCTGGTGGCGCCCGTCCTGCGCCTGACGGTAAAGGATCCCAAGCGCGGCGGGCTGGACGTCGAGCCGTCGGCGCCTGTTGCGTCCCCCGTCGAGGCGCCCCCCGTCGAGGCCACCAAGGCGCCGCCCTTCATGCAGGTGGTGCGCACCCTGGCGCCCAAGCCCAGCTTCTGGCTGCTGTCGTTCGGGGCGGCGGCGTCTTCGGTGTGCGGCTACGGCGTCGCCGCCTGGCTGCCCAGCTTCTTCATGCGCAGCTTCGGCCTGACCCTGTCGCAGACGGCCTGGTACTATTCGGCCATCGTCCTGGTCGGCGGTGTGGCGGGCATCTGGCTGGGCGGTTCGATGGCGGATCGCCTCGGCAGGAAGTCCAAGTCGGCCTATCCGCTGACGCCGGCGATCGCCTTCCTGATCTCGGTGCCCTGCTTCATCCTGGCGATGAACTCGGGCGCGGTGGTCGGCGCCGTCATGCCGGGCTCGGACCCCAACGGCTTCGCCTCCCTGGCTCTGGCTTTCGCGATCTTCCTGATCCCGACGGGGCTGAACCTGGTCTGGCTGGGGCCGATCACGGCGGCGGTGCAGCACCTGGGCGGGCCGTCCATGCGGACCACGGCCTCGGCCCTGTTCCTGCTGATCAACAACCTGCTGGGGATCGCCGTCGGCATCTATTATTTCGGCTGGATGAGCGACCTGCTGCGCCCGACCTTCGGCGAGGAGAGCCTGCGCTGGGCCATTTACACGGGCATGGGCTTCTATCTGTTGTCGTCGGCCCTGTTCATCTGCGCCTCGCGGACGCTGAAGAAGGACTGGGTCGACTGACGGCCTGAAAAAAACGTCCGGGCGGCGCGTCTGGCAGGGCCCGCCGCCCGGCATAAGAAAATCCTCATGAGGCCATAACCAGACAGGCGGTTGCGCTGGCGAAGGCGCGACGCCTATAAGCGCGGCCAAAGTTTCCACAAACCTCCCTAAACGGCGCGGATCAGACATGAACATTCACGAGTATCAGGCCAAGCAGGTCCTCAAGGGCTACGGCGCCCCGGTTGCGGACGGCGTCGCCATCACCTCGGCCGACCAGGCCGAAGCCGCCGCCAAGCAGCTGCCTGGCCCGCTCTACGTCGTGAAGTCGCAGATCCACGCCGGCGGCCGCGGCAAGGGCAAATTCAAGGAACTGGGCGCCGACGCCAAGGGCGGCGTGCGTCTGGCCTTCTCGATCGAGGAAGCCGTCGCCCACGCCAAGGAAATGCTGGGCAACACCCTGGTGACCGCCCAGACGGGCGAGGCCGGCAAGCAGGTCAACCGTCTGTACATCGAAGACGGCGCCGACATCGCCCGTGAGCTGTACTGCTCGCTGCTGGTCGACCGCTCGGTCGGTCAGACCGCCTTCGTCGTCTCGACCGAAGGCGGCATGGACATCGAGGAAGTGGCCCACGCCACGCCTGAGAAGATCCACACCATCGCCATCAACCCGGAAGCCGGCGTGACCGCCGAGAACGTCGCCGCCATCAACGCTGCGCTGGAGCTGACGGGCGACGCCGCCGAAGACGGCAAGTCGCTGTTCCCGATCCTGTACAAGGCCTTCGTCGAGAAGGACATGGACATGCTCGAGATCAACCCGCTGATCGTCATGGAGAACGGCCATCTGCGCGTCCTGGACGCCAAGGTCTCGTTCGACGGCAACGCACTGTACCGCCACGAAGACATCCGCGCCCTGCGCGACGAGACCGAAGAAGACGCCAAGGAGATCGAGGCCTCCAAGTGGGACCTCGCTTACGTGGCCCTGGACGGCAACATCGGCTGCATGGTCAACGGCGCCGGTCTGGCCATGGCGACGATGGACATCATCAAGCTGTACGGCAAGGAACCCGCCAACTTCTGCGACGTCGGCGGCGGCGCCTCGAAGGAAAAGGTCGCGGCGGCCTTCAAGATCATCACCGCCGACCCTAAGGTCGAAGGCATCCTGGTCAACATCTTCGGCGGCATCATGAAGTGCGACGTCATCGCTGAAGGCGTCGTCGCCGCGGTGAAGGAAGTGGGCCTGAAGGTGCCGCTGGTCGTGCGTCTGGAAGGCACGAACGTCGAGCTGGGCAAGAAGATCCTGAACGAGTCGGGTCTGGCCATCACGGCCGCCGATGATCTGGACGACGCCGCCCAGAAGATCGTCGCGGCGATCGCCTAAGGCTCGGCCTTAACGACGACCGCCTCGCAGACACACAGATTTCAGAGCACAGACACATGTCCATCCTCGTTAACAAGAACACCAAGATCCTGGTCCAGGGCCTGACCGGCAAGACCGGCAGCTTCCACACCGAACAGGCCCTGGCCTATTACGGCACGCAAATGGTCGGCGGCATCCACCCGGCCAAGGGCGGCCAGACCTGGACCGGTTCGCACGGCGAAAGCCTGCCGATCTTCGCCTCGGTCGCCGAAGGCAAGGAGCGCACCGGCGCCGACGCCTCGGTGATCTACGTCCCGCCGGCAGGCGCGGCCGACGCCATCATCGAAGCCATCGACGCCGAGATCCCCTTCATCACCTGCATCACCGAGGGCATCCCGGTGCAGGACATGGTCCGCGTCAAGGCGCGCCTGGACCGCTCCAACTCGCGCCTGCTGGGCCCGAACTGCCCCGGCGTCCTGACGCCTGAAGAGTGCAAGATCGGCATCATGCCGGGCTCGATCTTCAAGAAGGGCAACGTCGGAATCGTCTCGCGCTCGGGCACCTTGACCTATGAAGCCGTGTTCCAGACTTCGAACGAAGGCCTGGGCCAGACCACGGCCGTCGGCATCGGCGGCGACCCGGTCAAGGGCACCGAGTTCATCGACGTGCTGGAGATGTTCCTGGCCGACGACGCCACCGAGTCCATCATCATGATCGGCGAAATCGGCGGCTCGGCCGAAGAAGACGCCGCCCAGTTCCTGATCGACGAAGCCAAGAAGGGCCGCAAGAAGCCGATGGCCGGCTTCATCGCGGGCCGCACCGCTCCGAAGGGCCGCACCATGGGCCACGCCGGCGCCGTCGTCTCGGGCGGCAAGGGCGATGCGGAATCCAAGATCGCCGCGATGGAGGCCGCGGGCATCCGCGTCTCGCCGTCGCCGGCGCGTCTGGGCACGACCTTGGTTGAAGTGCTGAAGGGCTAAGGCTCTTCAGCAGCGCCTCTTTGGAGGCGCGGCGCTAACGCTCGCCGCGCGGCGGCTCGCTGCTTGAGCGCCGGATTCACTTGAGGGTGGGTTCGGCGTTGGGCGGGGCGGATTGGACTAAAGTCTAGCCGATCCGCGTTCCGGGGACGTTTTTCGCGCCGTGTGACCTTTTGTAACGCCTCCGGAATCGTCCGGAGGCGTTTTTTCTTGCGGAATCGACCAAATTCCACCCGCTCCGCCTCCCTTCGGTCATGACCAGTAAGGAAACAGGGCCTATATGAACGGCGCTGCTCTCCGCGCGGCTGTGCGCGGGCGGTTGTAAAGGGACGATTGAAAGAAAAATGGCGGACGATGCGGGTCGGCTGAACCAGGTCTTTGCCGAGACCTCCTTCCTCTATGGCGCGAATGCGGCCTTCATTGAGGACCTGCACGAAAAATGGGCCTCGGACCCCGGCTCGGTGTCGGGGGAATGGCGCGCCTTCTTCGATCAGCTAAAGGACAACGCCGATCTGGTGAAGCAGTCGGCCGCCGCTGGCTCCTGGGGCCGTTCGGGCGCGACCGAGCCGACTGAGGAAACCGCCGTGTTCGACGGCCGCTGGCCTGCGCCCAAGGTCGATCCCAAGGCCGCCGGCAAGCCCGGCGCCCGGCCGGCCGCTCCGGCCGAAGCCGGGGTTTCGGCCGCTGACGTGCGCGCCGCCGCCCATGACTCCATCCGCGCCCTGATGCTGATCCGCTCGTACCGCGTGAACGGCCACCTGCAGGCGAACCTGGACCCGCTGGGCATCGAGCCGCCGGTTCAGAACCCGGAGCTGACGCCCGAATTCTACGGCTTTACCGAAGCCGACATGGACCGTCCGATCTTCCTCGACGGCGTGCTGGGTCTGGAGACCGGTTCGCTGCGCCAGGTGATCGAGCTGCTGCGCCGCACCTATTGCGGCAGCATCGGCGTGCAGTTCATGCACATCGCCGAGCCGGAAGAAAAAGCCTGGCTGCAACAGCGCATCGAAGGCCCGGACAAGTTCGAGCAGAACGCCTTCACCAAGGAAGGCAAGCTGGCCATCTTCAAGAAGCTGGCCGAGGCCGAAGGCTTCGAGCGCTTCCTGCACAAGCGCTTCCCCGGCACCAAGCGCTTCGGCCTGGACGGCGGCGAGGCGATGGTCCCGGCGCTGGAGCAGGTGATCAAGCGCGGCGGCGCCCTGGGCGTCGACGAAATCGTTCTGGGCATGGCGCACCGCGGCCGTCTGAACGTGCTCGCGGCCGTCATGGGCAAGCCCTACAAGGCCATCTTCCACGAGTTCCAGGGCGGCTCGTCCGTCCCGTCGGACATCGAGGGTTCGGGCGACGTCAAATACCACATGGGCGCCTCGTCGGACCGTGAGTTCGACGGCCACAGCGTCCACCTGTCGCTGACCGCCAACCCTTCGCACCTTGAGATCGTCAACCCGGTCGTCCTGGGCAAGTCGCGCGCCAAGCAGGCGTTCGACATCCGCGAGGCCGAGGTCAACATCGGCAAGCCGGACACCGAATGGGTGCTGGACCGCTCCAAGGTCGCGCCTCTGCTGATCCACGGCGACGCCGCCTTCGCCGGTCAGGGCGTGGTGGCCGAATGCTTCGCCCTGATGGGGCTGAAGGGTTACCGCACCGGCGGCACCCTGCACTTCGTCATCAACAACCAGATCGGCTTTACGACGGCGCCGCGCAACTCGCGCTCGTCGCCCTATCCGTCGGACGTGGCCCTGATGGTTCAGGCGCCGATCTTCCACGTGAACGGCGATGATCCCGAAGCGGTCGTCTTCGCCGCCAAGGTGGCCACCGAATACCGCCAGAAGTTCCACAAGGACGTGGTGGTGGACATGTTCTGCTACCGCCGCTTCGGCCACAACGAAGGCGACGACCCGACCTTCACCCAGCCGCTGATGTACGCCAAGATCAAGAACCAGCCCTCGACGCTGGAGATCTACGCCAAGCGCCTGATCGCCGAGGGCGTCGTCACCCAGGCAGAGGTCGACGCCGAGATCGCCCGCTTCGAGGCCTACCTCGACGCCGAGTTCGAAGCCGGCAAGACCTTCGAAGCCAAGAAGGCCGACTGGCTGGACGGCGAGTGGAAGGGTCTGGGCGCCGAGAAGACGGACGACGCCGCCCAGCGCGGCGACACCGCCGTCGCCGCGGACAAGCTGCGCGACTACGGCCACCGCCTGACGGCCCTGCCGAACAGCGTCGACGTGCACAAGACGCTGAAGCGCGTCATCGACGGGCGCCGCGATGCGGTGTCGAGCGGCCAGAACATCGACTGGGCCACGGCCGAGAGCCTGGCCTTCGCCAGCCTGCTGGACGAAGGCTACAACGTGCGCCTGTCCGGTCAGGACTCCGTGCGCGGCACCTTCTCGCAGCGTCACTCGGGCATCACCGACCAGACGACAGAGCAGCGCTACTTCCCGCTGAACAATCTGCGTGAAGGTCAGGCCCACTTCGAGGTCATCGACTCGGCCCTGTCCGAAGAGGCGGTGCTGGGCTTCGAGTACGGCTATTCGCTGGCCGACCCGAACACCCTGACCATGTGGGAAGGCCAGTTCGGCGACTTCGTGAACGGCGCCCAGGTGGTGATCGACCAGTTCATCTCGTCGGGCGAGCGCAAGTGGCTGCGCATGAGCGGCCTCGTGATGCTTCTGCCGCACGGCTATGAAGGCCAGGGCCCCGAGCACTCCTCGGCGCGCCTTGAGCGCTTCCTGCAGCAGTGCGCCGAGAACAACATGCAGGTCGCCAACTGCACGACGCCGGCCAACTACTTCCACATCCTGCGTCGCCAGCTGCACCGCTCGTACCGCAAGCCGCTGATCCTGATGACGCCCAAGTCGCTGCTGCGTCACAAGAAGGCGGTCTCGACCCTGGCCGACATGGCCGAGGGCAGCTCCTTCCACCGCGTGCTGCGCGACGACGCCCAGCTGCGTCCGGACGTGGCGGGCGTGACGCTGAGGGCCGACAAGGACATCCGCAAGGTCATCATCTGCTCGGGCAAGGTCTATTACGACCTGTTGGACGCGCGCGAGAAGGCGGGCGTCAACGACATCTACATCCTGCGTCTGGAACAGTTCTATCCGTGGCCGATCAAGTCGATCTCGGCGGAACTGGCGCGCTTCCCCAACGCCGATCTGGTCTGGTGCCAGGAAGAGCCCAAGAACATGGGCGGCTGGACCTTCGTCGATCCGTGGCTCGAGCTGACGCTTGAGAAGATGGACGTGAAGGCCAAGCGCGCGCGCTACGTCGGTCGTCCGGCTTCGGCCTCGACCGCTGCGGGCCTGATGAGCCGCCACCTGAAGGAACTCGAGACCTTCCTCGCCGAGGCCATGGCCTGACCGCCGCGCCTGACCTAAGAAACAAGCAAAGTTCAGACACGAAAAGACACTGAAGATGGCCGATATCCTCACCCCAGCCCTCGGTGAATCCGTCGCCGAAGCCTCCATCGCCAAGTGGACCAAGAAGGTCGGCGACGCCGTCAAGAAGGACGAAGTCCTGGTCGAGCTGGAAACCGACAAGGTCTCGCTGGAAGTCGTCGCCCCCGCCGACGGCGTGCTGTCCGCGATCAACGCCGATGAAGGCGACACCGTCGTTCCCGGCACGGTGCTGGGCGCCGTGACCGAAGGCGGCGCGGCTGCTGCTTCGGCTCCGGCGGCTGCGGCTGCGGCTCCCGCCGCTGCTCCGGCCGCTTCGGGCGGCGCTGCGGTCGACATCGCCGTGCCGACGATGGGCGAAAGCGTCGCCGAAGGCTCGATCGGAACCTGGCTGAAGAAGTCGGGCGACAAGGTCGCCAAGGACGAGCTGTTGGTCGAGATCGAGACCGACAAGGTGGCCGTGGAAGTCTCGGCGCCGGCCGCCGGCGTCCTGACCATCACGGCTTCTGACGGCGCTACCGTGACCCCCGGCCAGGTGATCGGCTCGATCGCCGCCTCGGGCGCCGCCGCGGCGGCTGCCCCGGCCCCGGCCGCCGCTCCGGCCAACACGGGTTCGGCGCAGGCTCCCGCTTCTGCTCACCTGTCGCCCGCCGTTCAGCGCGTGGTGTCCGAGAACAACCTGAACCCGGCCTCGCTGTCGGCTTCGGGGCCGAAGGGCAACATCACCAAGGCCGACGCCATCGCCGCCATCGGCGGCGCCGCTCCGGCTGCGCCCAAGGCTGCGGCTCCGGCCGCCCCGCGCGCCGACCAGCCGCGCGAAGAGCGGGTGAAGATGACGCGCCTGCGTCAGACCATCGCCCGTCGCCTGAAGGAATCCCAGAACACGGCCGCCCAGCTGACCACCTTCAACGAGGTGGACATGACCAACGTCATGGCCCTGCGCGCCCAGTACAAGGAAGTCTTCGAGAAGCGCCACGGCGTGAAGCTGGGCTTCATGTCCTTCTTCACCAAGGCGGTGGTTCAGGCCCTGCATGAAATCCCGGCCGTCAACGCCGAGATCGACGGCACGGACATCATCTACAAGAACCACTACGACATCGGCATCGCCGTCGGCACCGACAAGGGTCTGGTGGTTCCGGTCCTGCGCGACGCGGACGTCCTGTCTCTGGCGGGCATCGAGAAGGGCATCGCCGCCCTGGGCAAGGCCGCCCGTGACGGCGCCCTGACGATGGATCAGATGCAGGGCGGCACCTTCACCATCACCAACGGCGGCACCTATGGCTCGCTGATGTCGACGCCGATCCTGAACACGCCGCAGTCGGGCATCCTGGGCATGCACAACATCGTGCAGCGTCCGATGGCCGTGAACGGCGAGGTCAAGATCCGTCCGATGATGTACCTGGCCCTCAGCTACGATCACCGCATCGTCGACGGCAAGGAAGCCGTGACCTTCCTGGTCCGCATCAAGGAACTGCTGGAAGACCCGGCGCGCGCCCTGCTGGACCTGTAAGGTCCGCGCGACGCGAACAAATGACGACGGCGGGATCTTCGGGTCCCGCCGTTTTCATTTGCGGGCGGCGCAGGCGTGCTAGGCTGACGCCATGAGCTTGGTCGAGATCGCCCGTTATCAGGATGTCTATGAGGCCGATCTCGCGGCCGCCTTCCTGTCGTCGCACGACATCGAGGTGTCGGTGACCGAGCGGTTCCAGACCACGGTCGATCCCCTGATGCAGCGGGCGCTGGGCATTCGCCTGATGGGGCGAGCGGATCAGGCCGAACAGGCGCGCGACCTGCTGAAACGCGCGCGGGCCGGAGAGTTCGCCACGGACGAGGGGGATGACCTGAACGCGCCCGATTCAACGGTTCGTGCAGCCTCGCGCGGGCTCGCCCTGTTGGCGTACGCGTCGGGCGCGGGCTTTGTCGGCACCAGCCTGCCGCGGCGGTTCAGCGGCTTTCAATGGGTTGGGCTGGCCATCCTAGCGGCCGTGCTTCTGCTGAGCCTGGCCCTATGGGCAGTGGGCGTGCTGAACGGCGCCTAGAGGCCGACGTCCCATCCACCCGCGTTGCGCATCCGGCATTCGCGGGCCTTGGCGGCGCGGCCGCCCATGTCCTGAGCCATGCCGCGAATGGCGTCGGACACTGTCGTCTTGTGACGGCCCGGCACGACGGCGTGGATGAAGGCGCAGCCCGCCAGGCGCAGCAGTTTGAAGCCGAAGCGCGAGGAGGCGGCCATATGTTCGAAATAGGTCTCGTTGACCTCACGCGGGTGATCGCGGAACAGACGATTGAATGCGTTCGACATGCCGTCAGCCTAGCGTGTTCGCGCCGGTCCCTCTACCCGGCCGCCGCATTCTGGCCTAAACCCGCGCCAGGAACAGAGGGCGCTTCGTCACGTCGCTTCAACCCGGCGTGAGGCGGGCGCGGACGAATCTTCCTTTTCAGGCTCAAGAGGACGACACATGGCCGACGGTACGACCCCTTCCGCACAGAAATCTTCGGGCCAGACGTTCCGCTGGGATGATCCGTTCGACCTGACGGGGCGGCTGACGGACGAGGAGCGGATGGTTCAGGACGCCGCCCGGTCCTATGCGCGCGAGGCCCTGCTGCCGCGCATCGTCGCCGCCTTCCGCGACGAGGTCTTCGATCGCGCCATCATGACCGAGATGGGCGAGATGGGCTTCCTGGGCGCCATGCTGCCGGAACAGTATGGCGGCTCCGAAGCGTCGCACGTCGCCTATGGCCTGATCGCCCGCGAGGTCGAGGCGATCGACAGCGGATACCGCTCGGCGATGAGCGTGCAGTCGTCGCTGGCCATGTATCCGATCTACGCCTTCGGTTCGGACGAGCAGAAGGCGAAGTTCCTGCCCAAGATGGCGGCGGGCGAACTGGTCGGCTGCTTCGGCCTGACCGAGGCCGACGGCGGGTCCGACCCGGCGTCGATGAAGACCACGGCGGTGGCGGTCGACGGCGGCTATCGCCTGAACGGCGGCAAATACTGGATCACCAACTCGCCCATCGCCGACCTGGCCATCGTCTGGGCCAAGCTGGACGGGACCATCCGGGGCTTCATCGTCGAGCGCGACTTCGACGGCTTCACCACGGGCAAGATCGGCGACAAGCTGTCCTTGCGCGCCTCGATCACCGGCGACATCGGTCTGAACGACGTCTTCGTGCCGGAAGCCAACATCCTGCCGGGCGTGCAGGGGCTGCGCGGGCCGTTCTCCTGCCTGAACAAGGCGCGCTTCGGCATCGCCTGGGGGGCGATGGGCGCGGCGGAGTTCTGCTTCCACGCCAGCCGCGACTATGTGGCCGAGCGCACCCTGTTCGGCCGCCCGCTGTCGGCGCGCCAGCTGGTGCAGAAGAAGCTGGCCGACATGCAGACCGAGATCTTCCTCGGCTTCGAGGGCGCCTATGCTTTGGGCCGCCTGCTGGACACGGGGGCCTGGGTTCCCGAGGCCATCAGCCTGATGAAGCGCAACAACTGCGGCAAGGCCCTGGCCGTCGCCCGCGAGGCCCGCGACATGCACGGCGGCGCCGGGATCACCGGCGAACTGCACGTCATGCGCCACGCCATGAACCTGGAAACAGTCAACACCTATGAAGGCGCCCACGACGTCCACGCCCTCATCCTGGGCCGCGCCATCACCGGCGAAGCCGCCTTCTGATCAGGAGACTGTCATGACCCCCAGCCCCGCGAATTCGAAGACCGTCCGCGGCCCGCTTCACGGCGTGCGGGTTCTGGACCTGTCGCGGGTGCTGGCGGGGCCGTGGGCGACGCAGACGCTGGCGGATCTGGGAGCCGAGGTCATCAAGATCGAGCGGCCCGGCGCCGGCGACGACACCCGCCACTGGGGCCCGCCCTTCACCACCACGGCCGACGGCGCGCCCGGCGACGCCGCCTATTTCCTGTGCGCCAACCGGGGCAAGAAGTCGGTCGAGCTGGACATCGCCAGCCCGGAAGGCGCCGAGGCCGTGCGCCGTCTGGCCGCGACCTGCGACGTGGTGGTCGAGAACTTCAAGACCGGCGGGCTGAAGAAGTACGGCCTGGATTACGCGTCTCTGGCGGCGGTCAACCCGAAGCTGGTCTACTGCTCGATCACCGGCTTCGGCCAGGACGGGCCGGACGCGCACCGAGCGGGCTACGACTACATGATCCAGGCCATGGGCGGGCTGATGTCCATCACCGGCCAGCCCGACGGCGCGCCGGGCGCCGAGCCGATGAAGGTCGGGGTGGCGGTCGTGGACCTGTTCACCGGCCTTTACGCCTCCAACGCCATACTGGCCGCCCTGTGGCACGCGCGCGCGACCGGCGAGGGGCAGCACGTCGACATCGCCCTGTTCGACGTTCAGGCGGCCATGCTGGCCAATCAGGCGACCAACTGGTTCGTGTCCGGCAAGACGCCGACGCGGATGGGCAACGCCCATCCGAACCTGGCCCCCTATCAGCCCTTCGCCTGCTCGGACGGCATGGTGATCATCGCCGTGGGCAATGACGGCCAGTTCCGCGCCCTGTGCGGCGCCCTGGGGCTGGAGGTCGATGAGCGCTTCGCCACCAACGCCCTGCGGGTCGCTGAGCGCGAGGCGCTGGGTCCGCTGATCGCCGCGAAGACGGCGGGCTTCACCATGCAGGGGCTGATGCAGGCGCTGGAGGCGGCGGGCGTGCCCTGCGGCCCCGTCAACACCATCGACCAGGTGTTCGCCGAGCCTCAGGCCATCCATCGCGGCCTGACGGTCGAACAGACGCGCGCCGATCTGGCCGACCCCGTCCGCACCGTCGCCTCGCCCATTCGCCTGTCGAAGACGCCCGTACGCTATGACGCCCCGCCGCCGAGGCTGGGACAGGATACGCAAGATGTGCTGCGCGATCTCAAGTCCGGCGATTGAGCGCCGTTGACAGGCGCTTCGCTTACCCTAAGGATGATGTCTTAACTTAGATACGACTCTGCGGCGGAGACCGTTCATGCCCAAGCCTCTACCGAGCGTTTCGGCCCGCAGCAAAGCGAGCCGCCGCCCCTGATGTTTTCCTCTTCTCGTATGCTTGGCGGCTTGAGGGACTTCGCCTTTGTCCTGATCGCCGCAATGACAGTGCTGTTCTTCCTGCTGCGGCTGACCGGCGACCCGGCCCTGGTCATCGCGGGCGAAGGCGCCTCTCCGGCTCAGATCGAGGCGATCCGCGTCGAATACGGCTTCGACAGGAGCCTGATCGTCCAGTACGGCCAGACCATGCTGCGGCTGCTTCAGGGCGACTTCGGCAAGTCGCTGACCGATGGAAGCCCGGCTCTGGGCAAGGTCCTGGCCTCCCTGCCCGCCACCCTGTTCCTGGCCGCAATGGCGCTGAGTCTGAACCTGCTGATCTCCCTGCCGCTGGGCGCCTGGCTGGGTCAGAAGCGCACCGGGGCGGCGCGTCGTGCGGTGCGCGGCGTGCTGACGGTGATGCAGGGCTTTCCCGGTTTCGTCATCGCCCTGCTGTTGATCAACCTGTTCGCCGCCGGGCTCGAATGGCTGCCCTCGATCGGCTACGGCGGACCGGCGACCTGGGTGCTGCCGGTGATCTCGGTCGTCTCCTTCCTGGCCCCCAAGCTGATCCGCGTGGTCGAGGCGAACACCCACGCCGCCCTGGCCGCCGACTTCGTGCGCACCGCGCGCTCGACCGGGGCGTCCGAAAACCAGGTCCTGTGGCGCCATGTTCTGCCCAACGCCCTGCTGGGCGCCGTCGCCCTGATCGGGGCTGAACTGGCCTTCATGCTGACGGGTCTGGTGGTTATCGAGACCATCTTCGCTTGGCCCGGCATCGGCTGGCTGCTGGTGCAGTCCACGCTGAACCTGGACTTCCCCGTGGTGCAGGCCGTGGTCTTCGTCATGGTGGTCAGCGTCTTCCTCAGCAACGCCGTCACCGAGGCGGTGCAGGCCCTGCTGGACCCGCGCATCCGCAGCCGCGCGAGGGCCGCATCATGAGCCGCAGCCTGTCCCCCGCCATTGTCGGCGCAGGCGTGGTCGGCCTGTTCTGCCTCGCCGTCATGATCTTCGGCGACACCCTGTCCGGCCATGACCACCGCGCCATCGATCTGTCGATGCGTCTGGCCGCGCCGCTGGCGCCGGGCCATCTGTTGGGCACTGACGAACTGGGGCGCGACGTACTGGCGCGCCTGCTGAACGGGATGCGCTGGTCGGTAGGATCCGCCCTGTGCGCTACCCTGATCGCCTTCTGCATCGGCACGACCTTCGGCCTGGCGGCGGCGCACAAGGGCGCCTGGCTGGGCGGCGCCCTGAAGCTGCTGACCACCTTCACCCAGTCGTTTCCGTCCTTCGTCATGGCGGTGACGGTGATCGCCCTGCTGGGCGACAGCGGCTTCTGGGCGGTCACACTGACGCTCGGCCTGGTGACCTGGCCGGTCTTCTCCCGCGTCGTCTACGCCGAGGCGAGCAGCCTGTTTCAGCGCGAATACGTCCAGGCCGCCGAAATGACCGGCATGAGCGTCGCGCGTCTTTACGCCCACCACGTCCTGCCGGCCCTGGTCCCGACGCTATCGGTGCTGGTGGTCTTCCACTTCGCCGAGATGATCGTGGCTGAAAGCGCCCTGTCCTTCCTGGGCATCGGCGCGCCGCTGGGAGCCGCGACCTGGGGCGCCATGTTGAGCGAAGGACGGGCCTTCATGCTGCAGGCCCCGTGGCTGACGCTGGGCCCCGCCTTCGCCATGGTCATCATCATCGTGGCCGCCCACAGCGTGGGCCAGCACCTGCGGAACCTGACCCGATGAGCGTTGCCGAGCTGAACACGGCGCACGAAATCGTGCTGGATATCCGCAAGCTGAGGCTGGAGACCGTCGCCGACCGCCGCGTCCTGATCCCCAACCTCGACCTGACGATCCGTCGCGGCGAGATCGTCGGCCTGGTCGGCCAGTCGGGGTCGGGCAAGACCCTGACCTGCTTCGCAGTCGGCGGCCTGGTTCCGCAGGGCGTGCGCGTCGCGGGCGGCGAGATTCATCTGGAAGGCCGCCGCATCGACAATCTGGCCGAGGCGGAATGGCGCGCCGTGCGCGGCGGCCGCATCGGCATGGTGTTCCAGGATCCGCTGTCCTCGTTCAACCCGGTGAAGACGGTCGGCTCCATCCTGATCGAGTCGGCGCGTCGTCATCGCGGCCTCGACAAGAGAGCCGCCCGCGCCCTGGCCGTCGAAACCCTGCGCGCCATGCGGCTGCCGGGGGCCGACGCCTGCGTCGACGCCTTCCCGCACCAGTTGTCGGGCGGGCAACGCCAGCGCGCCATGATCGGCCTGGCGCTGATCAATCAGCCTGCGCTGATCCTGGCCGATGAGCCGACCACTGCGCTGGACCCCACGGTCCAGTTGCAGATTCTGGCCCTGTTGCGGCGTCAGGCCCAGCAGGCCGCCGCCTTGATGATCACCCACGACATCGCCGCCGCCGGCGCCGTCTGCGACCGCATCGCCGTCATGCTGGAAGGCGAGATCGTCGAGGAAGGCCCCACGACGCAGGTGCTGTACGAGCCCCGGCATCCCTTCACCCGCAGCCTGCGGGACGCCGCCCACCTGGGGAGACGGCCATGACCGCGCCGCTTCTGTCGATTCAAGACCTCGGCGTCGCTTACGGCAGCGGGCGTGACCGCCGCTTCGTCCTGCGCGGCGCCGGTTTCGACCTGGCGCCCGGTCAGGTCATGGCCATCGTCGGCGAGTCGGGATCGGGCAAGTCGACCCTGGTGCGCGCCGTCGCCGGGCTGGCGACGCCCGCCGAGGGGAAAATCCTGTTCGAGGGCGTCGCCCTGCCGCCGCTGGGCAAACGCTCGAAGGCCATGCTGCACGGCATCCAGATGGTCTTTCAGGACCCCGGCGCCAGCCTGAATCCGCGCCAGTCGATCCGCACCGTGCTGGAAGAGCCGCTGATCGTGGTGGGCAGGCTGGACGGCGCGGCGCGACGGCGGCGGGTCGAAGAACTGATGGACCTCGTTCATCTGGACCATCGCCTGCTGGACCTGCGGCCCTCCGCCCTGTCCGGCGGGCAGAAACAGCGCGTGGCGATCGCCCGCGCCCTGTCCATGGAGCCGCGCCTGCTGATCGCCGACGAGGCGCTGTCGGCCCTGGACTTCGCCAATCAGGACAAGGTCTCCGCCCTGCTGCTGGAGCTGAAGGAGCGGCTGAATCTGGCCATGCTTTTCGTCTCGCACGACATGCGCAGCGTGCGCCGCATGGCCGACCACGTCTGCGTCATCGAAGGCGGTCAGGTGGTCGAACAGGGGCCGGTCGCAGAGGTCCTCTACCATCCCAAGAGCGCCTATACGCAGTTGTTGCTGGCCGCCGCCCTCAACCCGGCCGCCGCCCTGGCCGACCCGCGCCTGAGCGCCGCCCTGGAAGCCGGGGGGCCGATCTCGGACGAGGCGCTGGCCGGCGTGATGGACATCATCGGCGCGAACGCCCGCCTGCAGGAGCAGCCCAGTTCATGACGCCGAACCGCCTTCGCCTCTTCATCGCCGCCTGTCTGGGCGCCGCCCTTGTCGCCGCCTGCGGCCAGGGCGCCGCGAACAAGCCGACGCCCGCGACCGGTGGCCAGGTTCTGCGCGTCGCCGCCGGTAGCCTACCTTCCAGCCTCGGCAATCCGTTCCGGGGCAACGGCCGCCCCGGCTCCCTGCTGTGGCTGGCCATCTACGACGGCCTGACCGCCATTGACGACAACGACCAGTTGGGGCCGGGTCTGGCGACCGAATGGACGCTGGTCGAGCCGACTGTCTGGCGTTTCAAGCTGCGCGAGGGGGTGCGTTACTCCAACGATCGCCCGTTCGACGCCGAGGCTGCGGCCGAGGTCTTCGCCTTCCTGCGCTCGGATCAGGGCAAGCGCAGCCTGATCGGCTCCGAAGCGCGCGGCATCGTCGAAGCGCGCGCCATCGGACCCTTGGAGCTGGAGATCCGCACCGAACGGCCCGATCCGGTCCTGCCGCGCCGTCTGGCCGCCATCATGATGATCGAGCCGAAGGCCCTGGCCGATATGGGCATGGACGCCTACGCCCAGAAGCCGGTCGGCACCGGCGCCTTCGTCATGACCGGCTGGGACCAGCGCACCCGCCGCCTGACCCTGGCCCGAAACCCGAAGTCGTGGCGCCCGTCGACGATCGACGGCGTGGTCTTCTACGAACTGCCGAGCGCGGCGGGGCGGACACAGGCCCTGCTGTCGGGCGATGTGGATCTGTCGCTGGTCGATCTGGAGGAGACGGAGCGGCTGGAGCGCAACGGCTTCCACGTTCTTTACAGACCCTCCATGCAGGTGAAGGCCTATTCCTTCCGCAATGTGGGCGGCGATCCCGCCTCGCCCCTGCGCGACGTTCGCGTGCGTCAGGCGCTCAACTACGCCGTCGACAAGGAGGCGATCGCCTCCCTGCTGCCGCAGAACGCCAGGCCGTCGGGCCAGCCTGCGGCCAAGGGGGTGTTCGGCTATGATCCGACCATCCCGCCCTACCCCTACGACCCCGCCAAGGCGCGCAGTCTGTTGACGCAGGCCGGTTACCCGAACGGCTTCAATCTGACGATGGAGGTCCTGACCGACGCGGCCCCCGGCGACGACATGATGTCCCAGGCCGTGGCCGAATACTGGCGCGCCGTCGGCGTCGATACCCGCCTCAAGGTCATGACCATGCCGGACTTCCTGGTGAAGTATCAGACCAACAACTGGGCGGGCGAGGCGCTGGCCCTGTCGTGGAACAGCTTCCAGTATTACGATGTCACCCGCGCCATGGAGGACTTCTCCTGCATGCGGCCGACGCCCTTCTTCTGCGACACGGAAATCACCGACAAGCTGAAGATTGCGCGCGAAATCATGGACGATGACGAGCGGCTGAAGGCCTATCAGGCGCTGGGCCGTCTCTACCGCGAGGCGGCGCCCTCCCTGTTCCTGATCGAGCATCAGGACCTGTTCGCCTATGCGCCCAGGGTGGGCCATGTGAAGATCCGCCACCGCGTGCCGGTCTACGAAGAAATGACCCTGCGTTGACCATGACCCCAGGCGCGGCTCCCTGGGACCTCATCGTCGTCGGCGGCGGCGCCGCCGGCATGGCCGCCGCCATCTTCGCGGCGGAACGTACTTCCCGGGTTCTGTTGATCGACCACGCCGATGTGCTGGGCGGAACCCTCTGGGTCGCCAACGGCCAGTTGAGCGCGGCGGGCACGCGCCTGCAGCGCGACAAGGGGATCGAAGACGACGCCCAGGCGCATTTCGACGACATCATGCGCCTGAGCCGAGGCACGGTGAACGAGGCCCTGGTGCGGCTGGCGGTATGGAACGCCGCCGAGACGTTCGACTGGCTGATGGATCAGGGTTTCGACGTCGATCCCGCCTGTCCGGTCGACGGCGTCGGCCATGAGCCCTATTCGCGAGCCCGCTACTACTGGGGCAGAAACGGCGGCGCCTCGCTGCGCGACGTCCTGATCCCGCGCGTCGAGCAGGCTGTGGCGGACGGCCGCATCACCCTGCGGCTGGGCCATGAAGCCCTGAGCCTGACGACCGCCCCCGGCGGCGCCGTGACCGGGGTTGCGACCCGCGACGCCCACGGCGCCGAACATCATTTCGAGGCCGCCCAGACCGTGCTGGCGACGGGCGGCTATTCCGCCTCGCCCGACGTCTATCAGGCCATGAACGGCGTGCCGCTCTACACCAACCTGCCCTATGCCTATTCGCAGGGCGTCGGGCATCGGCTGGGCTGCAGCGTCGGCGGATGGCTGCGCGGCCGCGAGAACTTCTTCATCAACTTCGGCTTCCTGCTGGACGGCGAAGGACCGCGCCCCGGCATGGTCGGCCGGTTGAACACCTATCCCCAGCGTCGTCCGCCGTGGGAGATCTACGTCAACGCCCGCGGCGACCGCTTCGTGCGCGAGGACATGGAGTCTGTCGATGCCCGCGAAAACGCCCTGCTGGAACAGTCGGACCAACGCTATTGGGTTGTGTTCGACGAGCGGATCCTGAGCGAAGCGCCGCCGTTCATCGCCGGGTTCGACGCCGGCGAAATACGCGCCCTGTTCGAGGAAGGCCGTCCCTTTTTCTACAAGGCGGACGATCTGACCAATCTGGCCCAGAAGGCGGGCGTCGACGCCCACGGCCTGATGCGCGCCGTGCGCGGCTATAACTACGGCGTCCATTCCGGCAACGACTTCCTGGGCCGCCGCCATCTGCCGCTCCCGATCGCGCAAGGCCCCTTCTACGCCATACGGGTGCAGGGCGCGGCGGTCAGCAGCGCGGTCGGCCTGGCCGTCAACGACCAGCTTCAGGTGATCCGCCCCGACGGGGCGGCCATACCGGGGCTGTGGGCCGCCGGCGAACTGCTGGGCGCAAGCCAGACCATGGGACGCGCCGTCTGCGGAGGCATGATGGCGACGCCCGCCCTGACGTTCGGGCGCCTGCTTGGTCAGACGCTCATCCCTTTGACCTCCAAAAGCGGATCCACAGCCTGAGCAGCGGGCGCTTTTCGCGGTATTTTCAGCTAAGGGGCGCGCATGAGCCTTCCCCTCCTTCCCGACCGGACCTGCGGCGGCTGCGTCGAGTGCTGCCGCGTGATCCCGCTGGACCTGCCTGAGCTGGCCAAGCCGACGGGAGAGCTGTGCGGCTATTGCGTCGACGGGGCCGGATGTTCGGTGCACGCCATCCGGCCGCAGACGTGTCGCGTCTGGTTCTGCCTGTGGCGGGCGGTCGAACTGTCGGACGACTGGCGGCCGGACCGCAGCGGCGTCATTGTGCGGCCCGACGGGGTCGAGGACGGGGTGATCACCCTCTATGTCCTGCGCCGCTCGGACTTCCTGGCGGGGATGGAGTTCTTCGTCACTGTGGCGGGCTGGATCGCCGAAGGGATCGAGGTCGCCCTGAGCATCCCCGGCCCGGTCGGGACCTATCCCGCGCGCGCCGTCGTCACCGACTGGCTGCGCCCGGCCATCGAGGACGGCGACCCCGAGGATTTCCTCGCCCGCATTCTGGCGTCGCTGGACCGGCTGGAACAGCACGACTTCCAGCCGGACGGGATCACCGCGCGCTATGCGGTAGCCTGATCCTTCTCCCCTTGTGGGAGAAGGTGGCCCGTCAGGGCCGGATGAGGGGGTCGGCGCGAGGTTGGACAAGAGACCGTCAGCCCGTTTCCTCGCACCCCTCATCCGTCCGGCTTCGCCGTCCACCTTCTCCCACAAGGGGAGAAGGATGATGGATCAGCCCGCGATCTGGCCGAAGTCGGCGACACGGTTCATGACGCCGCGCACCTGGACCAGCAGCTTCAGGCGGTTTTCGCGCTCTTCGGCCACGTCGGAGTTGACCATGACGGCGGTGAAGAAGGCGTCCACCGGAGCGCGCAGGCGCGCCAGGGCCGTCATGGCGGCGGCGAAGTCCTCGGCCTCCAGCGCCGCGTCCACGGCCGAGGCGGCGGCGGCGGCGGCGAAGGCCAGGGCGGTCTCTTCCGCCGGCTGGTTCGGCAGGCCGGTGGCGACGGCGCCTTCCGGCAGCGGCCCCTTCTTCTCCTCGGCCTTGAGCAGCTGGGCGGCGCGCTTGTAGCCCGCCAGCAGGTTCGCCCCGTCGTCCGTCGCCAGGAAGGCGGCCAGCGCCTCCACCCGACGCACGATCCGCACCAGATCGTCGTCGCCCAGCGCGAAGACGGCGGCCACGAGGTCGTGACGCTGGCCCTGATCGCGCAGGAGGACGGTCAAACGGTCGGCAAAGAAGGCGAGGACATCCCAGCCCAGAACCGAAGGTGCGGCTTGGTAGTCCACCCAGCCCTGCGCCCATTCAGCGCCCTGCGAGTCGGCAAGCTGAACCTTCAGACGTTCGCGATCAGCCTCGTTTTCGCCCCGGAGCATAACCTCCCGAACGGGCGCAGCCGCAGCATAGCTAGGCAAGGGTTCATGGCGGCGAACGCCGGACAAGTACTCGCCAGCGACATAGGCCCAATCTTGCAGATTCGCGCGCACCCCGTTCTCCAGCACCAGCCGGATCACGCCCAGCGCGGCGCGGCGCAGGGCGTAGGGGTCGCGTGAGCCGGTGGGCTTTTCGTCGATGGCGAAGAAGCCGACCAGGGTGTCCAGCTTTTCGGCCATGGCGACGGCGACCGTGACCGCGGCGGTCGGGACGGTGTCGCCCGGTCCCTGCGGCTTGTAGTGGTCGCGGATGGCGTCGGCGACGGCGTCGGGATAACCGGCCAGACGGGCGTAGTAGCCGCCCATGATCCCCTGCAATTCCGGGAACTCGCCGACCATGCCCGAGGCCAGGTCGGCCTTGGACAGGCGGGCGGCCTGTTCGGCCTGAGCCGGATCGGCGCCGACCAGCGGGGCGATCTCGCGCGCCAGCGCCGCGATGCGGTCGACCCGCTCGGCCAGCGTGCCCAGCTTGGCGTGGAAGGTGACGTCCTTCAGCTTGGCGTTCCAGGCGTCGAAGCCGACCTTCTGGTCCTCGGTCCAGAAGAACTCGGCGTCGCTCAGGCGGGCCGACAGCACCTTGGCGTTGCCGGCGGCCAGGGCTGCGCCTCCGTCGGTCGCCTCGACGTTGGCGACCACGACGAAGTGCGGCGCCAGCCCCTCCTTGCCCGGTTCGCGCACAGCGAAATACTTCTGGTGCACCTTCATCGACAGTTGGACCACTTCCGGCGGCAGGGCCAGGAACTGCGGGTCCATGTCGCCCAGGATCGGCGTCGGCCATTCGGCCAGGCCCGACACCTCGTCCAGCAGGCCATCATCATCGACCAGAGCCAGCCCCTTGGCCGCGCACACGGCCTTGGCGCCCTCGAGGATGCGCAGCTTGCGATCGGCGGCGTCCAGCAGGACGAAGTTGCGCTCCAGCTTGGTGCGGTAGTCGGCGAAGTCCTTGACCGCGAACGGCTGGCCCGCGCCCATGAAGCGGTGGCCCTCGGTCACGTCGCCCGATGGGATGCCGTCGACCTCGAACGGAATCACCGCCCCGTCGAACAGGGCCAGGATGCGCTTGATCGGCCGCACCCAGCGCAGGGTTCCCGTGCCCCAGCGCATCGACTTGGGCCAGGGGAAGTGGCGGATGATGTCGTCCACGCTCTCGGCCACGACCTCGGTGGTCGCGCGGCCCTTGCTGCTGATTTCGGCGAACCAGACGCCGTCGCGCTCGACCAACTGGTCCTGCGTCAGACCGGTCTTGCGCAGGAAGCCTTCCAGCGCCTGTGCAGGGGCCGAAGTCTTCGGCCCCTTCAGCTCTTCATTGCGGTCGGGCGTAGCGGCGGGCAGGCCGTCAATCACCAGCGTCAGGCGGCGCGGCCCGGCGTAGGTCGTCAGCGCGTTCCAGGTCAGGCCCGCGGCCTTCAGACGGTCGGACGCCATGCGCTCCAGATCGCGCGCGGCGCCAGGCTGCATGCGGGCGGGGATTTCTTCGGAGAAGATTTCGAGGAGAAGCTGGGACATCAGGCGGTCGCCCGTTCGTGTTCGACTTGAGCGAGGGCGCAGGCTTTGCACAGGTCGCGGATGCGGCCGATGTAGCTCTGGCGTTCGGCGACGGCGATGGCGCCGCGGGCGTCCATCAGGTTGAACAGGTGCGAGGCCTTCAGCACCTGGTCATAGGCGGGCAGGACCAGCGGCTGCCCTTGCGGCCCTTTCATGGTCAGGAAGTGGGCGGCCTCGCGCTCCATGTCCTCGAAGCGGCGCTTCAGCGCGGCGACGTCATAGCCGTGGAAGTTGGCTTCCGACTGCTGGCGCTCGTTCTCCAGGAAGACTTCGCCATAGGTCAGGCCCTCCTTGTTGAACTTGAGGTCATAGACGTTGTCGACGCCCTGAACATACATGGCCAGACGCTCCAGCCCGTAGGTCAGCTCGCCCGAGACCACGTCGACCTCGATGCCGCCGACGCCCTGGAAATAGGTGAACTGCGTCACCTCCATGCCGTCGCACCAGACCTCCCAGCCCAGGCCCCAGGCGCCGACGGTGGGGTTCTCCCAGTCGTCCTCGACGAAGCGGATGTCGTGCAGGCTGGGGTCGATGCCGATGGCGCGCAGGGAGTTCAGATACAGCTCCTGCAGGTTGTCGGGGTTCGGCTTCAGGATGACCTGATACTGGTAATAGTGCTGCAGCCGGTTGGGGTTCTCGCCGTATCGGCCATCGCCGGGCCGGCGCGACGGCTGGACATAGGCGGCCTTCCACGGCTTCTTGCCCAGCGCCCGCAGCACGGTGGCGGGGTGCAGGGTGCCGGCGCCGACCTCGATGTCATAGGGCTGCAAAATGGCGCAGCCCTGCTCGCTCCAATAGTGGTGCAGGGTCAGGATCAGGTCCTGAAACGATAGAGGTTCAGCAGCGGCCACGGTCGACATTTCGGTCCGATTTCGGGAGGCGCGGACCATAGGGCCGCCACGCTTCGCCAGCAAGGCGAGGCGGTGCAATCCTTCACCCTTCTGCAAGCGGCGATGCGCTAGAAGGCGGCCATGATGCAGCAACGGATCGATCAGATGCGCCGCCGGGCGGCGCGCTACCTGGGCGTCAGGCCGACGACAGTCGCGCCCGCGCGCGGGATTCTCAGCCTCAGCTTCGATGATTTTCCGGCCAGCGCCTGGACTGAGGCGGGGCCGATCCTGGCCGAGCATGGGATCCGGGCGACCTATTACGTCGCGGGCGGGCTTTGCGGCGGCGAAAACATCGGCAAGGCCCAGTTCGAGGTGGAGCATCTGCAAGCCGCGCATGATGCGGGGCACGAGATCGGCTGCCACACCTTAGACCACGTCAGCGCCCTGCGCCTCAGCCCCGCCGAACTGACGGACCAGTTGGCGCGCAACGCCGAGTGGGTCGCCGAGCGGCTGGAGGGCCACGTCATGACCACCTTCGCCTGGCCCTTCGGCGACGTGGCCCTGGGCGCCAAGGCGGTGATCGACGAGCGCTTCCTGCTGGGACGCGGCGTGCGCGACGGGGTCAACGCCGGACGCGCCGACCGGGCCAACCTTCAGGCCATCGGCCTGGAGTCGCGCCGCCTGCCCCACTACGATCTGGAGGCCCTGGTCGCGCGCGCGGCCAAGACGCCCGGCTGGCTGATCGCCTACGGTCATGACGTGGAGAGCGATCCGACCCCCTACGGCTGCACGCCCGAGGATCTGGACCGCCTGATCCGCCTGGCCAAGGCGGCCGGGCTGGAGATCCTGCCGGTCGGCGAGGCGTGGGAGCGCGTGCGCGGCCGCGCTCTCTGATTCCGTCTAAAGAAAAACGCCGCCGCCCGATGAGGGCGACGGCGTCTGTCCTTCAGGATCGCCGGGACCGAAGCCCCAGCGCCCGCCTCATCAGAACCGGAAGCTGACGCGGCCGGTCAGGCGGTGATCCTTGTAGTCGTCGTTGAAGACGCCCGAGTAGCCGACCTCGATATTGGTCGACTTGTTCGCCTCGATGTTGAAGCCCAGGCCCGCCTGCAGCGCGCCCGAGTTCAGATCGGCGCCCTCGACGCGGAAGACCGGACCGTCCGCAAAGGCCGCGTTGAACACGGGGCCGTCGCCGCTCAGGTCTTCGGTCCAGGCCAGGTGGCCGATCGCCGACAGCGCCGGACGGCCGTTGCCGCCCGCCAGATAGGTCTCGGTGCGCAGACCGGCCGTCAGCAGGTCCGATGTCTGGGAGACCTGACCCGACAGGGCCGCGTCGCCGCCCCGCTCGACCACGTCCGCATCATATTCGACGCGGGTGTAGTTCAGATACGGCTCCAGGACGGTCGAGCCCATGACCGGCTTGCGCCAGGACACTTCGCCATAAGCCTGCCAGGCTTCGCCGTCGTAGCGGCCGGTCAGTTGCTCGTTGAAGCGGTTCAGCGAGGCCGTCCGGTCGGTGCGGGTGCGCGAGTCCATCCAGGCGCCGCCCAAGCGGAAGTCGAAGGCGCCCAGGCTGGCGGCGCCGTAGACGCCGATGTGCTGGGTCTTGACCTCGCCTGTCGAGCTCAGGCGGTTGGCGCGGATTTCCGACTGGCTTTCACCGACCGCCACGCCGATGTGAGCGCGGCCGTTCAGCGCCTTCTCGACCCCGGCCAGATAACCCGAGGTTTCGCTGCGGAAGCCGGCCAGTTCGCCGTTGTCCTGACGCCCGCTGCCGAAGACGCCCGAGGCCCAGACGGCGACGCCGCGACCGTCGACCGCCTCGGTCGTGCCGTTGCGGCCGCGCGTCAGCATGGCGTCGCGGATGAAGCGCGAGTCGCCGGTGGCCACGCCGGCCAGGGTCGCATGGACCTCGCCCGTCAGGCTGTTCAGCGCGCCGCGCACATTGTCGAGACTGCCGTCCAGGATGGCGTCTTCCAGGGCCGTGTTGCGGCCGGCGGGCGCTTCCGGGATGATCGACGCCGTCATGACGTCCAGGGCGCCGCCGACGGCCCGCGTGTTCGGCGTGGTCCCGGCCGAGGCGATGGTCACGTCGTTGCGGACCAGGGTCAGCTTCACGGTGTTGGCGTCATAGGTCAGGATCGGCTTCAGGAAGGCCAGATCGCTCTTGGCGCCGGCGAAGGTCCCGGTCACGCCGCCCGCCGACTGCAGGATGTTCATGCGGGTGCGCAGGTTCCATTCGCCCTGGTCGGCCTTGAGGATGACCTCGCCGCCTTCCAGCGTGGTCGCGCCCTCGACCGCCACCCGCGAATGCTGGGCCCCGTTCAGGCTGGAGCGAATCCACAGATAGGAGCCGTCCTTGAACAGCAGGTCGTTGGCGATGGTCAGCGTGCCGAACGGATTGGCGGTATCGCCGGGCGACAGGACGCCGCCCTTTTCGACCACCACATCAGCCAGACGGCCCAGGCCGCCCAGCATCCCCAGCTCGGCCACGGTCGAGGTCGAGTTGATCAGGCTGCCGTTGACGGTCAGCAGGCCGCCTTCGACCCGCGTGGCGCCGGTGTAGTCGTTGGCGCCCGTCAGGATCAGCTCGCCGCCGCCCTTCTTGACGATGCCGCCGATGTCGTCGGGGAAGGAGGCCAGCACCTCGGCCGAATAGCGGTCGCGCGCATCGCCGATATCATTGCTCCACACGTCCACCGTGCCGACGCGGACATCGACGTCGCGGATGTCGCGCAGAGCTGTCGGCCCCTTGAGCGCGACCTCCATCTGCGGCGCGCCCCAGCCGGACCTCAAGTCCACGCCGGGCGTGTCCAGGTCCAGCGAACTGGACAGCAGGATGTCGCTGATCAGGGCGGTGTCGTACTCGGGGAAGTGCTCCATCAGCAGCGCCGCGAAGCCCGAGATGTTGGGCGCCGCCATCGAGGTGCCGGTGTAGGCCGCGTAGTCCGGCCCGGTGTAGCTGACCAGGCTCTCGAGGCGTTGCATCAGCAGGGCGTTCGCCTGGGTCAGAACGTCCGATGAAAACGCCGGGGTCAGGACGGCCATGTTGCCGGCCGAGGTCAGCAGGCTGGCGAGCTGGGCGGTGAAGCCGTCCGGATCGCCCATCCGGCCGCCCGAGATCAGGGTGATGGCGACCGCGTCCTCGGCCACCTGGCGACGCGCGGCGGCCTCATCGAACGGCAGGCCCGCAGTCTCAGCGGCGAACTTGGCGTTCAGGTAGGCGTTCAGCGTTCCCACGAAGCGGTTGAGGGCGGCGTTCTGAAGCGCCGCAACCGTCGTCGGCGTATACAGCGACATGTAATCCGCCGGCCGGTACATGGCCAAGACGGCGTTGAAGTCGAAGTCAAAGCCCGGCACCGCCGAGATGATCTGATGGCCCGGACCCGCCACGCACCACGTCGCCGTCTGGCCGCAGAAGCTGGTCGAAGGGCTGGGCGTCAGGGCGGAGGTATAGTTGGCGACGGACAGCCAGTTCGAGCGCAAGCGCGGATCGAACATGGGTGCGGCGGCGTCGATGCCGGCATGTGCGCCCCCGCCGTTGCCCGTGGAGAAGACGACCAGGACGTCATTGTCGAGAACCGGCTTGTAGAAGTCGCCGTAGTTGCTGCGCGGACCGAAGGTCTGACGCACCAGCGCTTCCGACGCGTTGAAGGGCAGGCTGTTGGACGAGCCCCAGCTGTTGTTGATGATCCGCACCTCGCCCGTGGCGGCCAGGTCGATGATGTTGGTCTGGGCGGTGCTGACGATGTCGCCGTTGATATAGACGTCGCGGAACCACAGGAAGTCGCCCGCGGCGAAGTTGGTCGTGGCCGAATAGATGTTGGCGCCGAAGGCGTTGCCGAACATCAGCTCGCCTTCCATGCGGCCGCCGCCGATGGTGCCTGCGACGTGGGTGCCATGACCTTCCCAGCCGCGCCGCGGATTGATGCGGCCGTCGTTGCCGTAGTCGTCAGAGACGACGGTGTTCAGGCCCTTGATCTTGCCCGCCCCGCCGAACAGCGGGTGGTCCATGTAGACGCCCGCGTCATTGACGCCGACGGTCAGGCCCTTGCCCGTCAGGCCCAGAACATAGGCGTGCTCCAGACCCAGGTAGGCCTTCGAGTAATCGATCGAGAACTGCGCGTCTTCGCGCCAGGACGCCAGGGCCGCCTGATAATCGGCGGTGCGCGATCCGTCGGCCATATAGAAACCGCCTGCGGGCGGCGTGACCGGCGCCTGGGCGGAGGCGTCGCTGGCCCAGACAAGGGCCGATCCGGCGACTGCAACAAGAAGGCCGGCCTTGAAAGCGTTGATCATGGTTCCCCGCAATGGTGACTGCACAAAAAGGCGCGTCCGTCCCGATAGTCCCCTGACCGTCGATTCACGGCGCTCCCTCCACCTGCATTTGAGCCGGAAAGTTCCGACGACTGTCAATCACGGAACGAAGGTTCTTCTTCACAATGAGGATTTTACGATACGGCCGCGCTTAACCACGATGAAATTAAAATTTTTCCCCTCGAGACCTGTTCTTCAGGGCTGGCGGGGAAATACGCCGATTTGGTCAGCCGCCTGACAGGATTTTCCCGTGTCGGGACGCGCCAACGTGACGCATTCGTAGAAACACCGGGATCGGCGACGGGGGCCTCAGATGAGCCCTCGCGCCGTCGCCCAGCGGATCAGCGGTTTGCGCGGCCAGCACAGCAGCCAGGAGCACGCGCTGTATTCGCCCTTTTCGATCATCGCCTTGCGCGTGGGAGATGACGCCGAGGCGCGCGCGTCATGAATCTCGCCGCCGCCCTGATGGATCATGAAGGCGCCGTTGTTCACCGGCGTGGTCCGCAGATAGGTCAGGCGAGGGCTGATGGTCTCCAATGGCGGGTCGAAAAACCAGCTGGAGCCGATGACGCCCGCCAGTTCCGGCCGCGTCTTCAACAGGGCGGCGGCGGCGGCCCAGTTCCGCTCCCAGCCCGCTTCGTTGAAGTCCGACAGGTCGCGCGCCTCGGTGTGGGTCTCCAGCCAGGGCCGCCAGCCGCCCGCCTGGACCCAGGCGATCAGGGGGCCGGCTCCGCGCCCGCCCAGCATGTGCCGCACCACCAGCCCGGGTCCGACCGGCGAGGACAGGTCCAGCATCTGGGTGTTGCTGCCCGGCACGCTGAGCGCCAGTGAGACGCGCACGTCCTTGGCCCAGAAGTCGGGATCATACGGGTCCGCCCCGCTGTCCACATAGGTCGCGAGCCGGTCGATATAGGTCGGATAACCTGCCAGCACCGCCTGCGGCAGGCGCTCGGCGGCGATGCGGCCGGGCAGTTCCAGCGCCCAGGCGGCGATCAGGCCGCGCCTCTGGTCGTCGTTCGCCCCCTCGCCCAGCATGCTGTCGACCGTCCGCGCCGGGAAGCCGAAATCCCAGTGCGGGGCGACCTCGGCGGCGGCGCGGGCTGCGGCGTCCTTGGTCTCTTCGACGCGGACGCGGTCGGCGGACGACAGGCGCGACAGGGCGCGTTCAAAAGCGGCGGTCTGTTCGGGCGAGAGCTGGGTCATGGCCGCCAGCTTGACCGCAGGGGCTGTAAATCCGGTTAAATTACCGAACGCGGCTCGATATCCGGCGCGCCCAGCACCACCGGCCGCGACCACCAGCCCGGCCGATCGAGCGCGAAGGCCCCCTCGATCGCCGCCGCCCGATCATCGAACAGGCCGAAGACCGTGGCGCCCGAACCCGACATCCGCGTCAGGCGACAGCCGGGCGCAGCGCGCATGGCGGCCAGCGCCTCTGCGATCCCCGGCGTGACCGACAGGGCGGGCGCCTCCAGATCGTTCCTCTGCGCCGACAGCCAGTCGATGACCGAGGCGACCGACCAGTCGGCAGGCGGCGTCGGGCGATCCGCCCCGGCGGCGGGCGCGGCGTCATAGGCGCGATAGACGGCGCCGGTCGGCGACGGCAGGCCGGGGTTCAGCAAGACTCCGTGAAGGGTCGGCAGGCGCGGCTCGTCTTCCAGCGCCTCGCCGACGCCGGAGGCCCAGGCCGGGCGAGCGCGCAGGCACATGGGGCCGTCCGCGCCGGCGGCGAGGGCGAGGCGTTCCAGTTCCGCCTCAGGCATGTCGAGATCCAGCAGGCGCGCCGTCAGCCGCAGCGCCGCCCCCGCGTCCGCCGAGCCGCCGCCCAGCCCGGCGGCGATAGGCAGGCGCTTGTCCAGCGTGACCGCGACGGGCGGCGCGCCGATCCCCGCCGCCTCGCCCAGCGCGAGCAAGGCCTTGATGATCAGGTTGTCGCCTTCCGCCTCCAACCCGGCCGCAAACGGCCCCTCGACCGCCAGCGACAGAGCCTCGGCGCGCCGCACGGCCACCCGGTCGCCGACATCGGCGAAGGCGGCCAGGCTGACGAGAGGATGATAGCCGTCGGCCTGCACCGGCCCCACGTGCAGCAGCAGGTTGATCTTGGCGGGCGCCAGCCCGCTCAGGGCGTCAGGGGTCGACATGGCGTCAGTCGGCCGCGCCGCCCGCAGAGCCCAGCCCCTTGTCCCCCGTGGGGTCCTGGCCCAGCCGTTCGCGCAGCTTGGCCTCGACCTCGGCGCGGCGCTTGTCGTCGACCTCCAGCGTCAGGACGCGGTTCCACTGAAAGCCCGCCTCGCGTTGACGCCCCACGGCCCAATAGGCGTCGCCCAGGTGGTCGTTGATCTCGGCGTTAGCGGGCTCCTTGTCGACGGCGCCCTCCAGATTGACCACCGCCGCCTCATACTGGCCCTGACGGAACTGGGACCAGCCCAGCGAGTCCTGGATGTTGCCATCCTTGGGATCGGCGGCGTGGGCGCGGGCGATCATGGCGGCGCCCTCCTCCACCCGCGTGCCCGTATCGACCCACAGATAGCCGAGGTAGTTCAGCAGGGTGGGATTGTCGGGCTGCATCTGCAGGGCCGCCCAAAGCTCGGCCTCCGCCTCCGTATCCCGATCGAGCGATTCATAGGCGGCGCCGCGCAGGAAATGGACCTCGAAGCCCTGATCCTCGGTATTCAGCAGAGGGCCGTTCAGTAGCTCCAGCGCCTCCTCGTGCCGCTGCATCTGCAACAGCTGGCTGGCCAACATATAGGCCACCGCCGCCTCTTCGGGCCGCACCGAAGCCGCGCGCCGCAGTTCGATCAGGGCCTCGTCGTCACGGTCGGCCTTGGCCAGGCTGATCGCCATCTGCACACGTGCGGCGGCGTAGGTCGCGGCCGACGCCTCGCTGACCTCGGCCAGGGCCGCGCGTCCCGCCGGTTCGATGCCGCCCTGGATCAGGGTCTGGCCGATCAGCAGCTGGGTGTTGTCGCTGGGCGCCAGGTTCTGGGCCAGACGCAGATAGACGGCGCCGAATTCATAGGCGCGCTGGGCGATCATCTGGTCGGCGGCGGTGCGCAAGGCCTGGGCGCCGCCCTGCCGATAGTTCAGCAAGGCGGGCGGCCGGGCCTTGGACAACACCCGCTCGCGGCCCTCCATGACGCGGCGGTCGGCCGTGCGCGCGGTGATGGCGGCGTCGTACTGAACCAGGGCCTCGTCGCGACGACCGCGCCGCTCCAGAAACTCGCCATAGGGCAGGCGGAACAGGGCGCCGGCCAGGGCGTGGCTGGTCAGGTCGCGCCATTCGGCGTCGGCCTCGTCGTAGCGACGGCGCTGTTCCAGCAGGCGGGCGCGATTGCCGCGCGCCACCAGATTGCTGACCGGGTCGAAATCGGCCGGAGGCATGGCCAGGGCGCGGTCCCAGTCTCCAGCCGCCGCGGCGATCCAGGCCTGGACATAGAAGCCGGCGCGGTCGTGCGGCTCGCCCACCGGAGCGGCGATCAGCAGGGCGTTGGCCCGGCGCGCGTCGCCCCCGGCATAGGCCTGCACCGCCTGAACCAGTCGCCCGGCCTGAACAATGACGGGCGAGACCTCGGGGTCGGTCGGGGCGATGCGCCCCGCTTCATTCAGATCGCCCGCCAGAAGGGCGGCGGTGAAGGCCTGTTCGCGCACGCGCGGCTGCTCCGGCGTCAGGGCGTAGACGCGGGCCAGGTAATCGGCGCCGGTCGCGCTCTCGCCGCTGGTCAGGGCGTTGCGGCCCGCCAGATAGAGGCCGAAGGCGCTGTTGCGGTGAGCGTCCAGCGGGATCGGCGACCATTCGGCCGGAATGGGCGTGACCTTGGGTTCTTCGGGCGTTTCCGGCTCATCGGCGATGATGATGTGCGGAACCGGGTCGCCGTTCGGCTCCGTGTGCGTCTCTACATCCTGAGAGGGGGCGTCCTGAGACGGCGCGTCGGACGCGGGTTCGGGCGCCGCCTCCTGCGCCAGCACGGGTGCGGCCAGCGACAGCGCAAGGGCGGAGGCCGCCAGAAACAGGACAGGGCGAGAAGAGACGAAGCGCATGGCCGGACCCTTCACGCTTTCCCTTTCGCCCGCAAGATCATGTGGAGGAAAAGCAGCGCGACTTTCTCCCTCCCCTTCATGGGGAGGGTGGTCGGAGCGCAGCGACGACCGGGTGGGGAGGGCTTGGTGATGCAAGGCGCTGCGCTTGGTTTGCCTAGCCGGCCCCACCCGGCCTCGCCTTACAGGCTCAGCCACCCTCCCCATGAAGGGGAGGGAGAATCGCTGGCTTACATGTTCGGGTAGTTCGGGCCGCCGCCGCCTTCGGGGGTGGTCCAGACGATGTTCTGCGACGGATCCTTGATATCGCACGTTTTGCAGTGGACGCAGTTCTGGGCGTTGATGACGAAGCGCGGATCGGCGCGGTTCGCCTCGTCCGCATAGACGACTTCATACACGCCCGCCGGGCAATACAGCCGCGCCGGTTCGCCGTACTTGGGCAGGTTGACGTTGATCGGCACGGACGGGTCCAGCAGCTTCAGGTGCGCGGGCTGGTCCTCGGCGTGATTGGTGTTGGAAATGAAGACGCTCGACAGCTTGTCGAACGACAGCTTTCCGTCCGGCTTGGGATAGGCGATCGGCTTGTGCTGCGAGGCGGGCTCGGTCGAGGCCGCGTCGGTCTTGCCGTGCTTCATCGTGCCGAAGAAGGAGAAGCCGCCGGTCAGGTGGTTGACCCACAGGTCGAACATGCCGACCGCACCGCCCATCATGGTGCCCAGCTTGGACAGCATCGGCTTGGCGTTGCGGACGACCTTCAGCTCCTTATAGACCCACGACGCCTTATAGACCGCTTCATAGGCCTCCAGCACATCGCCCGAACGGCCGGCGATCACGGCGTCATAGGCGGCGTCGGCGGCCAGCATGCCGGTCTTCATGGCGTTGTGGCTGCCCTTGATGCGCGGCACATTCACGAAGCCCGCCGAACAGCCGATCAGGGCGCCGCCGGGGAAGGCCAGCTTGGGCACCGACTGGAAGCCGCCCTCGGTGATGGCGCGGGCGCCGTAGGAGATGCGCGTGCCGCCCTCCAGATGCTCGGCGATCGAAGGGTGGTGCTTGAACTGCTGGAACTCGTCGAACGGCGACAGGAAGGGGTTCTTGTAGTTCAGGTGCACGACGAAGCCGACGGACACGTAGCGGTCGCCGAAGTGGTACAGGAACGAACCGCCGCCCGTCTTGTCGTCCAGCGGCCAGCCGGTCGTGTGCTGGACCAGGCCGGGCTGGTGCTTCTCGGCCGGGATCTGCCACAGCTCCTTCAGGCCGATGCCGAACTTCTGCGGTTCGGCGGCGTCGCACAGGTTGTGGCGGGCCATGATGGTCTTGGCCAGCGAGCCGCGCACGCCCTCGGCGATGAAGACGTATTTGCCGTGCAGTTCGAGGCCGGGCTGGAACTCGCCGGTCGGCTTGCCCTCGCGGTCGATGCCGAAGACGCCCGCGACGACGCCCTTCACCCGGCCGGTTTCTTCGTCCCAGACCACGTGGCTGGCGGCCATGCCGGGATAGACCTCGACGCCCAGGCCTTCCGCCTGCTCAGCCAGCCAGCGCGCGACATTGCCCAGCGAGGCGATGTAGCAGCCGTCGTTGTGCATGAAGGGCGGCAGGGCGAACATCGGCAGGGACGCCTGCCCCTGCGGGCCCAGCACCAGGAACTTGTCCTTGGTGACGGGCGTCTCCAGCGGCGCGCCGCGCTCCTTCCAGTCGGGGAAGAGTTCGTTCAGCGCCTTGGGGTCGATGACGGCGCCCGACAGGACGTGGCCGCCGATCTCGGCCGACTTCTCCAGCACGGCGACGGAGATGTCCTTGCCGTCCTTCTCTGCCCGCTGTTTCAGGCGGATGGCGGCGGACAGGCCGGCGGGGCCGCCGCCGACGATGACGACGTCATATTCCATGACCTCCCGCTCGGCGCCGACGAGGGCCTCCAGCGGGGGCAGGTTGTCGATGACGGCTTCCTGCCATGCGTTCTTGGCGCCGCCTTCGATCATTTCCTCGGCCATGTCCCCTCAATCCTCATTGTCGTCGTGGTTATTCGCCTTATCGGGAGGTGACGCGGGGGCGGTCAAGGCCTATTGCCTAGGGTCCTATGAACGCCCCCTCCCTCGACATGGCTGCCGCAGAGGCCCTGTTCGCCTTCTGGCGCGACGCGGGCGTGGACGCCTGCTTCGAGGACGAGCCGGTCGACCGGACGATCTTCGTCGCCCCGGTCGCGGCCAAGGGCCTCGCCACGATCACGCCCCTGCGCGCGCCCGGCGCGGCGCCGTCCGTCGATGAGGCGGCGGCCGAGGCGCGTCGTCTGGCGGCGGGCGCGTCGACGCTGGACGAACTGGCCGAGGCCATCGCCGCCTTCGAGGGCTGTCCCCTTCGCGCCATGGGCGCCCGGCAGCCCGTGTTCGCGCGCGGCAATCCCCAAGGGGCGCTGATGATCATCGGCGAAGGCCCCGGCGCCGAAGAAGACGTGCGCGGCCAGCCCTTCGTCGGTCAGGCCGGACAGTTGCTGGATCGCATCCTGACGGCGGCGGGCCTGCTGGACGACGCCTTCATCACCAACACCGTCTTCTGGAAGACGCCCGGCAATCGCACCCCGACGCCCCAGGAACAGGCCGTCTGCGCCCCCTTTGTCGAGCGCGCCGCGACCCTGCTGAAGCCCAAGGCGGTGTTGCTGGTCGGAGCAGCAGCGGCCAAGGCCGTGCTGAAGACCGATGACGGCATCATGCGGATGCGAGGCCAGTGGCGCGAATGGCGGCTGTCCGAAGGCGAAATCGCCCCGCCTGTGATCGCTACCCTCCATCCCGCCTTCCTGTTGCGCCAACCCCAGGCCAAAGGTCTGGTTTGGAAGGACATTCTGGATTTGTCCGTCCGTCTGCGAAGCGAAGTGGTTGAGCCGGGCGCCTGATTCAGGCATCCTGCCCCCTTGGAGACCAGTCCGCAGAGCGTCGTAGAATCCCGAATCGAGACGGGGCCGACGCCGACGAAGGGGGCCGCCGCGTCATGTATTCTTTCCGCCGGACGCGTCGTGCGTCTCTGTTCGCCTTCGCCCTGTGCGCCGTTGCAGGCGCAGCCCAGGCCGAGGATACAGACTCTTCCCGCCCCTACGCCGCGACAGCCGCGATCGCCGAGGCCTCGCCGACAGCGCTGAGCAGCGAGGACCGCCTCAGCTACACCACCGCCTTTGACGCCCTGCGGCGCGGCGATCTGGAGCTGGCCCGCAACTCGGCGCGTCAGGCCAAGGACCGCGTCCTTCTGGGCCAGGTCGAGTTCGAGCGCCTGTTCCACCCCAGCCACGTCGCCACCTATGACGAACTGGCGGCATGGCTTGAGACCTATTCCGACCTGCCGATGGCCAACCGGGTCTATACGCTGGCCATGCGACGCCTGCCCGACGGCGCGGCCGAGCCGAAGCGTCCCGGCGGGCTGCTGTCCCGCACCTGGGCCAGCCTGACCAGCCCCGGAGACGGCGGCGTCAACGACCCGGCCAAGGCCGCGCGCGTAGCCCTGAACAACGACGACCTGCCCGGCGCCTATGAAATGGGCCAGCAGATCGGCGACTGGTGGACGGCCGGGCTGGCCGCCTGGCGCATGGATCAGCACGCCGAGGCCTTCCGCGCCTTTGAGCATGTGGCTCAGGACCCGACCGAGGATCCGTGGGTGCGCTCGGGCGGCGCCTTCTGGGCGGCGCGGGCGGCGGGCCAGTCGGGCCGCCAGGAGCGCGTGGTCGAATACCTGCGCCAGGCCGCGCGCTGGCCGGCCACCTTCTACGGTCAGATCGCCCTGCATCAGCTGGGCGAAGAGCCGGTGATCGAGAACATGGGGCCACGCCCCTATGAGGCGACGCTGCAACGCGCCGCCTTCGCCCCCGAGCCGATCGGCGTCGACACGCGCGCGCTCAACGCCTTCATCCAGTCCGACGAGGACGCCCGCCGCACGGTGGCCCTTTACGAAGTCGGGCGCCGCAGCGACGCCGAACTGGCCGCCCGCAACGGTCTGCGCGCCGCCAGCGGCGACAACGCGGCCCGCCAGATGTGGGCCGGTCTCTATCGTCTGGTTTCCTCAGGCCGCGCCGTCCAGTCCGAGGCCAGCCGCATCGACGCCATCCGCTATCCGATGCCCGAACTGCAGCCGATGGGCGGCTTCACCATCGAGAAGGCCCTTGTCTACGCCATCGCGCGCAAGGAGACGGACTTCAACGCCAACGCCCGCTCGGGCGCCGGGGCCTATGGGCTGATGCAGGTGATGCCGACCACCGCCGCCCACATGACCGGGGATCAGGGCTATGTCCGCACGCCCCAGCGCCTGCTGGACCCGGCGGTGAACATGAAGCTGGGTCAGGACTATGTGAACCGCCTGTTCCAGATCGAGTCCTTCCAGGGCGACCTGCTGAAGGCCGTGGCCTCCTACAACGCCGGGCCGGGGCCGATGCTGGCGGCGATCCGCAAACTGGGCGCCGACGCCGATCCCCTGCTGCTGATCGAGACCATCGACGTGCCTCAGGCCCGCGAATACGTCGAAAAGGTCGTCGCGGCCTATTGGATCTATCAGCGGATGATGGGCGGGCCGGTCAAGACGCTGGAGGCCCTGGCCTCGGGCGCGCGCGCCGTGCCGATCCGCCTCGACTACGTCCCGCCCGCCCCGGCCCCGCTGCAGGTGGCCGAGGCTGTGCTGGGCGGGGGCTCGCGCTAGGCGAGTCCCCGGCTGTCACTGGCTGGAGGCGAGCTTCAGCACCACCAGGCCGCTGACGATCAGCACGGCGCCGAGAACGCGCATCGGCGTGATCGGCTCGCCCAGCACGGCGATGCCGACCAGGAAGGCGCCCACCGCCCCGATGCCGGTCCAGATCACATAGGCCGTGCCCAGGGGCAGCGTCTTCATCGCGATCGACAGCAGGCCGAAGCTGACGATCATGAAGCCGATGGTGCCGATGGTCGGCCACGGCCGGGTGAAGCCCTCCGACATCTTCATCAGGAAGGCCCAGACGATCTCGAACAGACCGGCGAGCAGAAGGATAATCCAGGCCATGACAGTCTCCCTTGCATGGCGTGCCGGGTCGTCCCGGCGTCATGCCCATGATGGGAGAGGTCGTCCTCTGAGCGCGCTCTATCTGGGACAGGGCGTCGGCCAGTCAAGATTTCCACGCTGCAGAATGGCGATCCGCGCGGAAGTGATGCCCAAAAGCCTCCACTTCGGCCCGGCCAACCTTGACTCCCGGCCCCTTGCGAACGACACGACGCGTCCATGATCACGCGCTATTCCCGCCCCGACGCCGTCGCCATCTGGTCGCAAGAGACCAAGTACAAGATCTGGTTCGAGATCGAGGCCCACGCCGCCACCAAGATGGCCGAGCTGGGCGTCATCCCGACCGAGGCCGCGCAGGCCATCTGGGCCAAGGGCAAGGACGCGACCTTCGACGCCGACCGCATCGACGAGATCGAAAGCGTCACCAAGCACGACGTCATCGCCTTCCTGACGCACGTGGCCGAGATCGTCGGCGAGGAGGCCCGCTTCCTGCACCAGGGCATGACGTCTTCAGACGTGCTGGACACCTGTTTCGCGGTGCAGCTGGCGCGCTCGACCGACCTGCTGCTGGGCGGCGTCGACCGGGTGCTGGCCGCGCTGGAAAAGCGCGCCAAGGAGCACAAATACACCCCGACCGTGGGCCGCTCGCACGGCATCCACGCCGAACCCGTCACCTTCGGCCTGAAGCTGGCCGGCTATCACGCCGAGTTCCAGCGCGCCAAGCGCCGTCTGATCACGGCGCGTGAAGAGATCGCCACCTGCGCCATCTCGGGCGCCGTCGGCACCTTCGCCAACGTCGACCCGGCCGTCGAACAATACGTCGCCGACCAGATGGGCCTCAGCGTCGAGCCGGTCTCGACCCAGGTCATCCCGCGCGACCGCCACGCCGCCTATTTCGCTGCGCTCGGCGTCGTCGCCTCCTCGGTCGAGCGTCTGGCCGTGGAAATCCGCCACCTGCAGCGCACCGAGGTCCTCGAAGCCGAAGAATTCTTCGACAAGGGTCAGAAGGGCTCGTCGGCCATGCCGCACAAGCGCAACCCGATCCTGACCGAGAACCTGACCGGCCTGGCCCGTCTGGTTCGCTCTACCGTGACGCCGGCGATGGAGAACGTCGCCCTGTGGCACGAGCGGGACATCAGCCACTCCTCGGTCGAGCGCGGCATCGGCCCGGACGCCACCATCCACCTGGACTTCGCCCTGCACCGTCTGGCGGGCGTGATCGAGCGCCTGAACGTCTATCCTGAGAACATGCAGAAGAACCTCGACCGCCTGGGCGGCCTGGTCTTCTCACAGCGGGTCATGCTGGCCCTGACCCAGGCGGGCGTGTCGCGCGAAGACGCCTATGCGGCGGTTCAGGAGAACGCCATGAAGGTCTGGCGCGGCGAAGGCGTCTTCATCGACTTCCTGAAGGCCGACGCCCGCGTCACCCTGCCCCACGACCAGCTCGAAGCCCTGTTCGACCTCGGCTACCACACCAAGAACGTGGACGTGATCTTCGCTCGAGTGTTCGGCGAAGGCTGAGCCCATGCGCAGCGTCGGCTTCGCCCCCGTTGTCGACGCGCGCACCCGTCTGCTGATCCTGGGCAGCCTGCCGGGCGACGCTTCGCTGAAAGCGGCGCAGTATTATGCGCATCCCCGCAACGCCTTCTGGCCGTTGATCGGCGGGCTGCTGGGCGAGGATGTGGTCACGCTCGCCTATGAAGCCCGCCTCGAGCGTCTAAAGGCGCGCGGGGTGGGCCTGTGGGACGTCATCGCCTCGGCGGAACGGTCCGGCAGTCTGGACGCCGCCATACGCTCGCCCGAGGCGGCCGATCTGGTCCGCCTGGTCGAGAGCCTGCCCTGCCTGCGCGTCGTCGCCTTCAATGGCGGGCTGGCGGCGAGGCTGGGACGACGCATTCTGGGCGGGCAGGTGGGCCTCAGCCTGATCGATTTGCCGTCCTCCAGCCCCGCACACGCAATATCCTTGTCGGCAAAGATGGAAAGCTGGGCCATACTGGGCGACTTCCTCCCTGACTAAGCCGACCGACTGATGATTCTGACCCTGTCCTGCCCGGACCGCCACGGCATCGTGGCGGCCGTTTCCGCTTTCCTGCTCCAGCGCGACGCCAATATCTCCGACGCTCAGCAATTCGGCGACGCCCAGAGCGGCCAGTTCTTCATGCGCGTGGTTTTCGAGCCGTCAGAGCGCGATTCGGAACAGGCGATCCGCGACGCCTTCAGCCCCCTGGGCCAGCGGTTCGAGATGGACTGGACCCTGCGGGGGCATGAGCCGCGCAAGGTGATGATCCTGACGTCGCGCTTCGACCACTGTCTGGCGGACCTGCTGTATCGCTGGCGCATCGACGAACTGCAGATGCAGGTGACGGCCATCGTCTCCAACCACCCGCGCGACATGATCGGCCACGTCGATCTGGGCGATCTGCCTTTCCACCATTTGCCCATGGCCGGCGACAAGGCCGCGCAGGAGGCGAAGCTTCTGGCCCTGATCGAGGAGACGGGTACGGAGCTGGTGGTGCTGGCGCGCTATATGCAAATCCTGTCCGACGACCTGTCGGCGCAGCTGGCGGGTCGCTGCATCAACATCCACCATTCCTTCCTGCCGGGCTTCAAGGGGGCCAAGCCTTACCATCAGGCCCACGCGCGCGGTGTGAAGGTGATCGGCGCCACGGCCCACTATGTCACGGCCGATCTCGATGAAGGCCCCATCATCGAACAGGATGTCGAGCGCATCTCCCACCGCGACGCGCCGGCTGACCTGATCCGCAAGGGACGCGACATCGAGCGCCGTGTTCTGGCGCGCGCCGTCTCGCATCATCTGAATGACCGGATCCTGATGCATGACGGCAAGACCATCGTCTTTGCAGACTGACGCCCCCGATCACGCCGCGCGCCGAAAAAAGTGATCCAGCTCGCATCCTTTTGCGAAGGCAGCCGTATTCTTCCCGACGCGGCCTCCCCCGCCCTCAAGCCGACGTCGATGGAGGATTCTTATGACATTCACCCGCACCACCGCCCTCGTCGTATCCACCGCCGCCCTGCTGGCCGTGGCCGCCTGCGGTCAGAACGACGCCAGGAAGGAGCCCGCCCCGATCGAGGCGCCTGCGCCGAGCACCGCTCCCGCCACGACCGAGCCTATGGTCGGCGGCGTGGCGATGAATCCGTCGGACAATCTGGTCGCCAATGCGTCCAAGGCGCCGAACCTGACCACCCTGGTCAGCGCCTTGCAGGCCGCGGGCCTGACTGAACGCCTGCAGGGCCCCGGCCCCTTCACCGTCTTCGCACCCGATAACGCCGCATTCGAGAAAATTCCGGCCGCGACGCGCGAGGGCTGGATGCAGCCGGCCCAGAAGGCGGCCCTGACCAAGGTGTTGACCTATCATGTGGTGCCCGGCCGGGTGACGGCCGCCGACCTCGCCGCCCAGGCTCAGGCCAACGGCGGGACGGCCACCCTCACCACCGTTCAGGGCGAGAAGCTGACCGCCAAGGATATAGGCGGCGGCAAATGGGAGATCACCGACGCCAAGGGCGGCAAGGCCCTGATCACCCAGGCTGACGTGGCCCAGTCCAACGGCGTGGCCCATGTCATCGACACGGTGCTGATGCCGAAGTAAGGCCGCGAAACGAAAGAAGGGCCGCGACCTCGCCGGTCGCGGCCCTTCCGCCTTCCCATCGGGGGAAGAAAATTATTCGCCGGCGCGGATCTGTTCGCGGGCGATCGAGGCCAGTTCGTCCATCTTGGAGCGCAGCTCGCCCTCGGACACCGTCATGCCCGAAGCCTTGAAGTCGCCGGCGACCTTGCGGAAGACGTCTTCCTCGCCAGGCTGTTCCATGTCGGCGCGGACCACGGCGGCGGCGTATTGCTCGGCGCTTTCCGGCGACAGGCCCATCTTCTCGGCCGCCCACAGGCCCAGCATCTTGTTGCGACGCGCGATGGCCTTGAATTCCTGTTCCTGATCGAGGGCGTACTTGGCCTCGAAGGCCTGTTCCCGATCGTCGAAGGTCGTCATGCGCGTCGTAACTCCAGTCACGGGCTAGTCTCGCCCGCAAACGGCTCTATGGCCCTCGGCGCGAGCGAACGCAACCAGACTTCGGTCGCGGAGGCTGACGCAGGGTCGCTTCAGGATATTTGTGTCACAGACGCCCTTCGGTTAAAGGGCGCGTGGCTCTGTTATAGCCGCCGTCGATTCAGGATCGCGCCGCCCCGACCTTCGGGCCGCGCGTTTTTCGTTTTGCGGCCATCTGTTTTCTTCCCGTCCGGGACCTGATGATGAACACCAAGCGCAAGAAGCTCTACGAGGGCAAGGCCAAGATCCTGTACGAAGGACCTGAGCCGGGCACGCTGATCCAGTATTTCAAGGACGACGCCACCGCCTTCAACGCCCAGAAGAAGGCGACGCTTGAGGGCAAGGGCGTCATCAACAACCGCATCAGCGAATTCATCATGTCGCGCCTGAACTCGATCGGCGTGACCAACCACTTCATCAAGCGCCTGAACCTGCGCGAGCAGCTGATCCGCGAAGTCGAGATCATTCCGCTGGAAGTGGTCTGCCGCAACGTCGTCGCCGGCTCGCTGGCCCAGCGTCTGGGCCAGGAAGAGGGCACGCCCCTGCCCCGTTCGATCATCGAATTCTACTACAAGAAGGATGAGCTGAACGACCCGATGGTGACCGAAGAGCACATCACGGCGTTCAACTGGGCCTCGACGCAGGAACTGGACGACATCCTGGCCATGACGGTGCGGGTGAACGACTATCTGTGCGGCATGTTCGGCGCCGTCGGCATCACCCTGGTGGACTTCAAGATCGAGTTCGGCCGCGTGTGGGAGAACGACTTCGCCCGCGTCATCCTGGCCGACGAAATCAGCCCCGACTCGTGCCGCCTGTGGGATTCGACCACGGGCGAGAAGCTGGACAAGGACCGCTTCCGCCGCGACATGGGCGACGTCATCGAAAGCTACACCGAGGTGGCCCGCCGCCTCGGCATCATGAAGGACATGCCGACCGTGATTCAGGGAGGGCTGCATTAATGGCCAAGGTTAAAGTTCACGTCTTCCTCAAGCCCGGCGTTCTGGACGTTCAGGGCAAGGCCGTCGAAGGCGCCCTGCAGGGCCTGGGCTGGAACGGCGTCTCGGGCGCCCGCGTCGGCAAGCTGATCGAGTTCGACCTCGACGACTCCGTCGCCGAGAAGGAGGCTGAGGTGAAGCGCATGTGCGAGACCCTGCTGGCCAATACGGTCATCGAAAGCTACCGGATCGAAGTCGCCTGAAGGCGATGACGGTTCAGACGATCAAGGCCGCTCGAAAGAGCGGCCTTTTTCATTTCCTCCCCATGCAATGGGGAGGTGGCGCGGAGGCGCAGCCGACGTGACGGAGGGGCTGCTTGGTTCCGCCGTCGTAGAGCCCCTCCACCGCTACGCGGTCCCCCTCCCCACACAGTGGGGAGGAAAGTCACCCGCACAGGTAATCCCGGCTCAGCGGCACGGCCGTCTGCTTCTTTGTCAGTTGCAACTGGAAAACCATGTGGCCCAGTTCGCGGAAGGCGACCTCGCTGCAGGCCAGATAGAACTCCCACATCCGGCAGAAGCGGTCGTCATACATGGCCCGCGCCTCGTTGCGCCGCGCCAGGAACCGCTCGCGCCAGTGCCGCAGCGTCTCGGCGTAGTGCAGGCGAAGGACTTCCATGTCCGTGACCCACAGGCCCGCGCGCTCGATGGCGGGCAGCACCTCGGACAGGGCCGGGATATAGCCGCCGGGGAAGATGTATTTGCGGATCCACGGCTGGGTGCGGTTGGGCGGCGAGTTGCGGCCGATGGAGTGGATCACCGCCACCCCGTCGTCGTCCAACAGGCGGGCGACGGTGTCGAAATACTCCTGATAGTTCGGCGCCCCGACGTGCTCGAACATGCCCACCGAGATGATGCGGTCGAAGGTCTGGTCCAGGTCGCGATAGTCCTGAAGCCGGAAGTCGGCCCGGTCCGTGACGCCCAGCGCCGTCGCCCGTTCGTTGGCCGTGCGGTGCTGCTCCGTCGACAGGGTGACGCCGGTCACGCGCGCGCCGCGCTCGACCATCGACAGGCCCAGCCCGCCCCAACCGGCGCCGATGTCCAGGGCGGTGTGGCCCGGCTTCAGCAACAGCTTGTCGATCAGGCGGCGCTTCTTGGCGACCTGGGCCTGTTCCAGACTGGCGTCCGGCGTCTCGAAGAAGGCGCAGGAATATTGCAGGTCCTCGTCCAGAAACAGCCGATAGAAATCAACCGTCAGATCGTAATGGTGGTGGACGTTGCTGCGCGCATGCAGCCGGTCGTTGGCCTGTTCCGCCCCTCGCCGGATGCGCTGCATCCAGTTGAGCTTCGGCGAACGCGGTCGCAGCGCCATCTGCGACGTCGTCAATTGCAGGAAGTCGTAGACGCTGCCGCCCTCGATCCGGAACGTCCCGTCCATGAAGGCCTCGCCCAGGGCCAGGTCGGGGTTGGCGGCGATGGCGACCGCCGCCTTCATGTCCGTCAGCACGGCCGTCAGCTCCGGCTCGCCCGGACCTGCCGTCAGTTCCCGACCGTCCGGAAGACGCACCCGGATCGCCCGTGTCTGAAAGGTTCGGTCCAACAGGGCTTGCAGCATCCCGTTCCTCCGCTCATCAAGACAGCTTGACCTTAGCTAGGGACAGAATGTCGCGACGCAACGTCCGTGGCGAGTCTTCCGTTAGCTCAAGGATCGAATTCGCCGCCAAAGGGAGAGCGCCGCCATGAGCTTCACCGTCACTTCGACCGATTTTTCCGACGGAGGCGTCCTGCCCGACGCCCAGGTCAAGGCGATCGGAAACACCTCGCCGCAACTGTCGTGGTCCGGCGCTCCGGAAGGAACCAAGAGCTTCGCCGTCACCTGCTATGACCCCGACGCTCCCACCGGGTCCGGCTTCTGGCACTGGACCGTCGCCAACCTGCCCGCCGATGTCACCGAACTGGCCCCAGGCGCGGGCTCTGTCGGCGGCGCTGGGCTGCCCAGGGGCGCCGTTCAGGGCCGCACCGACTATGGCGAGCCGGGCTTCGGCGGCGCCGCCCCGCCCCCCGGCCACGGACCGCATCGCTACATCTTCACCGTCTTCGCCGTCGACGTGGAGCGACTGGACGTGACCGAGGACAACTCGGGCGCCGTCTTCGGCTTCAACCTTCATTTCCACACCCTGGCCAAGGCGTCGATCACGGCGACCTATGAGAACCGGGGCTGATCGCCGGATGGTCGCCTCGCATGAAGCGCGATTGTCGGCCATGCCCGACCTGTTGCAGCGGCTGCTGGGCCAGCCGTTGCTCCCCTTGACCAAGGCGCGCCTGCCGGACACCGAGGCTCTCTATCTCTTCTATCACGACGAGGAGCCCATCCTGGTCGGCAGCCCGCCGCACATCGATGAGGTGCGCACCCTTTCCCCGTCGGTGCGTCTGGCCCAGACGGTTTCGACGGGCGGATTGGGCTTGGCCGATGTCTCGACCCGCGATCACGCGCCGCCGCCCATGGCGGCGCGCTGGCTGCGCCTCAACGACGAAGAGGACCGCGTGATGCTTGAGCTTTACGCGGCGCAGGCCCTGGGCCTGTCCGTCTCGCATCCGCGTATCCGCGCGGGGCTGGCCGGCTGACGACACAAAGCGTGATGATGAAAAGGCAGGGCTTCGGTTGAAGTCTCCGCAGGCGCGCCCATTTTGCGGCGCAACCTCCCCTTGCTGCACTGCGATACCCCATGCCCCCTGCCGACGCCTGTTTCGACGAGGACGCCGTCCGCCCGCCGGTCGAGCGCGTGGCGGAACCGGGGAAGGCGGCGCTGGTGCTGCTGGCGCTGGCCATGGGCGGGTTCGCCATCGGCGTGACCGAGTTCGCCGCCATGAGCGTCCTGCCTGACTTCGCCGCAGGGCTCGGCGTCAGCGAACCGAAAGCCGGCCATGTCATCAGCGCCTATGCCGCGGGCGTGGTGATCGGCGCGCCGATTCTGGCCGTATTGGGCGCGCGCCTGCCGCGCTGGCTGCTGCTGATCGGTTTCATGGCCCTGTTCGCCGTCGGCAACGCGCTCAGCGCCATCGCCCCGACCTATGAGTGGATGCTGGCCTTCCGCTTCCTCAGCGGCATTCCGCACGGCGCCTATTTCGGCGTGGCGGCGCTGGTGGCGGCGTCGCTGGTTCCGCTACGGCTGAGAACCCGCGCTGTCTCGACCATTCTGTTGGGCCTGACCGTCGCCACGGTGATCGGGGTGCCGGTCGCCAATGCGGTGAGCCATGAGTTCGGCTGGCGCTGGACCTTCGCCATCGTCAGCGTTCTGGCGGTGTTGACCATGGCCCTGGTCGCCCTGTTCGCGCCGCGCGATCCGGCCCACCCCGACGCCAGCCCCTGGCGCGAACTGGGCGCGCTGAAGCGCGGCCAGGTGTGGCTGACGCTGGGCGTGGGCGCTGTCGGCTTTGGCGGAATGTTCGCGGTCTACGCCTATCTGGCCTCGACGCTGAAGGCGGTGACCGGCGTGGGGCCAGAGGTCCTGCCCTGGGTCTTCGCCCTGTTCGGCCTGGGGATGATGGCCGGCAATCTGCTGGGCGCCTGGGCGGCCGACCGCTTCGGCATGGTCGCGGCGGGCGGGCTGTTGCTGTGGAGCGCGGCGGCGCTGGCGCTGTATCCCCTCGCCGCGCCGCATCTGTGGGCGATGATGATCGTGGTGCTGCTGATCGGCGGCGGCGGCGGGCTGGGCTCGGTGCTGCAGACCCGGCTGATGGACGTGGCCGGCGACGCCCAGACCCTGGCCGCCGCCCTGAACCACTCGGCCTTCAACACGGCCAACGCCATCGGTCCCCTGCTGGGGGGCATGGCGGTAGCGGCGGGTTGGGGCTGGACCTCGACCGGCTGGGTCGGCGTCGCCCTGTCGCTGGGCGGCTTCGCGGTCTGGGTCGTGGCGTGGCTGACGGGACGCAGGGCGCTGCAAAGCGACGCCTGACATTCCCGCCGAAGGGTGCTAGGAGGCCCGGCCATGAGCGCAGCCGTCATTGTATTCCCCGGTTCCAACTGCGATCGCGACTGCAAGGTCGCCGTCGAACGTTCCACTGGCGAGCAGGTCCAGATGGTCTGGCACGCCGAGACCGAACTGCCCAAGGGCCTCGACCTGATCGTGCTGCCGGGCGGGTTCTCCTACGGCGACTATCTGCGCTGCGGCGCGATGGCGGCCCAGGCCCCGATCATGCAGGCGGTCAAGAAGGCGGCCGACGACGGCGTCACCGTGGTCGGCATCTGCAACGGCTTCCAGGTCCTGTGCGAAGCCGGGATGCTGCCGGGCGCCCTGATGCGCAACAGCAGCCTGAAATACATCTGCAAGCCGATCAGCATCACCGTCGCCAACGCCCAGACCCGCTTCACCTCGGGCTACCAGGGCCAACGCGAGATCGTCATGACCCAGGGCAACGCCGACGGGAACTACTACGCCGACGCCGAGACGCTGAAGCGCATCGAGGGCGAAGGCCAGGTCGTCTTCCGCTACGTCGACAACCCCAACGGCTCGGTCGGCGACATCGCCGGCCTGCAGAACGAGCGCGGCAACGTCCTGGGCATGATGCCCCACCCGGACCGTGCGTTCGAAGCCGAACTGGGCAGCGCCGACGGCGCCGTCCTGTTCCAGAGCATCTACGCGGCCGTTTAAGGCTCCTTGCGATCCAGGACGCTGGCGCTGCGGCCGGCGTCGCCGACTTCGACCTCTTCCTCGACCGGATCGCCGTCCTCATCGGCGCGCTCCAGCGTGCCCTCGGCGCCGGATTCATGGATGGAGGCCAGTTCGCGGGCGCCGACGCCCAGGCCCTGCTCCAGGGCGCGGTTGGTCTCGACCTCTTCCTCGAGCGTCTGTTCGATGGGGTCCGGTTGGGTCGGGTCGGTCATCGCGGCCTCCTTCTCAATGGCCTGAAAGCAAGGCCGGCAACCCGGCTGGGGTTCCATCGGCCGGTGAACCTTCTTGGTCCCAGAGCGTAGATACGGCGAAGCTCTGCCGGAGAGATGCATGACCGCCATCGAACGCCCCACCCCCGCCCAGCGGACACGTCGCCTGGCCGTTCTGGCCGCCGCCGTCTTCGCGGTCATCGTTCCGCTGGTTCAGATGCTGGGCGGCTTCGGTCTGAGCCAGGCCGAATTCGCCGCCGATGGGAACCAGACGTTGCGGGTGGCCGGATACGCCTTCTCGATCTGGAGCCTGCTGTATCTGGGAATCCTGATCTACGCCGGGCGTCAGGCCCTGCCCCAGACGGGCGAGAGCGTGCTGATCAACCGTATGGGCTGGCCCTCGGTCGTCGCCTTCTTCGGCATCGGCTTCTGGATCGTGATGGCGGCGCTGAACCTGAAGGCGGCCAGCGTCATCGTCATCTTCGCCTCGCTGCTGGCCCTGCTGCTGCCGATGCTGGCCAGCGCGCGCACGATCCGCACGACCGGGGCGATGGAGCGGGACCGCTGGTTCCTGATCTGGCCGCTGGCGGCGCTGGCGGGGTGGCTGACCGTCGCGGCGCCTCTGAACCTGATCACCGTGGCCACCGCGTTCGAGGCCCTGCCCGCCGCCCTGTCGCCGACCGGCTGGGCCGTGCTGGCCGTGGTCGCGACCACCGTGGTCGGGATCGGCGTGACCTGGGCCTTGCGGACCCTGGCCTATCCTCTGCCCATCGCCTGGGGTCTGGTCGGAGCCTTCGTGGCCGAGCAGGAGGTCAAGCCGGTGCTGGCCTTCACCGCCCTGGCGGCGGCCTTCGTCCTGGTGGTGGCGGGGGTGATCGTGACCTTCGGTCTGAGACGCGGCGTCGAACGCCGTTGACGGGCTGACAGACGCCTCGGAGAGGGCTAGAAGGCCCGCCCATGAGCGCGCCCCAGAAAACCATCGCCCAACTGGCCGAAGAGTACGGCCTCGCCCCCAATGAATATCAGGTCCTGCTGGACCGGCTGGGCCGCGAGCCCAACCAGGTCGAGCTGGGCGTCTTCTCGGTCATGTGGTCCGAGCACTGCTCCTACAAGTCGTCCAAGAACCAGCTGATGAAGTTCCCGGTCAGCGGACCGCGCGTCATCTGCGGCCCCGGCGAGAACGCGGGGGTCATCGACATCGACGACGGCGACGCCTGCATCTTCAAGATGGAGAGCCACAACCACCCCTCCTACATCGAACCCTATCAGGGCGCGGCGACAGGCGTGGGCGGCATCATGCGCGACGTCTTCACCATGGGCGCGCGCCCGGTGGCCCTTCTGAACGCCCTGCGCTTCGGCGATCCGTCGCATGAAAAGTCGAAGCATCTGGTCAAGGGCGTGGTCAGCGGCATCGGCGGCTACGGCAACTGCGTCGGCGTGCCGACCGTCGCGGGCGAGACGAACTTCCACAAGGGCTACAACGGCAACATCCTGGTCAACGCCATGTGCGTCGGCCTGGCCCGCGCCGATGAGATCTATTATTCGGCCGCGCCGGAAGCGGGCCACGACGTGGTCTATTTCGGCTCCAAGACCGGCCGCGACGGCATTCACGGCGCCACCATGTCCTCGGCCGAGTTCGACGACGAGTCCGACGCCAAGCGCCCAACGGTGCAGGTCGGCGACCCCTTCGCCGAGAAACTGCTGATCGAAGCCACGCTGGAGCTGATGGCCTCGGGCGCCGTGGCCGCCATTCAGGACATGGGCGCGGCGGGTCTGACCTCTTCGTCCGTCGAGATGGCGGGCAAGGGCGGCGTCGGCGTCGAGCTGGACCTGGACAAGGTGCCCCAGCGCGAAGAGGGCATGACCGCCTATGAGATGATGCTGTCGGAAAGCCAGGAGCGGATGCTGGCCGTGCTGAAGCCCGGCTATGAAGACGTCGGCTATCGCATCTTCCAGAAGTGGGGTCTGGACTTCGCCGTCATCGGCCAGACCACGAACACCGGCCATCTGGTGCTGAAGCACCACGGCGAGGTCGTCTGTGACGTGCCGCTGGCCCCGCTGTTCGACGATGCGCCCCTGTATGACCGCCCGTGGGTCCAGCCCGAGTTGCAGCCGCGTCTCGACCCGGCGGAAGTGCCCGCCCCCGAAAGCTGGAACGACGCCGTGCTGAAGGTCGTCGCCTGCCCCGACATGGCGTCCAAGCGCTGGATCTGGGAGCAGTACGACCGCCACGTCATGGCCGACACCCTGCAGGATTCCTCGACCGGCGCCGATGCGGGCGTGATCCGCGTCCACGGCACGGAAAAGGGCCTGGCCGTCACCAGCGACTGCACCCCGCGCTATGTCCAGGCCGACCCCTATGAAGGCGGCAAGCAGGCCGTGGCCGAGGCCTGGCGCAACCTGACCGCCGTGGGCAGCCGCCCCATCGCCATCACTGACAACCTGAACTTCGGCAACCCGCAGCGCCCCGAGATCATGGGCCAGATCGTGCGCGCCACGGACGGCATGGCCGAGGCCTGCCGCGAGCTGGATTTCCCCGTCGTGAGCGGCAACGTCAGCCTGTATAACGAGACCAACGGCGTCGCCATTCCGCCGACGCCGACCGTCGGCGCCGTGGGCCTGCTGACCAACTATGACGTGACAACCGGCTTCGGCGGCGCGGCCGAGGGCGACCAGCTGGTGCTGATCGGCCAGACGCACGGCGAACTGGGCGCCTCCATCTATCTGCGCGAAGTTCTGGGCCGCGAGGACGGCGCCCCGCCGCCGGTCGACCTGAAGCTGGAGCGCAAGACGGGCGACTTCGTGCGCGGCCTGATCGAGGCGGGCGAGCTGACGGTCGTCCACGACCTGTCGGACGGCGGCCTGGTCGGGGCGGCGGCGGACATCGCCCTGGCTTCGGATGTCGGGATCGAGCTGAACGCCACCAGCGCCGCCCACGCCCACGCCTTCCTGTTCGGCGAGGATCAGGCCCGCTATCTGGTCGCCGTGTCGGACGCCGACGCCCTGATCGCCAAGGCCCAGGACGCGGGGCTGCACGCCTCGGTCGTCGGTCTGGTCAAGGGAACGGACTTCGCCTCCTCAGGGCCGAAGGGCGAGCTGTTCCGCATCCCCGTCGCCCATGTGCGCGAGTTCCACGAAGGCTGGATGCCGAACTGGATCGAAGGCTGATGCGCGCAAAAGCCGGGATTGGCGCCCTCACCCTCGTCGTCGCGGGCGCCGCCCTGCTGTCGGCCTGCGAGTTCGAGGGCGGCGATCCCGTCCAGCACGCCCTGCGCGACGCGGCCGCCGCCCGGCAGGCCGCCGCGCTGAAGACCACCGAGGAACAGGAGGCTCAGGCGATCCGTCGTCCGACCGCCTCCGGCCCGGCCCTGCATGAGACGGATGAACTGTCGCGACTGATCGCCGCACGACGCCAGGCGGTGCAGGAAACGCGCGCCGCCCTGGCCGCCATCGCCGATCCGGCGCTGAAGGCCCAGTTGGCCGAAGATCTGAAGGCCGAGGAAGCCAGTCTGCGCGCGCTTGAGGCGCGCCGCGCCGCACAACCTTAAGGCGGATTGTCAGCAGCCGTTCATGTTGATGGTGTAGGGCGCTCGGCATAGCCACGCCCCGACGGAGCCCTCCGCTGAAAGTCGCTGTCGTCCTGCCTTCCGGTTGCCGCTTCTCCGCATCCCAGCCGAATTCCATGGAGACGGTCGTGCGCACCCTGGCTCGCGGCGCGCAGAAGGCGGAACTCCGTGTCTTCTGCTGCGAAGGCGCTGACGATCACGGCGACCTGCCGACCCACCGCCTGCCCAGCGACAGGAAGCGGATGGCGGCGCTTGAAAAAGCGCTGAGCGACTATCAGCCGGATGTGATCGAATTCCATCAGCAGCTCCGACAGGCCCTTCGTATCGCTCGCCGGTTTCCCCGCGCCACGCGGGTTCTCTATCGGCACAATGCGCTGAAATCCCCACGCACCCCGCTTGACCGCTGGCGCTACGAGCGGCGCTTTCGCCAGTTGGACGGCCTGGTCTTCGTCAGCGAAGCCGGGCGGCGGGAATTCCTGCACGATTTTCCGCGTCAGGAGCCGAAGGCCTTCGCCGTTCCCAATCCGATCAGCGTCGATCTGTGGCGGGCGCCGGTCGAGAACCGCGATCGTGTGATCGCCTTCGCCGGTCGCGCCATGCCGGAAAAGGGGGTGCATCTGATCTGCGCCGCCCTGCCCGCCGTGCTGGAGCGCCATCCGGACTGGCGCGCCGTGCTGATGCTGAACGACTGGGACAAGCACGCCGCCTGGGCCGCGCCGCACGTCGCGCCGTTGGAGCGGTTCGGCGATCGCGTATCGGTGCTGAAGTCCGCGCCGCTGGGCGAGGTCCAGGCGGTGATGCAACGGGCGGCCATCGCCCTGACCCCGTCGGTCTGGTCCGAGCCTCTGGGCCTGACCGCGCTGGAGGCCCATGCGGCGGGGGCGGCCCTGATCTCGTCGGGACGCGGGGGCCTGCGCGAAGCCAGCGGCCCGCACGCCATCTATGTCGACGACCTGACCGCCGAAGGACTGGCTGCGGCGATGGACGGCCTCATCGACGATCCCGAACGACGCCTGGCGTTGGCCCGGGCCGCGCAGACCTATGTCCTGCAGACGCACGCCCCCCAGCGTCGCGCGACGCAGCTCCACGACCTGCGTGAACGGTTGCTCAGCGCCAGGCGTTTGGCGCAATAGCCTCGAAGGCTCCCTTCATTTTGACATTATAGTCAATAAACATGGAGTCGATCTGAGAAGGAGCGCTCCATGAGCGACGCCGCCGCCTCGACCTTCCGCCCCTGGACGCCGCCGCGCCGGACCCAACGCATGAGCCTGCTGCCCTTCCTGTGGCAGAGCTGGCGCGATCCGCTGCAGATCTGGGGCGAAGCCCATTTCAAGGAACTCTACATCAGCGGCCAGTCGCCGCTGGGGCGGTCGCTGGTGGTCAGCGATCCGGCGGGCGTGCGTCATGTGCTGACCGACAACGCCGCCAACTATGTGAAGGGCGACCTGCAAAGACGGGTGCTGGGGCCCATGCTGGCCGACGGCCTGCTGCTGACCGAGGGCGAGCAGTGGCGGCGGCAACGCCGCATCATGGCGCCGCTCTTCACGCCCGCCTACACCGCCCGAACGGCGGAAATCATGGATGGGGTCTGCCGCCGCCGGGTCGAGGGCTGGCGCCTGCCGCACCACGGCGCGCGCGTGCTGAACATCGACAGCGAGATGAGCGGCCTGACCTTCGACATCCTGTCGGCGACCATGTTCTCCGACGATTTGGACGGCGACGCCGCCGGGTTTGAGAGAGCCTTGAACCAGTATCTGTCGGTCGGCGCGCGGATCAGTCCGCTGGATGCGCTGAAGGCGCCCGACTGGATCCCGCGTCTGGGCCGCGTGGCCTCGGGCGGGGCGGCGCGCTTCTTCGAGGAGCGTGTGGCGGCCCTGGTGGCGCGACGTCGCGCCCGCCTGACCCACGGCGACGCGCCCGACGATCTGCTGACCGCCTTGCTGAACGCGCGCGACGAAGAAGGCGACGGTTCGGGCCTGTCGGACCATGAGGTCGCCTCCAACATCCTGACCTTCATCCTGGCGGGGCACGAGACGACGGCCAGGACCCTGGGTTGGACCCTGCACCTGATCAGCCGCGACCGGCGCGTGGCCGACATCCTGAAGGCCGAAGCGGACGGCTGGGACCGTAACCCGGCGGGCGTGCGCGACCTGATCTGGCACCGTGCGGTGATCGAGGAGGCCATGCGTCTGTTTCCGCCGGCCCCCGCCATGATCCGGCAGGCGCTGGAGGACGACGAGATCGGCGGCCATGAGGTGAAGGCGGGCCAGAGCGTGCTGATCGCGCCCTGGGTCATCCATCGACATGAGAAGTTGTGGGACGAGCCCGACGCCTTCCGCCCCGAACGCTTCCTGCCCGAGAACAGAAAGTCGATCGACCGCTACGCCTGGCTGCCCTTCAGCGGCGGGCCGCGCATCTGCATTGGCGCCGCGTTCGCCCTGCAGGAGGCGGTGATCGCCCTGGCCGAAATCCTCAAGGCCGCCGAGGTCGAGGCCATCACACGGGACGAGCCTCGCCCGGTCCATCAGGTTACTCTGCGCAGCCAGCGGACCCTGCGCCTGCGACTGAGGGCGCGGCGGGATCAGGCCCTGGGGCCTAAACCGGGAGCCTAGACCTGCGGGATCGCCTGGCTGAGGCGGCCGCCGACGCGGATCGGCTCGACGCGCTTGGCCAAGCCGGTGCGGTCGTCCGTCTCGACGAAGACGCCGCAGATGGTGGCCGGGCCGCTGGCGGGAGTATAGCGCCCGCCCGACAGACGGGTGGTGAAGCGGCGCAGAGGCTCTTCCTTGTCGTTGCCGATGACGGAGTCGTAGTCGCAGCAGCCGCCGGCGTCGGTCTGATAGGCCGTGCCGTGGGGCAGGATCTGCGCGTCCGCCGTCGGGACGTGAGTGTGGGTGCCGACCACCAGACTGGCGCGGCCGTCGCAGAAGTGGCCCATGCTCATCTTCTCGCTGGTCGCCTCGGCGTGCATGTCGACAATGACGGCGTCGGCGACCACGCCCAGCGGCGCGGCCTCAAGCTCGCGCTCCACCGCGCTGAAGGGGTCGTCCATCGGGTCCATGTGGACGCGGCCCAGGACGTTGATGACCAGCACCCGGCGGCCGTCCGGCGTGACGAAGACGTCCGCGCCGCGCCCCGGCGCGTCCATCAGGCGCGGATAGTTGGCCGGGCGGATCAGGCGCGGCTCGCGCACGATATAGGTCAGGGCCTCGCGCTGGTCCCAGCTGTGGTTGCCCAGCGTCAGCACGTCGGCCCCGGCGTTGAAGATGTCGTTGGCCGTGTTCTCGGTGATGCCGAAACCGCCCGCCGCGTTCTCGGCGTTGACCACCACGAAGTCGAGCTTGAGGTCGCGCCTCAGCCCCGGCAGGTGGTCCGAAAGCCCGTCGCGCCCGGACTTGCCGACCACATCACCGAAAAACGCCAATCTCATGGGACCGCTCTATAGCCGGTCTCGGTCAAAACGCCATGCAGGCGGATGTCGTGCGGCTCCAGATCGAGGCGATCGACCTGCTGTCCGGCATAGGCGAAGCCGATGCGCCGGGCGTCGGGCAGCGCCGCGAAGGTCCGGTCGTAGTAACCGCCCCCCTGCCCCAACCGCCCGCCGTGAGCATCGAACGCCAGCAGAGGCGTCACGATCAGGTCGGGCGTCACCACCTCGCCGAGAGGCAGGGGCGCGGGGCATCCGGCCGCGTCCAGCTCCAGCGGCTCGCCCGGTGCCCAGGCGCGAAAGATCATGGCCGCGTCCCGCTCCAGCACTACCGGCAGGCACAGACGACGCCCAGTCTGGTGCAGGAGATTGGCGAGGGCGTCGGTATCCAGTTCCGACCCCATGGCGCGGTAGAGGGCGACGATCTCGCCGGGAGGAAGGGCCTCGGAATGGCCTGACGCGCGTTCAGCCGCCTCGGGGTCGGCCTCGGCCAGACGTTTGCGAAGCGCGCGCATGGCGGCGCGAAGTTCGTGCTTGGGGGTCATGAGACGCTCTTACACCACCGTCGCCCGGCTTTCCTCCCCACTTTGTGGGGAGGGGGACCGCGTAGCGGTGGAGGGGCTTCTTCGGCGGAACCAAGCGGCCCCTCCGTCTCGTCCGCTATCGCGTCCGATCCACCTCCCTATGGAATGGGGAGGAGAAGCGCTCAAGCAACGAGCGACCGCGTCGCGAGCGTAGCGCACAAACGCGCTCAAGCAGCGAGGTCCCGCGGGCCGAGCGATAGCGCATAAAAGAGAGAGGTTGGCGGCGCCGCGTGAGCCGTGAAGAACGTTTAAATCCTCTCGACCTGGGTAGCCAGGTGGGCTCCGTATGCCCAGGCCCTCGAGCCCGGACAGGGACAGATCCCTATGAGTGAATTAAGGTCAGAAGGATATGTTGTCTTCGACGTGAGCCGCAGCAGGACCCGCCGCCGCACAAGATAGGCGTTCGGGCGGGTTTCAACAATGCTTTCTTCCCCAGGGATAGAGAGGAAAGCCCGCGCGTCAGATCGTCTGGACGATCTTCTCGATCCTTGCGGCGACCGCATTTAGGGCCTCAGCCACGCCTTCGCTGGCGGCGGCGGAAGGTGCGGCGGCCGCAGCCGCGGCCTTGGCGCGGCCCGAATTCTGAACCGCCGCATTGCGCTTCGCCTCCTGAAGCTCGTCCGCCAGCATCAGGGAAGCCATCAGGAACAGGCGCACGTCGCCGACCTGTCCGACCTGATCGGCCACGCCCTGCACCCGTTCGTTGAACTGGGCCGCCAGGTCGCGCACCCGCGCCTCCTGTCCGTCGGCGCAGCCCACCGCATAGGGGCGGCCGTGAACCTCTACCGTCACCGTCGCCATCAGTGCGTCTCCTCTTGCCCCGCCTGCTGCGCCAGCACGTCGCGCACGGCGTCGGCGGCCCGCGCCAGGGCCTGGGCCGTCTCCTGACCCACGTCTTCAAGCTCGGCGATGCGCGCCAGGTCGGCGGCGTTCGAGGGACGCGGCGCGAACAGGTCGTCGTCCGCGATCGGCGGCGCCGAGGCGGGCCTCGCCTTCAGCTCCAACACCTTGCGCTCCAGATCGGCCAACGCTCGATCAATCCGCGCCTTTGCAGCCGTAACGGCGTCCATGGGGGTCCTTTCTTCCAGATTCCGTGTAGAACCTGCCGGCGCGCCGGGGTAAAGCGGCGCCGCCCCCGCTTTATCCTGTTCCTGAGGAAAGGTCTCGCCGTGACCGACGCCCAAGCTGCATTCGCCAAGCCTTCGCCCAAACAGATGGCCGACGCCATCCGGGTGCTGTCCATGGATGCGGTCGAAAAGGCCAAGAGCGGCCACCCCGGCATGCCGATGGGCATGGCCGACGTCGCCACCGTGCTTTACTCGAAATTCCTGAAGTTCGACGCCTCGCGCCCCGACTGGGCCGACCGCGACCGCTTCATCCTGTCGGCGGGCCACGGCTCGATGCTGATCTACAGCCTGCTGCACCTGACAGGCTATAAGGACGCGACGCGCGAGCAGCTGGAAAACTTCCGTCAGTGGGGCTTCAAGACGGCCGGCCACCCGGAATACGGCCACATGGCGGGCATCGAGACGACCACCGGCCCGCTGGGTCAGGGCCTGGCCACCTCGGTCGGCTTCGCGCTGGCGGAGCGGCATCTGGCGGCGCGCTTCGGCAAGGATCTGGTCGATCACCGCACCTGGGTCATCGCGGGCGACGGCTGCCTGATGGAAGGCGTGTCGCAGGAAGCCATCGCCCTGGCCGGGCGCCTGAAGCTGAACAAGCTGTGCGTCCTGTGGGACGACAATGAAATCACCATCGACGGCAAGGTGTCGCTGTCGGACGCCACGGACCAGCTGGGCCGCTTCAAGGCTTCGGGCTGGGCGGTCAAGGCGATCGACGGCCACGACCACAGGCAGATCCAGAAGGCGCTTAACTGGGCGACCAAGCAGGACAAGCCGACGCTGATCGCCTGCAAGACCAAGATCGGCAAGGGCGCCGCTACCCTGGAAGGCAGCCACAAGACGCACGGCGCCGCCCTGGGCGCCATCGAGATCGCCGCCACCCGTCAAGGACTGAACTGGCCGTTCGAGCCGTTCGAACTGCCTGAAGGGATCAAGACCGCCTGGGCCAAGGTGGGCAAGCAAGGCGCCAAGGCCCGCAAGGCGTGGGAAGCCCGTCTGCTGAACCACGACCGCCGCGACGACTTCACCCGCGCCATGGCGGGCGACCTGCCGACCGGCGCCTTCGAGGCGCTGGACGCCAAGCTGAAGCAACTGGTCGTCGACAAGCCTGCGCTAGCCACCCGCCAGTCCTCGGGCGAGGCGCTGGAGACGGTGTTCGCCGCCATCCCGGAAATGGTCGGCGGCTCGGCCGACCTGACCGGCTCGAACAACACCTTCGTCAAGAACACCCAGATCATGGACGCGCCGGACTATGCCGGTCGTTACCTGAACTACGGCATCCGCGAGTTCGGCATGGCCGCGGCGATGAACGGTCTGGCGCTGCACGGCGGGGTCATCCCCTACGGCGGCACCTTCATGGCGTTCGCGGACTACAGCCGTCCGGCGATCCGTCTGGGCGCCCTGATGGGCGTGCGCGCAATCCACGTCCTGACGCATGACAGCATCGGCCTGGGCGAAGACGGCCCGACGCACCAGCCGGTCGAACATCTGGCGGCCCTGCGCGCCATTCCGAACCTGCTGACCATGCGCCCCGCCGACACGGTCGAGGCGCTGGAGTGCTGGCAGGTCGCCCTGCAGAACAAGACCACGCCGACCGCCATGTGCCTGTCGCGTCAGAAGACCCCGGCCGTGCGCGTGACCGACGCGGGCGAGAACCTGTCGCGCAAGGGAGCCTATGAGCTGAAGGCCGCTGAGGGCGAGGCGAAAGTCACCCTGTTCGGCACCGGCACCGAGGTCGCCCTGGCCCTGAAAGCCGCCGAGACGCTGGAGGCCGAAGGCGTGCCAACCCGCGTGGTGTCGGTCCCCTGCTTCGCCCTGTTCGAGCAACAGCCCAAGGCCTATCAGGACGCCGTGATCGGCCGCGGCGCCGTCCGCGTCGCCGTCGAGGCCGCGATCAAGCAGGGCTGGGAACGCTTCATCGGCGAGGACGGCGGCTTCGTCGGCATGTCGTCCTTCGGCGCCTCGGCCCCGGCCGAAGTCCTCTACCGCGAGTTCGGCATCACCGCCGAGGCCGTGGTCGAAGCCGCCAAGGCCCGGCTGTAAACCTCATGCGCCGTCTCGCCCTCGCAATGAGCCTCGGCTTGTCGATGGCGAGCGGCGCCCCTGCCCTCGCCGCGCCGACGGTCGATGACGCGACCGCTGTCGCCGAGACGCCCATCGTCATCGGCCAGTCCTTCGCCCTGCCCTCCACCGTCATGGGCCAGACGCGCGAGATCAACGTCTGGCTGCCGCCCGGCTATGCTGAAAGCGGCCAGACCTATCCGGTTCTCTACATCCTCGACGGCGGTCAGGATCAGGACTTCCACCACATCTCGGGCATCGCCCAGCTGGGCACCATCGTCGGCACGACCCGCGATGTGATCGTCGTCGGCATCGCCTCGGTCGATCGCCGCAACGAACTGGCCCTGCCGACCGAAGACGCCGAACTGATCGCCCGCTATCCGACGCAGGGGCATTCCGACCGCTTCCGCCGCTTCATCGGCGATGAGGTCCAGCCCTTCATCGAGAGCCGCCTGCGCACCAGCGGCGAGACGGCGCTGATGGGCGAGTCTCTGGCGGGTCTGTTCGTGGTCGAGACCTTCCTGAAAGAGCCGCAGATGTTCGACGCCTATGTCGCCGTCAGCCCCAGCCTGTGGTGGGACGGGGGCAAACTGGCGCGGCAATCGGGCGCCCATTTGCGCGATCACTCCAACGACCCGCGCACCCTGATCCTGACGCTGGGCGACGAGGGCGAGATGATGCAGGCGCCGATGGACGTGCTGACCGCCAACCTGCGCGACCACGCCCTGCCCGGCGTCACATGGGATTTCACCCCGCGCCCCGCCGAAAGCCACGCCACCATCTATCACGGCGCGGCGCTGGACGCGTTTCGCCGCCTCTATGCGGTTCCGGCCGCGCCCGGAACCTGAACGACATTTCGGAGCCTGACGCCATGAAGATCGGCACGCCGCTTACCGACCACGCCACCCGCGTCATGCTGCTGGGCTCGGGCGAACTGGGCAAGGAGGTGGCGATCGAGCTGCAGCGCCTCGGCGCCGAGGTGATCGCGGTCGACCGCTACGCCAACGCACCCGCCATGCAGGTGGCGCACCGCAGCCACGTCATCCCCATGACCGACGCCCAGGTGCTGAACGGCGTCATCCTGGCCGAGGCGCCCCACATCATCGTGCCCGAGATCGAGGCCATCGCCACCGACGTGCTGGCGGGCATCGAGGAAGCGGGCATGGCGCGCGTCATCCCCACCGCGCGGGCGACGCAGCTGACCATGAACCGCGAGGGCATCCGCCGTCTGGCCGCCGAGGAACTGGGCCTGCCGACCAGCCCCTACGCCTTCGCCGCCTCGGCCGAGGAACTGGCGGCGGGCGCCAAGGCCGTGGGCTTTCCCTGCTTCGTCAAGCCGGTGATGTCGTCCTCGGGCAAGGGCCAGTCCTATGTCGAAGGGCCTGAAGGCGTCGCCGACGCCTGGGCCTATGCCGAAGCCTCGGGCCGGGTCGCGGGCGGCGTCGTCATCGTCGAGGGCAGGATCGACTTCGACTATGAGATCACCCTGCTGACGGTGCGGTCTTTGCGCGACGGCGCGGTCGCTACCTCCTTCTGCGCCCCCATCGGCCATCGCCAGCAGAAGGGCGACTATGTCGAAAGCTGGCAACCCCAGGCCATGAGCGAGGCCGCGCTGAAGGCGGCGCAGGCCATCGCGGCCAAGGTGACCGACGCGCTGAGCGGTCTGGGCGTCTTCGGCGTCGAACTGTTCGTGAAAGGCGACGAGGTCTGGTTCTCGGAGGTGTCGCCGCGCCCGCACGACACCGGGCTGGTGACGCTGGCCACCCAGACCATGAGCGAGTTCGCCCTGCACGCCCGCGCCATCCTGGGCCTGCCGGTGGACATCATCTTGCGCGAACCGGGCGCCAGCGCCGTGATCTACGGTGGCGTGGGGGCCGAAGGCGTCGTGTTCGAGGGCGTGGCCGAGGCTCTGTCGGTTCCGACGGCGGACCTGCGCCTGTTCGGCAAGCCCGAGGCCTTCGAGCGCCGCCGCATGGGCGTGGCTCTGGCGCGCGGCGCGGATACGGACGAGGCGCGTGCGCGTGCAACCGAGGCGGCAGGCAAGGTGCGGGTGATTAAGCCCTGATCCTTCTCCCCTTGGGAGAAGGCCCCGCCAAGCTTCTTCGACTTTTGTCGATTGGCGCCGGGCGCGATTAGGGTCCAAAAAAGGCGAAGGTCGCACCCAAGCCGACCCGGAGGACCGTTCGCCATGGGCAAGCTCAGGACGGCGCTGATTTTCGGCGCCATCGCCATTCTGGGGGCCGTAGCCCTCGGCGTCATCGCCCTGCACCGGGACGAAAGCATCAGCGCCGTATGGATCGTGGTTGCTGCGCTGTGCGTCTACGCCATCGCCTACCGCTTCTACGCCCGCTATCTGGCCGGAAAGGTGCTGGGGCTGAACGCGCGCAGGCCGACGCCCGCCGTCCGGCACAACGACGGGCTGGATTACGTCCCGACGCCGCGCAACGTCCTGTTCGGCCACCACTTCGCGGCCATCGCGGGCGCAGGCCCTCTGGTCGGGCCGGTGCTGGCGGCGCAGATGGGCTATCTGCCGGGCGTGCTGTGGATCCTGGTCGGCGCGGTGCTGGCGGGGGCGGTGCAGGACATGATCGTCCTGTTCATGTCGACCCGCCGCGACGGCCGGTCGCTGGGCGACATGGTCCGCACCGAAATGGGCCCGATCCCCGGCGTGATCGCCCAGGTCGGGGTGCTGATGATCATGGTCATCATCCTGGCGGTGTTGGCGCTGGTCGTGGTCAAGGCGCTGGCCGAGAGCCCGTGGGGGACCTTCACTGTCGCCGCCACCATTCCCATCGCCATCTTCATGGGCCTGTACACGCGCTATCTGCGGCCCGGTCGCGTGGGCGAGGTGTCGGTGATCGGCGTGGTGCTGCTGGTCCTGGCCATCATCGGCGGCGGCCATATTGCGGCTGATCCCTTCTGGGGTCCGGCCTTCACCCTGTCGGGCACGACGCTGGCGCTGGCCATGATGGCCTATGGCTTCATCGCCTCGGTCATTCCGGTGTGGCTGCTGCTGGCGCCGCGCGACTACCTGTCCACCTTCCTGAAAATCGGCGCCATCGTCGCCCTGGCCATCGGCATACTGATCGTGCGCCCGCACGTGCAGATGCCCGCCATCACCCCCTTCATCGACGGCAGCGGCCCGGTCTTCTCGGGCGCCCTGTTCCCCTTCCTGTTCATCACCATCGCCTGCGGGGCCGTGTCCGGCTTCCACGCCCTGATCTCGTCCGGCACCACGCCCAAGCTGCTGGAGAACGAGAACCAGATCCCGCTGATCGGCTACGGCGCCATGCTGTGCGAAAGCTTCGTGGCGATCATGGCCCTGATCGCCGCCACCGTGCTGGACCCGGCCGTCTATTTCGCCATGAACAGCCCTGTCGCCATCATCGGCGACAATGCCGCGTCGGCCGCCGCCGCCGTGGCCCAGTGGGGCTTCCACATCACCCCGGCCGAGCTGGAGCAACTGGCGAAGGATGTCGGCGAGCACTCCATCCTATCGCGCGCAGGCGGCGCCCCGACCTTGGCCGTCGGCATGGCGCACATCCTGTCGGGCGTCATCGGCGGCAAGGCCATGATGGCCTTCTGGTATCACTTCGCCATCCTGTTCGAGGCCCTGTTCATCCTGACCACCGTCGATGCGGGCACCCGCGTCTGCCGTTTCATGATCCAGGATCTGCTGGGCATGGCCGTGCCGAAGATGCGCCAGACCCAGTCGTGGACCGGCAACGTCGTGGCCACGGCCCTGACCGTCGGGCTGTGGGGCTATTTCCTCTATACCGGCGTGGTCGATCCGCTGGGCGGGATCAACAGCCTGTGGCCGCTGTTCGGCATCGCCAACCAGATGCTGGCGGCGGTCGCCCTGATCCTGGGCACGGTCGTCCTGTTCAAGATGAAGCGGCACAGGTTCGCCTGGGCCACCGCCATGCCGGCGGTCTGGCTGCTGATCTGCACCGTCACGGCGGGGTTGCAGAAGCTGTTCCACCCCGACGTGAAGGTCGGCTTCCTGGCCCACGCGCGGAAGTATCAGGACGCCATGGCCGCCGGCGAGATCCTGGCCCCGGCCAAGACCATCGGCGACATGCACCGCGTCATCGTCAACGACTACGTCAACTCGGCGCTGACGGCGGGCTTCCTGTTCGTGGTGCTGACGGTCGTGGTTTATGGGGTCGGCGCCTGCCTCAAGGCGCTGAAGTCCGATCGCCCGACCGTGGTCGAAACCCCGGCCGAGCACGAGCTGACCCTGGCCGACGAAGCGATGGACATCGCCCGTGCTTAAGCCTTCAACTTCAACAACCGGCGGCGCGGACCTCTTCTGCGCCTGCCGGGAGACGCTGGTGCGGTGGGGCAAGGACGCCCGCCGCACCGCCGGGCTGATGATCGGCCAGCCCGACTATGAGGCCTATGTCGCCCATGCGAAGGCGACCCACCCGGATCAGGCGCCGCTGGACCGCACCGCCTTCTTTCGCCTGCACGAGGCGCGGCGGTTCGGCGAAGGCGGCGGCTTCCGCTGCTGCTAAGGCGGCTTGACCGTCCTTCAACGGTTACAGGCGATCATATCTTGTTACGGGCCTTGTTACGGCGTCGGGGTTGCAACCGGGCGCGCTCCGTCCCACTAAGGCGCCCATCATAATCGCCCCTTGTTCAGGAGACTGCTCCCCATGACCGTTCGCGTCGCCATCAACGGCTTCGGCCGCATCGGCCGCCTCGTCCTTCGCTCGATCGTCGAGCACGGCCGCAAGGACATCGAGGTCGTGGCGATCAACGACCTGGGTCCGGTCGAGACCAACGCCCACCTGTTCCGCTATGACTCGGTGCACGGCCGCTTCCCCGGCACGGTCACGACCGGCGAGGACTGGATCGACGTCGGCACGGGCAAGATCAAGGTCACGGCCGAGCGCGACCCGGCCAACCTGCCGCACGCCGAGCTGAAGGTGGACATCGCCCTGGAATGCACGGGCATCTTCACCTCCAAGGACAAGGCCTCGGCCCACCTGAAGGCGGGCGCCAAGCGCGTGCTGGTCTCGGCCCCGGCCGACAACGCCGACAAGACCATCGTGTTCAAGGTCAACCATGAGACGCTGACGGCCGACGACATCGTCGTCTCCAACGGCTCGTGCACGACCAACGCCCTGGCCCCGGTGGCCAAGGTGCTGCACGACCTGTTCGGCATCGAGCGCGGCTATATGACCACCATCCACGCCTACACCGGCGACCAGCCGACGCTGGATACGATGCACAAGGACCTGTACCGCGGCCGCGCCGCCGCCCTCAGCATGATCCCGACCTCGACCGGCGCCGCCAAGGCCCTGGGCCTGGTTCTGCCGGAACTGAAGGGCAAGCTGGACGGCTCGTCGATCCGCGTCCCGACCCCGAACGTCTCGGTGGTGGACCTGAAGGTCGTCGCCGGTCGCGAAGTCTCGGTCGAGGAAATCAACGCCGCCCTGCTGGCTGCCGCGAACGGCCCGATGAGCGGCGTCCTGGCCACGACCCCCGACCCGCTGGTCTCGGTCGACCTGAACCACGTCGCCGCCTCCTCAACCGCCGCCCTGCCGCAAACGCAGGTCGTCGACGGCAAGCTGGCCCGCGTCCTGACCTGGTACGACAACGAGTGGGGTTTCGCGACCCGCATGGCCGACACCGCCCTGGTGATGGCGAAGTTCCTGTAAGGCTCTTAGCCAATCAAAAAGGGGGAGCGGATGCGCTTTGCAAAGGTGGCCGCGCTGCTTCTGTTAGCAGCATCCCTCCCCTCAGCGGCAAAAGCTCAGTCTCATGCAAGCGAGTCAGTTCGCATGATGGCTAATTGGAAGTGCGCCGTCTGGGCCTCAATGGCCAATGATCCGACCACTTCCGAACACCACTTCAAGCAGGGCCTTGAGAGCGGCCGAGTATTCGTCGATACGGCGCTAGCTGGAGAAATTAGCGCGTCTGACTGGAACTCTGTCGTTCCAATTGGGATCGCGTTGACGATGAACGGACCGTCTACCGATTTCATCCTCGGCCGTATGTACGAATACGTCAGCGATGATGCTTACGATAAAGTGGTGAGGCGCTCTCCAGACGGTCAACTTCTTAAACCAGAAGAATACATCCTCGACGAGAACGAACAGGCTGTTCTGGCTAGGCATTGGCTACGAAGAGCCAACTGCTCAGTGATCTAACAGCACTCCGCTTTCTCGATCACAGAAAGAATGCACATGACCTTCCGCACCCTCGACGACGTTTCCGACCTTTCGGGCAAGGCCGCCCTGGTCCGCGTGGATTTCAACGTGCCGATGGAGGACGGGAACGTCGCCGACGACACCCGCCTGAAGGCCGCCCTGCCGACCATTCACCGCCTGCGCGAAGCGGGCGCCAAGGTGGTGCTGCTGGCCCACTTCGACCGCCCCAAGGGCGAGCGCGTGCCGTCAATGAGCCTGAAGCCTGTGGTCGAGCCGCTGGAGCTGCTGCTGCACGGCCCCGTGCGCTTCGCCGACGACTGCGTGGGCGATGAGGCCAGGGCCGCCATCGCCGATCTGGACGCCGGCGGCGTGCTGCTGCTGGAGAACGTCCGCTTCCACAAGGGAGAGGAAAAGAACGACCCGGCCTTCGCCGCGCAACTGGCCGAACTGGGCGACCTCTACGTCAATGACGCCTTCTCGGCGGCGCACCGCGCCCACGCCTCGACCGAAGGTCTCGCCCGCCTGCTGCCCGCCTATGCGGGGTGCGCCATGGCGCGCGAGCTTGAGGCGCTGGACGCGGCGCTCGGCAAGCCGCAGAAGCCGGTCATCGGCATCGTCGGCGGCGCCAAGGTCTCGACCAAGCTGGACCTGCTGAAGAACCTGGTCGCCAAACTGGACTATCTGGCCATCGGCGGCGGCATGGCCAACACCTTCCTGTTCGCCCAGGGCGTCGATGTCGGCGGTTCGCTGTGCGAGAAGGATCTGGCCGACACCGCCCGCGAGATCATCGAAGAAGCCCGCCGTCAGGGCTGCGAACTGCTGCTGCCGGTCGATGTGGTGGTGGCCAAGGGCGTCAAGCCGGGCATCGAGTCGGGCGTGCGCGCTCTGGATCGCATCGCCGCCGACGACCTGATCCTGGACGCCGGGCCGGAAACCGTCGCCCGCCTGAACCGCGCCATGGACCTGTCCAAGACCCTGATCTGGAACGGACCGCTGGGCGTGTTCGAGGTCCCGCCCTTCGACAAGGCCACGGTCGAGGCCGCCAAACACGCCGCTGAACTGGCCAAGGCCGGCAAGCTGGTCGCCGTGGCCGGCGGCGGCGACACGGTCGCGGCCCTGAACCACGCAGGCACGGCCGACGACATGACCTTCGTCTCCACCGCGGGCGGCGCCTTCCTGGAATGGATGGAGGGCAAGGTGCTGCCGGGCGTCGAGGCCCTGCGCGCCGCTTAAACGGTATCCATCAAGGCGAGGGCTGTTCGCGGCCCTCGCCTCTGACGGCTCAAGCCTGGTCTTCGCCGTCCATGTCGACGGCGCGCGCGACCAGATCGCGCCACGTCGGATCGGTGTCGTCCACCAGATCGACGTCGTCCAGCAGGGCCACCGCCCCGCCGCCGTCCGGCAGGATCAGGCCCAGCACTTCCATCAGTTCGCCGTCGGGCCCGACATGGGCCTCGGCCTGAACGATCACGGCGGCCTGCTCGCCGTCTTCCTCCCACCAGATGACGGGCTGAGGCAGCTCCATGTCGATGACGCGCGCCTCTTCGGTGTCGCCCAGGGCGAAGACGGCCTTGCCCGCCTGAACATCGTCCAGCGTCGCCACGGCCCCGGCGAAGGGCGTCAGTCGCGCCCAGTCGTCGACGTCGAAACCGCCGCCATCTTCATCCAGCGCATCATCGTTCTGGCTCATCGCCGCTCCTTGGTCAGACGCCCCGCGGGCGCTGGAGCACTTAAGGCCTGCGCGTCCAAAGTCCACCAGGCTCAAGCCGTGTCACGTCAGCGTGACTTCCCGCACCCGACCGGCTAAGACCTCGGACAAAATCATAATCGGTTCAGGAGACTACCCATGGCGCGCATTACGCTGCGACAACTGCTCGACCACGCGGCTGAGCACGACTACGGCCTGCCCGCCTACAACATCAACAACATGGAGCAGGGCCTGGCCATCATGGAGGCCGCCGACGCCGTCAACGCGCCGGTCATCATCCAGGCCTCGCGCGGCGCCCGCTCCTACGCCAACGACATCGTCCTGGCCCGACTGATCGACGCCCTGGTCGAGTTGTACCCGCACATCCCGGTCTGTATGCACCAGGACCACGGCAACGGCCCGGCCACCTGCGCCACCGCCATCCAGTACGGCTTCACCTCGGTGATGATGGACGGCTCGCTGGAAGAAGACGCCAAGACCCCCGCCTCTTACGAGTACAACGTCGACGTCACGCGCCGCGTCACCGAAATGGCCCACTCGTGCGGCGTCTCGGTCGAGGGCGAACTGGGCGTTCTCGGCTCGCTGGAAACCGGCATGGGCGAGGCAGAAGACGGCCACGGCTTCGAAGGCAAGCTGGACCACTCGGCCCTGCTGACGGACCCGGATCAGGCGGTCGACTTCGTCAAGGCCACCAAGGTCGACGCCCTGGCCATCGCCATGGGCACCTCGCACGGCGCCTATAAGTTCACGCGTCAGCCGGACGGCGAAGTCCTGGCCATGAACGTGATCGAAGAGATCCACAAGCGCCTGCCCAACACCCACCTGGTGATGCACGGCTCGTCCTCGGTGCCGCAGGACCTGCAGGACATCATCAACCAGTACGGCGGCCAGATGCCCCAGACCTGGGGCGTGCCGGTCGAGGAGATCCAGCGCGGCATCAAGCACGGCGTGCGCAAGATCAACATCGACACCGACAACCGCATGGCCATTACCGGCGCCATCCGTAAGGTGCTGGCCGAGAAGCCGGGCGAGTTCGACCCGCGCGCCTATCTGAAGCCCGCCAAGGAAGCCATGCGCAAGCTGTGCATGGAGCGCTACCAACAGTTCGGCTGCGAAGGCATGGCGTCCAAGATCCAGCCGCTGTCCACCGCCCAGATGGCCAAGCGCTACGCCGCCGGCGACCTGGACCCGCGCATCGGCTGATCGACGAAAAGCGGGCCTGAGCCTCGCTGAAACGATTGAAGGGCGGTCCCGGCGGGCCGCCCTTTTTCATGGCGTCCGCCAGCCGTGCTAAACGGACGTTGTGACCGACACCCTGCCCGAAACCGACGAAACCGACCTGACGGTCCTCACCGCCCGCATCGCGCCCGGCGCCGCACGCCTGGATCGCGCCCTGGCCGACGCCCTGCCAGAGCTGTCGCGCGCGCGCATCCAGTCGCTGCTTGACGCGGGGGCGGTCTCTCTGAACGGCGCCGTGGTGGCGGCCAAGGCCAAGCCCGCGCCCGGCGACTATGAGATCACCCTGCCGCCAGCGGCCCCGGCGGAACTGCGCCCCGAAGCCCTCCCTCTGACCATCCTGTTCGAGGACGACGACCTGATCGTCATCGACAAGGCGCCGGGCATGGCCGTCCATCCCGCCCCCGGCTGCGAGACCGGCACCCTGGTCCACGCCCTGCTGCACCACTGCGCGACCTTGTCCGCCCTTGGCGACGCCGACCGCCCCGGCATCGTCCACCGCCTGGACAAGGACACTTCCGGCGTCATGGTCGCCGCCAAGTCCGACCGCGCCCATGCGGGGCTGGCGGCCCTGTTCGCCGCCCACGACATCGAGCGCACCTATCTGGCCCTGACGCGCGGCGCGCCCTCGCCCGAGAAGGGCCGCATCCAGACTGAGATCGGCCGCTCCAGCGGCGACCGCAAGAAGATGGCGGTGCTGAAGTCCGGCGGGCGAGAGGCCATCACCGACTATGTGGTCCAGCAGACCTTCGGCCGCCCGGCCAAGGCTTCCAACGCCCCGCTGGCCGCCCGCGTCGCCTGCACCTTGCAGACCGGCCGCACCCATCAGATCCGCGTCCACATGGCGTCCAGGGGCTCCCCCCTTCTCGGCGATCCCGTCTACGGCTCCGGCAGCCCCGCCGCCTCCGTCCGCGCCGCCGTCGCGGAAGCCGGCCTGAAACGCCAGGCCCTGCACGCCGCCATCCTCGGCTTCGTCCACCCTGTCACCGGCCAGCCCCTGCGCTTCGAGACGGCCCCGCCCGAAGACATGCAGCGGCTGGAAGCCCTGCTAACGGACCTCTGAAAACGCGGCCGCTTTATTCGCAACAACATCTGTGCTAGATAGAGACGGGCGGCGACACAGCATCGCCGTTCAATTGGGACAATCCGCCCCTTTCGTTTCGGGCAACGGATTCCCATCTTGTCAGTTGAGGGGCGAGGTGATGATGCACGTCATGTGGTCAAAGCCGTAGCGCCAGCTCGTGAAGCCGGAGGGACCATATGGCCAATAAAACGCTGACGGTGATGTCGCCTGAACAGGGGCTGTCACGGTATCTTACGGAAATTCGTAAGTTTCCCATGCTCACCAAGGACGAGGAGTTCATGCTCGCCAAGCGGTGGAGCGAACACCAGGACACCGAGGCCGCCCACCGTCTCGTGACCTCTCACCTGCGCCTCGTGGCCAAGATCGCCATGGGTTATCGCGGCTACGGCCTGCCGATCGGCGAGGTGATCTCCGAGGGCAACGTCGGCCTGATGCAGGCCGTGAAGAAATTCGACCCGGACAAGGGCTTCCGCCTGGCGACCTACGCCATGTGGTGGATCCGCGCGTCCATTCAGGAATACATCCTGCGCTCCTGGTCTCTCGTGAAGATGGGCACCACAGCGGCGCAGAAGAAGCTGTTCTTCAACCTGCGCAAGGCCAAGAGCCAGATTTCGGCCTTCGAGGAAGGCGACCTGCACCCAGAGCACGTCGAACACATCGCCACCAAGCTGGGCGTGACCCATCAGGACGTCATCGACATGAACCGCCGTCTGGGCGGCGACGCTTCCCTGAACGCGCCCCTGCGGTCGGACGGCGAAAGCGAGTGGCAGGACTGGCTGGCCGATGACAACGCCGTCAGTCAGGAAACCGAACTGGCCGAGAGCGAGGAAAAGTCCATCCGCATGGGCCTGCTCGAAGAAGCCATGCAGGAATTGACCGACCGCGAAAAACACATCCTGACCGAGCGTCGTCTCAAGGACGATCCCGTCACGCTTGAGGAGCTGGCCGGCCAGTACGGCGTCAGCCGCGAGCGCGTCCGCCAGATCGAAGTCCGCGCCTTCGAGAAACTTCAGAAGGCCATGCGCGCCGCCGCCGAAGAGCGCAATCTGGTCGACGCCTAAGGGCGCTCACCCGTCACCCTTCTCCGTAGCGGGAGAAGGGGCGGCCCTTACCCCGCCCGCGCCAGGCTCTCGGGCGAGGCCAGCTTCAGCACGGCCTGAACCGGCGCCGTCAGCCCAGCCTTGGTCGGCGCCCCGGCGGCCAGCACCGTGTCCAGTCCCGCCGCAGCGATCGCCAGCGGCGCGTCGCCTGTCTTGATGGCCAGGGCTTTCAGCGTCTCCGCCTGCTGCTTGATGGCGCGCACCGCCTGCATGGGATCGCTGTCGAACTGGGTCAGGGCCGAAAACAGGATCCGCATCGCCTGATCCTTGACCGCCAAAGCCGCCTCGGCGCTGGAACGCGGCTTGTCCGCCTTGCGCTTCTGCGGCCCGGCGTAGTCGTCCGAATTGAAGCGCCGCCGATCCGGCCCGATATAGCCGACCGCCTCGACCCAGTCGCGCGGCTTGGTCGCCAGATTCTCGATCCGCCGTTGCAGATCGCCGCTGGTGAAGGGCTTTCTCAGGAACTCATGCACGCCGGAATCGCGCGCGCCCTTGATGGCGCTGGCGGTGGCCTCGGCCGTCACCATGATGATCGGCGCGCGACGGCATGACAGGCTTGAGCGCCGGATACGCCGCGCCAGCGCCTCGCCGTCCAGCTTGGGTCCGGTCCGCTCGGTGAAGATCAGCGCCGGCTCCATTTCGCGCGCCAGATCCAGCACCCGCGCCTCATCGCCCTCGACCACGATCTCGCGTGATCCGAACCCCTTCAACAGGTCCTGCAACAGGCGCGCGGCGGCGGGATTGGGATCAACGATGATCACGCGCCGAACCACCGGCGCAATCCTCTGCATCGTCTTGGCGTCTAGGGCGAACACAGGGCGAGCTCCATTTCAGAGCGCCACCCTATGCTCTACCGGTTAAGGCGTCGTTGCCTCGACCACAAATGTAAACTCAGCCCTGGAACGGATCGCGCATCAAAATGGTGTCGTCGCGCTCCGGGCTGGTCGACAGCAAGGCCACCGGCGCCCCGATCAGTTCCTCGATCCGCCGCACATATTTCAGCGCATGGGCGTTCAGGTCCTTGAAGGTCCGCACGCCGGCCGTGCTCTCGTCCCAGCCGTCCAGTTCCTCGAACACCGGCTCGGCCGAGGCCTGATCCTTCAAACTGGACGGCAGATAATCCAGCACCTCGCCGTTGATGCGATAGCCGACGCAGATCTTGAGCGTCTTCAGTCCGTCCAGCACGTCCAGCTTTGTCAGGGCGATGCCGTCGATGCCGTTGATCGCCACCGACTGACGCACCAGCACGGCGTCGAACCAGCCGCAACGGCGCGACCGGCCCGTGTTCACGCCGATCTCACGCCCCACCACCGCCAGGTGCTGGCCGACTTCATCGTTCAGTTCGCAGGCGAAGGGGCCTTCGCCGACGCGCGTCGTATAGGCCTTCACAATGCCCAGCACATAGCCGACGCCGCGCGGGCCGACGCCCGACCCGGCCGCCGCCTGCCCGGCCACGGTGTTGGAGCTGGTCACATAGGGATAGGTGCCGTGGTCCACGTCGAGAAACGCTCCTTGCGCCCCCTCGAACAGCACCCGCTTGCCCGCCTTCTGCGCCTCGTCCAGCACCCGCCACGCCGGTTTGACATAGGGCAGGATCTTCGGTGCGATCTCCAGCAGTTGCGCCAGCAGCGCCTCCGGATCGATCGGCTCCAGCCCCAGACCGGCGCGCAACGGATCGTGGTGCGAGCGCAGGCGGTCGATCTTGATCTTCAGGTCGTCTTCGTTGGCCAGGTCGCAGACGCGGATGGCGCGGCGGCCGACCTTGTCCTCATAGGCCGGGCCGATGCCGCGGCCGGTCGTGCCGATCTTGGCGCCCGGCGCGCTGGCGGCGGCCTCGCGCGCGACGTCCAGCGCCGGATGGATCGGCAGGATCAGGCAGGCGTTGTCGGCGATGGTCAGAATATCGGGCGTGATCGCCACGCCCTGAGCCTGGATCTTCTCGATCTCGCCGACCAGATGCCAGGGATCGACCACTACGCCGTTGCCGATGATCGAAGGCTTGCCCTGCACCACGCCGCTCGGGAGCAATGCAAGTTTATAGACCTTGCCGTCGACGACCAGGGTGTGGCCCGCGTTGTGGCCGCCCTGGAACCGCACCACTATGTCGGCGCGATTGGACAGCCAGTCCACGATCTTGCCCTTGCCCTCGTCGCCCCACTGGGCGCCGACCACTGCGACGTTCGCCAAGACCTATACTCCGCAATCCAGAATGCGGTGGGAGCCTATAACCCCTGAATCGTCCGGAGTCGCCCCCAAGGGCGTCCAATGGGCGACAGAATTATCCCGCCAGTTCGCCGACCGCCGTCTGGAACGCCCATTCCAGCCACGGCGTCGCGGCCACGACATCCGCTGTCTCGACCGTACAGCCGCACCACAGGCGCAGGCCCGGCGGGGCGTTGCGGTGCGGCTCCATGTCATAGACCGCCCCCTCGCCTTCCAGCAGCGCCTTGAACCGCGTCACAAAGGCCTTCTGCCCCGCCTCGTCCAGCGCCGCCACGCGCGGATCGACGAACTTCAGGCAAACCGAAGTCGTCGAGCGGATTTCCGGCTGCTCCGGCAGGAAGGCGATCCAGTCCGTCCGCTCCACCCATTGCGCCAAGGCCGCATAGTTGGCGTTGGTGCGCGCGATCAAGGCAGGCAGGCCGCCTTCGGCCCTCGCCCAGTCCAGGGCGTCGATCCAGTCCTCGATGGTCAGGACCGAGAAGGTGTTCATCACCACCCCGTCCGCGAGCGTCCGATCAAAGCCCGTCTTGTCGGCGATCCGCAGCACCTTGGGCACGGCCCGATCCGGCCGATAGGAGTCCAGCCGCGCCACCGCGCGCGGCGACAGCACCATCACCCCGACGCCCGCCTCGCCGCCCAGCGCCTTCTGGAAGCTGAAGGTCGTCACATCCAGCTTGTCCCACGGCAGGTCCATCGCGAACGCAGCCGAAGTCGCGTCGCAGATGGTCAGTCCTTCGCGGTCATCGGCGATCCAGTCGCCATCCGGCACGCGCACGCCCGAGGTCGTGCCGTTCCACGGAAACACCACATCCTTCTTCGGGTCGACCTTTGACAGGTCAGGCAGTTCGCCCCACGGCGCCGTCAGGGCCTCGGGCTGCAGCCCCAGATGCGTCTTCACATCCGCCAGCCAGGTCAGGCCGAAATTCTCATAGGCGACGACCTGCACCGGCCGCTCGCCCAACATGCACCACAGCGCCGCCTCGACCGCCCCCGTGTCCGAACCGGGCGTGTAAAGCATCACATAGTCGTCCGGCGGGCTCAGCACCTCGCGCGTCAGCCGCAGGCCGTGCGCGAACCGCTCCACCACCTCCGGCGCGCGGATGCCCCGCCCCATCAGGTTCGTCGGCAGCTTCGCCAGCTCCCACCCCGGACGCTTGGCCGTCGGCCCGGCCGAGAACCACGGGCGATCAGGCTTGGCGGCGGGCTTGGGCGTCATATCGGTCTCTGGAAGTCTCGGGGAGGAGAAGGAAGCGTCAGCCTTAGGCCATCAACGGCCAGGCTTATAGGGCCGGCGCTCACGCCATTCCGTCGCAAACCGGACCAGTTCGTCATCCGGCGCCTCGGGCAGCGTCACCACCAGCCTGGCCATCAGATCGCCGCGCTTGCCGTTGGCATAGGCGCCGCGCCCTTTGAGCCGCAGCACCTTGCCCGAGTTCGAGCCCTTGGGGATGGTCATCATCACCGCGCCCTCGGGCGTCGGCACCTGAATCTTGCCGCCCAGTACGGCATCCGGAACCGACACCGGCAGATCCATCGTCAGGTCGGCGCCGTCGCGCTTGAACACCGGATGCGGCTGAATACGCAGCTCGATCAGCGCGTCGCCCGCCTGACCGCCGCGCCCCGGCGCCCCCTGCCCCTTCAGCCGGATCGTCTGGCCGTCGGACGCTCCCTTCGGGATCGCGACATCCAGCATCCGCCCGTCCGAGAACTGGATGCGCCGCGTCGTCCCGGCGATCGCGTCCTCCAGACTGATGTCGAGGGTCGCACGCACATCCTGTCCGCGCCCGCCGCCGAAACCGCGCCCGGCGCTGCGTCCGCCGCCGCCGAAAGCGCCGAAGATTTCGTCCAGGTCGATGTCGTCAAAGCTGGCGCGGCCGCCGGGGCCGCCCTCGCCGCGTCCGCCGAAGCCAAAGCCGCCGAACCCGCCGCCGCCCGGCCGTCCGCCCTGAGCGCCGCCAAAGCCGCGGAACTGCTCGCGTCCGTCGGCGTCGATCTCGCCGCGATCATACTTCGCGCGCTTCTCGGCGTCGCCCAGCAGGTCGAAGGCGGCGGTGATGCGCTTGAACCGCTCTTCGGCCGCCTTGTCGCCGGGGTTCTTGTCGGGGTGCAGTTCCTTGGCCAGCTTGCGGAACGCCTTCTTGATCTCGTCCGCGCTCGCGCCCTTGGAAACGCCCAGTTCCTGATAGGGATCGCCAGCCAATTTTCGCTCCACTCCGGATCAACACAGACCAGAGCGTCAGTTAAGCCATGCAACCGCCCGCCGAAAGGGGCGAAAGCCCTTTCTGGCGCTCTCCCAACAGGGCTCCCGCTTCCGCCGCGCCCGCGGCCCCCGCTTCCGTCCCCTGCTGACCGCGCAGCAGGCCGCTCAACCGCCACGCGTCGCCGCCGACCAGTTCGGCCCGGCGGCACTGCGCCAATTCCCACCCGTCCGCACTGCGCACCGCCAGCAGATTGGCGCCCGACAGCACCGCTTCTGCCGCCCGGCTCTGCAGCTCCTGCCTCTCGATCCGCGCGTGCAGCACGCCAGTCTCATCCCAGCGCCCGACCACGCCGGGCCGCAGAGGCGCCGTCAGCGTCCCCGCCGTCGTGAGCGGCTCCGCCACGGCCTGCTGTGTCAAACTGTCGATCGAAGCGCCGCCATGCAGCGCCATCGGCGTCCACGGCTCGGCAGCCGCCGCGACCACCGGCGTCAGCACCGCCCGGGGCGTCTCACCCCAGTCCAGCCGCTCGACGCGTCAGCGGCCCGCGCGCGCCTCCACCGCCGCCACATCGCCCGGCTCTAGCCTCAGCGTCAGCGACCCCAGCTTCAGCGTCAGCCGCTCGGCCGTCTCGCCCTGCAGCCTCTGGGCCGTTCGCCGCGCACCGTTACGGTGCCCAGCTGATAGTCCGTCGCCTCATCAATAAACCACAACCGCGCAGCGCTGGGCCGAGGCGTCAGCCGTCGCTCTGCCGCCACCGGAAAGCCCCCGCCCGCATCGCGCGTAAAGGTCAGCCCGCGCCCCGATTAGATGGCGCCTGCGCCGCTCGAACCCCGACGCCAGCGTCGTGATCTCCGTCCTGCGCTCGACGCCTCCGGTCGAGCCGAACGCCAGCCGCGCTGGCAGGCGCACCTCATGAAAGGCCATGTGTCCTCGCCCATTGCCTGATTGGGTCCCGTCGCGGGACAGGTTGCGAATGTTTCGCGAAAAACCGTGCGTAACGTCACGCTGCGGGTTGTCCGCGCCGCCGGCGTCGGCCATGCTTTCGCCACACCACGGCAAAGCCGTTCAACGACAGGAGACCCGCGTGCGCGGCGAAATTCTCAGCTACGACGAAGGTTCGGGCACGGGCCTGATCAGCGGCGACGACAGCCTCCGCTACGGCTTCGCGCGCACCGCCGTTCAGGGCGAGGGCGAGGGCGCCGTCGCCGCCGGCGTCCGCGTCGACTTCGTGCCCGAAGGCATGGAGGCGACCCAGATCGTGCTTCTGCCGTCCGCCACCGCCGCCGCAGCCTTCGGCCAGGCAGCCGGCGCCGCCCCCACGGCCAGCGCCCAGCCCGCAGCCGGCTACGACATCAAGACCGCCCTCTTCTCCTTCAAGGGCCGCCTGCGTCGCCGGGACTTCTGGATCAGCTGGGCCATCCTGTTCGTCGTCGGCCTGATCCTGAACTTCGTGCCCAAGGTCAGCTTCCTTCTCGGCCTGGCCGTGATGGTCCTGCACCTGGCGGTCGGCTTCAAACGCTTCCACGACATGGGCAAGCCGGGCTGGCTGGTCGTCATCCCCTGGGCGCTCTGGTACGCCTCGCTCGGCGTGATGGTCAGCACCTTCGGCCTGTCGGTCCTGAGCGATCCCAACGCCATGCAGTCCATGGACCCCGAGCTGCTGTTGGCCACCGGCGGCGCCGCCTTCGGCCTGATGTTCCTGGCCGGTCTGGTCAGCTTCGGCTTCTGGATGTGGCTCGGCTTCGGCGGCAGTCAACCCGGCGCCAACAAATACGGCCCCAACCCCAAGGGCGAATGATCGACCCGGCGGCCTGAAAGGGGACGCTTCCGGGCGACCCTTTTTCGTTGGGTGCCGCTGTTCAGCGCGCTCTCAGCCATTGAGCCGCGCCACCGCCTGATCGATACGCGCCACCTTCTCCTCCAGCAGCGCATCTGCCGAAGCCTTCTTCTCGATCTCGTCCAGACGGGCGTCGTTCGCCCCTTTGAACGCCTCGAACACGGCCATCATCTCATGCATGGCGGCGCGCGCCTCGGGATGACCCGAGATGGTCTTGGTCTCTCTCATGATGTCTCCGATGTTAGAACCGCAGGATGCGGTTAGGCTGGAGACGCGGCTGCAAGGCCGCGTCTCGATCTTGCTTCAGGCCACGCCATGTCCGTGGCGCTCTCGCCACTCGAGCCTGCCATTGTTGCGCCTTCACGCAGGCGTGGTAGCGTTCTCATCCATGCGGGAAGGATTGATGCTCAAACTCGTCATGGTCGCCCTGTCCGCCGCCCTTCTTCCGTCGTGCGCGACGCCGGAAACAGCCGCCATGCCTCCTCAACAGAGCCGCCTCTCCGCCGACGCTTCCCTGCAGGCGCGCCTGTTCGAGACCCTCGGCGCGTGCGAGCGCTTCAATAGCGCTCCCTCAGCCGAAAAGGGCTTCGCCTCCCATCTGCGCCGCCACGCCCCGACTGCGAACGAGACAGAACGCCGGGCGCTCCGGGCCGCCTATGATCGGGGCGCCAGCCCGGCTGTCGCCTCCCGCCAGACGCCAGAGTCCTGCGCCATCGCCCTGCGCGGCCACGTCCAGGAGGCTCCTGGCGTGCATGGCCGCCGCGGCGACCGTCCGCTGGCCTCGCTCGACTGAGGCCGGGTCAGCTTGCCGCCGTCTGTGTTCGACACCGCGCGCCCGGCAGCATAGGAAACGTCACCAGCGACACCTCCCACAGCTCCGCCCTGCTCAGCATCCTTAAGCGCCCTCGCGCCGTGACTTCGTCGCCCAGAAGCGGATAGACAGTCTTCAGGCGGCGCGATCTGGTCGTCGTTCAGCCTCGGCGTCGCCTTCACGGCCGCCCGCAGCGCCTGCCCCCGCTGCTCGCGCGGCAGGCTCTCGATCCAGTCCCGCAGCCAGCGACTTGCGCTCGATGGCCGCGACGAGATGATCGACACGGGCGAAGAATTCGGCCTGAAGCCCGGCCAGTTCGGCGTCGCTGAGGTCACGGTCGTCGTCGCTCATTCCATCCTCTTCAGGGCTGCGGCTCTTGCGGATCATGTCGGCTTCCAGCGCCGCCACCGCCTTGGCCGTGCGGGCCAGCACGCCGATGGCGCGCGCCCGTTTCTCGGCCTCGGCCACATCGGCGGGCGGCTCGGCCGCCGTCACCACGGCGATCGCCTGGTCCGTCGCGGCCCTCAAACCGGCGAAGACCTCGCCCAGCCACGCCGCGGTCGTTCCCGCCGCCCCGCCCTGATCCGCTTTTCCCGCCATGACTGAACCATAGCCGAGCAGCGTCCTCAGGCGCGCAAAGGGCGCCCGGATCGCGTCAAACGTAGAGATTTCCCGGCTTTGACGCAGGCAATCGCAAAGACTGTCGGCGTCAGGCGCCCGCTCGCGTCCCTTCAGGCGTCGTTTCAGCCTCTTTCAGCCACCACGACAGGGCGGCGGCCAGTTCCGTGATCTGGATCGGCTTGGCCAGATGGCCGTCCATGCCCGCCTCCAGGCAGCGCGTCACCTGATCGGCCTGGACGTTGGCCGTCAGCGCCAGGATCGGAATGCGGCGCTCGCCCTGGGCCTGCATCCGGCGGATTTCCCGCGTCGCCGTCAGCCCGTCCATGACCGGCATGTGCACATCCATCAGCACCAGATCATAGAGCCCCGAATGCGCCGCGTGCACCGCCTCGGCGCCGTCGGCGACCGTATCGATCTCCAGCCCCAGGTTTCTCAGTATGGCGCTGACCAGCTCGCGGTTGGCGGCTGCGTCGTCGGCCATCAGCACCCGGCCGTGCAGGGCGTCCTTGCGGGCGCGATCCGTCTCTTCCCTCGCCGTAACGTCTTCTTCCGTCGCCGCCGCCAGCGGCGCCTCGAACCAGAAGGTCGAGCCGGCGCCCGGCGCGCTCGTCACCCCGACCTCGCCGCCCATCAGTTCGATCAGCCGCCGCGAGATCGCCAGCCCCAGACCCGTCCCGCCGTAGACCCGCGTCGTCGAGGCGTCGGCCTGGGTGAAGCGCCGGAACAGTTCGCCGATCTTTTCGGACGGGATGCCGATGCCGGTGTCGGTCACCTCCACCCGCATCCGCCAGCCGCCGTCCGCCTGCGGCCGACCGCCGACCTTCAGCGTCACCGCCCCCCTGGCGGTGAACTTGGCCGCATTGGACAGGAAATTCAGCATCACCTGCCGCAACCGCCCCTTGTCGCCGGTCAGGCGCTCGGGCGTGTCCGCCGCCACCACCACGTTGAGTGTCAGCCCCTTGGCCGAGCACTGGCTCTCGATGATCGCCGCCGCCCCGTCGACCAGGGCGCGCGTATCGAACGGCTCGGGGTCCATCTCGATCGCGTCGGCTTCCAGCTTGGAATAGTCCAGAATGTCGTTGATGACGCCCAGCAGGGCCTCCGACGCCGTGGCGATGCGCTCGACATAGACTCGCTCTTCGGCGGGCAGATGCTCCGACGCCTGCAACAGTCCGGAAAAGCCGATGACGCTGGTCAGGGGCGTGCGCAGCTCATGGCTCATATTGGCCAGGAACTCGCTCTTCACCCGCGCCGCCGCCACGGCGGTCTCCTTGGCCTCCAGCACCTCCGCCTCCAGCGCCTTGCGCTGGGTTATGTCGCGGATGACCACCACTACGTCGTCGACATGGCCATGCTCGTCCCTCAGGGCCTTGAAGGTGCACTCGACCCAGATGGTGTGGCCTTTCTTGTGCACCGCCCGGTGCTCAAGGCGGGTCGACTCGCCGCTCTTCACCGCCCGGCCGATGGCGCCCAGCACCAGATGCCGGTCCTCGGGGTGGACGTAGTCGGTCGACTGGCCGCTCATCTCCTCGAACGTCCAGCCCAGCAGTTGCTGGATCGCCGGCGAGATGTATTTGCTCGACCCGTCCATCTTGACGCGGGTGATGACGTCGCCGGTGTTTTCGGCCAGCAGGCGATAGCGCCGCTCATTGGTCTGGGCCGCGCGCAGCAGGGCCTCGCGCTCGGTCACGTCCTGCAGCACGCCGAACAGGGCGATCACCCGGCCGGTGGCGTCCTTCTCGACGGCGCCCTCGGCGGCGACCACCCGCTCGACCTCGTCGACGCCGACCAGCCTCAGCTTGAAGGTATAGCCCTCGCCGGTCTTCAGCGCCCGTTCGACCAGCCGTTGAATCTCGGCCCTGTCGTCGACGTGAAAATGGCCGAACACATCCTCCAGCGTCGGCTGGAAGGCGCCCGGCGCCCGTCCGTGGATGCGATAGATCTCGTCCGACCAGGTCACCGCTTCGGTCGCGACCTCATAGCGCCAGCGTCCGACCCCGACCATGTCCTCGGCCAGCCGCAGCGTCTCCAGACGCGCCGCTTCCTGCCGCATCGCCTGGGCGTGCTCCATCAGCTGTCCCGCCAGACCCGCCAGTTCGCGTATCAGATCCAGTTCCGCCTGCGTCGGCGCCGGACGCGGCTGGACGTCCATCACGCCTATGGCGCCTGCGGGCCGGCCGTCGGTCCCGCACACCGTGGCGCCGAGGAAGAAGCGGACATGGGGCGCCCCGACCACCATCGGATGGCGGCGATAGACGGGGTGCTCATGCGTATCCTGGATCACCATCACGGCGTCCGGCCCCATGTCGGCCAGTTGGTGGCTGACGCTGTTCAGGCGCGGCACGCTCACCTCGTCCAGACCGACTCCGGACAGAAAGACCGCCCGGTCTTCATCCAGCGTCGTGATCATGGCGTGGGGCGTGCGCAACGTCGCGCAGGCGATGGCCGTCAGTCGGTCGAACGCGTCCCGTGCGCTGCTTTCCGACCCTTTTTGTGCTGCGACAATGTCCATTCCGCCCTCGCCCTGACCACGCCCTTAACCCCCAGTCGCCGAATTATTCGTTAGCGACGCCGCGCTCCGCCATCCATTCCGGCGCCTCGAACTCCAGGGCGTCCTCGGGCTCCTTCAGCGCCGTCTCGCACACGGTCTGACGTCGCACCGACACTCCGGCCGTGTGCACGGTTTCCCGGTCGCCCGAGACCAGCGGGTGCCACCAGGCGAGCAGCCGCCCTTCATGCAGCCGCCGATAGGCGCATGACAGCGGCATCCACTTCAGCCGCTCGATATTGTCGGGCGTCAGCTGCACGCAGTCCGGCACCTCGGCCTGACGGTCAGCATAGTCGGTGCAGGTGCAGGCATTCGTATCGAACAGCTTGCAATGCACGCGCGTCGGGATGATCCGGCCGGTGTCCTCGTCCTCGAACCGGATGACGCAGCACAGGCCGCAACCGTCGCACAGGCTTTCCCACTCGGCCGGATTCATCTCGGCGAGCGTCTTGGTCTCCCAGAAGGGCTTGGCGGGCGCGGAACTCATGGGCGCGCCCTATACGCCTCAAAACCCCCGCTGTCGCCTTCCCCCTCAGGGGAAGGGACAAGGCTCAGTGCGTGACGCTCTTGGAGAACAGGTTGATCACCACCACCCCGCCGACGATCATCACCAGGCCGATGATCGCCGGAACGTCCAGCTTCTGTTTGAACAGGAACAGGCCGATCACCGAGATCAGCACCACCCCCAGCCCGCTCCAGATTGCATAGGCCAGCCCCACCGGCATCTGCTTCAGCGCCAGCGTCAGCAGATAGAAGGCGATGCCGTAACAGACGGCCAGCCCCGCTGTCGGCAGCGGCCGGGTGAATTGTTGCGACTGCTGCAACAGGGTCGTCCCCATCACCTCAAAGCCGATCGCGCCCAGCAGGGCCAGCCAGGTCGTGGGATTCATGCGTCGATCTTGTCCTTGGCGTCCGCCTCTGAATACCCGTCCGTCAGCAGGCTGCCCGGCGTCAGCAGCGACAGCAGGGCCTGACGCTGCCCGGGCGACACCTCATGCGTGCCGAACAGGTCGCTCATCCACAGGCCGTCGGCGATCAGCCGCAGCATCAGGGCGTCGTCACGCCCCATCGGGTCTTCCGGGTCGTCAGCCGTCAGGCTGCGGATCGCCTCGCGCCAGCGCGGGATCAGGCTGTGCTCTATGGCGCAGGCGGCCAGCACGGCGCGGCCGATGCTCACGTCCCGCTCGGTCGCCGGCTCATTGACCACCGTCCTCAGATAGGCCCGTGCATTGCGGCCATAGGGGTTGGGGTCGCGCGCCGCCTCGGCCAGCACCACGGCCTTCATCTCCACCGACAGATGGTCCAGCACCCCTTCCAGCAGGGCCAGCTTGTTCGGAAAGTGATGCAGCAGGGCGCCCTTGCTGAAAGGCAGTCGCGCCACCACGGCGTCCAGCGTCACCGCCATCGCCCCCTCTTCGGCGGCCAGTTCGATGGCCGCTTCGACGATCTGACGGCGGGTGTCCTCGGGCGTGCGGCGGTTCGGTTGAGCGTCCATGCGTCGCGACATACCGTCTGGACGGTTTTGTGTAAATCCTGAAACATTGGCCCTCGCCCCCCTGTCCGCGCTATAGGCGTCGCCTCCCTTTTCGGACTGGTGTTTATGGCCCCTCGCCCTCCTCTCGTCGCCCTCAAGGACGTCCGCCTTCAGGACGGTCCCCGCCCGCTGTTCGACGGCGTCGACATGGCGATGGAACCGCGCAGCCGCGCCGCCCTGGTCGGCCGCAACGGGGCGGGCAAGTCCACCCTGATGAAGGTCGTCATGGGTCTGATCGAACCGGACTCGGGCGACCGTTCGTTCCAGTCCGGCACCCGCTTCGCCTATGTGCCGCAGGAACCGGTCATCACCGGCGAAACCTTGGCCGATTACGCCGCCTCGGGCGAGGCCGAGCGCTGGACCGCCGAAAGCTGGCTTGAGACCTTCGGCCTCAACCCCAGCAAGTCGACGCAAGGTTTGTCGGGCGGCGAGATCCGCCGCGCCGCCCTCGCCAAGGCCTTCGCCGAAGAGCCGGACCTACTGCTGCTGGACGAGCCGACCAACCACCTCGACATCCTTGCCATCGAACTGCTGGAGAACGAGCTGATCCAGGCCCGGTTCGCCCTGCTGGTGGTCAGCCACGACCGCGCCTTCCTGAACCGCGTCACCGACACCGTTCACTGGCTGGAAGGCCGCAAGGTGCGCACCCTCAACAAGGGCTTCGTCGAGTTCGACGACTGGGCCGCCAAGGTCATGGAGGAAGAAGCCGAGTCCCTGCGCCGCCTGACCAAGCGCATCGAGGCCGAGACCTACACCTTCTACCGCTCCATCACCGCCCAGCGCACCCGCAACGAGGGCCGCGCCCGCGCCCTGCAGCAGATGCGTCTGGACCGCGCCGAACGGGTCAAGGACATGCCGCGCGAGCTGAACCTGGGCGTCGATTCCGGCGGCGTCTCGGGCAAGCTGGTCGCCGACATTAAGGGCGTCAGCAAGGCGTTCGGCGACCGGACCATCTTCAAGAACCTGACCACCCGCATCATCCGCGGCGACCGGCTGGCCATCGTCGGCCCCAACGGCGCGGGCAAGACCACCCTGGTCAAGGTGCTGCTGGGCGAACTGGCCCCGGACGAGGGAACCGTCCGCATGGGCGCCAACCTCGAACCCCTCTACCTCGACCAGTCGCGCGAAGGGCTGAAGTCGGACATGACCCTGTGGGACGCCCTGACGCCGGGCGGCGGCGACTCTATTCTGGTGCGCGGCCGCTCCATGCACGTCGCCGCCTACGCCAAGGACTTCCTGTTCCAGGAAGCCCAGCTGAAACAGCCCATCTCCACCCTGTCGGGCGGCGAGCGCAACCGCCTGCTGCTGGCGCGGGCGCTGGCACAGCCCGCCAATCTGCTGATCCTCGACGAGCCGACCAACGACCTCGACATGGATACGCTGGAGAAACTGGAGGAGCTGCTCGAATCCTACGACGGCACCCTGATCCTGGTGTCGCACGACCGCGATTTCGTCGACCGTCTGGCCACCTCGACCATCGCCCTGAACGGTCGCGGCGACGTGGTCGAAACCCCCGGCGGCTGGCAGGATTTCCTGCGCCAGAACCCCGGCTTCCTCGCCCCGCCGCCGACCCACGCCGAGGCCGCCCCCTCCGGGGCGCGACGGGTCGAGAAGGCGGAGCCTTCCGACCGCGCCCCCAAGAAGACCGTGAAGCTGTCGTACAAGGACGCCCGCCGTCTGGAAGAGGTCGAAAAGCTGATGGAGACGCTGCCGGCCGAAATCGCCCGACAGGACGCCATCCTCGCCGACCCCGACCTCTATTCACGCGACCCCGCCGCCTTCGACCGCGCCATGAAGGCCGCCGAAAAAGCCCGCGCCGACCTGGAAACCGCCGAACTCGACTGGCTGGAGCTTGAAGAGAAGAAGGCGGCTCTCGCGGGCTGAATGCTTGCGCAAAGCCCCGGCGCAACTGACGCTTTCCTGTGGACGGCGCAACGTCCTGATCCGCCTCGGCGAATTTGGTCCGTCCACAGATATCCACAGACTTACCCACCGGCTCCGGGGCGATTCCGCACAGACGCGCCGGTTTGGGCGCTTGCCCAATAACCGATTTCGCGGGAACGTCAACAGGCCGAAGGGACACGGAGGCGCGGAAATCCGGGGAGACCCGGAAATCAAGCGAACCAGTCCGGCTCTCTGACCCAGGGTTCCAAGCCTCCTCGGAGGACGCGGAAACACCGACGCAGGGCCAAGGCTCCCGATCCTTTAGCGTTTCGGCGCAGGGATCACGGAGAACCGGGCCGGGATCGACGGACGGCGCGAGGTTCGCCTTGCGGAACGCCGAAGACCAGGAGCCGATGAAACAGGCGCTGAACGACGCCGGGTTCGCCCGCCGACGCTGAGGCCAGGTTTCGACCCTATAGCGGCCAAGTCCAACCCGGACTTGGCGAGGGGACGCGATCCGCGATCCGACCGGCGACGGTCTGGCTCCAACGGGTTACGTCCCCTCGCTCAATTCCGGCGCTGGATCGCCGGATTTCCGGTCGGAAATCGGCCCGTGGACGCCCCGCCGCCTTTCCAAGCGCGGCCCGCCCCCCTACACCCTAGGCGTGATGACTCGCGCCCGCCTGCACCGATATGGACTGCACCGACGCGGCCTGATGGCCGGCGCCCTTGGCCTTAGCGCCGTGGCTGCGCTGTCGGCGTGCGGCCGGACGCCGGCGCCTACCGACGAGTCCGGCCGGGTGCGCCTGCGCGTGGCGGCGGGCGGACCGGCCGACGCCCTGCATGGCGGCTTCTATCAGGCGCTGGCGGTCGGGGCCTATGAGCGGCGCGGCCTCAACGTCGAGATTCTGGCCGGCCCGACCGGCGCCGACATCCCCGCCCTTCTGGCCGCCAGCGCGGTCGAACTGGCCATCGGCCGCGACAGCTTCCTGCCCCTGCGGCTGATCGCCGAGCGCGCCCCGGTCAAGGCCGTGGCCGCCTTCCTGCAGAAAGACCCGGTGGTCCTGCTGGCCCATCCCGACCAGCCGCTGGAGGATCTGACCGTCCTGCGCGGTCGCCGCATCCTGATGGAGCCCAGGGATCAGGACGGCTTCTGGACATGGCTGCGCGCCCGCTTCGACCTGGCCGCCGACCAGGCCCGCCCCGGCGCCGTCGAGGACAATCTGAAGGCCTTCCGCGACGATGCCGACAGCGTGCTGGTCGCCCGCCTCACCGACGGCGGCCCCGAAATGATCGCGCGCGCGGCCGGTTTCGAACCCGTGATCCTGTCCCCGGCCGAGGACGGCTACCCCTCCTATTCCGGCCTGGTGCTGGCCCCCAACGCCTTCGCCCGCGACAACGCGCAGGCCCTGCGCAACTTCATCGCCGCCTCGGTCGAGGGCTGGCGCGACTACGTCCACGGCGACGGGGCCAAGGGCGACGCCCTGATCCGCCGCGCCAATCCGGACCTGCCCCAGCGCGCGCTCGACGCCGCCCGCGCGGCCCTGCGCGCCCAGGCCATGGTCGACGGCGGCGACGCGGCCCTCTACGGCCTCGGCGCCATGACGCCCGAGCGTTGGCAGGCCTTCGCCGATCAGACGCAAGGCGCCTATCCCGCCGCGCCCGACTGGCGCGAGGCCTTCACCGGCCAGTATCTGCCGTCACGCGGCTAATCCGCCCGGCGTTAGGCGCGGATTAAGCCGCGCCGCCTAGGATGCCCGGCTGAACCTCTGCAGTTTTCACGAGGCGCCGTTGACGCGCACCCTGACCATCGCCGCCCTTCTGCCCGCGCTCGGCGCGGCCACGGCCGCCTGGGCCCAGCCCGTCCCGCCTCAGCAAGCCCCCGGCCAGACGCCCTATCCGGCGCCTTCCCACGCGCGCCAGCTGTCATGGCCCGGCCGCCCTGCGGCCCATCCGACCAACCCGCCTGCGCCGGACTGGACCCGCGCCCCGGCTAACAGCTTCGCCCCGCCGCAGCAGGTCGTGGCGGACAGCCCGACCTACGCCGCCCGCCCGCCGATCATTCCGCACGGCGGCTATAGCTGGCGCCCCTATACCCCCCCACCGGTCGACGACGGCCGCCAGCCGTCGCCCACGCCGGAGTTCCGTCCGGTGACCAGCCATCCGGACGCCGCCTGGCGCCCCTATGTGAGCCCGCCGGCCGAAACGCCCGCGCCCGACTTCACGCCGCCCGCGCCGTACCAGCCCTCCTATCAGCCCCCGCCGTGGCCGCATCGGCCGACGCAGAGCCAGCCTCAGCCTGCGCCCTATGCGCCGCAACCTGCGCCCGCGCCGAGCCAGACCCCTTGGTCACGCGCCCAGCCGGAGCGTCAGCCGGAACCCGCGCCGGCCCCGCCCGTCCAGCACATGCCCCTGCCCCAGCCGACGCCCGCGCCGACGCCCGAGCCTTTGCGGCCGATGCAGACGCCGCCGGTTCCACCGGTCCCGCGCGTCGTCGAACCGGCCCCTAGACCTGCAGAGCCGACGTCTGAACCGGTGCGACACCCGCCGCAGCCCCTTATTGCGGAACCCCAGCCTGCGCCGCCCCCGCCGCCGGTCCAGCCCGAGCCCCAGCCTCAGCCTCAAGCCCAGCCAGAGCCCGCGCCCGCGCCAGCCCAGCCGACCGTCGACCCGCTGGCGCCGCGTCGCGACGCGCTGATCTTCCAGTTGCAACGGAATGCGCCTCAGGCGCCCGCCGCGTCGGCTCCCGCATCGCCCGAGACGCCCGCGCAGCAACCGGCCCAGACTGCGCCGCAGCCCGCGCCCGCGTCCAACGACGCCCCGGCTCAGGGCAGCGCCCGCTACTACTCCGTTCATCGTCAGGCGGGCCGCCAGCCTGACGCCACGCCCCTTCCCGCGCCCAACTATCTGGACGCCCTGCCGGTCGAGCTGGACCAACCGATCGCCTCGGACGATCTGGCTCAGCCGCCCGAGGCGCCCGCCGTCATGCGCGACGCCCAGGGTCGCCTGCGCGCCGCCCCCATGACCGACGGTCCCGACCTGCCATGAGCGACGGCGCCGCCCTGCCTCCCGCCGCCGAGACCGGTTCACGCCTGCCTGAGCTGATCGCCCTGGCCCAAGAAGGCTCCAGCCCCAAACGGCGCGCCCTGCTGCGTGAACTGACCGACTGCTTCTTCGGCGCCGCCGAACGCACCGAGGCGGAAACCGTCCTCTACGGCGCCGTCCTGTCCGACCTCACCGACGCGATGGAGACCGCCGTGCGCGCCGAACTGGCCGAGCGGTTCGCCGCCGCGCCCGACGCCCCGCATCAGTTGATCCGCCGCCTGGCCAATGACGAAGCCGAGACCGTCGCCGCCCCCGTCCTCAGCGCCTCACCGGTGCTGACCGAGGCGGACCTGATCGGCGTGGTGCGCTCGCGCGGTCAGGGGCATATGCGCGCCGTCAGCCGCCGCGCCGCCGTGTCCGAGGCCGTGTCCGACGCCATTGTCGAGCGCGGCGACGACGAAACTCTGGGCGTGCTGCTGGGCAATGAAGGCGCCAGCCTGTCGCGCGCCGCCGCGGAAACCGCGGTTGAACGCGCCCGCGCCAACCCGGCCCTGCACGCGGTGACGGTCGAGCGTTCGACCCTCCCGCCCGACCTGCTGAACGACCTGTATTTCGAAGTCGAGGCGCGTCTTCGCCAGCGCATCCTTGAACAGAACGCGCGGATGGACCCGGCCCTGCTGGAAAGCGCCCTGGCCGCGGGCCGCACGCGCGTCGCCGCCGAAGACGGCGCCCTGCCGCCCGACTACGCCGAGAGCCTGGCCTATGTCGAAGAACTGCGCGCCGCCCATCAGCTGACGCCGCAGGTGCTGGCCCGGTTCCTGCGCTCGGGCGGCCAGACCGCCTTCCTGATCGCCCTGTCGCAACTGGCCGACGTCGACTTCCATACCGCCCGCCAGATCATCGAGCGGCGCGAGCTGGACGCCCTGGCGGTGATCTGCAAGGCGGCCGACCTGGATCGGGCCCTGTTCCTGACCTACGCCGTCGTCCTGCTGAACACCGACGACAACGCGATGGGCAAGGCGCGGGCCTATGCGGGGATGTATCAGGAACTGACCCGTGAAGCCGCCATGCGGACGCTCCGCTTCTGGCGCGCGCGCAAGGCGATGCAGGCGGCCTGACCTCTAGGTCCTGAACAGCAAAACGCCCGCCTTTCGCTGGAAAGGCGGGCGTCTGTCTTTAGCGTGGCGCCGCTTTTACTTGCGGGACGCGCGGGCGGGTTTGCGACCGCCCTGGCCCAGACCCATCTGCTTGGCCAGTTCCGAACGCGCCTTGGCGTAGTTCGGGGCGACCATGGGATAGTCTTTCGGCAGACCCCATTTTGCGCGGTATTCTTCCGGGCTCATATTGTATTTGGTGCGCAGGTGACGCTTCAGCGACTTGAACTTGCGACCGTCTTCCAGGCAGATCAGGAAGTCCGGCGTGATCGACTTGCGAACCGGGACGGCCGGTTCTTGCGGCTCGGGCTCGGCCTCGACCGGCGCTTCCGAAACGCCCGACAGGGCGGCGTGGATCTGCGCGATCAGGGTCGGCACAGTGTCGGCCGATACGGTGTTGTTGCTGACATAGGCCGACACGATGTCCGCCGTCATCTCAAGCAGTTCGGGTTTTTCTTCCATCTGGATCAGCCTTCTGTCGTCCCAAATTCAATCGACTGATCTAAAAGGATCCGCCGCCTGTCGGTTTCATACGGATGTTCGACTTCGAAAGCAATGCAGCCGTCTTCTATCGCCTGAAAAGCGAGTTCAACTGCCCTGATCAGTAATGAAGAACGCTGCTGGTTTTTATCGACCGAAGTTCTCTGCAAGGGCCAGCAGGGCTGCACGCTCAGGCGCCGAGTATTCGTCGATCAGCGCCTCCTCCCCCTCGCGGATCGCCCGTAGAAGCGTCGGCGTCAGCGCCGAGGACAGAGACCAGTTCCAGTAACGCAGCACGGTCTGGGCCCGGTCCACCGCCAGCATTTCATAGATGGTCTGCACCCGACGCCAGTCAGGATGCTCGGCGCCGTCCGGCGTAGTCTCGGGACGACGCATGGCCCGCCACAGGGCCGCCAGATCGCGCCGCGCCAGGCCTGTCGCCTTGCACAGTATGGCCAGGGGCTCGCCCCCCGCGTCGCCCATGATCTTGGCCGAAGTCAAAGGCTTGATCCCCGACAGATAGCCGATCTCCGCGACCAGTTCGCGCGTCAGCCCGCCTGCGCCCGCCGCCGCCACGGCCGCTTCCAGGTCCGCGTACGGGCTCCTGGCCACGGCTGCGCGATTGCGCTGGCGCCGCTCGATGAACTGCAGCGCCTTGCGCGCGACCGGGTCGCTCCACCCCTCCTCGGCCGCCAGGGCGAAGACGTCCTCGACGCTGCTTTGCATCACCTCGCGCGACACGGCGAAGCGTTGCAGGATGACCCGCCGCTCATCAGCCTCGCACCACCAGAACATGACATAGGCGCCCGAGGGCCGCAGTTCCGGTCGCCGCAGGATCAGGGCGCACAGGGCCGGCGCCTGGCGGCTCAGGGCGATCACGCTCTCGATCGCCGATTGCGGCAGGCGCGCCGTATCATTGCGCAGGACCGCGGCGATCACCGCCTCCTCGGCCCAGTTGAACAGGGCCTCGGTCACGACCTCGGACAGACCGCGCCGCGCCGCCATCATCAGGCGATGCTCCAGCCCGGCGTCGCGCGCGCAGCCGATCAGGTCCGCGTCCGACAGGGCCGCGCATTCTTCCAGCAGCGGACGCGCCACCTCGGGCTCGTCGCGCAGCAGCAGCCGCTTCAGCGCATCGGGCAGTTCGCCCAGCGGCGCCAGCCGCTCCGCCACCCGGCGGCGCTCATCCGTCGAGGCTGTCCGCAACACGTCGACCAGCAGATCACCGACCACCGAACGCTCGAAGACGTTGATCCGGCTGGCGGGCAGGCTGACCACGTCGGCCAGACGACGCAGCAGGGCGCGACGCGCCCGCAACGGCCGCGCCTCGCCCTCTTCCGCCCTGCCCCTGGGTTCGCTCATGAGCGCAGACTAGCGCCGACGCGTTAACCGGCCGTCACAGTCCTTCGAACAGGGCCGTGGACAGATAGCGTTCGGCGAAGCTGGGGACGATGGTCACGATCGTCTGACCGGCATAGGCGTCCTGCGCCGCGAGTCGGAACGCCGCCGTCAGGGCCGCGCCCGAGCTGATGCCGACCGGCACGCCGTCCTCGCGCGCGACGCGGCGGGCCATGGCGAAGGCGTCCTCGTTGGTGACCTGCTCCACCCCGTCGATGACATCACGGTCGACCACGGCGGGGATGAAGCCCGCGCCGATGCCCTGGATCTTGTGCGGCCCCGGCGCGCCGCCGGACAGGACCGGAGAGTCGGTCGGCTCCACCGCGATCATCTTCACGGAGGGTTTCTTCGCCTTCAGCGCATGGCCGACGCCGGTGATGGTGCCGCCGGTGCCGACGCCCGCCACCACCACGTCCACGGCCCCCGCCGTGTCGTTCCAGATTTCCTCGGCCGTCGTGGCTTCATGGATCGCGGGGTTGGCCAGGTTCTTGAACTGGGCCGGGCTGACCGAGCCGGGGATTTCCGCCAGCAGTTCTTCGGCGCGGGCGATGGCGCCCTTCATGCCCTTTTCGGCGGGCGTCAGTTCCAGCGTGGCGCCCAGCAGGGCCAGCATCTTGCGCCGTTCGATCGACATGCTCTCGGGCATGACCAGGATCAGCTTGTAACCCTTGGACGCCGCCACGAAGGCCAGGGCGATGCCGGTGTTGCCGCTGGTCGGCTCGATCAGAGTCGCGCCGGGCTTGATCTGGCCCAGTTGCTCCAGCGCCTCGACCATCGCCACGCCGATGCGGTCCTTGACCGAGGCGATCGGGTTGAAGAACTCCAGCTTGGCCAGCACCGTGGCCTTCGGCTTCAGCGCCGCCGTCAGGTTCGGCAACCGCACCAGAGGGGTATCGCCGATGGTGTCGACGATGCTGTCATAGACCCGGCCGCGGCCCGCCTTCCTGTGGCGGCTGGCGTCATAGGCCTGGGTTTGAGCAGTGTCGGACATGGCGAGGTCTCCGTGCGTTCGGGGGCGGCCTAACAGATAAGGCTTATACGCGCGAGGCAAGGCCCGGCTCCGCAGCTTTTCTGTCGCGGTTTTTAGCCGCCCTGGCCGCGCCCTGACGCGAAGGGCCTATTCGTCCGGAAAGCTCTTGTGATCCTGCCGGTGCTGGGCGGGCAGATAGGGACCGGCGGGCAGGCCCTGCCCCAAGGCATGGGTCGCCGTCAGATTGGCCTGCTGGGTCAGCGGCATATAGTTGGGCTTGGCCTTCTCCAGCGCCGAAACGATGGCCTGGGCCAGCAGGTCGGCCAGCGGATTGCCCGAGTTCGAGGCCTGCGGACTGTAGGTCATCTCCTGATGGTCCGACCAAAGCACCTGACCGCTGCGACAGCTTTTCAGCGTGTACTCGAACGCTACATTGGTCGAGGTCGAGATCAGGATGTATTGCGACTCCCACTTCTGTATCTCGACGAACAGCACGGCGTCGCAGCCGAACAGCGGACCGAAGCGCGCGGCGTCGGCCTGATGCACCAGACCGGCGTCCGACAGGCCTTCGTCCTCCAGCACACCCTTCACCATATGGGCGGGAAACACATAGTAGCCGCGCTCGGCGACCGGCCGGGAAATGGTCGAGACGAAATAGTCCGCCGCATCCACGTTGACGGTCGAGTTCAACGCCGGGACCACCATGACGCTGCGCGGATTCTCGGCGCGCAGGGCGGCGTAGCTCTTGGGCGCGGGCCCCGTGGCGCAGGCGCTCAGCAGGGCGGCGCAGGCCAGGGCGGCGACGGCGAGCGATTTGCGGATGATCATTGCGCCTCTCCCCCGGCGACGGCGGCCTGACCGCCGAGGCCGACGATCACCCGATCCATGAAGACGGCGGATTCAGGGAAACGCGCGCGCTCTTCCCGAAACAGCGTCAGGGCCTGCGCCGTCTCGCCCGCCTGCAGATGCAGATAGCCCAGCTCGGCCAGCAGCCCCGGCGCCACGGCGTCGCGCTTGCGCCCCGCCTCGATGGCGCGCTCCAGCGCGGTGCGATAGGCCTCGCGGTTCTCGGGGTTCTGGGCATAGGCGTAGAGCGCGGGCTCATAGGCGCCCCACTCGAACCGGGTGGCGGGCGCGCAGGCGGCGAGACCGGTCAGGGCCGTCACTGCGGCCATCATCATCAGACGTTTCAGGGCAGCACCACCACAACCTGCGTCCCGGCGGCGACGATCACCGTCTGGGCGTGAAGGACCCGGCCGCCCTGACTGACGACGACCTCATGTCGGCCCGGCGTCAGGGCCGCGCCCCCGCCCAGGGCGCCGACCGATCCCAGATCGCGCCCGTCCACGATCAGGCGGGCGTCGGCCGGGGCATTGCTCAGCTTCAGCGTGCCTGCGGATGCGCCCTGCACCGCCTCGCGCGTGGGATAGTTCTTGACGCACCCCCCGGTCGCCAGCGCGGCGCACAGGACGGTCAGCACGACCGCGCTCGTCTTCATGGTCTGATCTCCGTGACCCGCAGGCCGGTTGGATCGGCAGGCAGTTCGCCCTCGATCACGCGGGCGGTCGCGCCCTCGGTCTCGGGGCTGTCGCCGAAGAAGCCGGTGATCTCGATCTGCGCCACGCGGCTGCCCGGCAGGGTGATCGGCAGGCCCGACTGGCCGCTGATCACCGTCTCGCCCGGCGTTTCGACGTGGAAGCGGTCGCCGGCGCGCAGGCCCTGACTGGGGCCGCCGCTGACATAGACCGTCGGGCCGGACACCCGCAGGATGTCGGTGAACCAGGCCCGCTGCTGCAACTGGTTGACGATATTGGTCATGGCGTCGGCGATGGCCGCCGCTATGGCCCGGTCGTTCAGGGTCGAGTCATAGCCCGCGCGGCTGCCGAAACCCGCCACCTCGCCGGTCTCCGTCGTCGCCTCCCCGGCGCCCGAGGCGGTGAAGAAGACGCGGCCCGTGCGCACGTCGACCAGCCGGATCTCGACCGTGGCGTTGACCGCCTGACGACGCTGGGAGTTGAGGAAGCCCTGCTTGCCCTCGTTGCGGCGGCCCAGTTGGGTGATCGAGCCCAGCAGCAGGGCGTCGACCCCGCTCAGCGCCTGGCCGTCCGCCTCGGACAGCACCCGCTCGGCGTTCAGCGCCGTCAGATCGGACCGCTCGAAGACAAAGAAGTGGTCCGACGTCACCAGGGCGTTGACCAGCATGTCGCCCGCCTGGCTCGCCACCGGATCAGCCTGCCCCGGCGACAGCAGCAGGCGGCCATAAAGCGTGCTGTTGGTGAAGCGCCCGACCGCCACCCGACGCTTCAGCCCCGCCCTCTCCGAACCCGGCCGCGTCGTCTCGGCCTGAACCGCACCGGGCGCGGCGAACGCTGAGGCGGGACAGGCGGACGCACAGATAGCCAAAGCCGCAAAAGCTGCGAAAGGACGCTGGAAAATCATCTGAAACCGCCCCCGGCAAATCAATGTTATCCATGACATGACTGACGCGCTCGGCGCAATCCCTTCGCCGAACCCGCGCCGTTTCAACAGAAACATCCGGCGCGGACGCCTTGTCGCCAGCCGCTACGTCAGGCAATCCAGATGCAGAACCAAGGGGATGACCAGATGACCGACACGCTTGAGCTTTCGCACTGGATCGGCGGCGAGAAGGTCGCGGGAACGCGCACGGGCGAGAGCCTGAACCCGTCCGACACGCGCGATGTCGTGGCCCGCACCCCCAAGGGCGGGGCCGCTGAGGTCGATCAGGCGGTCGCCGCCGCCCGCGCCGCCTTCGGCGCGTGGGCCGAGGCCTCGCCTGAAATCCGTTCGGATGTGCTGGATCGCGCCGGGACCCTGCTGATGGAGCGCCGCGAAGTCATCGGCCGCCTGCTGTCGCGCGAAGAGGGCAAGACCCTGGCCGAAGGCGTCGGCGAGACGGCCCGCGCCGCCCGCATCCTGAAGTTCTTCGCGGGCGAGGCCCTGCGTCTGCACGGCCAGAACCTGGCTTCGACCCGGCCCGGCGTGGAAATCCAGACCTATCGCCAGCCGGTCGGCGTGTTCGGCCTGATCACCCCGTGGAACTTCCCCATCGCCATTCCGGCCTGGAAGATCGCGCCCGCCATCGCCTTCGGCAACACCGTGGTCATCAAGCCCGCCGGCCCGACCCCGGCCACGGCCGAGGCCCTGATCGCCATCCTGCATGAGGCGGGCCTGCCCAAGGGCGTGGTCAACATGGTCATCGGCGACGGCGACGTCGGCCGCGCCATCGTCGCCCACCCGGACGTGGACGGCATCAGCTTCACCGGCTCGCAGAAGGTCGGCGCCGGGGTGGCCGAAGGGGCGATGAAGCGCCAGGCTCGCGTCCAGCTGGAAATGGGCGGCAAGAACCCGCTGATCGTGATGGACGACGCCGATCTGGACCGCGCCGTGAACATCGCCCTGGACGGCAGTTTCTTCGCCACCGGCCAGCGCTGCACCGCCTCCAGCCGCCTGATCGTTCAGGACGGCATCCATGACCGTTTCGTCGCCGCCCTGGCCGAGAAGGTGAAGGCCCTGCGGGTCGGCGACGCCCTGGACCCGTCCACCCAGATGGGCCCCGCCGTGACCGAGGCCCAGCGCGACGTCTCCTACGACTACATCGACATCGCCGCGTCCGGCGGCGGGCGGGTCGTGGCGGGCGGCCAGCGCCTCAGCCTCGACAAGCCGGGCTGGTACGTCCAGCCGACCCTGATCGTCGACACCCTGGCCGACGCCCGCATCAACAACGAGGAAGTGTTCGGCCCCGTCGCCTCGACCATCCGCGTGGCCGATTTCGAGGAAGCCTTGGCCGTCGCCAACGGCGTCGAGTTCGGCCTGTCGGCAGGCATCGTCACCCAGTCGCTGAAGCACGCGCGCGAGTTCCAGCGCCGAGCGCGGGCGGGCATGACCATGGTCAATCTGGCCACCGCCGGGGTCGACTATCACGTCCCGTTCGGCGGCACGAAGAAGTCCAGCTATGGCCCCCGCGAACAGGGCTTCGCCGCCGCCGACTTCTACACCCAGATCAAGACCAGCTACTCGGCCTGTTAAGGGCGCCTAGCCCTTGAATGCGTCCTTGGCCGCGCGGCGCTGAGCGAAATCTTCAGCGTCGCGGGCGCGCAGGAAGGGGTTGAAGCGGCGCTCGACCCCGACCGACGTCGGCACGGTCGCCTCGCCCCGTTCGCGCGCGGCGAAGATCGCCTCGGCGTGGGCGCGCAGGGCCGCGTCGGCGTCCGCCAGCGACAGGGCGAAGCGGGCGTTCGACGCCGTATACTCATGGGCGCAATACAGGATCGTCGCCTCGGGCCAGGCGGCGATGCGGTTCAGGCTGTCCCACATCTGCTGCGGCGTTCCCTCGAACAGCCGCCCGCAGCCCAGGGCGAAGATGACGTCGCCCACGAAGGCCAGCCCCTCGTCCGCCGCATGATAGACCACATGGCCCAGCGTATGGCCGGGCGACAGCACCACGTCGAAGGCCGTCTCGCCCAGCCGTACCGCCTCGCCGTCGACCAGCACATGATCCAGCGGCGCCGCGCGGCGCACCTCCTCCGGCCCGGCGATCTCGCAGCCCGTCTCGGCCTGCAGCCGCTCGTTGCCGCCGGTGTGATCCGGGTGCCAGTGGGTGTTCAGGATCAGATCCAGCCGCCCCCAGCCTGACGCTTCCAGATCGTTCAGAATCGCCTCGGCGTCCGGCGTGTCGATGGCCGCAACCAGCCCCGTCGCCTCGTCGCGGATCAAAAAGCCGTAGTTGTCGGACAGGCAGGGGAACTGGCGGACGGTCAGGGTCATGGGCGGTCTCCGATCAGGCGGCATCCTAGCAGGCCTACATACATATTTCCGCTCATCCCGGCGGACGCTGGGAAGAGCGGTTTATAAGCAGGAAAGCCGACACCCGCCGCGAAATCCGTCATACTGCCCCCATGCGCCGCAGCATCGACGAGCTCCGCACCTTCTACGGCGAACCGACCGGGGCGCTGGCGCGGCGCATGCTGGCGCGGCGTCTGGACGACGCCTGGGGCGAGGCGAACGGCTGCGACGTGCTGGGGTTGGGCTACGCCTCCCCCTGGCTGGACGCCTTCATCGGCGCCCGGCGCGTCATCGCCGCCATGCCGGGCGGTCAGGGCGCCGAGCAATGGACGACGGGCGGGCGCAACCGCACAGCCCTGATCGACGAGCGCCGCCTGCCCTTCGCCGCCGGAACCTTCGACCGCATCCTGCTGGTCCACGCCCTGGAAGAGGCGGACGATCCCAAGGCCCTGCTGACCGAGGCGGTGCGCGCCCTGGCGCCGTCGGGCCGCGTCATCCTGGCGGCGGCGGCGCGCGGCGGCCTGTGGGCCCGCGCCGAGTCCACTCCCTTCGGCCACGGCCGCCCCTTCACGCGCGGCCAGCTGGAACGGCTGGTGCGCGAAGTCGGGCTGGAGCCGGTCGCCTGGTCCCAGGCCCTTTACGTCCCGCCGTGGCGGCCCCTGCTGGGCCTGGCCGACGGGCTGGAGCAGGTGGGCCCGAAACTGTTTCCCGGCGCGGCGGGCCTGATCATGCTGGAGGCCACGCGTCAGGCCTACGCCCGCGTCCGCCCGCGCGGCCTGGCCCAGACCGTGCTGGCGGGTCGGCCCGCCCTGACCCCCTCGCCCGCCGCCCGCGACCACGCGCCCGCGTCACACCCTATGGGCGCCGCGCGCAAACAGCCTTAAAGCCAGCCTCATGCAAAGACTGATCCTGATGCGTCACGCCAAGGCCGAAGCCTCGGCGCCCGGCGGCGACGTGGACCGCGCCCTGAGCGAACGGGGTCTGCGCGACGCCGCCGCCATGGGCCGCGCCCTGGCGGCGCGCGGACTGAAGCCGGACATGGCCCTGGTGTCCGGCGCCAGGCGCACCCGTCAGACCTGGGATCAGGTCAGCGATCATTTCGGCGATGTCGAACTGCGCGTGTCCGACGGCCTCTACAACGCCTCGGCCGACACTCTGCGCCGCGCCGTCGAGGGGGCGGAGGACGAGGCGGGCTGCCTGCTGCTGATCGCCCATAATCCCGGCGTGCATCAGCTGGCGGTCGAATATCTGATCGAGAGCGCCGCCTCCCCGTCAGTGCTGGACAAGATGAGCGGCGGCTTCCCCACCGGGGCGGCGGCTGTCTTCACCGTCGATGTCGCCGGGCGCCCCTCCTATGAGGGCTGGCTGACGCCGGAGACGCTTTAGGCCATGACCGACCTGCCCGACGTCGCCTTCAAGATCCTGAGCCGCGCCGACTGGCGCGCGACCCTGGCCGAGGGCCGCTATGACGGTTCGGCCGTGGACCGGGCCGACGGCTACATCCACCTGTCGGCCGCCGATCAGCTGGAGGCCACGGCCGCCAAGCACTACGCCGGTCAGGCCGAGCTGATGCTGGTCGAGGTCGATCTGACGGCCCTGGGCGACGCCCTGATCTGGGAGCCGTCGCGCGGCGGCGTCCTGTTCCCCCACATCTACGGCCCCCTGCCCGTCGCGGCGACGCGCGGCGCGCGCCCCCTGTCGGTGACGGCCGACGGCCGCATGTTCGTCGAAGAGACCGCCTGACCATGAGCCTGACCGACCTCGGCGCCGTCCTGCTGCGCCAACTCGACCCCGAAACGGCCCACCGTCTGGCCATCCGCGCCCTGCAGCTGACGCCCCTGCCCGCGCCCGGCGCCGACGATCCGATCCTCAAGACAACGATCGCCGGGCTGCAGATGTCCAATCCCGTCGGTCTGGCCGCCGGTCTGGACAAGAACGGCGAGGCGCTGGAAGGCCTATCGCGGCTGGGATTCGGCGCGGTGGAATGCGGCTCGGTCACGCCGCGCGCGCAAGCCGGCAATCCCAAACCGCGCCTGTTCCGCCTGTCGGAAGACCGGGCGATCATCAACCGCATGGGCTTCAACAACGAGGGGCTGGAGCCGTTCGCCGCCCGTCTGGCGCGGCGCCCGACCCGCACCGCCATCGGCGCCAACCTGGGCGCCAACAAGGATACCGAGGACAAGGCCGCCGACTATGTCTCGGGGCTGAAGCGGCTGGCGGGACTGGCCGACTATTTCACCATCAACATCTCCTCGCCCAACACGCCGGGGCTGCGCGCGCTTCAGGGGCGCGAGGCGCTGGACGACCTGCTGGGCCGCATCAACGAAGCCCGCCCCGCCGACGGCGCGCCGGTCTTCCTGAAGATCGCGCCGGACCTGATCGGCGAAGAGATCGGCATGATCGTCGAGGCCTCCATCGCCCACCGCATCGACGCCCTGATCGTATCCAACACCACGCTGGAGCGGCCCGCCTCCCTGCGTTCCGCCTTCGCAGGTGAGAGCGGCGGCCTTTCGGGCGCCCCGCTGAAACCCTTCGCCCTGAAGGCGCTTGAGGCCGCGGCCGAGGCGGCGGGTGGTCGCCTCCCTCTGATCGCCGTGGGCGGGATCGCCAGCGGCGAGGACGCTTTCGCCCGCATTCGCGCCGGCGCCTCGGCGGTCCAGGTCTATTCGGCCCTGATCTATGAAGGGCCGGGCCTGATCGGCCGCATCAAGCGCGACCTGGCAGCCCAGCTGCGCGCCGAAGGCTTCTCCAGCATGGCCGAGGCCGCCGCCGCGCGCCGTTGACGGAGCATTAGCAACCCTCGGTCGATGATGAACCAATGGGCCAAGCGCCCGTTTGGAACGTCGTATGTCCGACCCTATCGCCGACGCTCACATCGGGTGGGCGCCCGCCATTCGCCAACGTCGCAAGGCGACGATGCAGCGCCTTGTCACGGGCGGCGCGACGGCGCTTGTCTTCAGCCCCATTCTGGGGCTGGCGCCCGCTATGGGATGGTTGGCCGTCTATGTCCTGATTCAGGGCGTCGAGGCCTGGCTGGCCGAACCCGTGCTCCAGGGCCGCCAGGAGACGCCAAAGGGATGGCGCGGACCGGCGATGGACGCCGTGCTGGCGCTGAACGCCGGCTGGCTGGGATTTCTTTCGGCGCCCCTGTGGCTGATCGGCGGCCCGATGGGCGGTTTCGCCGCCTCCATCCTGCTTTCGGCCGGCGCCATCAACTCCGTGATCATGTCGGCCGGCAACATGCGGGTCTTCAGCTTCACCGTGCTGCCCCAGCTCGTCTTCATGGCCCTGACGCCCATGTTCATGGCCTTGTGGGGGGCCGAGCGGTCCCTGATCATCGCCGTGGCGATCGGCGTCTTCTGCTACGCCCTGTTCTGCTTCAACACGCGCGCGCGTCTGCGCAACGCTATGCTGGCCGAACGCCACGCCCTGGCCGAAGCTGAGCGGGAACGTCGCCAGGTCGAGACCGCCATGACCGAGCGCAGCGCCTTCATGACCGCCGTCGGCCATGACCTGCGCACGCCTATCAGCGCCATCCTGACCGGCGCGGACTATCTGCGCGCCGCCGCGCCTTCGAGCGCCGCGCGACAGCACATCGCCCTGATCGAGGACGCCGGGCTGATGATGAAGGCCCTGCTGGACGACCTGCTCGATCACGCACGGCTGAACGCAGGCCGTATGCACGTCGAGAGCAACGAATTCGATCTACGGCTGATGCTGGCCCAGACCGCAAGGCTGTGGCAGGGCCAGGCCCGCGCCCAGGGTCTGCGGTTGCGGCTGGAAGGCGCGGGCCAGACGCCCCGCTGGGTGCGCGGCGACGTCATGCGCCTGCGTCAGGTGCTGAACAATCTGATCTCCAACGCGATGAAGTTCACCGAGGCCGGGACGGTGACGCTGAAGGTCCGCAGCTGGATGGACGACGAGGGCGCCTACGCCCTGCTGATCGACGTCGCCGATACCGGGCGCGGCATGAGCCCCGACCAGCTCCAACGTCTTTTCAGGCCCTTCGACCAGACCACGGACGGCGTCGCCGCCCGCTTCGGCGGCTCCGGCCTCGGACTGGCGATCAGCCGCGACCTGATCGAACTGATGGGCGGGCGCCTGACGGTGCGCAGCGAACCCGGCTGCGGCTCTCAGTTCACCGTGGCCCTGAGCCTGCCGCAGGGACGGCGCGATGCGGACGCCGACGACATCCGCGACGAGGCGATCACCCCGCTGGCCGCTTCCGCCCGCCTTGACCCGCTCGCGCCGCCGCCGGACATCGCATATGCCGCCCCGCCTTCGCCGCCCCTGCCTTCCCCTCCTGCGTTCGAGAACGTCGCGCCTGACGACGATGCGGCCGACGCCCGGCCTCTGCGCGTCCTGGTCGTCGATGATCACGCCATCAACCGACGCGCCATCCAGCTGATCCTGCAGGCCTTCGACTGCGAGATCGTCATGGCCGAAAATGGTCTGGCCGCGCTTCAGGCCTGCGAGGGCCAGGTCTTCGACGTCGTTTTCATGGATGTGCGGATGCCCGAACTGGACGGGCGCGAGACCACGCGGCGTCTGCGCAAGGGCGGCGGCCCGAACGCTCGCGTTCCCGTCATCGCCGTAACCGCCGACACCGAGCCGGAAGACATGAGCGCCTGCCTGGCCGTCGGCATGAACGCCTTCGTATCCAAGCCCCTGACCCCGGCCGCCCTGCTGGACGCCCTGTCCCGCACGCTGGACGCGGCGGCCGAAAGCGAAGCAGACGCGGAAGCCGCCGCCTAGGCTGTTTCCGGGCGTAGCGCCGTGATCAGGCGCTCTTCCCAGCCCGGCTGTCTGAGGTCGCATTCCCACAGGGTCAGGACGCGCCAGCCCGCCGCCGTCAGTTCGTCGGCCACGCGGGCGTCGCGGGCGCGGTTGCGATCGATCTTGGCGATCCAGTAATCGGCGTTGCCCTTGGGCTGGCGGGCGCCGCGCGGGCAGTCGTGGCCGTGCCAGAAACAGCCGTGGACGAAGACGACCGTCCTGCGCCCCTTCATCACCAGATCCGGCCGCCCCGGCAGGCCGCAGCCGCCGAGGCGATAGCCGATCCCGGCGGCCCGCAAGGCGCGACGGACCTTCATCTCCGGGCCGGTGTCGCGGCCCTTCACCCGCCGCATGACGGCGCTGCGTTGTTCGGGCGTGAAGACGTCGCCCACCGCCTCAGCTCCGCGCGCGGCGGGCCGGCCGGCGGCGGGCGACGCCGGGGATCACAGCTGGGCCAGAAGGTGCTCGGCCGAGGACACCTTGAACTCGCCGCCCTGCTCGATGTTCAGCTGATCGACCACGCCGTCCTTGACCAGCATGGAGTAACGCTGCGAGCGCTCGCCCATGCCGAAGCCCTTGGCGTCCAGCGTCAGGCCGACCGCGCGGGTGAAGTCGCCGTTGCCGTCGGCCAGCATGACGATGTCGTCGGCGCCGTTCAGATCATTGGCCTGGGCCCAGGCGCCCATGACGAAGGCGTCGTTGACCGAGACGCAGGCCACGGTGTCCACGCCCTTGGCCTTGAGGTCGGCGCGGTGGTCGACATAGCCCGGCAGGTGGCGCGCCGAGCAGGTCGGGGTGAAGGCGCCCGGCACGGCGAACAGGGCGACGGTCTTGCCGCCGAACAGCTCGGCCGTCGTGACCGGCTTAGGGCCCTCGGCGGTCATGGTGGTCAGGGTCGCCTCGGGAATGCGGTCGCCGATCGAAAGGGTCATGTCGGGGTCTCCGGATGTCGGCCCGGCCGATCCGGAGCGCGATCAGGTTCAGATAGAGAGCCCCGGCCCGAACGCCAAGCGCCGAGGCGCCGACCGTCTTGCGCCCGAAGGCCCGCGACCCGATGATAGGGAGATGAAGACCTCCTCCTCCCCGGCGGCCTCCTCCCTGACCGGACGTCTGCTGGTCGCCATGCCCGGTATTGACGACGACCGCTTCCGGCACGCCGTCATCCTGATCTGCGCCCACGACGAGGACCACGCCCTGGGCGTGCGGCTGGACCAGCCGGCGCCCGGCGTCTCCCTGGCCGATGTGCTGGAAACGCTGGATACGCCGACCGACGACCGCGTGCGCGGGCGCCATGTCCTGATCGGCGGCCCGGTCGAGCGCGAGCGCGGCTTCGTCCTGCACACCGACGACTGGCTCAGCGACGACACCAGCCTCAGCTTCGGCGAGGGGCTGGCCCTGACCGGCACCCGCGACGCCCTCACCGCCATGGCCGACGCCGAAGGCCCGCGCCGGTCGATCCTGCTGCTGGGCTATGCGGGCTGGGGCGAGGGTCAGTTGGAAGAAGAGCTGAACGAGAACGTCTGGCTGACCGCCGAGGCCGACGACGCCCTGATCTTCGACACCGACTACGACACCAAATGGAGCCGCGCCCTGGCGGGCCTCGGCGTCGACGCCGCCCGCCTGTCCAGCCAGAGCGGCCGGGCCTGAACGGTCCCTCCCCCGCAGGAGAGGGTTTTCCTAGGCCGAACGTCCCTTGATCGGAGCGACGCCGTCGGCGAGGGACTCGTTCAGATAGACCTCGGCCTCCTGCGCCGGCAGGGCGGGCGCATAGCCGAACCCCTGGCCGTAATGGCAGCCGTCGGCCAGCAGCAGCTGGGCCAGCCCGGCGTTCTCGACCCCCTCGGCCACGACTTCCAGCGCCAGATCGCGGCCCAGGTTGACGACCGATTTGACGATCTTGGCCGAGCCCTCGTCCTTGTCCATCGTCAGCACGAAGTAGCGGTCGATCTTCAGGGTGTCGAACGGCAGCTTGGCCAGGTAGGACAGCGACGAGAAGCCCGTGCCGAAATCGTCCAGCGCCAGGCTGGCCCCGGCTTCGCGCAGAGCCTTCAGCACCTCGGCGGCGCGAGCGGTGTCGCGCATGATGTCGCCCTCGGTGACCTCCAGCTTCAGGGCGCCGCGCGGCAGGCCCGTCTCCTTGATGATGCGGGCGACGTCCTCGACCAGATGGGGCCGCTCGATCTCGCCGACCGACAGGTTGACGCTGCAGAACAGCCGCCCGGCGTTCGGATGACGGGTCAGCCACTCGTCCAGCTGTCGCGCCGCCTGGGTCATCATCAGCAGGCCCAGTTCGTTCATCAGGCCCATTTCGTCGGCCAGGGTCAGGAACTCGTCCGGCGGCACCAGACCGCGCCGGGGGTGGCGCCAGCGCGCCAGCGCCTCGAATCCGGCGACGGCGCCGGTGTTCAGGTTCACGATCGGCTGGAAGAAGGGCTCGATCTCGCCGCGGACGAAGGCGTTGCGCAGGTCCGCCTCCAGCGCCAGGCGGGACAGGCTGTCGCTTTCCAGCGCCCGGCCATAGGCGGCGGCGCCGCCGCGCCCGGCCGTCTTGGCCTGTTCGACCGCCAGTTCGGCGCGGCGCAGAAGTTCGGCCGGGTCCGGGGCGTCCGGGCCGCCCTCGGCCGTCACCGCGCCGATGGAGACTGTGGGGTAGATGTCGAAACCGGCCATGCGCAGCGGCTGCTCCAGCGCCTCGCGCATCCGTTCGCCGCCGCCGGTTCCCCCGCGCTTCACCAGAACGGCGAACTCATCCTCGCCGATCCGGGCGGGCGAGCAGTCCTCGGAAAACGCCGCCGACAGACGCGACCCCAGCGCCGACAGCACCAGATCCGCCCGCTCGTGCCCCAGGGCTTCGTTCAGGCGGCGCAGGCGGTCCAGGTCGCCGACCACCACCTCATAGTCCCCCGGCTGCGCCAGGGTTTCCGCCACGCGAACCAGAAAGGTGCGCCGATCCAGCAAGCCGGTCAGCGTATCCCGGTCGGCGCCTGCGAACTTGGTTTCCAGGGCGACGATGCCCGCCGCGCGCAGGCCGTCCTCCAGCCAGACGCCGCGCCACAGGCAGGTCTCGCACCCGCGCATCCGCAGGCGCACGGCGATCTCGGTCCCTTCGGCCTGCGGCTTCAGCAGACGGTCGGCGAGGGCCCGGTCCTGCGGCATGGTCAGGGCGGTGAAGGCCGCGCCCGAACACTGCGGCGCCAGCGGCCCCAGCCCCAGCGGCCGCGTGGCCCCGGTGAAGCGGATCTGATCCTCGGCGGGCGTCCATATCCACAGGGCGGCGTCCGCCGCCGCCAGGGCTTCGATGGCCGTGGTGGGATCCCACGTCAACGCTCTGGATCTTGCACTCAAAGCGTACCCGCTAAACTGGCTGAGGAAGGGTCGGCGCGAACTCGGTGTTCAGCACGCCGAACAGAAGATGATCTGCCCAGCGGCCGTTAATTTTCAAATAAGCCCGCGCCAGGCCCTCATTACGAAATCCGGCCTTTTCCAGCACCCGGCGCGAGGCATAGTTGGTCGGCAGGCAGGCCGCCTCGACCCGGTGCAGCTTCAGCGGCCCGAAGGCGTAGGTCAGCATGGCGCGGACGGCCCGCGTGCCGACTCCGCGCCCTGCGTGCGGCTGGCCCACCCAGTAGCCCAGCGTCCCCGTCTCGGCGACGCCGCGCCGGATGTTGGACAGGGTGACGGCGCCCAGCAGGGCCTCGTCCTCACCATCGAAGATGAACAGGGGCCAGGCCGTGCCCAGCTCCATCTCGCGCGCATAGACGCCCAGCCGACGACGAAAGGCGGCGCGGGTCAGGTCGTCCTCGGGCCAGGCGGGCTCCCACGGCTGGAGATAGGCCCGCGACTCCTCGCGCAGGGAGGCCCACGCCATATAGTCGGAAGGGCGCGGCGGGCGCAGCACGACCCCCTGCCCGTTCAGGACCGGTCCGGTCGCCTCGGCCATCCAGTCGAACAGGGCCATGAAATCAGGATAGCGCGTCGCGGCCCCGACGTCAGCCGTCGGTAACAAAGATGAGGTCAGCCGCCGGCAACAAAGATAACGTCAGCCGGCAGAGATGTTCTCAGCCGCCGGCTGCGGACATGGCGTCGCGGAAGGCGGCGCCCGCCCCGCCCGCTGCGCGCGGCCCCAGCACGGCGCTGGCCGAACGTCCCGCCGCCGCCATTTCCCGCCCCACGGCGCGCAGATCCTCGGCGCCTTGAGCCTCGATGCGGGCCGCCGTCGTCTCGGACGAGACCGGCGCCCCGAACACCAGGGTCTGGCCGGCGTTCCGACCGGCCCGACTGGCCGGGCTTTCATCGGCCATCCACAGGCTGGCGTTCAGCACCGCCTTGGCGCGCGCCAGTTCCTGCGGCGTAGGCCCCCGCTCGGCCAGGTCCAGGATTTCAGCGGCGCAGACTTCGGCCAGTTCCGTCGACCGCTCGGCCGCCGCCCCGGCGTAGACGCCCAGCAGCCCCAGATCGTCATAGGTCTCGTGATAGGCGTCGATGGCGTAGGCCAGACCCCGATCCTCGCGTGCGCTCTGGAACAGGCGCGAGGCCATGCCCCCGCCGAGGATTTCGGTGAACAGGCGCAGGGCGGGCAGCCGCTCGTCGCGCGCGCCGAGGGTCGGCAACTGGACCACCAGATTGGCCTGTTCGATCTTGCGCGCCAGCCGCGCCTCGCCGCCGACGAAGACGGCCGCAGGCAGCGCCTCGGTCGGCGTCGCCGTCTGATGGCCGAACCAGGTCTCGGCCAGGGGCAGAAGCTCGTCTTCGTCCACCCCGCCCGAGACGGCCACCACCATGCGGTCGGGCGAATAGAGGCGTCGCCGCCAGTCGCCGATCATCTCGCGCTCGACCGGCGCCAGGCTGGCGATGGAGCCCAGGATCGGCCGCCCCAGCGCCTGCCCCACAAAGGCGCGCGTCTGGGCCATCTCGAACACATGGTCGTCGGGGGTGTCGAAGGCCTCGGCGATCTCCTGGGCCACCACGTCCTTCTCGCGCTCGATCTCCTCGGGCGCCAGGGTCGGGCGGAACACCAGATCGGACAACACCTGCATGGCCAGCGGCAGGCTGCCCTTCAGGGCGCGGATGTCGAAACTGGTGCGCTCATAGCCGGTGGCGGCGTTGATCGATCCGCCCTCGGCCTCGATACGCTCGACGATCTCGCGCGCGCCCATGTCGCCCGCGCCCTTGAAGACCAGATGCTCCAGCAGGTGCGACCAGCCGGACCGGGCTTCGTCCTCCATGCGGGCGCCGCCGTTGACGGCCACGGTCACGGCGATGGTGCGCAAGCCGGGCATGGGGTCGCACACGACGCGCACGCCATTGGACAGGGTGTGAAGGCGAGCAGTCAGATCGATTGTCCTCAGGAAGAACGGTAACGGCGGACCATCACGGCCGCATAGAAGCCGACCAGCGCCGCCGCCAGGCCGAACCAGGTCAGGGCGTAGCCCAGGTGATTGTTGCTGAAGGCCGCGGGCGGCGACACCGGCCGCAGCGCCGTCAGCTCGGGATTGGCCGATGTGGTCGCATAGACGGTGTAGGGCGACACCGGCCCGGTCACGCCCAGAGCCTTGGCCATCGCCGTCTGGTCGCGACCGTAAAAGAGCTTGCCCGAGGGCGGCGGCGTCAGGGCGTTGGGCGGGGACGGCCGACGCACCACGCCCGCGATCACGACCGGCATGGCGGCGTCGGCGCGAACGGCCGGACGGTCCGCGACTTCAGCGGGCACGAAGCCCCGATCGATCAGGACGGTTCCCCGCCCCTCGATCGGACAGGCCGAGATCAGCCGCACGCCCGCGTCGCCGTCATCAATGGTCTGCAGCTCGACGAAGGGCGCCGTGTTCAGGCCGCGGCAGGTGACGATCGCCTGCCGGAACTCGGGGTCCTCCAGCGCCAGCAACGCCTCAAGAGGAACCGGCGCCTGACGGGCGGCCGCCTCGGAGCGGGCGATCAGGTCCAGCTTCCACTGCAGCCGCTGCGCCTGCCACACGCCCAGCGTCAGCAGCAGGGCCAGCGCCAGCACCGCCACGACGGTCAGAACAAGGGGGAAACGAGGCCGGGCGGCGTCGGTCATCGGGTCTCTCGGGGTGAATCATCGCTGCGCTGACGCAGCATCTGCAGCGCCGTCATCAACCCCTTTCCCGGCCGCATCAAGGCCAGGGCGAGGCCTGCCGTCAACGGCAGCCAGACGATCAGGTGCAGCCAGATCGGCGGGCTGAAGGCGATCTCGACCGCCAGGGCCGAGAACCCGACCAGAAATCCGGCGATCTGCATGATGAAGGTGGCCGCGCCGTCGCCGGTCTCGACCGCGTCCAGATCAAAGCCGCAGGCCTCGCAGGACGCGCGGCGCTTCAGAAAGCCCTCGAACAGCGGCCCGCGCCCACAGGCGGGACAGCGCCCCATCAGCCCTGCGCGCACCGCGGGCCAGACAAGCAAATCGGCGCGGGACCTGGGGCCCCGCGCCGACGAAAACTCGACTTGTCCGTCGTGTTCGATCAACCGAAGACGACGTACATGAAGACGAACAGGAACAGCCACACCACGTCGACGAAGTGCCAGTACCAGGCGGCGGCTTCGAGGCCGAAGTGCTTCTGCGGCGACATTTGACCGGCTTGCAGGCGCAGCAGGCAGACGGCCAGGAAGATGGTGCCGACCGCGACGTGGAAGCCGTGGAAGCCCGTCGTCATGAAGAAGATCGAACCGTACAGCTTGGCCTGGGCCGCGTCTTCGCTGAAGAACAGGTGGCCGTGCAGGATGTGGTAATACTCATAGGCCTGAACGCCGGTGAACAGCAGGCCCAGCAGGACGGTGATCAGCAGGCCCATCTTGGCGGCCTTGCGGTCGCCGACGATGATGGCGTGGTGCGCCCAGGTCAGGGTCGTGCCCGACAGCAGCAGGATGACCGTGTTCATGAGCGGCAGGCTCCACGGATCCAGCAGTTCGACGCCCGTCGGCGGCCAGGTCTTCCAGGCGGCGGCGGTGTCCATCCAGTTGCCGACCTCCGGGATGATCGCACGCGCTTCATTGAAGATCGCCATGTCAAAGAACATCCAGAAGAAGGACACGAAGAACATCACTTCCGAAGCGATGAACAGCACCATGCCGTAACGCAGGCCGATGCCGACGACCGGGGTGTGGTCGCCCTTGCGGCTTTCCTTCACAACATCCGACCACCACGAGAACATGGTGAACAGGACGCCGGCCAGGCCAACGAAGAACATCCACTTGGTGCCGGCTTCGAGGCCGAACAGCCCCCTCATCCACACGACGGCGCCGATGAACATGACGCAGGCGGAGAAGGAGCCGACCAGCGGCCACGGGCTGGGGTCGACCAGGTGATAGTCGTGTTGCGGTTTCGCGTGCGCGTCGGCCATTCCTGGGGTCTCTGTAATCAAGGCGAGAATGTTTGAAGAGGGCTATAGCCCCCGCTATCCGGCTTTGCCAACAGCAGAGTCGTTCGCAACCGCCTGCTGGAAGCCCTTGGTCGGGAAGAAGGTGTAGCTGAGGGTGATCTGGCGCACGCCCTTGACCTCGGGGTCGGTCGCCAGTTCCGGGGCCACGAAATACTGGATCGGGAAGGAAACCGTCGCGCCCGGCGCGATTTCCTGACCTTCGAAGCAGAAACACTGCAGTTTCTGGAAATAAGGCCCCGCCCGCTCGGGCACGACATTATAGGCGGCCGTGGCGTGAAGCGTCTCGTTCGAGGTATTGACGACCTCGAAATAGGCCATGCCGGTCTCGCCGATCCGCACCTTCTGGCTCAGGGTTTCGGCGCGGAAGGTCATCGGCAGGTCGCGGACGTTGGTGTCGAACCGAATCAGCACCTCCTGATCCAGGATCTGCGTCGGGGCCGCCTCGGCCCGCTTCACCGTGCCGTCGAAGCCCGTCACCTGACAGAAGATGCGATAGAGAGGCACCGCCGCAAAGGCTGCGCCGGTCATCGCCAGCACCAGAGCCGCGCACAGCAGCGCGACCTTATTCTGCTTGGTCACGGCCGGGCTGCCTCCGCAGCGACCGGGGCCTCCGCAGCGACAGGGGCGTCCGGCTGAACCGGCGGCGGCAGGGCCGGATCGGCCCGCTCCAGCGTGGCCACGGCCTCGGCCTCGGCCGCCTTGCGCGCGTCGTTATTGGCGTTCATCCGCGACACGGTGACCAGATACACCAGGGCGATGAAGCCCAGCAGGCCCAGGGCGATCGCCACATTGCGGCGCTTGCGCGCGCGGACCTGATCATCGGTCAGTTTGACGTATTTAAGTTGGGACATAGGGTTTTACCCTCCAACGCCTGGCAGGTGCTCGACCAGAAGAGCCGAGAACAGCGCCATGAGGTACAGAATGGAAAAGGCGAACAGGTTGCGGGCCGGTTTGGCCTCGGCCCTGACGTCATACAATGCGGCTTCTCGCCCCACGGCCTCGGCCTTGTCGGGCTGATCCCCAGCGCGCGAGCGGTAGAGCCGCAGCGCCAGGGCCAGGAAGGCCACGCCGCCGACGATCGACACCACCAGATAGATCGGCCCGCCCAGTCCGGTGAAGGCAGGCGCGATCGCCACCGGCACGAACACCAGGCTGTAGAGCAGGATCTGCAGACGGGTCGATTTGGCCCCGCGCGCCACCGGCATCATCGGAATGCCCGCTTTGGCGTAGTCGCCGGCCGAATAGAGGGCCAGGGCCCAGCTGTGCGGCGGGGTCCAGATGAAGATGATCAGGAACAGCAGCCAGGCCTGCAACGGGGCGTCGCCCGTCACCGCCGCCCAGCCGATCACTGGCGGAAAGGCGCCCGCCGCTCCGCCGATGACGATGTTCTGGGGCGTCCGGCGCTTCAGCACCAGGGTGTAGAGCCAGGCGTAATAGACGATGGTCATCGCCAGCAGGCCGCCCGCCAGCCAGTTGGTCGTCATGCCCAGCAGCATGACCGAGAAGACCGACAGCACCATGCCGAAGGCGATGGCGTCGTTCTTGCGCACGCGCCCGGCGGCGACCGGACGGCCGCGCGTGCGGCGCATCAGGGCGTCGGTCTCGCCCTCGACGGCCATGTTGAGCGCGCCGGCCGCGCCTGCGCCCACGGCGATGCACAGGATGGCGACAATGGCGTTGATCCAGTCCAGCCGCCCCGGCGCCACGATCAGGCCGGTGACGGCGGTAAACACCACCAGCGACATGACGCGCGGCTTCAGCAGCTGGAAGAAGTCTTCCGGCTGGGCGCTGGTGACGAGCGGGGTCTCGCGGGCGTGTTGATCGGTCATGGTCATAAAGAGCAAAGGCCGCCCTTCCGGTTGCGAAAGGGCGGCCTCTCCGAGTCTATCCGATAAGGATCAGTGGTTGTCCGCCTTCACCACCGGCAGTTCGTTGAACTGGTGGTGCGGAGGAGGCGAGGACAGGGTCCACTCCAGGGTGGTGGCGCCTTCGCCCCACGGATTGGCCTCGGCCTTGCGGCGACGGATGGCCGACTCCAGCAACATCACCAGGAACACGCCGACGCCGACGATGGTGATGACGTAGCCCACCGAGGAGACATGGTTCCAGTAGGTGTAGGCTTCCGGATAGTCGACGTAGCGACGCGGCATGCCCTGCAGGCCCAGGAAGTGCTGCGGGAAGAAGACCAGGTTCACCCCGACGAACATGATCCAGAAGTGCACCTGGCCCAGGAACTCGTTGTACTTCACCCCGAACATCTTCTCGTACCAGTAGTAGAAGGCGGCGAAGATCGAGAAGATGGCGCCCAGCGACAGCACATAGTGGAAGTGAGCCACGACGTAATAGGTGTCGTGCAGGCTGTAGTCGATGCCGGCGTTCGACAGGACCACGCCGGTCACGCCGCCGACGGTGAACAGGAAGATGAAGCCCATCGCCCACAGCATGGGCGTCTTGAAGGTGATCGAACCGCCCCACATCGTGGCGATCCAGCTGAAGATCTTCACGCCCGTGGGCACGGCGATGATCATGGTCGCGGCCACGAAATAAGCGCGCAGGTTCACGCTCATGCCGACCGTGTACATGTGGTGCGCCCACACGATGAAGCCGATGAAGCCGATGGCGACCATGGCGTAGGCCATCGCGAGGTAGCCGAAGATCGGCTTCTTCGAGAAGGTCGAGACGATGTGCGAGATCATGCCGAAGCCCGGCAGGATCATGATGTACACTTCGGGGTGGCCGAAGAACCAGAACAGGTGCTCGTACATCACTGGGTCGCCGCCGCCGGCCGGGTCGAAGAAGGTCGTGCCGAAGTTGCGGTCCGTCAGCAGCATG